>Ga0206117_100017_pt1 | contig 545904 bp, 450 predicted proteins | sample 3A5Ametagenome_FD_177997 | JGI IMG/M metagenome (GOLD analysis project Ga0206117, IMG submission 177997) | Enriched microbial communities from leaf-cutter ant dump, University of Wisconsin, Madison, United States - 3A5A | ecosystem: Environmental > Terrestrial > Nest > Insects nest > Nest dump... | reverse complement strand
AATGCAGATCGATCGCTGCGTAAAGTGACATGGCTGCCTCCTGTCGCGTTGCGGTGGTTCAGAACGTTGCAATTCCGAACGTACCGCCACGCGCAGGCGGCGGCGACATGAGTTTTCAGGTTCACTTACGCCCGTTTGGATGCGGATATCGCGACGGCACGTAGTCCACGCATCACTTCAATATGGCGCGGAATCAATTCCGACGCCCGCCGCAAGCAACAGCGCCATCGCGTGCGCCTGCTCGAACTCCCGCTTGTCAAGCGCGTGCGCGTCGGCGTGCCAGACGCCATTGACTTCGCGCGCGAGCAGGTCGATGTCGATCGCGACTTCATCATTGTCGCGGCGGCGGCCAAGGCGCGTCTCGATCGCCTTCAGCGCCGCGACGAGTTCGTTCGCGTCGCCGTCGAACACAAGTTCGGCGAGCGCGTTGAAGTAGCTGCGCCACGCATCGCGACTGCCGGGGCCGTACTGGATGGGCGCAAGCAGCGCGACGTTGCCGAGCGATTGCAGTTCGCGCAGCGCCGCGTGGATGCGGTCATCGCTGTCAAGCGTAGAACCGAGCAGCAGCAGCCAGTGCGATGCGCTCACGCGAACGTACGCCGCACGCGCACGCCGACGCGCGCGCAGCCGAGGTTCTGCGCGGCGAGCGGCTTGGCGATGCACAGGTCGATGTCGCGCGCGCCGAAGCGTTCGCGCAGCAGCGCGCAGGCGTCTTCGGCGAATACTTCCAGCAGCTTGCCGTTCCAGTGCAGCGCCCAGTCGCGCAGCGTGATTGTTATCGCCGCGTAGTCGAAGCTGTCGGCGAGCGCGCCGCTCGCGGCGGCGGCGCGGTTGTCGAAGCCGAGTTCGAGGGTCAGCAGCAGCGGCTGGCGCAGCGCGCGTTCCCAGTCGTAGAGGCCGATGACGGCTTCGACGCGCAGGTCTTCGATGAACACGTGATCCATGGCAAGGCCGAAGTCGAAACGGATGCGTCCATCATCCTTGCTTTGCGCGTCGCGCGACAAGCCGCAGGGTGTCGAAGCCGCGCCGATTTCTCTGAAGCGCATGCCGCGCGACGCCTGAATGCAAGCCACGCGCGCAAACGCCAACGCATCGCCCGCGCCTGCCGGCGCAGGAACAGCGAGGCATACTGCAGGGCGATGAAAGCGACTGGCGCTCACCGACTCGTCCGTTTCGCGCGCGCCTGCGCGTGCGGTGCGGCGCTCCTGCTCGGCGGTTGCCAGGGCGCGCTGTTCGCGGGACTCAATTCAACCAACGAGCGCGCCGGCGTGCGCCACTTCGACGACGTGACATTCGACGCGCGCCGCGAACTGTCGCTCGATGTCTACGCGCCCGCGAACGCGAAGGACGCACCGGTCGTCGTCTTCTTCTACGGCGGCAGCTGGCTTGGCGGCGAACGCGGCTGGTATCGCTTCGTCGGCGATGCGCTGGCCGCGCACGGCGTGGTCGTCGCGATTCCCGACTATCGCAAATTGCCCGAAGTCGACCTCGACGGCTTCATGCGCGACGCCGCGCGCGCAGTCGCGTGGATGCACGAGCACGCGGCGGACTACGGCGGCGATGCGCATCGCCTGTTCGTGATGGGCCATTCCTCGGGGGGCCACATGGCCGCGTTGCTTGCGACTGATCCGCGCTGGCTCGCGCGGCATGGTCTCGTGCCGCGCGACCTCGCCGGCTGCATAGGCCTCGCCGGCGTCTACGCGTTCCTGCCCGCCGATGTCGACGACGACGAAATGCTCGACGTGTTCGGCGCCACGCCCGCGGAACGCCGCGAGGCCGCGCCCGTCGCCTTCGTGCGCGGACGCGAGCCGCCGATGCTGCTGCTCAGCGGTGGCGCCGACCACGAGGTCGATCCGGAGAACAGTCGCGAACTCGCCACCGCGTTGCGCTCGAAGGGCGAGCGCGTCGAACTGCGCATCTATCCCGACGTCGGCCATGCCGCGCTTCTGCTCGCGTTGTCGCAGCCGCTGCGTTCGCACGCGCCGACGTTGCGGGACGTGCTTGCGTTCCTCAGCGGCGATGCGACTGGTCTCTGACGGCTCTGCCAAGTCCTGACGGTGAGTTCCGCGAGTCGCCCAAGGTCATCGAAGCCGTCGCGGAAGATCTGCTCCGATTGTGCAGGTCCGCCTTCAAAAAGAATGGAACCAGCTTGCTGAGGTCGCCAACTGCCGCGCTGCCCAGCCGCCAGATGGAAGATCAACGTGCTCGTGCCTTGTCGCTCCGCTTCCATGCCGTACCAATACATGCTGCCGTAAGGCAACTCCGAGGGCCCAAAGAAACGAAGCCGGGTCGCATCATCGAACGTCGCATTGGTATATGTGAGCTTGATCGTTGCGGATGGACAATCGAGAACCTCAAAGCGAACTGATGGGACTTCATGCTTCAGACCGAGACCTTGCTCCACATCGGAGACGCGTTCCCCGTCAGGAATCGGCTGCGCGTCGACGATCTGCTCGCAAGTACCTGCCGCATCCGGAATAACCTCGATCACGGCGAGCCCTTCTGCGTCGTAAACCGTGGCGCGGTCACGTCCGCGTGCCTCCGTCTGTTCTCCGGGCAGTGAAACGACGGCCACGTTGGCCTGTTCAGCGTCCGCAATGCCGTCCGCGTTGGCATCGCCGCCATTGGGACCGCTTTGCTCGATCGAATCGGGGGCGCCATCTTCGTCCGCGTCCATTTGCTGCGCGACGGTAAATACGCCAGCCGCCGTACCGACATAAAGCTGCAATGGATCGTGAGGATCCAACGCGACGGCGCTGGCACCAGACAGCGGCAAGCCGACGCTGATCGAGCGCCAAGTCCCCCCACCGTCCCTGGATCTGTAAATCCCGACACCGATGGCGGCAGCGTACAGGGTCGGCGGCGACGTTCGGCGGTCCACGACAATCTGGCGGATATCACCCGCCGTAATGCCGGAATCCGATTCGAACCACGAAGCGCCTGCGTCATTGGATTTGTAAATGTGACTGGCATCCGCACCTTCGGCCATCGTCGCTGCCCATAGCGTCGACGGTTGTTCCGGATCGACAGCGACAGCGTAGACGCCGTCGTGCGTGTTTTTAGACCCGGCGACGAGCGGCAACCCCGAACTCATCAAATTCCATGAAGCACCTCCGTCATCACTGCGGAAAACTCCGCTCTCGATGGAAGGCGTAGTGTCGTACGCCGAATAGCTCGTGCCTACGTAGAGTCGCCCCGGATCTAGCGGATCGATGGCGAGGGCGATCGCTGTAACCGCAGATGCACTATCGGGGTCGATCACCTGTTTCGGTAATCCATCGATATCGATCCAGTGCGCTCCACCATCCTGCGTCTTGATGATCCGGTATTGCTCGACCTGAAAACTGCTCGACCAATCTCCGTCGCTCACCGCGTACGCAGTCTGCAGTGGGCCCTGTTGGCAAGGCGCCGGGGCAGGCGGTGGATTCGCGCACGACCGTGGATCGAGCACGAGTGCGCGAACGACCCCGAGAAACGGACCGAAACTCCCCGCCGGAATACCGCCCTCGATCGGTGCCCAACTCGCACCACCATCGCCGCTCTTCCACAATCCGGCATGCCCCATTCCATTGTCTTCATCCCACGAAGCGGTACCGGTCGCATAAAGAATCGTTGTCGCAGTATTGGCTGTCGTCGTCGCGTCGGCCGTCAGCGCACGAATGCTCTCGGCGAACAAGCCATGATTGGAGACGGTCCAGCTTGCGCCGGCATCGTCACTGCGAAAGATGCCCGGCGACGAACCGGAATTGTCCGCGTGTCCTGCGAACAAACGCCCATTTTTATTCGGATCCGCCCAGAAGGACCGGACTGGAGTGGCGCGCAAGCCCTCGTTCTGCGGCAGCCATTGATTTCCGTTCCGTCGGTAAATGCCGACGTCCGTCGCCAACAGCAGGTTGCCCGATTGTTCGGAAATGGCCATGCCCGTTGCGCGAGGCTTGACCTGTCCGTCAAGTGAAAACCCGTCACTGAGATCCGTTGCCGTCGCACAATAATCATTGGACACGTACAGGTGCCCGAGATTCGAGTCGATGAAATAGAGCGCATTGTCCGATTGTGCATCCACGACAATCGATCGGCTGGTCGTCGGCAAGGACGAACAAGCAGTCCAACTCACACCGCCATCGAAGCTGCGGGATACGGGCATTCCCAGCCCAGAAAGATACACAACACCTTCCGAACCGAAGCGGATCTGGCCACCGTGGTAGCCGAACGATGGCTGGATATACGTCCAGGTCATGCCGGCATCGAGACTGCGATAAATATCCCCTTTGACGATCGCCAGCACCAGCCCCGGTTGCTCGGGACTAGCAGCAAGCATGTCGACAGCGGCATCCGACGGGGCAGGCATGGGCAACCCTTCCATCGCCGGGAAAAAAGTTGCCCCGTCATCGTCGCTGGCAAGAATCTCGCCGTGAGACTTGCCGATCAACAGCCTCGCTCCCGGCGAAGCCGTCATCGTGATGGATTTGATGCATTGGTAGTCCGCGGCGACATAGCCAGCCCGCTGCCAAGTCTGGCCGTGGTCGATGGAGCGATACAGCGAAACACAATCCAGACCGACGGCAAAGGCGCCCTGCGGCCCAGAAAATACGGTTTCATAGACGCTCGAAGCGATGCCATAGGGCTGTTTTACCCACGAGCGCCCGTCATCGGAACTCCGGTACATTCCGTTGGGTGCAGATGCGTAAATTTCCGCAGTTGCGCTTGAGCTTGCATAGACGCCATAGACCCCTCCGCCATCCGGGCCACCCGACGTTGAATTCGCGAATGCGATTGACGCGGAGCCACAAAAAAAGCATGCGGCCACGAACGACAAACCGCTGGCGAAGCGGGAAGAATTTCCGTAATCCATATTTTTCTCCTTGTCTTTCCAGGATTTGGAACGACCGCAATCGGATCGAGCAAAAAAACAACGTCGGAAGATGTCATCTTAACGACGGTTTGGTTTTTTGAAAAATACGCAGCACCCCAGTCACCTGCGACGCCGCGACTACAATGCCGGAAGGCTTTCCAGATCCCAGCGGGGCCGTACGAAGATCGACGGTGTCTCGTGCTGGCCGGCAGCGAGGCGCAGCGCGCCGGCGAGCGCGATCATCGCGCCGTTGTCGGTGCAGAACTCCAGGCGCGGGAATGCAGTGTGGAAGCCCTCGTGCTCGCCCGCCTGCGCGAGCTGCGCACGCAGGCGACGGTTGGCGCCAACACCGCCGGCGATGACGAGCGTCTTCGCGCCGGTCGCGGCGAGTGCGCGGCGGCATTTGATGACGAGCGTCTCGACGATCGCCTCCTCGAACGCGCGCGCGATGTCGGCCTGCGTCTGCGCACTCTGATCGCTGGCCCGCCAGGCGAGCAGCACCTGCGTCTTGAGGCCCGAGAAACTGAAGTCGAGGCCGGGCCGGTCGGTCATCGGCCGCGAGAAGCGGAACGCGCCTTCGCGACCCTGCTCGGCGAGCTTCGCCAGCGCGGGGCCGCCCGGATACGGCAGGCCCATGAGCTTGGCGGTCTTGTCGAAGGCCTCGCCCGCGGCGTCGTCAAGCGTGTCGCCGAGCAGGCGGTAGCGGCCGATCGCGGCGACTTCGATGAGCATGGAGTGGCCACCCGAGACGAGCAGCGCGACGAACGGCGGCTCGGGCGCGCCGCCTTCGAGCAGCGGCGCGAGCAGGTGGCCTTCCATGTGGTGCACGCCGATTGCGGGGAGGCCGAGCGCCCAGGCCAGCGACCGCGCCGCGGCGGCGCCGACGAGCAGCGCGCCGACCAGGCCCGGCCCGGAGGTATAGGCGACGCCGCCGAGGTCGGCCGTAGTCAGGCCGGCGCGGGCGAGCGTCTCGCGCACCAGCGGCAGCAGCTTGCGCACGTGGTCGCGCGAGGCGAGTTCCGGCACGACGCCGCCGTAGTCGGCGTGCATGCGGATCTGGCTGTAGAGCGTGTGGGCGAGCAGGCCGCGGCCGACGTCGTAGACGGCCACGCCGGTTTCGTCGCACGAGGTCTCGATGCCGAGCACGGGGCCGCCAGGGGCGCGTGGTTTTGCATTGGCTTGCGTCATCGCGCTAGAATACACGGCTCTTTCCCCCGGCAGCCCGGGTCCACAGGCAAGCGGAGTTCCAATGCCCAGCGTCAAAGTTCGCGAAAACGAGCCGTTCGAGTTCGCCCTGCGCCGTTTCAAGCGCACCTGCGAGAAGGCCGGCGTGCTCGCCGAAGTGCGCAAGCGCGAGTTCTACGAAAAGCCGACCCAGGAACGCAAGCGCAAGCGCGCGGCTGCGGTCAAGCGTCACCTGCGCCGCGTTTCGCGCGACGTGACGAAGCGTCAGCGCCTGTACTGACGCCGTCGGGCGGCCGCTGGCTGCCCTTCATGATTCCGGGGCTGCAATGAGCCGACAGCGCGCAAGCGCCGTCGGCTTTTTGTGTTTGTTTGGTTCTTTTTGCGTTCATCCTTGAACGCGTGAATCAAAAAGCGGCCATCCGCGGCCGCACTTTTCAACTAAAAGCCCGCCAACCCAAGGCCATAGCTCATGACCCTCAAAGCCCGACTCACCGACGACATGAAAGCCGCCATGAAGGGCGGCGACAAGGAACGCCTTGGCGTAATCCGCCTCGTCAACGCCGCGATCAAGCAGCGCGAAGTCGACGAGCGCATCGTCCTCGACGACACGCAGGTGCTCGCCGTGCTCGAGAAGATGCTCAAGCAGCGCAAGGACTCGGTCACGCAGTACGAAGGCGCCGGCCGCGAGGACCTCGCCGCCGTCGAGCGCTTCGAGATGGGCATCATCGAAGGCTACCTGCCCGCGCAGCTCCCCGACGCCGAGATCGAAGCGATCGTCGCCAAGGCGATCGCCGATTCCGGCGCGAGCAGCGCCAGGGACATGGGCAAGGTCGTCGGTCTGGTCAAGCCGCAGGTCGCCGGCCGCGCCGACATGGGCAAGGTGTCCGCACTGATCAAGCAGAAACTCGGTGACTGAGCGAAGGAGATGACGATGACCGACACGCAGCCGCTTCGCCGCTCCCGCCGCAACCGCATGCTCGGTGGCGTCATGGGTGGCCTCGCACAACATTTCGGGCTGAACCCGACCGGGCTGCGCGTCATTTACGTGATCGGATCGATCGTGTCCGCGGCTTTCCCGGGCGCACTCGTGTACGTGATCCTGTGGCTGCTGATTCCACTCGAAGACTAGGCGTTTCACGCCACGGACGGTACGCGCACGTGGCATCCTGAGCCATGCCCGGCCGCATCCCCGAAAAATTCATCGATGACCTGCTCGCCCGCGTCGACATCGTCGACGTGATCGGCGAGCGCTTGCCGCTGAAAAAATCCGGCAAGGACTGGTCGTCGCGCTGTCCGTTCCACGACGAGCGCTCGGCCTCGTTCACGGTGAGCCAGGCCAAGCAGTTCTACCACTGCTTCGGCTGCCAGGCGCACGGCAGCGCGATCGGCTTCCTCATGAACTACGACCGCCTCGAATTCCCCGATGCGGTCGAGGAACTGGCCAACCGCGTCGGCGTGAAGGTGCCCTACGAAGGCGGCCGCGGCACGCCGCGCGAGGACGCGAGCGATCTTTACGACGTGCTCGACGCGGCGGCGAAGTTCTATCGCCGCCAGCTCGACACCAGCGACACGGCACGCGCGTACTTCGACTCGCGCGGGCTCGATGCGGCGGTCGTCTCGCGCTTCCGACTTGGCTTCGCGCCGAACCAGTGGGACGCGCTCAAGAATGCGCTCGGCACCAGCGCGCCGCGCATGGCGTTGCTCGAAAAGGCCGGCATGCTGACGAGCGGCGAGCGCGGATCCAAATACGACCGCTTCCGCGATCGCGTGATGTTCCCGATCCTCGACCGCCGCGGCCGCACGATTGCGTTCGGCGGGCGAATCCTCACGCCGCCGAAGGCGAAGTCGGCTGCGTCGGAAGCCGGCAACGTTTCGGACGCGAATGCTGTTGTTGAACAGTCCGGCGAGGGATCGCCGGTTCTGGATTCTCGCGTGCAGGATGCACGCACAAGCAACTCCTCGCCGGTTCCTGATCCCCGCGCGCAGGACACGCGCAGGAACGAACCCAAGTCCGACGGGCCGAAATACCTCAACTCGCCGGAGACGCCGCTGTTCCACAAGGGGCGCGAACTGTTCGGCCTGTGGCAGGTGCGCGAGGCGCACGCGAAGATCCCGCGGCTGATCGTCGTCGAGGGTTACATGGACGTGATCAGCCTGCATCAGGCCGGCGTCACCCAGGCCGTTGCCACGCTCGGCACGGCGACGACGAGCGACCATGCGGAAATCCTGTTCCGCCAGTGCGCCGACGTCTATTTCTGCTTCGATGGCGATCGCGCCGGACGCCAGGCGGCGTGGCGCGCGGTCGAGTCCGTGCTGCCGCGCATGCGCGATGGCCGGCAGGCGCTGTTCCTGTTCCTGCCCGACGGTGAGGATCCCGATTCGCTCGTGCGCAAGGAAGGGCTCGAGGGCTTCGAGCAGCGCCTCAAGAACGCGACCTCGCTCAGCGAATTCTTCTTCGCCGAACTCGGCAAGGACGTGAACCTCGGCACGCTCGACGGCCGCGCACGGCTCGCCGAACGCACGCGGCCGCTGCTCGCGCAGATTCCCGACGGCGCGTTCCGCGACCTCATGTTCGGCGAACTCGAACGGCTCAGCGGCGTGAAGACGGTGCTCGCCACGGCGCCGAACGACACCTCACGCGCGGGCAACCGCAACGCGCGCCCGCCGCAGCGTTCGCTCGTGCGCGCGGCGATCACGCTGCTCGTGCAGCAGCCGTCGCTCGCGCTCGCGATCGAGCCGCCGTGGCCGTTCGAGACGCTGCGCCAGCCCGGCATCGCGCTGCTCGTCGAACTCGTCGAACTCGGCCGCGCGCGGCCGGATCTGACCACGGGCGCGCTGCTCGAGCATTTCGCGCAACGCGACGAGGCGGTTGCGCTGCAGAAACTCGCGGTCGCCGATTTTCCCGGCGGCCTCGACGAGGCGCGCGCGGAATTCATCGATGCAATCCGCCAACTCGAACGGCAGACGCGCCAGCAGCGCATCGAGGAATTGCAGACCGACCACGCGCAAGGCGCCTTGTCCGACACGGGAAAGGAAGAATTGCGCGGATTGCTTGCCGCGCGCACTCAGGACGCACGCTGAAGATCGCAGCGGCGCGTATCGGAATCTGCCGCCGGGCGACTGACCCCGTCGAATGTCGATTCGAGGTTTCGCGGTCCCTTTCCCCATTGTGGGGAAAGGGCGATTCGAAGGTCAGCGCGAATGCTGCTCGCGGCGACGCCATGCGACGGCGACGAGCGCGAGCGCCAGCAGCAGCAGTGCGACATTGCCGGTCGCAGGCACACGGCCGATCGAAGCGGGCGTGCCGATCGTCACCGTGGCCGTTGCGTCGCACGGCGCGGGGGCTTGCTGCGGCATGCACAGCGCATCCTGCGTCGGCGTGACGACGACGGAGTTCAACACGCTGCCACTGGCGGTGGCCGAGAGGATCGCGGTCACGGTGTAGACGAGGCGGCCGCCGATCGGGAATGCGGCGATCGTTTCGTTGATCGCGCCCGTGCCCTGCGCATTGGCGCACGCAACGCCGCCGCTTGCCGCGCAGGTCCATGCGAAGCTGGCGACACCGGCCGGCAACGGGTCGGCGATCCCGACATTGGTCGCCGGCGCGGTACCGACGCTGGTCACCGTGATCGTGTAGGTCACCGTCGCGCCGGCGATGATGCTCGCCGTCGAGACGGTCTTCGTCACCTGCAGCGCCGGCGTCAGTCGTGACGGCGTGATGACGCAGGCCGGCGGCACCGGCACGACGTTGCAATCGGGTGGCGTCGAGCCGGTCGGATACGCGAGGTTGACGATGTGCGCAGCGGCGAGCGGCAGCGGGTCGGCGACCTGCACGACGACCTGCAACACGAGATTGCCGCCGGCGGGGATCGTCAGGTTCGACCATTCGACCACGCCGCCATGGTCGGCGCCGCCATGGTCGGCGCTGACGAAACCGACATTCGCGTCGAGCGGATCGCTGACGCCATAGCCGGTGACGGCCGAACCGCCGTCGTTGGTCAGCGTGATCGAATAGGTCAGCGTTTCGCCGGGCTCGGCGATGCCGGCCTGGCTGCCGCTTTCGGCGACGAGCGCCTTGGCAATGCGGATCGCACCGGGCGTGGGCGTGTCGACGCAACCGGCTGGCAACTGCGGCGCGGTGCAGTCGGGCGGCGTCGTGCCGGTGACGTAGACGAGGTTGAGCACCTGCGTGGTGCCATCCGGAATCGGATCGGCCACGGTCACCGCGATGGTGAGCACGAGGCTGCCGTTGCCGGGCACGGTGAGGCCGGACCAGGTGACCGTGCTGCCCGACAGTGCGCCGCCGTTGCTCGCGCTGACGAACGCGACATTCGCATCGAGCGGGTCGACGACGCCGACGTTGAACGCGTCCGCGCCGCCGCTGTTGGTCAGCGTGATCGTGTAGGTCAGCGTTTCGCCGGGTTCGGCGACGCCGGCGATGCTGCCGCTCTCGCCGGTGAGCGCCTTGGTCAGCGTGACGTCCGCCGCTGTCGGAATCGCGATCGTGGATGCGCCGGTTCCCTGCACGGCGCCGCCGATGGTCGGTTGCGCGGTGGCCTCGACGAGGTTCTGCGCTTCGCCCGCCGATGCCTCGGCGGCGCTGATCGTGTGCTCGGCCGTGCACAGCACGACATCGTTCGAGGCGAGCGCGCCGCTGCCGAGTCCGGCAAAGGACTGGCCGCCGAGTGTCGTCGTCGCGCAGCTGATCGTGCCGTCGATGTGCGCCGGGTCGTCTTCGGCGAGGTCCACCGAAGCCAGTGCCTGCGCATTGTTGTTCTTGACGACGAAGGTGTAACGCATGAGGTCGCCCGCGCTCGCGTAGCCGCTGGCGTCGACGTCGTCGGCGAGCAGCGGGCTCTTGAATACGCTCACGCCGGCGTCGTTGTCCAGGTTCTGCGTGACCACGAAATCGCCGGCGCTCACCGGGCCGCCGTCGGCATCGCTGGCGCTCATGTCGACCTGGTTGAACACCATGCCGGCGGTCTGCTCGGCGCTGCTGACGGTGTGCACGTGCGTGCAGGTCGTCCATGCGCCGACCGCGAGCGTGGCCTGCGCACAGGTTTCCGCGCCGTCGATGTCGGCAAGCGCGATGTTCGACAGCGCAAGCGTGCCGACGTTGAGCAGCGTGTAGTCGTAGCTGATCGTCTCGCCGGCCTGCAGGTTGCCATCGCTGTTGGCATCGTTGTGGATGCCGCCCGCGGCGAGCACGGCGATGCCCTGTGCAGGCGTGAGCGCCGCCGGTTGCGCGAACGAGAACGTGCGGCTGGTCGGCCGTCCGTCCGCATCCCGTGCGAACACGACGACGCTCGCATTGCGCAGCCGCGACTGCGTCAGCGGATACGCAACGCAACGCACGCTGTCGCCGGCGTTCAATGCGCCGGCCTCGGCAAATGCGCTGCCGTGGACGGTGACGCCGGCACACTCGGCGGCGTGGCCAAGGTCGGAGACGATGCGCACCGCGTCGAGCCGGCCGCTGCCGACGTTGGCGACCGAGAAGCCATACTCGCCGGCCGCCGCATTGACGGTGGCCGACGCGCCGGCGTCGGCGGTGACGCGCAACGTGCCGGCGCTGGCCGGGGCGGCGAGCAGCGCGGCGAGGAGAAGGACGCTCGTGTTGATGGGCTTGATCATGTCCTGGTCCTCAACGGAACTGCGTGAAGATGGCCGTGGAGACCGACGAAACGGCCTGTCCGCCCGGCGCATTGCCGGTCGCCGTCGCCGAGTTCACCACACGTCGGCGCGCCACGTCATCCGCCGTCAGCGTGTAGGTGCCCGAACACGCGACCGAGTCGCCCGGATCGAGCGTGCCGCCCGGCGGCGCGTTGAACGGACCGAAGAAGATCTCGTCGCCCGGAATCACGCGGAACGGAATGCCATTCGCGGTCAGCGGATCGCAGGCAAGGCTCTCGAGGCGCGGATCGAACAGCTGCACCGCCGACAGCGGCAACGTACCCGGATTGCTGATCTCGAACCCGTAGTCGAGCGAGTCGCCGACGTCGCCGTAGTGGTCGCCGTTGACGTCGGTGCCCAGCGCTACCGTCTTGACCAGGCGGATCAGCGGCACGTTGCCGTCGACCGGCGCGCAGGCCGCGCTCTCCAGGCTCAGTGTCCCGCTCAGCGAGGCCTCGTTGTAGAAGCCGTGGCCCGCCGCACCCGTGCAACCGCCATCCTGCAGCGAACCCGGCTGTACGCCGACGCGCACGCTCACCATGTAGGTATGCGTCGCGCCGACAGCAAGGTTCACGCCGCTCGCGGACAGCTGCTCGATCGCGCCGTTCATCGGCGTGAACTGGCCGCCCGGCAGCGCCGGGTTCAAAGTGCCGCCGGTCGTCGCCACCTGCGCGTTGCCAATGAAGACGATGCCGCTGTTGGGGAAGCCCAGCGTGTCGGTGAGCGTATAGGTCGCCGCCGAACCGCCGACGTTGACCACGTCGATGGCGTAATTGACCTGATAACTCGCCGCGCCCGTGGTCAGCACCGACGCCACTGTCTTGGTCATGCGCACGTTCGCGGTCGGCACCACCACACAACCCGGTGCGGTCGGCAATGCCACGCAGTCGGGTGGCGTGCCGTCGTCAAGCGCGACGGCGTTGAGGACCGACGTCACGTTGTCCGGCAACGGATCGTCAACCTTGACCGTGAACGTCACCGTGGCGACGCCCGGATTGTTCACGCCCGTGCTTGCCGGCACGTTGAGCAGCGCGTCGCAGGCCGTGCCCGCCGCAGCGTTCGCGGCGCAACTCCATGTGGCCGCGGGGCCCACGAACGTCGTGTTCGCCGGAACGGTTTCGTTGACGATCGTGCCCGTGGTCGCGGTGCCGCCTTCGTTGCGCACGGTGATCGTGTAGGTCAGTTCCTCGCCCGGCTCGGCGATGCCGTCCGTCGCGATGCTCTCGCCCGACAGCGCCTTCGTCACCGAGATGTTCGATGCCGTCGGCGTGGTCACGCATGCGGGGTCATTGCCCGGACAGGCCGGCGGTGTCGAGCCAGTCTGGTAGGCGACGTTGGCGATCGACGTCACGCCGGCCGGGATCGGGTTGGCGACCTTCACGACGACGGTCACCGTCTTCGTGCCGGGCGTTGCACCGATCTGCCTGGGTACGGTCAGGCCCGTCCAGTTGATGACGCCCGCGGTCAGCGCGCCACCGTCCGTCGCACTGACGAACGTCGTGTTCGCTGGCAGCGCATCGCTGAGGTCGTAACCCGTCACGTCGCTGCCGCCCGTATTGGTCAGCGTGATCGTGTAGGTCAGGTTCTCGCCCGGTTCGGCCACGCCAGCGACTGTGCCGCTTTCACCGGTGAGCGCCTTGGCGATCGTCACGCCGCCAACGGTCGGCGTCGTCACGCACGCCGGATCGGCGCCCGGACAGGACGGCGGAGTCGAACCGGTCTGGTAGGCGACGTTGGCGATCGACGTCACGCCGGCCGGGATCGGGTTGGCGACCTTCACGACGACGGTCACCGTCTTCGTGCCAGGCGTTGCACCGATCTGCCTGGGTACCGTGAGGCCGGTCCAGTTGATGACGCCTGCGGTCAGCGCGCCGCCATCCGTCGCACTGACGAACGTCGTGTTCGCCGGCAGCGCATCGCTGAGGCCGTAACCCGTCACGTCGCTGCCGCCCGTATTGGTCAGCGTGATCGTGTAGGTCAGGTTCTCGCCCGGTTCGGCCACGCCGGCCACCGTGCCGCTCTCGCCGGTCAGCGCCTTGGCGATCGTCACGTCGCCGACGGTCGGCGTCGTCACGCACGCCGGATCGGCGCCCGGACAGGCCGGCGGAGTCGAACCGGTCTGGTAGGCGACGTTGGCGATCGACGTCACGCCCGCCGGAATCGGGGTCGCGACCTGCACGACGACGGTCAGATCGAGCGAACCGCCCGCCGGCACCGTCAAGCCGCTCCAGGTCACCGTTCCCGCCGCGGAAGTTCCGCCGTTGTCCGCGCTGACGAAGGTCACGTTCGGATCGAGCGGATCGGTCACGCCGACATTCGTCGCCGCGACACCGCCGCTGTTGCTCAGGGTGATCCGGTAGGTCAGCGTTTCTCCCGGCTCGGCGACGTTGGCCACCGAGCCGCTTTCGCCGATCAGCGCCTTCGCGACCGACACGTTCGCGGCGAGCGGATGCGTGGTGGTGCAGGTCGGGCACGTCGGTGGCGTCGAGCTGCCGCCGCTCGGGACGACGTTGTTGCCGACCGAACCCGTCGCGTCGTCGTTCACCGAAACGGTGTATTCGACATGGTACGTGCCCGGCACCGTTCCGGACGGGAGCGTGAACGTGCGCACGCTGCCCGAGCCACCCGGCGTGAAGCCCTCGTTGACCGCCCCGACACCGATATAGGTCTGGTTCGCGCTCAGCGTATCGGTGAGCACGAGCGGACTCGTCAGCGCGGCCTGCGTGACCGTTGCCGTCAGCGTGTAGGTGATCGTCTGGCCTTGCGTCACCGTCTGGCCGGAAGCGGGATCGGACGACTTCGCGACCACGATCGCGGGATTCGCCAGCGGATGCGTGGTCGTGCAGGCGCCGGTCGGATCGCAAGTCGGGCTCGTCGGACTGCCGCCGGTCGCGGCGACGTTGTTGCCGACCGAGCCGCTCGCGTTGTTGTTGACGGTCGCCGTGTAGCTGACCGTGTACGTGCCCGGCACGGTGCCGGACGGCAGTGTGCACTGCACGCTGCCCGTGCAAGTGAAGCTGCCTGCCGCGGTCACGCTGTCGAAGGTCTGGTTCGCGCTCGGCGTATCGGTGAGCACGAGCGGACTGATCAGCGCCGCATCGCTCACCACGGCCTTCAGCGTGTAGGTAATCGTCTGACCCGCAGTCACGGTCGAACCGCTCGCAGGATTCGACGTCTTCGAATAGACGATCTTCGGATTCGCCAACGGATGCGTCGTGCTGCAGGTCGTGCAGGTGGGCGGCGTCGGACTGCCGCCGCTAGCGACGACGTTGTTGCCGACGGAGCCGCTCGCGTCGTTGTTGACGGTTGCCGTGTAGCTGACCGCATACGTGCCCGGCACCGTGCCGGACGGCAGCGTGCACTGCAGGCTGCCCGTGCAAGTGAAGCTGCCGGCCGCGGTCACGCTGCCGAAAGTCTGGTTCGCGCTCAGCGTGTCGGCGAGCACCAGCGGGCTGGTCAGCGCGGCCTGCGTCACCGTCGCCGTGAGCGTGTAGGTGATCGTCTGGCCGGCCGTGACGCTCGTGCCGCTTGTCGGGTTCGACGATTTCACGACCGCGATCGCCGGGTCCGCCAGCGGATGCGTCGTGCTGCACGAACCCGAACAGGTTGGATTGTCGCCGCCGCTCGGAACCACCGCGTTCGTCACGTTGCCCGAGGCATTCGCATTGACCGTCGCCGCGTACGTCAGCGTGTACGTGCCAGGTGCCGTGCCAGCCGGCAAGGTGCAGACCAACGCGCCCGAGCAGCTGAACGATCCGTTCGTGACCGTGCCCAGCGTCTGATTGGCGCTCAGCGTGTCCGTCAGCGTGAGCAAGTTCGCGAGCGGCGCATTCGCGACCACGACCTGCACCGTGTAGGTGATGGTGTCGCCCGCGGAGACGGTCGAGCCCGACGTCGGGTTCGACGACTTGGTCACCGTCACTGTCGGCTTCAGCGGATGTGTCGTGCTGCAGGTCGCGCAGGTCGGCGGCGTCGGACTGCCGCCGCTCGGGACGACGTTGTTGCCAACCGCGCCCGTCGCGTTGTTGTTCACGGTTGCCGTGTAGCTGACCGCGTACGTGCCCGGCACCGTGCCGGACGGCAGCGTGCACTGGAGACTGCCCGTGCAAGTGAAGCTGCCGGCCGCGGTCACGCTGCCGAAGGTCTGGTTCGCGCTCAGCGTATCGATGAGCACGAGCGGACTGGTCAGCGCGGCCTGCGTCACCGTCGCCGTGAGCGTGTAGGTGATGGTCTGGCCGGCCGTCACGCTCGTGCCGCTCGCCGGGTTCGACGACTTCACGACCGTGATCGCCGGGTTCGCCAGCGGATGCGTAGTGCTGCACGTCGTGCAGGTCGGCGGTGTCGGACTGCCGCCGCCCGGGACGACGTTGTTGCTGACCGAGCCCGTCGCGTCGTTGTTGACGGTCGCCGTGTAGCTGACCGCGTACGTGCCGGGCACCGTGCCGGACGGCAGCGTGCACTGCACGCTGCCCGTGCAAGTGAAGCTCCCTGCCGCAGTCACGCTGCCGAAGGTCTGGTTCGCGCTCAGTGCGTCGGTGAGCACGAGCGGACTGGTCAGCGCGGCTCGCGTGACCGTCGCCGTGAGCGTGTAGGTGATCGTCTGGCCGGCCGTCACGCTCGCGCCGCTTGCCGGGTTCGACGACTTCACGACCGTGATCGCCGGATTCGCCAGCGGATGTGTCGTGCTGCACGTCGCGCAGGTCGGCGGCGTCGGACTGCCGCCGCTCGGGACGACATTGTTGCCGACCGAGCCGCTCGCGTCGTTGTTGACGGTTGCCGTGTAGTTGAGCGCATACGTGCCGGGCACGGCGCCGGTCGGCAGCGTGCACTGCAGGCTGCCCGTACAAGTGAAGCTGCCGGCCGCGGTCACGCTGCCGAAGGTCTGGTTCGCGCTCAGCGTATCGGTGAGCACCAGCGGGCTCGTCAGCGCGGCTTGCGACACTGTCGCCAACAGCGTGTAGGTGATCGTCTGGCCGGCCGTCACGCTCGCGCCGCTCGGCGGGTTCGACAATTTCATGACCGCGATCGCCGGGTTCGCCAGCGGATGCGTCGTGCTGCACGTCGTGCAGGCCGGACCTTCGGGTGTGCCGCCCGTGGGCACGACGACGTTGCCGACCGGGCCCGTCGCATTCGCGTTCACCGTCGCCTGATAGGTCAGCGTGTACGTACCGGGCGCAGTCGCCGCGGCCAGCGTGCAGACGAGCGGGCCGGTGCCGCTGCAGTTGAACGCCCCGCTGGTCACCGTACCCAGCGTCTGGTTGCCGGTCAGCGTATCGGTGAGCGTCAGCGTGCTGGTCAAAGGCGCGTTCGCGACGGTCACTGTCACCGTGTAGGTGATCGTCTGGCCGGCGGTCACGGTTGCGCCGCTGCCCGGATTCGAGACCTTGTCGACGGTGACCGAGGATCCGACCGGCGTCACCACGCTGCAGTCGTTGGGTGCCGCGTCGCAGTCGATCCCCGACACGGCCACGGTGTTCACGATCCCGTTGCCCGCGATCGGTGCGGCCAGCGTGGTCTTGAAGTACAGCGTGACGCTGTCGTTGGCCGGAATGTTCACGACGTTCGTGTTGCCGCAGGTCGAACCTGCGGTTTCCGGAGAGCAGGTGAAATCGTCGCCGCCGGCATGGGTGCTGTCCGCGGGCACGGTTTCATCGACATAGCCCGCGTACAGCGTGCCGACGCCGGTGCCCGTGTTGTCCACCGTGATCGCGTAGGTCAGCTGGTCGCCCGGCAGCACGTAGGCGCCGGGCGTTGCACCGTTGACCTGGTACAGCGTCTTGACCACGTGCAGGTTCGGCGTTGGCGGCTCGGGGAACGCGCACGAGGCGAGATCGCGCGAGCTGCCCGCACCGGTCGGTGCCGCCTGGGTCAGGACGCCGTTCGCGGGATCGTAGGCGTAGTAGGCGCTGCTCGCCGAGTTGTCGGCCACGTACAGCTTGCCGTCGTCCGCGAAGGCGATGCCGGCCCAGCTGATGGTCGACGGAGTGCCGCCCAGCGTCGGCCGGATCTGGCGCGTGGCCAGCAGCGTGGTCATGTCGACGCGATAGAGATCCTGTCCGGCGCTGATCCAGCCGTCGCCGTCGCTGTCGAAGGCGATGTCGCCCGAACTCGAGTTCGTCGGATTGGCGTCGTAGCTCAGGTTGCCGACCGAGGTCAGCGCGTACCTGAAGCCGTTCGGATCGGTCGCGTCGAGGTCGACGCGCCACACCGCAGGCGTGTTGGTGTTGCCGGCGATGAGGTAGCCGACGCCGGTCTTGGTCATGCCGCCGCGCGGGAAGTCCGGCGTCGCCACCGCAGCCGCGAGCGCCGGGTACCAGCCGCCGTTGGCAAGGTCGTAGGCCCACAGCATCGTGGAGGTGCCATCGACGCGCTGCACGAACAGCGGGCGGTTCCTGACCGGATCGATCATCAGCGCATTGAGGTCGGTGGAGACCGCGGCATCGATCGGCAGATGCGTGTCCGAAGTGCCCGGAGGCTCATAGGCCCACAGCTGCACGCCGTTGACGACGCTGAAGATCGGCGAGGAACCGCCGCGCTGCGCCGGACAGAAGTCGTAGGCCACGGTGAGGTCGGCCTGCGCCGGCGCGGCGTTGTTGCCCTGGTTGGTCTCCAGCGCGCCGGCCGCAATGGTATTGGTGTGCGTGCCCTCGATCGTGCCGACCACGTCCGCGCTGATCGTGCAGCTGCCGGGCGCGCCGGCGGGAATCTGCGCGCCGCTGGCGAGCGTGATCGTGTCGCCGCCGGCCGTGCCGGTGGCCGTGCCGCCGGTGCAGAGGGTCGACACGTTCGGGGGATCGGCGAGCACGACGCCCGCCGGCAAGGTGTCGACCAGGCTCGCGGTCAACGTCGCCACGGCGGCGCCGTTGTTGCGCAGCGTGATCGTCAGGTGGCTGACCTGGCCGGCATTGACTGCCGCCGGCGAGAACGCCTTGGCCACGGTGGGCGGCGCGTTCTGCAGCGTCGTCGTGACGGGCGTGCTGTCGCACGGCGTGCCGGTCGTGCAGTCCGGATCGCCGCCGCCACCGACATGCGCGGTGTTGCTCACGCTGCCGCCGGCGGCTGCCGTCGGCGTCACGTTGATCGTGAACGTCACCGACTGGCCCGCGGCCAACGCCGCCTGCGACGCCGCGCAGGTCACGGTCTGCGCGCTGACCGTGCAGGTCGGGCTGGCCGGCGTCGTCGAATTGATGGTCAGGCCATTGGGCACCGTGTCGGTGACGGTCGCGGCGGCCGTGGCGTCCGCCGAACCGGTGTTCGTGACCGTGATCGTGTAGTCGTAGGCGATACCGACGGTGGCCGTCGCCGGGCCACTCTTGCTCACGGTCAGCACAGGCACGCCGGCGACCGATGTATTGCAGCTGCCCGCCGCGGCGCAGGTCGGAGAACCGCCGCCGGAACCGGTCACCGCATTCGTGAACGGGCCGGTCGCGCCCGCGTTCACCGTCGTCGTGTAGGTCAGCGCGTACGTGCCTGGCGTCGTGCCGGACGGCAGCGTGAACGTCATCGGGTTGCCGGACGTGTCATTCGGCCCGAAGCTGCCCGCGCTCGTCACCGCGACGAAGGTCTGGCCGGCGCCGAGCGTGTCGGACAGCACGAGCGCGGAGGTCAACGCGGAATTGTCCACCACCGCGGTCAGCGTGTAGTGCAGGGTGTCGCCGGGCTTGGCGCTGGATTCCACCACCGACTTGGCGTAGGTCACCGCGGACGCGGTCACCGTCACCGAGGTGTTGCAGGCGCCGGACGCGCTGCACGCGGGCGTGACGCCCGTGCCGCCACCGCTGCCGCTCACCGCGTTCGTGATCGAACCGGTGGCGGTGTTGCTCACCGTCGTCGTGTAGGTCAGCGTGTACGTGCCCGCTGCCGTGCCGGACGGCAGCGTGAACGTCATCGGGTTGCCGGAGGTGTTGACCGGCGTGAAGCTGCCCACCGGCGTCATGCCGGTCACCGCCGCGAAGGTCTGGCCGGCGCCGAGCGTGTCGCTCAGCGTGAACGCGCCGGTCAGCGACGCATTGCCGACCACCGCGGTCAGCGTGTAGTGCAGCGTGTCGCCGGCCTTGGCCGTCGATTCCGCGACCGACTTGGAATACGTCACCGTCGGCGCCGTCACCGTGAGGTTGGCCGAAGCCGTGTTGCCGCTGCCGCCGTTGGTCGAGGTGACCTGGCCGGTGGTGTTGGTGAACGATCCGGGGTTCGCGCCGGTGACGGTCACGTTGAACGCACATTGTCCGCCGGCGGCGATCGTGGCTCCGCTCAGCGCAATGGTGTTCGGCGCCGTGGTCGTCAACGTGCCGCCGCAGGTCGCCGCGCTGCCGCTGACCACGGTCATCGCCGCGGGCATGGCGTCGGTGAAGGCGACCCCGGTCAGCGCCACCGTGTTGGCGGCCGGATTGGTGATCGTGAAGCTCAGTGTCGTCGTGCCGTTGACCGGGATCGTGGCCGGGCTGAACGACTTTGCGATCGACGGCGGCGCGACCACCGCGGTCGTGGCCGTGCCGGTGTTGCCGGTGCCACCGTTGGTCGAGCTGACCGTCACCGAGTTGTTCTTGGTTCCGGCCGTCGTGCCGGTGACATTGACCGTGACCGCGCAGAAGCCGCCTGCCGGAATCGATGCGCCCGACAGGCTTACCGAGCCGCTGCCCACCACGGCCGTGGCCGTGCCGCCGCAGGTGTTGCTCAAGCCGTTCGGCGAAGCCACCACGAGGCCGCTCGGCAGGGCGTCGGTAAACGAGACGCCCGTGAGCGCCACCGTATTCGCCGACGGATTGGTGATCGTGAAGGTCAGCGAGGTATTGCCGTTCAACGGGACGCTCGACGCGCCGAACGCCTTGGCGATGTTCGGCGGCGCGATGACCGTGGTCGACGTGCTCGCGCAATGCGCGTCGCCGGCCACGCAGGTGCCCGGCGTCGGCGGATTGCCGCCGTTGTTCGGATCGCCGCCGCCGCCGACGGAGGCGTTGTTGACGGGGCTGCCCGCCGCGGTTGCGGCCACTGTCACCGGCACCGTGATCGCGCTGGTGTTGCCCGGCGCGGTGGTGGTGAGGATGATCGTGTTCGTCGTGCAGGTCACGGCCTGGCCGACCGTCGTGCAGTTCCACGCGCCGCTCGTGAACGAAGCCGGCGCCGAGATGCCGGTCGGCAGCGTGTCGCGCACGCTGATCGTTCCGGTCGTCGACGCGGTGCCGGTATTGGTGACCGTCAAGGTGTAGGTCGCGCCGCTCTGGCCGATCGTCCACGGGCCATTGCTGGTCTTGGCGATCGAGAGCTTGGGCGAGGTCATCGTCGTGACGACGGGATTGCTGGCGCAAGGCGTGGCGGTCGGACAGGCCGGATCGCCGCCGCCGCCGATCGTGGCCGTGTTCGTCACGCTCGAAGACGCGCTCGCCGAGGCGATCACGTTGACCGTGATCGTCGACGATGCGCCCACGGCCAGCGTGCCGCTGGTCGTGCAGCTCACTATCGCTGACGTGCTCGCCGCGCAATCCCAGAGGGCGTCGCTCGCGAGGGAAGCAATGGTCAGACCCGACGGCACTGCATCGCGCACGGTCACCGGCGCCGTCGTGGCTGCCGAGCCACCGTTGGTCACCGTCAGTACGTAGCTGAAGCCGACGCCGACGACGGCAGTCGCCGGTCCGCTCTTGGTGATCGACAGCTGCGGTGAAGTGATGGTCGTCGGCGCACTGCTGCAGCTCGTCGTCGCCGCGTTGCAGCCCGCGCCCGGTGCCGTCGGCGGATTGCCGCTGCCGCCGGGATGGGTCGCCGCATAGTTGGTGATCGAGCCGCCCGCGGGAACCGTGGCGGGCGCCGTCGCCGTGATCGTGATCGTCGCCGCGCCGTTGGTTGCCGCCAGCGGGCCGGGCACGATGCAGGTGAGCAATGCGCCGGCCGTGTTCAACGGCGTACAACTCGCGCCACTGGCGGCGGTCGCGGACACGCCGGCCGGCAACTGGTCCTGCACGATCACGTTGCCTGCCGTGGGCGCCGAACCTGTGTTGGCCACGCCCAAGGTATAGGTGATGCTCGATCCGGTCACCGCCGAGGTCGGACCGGACTTGCTCACCGTCACGTTCGGTTGATTGACGTTGTGCGTGACACTGCAAGGGTCGCAGGCCGGCGGATTGTCACCGCCGCCGCCGCTCGGCACGACGCTGTTGGCGACGCTGCCCGACGCCGAATTGTCCACCGTGGCCGTGTAGGTCACGGTGTAGGCGCCCGTCGCAGTGGCGGACGGCAAGGTGCAGGTCAGACTGCCCGAGCAGCTGAAGGCCGGACTCGCGCTCTGCACCGAACCGAAGGTGAGGCCGGCGCCGAGCGTGTCGGTGAGCGTGAAGCTCGAGGTCAGCGGCGCCGAGTCGACATTCACGCTGATTGTGTAGGTGATGGTGTCGCCGATGTCGACTTGCGTCCCCGCCGCGGGCGAGGCGCTCTTGACCACGGTAACGATCGGCTTGGCGACCAGGGTCTGCGCCGTCGCGGTGTTCGCGGAGCAACTCGTGGTGCAGTTTTCGTTGGCAGCGGCAATGGTCGTCGCGAGCGGAATCGGTCCGGGATTGGTCGGCGCGACGACGTAGTTGAAACCGAAGTTCAGCGCCTGACCGCCCGTCAGCGAAGTCGGCAAGCCGGTGAACGTGATCGTGCATGCCGGCACCGGGTTGTAGGTTGCCGTCACACCGGCCGGCAGAAGGGTGAACGTGACTGCGGCGGGGCATGTCGCCGGCACGGCCGGGTTGCCCAGCTTCGCGCTGTACGTGACGCCCGTCGCCGTGCTGGCACCCGCATTGAAGAACGAGAAGTTTCCGTAGGCCGTGCCGCCGGCGATCACGCTCGACGTGACGCTCACGCTGGTGCCGACGTCCACATTGATCGGCAATGGAACGATGACGATCGGGTTGACGAAGACGGCCGTCTTCTCGAAGCCCCAGATGTCCAGGCCCTTGGCGTCGCCGAAATACTGGCTTTGACGATTGCAATCGGAGTTGTCGTTGTTGCTTCCGCCCCAGGTTCGATAGGTCGGGTTCGCGACCGAATCGATGCCGAGCAATGAATGGTCGGGCGACGGAACGCTCGTCCACACGCTGGCGCCGCCGCACAGATTTCCGTTCAGCGTGCCGACTGCGGTGCCATTCGCGGACTTGTAGCCACGGTCGTCGAAGTAGACGGTCGAATCTGCCGCGCCATTGAGCTTCTGCAGCGTGGGGCCACCGTTGACGTTGCCCTCGATGTCCAGCATCGGGAAATGGATTTCGCCATTGCGCCCCATGATCTGGTACGAGTAGCTGCCGGTCGGGAACGAAAAGCCGCTGTTGTCCTTGCCATCCCACGAGATGTTGTGCGTGCCGGTCGTCGCGATGCCGGTCAGCGTGCGGTTGCAGATGTTCGCAGGGTCGAAATCGCTGACGCAGCCTGCGGGAAAATTGGGATCGGCGCCGGCGGCGACCGTGCCGCGGCGGATGACGATCTGGTAGGTCTGCGTGTTGACCGTGGTGAACGTGTACGTGCCACCGGAGGAGTACGTCGAGGTGTTGCCGCCGACATTGCCGGTGAAAGACACATCGCTCAATTGCGGTGATGGAGGCGTCTGCGGGATCGCCAGTGCGCTCAGCACCGCGTTGACTTCGGCTGCGTTCGAGCCGCTTGGGGAAACGTCGTTGAAGAACAGGGGATATTGCGCGATTTGCGCGGTGACTCCCGCGTTCGTCATCAGCGTGGTCGCGGCCACGTTCTGGTTGCTGCCCCGATAGTCGTGGTACAGCGGCGCACCATTGGAGTCGAGAAAACCCGATGCATTGGCGTAGAACACGCCAGCGTTGGGATCGATTCCGCGCAAGGTCTGCCGGTAGCGATATCCGTCGACGGAAACGTAGTAGAGATTGCTTTGGATCCGATATGCCGAGCCGTTGCCGGCTGTATTGGCGGCCCATGCATACGTGAAGACTCGGCCGTTGAAGTCGTTGACGTCCGAGGCGGTCGCGCGAACCGTCACATCCCAGGCCTCGACGCTGTCGGTCAGGGTGCCGACCGTGCCCAGCGAGTTGTAGCTGCCGCTGGCCGTGCCGCTGGCGGCCAGAAAGCGTACGCCGTATATGCCCGTGCTCGGAGCCACGTAATAGCAAGGCGCATAACCATTGGTGACCGTGGTCGTACCGTTCGCACTGTTCGGCCCGGCCAATTCCGCGGCGCGCGTGAGAATCCGGCCCTTGCCGCTTTGCGAGCTGCACTTGAAGTTGATCGTGCCCGGAATCGTTTCGTTGCCCTTGGTGCCGAACGATTGGGGGTTGTAGACGAAGATGTCGTTCTGAGTGGCGCTGGCGGTTCCACCCACGTTGCTGGAACCGAGTTCGATGTATTCGCCGGCCTTCGCGTAGACATAGATGAACTGCGAACCCTTGACGACCCCGACATATGTTCCGCCACCCAGGTTGGAGGCGGCGCGCGCGCCTGACGTCGATGACGGGAAAAGGCTTCGGCTGCCTTCGGCGAGTGCCGATCCGCTGGCCAGCAACAACGCCAGCGCCAGCCAGCGACACGAACGATGGCCAAGCGAACGCAAAGCCATGGTCGCGAACGATCTGCTCGAAGACATATCCAAACCCCTGAATGTTGCAGTGGACAGCGATTGCTACTTCTTTTGTCGCCGTCCCTGGACATGCAGCTGCCCGCCGCAGCCTCGAAGGGGTGCGGATCGCAGATGGGCTAACACGGAAAAACACCGCCGCGCTGCGTGGCCTCATCCCGCCACGCGCCGCCAACTATCCGTGAATTGTGTCACGTTTTGAAAGGCACATTCCATGCCGGCGCGGCGAGCGCGCGATCCGCGGCAGGTGATGGCAACGCCTCGCGCGGCGAGGCGGGGGCGGTCACGGGGAATCCAATAGCTATTTATTTCAATGAGATGTAGCGGCGGGACGGAAGCCTTGAGCGCCGTCGCGGCGATCGCATTCGTCCACGAAAATTTGCAAAGTTTTCCTTTTGGCTGGCTTGCGCAGGAGCGATCTGCCCGCGGCCACCGGCGGACGCGTCTAAGCGCGCCGATGGCGTTTGCGAAGGATTGACACCCGTCGTCACGACGGGCGTCGCGACCTCAGCCCTGCGGCGCCGACGCCTGGCTGATGGAACACACGTCACTGCCCTTGTCGAAAACGACGTGCCACTTGCCAGCGCGGTCGCGGCGCCAGATCGAGTTGAACATGGCCACGGTCTTGCCCGCCGCATCGCGCACCGGGCCCGTGCTCAACGCGAGATCGCCGGATTCGAGCACTTCCACACGCGCGGGTTCCCAGGAGAAGGGCGCCGCGCCGTCGTAGAACCCGCGCCAGTGTGCGGCGACGGCCGCCTTGCCGCGCAGCGGCTTGTCGCCGTCGAAGAACACCGCGTCGTCGGCGACGAAGGTCTGGAACGCGGCAAAGTCGCGCGTCGCCATCGTCTGCGCGAACGCACGCTCGGCCGCCTCGACTTCGCCGCGCGCGTCCGTCGTCTTCACGGGCGGCGCCGCAGCCGCGCAGGCGGCGACGGTGAACAGGATCGGCAGGGTCGAGAAACGCAACGTTCGCTTCATGGATCGGTTTCCTTGCAGGGGCCGCGGTCGCGGCGGAAGTCAGTGGACGGTGGCGCCCGCACTGGCATCCGCCGGCGGCTCCGCGCCGAGCAGGTGCTCGACGAAGTAGTCCCACAGGCGATGCACGTAGTAGCGGTCGGTGCGGAAAAATGCGTGCGTGCGGTTGGGCAGGTAGAGCAGGTCGAAACGCTTGTCGGCCTTGATCAGTGCGTCGGCGAGCTGCAACGTGACCGCGGGCAAGGCGTTCTCGTCCATGTCGCCGTAGACGAGCATCAAATGGCCGCGCAGGTTCGCGGCGAGCTTGCCGTTGTCGAGCGCTGCATAGTTCGCCGGCACCGCGGTCGGCGCCGGTCGCGTGCGGCTGCCGTCGGCGTAGGCGGGAATGCCTGTGAACGCTTCGAGCCCGTCGTAGAAGCCCTGGTAGTTGTGCGGGCCGGCCGAGGACACGGCGACCTTGTAGAACTCCGGGTGCGAGAGGATCGCGCGCGCCGATGTGTAGCCGCCGAACGAATGGCCGTAGACACCGACGCGATCGAGGTCGAAACCGCCCAGGCGATCCGCGAGTTCGCGGATCGCGGCGATGTGGTCCTCGATCTGCGGATCGGCGAAGTTGCCGTAACCGACGTCGGCGAATGCCTTCGAGCGGCCGCGCGTGCCGCGCGCGTCGATGGTGACGACGACGAAGCCGAGCTCGGCGAGGCTCGCGCGCGAGATCGGATTCATCGTCGCTATCGCCTCGGCGTAGCTGCGCGGCGCGTTGAGCATCTGCGGGCCGCCGTAGAACGCGTCGATGACCGGGTATTTCTTCGCGCGGTCGAAACCGGGCGGCAGGTAGACGACGGCGTAGAGCTCGGTCCTGCCGTCCGCGCTGCGCACGCGCACGCGCCGCGGCGCGCGCCAGCCGGCCGCCTTGACGGCGGACACGTCGGCGTCTTCGAGCTTCATGACGACGCGGCCGTCGTCGCTGGAGCGCAGCACCGTGACCGGCGGCGTGTCGACGGTTGAATAGCTGTCGACGACGTAGCGCCCGTCGGGCGAGAACGCATCCGACGGTTTCGACACGAAGATCGACGGTCGCGGCGAGGGCACGTCGTGCTCGGCGTTCTCGTTCGTCAGCAACACCGGCTTGCCGCCGTCGAGCGACACGCGATACAGATGGCGGTAGTACGCATCGCGACCCGGCTCGCGCCCGCTCGCGGTGAACCAGGCGATGCGCCGCTTCGCATCGACGTGGACGAGATCACGCACGAGCCAGTCGCCGTGCGTGAGCGAGCGCTTGAGCTTTCCGCTGCGCAGGTCGTACAGATACAGGTGGCCCCAGCCGCTGCGCTCGGAAAACCAGACGACTTCGTCGGTGTCGAACAGCACCTGCACGTTCGGCGCGCCATAGAACAGGTTGTTCGGCGTCAGGCTGGTCTTGCCGTGATCCTCGACGACGCGGCGCAGCGCGCCGCTGCGCACGTCCATCTCGACGAGCGCCATGTCGCGCGCGCCGTAGCTGTACGCCAGTCGATAGGCTTTCGAGCCGTCCGGCGACCACGCGAGCGTCGCGTCGGCGAGCGACCCGTCCTTGCCAAGGTCGATGATGTGGCGCGCGCCACTGTCGGCGTCGAGCACGAACGCTTCCTGCTTGGGCTGGCCCGCATCGCCGAGCAGCGGCAGGCGCAATGCATAGGAGATCGGCCGGAAGCTGCCGTCCTGCGGCACCCATTCCACGTACGGATAGGGCGCGACCGCACGCTCGTCGACGCGCGCGCCGAGCAGGTGGCGGCTGTCCGGCGCCCATTCGACGCCGATCGGCGGCAGCGAAGCCTTGCTGCGCATCGCGGGCAGGCTCGCGAGCGAACCATCGGGCAATTTGCCGTAGGAAAAATGCGCTGCGCCGTCGTGCGTCAACGCGCGCTCGGCGTCGCCTGTGCGCAGCCACAGGTTGTCGTCGCGACGGAACACAACGCGCTTGCCGTCGGGCGACGGCAACGTGTCGGCAGGCGCAGCGGTGGTCGCGCGCTCGCTGCATTCATAGCGATCGAGGCGGCAGCGCGCGCGCCTGCCGCTGTCGAGCGCGAGATCGACGACTTCGACGCCGTCTTCGTCATCGATGCCGGTCACGGCCAGGTGCGCCGCGGCCTGCGGCTTGCCGGCGAGCGTCGACAGCGCCCGCGCGAGGCGCGGCGCATCGAATGCGGGCGAGCGCGAGCGATTGGCGACGTCGATCATCACGTAGCCCGCGCCGTCGGCTTCGTCGCGCCGATACCAGAACCGGTCAGGGTCGAGCCAGTGCGCATCGACGCCGCCGTTGCGGAGCGCATCGCGCAGGTTGGCATCGAGGACTTTTTCGGCATGGGCATAGTCTTGCGCGGTCGGCGACGGCGCAGAAGCGATCGCCGCGATCGGCGCAATGCAGGCAACACCAATGCACCAGGACGGCAAAAGCCGCCGGGCGCGTGAACGCATTTCATGGTTCATCGCAACGCTTCCTTCGGGAGGAAGCGCCATCACACGCGAGCAGCAGCGCTCAGCGCAAGTCCCGGAGGACGACCTTGGCCGCGTTGTGTCCCGGTGCGCCGGTGACGCCGCCGCCCGGGTGCGTGCCGGCACCGCACAGGTACAGGCCGGGCAGCGCGCCGCGATAGTTCGCTTGGCCGAGCATCGGCCGCGCGCTGAACAACTGGTTGAGCGACAGCGCGCCGTGGAAGATGTCGCCGCCGATCAGCCCGAAGTCGCGTTCGAGGTCGAGCGGCGACTTGATCTGGCGACCGAGCACGCTCGCCTTGAAGCCCGGCGCGAACGCATCGACGGTCGCGATCATGAGGTCGGCGACTTCCTCGCGATGGTCGTCCCAGCTCGCGCCGTTCGGCAACACCGGCGCGACGTGCTGGCAGAACAGGCTCGCGACATGCTGCCCGGCCGGCGCGAGCGAATCGTCGAGCGTGGAGGGAATCAGCATCTCGACGATCGGCTCGCGCGACCAGCCGTGCGCACGCGCATCGAGATAGGCGCGGTCCATGTAGGCCAGGCTCGGCGCGAGGATGATGCCGGCGGTGAGGTGATCGCCCTGCCCCGGCTTGGCGGTGAAGCTCGGCAACTGCGACAGCGCGACGTTCATGCGGAACGTGCCCGAGCCGCAGCGCCAGTTCGCCATGCGCTCGCGCGTCGGCGCGGGCACGACGTCGCGCGCGAGGAGTCGTTCGTAGAGCAGCTTCGGATTGACGTTGGCGACGATGCTGCGTGCATGCAGCACTTCGCTGTCGCTGGTGACGACACCGACGACGCGGCCCGGCTCCGATCCAGTACGCTCGACGACGAGCTCGCGCACGCCGCAACCGGTGCGGATTTCCACGCCGGCCGCGACCGCCGACTTCGCCATGGCCTGCGTGATCGCACCCATGCCGCCGATCGCATGGCCCCACGCGCCCTTGACGCCGTTGACCTCGCCGAACACGTGATGCAGCAGCACGTAGGCGCTGCCCGGCGTGTACGGACTCGCGTAGTTGCCGACGACGCCGTCGAAACCGAGCACGGCCTTGATCGGTTCGCTTTCGAAGAAACGATCGAGATATTCGGCCGCGGAAATCGTGAACAGGTCGAGCAGGTCGTTGCGCAACGTCGCATCGAGCGTGCCGACGCGGCGGCCGAGCTTGCCGGCGCGGATCAGTTCAGGCAACGCCGCGAGCCAGCCGCCGTCGCTCACGTTCGGCGGCGGCTCGAGCGCAACCGCGCGCAGCACGTCGGCGATCGCGTCGAGGCGGCGCTCGTATTCGGGCAGCGCGTCGGCGTCCTTCTTCGAGAATTTCGCGATTTCCTCGCGCGTGCAGCCGGCACCGGTTTCGAGATAGCGCCCATCCGGCAGCGGCAGGAAATTGTTGAGCCGGCGCTGCACGACGCGCAGGCCGTGTTTCGCCAGTTCCAGATCGGCGATCACCTTCGGCTGCAACAGCGACACCGTGTACGCCGCCACCGAATTGCGAAAGCCCGGATGGAACTCCTCGGTCACTGCCGCACCGCCGACCACGCCGCGCCGTTCGAGCACGAGTACGCGCTTGCCCGCTTTCGCGAGATACGCAGCGCAGACAAGGCCGTTGTGGCCGCCACCGACGAGGATGGCGTCGTACGTGTTCGAAGTCATTGCGGATTCCCTTGAATATCCACGTCACGCCGTCACGATCGCGCGCGCATCAACGACACGGCGCGCCAGCGGCAAGGCGGCAATGCCCAGTACGCATAGCCCGGCGACGTAATACGCCGGCGCCATCGGCGAGTGCCGCACGAGCGCACTGACGAATTGCGGCGTGAGGCCGCCGAATAAGGCGTAGGCGACGTTGTAGGCGAAGGAAATGCCCGAGTAGCGGATCGCGGGCGGGAACGCCTGCACAAGCAGCGTCGGAATCACGCCGACGACGCCGACGCAGAATCCGGCGAGCGCGTACAGCGCGACGAGTCGCTGCGGATCTCGCGCGACGCCGGCGTAGAGCCCGAGCACGGCGAAGAACAACGCGACGCAACCGATCGCGAGCGCGCGAGCCGCGCCGATGCGATCGGCGAAAGCGCCGAAGGCGATGCAACCGATCGTCAACGCGAACGTGGCGATGCTGTTCGCGCCGAGCGCGGTCGCCGCGGGAATCTTGAACAGCGTCTGCAGCAAGGTCGGCGTGAGCAGGATGACGACGACGATCGCCGCCGTGAGCAGCCAGGTCAGCAACATTGAATACGCGACCGCGCCGCCGTGGCCGGCGAGTACCGCGCGCAGAGGCACGCCCTGCACGAGTTCGCGACGGCGGCGCAGCTCCTCGAACACGGGCGTCTCGGCGAGCATGCGGCGCAGGAACACCGCGCACAGTCCGAACACGCCGCCGAGCAGGAACGCGATGCGCCAGCCGAACGCGAGTACGTCGGCGGGCGCGAGGTTGCGATTCACGGTTGCGGCGACGAGCGAGCCGAGCAGGATGCCCGCGGTGAGTCCCGCGGTGAGCGTGCCGCAGGCGAAACCGACGCGTCGCGCCGGCACGTGTTCGGCGACGAAGGTCCACGCGCCGGGCACTTCGCCGCCGACGGCCGCGCCCTGCAGGATGCGCAGCACGAGCAGCGCGAGCGGCGCGGCGTAGCCGAGCGTCGCATAGGTCGGCAACAGGCCGATGGCGAGCGTCGGCAGCGCCATCAGCAGGACGCTGAGCATGAACATGCGCTTGCGTCCGTCGCGGTCGCCGAAATGCGCCATGAGCACGCCGCCGAGCGGCCGCGCGAAATAGCCGGCCGCGAACAGGCCGAAGGTCTGCGCCTGGCGCAGCCAGTCCGGCGTGTCGGCGGGGAAGAACAACTGGCCAATCGTGGCCGCGAAGAACACGAAGATGATGAAGTCGTAGAACTCGAGCGCGCCGCCGAGCGCGGCCAGTGCGAGCGTGCGCAACTCCCGGCGCGACAGCGCGTGCGAGTCGCTGCCGGCTGCCGTCACGGCATCGCCTCGATGTCCTTGCCGATGCTTTCGGGTTTGTCGGTGGGCGCGTAGCGGCGCACGACCTCGCCATTCCTGTCGACGAGAAACTTGGTGAAGTTCCACTTGATCGCTTCGCTGCCGAGCAGGCCCTTGGCTTCCTTCTTGAGGAATTTGTAGAGCGGATGCGTGTTCGCGCCGTTGACGTCGATCTTGGCGAACATCGGGAAGGTCACATCGTAGGTGAGCGAGCAGAAATTCCTGATCTCGTCCGCGTCGCCCGGTTCCTGATGGCCGAATTGGTCGCAGGGGAAACCGAGCACGACGAGGCCGCGCCCGCGATCTGCACGGTAGAGCTTTTCCAGGCCTTCGTACTGCGGCGTGAAGCCGCATTTGGAGGCGACGTTGACGATGAGCAGCGTCTTGCCGCGATAGTCCGACAGCGATTGTTCCTTGCCGTCGATCGTCGTTGCGCTGAAGTCGTAGATCGAAGCCATCGTTCCGCTCCGTTGGGCATGAGGCGGCGAGTCTACTCCGCCCGCGACGCCGCCGGATGCCGCTTCGAAGCCGGTCGAGCCAGCGATGCGACCGCTCCGCGCATCGCGCGCGCCGTCAACCGATCTTCTGCAAGGTCAGCGCAGGTTCGACGATCATCGCCGGCAGGTAGTGATCGACGAGCAGGAACGCGAACAGCGCCATCAGGTAGACGATGGAGTAGTTGAACACGCGCATCGGGAAGAAATCGTCGGGCGGGTTCATGAGCCGGATCGCGTACCACAGGAAGGCCGCGCCGAGCACGAGCGCGCCGCCGAGGTAGAACAGGCCGCTCATGCCGGTGAGGTACGGCAGCACGGTGATGACGACAAGCAACACCGTGTAGAACAGCACGTGCCAGCGCGTGTAGGTGACGCCGTGCGTGACCGGCAGCATCGGCACCTGCGCGCGCGCGTAGTCGTCGCGGCGGAAGATCGCCAGCGCCCAGAAGTGCGGCGGCGTCCAGATGAAGATGATCAGGAACAGCAGCAGCGCGTAGGGATGCACCTGGCCCGTGACCGCGGCCCAGCCGAGCACGGGCGGCGCGGCGCCGGCGGCGCCGCCGATGACGATGTTCTGCGGCGTCGCGCGCTTGAGGTAGGCGGTGTAGACGACCGCATAGCCGATCAGCGAACAGAACGTGAGCAGCGCCGTCAGCACGTTGTCGAAGACGACGAGGATCGCCATCGACAGCGTGCCGAGGACCAACGCGAAGACGAGCACCTGCGTCGGCGTCAGCGCGCCGGTCGCGAGCGGCCGGTGCGAGGTGCGCGCCATGAGTTTGTCGATGCGCTGGTCGATGAGATGGTTGAACGCCGCTGCCGATGCCGCGGCGAGCCAGATGCCAAGCGTGCCCGCGACCGCCTCGCGCAGCGGCGGCAGGCCGGGCACGGCGAGGAACATGCCGATGATCGCGGTGAACACGATCAGCGCGACGACGCGTGGCTTGGTCAGCTCGAGGTACTGGCGGGCAATCGATGGCGGTTTCACGGTCGTCACGCTCGCGACAAGCGATTGGCGCCGGCGCGGCGCGTGCGCACGAACAGTGCGATCAGGCTGAAAAGCAACAGCGCCGCGCCCGCGTTGTGAGCGGTCGCGACCGGCAACGGCAGCAGCAGCTTGACGTTGGCGATGCCGAGCGCGACCTGCACGCAGAGCAGCAGCGCAACCGCCGCCGCGTTCGCGCGCAGCCCGCGTCGCCATGACGCGAACGCAGTGGCGAGGATGTGGCCGAACACGACGAGCGCACCGATGCGATGCGCGATCTGGATCGCCGCGCGCGCCGCCGCGTCGAGCACGCCGCCTTCGTAGTTGACGCCGATGCCGCGCCAGAGCACGAAGCCTTCACGGAAATCCGTCTGCGGCCACCACGCGCCTGCGCATTGCGGGAAATCGCTGCCGCAGGCGAGTGCGGCGTAGTTGGCGCTGGTCCAGCCGCCGAGCGCGATCTGCAATGCGAGCAGCACGAGCGCGACAACGACCATCGGCCTCAGGCGATGCTGCGGCGGCGTTGCCTCGCGCCGGCTCGACAGGCTCAACGCGACGTAGGCGAGCAGCGAAAACGTGAGCAGTCCGCCTAGCAGGTGGCCCATGACCACGATGGGCTTGAGCAGCAGCGTCACTGTCCACATGCCGAGCATGGCCTGGAAAATGACGACCCCGAACGCAGCGACGGCAACGCGATATGGCGCGGGCCGATCGAGGCGCGCGGCGATGACGAGCGGCAATACGAGCGCAAACGCCGACAATCCGGCCGACGGTGCATACGCGCCCCTGATGTACAACGCGACGCCACCTGCCGCGGCAAGCGCGGCGACGCCGAGCGTACCCGGCAACCCGCGTCGCGGCCACGCAGCCGCGAGCGCGAGCACGAGCACGAGCGCGCCAAGCGTGCCGGCAAGCATGCGGTGCACCTGTTCGCGCCATGCCTTGTCGGTCTCGACCGGTCGCTGCGGGAATGCCTCGTTGGCTCGCGCGATGTCCTGCTCGTGACCGGGCCAGGTCGCCTTGCCGTAGCAGGTCGGCCAGTCCGGACAAGACAATCCCGCGTCGGACAGGCGCACGAACGCGCCGAAGACGATGACGAAGAAGGCGAGGACCGTCGCGACAATGGCGATTCTTGCGGTGAGGTTCGTGGCGCGCATGGGTCAGCTCTTGATGGCGCGCTCGAGATCCCTGCGCAGCTTGTTGGCATCGTAGCCGACGGGATAGGCGAGCACGAGGAAGCCGTGCGGGTCGGCGAAGGCGACCGCCACGTCGTCGTCGCCGGGCGGATGCATCGCGGACAGCGCGCCGTCGACATCGCGTGCTGCGCGCATGGGCACGAGCGGCGCAAGCGCGTCGGCGGCGACGTCTCCGAGCACGACGATGCGCACGCGGAACGCATTCTGGTTGAGCGTGAGGCGCGCGCGGCGCAGTTCGTCGAGGCGTGCGAGGCACTTCTGCGCGCAATGCGTGCCCGGCAGCACGAAGATCGTCCACGACCAGTTCTCGTCCTTCCACGCCAGCGGCTTGCCGTCGTCGGCGTAGACGAAGCGCGCGGCCGTGAGGTCGCGTGGTGGCTCGAGCAGCGTGCCGTAGTTGCGCATGCCGCCCGGCCGCCAGCCGTTCGCATTGAGGAGATATGCGATCAGCAGGGGCGCGGCAAACAGCGCGACGATGAAAAGCAGGCCGAGGCGGGCCCGGATACGTGGATTCAAGATTCAATGCTCCGGCTTTGCGCCATCGTCACGGCGGCGTTTTTCGGCTGGCCCTTTCCAGTGCAACCCGATGAAAGTCGCAACGACGACGAGGCAGAACGCGAACCACGTGAAGGCATACGCATAGTGGCGCGCCGGCGGAAACACGTCGGGTCGCCACTCGCGCACGAAGCCGGCCGCTGCATCCTCGGCGTCGGTTTCGAGCAGGACGCGCGGATCGAGCGTGCGGCCGAGGTCGGCGGAGACTTCGGCAAGGTCGAGATAGATCGCCGTCTTCGGCCAGGCCGCCTGTCGCGGCAGTGCGTTGCCGCCCATGCGCAGGCCCGAGCCGGGCGGCGGCGCGTACAGGGCATGCAGCATGCGCACGCCGGCCGGTGGCGCGGGAATGCGCGGCATCGCGCCGCGCGTGTCGCGCGCGAGGAATCCCCGAGCCACGAGCAGCGAAACGCCGCCGGCACTGGGTGAAAACACGTTGAACAGCACGATGCCGGCCTTGCCCGCTCGCACCTGGTCGTCGAGCACGTAGGCATGCTCCGCATCGTAGGTGCCGGCGACTTCGACGAGTGGATACGACGTCGCACCCGCCTGTGCGCGCGCGCGCTCAAGCGTGAGGGGCGTTCGTCCGGCAACGGCGTCGAAAGCCGCGAACAATGCTTCCTTTTCATGCGCGCGTCGTACCTGCCAGGCGCCGAGCGCGAAGAACGAGGCGACGCCGATCGCGGCAAGCAGCAGGCTCGACGCACGCGGCGCTTGCCAGCGCCTAGCGGCCATGGCACGCGTCTATAATCGGGGCGACAACCGGCGTCTCGAGCCGGCACGAAGAAGCCCCCATGCTCGGCACGATCCTCGTCGTCGTTTTCTTCATCGCCATCGTCTACAACCTCGGCGCCGGCCTGTATTTCATGATGAGCGACAAGGGCCAGACCGACCGCACGCTCAAGGCGCTGACACGCCGCATCGCGTTGTCGGTGCTGCTCATCGCGCTCGTCATGCTCGGCATCTGGGCCGGGATCATCAAGCCGCACGGGGTCGGCGGCTGAAAGAGCCGGAAACGCGGAATCGGAAATGGTCGGAGGCCGTCGGGTAGTGACCGGCTTCCAGCGATTACGTATTCCCGATTCTCGATCTCAGAGTACGTAGACGAACAGGAACAGGCCAAGCCAGACCACGTCGACGAAGTGCCAGTACCACGCCACCGCTTCGAACGCGAAGTGGTTGTCCTTCGTGAAGTGCCCTTTCGCGCAGCGGAACCACATGACCGTCAGCATGATCGCGCCCAGCGTGACATGCAGGCCATGGAAACCGGTCAACATGAAGAACGTGCTGCCGTAGATGCCGCTGCCGAGCGTCAGGTTGAAGTGCTCGTAGGCTTCGGCGTACTCGTGGACCTGGAAGCCGAGGAAGATCGCGCCGAGGATGACGGTGAGCGCGAGGAACACGAGCAGCTGCCTGCGATGGCCCGCGCGCAACGCATGGTGCGCGATCGTGATGGTCACGCCCGAGGAGAGCAGCAACAACGTGTTGAGCAGCGGGATGCCCCATGGCGACATTGTCGAGAACACGCCGCCGACGCCAGCCGGCCCATTGGTCGGCCATGCGGGCGAGAAACCCTGCCACAGGTAGAAGTTGGTGAGCGCGCCATGGCCTTCGCCACCGAGCCACGGTACCGAATAGGTGCGCGCGTAGAACAGCGCGCCGAAGAACGCAGCGAAGAACATCACCTCGGAGAAGATGAACCAGATCATCCCCATGCGGAACGAGATATCGACCTGCTTGTTGTAGAGACCCGACAGCGACTCGCGGATCACCGTGCCGAACCATCCGAAGATCATGACGAGCAGGACAGCGATGCCGGCGAACATGATCGGCTTGCCGACCCCGACCTCGTTGAGCCACAGGCCCGCGCCGCCGACCGTACCGAGCAGGCCGAACGAACCGACAATCGGCCAGTGGCTGCCGTGGGGAACGTAGTAAGCACCTTGTGTCTGGGCCATCGCGGAATTCTCGTCTGGTGGGTCAATCCGCCGCGGGCAGCGGCGATCCGGTCTTGAGGAGTCGCGCGGTGGCGACTTCGTTCGCATAGAAAGTGTACGACAACGTCAGCTCCGTGACGTCCTTTGGCAGGCGCGGGTCGACGAAGAAGCGTACCGGCATGCGTCGCGTCTCGCCCGCCTTGAGCACCTGCTCGGTGAAGCAGAAGCACTCGGTCTTGTTGAAGAACGCGGAGGCCGCGCTCGGCGCGACGCTTGGTACGGCGTTGCCGACAATCGCCTGCGCGCTGGTGTTGGTCGCATCGAACCAGGCGTCGACGAGCTTGCCGGGATGCACCTGCAGGCTCGGCGCCTCCGGTGCGAACGTCCACGGCAGCTTGCTGTTGACGCTGGACACGAACTGCACGGTGATGGTGCGGCTGGTGTCCTCGGTCATCGTCGCCAGCGCATCCGCGCCCGTCGAGCCTTCGGCGAGACGGATGCCGAGCACATGCTGGCAGACGATGCGGTACACCGGCACCATCGCGAAGCCGAACACGAACGCGCAGGCGACGACGATCGCCGTCGTCCTGACCACGCCGCGATGGACGGCCACCGTCCCGCTCATTTGACGAACGCCGTCTCGACGATCGCGAGCACATAGATCGCGACCGCGACCGCGCCGACGATCAGCGCCGTGCGTCGCGCGCGGGCGCGACCCTTGGCCTGTTCGTCGTTGTCGTTGTTCTGTTGCATCGGAAAGCACCGGTTCGAAGCGTGCCGTTCGTTGAAAGTGCGGCCATGGAAGGCCGCTCTGGAACAGCAGGGTCCACTTCACCTCAAACCGATGCCACCTCCATCGAAACAGCGATCAAGGACGATCGCACAAGCTCAATGGCTCACATCGCCATGCGCAAGCATGTCGTCGCGGATCACCGGAGGCGTCGAGAACGTGTGGTGCGGCGCCGGCGACGGCACCGTCCATTCCAGGCCGTGCGCGCCTTCCCAGACCTGCGTCGTCGCCTTCTGCTTCGAGAAATAGACGCAGTGGATGATGACGCCGACGAAGATGAACTGGCTGAGCCCGAACCAGAAGCCGCCAATCGACGAGATCATGTTGAAGTCGGCGAAGGCGACGTTGTAATCGGGAATGCGGCGCGGCATGCCCGCAAGGCCGAGGAAGTGCTGCGGGAAGAACAGCACATTGACCGAGATGACGCTCGACCAGAAATGGATCTTGCCCCAGCGCTCGGAGTACATGTTGCCCGACCACTTCGGGATCCAGTAATAAACCGAGGCCATGATCGCGAACACCGCGCCGGTGACGAGCACGTAGTGGAAGTGCGCGACGACGAAGTAGGTGTCCTGGTATTGGAAGTCGGCCGGCACGATCGCGCACATGACGCCCGAGAAGCCGCCGATCGTGAACAGGATGACGAAGGCGATCGCGAACAGCATCGGTGTCTCGAACGTAAGCGAGCCCTGCCACATCGTCGATACCCAGTTGAACACCTTCACGCCGGTCGGGATCGCGATCAGCATCGTCGCGAACATGAAGAACAGCTCGCCGCCGAGCGGCATGCCCACCGAGAACATGTGGTGCGCCCAGACGATGAACGACAGGAAAGCGATCGACGCGATCGCGTAGACCATCGCCTGGTAACCGAAGATCGGCTTGCGCGAGAACGTCGGGATGATCTCCGAGACGATCCCGAACGCGGGCAGGATCATGATGTAGACCTCGGGATGCCCGAAGAACCAGAAGATGTGCTGGAACATCACCGGGTCGCCGCCGCCGGCGGCATTGAAGAAGCTGGTGCCGAAGAACTTGTCGGTGAGCAGCATCGTCACCGCGCCCGCGAGCACCGGCATGACCGCGATGAGCAGGAATGCGGTGATCAGCCAGCTCCACACGAACACCGGCATCTTGAGCAGGTCCATGCCCGGCGCGCGCATGTTGAGGATGGTCGCGATGATGTTGATCGCGCCCATGATCGAGCTGATGCCCATGAGGTGCACGGCGAAGATCATGAAGGCGACGTTGAAACCGCCTTCGAGCGACAACGGCGGGTACATCGTCCAGCCGCCCTGCGGGCCGCCGCCGGGCATCCAGATCTCGGAAATGAGCAGGAAGAACGCGAACGGCAGGATCCAGAACGACCAGTTGTTCATGCGCGGCAGCGCCATGTCCGGCGCGCCGATCTGCAGCGGGATCATCCAGTTGCCGAGGCCGACGAATGCCGGCATGACCGCGCCGAAGATCATGATCAGGGCGTGCATCGTGGTCATTTCGTTGAACGTTTCCGGCTGCAACAGCTGCAGGCCGGGCTTGAACAACTCGGCGCGGATCAGCATCGCCATCGTGCCGCCGATGAAGAACATCGTCAGCGAGAAGATGAGGTAGAGCGTGCCGATGTCCTTGTGGTTGGTCGTAAACAACCAGCGATGCAGGAAGCCTTGCGGCTTGTGGTCGTGGTCGTCATGCACGTCGTGGTGCGTGTCGTGGATGGCGGGATTGACTGCGGCCATGGCCTGTAACCTCAGTAGTTGAGAAATGCGGTCATGGATGGCCGCGTTTTCTCTTGCTCCGCGTTCAGGGATGAACGCAAAAAAACAAACTCGACGCGACCGTGGACGGCCGCTTTTTGCCTGCTTCCGCGCTCACGGAAGAACGCATGAAACCCGATCAACCTTGCGTCGGCGCGGCAACCGGACCGGCCTGCGCGGTCTTTGCGGCTTCCTGCGCCGCCAGCCATTGCTCGAACTCGGCTTTCGGCACGGCCTTGACCACGATCGGCATGAAGCCATGGTCCTTGCCGCACAGCTCCGCGCATTGGCCGCGGTAGACGCCGGGCTGGTCGATGCTCGTCCAGTTGTCGTTGATGATTCCGGGGATGGCGTCCTGCTTCCAGCCGAGGGCGGGCACCCACCACGAGTGGATGACGTCGTCGGCGGTGATGACGAAGCGCACCTTGACGCCGACCGGCAGCACGAGCGGCTTGTCGACGTTGAGCAGGTAGACGTTCTCGTCGCCTTCCTTCACCGAGTTCGGGTCGAGGCCCGAGCCGGTCTGGCGAACGCGGTTGGATTCGGCGTCGAGCGTGGAGATGAAATTCACCGGCGTGGACTTGCCGAAGTAGTCGACATACTCGTAGCGCCATTTCCACTGGTAGCCGGTGACCTTGATGGTCATGTCCGAGTTCTCGACGTTGGCCATGTCGACGAGCAGCTTGGTCGCCGGCCAGGCCATGACGATGAGGATGACGATCGGCACGACTGTCCAGATCGCTTCCATCGTCGTGTTGTGGCTCCATTTTGCGGCGACCGCGCCCTTGGACTTACGGAACGCGAACATCGCGTAGATCATCGCGCCGAACACGACGACGCCGATGGCGACGCACACCCAGAACGCGAGCATGTGCACGCCGTGGATGCGCTGCGAGATGGACGTGACGCCGGGCGTCATGTTGAGTTGCCACGGCTGCGGGTTGGCCAACGCCGCTCCGCTCGCCAGCATCGCCAGCGCCGCCACGGCGCGACGAGCGCGCATCACCCCGGATGAAATCATCGGCATCACCTTCAATTGTCTGCTTGCGCGCACCCGCGGTGCTTGCTTGCGCCCCGACGCCGCGGCCGCCGCGCGCCGGGGACCGGCAGCGCCGCGCGGGGCAGGCGTATCCGCCGAATGATAGTGGAGCGTGCGCGGCAGCGGCAACCGCGCGACGGCATCGCGGAAAGCCGGCGCCGCGGTTCCCGCATGCCGCCGATCGCGTGCGCAACAGCCGCGACCCGCTGCCGAAGCCCTTGCTTGGCCGCCATCGGAGTGCTCACTACACTATGCGGCTTGCCGCGACCGCGCCGCCGAGAATCCGCTTGAGCGAGAACATCCTCCCCGAACTGCCGCCGCCCGCCGACCCCGTCTGGGCGCGCATCACCGCCGCCTGGTCGCGCGACGAAACCGAAGCCGTCGACGACCTGCTCGCGCAGGCGACACTGCCGTCTGCGGAGCGCTCGCTCGTTCTGGCCCGCGCCGCCGACCTCGTCGCGCGCGTGCGTGCACAGGCGAGCGAGCAGACCGCCGTCGAATCCTTCATGCGCCAGTACGACCTGTCCAGCGAGGAAGGCGTGCTGCTCATGTGCGTGGCCGAAGCGCTGCTGCGCATTCCCGACAAGACCACCGCGGACAAGCTGATCCGCGACAAGCTCGGCGAAGCGGACTGGAAAAGGCATCTCGGCGGCAGCGACTCGGTGCTCGTCAACGCCTCGACCTGGGGACTGATGCTCACCGGACGCCTGGTCAACCTCGCCGAGGACACGCGCCGGGATTTCGGCGGCGCGCTCAAGCGCCTCGTCGGCCGCGCCGGCGAGCCGGTGATCCGCCTCGCCGTGCGCCAGGCGATGCGCATCATGGGCCACCAGTTCGTCATGGGCCGCAGCATCGGCGAAGCGCTCGACCGCAGCGCCGAGAAGGGCCATCGCGACTACCGCTATTCCTACGACATGCTCGGCGAGGCCGCGCTCACGCAGCCCGACGCCGAGCGCTACCACAAGGCCTACAAGGACGCGATCGCCGCGCTCGGCGCGCGCGGTCCGTTCAAGAGCGTGATCGATGCCCCGTCGATCTCGGTCAAGCTGTCCGCGCTGCACCCGCGCTACGAGGTCGCCAAGCGCGAGCGCGTGCATGCCGAACTCACGCCCAAGGTGCTCGAACTCGCGCAGCTGGCGATGAAGAACGGCATCGGCATGACCGTCGATGCCGAAGAATCGGACCGCCTCGAACTCTCGCTCGAAATCATCGGCAAGGTGTTCGCCGATGCCTCGCTCGCCGGCTGGAACGGCTTCGGCCTCGCCGTGCAGGCCTACCAGAAGCGCTGCCCGTTCGTGATCGACTGGCTCGCCGACACCGCGCGCAGGGCCGGCCGGCGCTGGTGCGTGCGCCTGGTCAAGGGCGCGTACTGGGATTCTGAAATCAAGCGCGCCCAGGAACAGGGCCTGACCGGCTATCCGGTCTACACGCGCAAGCCGAACACCGACGTGTCGTACCTGGCCTGCGCGAAACGCCTGTTCGCCGCGGGCAGCGAGCTCATCTATCCGCAATTCGCGACACACAACGCGCACACGATCGCGGCGATCCACCACGTCGCGCACGGCCGTCCGTTCGAGTTCCAGCGCCTGCACGGCATGGGCACCGACCTTTACGCGGAAGTCATCGGCAGCGACAAGCTCGCCGTGCCCTGCCGCGTCTACGCGCCGGTCGGCTCGCACGAGGACCTGTTGCCGTACCTCGTGCGCCGCCTGCTCGAAAACGGCGCCAACACCTCGTTCGTCAATCGCATCGTCGACGAACAGGTGCCGATCGAGGATCTCGTCGCCGACCCCTGCGACACGGTCCGCGCCTTCGCCTCCAAGCCGCACCCGCGCATCCCGCTGCCGGTCGGCCTCTACGGTTCGCAACGGAAGAATTCCATGGGCGCCAATCTCGCCAACGACAACGAACTCAAGGCCCTCGCCGAAAGCGTCAACGCGCAGCGCGGGCCGTGGACTGCGGCGCCGCTCGTGCCCGGCGCGTCGAGCGGGGAAACCGCACGCGACGTGACCAATCCGGCTGACCGCCGCGAAGTCGTCGGCACCTCGCGCAATGCCGACGCCGCGACGATCGCGAAGGCGCTGGAAAACGCGGTCGCCGCGCAGGAAGGCTGGGACACGACGCCGGCCGCGAGCCGCGCCGCGATCCTCGAACACGCCGCCGACCTGCTCGAAGCGCGTCGCGGCGAATTCATCGCGCTGTGCGTGCGCGAAGCCGGCAAGACGATCCCCGCGGCGATCAGCGAAGTGCGCGAAGCCGTCGACATGTGCCGCTACTACGCGGCAATGGCACGCAAGCTGTTCGGTGCGCCCGAGAACCTGCCCGGCCCGACCGGCGAGACGAACCAGCTCTTCCTGCGCGGCCGCGGCGTGTTCGTCTGCATCAGCCCGTGGAATTTCCCGCTGGCGATCTTCATGGGCCAGGTCGCGGCCGGCCTTGCCGCCGGCAACGCGGTCATCGCCAAGCCGGCCGACCAGACCACGCTGATCGGCCATGCCGCGGTCAAGTTGCTGCACGAAGCCGGCGTGCCCGAAGGCGCGTTGCAATTCGTGCCGTGCAAGGGCTCGGTGCTCGGCAACACGCTGCTCACGCGCCCGGAAGTCGCCGGCGTCTGCTTCACCGGCTCGACCGAAACCGCGTGGACGATCAACCGCACGCTCGCCGCGCGCAACGCGCCGATCGCCGCTCTGATTGCCGAAACCGGCGGCCAGAATGCGCTCATCGCCGACTCGTCCGCGCTGCCCGAGCAACTCGTCAAGGACGTGCTCGCCTCCGCGTTCGATTCCGCCGGCCAGCGCTGCTCGGCCGCGCGCGTGCTCCTCGTGCAGGAAGACATCGCCGACAAGGTCGTGAAGATGCTCGCCGGCGCGATGGACGAGCTCGTCGTCGGCGACCCGGCCAAGCTTTCCACCGACGTCGGCCCGGTCATCGACGAACCCTCGCGCAAGTTCCTCGTCGACCACGCCGCGCGCATGGATCGCGAAGCCAAGAAGATCAACGAAGCGAAACTCGCGCCCGGCAGCGACAGCGGCACGTTCTTCGCGCCGCGCGCCTACGAGATCCCGTCGCTGTCGCTGCTCACCGGCGAGGTGTTCGGCCCGGTGCTGCACGTGATCCGCTGGAAGGCCGATGACCTCGACGGCGTCATCGACGCGATCAACGCGACCGGCTTCGGCCTCACGCTCGGCATCCACAGCCGCATCGACGACACCATCGCGCACATCTCGCGCCGCGCGAAGGTCGGCAACTGCTACGTCAACCGCAACCAGATCGGCGCGGTCGTCGGCGTGCAGCCGTTCGGTGGTGAAGGCCTGTCCGGCACCGGCCCGAAGGCCGGCGGCCCGCACTACCTCCTGCGCTTCGCGACCGAGCGCACGCTCACGGTCAACACGACCGCGGCGGGCGGCAACGCGTCGTTGCTGACGCTGGGCGAGTAGGCTGCATCGTCCTTCCGGCGCGCGCGCGTTCCCGCAGCCGGAAACGTCTGCCGCCGAGCGGAGAGGCGCGATCAAACGCGCCTCGCGAGAGGTTTTCGCGCCGCATTCCGTTTCTGCAGGACGACGACTCCTGCGGAAAAGACGATGCGCGCCCCAGCCCATGCCCATGCCCATGCCCTTGCCCTGCTGTTGATCGCCTTGGCGCCGCGTTTCGCGGACGCGACCGCGACGTGGTGCGTACACGATTCGACCCAGCTGCGGCAGGCGCTCGCCGACGCCGCCACGTCACCCGAAGACGACGAGATCCGCATCCGCGAAGGCGTCTACGCGGGCGACGACGGCGCGTTCGCCTACACCTCGCGCAACACCGCGAGCCTCGCCATCAGCGGCGGCTGGTATTCGGACGGCAGCGGCGATTGCGCGCAGATGCGCGCAGATGCTTCGCGCACGGTCATCGACGGCGCCGGCGTGCGGCAGGCGTTGCACATCTATCACATGCCGCCGGTTGGCACGGCACGCGCGGCAAGCCTGTCGATCGCCAACCTCAGCCTGCGCAACGGCTTCGGCGATCCGGCGTTGTTCCAGCGTGGCGGCGGACTGGAGGTGAATTCGCTCTCGGAGGCATGGACGGAACTTCACCTGGACAACCTCGTTGTCGCCGGCAACGACGGCTACTTCGCCGGCGGCGCGGACCTGTACACGAAGAACGGTTCGGTGCGCATCGCGGGCAGCCTGTTCGACGCGAACCGCGCATCGACGACGGCGTCGGCGCAGCTTTCCATTTCGACGAGCACCAATGCCGATACCACACAGAACATCGTCATAACCCACAGCACGTTCGTGCGCGGCCGCTGCGCGCAGCTCGGCGGACGCGGTTGCGGCGTGCGCGTAGGGCTCGTCCCGGACACGCATCTGGACATCCGCAACAGCCTGTTCTTCGACAACGCCGGCTCCGACCTCGATGTCGAAGGCAGTCTGCAAATCGGCGGCGGCAGCGCGAGCGCGGACTCCAGCCTCATCGAGCACATCGGGGGCTCGTTGCCGCTTGATGCGCAACGGCCGCTCGAAGGCGATCCGCGCTTCGTCGACGCGGCGAACGGGAATTTCCGCCTGCGCGACGATTCCCCGTTCATCAACCTCGGGCTCACGCCGAGCCCGGACTATCCGCTCGCGTCGACCGACCTCGATGGATCGCTGCGCATGCGCTTCGATGCACCGGATCCTGGCGCTTACGAAAACCAGACCTGGGACTTCCTGTTTGCCGACGGTTTCGAGCGCTGAGCGACGGGCGCCACGGCACCACCGCGCAAATGCGGCGGGCGCCCGAAGGCGCCCGCCACCTCCCTCCCCAAGCGTTGGACGCGACCGCCTTGCGCGGCCGCATCGTCAAACTCAGAAGCTGTACCTTGCGGATACGCCGAGCAGGTTGCCGTAGCTTTCGAAGTGTCCGACGAGGTGATCGTACGTGGCCGAGCACGTAGGTTGGGGTGAGCGCAGCGAACCCCAACATTCATTCGCACCATCAATCTGCCGCCGCCCAATCCTCCGCCAAATCACCCGTGCGAATCGAGCGATGGATCGACGAAAACGGCCAATCCGTGGCGCGTGCGGCGTGACCATGTTTCACCGGATTGAAGTGGACGTAGTCGACATGCCGTTGCAGGTCGGTTTCATCGCGGATTTGATGTTCCCAGAATCGCTTTTGCCATAGACCACGCTCGCCTTTTGCGCGCCGGCTGGCCCCGATCCACTCGCCGCGTTCGATGTGCCGCGAGAAACCCGCCTTGATCAGCGCCCAGCGCGTCGAAAAGTCCGCATCGCCCGCCGGCAACGTCCAGATCGCGTGCAGGTGATCGGGCAATACGACCCAGGCGCGTATCTCGAACGGATGGCGCTGCTTGACCAAGCTCACGCTCGCGCGCAGATCGTCGATGCGATCGACCAGCAAACGGCGCGAACGGTCAGCGAGGTTAACCGTGAAGAAATACGTTCCTCCGGCGGCGTTGGCTCGGCGATAGCGCATGGGGCATCGTGAGGCACGCTGTTGGGGTTCGCAAGCTCACCCCAACCTACGATCGTGCATTGAGGGATTTGTCGCCCCGCAAAATGCGGCGGGCGCCCGAAGGCGCCCGCCACCTCCCTCCCCAAGCGTTGGACGCGACCGCCTTGCGCGGCCGCGTCGTCAAACTCAGAAGCTGTACCTTGCGGATACACCGAGCAGGTTGCCGTAGCTTTCGAAGTGTCCGACGAGGTGATCGTACGTGGCCGAGGTGTCGTCGATCTTGCCGTCCTCGACGAACAGGTGCGTATAGCCGACGTCGAAACTCAGCGACTCGCTGGCCTTGTAGCCGAGGCCGACGGAAACCCACTTGCGATTGCCGTCCGGCACGCGCGGATCGCGGTGCGCATCGGTCGTCGGCGTCTGGTCGTAGGCGAGGCCGCCGCGCACCGTCCATTGCTCGTTCAAACGGTAGTCGGCGCCGGCCGAGACGAACCAGGTATTGCGGAAGTCGAAGATCGACGGACTGTTGAACGCGGCCTGCGCCGGGTTGGCATACCGGATGACGAGGTCCTTGAAGCTCGACCAGTGCGTGTAGCCGATGTCGGCGCCGAAGCTCAGTCGCTCATTGGCGGTATGCCACCAACTCAGGCGCGCGTAGGCCGGCGTATTGAAGTCGGCCTTGCCGTCGGTGTCGACGAAGGCGCCACCGAAGTACGGTGCCAGGTTCGAGGGAATCTCGAATTTGGCATGACCGTCGATCGTGTGATCGATCTGCGAGCGGAAATTGAAACCGATGCGGTCGGCGTCGGTCGGTTTCCAGAGCAGGCCGAGACCCCAGCCGAAGCCCCAGTCGTTGCCCTTGAGCTGGCCGCGGCCGTCGGCTTCCTGCGGCAGCCATGCACCATTGGTCGGCTGGGCGAGGATCGTGCCGAGGTTGATCGCCTGGCCGAGCGTCGCGCTGGTCCGCTGGGCAACGATGCTGAGGCCGATCGAGAACTGGTCGGAGGCGCGCCACGAACCGGAGAACGTCATCGCCGGCGATTGCAGCTTGGTCGTCTGCGCCTGGTAGCGGCCCATCCAGCGATCGTGGTACTCGGTCTGGAAGCCGTACGGCACGCTGAGCGAGGCGCCAAACGCGAACTGCTCGCTGATCGGCATGATGTAGTGGATGGCCGGCACCGGCAGGGTCGTGCCACCGTCGCCGCCGTGGTCGCCGGTCAACGGGCGCCCCAACAGGTCGGTGCCGCTGCCATGGAACTTGGTGGCGAAGTTGATCGCGGTGAGGTCGCCCTGCAGGCACGAGGTCTTGAACTCGCCCATTGCCGCCGGATTGTTGACGACGACGGCGCAGTCGTCCGGCGCCGATGCGGCGCCCGCATCCGCGCGACCCGTACCCTTGACGTCGTTTTCCTGCAGCTGGAAACCGGCGCCTTGTGCCGTACCGGCCACCAGTGCCGCCAGCAACGCGAACGGCAAGGCGGCAAGCGCGGGGGCCACCCGATTCCTGGGAAGACGGTGCTGCATGTGACGGCTCCTTTGGCGGAAATTGGCGTCGATTGAGACGAATGAGCGGGGATATTAACGTCAACTTCACCAAGCTGACCATCGTGCGCCGCCGCAAACGGTGCCGTATGGTCGCCGCGCGCAAATGGCTTCCGGAAGGTTCACGCAACGCTGCGTAGGCTGCGCGCGAATGAGCCGAGCCCACGCACTTTCCTGCCTCGTCCTGGCCGCATCCGCCGCCTTCATCCCGGCCGCTGCCTTCGCCGCGAGCACCGTCGTGCTGCCGGCGGCGATGTGTCCGCAGTCCGACCCGATCTTCGCGAACGGATTCGAGGCGACGCCTGCGATTCCGTCGCAGCCTTCACAGGGCAGCGGCGGGGCGTATCCGGGGGATGTCACGCGCAGTGTGACCGTCGGATCGCTGGGCGCGCGCAACTACTACTTGCATCTCCCAGCCAACTACACGCCGGCGAAAGCGTGGCCACTGCTGCTCGTGTTGCGTGGCTCGACGCAAGCCTCCTTGGCGGCCGAAGACGCTGCGGCGCAACAGGTGCGCGCGGGCTGGTCGAGTTGGTCGGACAGCGCGGGATTTATCGTCGTCTCGGTGGTTGGCACCTCCACACAAGGTGGCTGGGGCGCGGCCAACGACGGCATGGAAATCTCGCTCGACCTCGACGACGCGATGGCGAGCTACAACGTCGAGCGGAGCCGGATCTATCTGTGGGGATTTTCCGCCGGCGCGCACTACGGTCATGGGCTCGCGCTGGACAATCCGGACTACTTCGCCGCCTACGGCGTCAGCGCGGGTTCGCTCGAACGGTACGCGTGCACCGACGCCGGCGTGCCCGCGCAAGGCATCCCGAGCTGCACGGCGCTGCTCGGCGGCGCGCAGCCGAAGATTCCGGTCGACATCCATCTCGGCAACACCGATCCGCTCTATCTGCAATATGGTGCCGGCAACGATCCGGCGCGCTTCGAAGCCAATGGCTGGACGCTCAACCGCAACCTTTACTACACGCTGTTCGCGGGCGGCCACACCTACACCATCCCCCAACTCGGCGAGATCTGGAACCACCTCTGCCCGTTCGCGCTCGCGCAGTGACGTCTTGCGCAAGACGGGGTCGCGTCGCCACGATGCGCGCTTTCCGCGACGAGACGTCCCATGCGCAAACGCTACGACCGCGCCTACTTCGACAAGTGGTATCGCAGCGACGCGCATCGCGTCGGCTCGCGCGCGCAGCTCGCGCGCAAGGTCGCGATGGTCGTGCACCTTGCCGAGTACTATCTCGCGCGGCCGCTGCGCAACGTGCTCGACGTCGGCTGCGGCGAAGCGCCGTGGCGCGCGGCGCTCCTCAAGCTGCGTCCGGACATCGAATACCGCGGACTGGATTCGAGCGAATACGCCGTGCAGCGCTATGGTCGCTCGCGCAATATCGGGCTCGCCACGTTCGGCCAGCTCGCCGAACTGCGTTTCGAATCGCGCTTCGACCTGATCGTATGCAGCGACGTGCTGCACTACGTGCCCGCCGCCGAACTCAGGCGCGGCCTGTCCGGCTTCGGCGAATTGCTCGACGGACTCGCCTTCATCGAGGTGTTCACCGCTGCCGATCGGGCGGGCGGCGACTTGAACGGCTTCATCGCGCGTTCGCCGTCGTGGTATCGCACGCGCTTCCTCGAGGCGGGCCTGCTGCCCTGCGGCTCGCAGGCTTATCTCGGTGCGCGGCTCATGAAATCGGTCGCCGCGCTCGAGTGCCTGTAGTGGTCAACGCGTTTCCAGGCGAACGCGGTCGATCGCCCAGAGCGGATCAGGGCCGCGCCCGCTGAAGCGCAAGCACAGGTTGTGCGCGCCGTCCGTCGCGGGCAACGCGGCGACGAGGCGCGCCGTGCCGTCGGCCGTCGCACGATCCGGCAACGGCACCACGCCGATGCGTTCGCCGTCGCAACCATCGCGCGAGACGATGAGTTCGCCGTTCGGCGTCGATGGTGCCGGACGTGGCACGATGCTGGTCACGTCGTGCGCGAGCTGGAAGTTGTAGCGCAGCGGCGCGGCATCGACGACGATCGCGTGCACGCCGTCGAGCGGCGCCTGCGGCCAGAGCCAGCATGGATCGAACAGGTCGACGTTGTAGTAACGCGTCGACGCATCGCCCGATGACGGACCGGCAAGGCGCAACGTGAGTTTGCCCGCGCATTGGCGCAACGCGTCGCTGCTTTTCTCGAGGAGCAAGTCGCGCGAGACGACGGCGCGATAGTCATCGCCGATGCGATCGGCACCGACGAACGCGGCCGCGCGCAATGTCGTTCCGGCTTGCAGCGACAACGGCGCGCGATACATCGGCGAGTTCGCCGTCGGCGCGTTGCCGTCGGCCGTGTAACGGATCGGCACGCCGGCCTGGTCAGCGAGCGTCGTTGCGAATGTGTCGGACGTTGCGCCTTGCGCAAACGACGCGCGCACCTCGAACGGCGTGCGCGATGCGGCGACATTGTCCGCCCGCCAGCGCGCGTACTGCGCGGGCAGGCGCGCGAGGAAGCCGTTCCAGTCGCGCGCCTCGCGTGGCGACCACAGCACGTCCGCGAGCGCGGCCAGGCGCGGGAACGCCGCGTGCTCGACGAGCGCGGGCGTGCGCATGTGTTCGGTCCACAGGTTCGCCTGGGCGCCGATGACGTGCGCCGCCGCTCGCGCATCGAGCCCTGCCGGCAGCGGCTCATAGGCGTGGATGTCGGCGAGGCTGCGCACGTCGGGCCGGCCGGACGGCTCGTCGGGCGCATCGCTTTGCAGGTGATCGAAATACAGGTCGGGCGACGGCGACATGACCACGTCGTGTCCTGCCTTCGCCGCGGCGATACCGCCGTCGCTGCCACGCCAGGACATGACGACGGCGTCGGCAGGCACGCCGCCGTCGAGGATTTCGTCCCAGCCGATTGCGCGCCGACCATGCGCGGCGAGGTACTTTTCGACGCGTGCGACGAACCAGCCCTGCAGCGCGTTCTCGTCCCTGATGCCGAGTTCGCGCATGCGCGTCTGCACGCGTGGCGAGGCTTTCCACTGGTCCTTGAGCGCCTCATCGCCGCCGATATGGATGACCGGCGACGGGAACAGCGCGATGACTTCGTTGAGCACGTGATCGACGAAATCGAAAGTCGCCTCGTCGACGTTGAGCAGGTACGGATGCACGCCCCAGTCGGTCGACACGGCGGGCGTGTCGCCGATGCTGCCCAGTTCCGGATACGCGGCGATCGCGGCCTGCATGTGGCCGGGCATGTCGATCTCCGGAACGATCGTGACGTGGCGCTGCGCGGCGTAACTCATGATGCCGCGGATGTCGTCCTGCGTGTAGAAACCGCCGACGCGCGCGGATTCTCCGGCGATTTCGCCCGCACTGTCGCGCCACGCGCCGGTTTGGGTGAGGCGCGGATACCGCTTGATCTCGATGCGCCAACCCTGGTCGTCGGTGAGATGCCAGTGCAGCGTGTCGAACTTGAGCAACGCGATCTCGTCGATGAAATGCTTGACGAAGGCCGGCGGCTGGAAATGGCGTGCGGAGTCGAGCATGACGCCGCGCCAGGCGAAGCGCGGCGCGTCGTCGATGCGCAGCGCCGGCACTTCGACGCGTGCGGTTTTCGTCGACTGCTGCGTGAGCAGCTGCCAGAGCGTGACGCCGCCGTTGAACAGGCCATGCGCGCTGCGCGCACGCACGCGGATGCGCATGGCGTCGACGGAGAGTTCGTAGGCCTCGTCCGAGGGCGCCGCCATTGAAGCATCGAGCACGAACGCAATCGCCGGCGCGGACGATTCCGGGTTGCCGCCACGCACGCGCAACGCGATGCCGCGCGAACGTTCGAGGCGTTCGGCGAAACCGTGCGCGACCGCTGCGGCTTCGGCGCCGTCCGCGAACAAGGCAATGCTCGCGTCGAGCATGAAATGACCATCCGCGCGCTGCACGTGCGCGGGCATGGGAATCAGTGAAAGCGGCACGGCGCTTTCGCGCACGCGCGGCGCGGCCGCGCACGCCACGAGGCACAGCGCGACGACACTCGATGCGAGAAAACGAATGCAATGATTTCGCATGATCGAAAAGTGCGGCCGAGGACGGCTGCTCATGGATTCCCTTGAAATCCCCCGGCCGGACGGCCCGGCCATTTTGCCGAAGCGGCGACCGCGGACAACCGCGTCATGCCGCCCGACGCGTGGACATGAACGGCCGTGCAAAAAACACGGGCCGGATCGCTCCGGCCCGAAGTCCAGCGTTGGAGACGTCAGAAGTTGAAGCGCAGGTTGAGCATGTAGCGCCGGCCCGTCGTGTAGTCGGCGAACAGCTCGTCCTTGTTGCCTACGGCGTACTGGTGGTACTTCTCGTTGAGGAGGTTCATCGCATCGAAGTTCAACGACAGATTGTCGCTGAACTGCCAGCCGGCGCTCAGGCTGAGGTCGGCGTAGTCGTCGACGACGGCCGGCGGCGCGCCGGCGACGTAGCCGCCCGCGAGGTAATGGCTGCGCCAGCTGTAACTCACGCGCGCGGAGAACGGTCCACGCTCGTAGTAAGGACCGAGGCTGAAGGAGTTTTTCGACTGGTAGGGCATCGGGTGGCCCTGGCTGGTTTCGCCGTCGGCCCAGGTGTAGTTCGCGATCGCGCCGAAGCCGGTCTCGCCGAACGCCTGCTGATAGGTCAGCGTAATGCCCTTGATCTTGCCCGAGCCGGCATTGTGCGGGCGCGAGATGCTGTAGTCGCAGAAGCCGTCCGCCGTGCAACCGCCGCTGCCGACCATCGAGGCCCACAGGTCCGGATCGTTGTCGCGGATCGAATTGTAGTGGCGCTCGGTCGCCGGCGTCGTGTCGATGTAGTTGAGCACGTGCTTGAAGAAGCCCGACACCGCGAACACCGATTGCGGCGCGAAGTACCACTCCGCCGACAGGTTGAAGTTCAGCGACTTGTACGGCTTGAGGTCGGGATTGCCGCCGCTGCCGGTGAGCACGCTGTCGTTGAGGAAGGTGTTGTTGACCATCTGGTTGTACGGCGCCCAGGCCATGACTTCGGCCCCGGCCGCGCGCAGCACGACGTCGGGTGCGAGGTCGTAGGCGACGTTGAACGACGGCAGCGTGTTGTTCTGCGTCGATTCCTTGGTCTGCCACCAGCCCGCTTCGGGCGGCAGGGTCGGCGCGACGCTGCCGGGCAGGTTGAAACCGGAGCCGTCGGTGACGGTGTGCACGAAACGCACGCCGAAGTTGCCGTGCAGGCGGTCGTCGCCGAAGTTGAGCTGCGCGTATGCGGCGGAGTTCTTCTGCGTCAACGACCAGGTGTTGTTGAGGTAGCTGCCGGCGTCGGGATGATCCCAGTCGATCGAGCTGTTGGCGATCCAGTTGCGGATGTTGCCCGGGCCGACCTCGATGTGGTGCGCCTGGTCGCCGGAGAAACCGGAGAAGTCGCCGAGGATGTTGGTGTAGCCGTCGATGCCGACATCGGCCAGCGTACCCGGCGTGACGCCTCCGTAGACATTGAGCAGGTAGTCTTCGTCGTGCTTGTTGTAGCGCACGCCGAGCAGCAGCTGGTTGAAGAAGCCGCCCAGATCCTTGGTGAAGTCGAGCTGCGCGTAGGAATCCTTCGCATGCGCGCCGAACACGCCGTGGTTGCCGAGCCAGCCGCCGCCCCAGTTCGCCGGATCCGCGCCGGAGGCCGGGTCATCGAACTTGTAGCCGTGCAGCTGCGTCCACGAGAAGCTGCCGTAGTAGACCGGCTCGAGCAGGTACTGGCCGATGTCCGGATTCGAGGACTTGCTCGTGCCAATCTGGCCGGACAATCCCCAGCCGCTGCCATGGTAGGCAGCGCGGAAGTCCAGGCCCTTGGTCGTCACTTCGGACGTACGCAGCTGGTTGTCGTAGATGATGCCCGCGTTCGGGCCGCTCGAATGACCCGCGGTGACGATGCCGTTGGCGCCCTGGGTAAGGCTGTCGACGGCGGCCATCGTCGAGTTGTTCCAGTGCAGGTAGTTGTAGATCGACTGGTTGTAGTTGTCGAAGCTCTCGCGGATCCACATGCCGGAGAGTGTCGCGTCGAACTGCTCGCTCGGCTTGAACTGCAGGTTGGCAACCACGCTGTTGCGTTTGCGCGTCTGCTGGAAATACGCGGCGTTGATCTCGTCGGGCACGAGCGCGTTCGGATCGAGCTGGCCGGCGGCAACCTGCGCGGCGACCGCCGGGCTCTGCGCGGCGTATTCGGACACCGGATGGTAGTTGAAGATCTCGATGCCCTGGCGGTCCACCGCTTCCTCGTAGTGCTGCGCGGCGACGTTGAACCCGACCGTGCTGTCGGCGTTCTTCCAGTTGTAGAACAGCGATGCGGTCGGCTTGCCCTTGCTCGCCTGGTCGCCATAGTTGTAGCCGACCGAGCCGGAGATCTTGTTGGATTCCATGTCCAGCGGCTGGCGCGTATGCATCATCACGGTACCGCCGATGCTGCCTTCGGGCAGGCGCGCCTCGGCCGATTTGTAGACTTCCAGGCGGCCGAGGATTTCCGGCGCGAGCAGCGTGTAGTCGAAGCCGCGGTTGGGTTGCTCGCCGTAGAGCCAGATCGCCTGCGCGACCGGATGGCCGTCGATGAACGACAGGTTGAGGCTCGGATCGGTGCCGTCGATGCTGACGCGCTCGCCCTGTCCGAAACGACGATCGAGCGTGACGCCGGGAATGGCGACCATCGCTTCGGCGACGTTGGTGTTGGGGAACTTGCCGATGTCCTCGGCGGTGACGGCATCGACGATCGCGTCGGCGTCACGCTTGGTGTCCAGCGACGCCTTCAGGCTGTCGCGGATGCCGTGCACGACGATCGTGCCCATCTCCTGCGTGTCGTTCGGATTGGCCGCTTCGGCGGCGTCGGCACTGGCAGCCGCGGCCGGTGCGTCGGGCGCGTCTGCTGCTTGCGCTGCGCCGGCCACGCCGAGCCCGAAGCTCGCGAGGATGCTGGCGGACAGCAGGGTCTTGTGAAGTTTCATGACACTCCCCTCTCTCGGTTCGTCGGTTCGGCGGTCTGCGACGAGGCTGCGTCATCCGCCGGTTGGTCTTGATTGTTGCCATTCACCTCGGCGGGCGGCGCCTCGCTTGCCGCTTGCCGTCGATCATTCGCGCGTCTTCCCGGCGCACTCGTTTTTCATCCGTTGTCGCTTTCGTTTTCCAGGTACCAGATCGCCGCGCCGGCGATGCCGAGCTGGCCGTGTTCGATGAGTCGCACCGGTACGCGCTCGAGCGCGGGCCGCATCGGTCCCTTGTCGAGGAAGCGCGCGCCGAAATCGCTCTCGGCGAGCAAGGTGCCGATCTGCGGCAACACGCCGCCGGCCAGGCGCACGCCGCCGAATGCGCCGTAGGTCAGCACCAGGTCGCCGACGACGCTGCCGAGCCAGCCGCAGAACACGTGCACGGCTTCCAGCGCCGATGCGTCGCCGCGCTTGGCCGCGTCGGTGATCGCCGCCGGCGTGTCGAATGTCGCCTGCGCGCCGCGCAACTGTGCGAGCGCGCGATGCAGGTTGAGCAAGCCGGGGCCGGACAGCGGATGCTCGGTCTTCACGTACGGCTCGGCGCTGCGGAATACGCGCAGGAGTTCGATTTCCAGATCGTTGCCCGGCGTGAGCAGCGCATGACCGGCTTCCGTCGCGAGCACGACGGTGCGGCCGCGATCGGGAATGCACACCGCCGAGCCGAGGCCCGTGCCGGGGCCGATCGCGAGCGTCGGCAGCGTGTCGTCCATCGCCGCGCCGGCGAGCAACACGGTGCCTTCCTCTCCACTGCGCGACAGCGCATGGGCGAGCGCCTTGAAATCGTTGACGACGGCGAGCCGCGTCGTGCGCAGGCGCCGGCACAGTTCCGGAATGGAGACCAGCCACGGCAGGTTCTCATTGACGATTTCGCCTTCGACGACGAAGCCGGCGCAGGCGACCGCGATCGAATCGACCGCTTCCGCGCCCACGGCGCGGCGGAACGTCTCGAAGATGTCGGCCAGCCCCGGAAACGACGCGCAGGCATATTTTTCGTGACGCAGGATTTCGACACGGCCGTCCGCGTCCGCGCCGACCAGCGCAATGCGCGCGTGCGTGCCGCCGACATCCGCCGCAATGAGCAGGCGTTGTGCCGAAACGCTCGCAGCCGGGTTTGAACGCATGATCCGATCCACTTCCGCAAACGACCTGTCGATGTGAGCCGCAAACAGTCTGTGCGTGGATTGACAACGTTGTCAACAAAAGTTCAACTGCGTTGTCGATTTTGTCCTGTCGATCCAATTTGGATATTGCGTGTTTGTGCGTTTGCACACGATGCGGCGGCGCGAAAACAGCTGAATGCTGTTTTATTCTTGCTGCGTCGCGATAATTTTCCGCAGCGAAAAAATAGATGACAACGTTGCTATGGAATCCACCAGCAAAGACAATCGAACGCAGGGTTCCACCGGTTTCCGCCATCGCCGCGCGACCGCGATGATGGAACGGCCAGGGATCGGGCAAGGCCAAGCCGGCGTTACCGAAAGACGTCGCGCGGCGAATCGTCGAACAGGGGAAACTTGAGCATGTCCGCTTCCGCCATTGCGCAAAAGAACGCCACCCTGCTGCCGATGCTCATCGTCGGCGCGCTGTTCTTCATCTTCGGCTTCGTGACCTGGCTCAACGGGCCGCTGATCCAGTTCGTCGAGCTCGCGTTCACCTTGAACACGGTGAACGCGTTCCTCGTGCTGATGGTGTTCTACCTGTCGTACTTCTTCCTCGCGCTGCCGTCGGCGTGGATCCTCAAGCGCACGGGCATGAAGAAGGGCATGGCGCTGGGCCTGTTCACGATGGCGCTGGGCGCGCTCGCCTTCGGCGAGTTCGCGGTGCGGCGCTGGTATCCGGGCGCGCTGTGCGGACTGTTCGTGATCGGCGCCGGCCTGTCGCTGCTGCAGACCGCATCCAATCCTTACATCAGCATCCTCGGGCCGATCGAAACCGCATCGCGCCGCATCGCCTTCATGGGCATCTGCAACAAGGCCGCCGGCATCCTTGCGCCGCTCGCGCTCGGCGCGCTGGTCATGCACGGACTCGGCGACCTCAAGGCGCGCGTCGCCGGTGCGGACGCCACGACGCGCGAAACGCTGCTCAACGAATTCGCCGCACGCATCCACATGCCGTATCTGGTCATGGCGGTGCTGCTCGCCGTACTCGCGGTCGCGATCCTCAAGTCGCCGCTGCCTGAACTGCGGCCTTCCGAGGCGAACCGCGAAGACACGAGCCATGCGCGGCGCGATGAAAGCATCTTTTCGTATCCGCACCTGTGGCTCGGCGTGCTCTGCCTGTTCCTCTACGTCGGCGTCGAGGTCATGGCCGGCGACGCGATCGGCACCTACGGCAAGGGTTTCGGCCTGCCCGACGACCAGACCAAGCTGTTCACCTCGTTCACGCTCGCGGCGATGCTTGCCGGTTACGTCGCCGGCCTCGTGCTGATTCCGCGCGCGATTTCACAGGAGCGCTATCTCGCCTTCTCGGCCGCGCTCGGCGTCGTCCTCGCGATTGCCGCGTACTGCACGCGCGATTACGTATCGGTCGGCTGCGTCGCCGCGCTCGGTTTCGCCAACGCGATGATGTGGCCGGCGATCTTCCCGCTGGCGATCGCGCGGCTCGGCCGCCACACCGAAACCGGCTCCGCGCTGCTCATCATGGGCATCGCCGGCGGCGCGATCATCCCGCAAGTATTCGCCCGGCTGCGCGAGCACCACGATTTCCAGCTCGTGTTCGCCGCGATCATGGTGCCTTGCTACCTGTACATCCTGTTCTACGCGCTGCGCGGCTGCCGCGCCGGACTGTCGCGCGCGTAGCAAGGCGCGGTTACGATGGCGAACCGCAACCATCCTGCCTGACGTGAAGACACCGACGATCCGCGACGTCGCGCAGCGCGCGAAGGTGTCGCTCAAGACCGTTTCGCGCGTCATCAACAACGAAGCCTCGGTGCGCGCCAACACGCGCGAGCGCGTGCAGCGCGCGATCGAGTCGCTCGGCTACCTGCCCGACCTGTCGGCGCGCAGCCTGCGCAGCGCGACCTCGTACGCACTCGGCGTCGTCTACGACAACCCGAACGCCTATTACGTGATCAGCGTGCAGAACGGCGTGCTCTCGGCGTGCCGCGAGCAGGGCTTCGGCTTGCAGATCCATCCCTGCGATTCGTCGTCGCCGCGCCTGGCCGAAGAACTGCGCGACCTCGTGCGCCGTTCGCGCCTGGCCGGTCTCGTCGTCGCGCCGCCGATGTCCGAGCGCATGGAGCTGGTGCGCTACCTCGCCGCGAACAAGATCCCGTTCGTGCGCATCCTGTCGGCGGCGGAAGATCCCAATGACGGCTATCCCTGCGTCTACGTCGACGACCGCGACGCGGCTTACGAGATCACCGAACACCTGATCCAGCTCGGCCACCAGCGCATCGGTTTCCTCTGGGGCGGCGCGTCGCATCGTTCGAGTCCGGAGCGCTTCAAGGGCTACGAGGCCGCGCTCAAGGACTACGGCATCGCGATCGACAAGAAGCTCGTGATTCCCGGCGACTATTCGTTCGACGACGGCTTCCGCGGCGCGCGGCGCCTGTTCGCGCTGCGCGACCGCCCGACCGCGATCTTCGGCTCCAACGACGAGATCGCCGCCGGCGTACTCGCCGCGGCGAAGTCGAGCGGCATCGACGTGCCCTACGAATTGTCGATTGCCGGTTTCGAGGACAGCCCTTTCTCGAAACAATCCTGGCCCGCGCTGACCACAGCCAAGCAGAATACCGAGGACATCGCGCGCCACGCCGCGCTGCGCCTGATCGCCGAGCTGCGACCACCCGGCGACGCGATCGCCGCGGCCTACGCGAAGAACGAGGGTTTCAGTCCGCAGCTCGTGATCCGCGACTCGACCGCGCGGGCGCGATTGCCGGACACGGACTGAGCGGCGCGCCGGACGCGCCGCGAATCGCGGTTATCCTGCCGCGATTCCAACGGCAAGGAAATCCGGCCATGTCGCTTGCGCTCTACGGTCATCCATTTTCGTCGTACACGCAAAAGGTACTCGTCGCGCTGTACGAGAACGCCACGCCATTCGAGTTCCGCTGCATCGGGCCCGACACGCCGCAGCACGTCGAGGAATGGCTGCGCCGCTGGCCGCTGCAACGATTCCCGCTGCTGCTCGACGACGAGCGGCAGGTCGTCGAAACCAGCATCATCATCGAGTACCTGCAGCTCGCGCATCCGGGGCCGGTCCGCCTGCTGCCCACCGACGCACTCGACGCACTCGACGTGCGTTTCCTCGACCGCTTCTTCGACCTGCACGTGATGAATGTCGTGCAACTCGCCGTCGACAGCCAGTTGCAGAAGCTGCCGATGCCGCCGGAAGCGGGACGCGCGCTCGCCGCGGAAAAGCTCGAACGCGCCTACGACTGGCTGGACGGAGCACTCGCCGGCAGGACCTGGGCTGCCGGCGAAGCCTTCACGCTCGCCGACTGCGCCGCCGCGCCCGCATTGTTCTACGCGGACTGGACGCATCGGATACCGGAACGCTGCGCTGCGTTGCGCGCTTACCGCGCACGCCTGCTCGCGCGGCCGTCGTTCGCGCGCGCCGTCTATGAAGCACGACCGTATCGCCCCTTGTTCCCGCTCGGCGCGCCCGACCGCGACTGAAGTTTCGCGACGGCAGTTGCAACCCGGGCGCTCCTGCAGGAATCCGCGCAAGCGCCGACTTCATCGAGATGTCCTTGCGCGCGCCCTCACGCGCGCAACTGCGCAGCCGCACGCGCGAGGCCCTCGATCGCACTCCAGTCGCGCGCGGCAACGAGATCGCGCGGCGTCAGCCACGAACCGCCGACGCAGGCGACGTTCGGCAACGCGAGATAGCGCGGCGCGCTCGCCACATCGATGCCGCCAGTCGGACAAAAGCGGATTCCGGGCAGCGGACCCGCGAGCGAGCGCAGGTGCTCGACGCCGCCGACCGCTGCTGCCGGAAAGAATTTCTGCAAACGGTGACCACGCTCGAACAGCGCGAGCGCCTCGCTCGCCGTCGCCGCGCCGGGCAACCACGGCACGGGCGAATTCGCGGCTGCGGCGAGCAACGCATCCGTACTGCCGGGCGAAACCACGAAGCGCGCGCCCGCGCGCTGCGCGGCATCGAAATCCGCCGGCAGCAGCACCGTGCCCGCACCGACGCAGGCGCCGTCGACCCCGTCGGCGATGGCGCGGATCGCTTCGAGCGCGACCGGCGTGCGCAGCGTGACCTCGATTGCGCGGATGCCGCCGGCGACGAGCGCATGCCCGAGCGCCACGGCATCGTCGACGCTTTCGATGACGACGACGGCGACGACCGGCGCGAGCGCGAGGATCGCTTCGAGATCGCGTTGCTGCCGTTCAATCTGCGCGCTCATGCGATGTCTCCGAAAACGCCCGCGCCCAGATCGGCCGACGACACGTTGTCGCGGAACAGCGCGAACAGCTCGCGGCCACAGCCGACGTGATCCGCAGCACTCGGCGGCTGCGCCGCGTCGCGCGCGAGCCATTCATCGGAATCGGCCAGCACGCCGAGCGTGCCGGCGGCGGCGTCGACGCGCACGAGGTCGCCGTCGCGCACGCGCGCGATCGGACCGCCGGCAACGGCTTCGGGCGTGACATGGATCGCCGCCGGCACCTTGCCCGAGGCGCCGGACATGCGGCCATCGGTGACGAGCGCGACGCGGTGGCCGCGGCCCTGCAACACGCCGAGCGCGGGCGTGAGCTTGTGCAACTCGGGCATGCCGTTCGCACGCGGCCCCTGGAAGCGCACGACGACGACGACATCACGGTCGAGCTCGCCGCGGGCGAAGGCGTCCTGCACCGATTCCTGGTCGTCGAACACACGTGCCGGCGCCTCGATGACGAATCGATCTTCGGGCACCGACGACACCTTGATCGTGGCGCAGCCGAGATTGCCGTCGAGCACGCGCAGGCCGCCGTCGGGGCGGAACGGATCGCCGGCCATGCGCAGCACGTTCGTGTTCGTACTCTCGGCCGGCGCCGGCACGCGTGCGACGCCGCCGTCGGCGTCGAGCCTGGCGTGCACTCGGTAAGCGTCGAGTCCGACGCCAACGACGGTCTGCACGTCGTCGTGCAGCAGGCCCGCGTCGAGCAGCTGCGCGATGAGGAAGCCCATACCGCCTGCGGCGTGGAATGCGTTCACGTCGGCGGCGCCGTTCGGGTAGACGCGCGCGAGCAATGGCACGACGCCGGACAGCGCTTCGAAATCTTCCCAGCGCAATTCGATGCCCGCCGCGCGCGCGATGGCGACGAGGTGCAGCAGGTGGTTGGTCGAACCGCCGGTCGCGTGCAGGCCGACGACGCCGTTGACGATCGCACGCTCGTCGATGACGCGGCCGACCGGCACGTAGTGGTCGCCGAGCAGGGTGAGCGAGGCGACATGGCGCGCGGCTTCCGCGGTCAGCGCGTCGCGCAGCGGCGTGTCCGGATGCACGAACGTCGCGCCGGGCAGATGCAGGCCCATGATCTCCATGAGCATCTGGTTCGAGTTCGCGGTGCCGTAGAACGTGCAGGTGCCGGGCGCGTGGTAGGACTGCGCCTCCGCATCGAGCAGTTCCGCGCGCGTGGCATCGCCTTCGGCGTAGCGCTGGCGTACTTTCGCCTTCGCGTCGTTGGGCAGGCCGCTCGGCATCGGCCCGCCGGGCACAAAGATCGCCGGCAGGTGGCCGAAGGTGAGCGCGCCGATGAGCAGGCCGGGCACGATCTTGTCGCAGATGCCGAGCAACAGCGCGGCGTCGAACATGTCGTGCGACAGCGCGACCGCGGTCGACAGCGCGATCACGTCGCGCGAGAACAGCGACAGCTGCATCCCGGCGCGCCCCTGCGTGACGCCGTCGCACATCGCCGGCACGCCGCCGGCGACCTGCGCAGTCGCGCCCGCCTCGCGCGCAGCGCGGCGGATGATCTGCGGAAAGCGTTCGTACGGCTGGTGCGCGGACAACATGTCGTTGTACGCGGTGACGATGCCTATGTTCGGTGCGCGGCCGCCGCGCAACGCGTCCTTGTCGCCGACGCCACAGGCCGCGAAACCGTGCGCGAGATTGCCGCAGGACAGGTGCGTGCGCCGCGGCCCCGCCTCGCGCGCGGCGTCGATGCGCGCGAGGTAGCGCTCGCGCGTCGGCGCGCTGCGCTCGCGGATGCGCCGGGTGACTTGTGCGACGACGGAATCGGGTTTCATGTGCGGCCTTCCTGTTTCACGGCGCCCAGTAGACGTCGACGGGAGCGTTCGCCGCGGCGAGCACGCTCGCGAGCGGCGTTTGCGCATCGGGCGATTCGTGGACGCGGCGTTTGTCGATGCCTTCGATATGCAGATACATGTGCCGTGTCGCAACCAGCGTGGGCAGCGTCAGTGTCAGGCGCGGTTCACCGGCTGCGCGCGCGCGCATCGGCATGACGCGGGATTTTCCGGACGGATCGAGCGCGGCGGCGAGAGCGTCGCCGCCGGGAAACAGCGAGGCGGTGTGGCCATCCAGGCCCATGCCGAGCACGACCGCGTCGAACGGCAGCCACGACTCGACGTCCGCTTCTATTGCGGCAACGGCGTCTTCCGGCGCGGCCACGTCGCGATGCAGCGGCACGAAATGCGCCGCTGCGGCCGCGCCTTGCAACAGCGTCTCGCGCAGCAGGCGTTCGTTCGAGCGCGCATGGTCCGGTGCGACCCAGCGCTCGTCGGCGAGCGTGACGGCGACGCGCGACCAGTCCAGTTCGCGGCGCGACAACTCGCGCAGGAACGCGCGTGGCGTCGCGCCGCCGGATAGCGCGAGTGTGGCGCGGCCGCGCGCGGCCATGCCGGCGCGCAGGTCGGCAGCGACTGCGTCCGCGAGCGCCCGTGCCAACGCGGCCGCATCCGGGAATTCGCGCCAATTCGCACGCGCGTTCACCCCGCGTCCTCATGCCAGGTGCGGCCATCGCGCTCGATCATCGCGATCGCCGCGCTCGGTCCCCAGGTGCCGGACGGGTACGACTTCGGTGCTTCGTCTTCCGCGTCCCACGCGGCGAGGATCGGATCGATCCACTGCCACGCGGCTTCCACTTCGTCGCGACGCATGAACAGCATCGGGTTGCCGCGCACGACATCGAGCAGCAGGCGCTCGTAGGCTTCCGGCTGGCGTAAGCCGAACGCGGCGGCGAAGCTCATGTCGAGCGGCACGCGGCGCAGGCGCAGGCCGCCCGGACCGGGCAATTTGATCATGAGCCAGAGGCGGATGCCCTCGTCGGGCTGCAGACGCACGACGAGCTTGTTCGGCGACAGCGCACCCGCGCTCGCGTCAAAGATCGAGTGCGGCACGGCGCGAAACGCGATGACGATTTCCGAAACGCGCTCGGGCAGGCGCTTGCCGGTGCGCAGGTAGAACGGCACGCCGGCCCAGCGCCAACTGCGCACCTCGGTCTTGAGCGCGACGAAGGTTTCGGTGCGCGTGCCGCGCTTGCCGACTTCCTCGGCGTAAGCGCGCACGCCCGGCACGGGCGGCACGCTCTCGCGATACTGGCCGCGTACGGTGCGCTGCGCGGTGTTGGCCGCGTCGATCGGCGCGAGCGCGTGCAGCACCTTGAGTTTTTCGTCGCGGATCGCATCGGCGTCGAATGTCGATGGCGGCTCCATCGCGACAAGGCAAAGCAGTTGCAGCAGGTGGTTCTGCACCATGTCGCGCAACGCGCCCGCGCCGTCGTAGTAGGCGCCGCGCTGCTCGACGCCGATCGTCTCGGCGACCGTGATCTGCACGTGGTCGATGTGCTCGGCGCGCCACAGCGGCTCGAACAGGGCATTGCCGAAACGCAGCGCGATGAGGTTCTGCACCGTTTCCTTGCCGAGGTAATGGTCGATGCGGAACGTGTTGCGCTCCTCGAATGCGCGGCCGATCGCGGCGTTGATCGCGCGCGCCGTGGCCAAATCGCGCCCGATCGGCTTCTCGATGACGACGCGCGAGCGCGCGTCGATGAGCCCATGCGAGCGCAGCCCGTCGCAGGCGGCCGCGAACAGCGCCGGCGAGGTCGCGAGGTAGAACACGCGGACGCGATCCGCGCCATCGCCCGCAGCAAGCCAGCACGCGAGCTCGTCCCAGCCGGCGGCGCCGTCGATGTCGAGCGCGCAGTACGAGAGCAGCGCAAGGAAGCGCTCGAGCACGTCCGCGCCTGCGACGCCGTCGGCGCGTTCGAGCGCTGCCCGCGCGCGTGCGCGCCACTCGTCGTCGCCGATCACGTCGCGCGCGATGCCGAGCACGCGCGTAGTCGCTGGAACCTGCCCTTCGACGTAGCGGTGGAACAGCGCCGGCAGGAGCTTCCTCAATGCGAGATCACCCGTACCGCCGAAGATGACGAGATCGAAGGGTGGCAGCGGGGCTTGCGGGGTCATGGCTTGGCGGGCTGGTCGATTGATACCAGTAGCGTACCTCGACCGACGGGCCGCGTCATCCCATCGCGCTCTGGAACAGCGGACGACATAAGTCGTTCATGGTTCAAAGCGCCTTGAAATTGCCTTCGAAAAGCGCTTTCTCCGTCACGACATGAACGGCGTGCGCATGTCGCGGCCGCGCCCGTCCGCCCATGTGGTATTTCAGTGGTATCATATCCCGGTGCCGACAGCCGCCCGCCACGCCCCGTCGTCCCGCGCACCCGCGCATCGCCCGCTCGCCTACCTGCGCCTGCGCGCGGCGCTGCTGCACGCCATCGACACGGGTGATTTCGCGCCAGGCCAGGCCTTGCCCGGCGAACGCGAACTCGCGCGCGAACACGGCGTGTCGCGCGTCACCGTGCGCAAGGCGATCGCCGGTCTCGTCGCCGACGGACGTCTCGTGCAGCGCCATGGCGCGGGCACCTTCGTCAGCGAACGCATCGTCAAGTCGTTCTCGCGCCTGACCAGTTTCAGCGACGACCTGCGCGCACGCGGACTCGCGCCGCGCACGCGCACGCTCTCGACCGAACGCGGCGAAGTCACGCCCGAGGAAGCGATGGCCCTCAACCTCTCGCCCGGCGCGCGCGTGCTGCGCGTTCGACGCGTGCGCTACGGCGGCGACGAAGCGCTCGCGATCGAACGCAGCGTCGTGCCCGAATTTGCGCTGCCGGAAGGCACGCGCCTGCGCATGTCGCTCTACGAGACGCTCGACCGCTTCGGCCTGCGGCCGCGCCGCGCGCTGCAACGCCTGCGCGCAGTCGCGTTCGACGCGGAGTCCTCGCGCCTGCTTGGCGTCGACGGCGGCAGCGCAGGCCTGCTCATCGAGCGGCGCGGCTTCCTCGACGACGGTCGCGTCATCGAATTCACCCAGTCCCTTTATCGCGGCGACGCCTACGACTTCGTCGCCGAGCTCACGAGCACCGACGCATGAACCCCGCACCGATCCAGCCGACCGCGACGCGGATGTTTTCCGAAATCGGCGAAGCCGCCGCCGCGATCGCGCGCCAGCGCGAGGCCAATGCGCCGACGCTGGCCACGCTGGCGCGCGACCTGCGCGCGACGCCGCCGCGTTTCGTCGTCACCGCCGCGCGCGGCAGTTCCGACAATGCCGCGACGTACGCGAAATACCTCATCGAGACGCAGCTCGGCCTCGCCACCGCGTCGGCGGCGCCGTCGATCCACTCCGTCTATGCCGCGCAACCGAACTTCGCCGACGCGTTGTTCCTCGCCATCTCGCAATCGGGGCGCAGTCCAGATCTGCTGCGCCAGGCCGAAGCAGCCAAGCGCTCCGGCGCGCGCGTCGTCGCGCTCGTCAACGTCGCCGACGCGCCGCTCGCGCAGCTCGCCGACACCGTGCTGCCGCTGCACGCCGGGCCGGAACTCAGCGTCGCCGCGACCAAGAGCTACCTGTGCTCGCTCGCCGCGATCGCCGATCTCGTCGCGCACTGGAGCGCTGACGATGCGCTCGATCGCGCGCTCGGCGCGTTGCCGCGCGAGCTCGGCGGCGCGGACGCGTTCGACTGGTCCGCGCTCGTCGGCGACCTTGCCGATGCGCGCAACCTGTTCGTCGTCGGTCGCGGGCTCGGCCTTTCCGCCGCGCAGGAAGCCGCGCTCAAGCTCAAGGAGACCTGCGGCCTGCACGCCGAGGCGTTCAGCGCGGCCGAGGTGCAACACGGTCCGATGGCGCTCGTCGAGCGCGATTTCCCGGTGCTGTTTTTCACTCAGGATGACGACACCCTGGCGAGCACGCTCGACGTCGCCGCGCGTTTCCGCGAGCGCGGCGCGCGCGTGCGCATTGCGCGCGCCGACACGCATGCGGGCGACCTGCCGTTCGCGCCGACGCCGCATCCGGCCTGCGCGCCGATCGCCGCCGTGCATGCGTTCTACTACGCGGCCAATGCGCTGGCGGTGCGGCGCGGCCGTGATCCGGACGTGCCGCCGCACCTGCGCAAGGTCACGGAGACGGTGTGATGAAGGCTCTCGTCAACGGTCGCGTCCTGCTCGACGAAGGTTTTCACGACGATGTCGTCGTGCTCGTCGACGGCACACGCATCGCCGCGGTCGTTCCGCGCGATGACGCGCGCGCGCGCAACGCCGGCGAGATCCACGACCTGCGCGGCAACGTCCTGTTGCCCGGCTTCATCGACGTGCAGGTCAACGGCGGCGGCGGCGTGCTGTTCAACGACGCGCCGACGGTCGAGACGATCCGCCGCATCGGCGCCGCACACCGGCGCTTCGGCACGACGGGTTTCCTGCCGACGCTGATCAGCGACGACGTCGAAAAGATGCGCGCCGCGATCGGCGCCGTCGATGCCGCGATCGACGCCGGCGTGCCCGGCGTGCTCGGCGTCCACCTCGAAGGGCCCTATATCGCGCCGGCGCGGCGCGGCGCGCACGACGCCGCGAAGTTCCGCCTGCCCGACGCGGACGAAATCGACCTCGTCTGTTCGTTGCGCAACGGCCGCACCGTCCTCACGCTCGCGCCCGATCGCGTTTCGCCGGAACTCGTGCGCGCATTCGTCGATCGCGGCGTCATCGTCTGCCTCGGCCACAGCGACGCCAGCTACGAGCAGGCACGCGCCGCGCTCGACGCCGGCGCGCGCGGTTTCACGCATCTCTACAACGCGATGTCGCCGTTGCAGGGTCGCGCGCCGGGCATGGTCGGCGCCGCGCTCGAGGACCGAGACAGCTGGTGCGGCCTCATCGTCGATGGTCACCACGCGCATCCGGCGAGCCTGCGTGTCGCCCTCGCCGCCAAACCGCGCGGCAAGCTCCTGCTCGTCACCGACGCGATGCCGCCGGTCGGCGCCGACGAGAGCGATTTCGTGCTTGCCGGCAAGCGCATCACGACGCGCAACGGCCGCTGCGAAACCGACGACGGCGTGCTCGCCGGCTCCGCGCTCGACATGGCAGGCGCCGTGCGCAACACGGTCGCGATGCTCGGCGTTCCGCTCGACGAAGCCGCGCGCATGGCGGCGGCGCATGCGGCGGAATTCCTCCGTATCGCTCCATCGCATGGCCGCATTGCGGCCGGTCATGTCGCCGATCTCGTCGAACTCGACGATACGCTGAACGCGCAGCGCAGCTGGATCGGCGGAGAGGTTCTGGGCCCGCTCGGATTCGAACCGAGGACCAAGGGATTATGAGTCCCCTGCACTAACCGCTGTGCTACAGGCCCGTGAAAGGAGCGCGGAAGTCTAGCGGGCTGCGGCGCAAACGAAAACGCCCGCGTCGAGCGCGGGCGTTTTGCCTCGATGGCCGGCTTGGCGCTTATTCGATGTCGAGGAAAGAGCGCAGCTGCTCCGAACGACTCGGGTGGCGCAGCTTGCGCAGCGCCTTGGCTTCGATCTGACGGATGCGCTCGCGCGTGACGTCGAACTGCTTGCCGACTTCTTCCAGCGTGTGGTCGGTATTCATGTCGATGCCGAAGCGCATGCGCAGCACCTTGGCCTCGCGCGGAGTGAGACCGGCGAGCACGTCGCGCACCGTTTCCATGAGGCCGATGTTCGTCGAGGAATCCACCGGCGAGACGATCGCCGCGTCCTCGATGAAGTCGCCCAGGTGCGAATCCTCGTCGTCGCCGATCGGCGTTTCCATCGAGATCGGTTCCTTGGCGATCTTGAGCACCTTGCGGATCTTGTCCTCGGGCATTTCCATCTTGACCGCGAGTTCGTCCGGGGTCGGTTCGCGGCCCATTTCCTGCAGCATCTGACGCGAGATGCGGTTGAGCTTGTTGATCGTCTCGATCATGTGCACCGGGATGCGGATGGTGCGCGCCTGGTCGGCGATCGAACGGGTGATCGCCTGGCGGATCCACCAGGTCGCGTAGGTCGAGAACTTGTAGCCGCGGCGGTATTCGAACTTGTCGACCGCCTTCATGAGACCGATGTTGCCTTCCTGGATGAGGTCGAGGAACTGCAGGCCGCGGTTGGTGTACTTCTTGGCGATCGAGATCACCAGGCGCAGGTTCGCCTCGACCATTTCCTTCTTGGCGCGGCGGGCCTTGGCCTCGCCGATCGACATGGCGCGGTTGATTTCCTTGATCTCGGCGATGCCGAGGTAGAGCACCTTCTCGGCGGCGACGAGCTTTTCCTGCTCGGCGACGATCGCATCCCGTTGCGTCTTGATCGCCGGCGACCATTTCTGGCGCTTGCGCGCCAGTTCGTCGGCCCATTCGAGGTTGATCTCGTTGGACGGAAAAAGCTTGAGGAATTCCTTGCGCGGCATGCGCGCATGCTTGACGCACAGGTCCCCGATCACGCGCTCGTGATGACGGATATTGTTGACGACTTCGCGCAATTTCCTGACGAAGCTGTCGATCATGATCGCCGGCAGCTTGAGCTTGAGGAACGCCTCGGCCATCTCGTCGCGGACCTTGAGCGTCTTGCGGTCGCCGGCACCGTGCTTGTCGGCGGCTTTCTGGAACTTGGCATACAGCTGGCGCAGTTCGTCCATGCGGCGCGCGACCTCGGCGAGGTCGATGCCGGTATCGACCGGATCGGAATCGTCGCTGCCGCCCTCATCGCCATCGTCTTCCTCGTCGCCTTCCGCGTCGGAAACGGGCGCGGCCTCGGCAACGACGACTTCCGGCTGCTCGACATCGGCGAAGCCGGCGAGCACCTCGGACAGGCGCTTCTTGCCTTCGGTGTGCTGGTCGTATTCCTCGACGAGCAGCTGGATCGACCACGGGAAATTGGCGAGCGCACTCTGCACCTGGCCGAGGCCTTCCTCGATGCGCTTGGCGATCGCGATCTCGCCCTCGCGCGTGAGCAGCTCGACCGTGCCCATCTCGCGCATGTACATGCGCACCGGGTCGGTGGTGCGACCGACTTCGGCATCGACCGCACTGAGTACGGCAACGGCCTCCTCGGTCGCGGTGTCATCGTCGGCGGTAACCGGAGTTTCCGGCATCAGCGCTTCGGTATCGGGCGCAACTTCATGCACCTCGATGCCCATGTCGTTGATCATGCCGATGATGTCTTCGATCTGCTCCGGATCGACGATGTCGTCGGGCAGGTGGTCGTTGACTTCGGCGTAGGTCAGGTAGCCCTGCTCCTTGCCCTTGATGATCAAGGTCTTGATCTCGGACTGCTGCTCCTGATTGTGTTCTGCGGCCATGGGCTTTCCGGAAAAATGTGATCGATACGACAAAGGACAAGCAGTATAGGAGGCCCGTCAAGGGCAGCCGACTGCTGGTGGGTAGAGCGTCAAACGGCGCCGGATCCGATCATCGCGACGTGAAAATTTGCGCAAATTCGCAAACCGGCGCGCGCATTTGATCGCTCAGCGCGCTTCGAGCCAGAACGTCACGGGTCCATCGTTGACCAGATGCACCTGCATATGGGCGCCGAAAAGGCCGATTTCCACCCTCGGGTGGCGCGATCGCGCCAATTGGACGAGACGGTCGAACCAGAACCGTGCCTGCTCCGGCGCTGCGGCGGTCGAAAAGCCCGGGCGCGTGCCCGATTTCGTGTCCGCCGCCAGCGTGAACTGCGAGACCAGCAGCAGGCCGCCGCCGGTGTCGGCCAGCGAGCGGTTCATGCGGCCCCCGGCGTCGGCAAAGACGCGATAGCCGAGGATCCGATCGAGCAGGCGCTGCGCCTGTGCCTCGCCGTCGCCGGGCTGCACGCCGACCAGCGCGAGCAGGCCCGCGTCGATCGCGCCGACCGTCTGCGCATCGACATCGACGCGCGCGTGGCTCACGCGCTGGATCAGGGCAATCATCGCTGTCTCCGCGAACAGGCCCGTGATCGTCGCCGCGTGACGGCGCGGCCGTCAACGCGTCGCCCGTCGCCCGCCTGCGCGTTGACGATGCCTGCGGTGCGACGCCAACACGTGCCATGCCTACAATGGCCGTTCCCATGCCCAATCCCCCTGTCAACTGGCCCGTTGCGCTGCTTTACGCAAGCCTGCGCGTCGTCGGTGCATTGCCGCTGCGTCCCGTGCTCGCGCTCGGCGCCGTGCTCGGCCGCCTCGCCTGGGCACTGCGCGGGCGCTCGCGGCGCATCGCCGAACGCAACCTTGCTCTCGTATTAACGCAAGAGAGCGCCGAAAACAGACAGCGTCTCGCAAAAGAATGCGTCGTCGAGACGGGCCGCTCGGCCGCCGGGATCCTCGCGATCTGGGGCGGCGGTCCGGACAAGGCGCTGCGCCGCATCGTCGACGTGTACGGTCGCGAGCTGTTCGACGCCGCGCGCGCGGCCGGCCGCGGCGTGATCGTCGCCGCGCCGCATCTGGGTTGCTGGGAGCTGCTCAACTACTGGCTGGCCGCGCAGCAGCCCCTGGCGATCCTGTATCGCCCGCCGCGCCATGCCTGGCTCGAACCGCTGTTGCGCCGCGTGCGCGGCGCCCTGCCGGTCGAGCAGATCCGCGCCGAAGGCAGCGGCGTGCGCGCGCTGTACAAACGCCTCGCGGCGGGCGGCATGGTCGGCATCCTGCCCGACCAGCAGCCACGCGCCGGCGAAGGCGTCGACGCACCGTTCTTCGGCGTGCCGGCACCGACGATGGTGCTGCTGCCGCGCCTGGCCGAACGCACCGGCGCCAGCGTCGTCTTCGCCTTCGCCCAACGCCTGCCGCGCGGCGCCGGCTATCGCCTGCATTTCCTGCCCGCGCCCGAAGGCATCGCCGACGCCGATACCCACGTCGCCTGCGCCGCGCTCAACCGCGGCGTCGAGGACTGCGCGCGCCTCGCCTTCACGCAGTACCAGTGGACCTACAAGCGCTGGCCGGCAAGCGTGCCGGTTCGGCGGGACGGCGCCGACTGAAACCTCAGTCGCGGCGCTCCACCTCGCGCACGAACATGAGTTCGCATGCGCCCGCGCCACTGTCCTCGCGCGTGAGCGAGCTGATCCAATGCCAGCCGTCGACGCGCGTCGCCTCGACGAGCTGGCCGCGCAACGTGACGATGGTGCCGACGCGGACGCGATCGAGCGATCGCTTCACGTCGGCATTGGCCGGAATCAGATGCACGTTCGCGCTCGAACGAACGATTTCCTGCGGCGGCAGCGGTGGTTCGCCGGGCCAGCGATAGCTGTAGAAGCGCGCCGATTGCCTGATGTCGAGTTGCGCGATCACGGCGCTGTCGGACATGCGCTGCCAGCCGAGTGCGAAATCGGTCGGCGACAGCGCGCTGCCGGGGTCGAACGCATAGTCGGCACGCGACAGCACGCGCGCCTGGATGGTGTAGTCGGCCAGCGGCTTGAGCGTGAAATCGCCGTGCGCGAGCGGCGTGGCGTCGCGCGGCGCGGTCTGCGCGGGATCAATGGCGACGAGCGTGCCGGCGGCGCGTGCGATCGGTCGATGCAGGGCCCAGTGCAGCGCGCCGGCGAGCGAGAGCGCGAACGCGGCGACCAGCCAGCCGCGCGCGCTCACGGCGCGGCTTTGCGCAGGCGATTTAGGAACACCGTCATTTCCTTCGCCGCCTGCACGTCGCCGCGCGCGTGCGCGACGGCGATGCCGCGTTCCCACGCGTCGATCGCGGCAGGCGCGTCGCCGGCCTTCGCAAGCGCATTGCCGAGCACCTTCCAGGCGGCCGAATACTGCGGATCGAACTCGAGCGCCTCGCGCAGCGCGACCACGGCGCCGGCGGCGTCGCCGTGCGCGAGCAGCGCGTTGCCGAGCGAATGGCGCAGCAACGCGCCGTCGCGCGGGCCGCCGAGCTGCGCGCGCAGGCGGGCGATAAAGTTCTGATCCATGGCGCCATGATCGCGCGCGGCGGGCGTGCTTGCACGCTTCCCACGGTATCGCTGCGTTGGCTTTGGCTTCTGCGCGCGGGAGCGCGCTGCTTCTATCCGGGTCCCCGTCAGCGCCGGTGAACGGCGGACGACAAGGCCCGCAGGGGCGCGCGCACGATGCGCGCGCGTTCGCCGTTGGCACATGGAATGTGCCGTCGGCGAACCCCGGCCGACATTCACGAACCCGCAGTGCAGGATGCACTGCGGGCGGTGCTGTCGGGGTGTCCTTCTCTTGGGTGTCCTTCTCTTGGGTGTCCTTCTCTTGGACAAGCAAGAGAAGGTAACCGGCCCGCAGGGATGCGGGACGAACCATACAGGGATGTGAGTCGGTTTTCGCAAGAACCAAAACGCCAGAGCAACACCATCCCCACCCAACCCTCCCCTTGAAGGGGAGGGCTAACACCATCCAATCCTCAGCGCTCGCCGCGGTGGATGTCGTGGGTGACGACGCCCATGCCACGCGCCGGCCGCACGAAGAACTCCGGCCGCTGCAAGGTGCGCTGCATGTCGTCGCGGCCGCTCGCCCAATGCTCGCGCATCGTGGCCGTGCCGAAGGCGTAGTCCTTGTACTGCTCCTCGTGCGCCTTGGCGCGATAGATGAGGTGGATGATGTTGAACACGCGGTCGCACAGCCACGGCTCGAGATCTGCGAGCAGCGCGGGCGGCAATTCGTCGCGGCCGCTGCGTTCGATGAGCAGGGTCAGCGCGTTGCGCAGCTTCTGCCGCGCGGCGACGACGTCGGTGCCCAGCCGCGTGCGGCTCGAATACTGGATGTCCTTGACGCGTTCGAGCACGTCGGCGATGTTCTTCGGCAACGCGCCGCGTGCGCTCCACAGGTCGACCTGCAGGACGAGCGTATCCAGCCGCGGTGAGGCTTCGAGCAGATATTCGAGCGGGGTATTGGAGACGAGGCCGCCGTCCCAGTAGTGGCTGCCGTCGATCGCGACGGCCGGGAACGCGGGCGGCAACGCGCCCGACGCCATGACGTGCTCGACGCGGATCGCTTCGCGCGCCGAATCGAAATAGCGGAAGTTGCCCGTGTGCACGTCGGCGGCGCCGACCGCGAAGCGCACGCCGTCGTGGTTGATGCGGTCGAAATCGACAAGCCGCTCGAGCGTCGCGCGCAGCGGCGTGGTGTCGTAGAAACTCGTCGCGTCGGCGCTGCCGTCGGCGAACAGGAACGGCGGGAAGGTGCGCGGCTCGAAGAAGCCGCGCTGGCCCTGCGCAAGCGCACCGAATGCGCCGAGCAGGTTCATCCAGACATCGAGCGGCGCGCTCGGCGGCAGCCAGGCCGCCGCTTGCGTGGCGAGATTGGCAAACCACGACAGCGAGCCGGACGGCACGCAGATGGTGTTCCAGAATTCGCGCAGTCGGTCGATGCGGTCGGCCGGCGCGTTGCCGGCGATGATCGCCGCGTTGATCGCGCCGATCGAGGTGCCGGCGAACCACGCGGGCTGGATGCCGGCTTCGTGCAGCGCCTCGTAGACGCCGCACTGGTAGGCGCCGAGCGCGCCGCCGCCCTGCAGCACGAGCGCGACCGATTCGTAGCGCGCCGCCGACTGCGCCGGCGTCGATGCGCGCCGCGCGCCCGCCGCCGCGGCGCGATGGCGAGTCGCACCCGCCGCACCGCGACGGGTCGTCATTGCATGAACCAGCCGTGGCTGACGACGAGGCTCTGGCCGGTGAGCGCATTTGTCTCGAAGCCGGCGAAGAACAGCGCGCACGCGGCGACGTCGTCGACCGTGGTGAACTCGCCGTCGACGGTGTCCTTGAGCATGACGTTCTTGACCACGTCCTGTTCGGAAATGCCGAGTTCCTTGGCCTGTTCGGGAATCTGCTTCTCGACGAGCGGCGTGCGCACGAAGCCGGGACAGATCACGTTGGCGCGCACACCGTGCGCGGCGCCTTCCTTCGCGACGACCTTGGCGAGGCCGATGAGGCCATGCTTGGCGGTCACGTACGGCGCCTTGAGCTTGGAGGCTTCCTTGGAATGCACCGAGCCCATGTAGATGACCGCGCCGCCCTTGCCTTGCGCGTACATGTGGCGCAGCGCCGCGCGCGTGGTCAGGAACGCGCCGTCGACGTGGATCGCCATGAGCTTCTTCCAGTCGGCGTAGGAAAAACTTTCGATCGGATTGACGATCTGGATGCCCGCGTTGGAAACGAGGATGTCGACCGAACCGAGCTGCCTGGCGACTTCGTCGACGCCGGCGTCGACCTGCTGCTCGTTGGTCACGTCCATCGCCACGCCGATCGCCCGGGCACCCTTGTCGGCCAGTTCCTTCGCGGTCGCCTGCGCGCCGTCGAGGTTGAGATCCGCGATCGCCACGGCCGCGCCGTTCTCCGCGTAGACCTCGGCGATGCGCTTGCCGATGCCGCTGGCCGCGCCGGTCACGATCGCCACTTTGCCGTCGAGTCGCATGGTGTTGTCTCCGTCGAAAGATCAAAAAAAAGCGCCGCTCGTTGCAGGGCGGCGCCAATGGGAGTGTGAATGAAACTGTCTGGTATGACCGCCTCATGACCCGTGAGTTCCGCATTGCAGCAAACGCCAGCTGAACGGGGAGCGTCGATGCGTCAAGGCTTCTGCGACAACTCGACCAGGCGCGTGCGGTAGACGCCGCCAAGGCACGCCACCAGCGTCGCGCCGGAGCGCTCCTTGCAAGCCGCATTCCGACGGCCGAGCCAGATGCGTTGCGCCTCGCGCAGCGCCTGCACGGTCACGGCATCGCCGGACACGTTGCGCTGGCGCGTGGCATAAGCCTGCGCCACCTCGCGATCGAGCCGCGCCAAGGCTGCATCAGCGCAGACCGCGTGCTCGACAGGCGACGCCGCTTTCGCGCAATCGAACGAGGCGACCGGCGCGCGCCAGTCCGTGCGCAGCACGCCGCGCAACGCCGGGAGCGCGACGCGCGCGTCCTGTGGGCCGGCGAAGTAAGCGGCGACCTGGTAGGGCGGAAACCGGAACTCGAGCGCGTCCGGCAGCAGCAGGAAATTCTCGAAATTGGCCCATTCCGGCGTGGTCCCGCTCCTGATCGATTCGGCATCGGAAATGCCATCCGCGCCGCCGATGCGCTTGTCGAGATCGGCGCCGACGATCTCGCTGAGCCTGGCCAGGCCCTTGCGGCCGTCAACGACCTGGGCCAGGTCGACGCGCGCGCCGTCCGGCAGCAGGTAGTTGAACGTGCGGAAACCGTGGTTGGGATGCGCGCCGCCGGTGAACGTCGATTCGGTGAACAGCACCGCCAGCGCCTTGGCGTCGTTGCGCTCGATGCTGTAGCCGATGTCGAGCGTCCACGCACCGGTCGCCGATTGCGGATCAGGCGCGGCGCTTTTGCGAAAGTCGGCGACTTCGGCCTCGACCCAGTCCTTGATGTCGTCGTCGATCGACGCAATGCCGGTATGCGGATATTCGGCGTCGATGGCGTAGTCGGCATTGGCAGCCTTGAGCGTGCGCTTGTCGATCTTCAGCGCGTCGCCGGCGCGCGCGTGGCCCGCGCCCAGTGCGGCGCCGAGCGCGAGGACGGCGATGATGATCGGTATCTGCTGCCTCATGTCGTTTGCCTCCGGTGGTGGATGCAGCGGTGCGCGGGCCTCAGGCCTCGCGCCCCGGCCCGCGCGGGTCGATGTCGAGATCCTTGAGCTTGCGGTACAGGTGCGTGCGCTCCATGCCGACCGCCTTGGCGAGCTTGCCGACGCTGCCACCGGCGAGGCCGAGCTGGTGCAGCAGGTAGGCGCGCTCGAACTGCTCGCGCGCCTCGCGCAGCGGCAGCGCGAAGTTGATCGACGTGTTGCCGGCGGCGACGGGCGTCGGGGCGGACGCCATGGTTTCACTGCCGAGCGCAGTCTCGACTTCCTCGAGCGCGATGTCGCTGCCGCCGCCGAGCACGAGCAGGCGCTGCACGAGGTTGCGCAGCTCGCGCAGGTTGCCCGGCCAGGCGTGGTTGCGCAGGCGGTTTTGCGCGGCCACCGAAAACTTGCGGTACGGCAGCTGGTCGCGATTGGCGAACCAGTCGGCGTGATAGCGCAGCAGATCGGGCACGTCATCGGCGCGATCACGCAACGGCGGCACCACGAGCGGCACGATCTTGAGCTGGTAGTAGAGCTCTTCGCGGAAACGTGCCGCCGCGACCAGCGCAGCGAGATCGTGCGCGGTCGCGGCAACGACGCGCGCGTCGATCGGCACCGACTCATGGCCGCCGCAGCGGATCAGCACGCGGCGTTCGAGCACGCTCGACAGGCGCAGTTGCAGTTCCGGGTCGAGGTCGGCGACTTCATCGAGGAACAGCGTGCCGCCATTGGCCTGTTCGATGAGGCCTGGCTGCACGGCGCCGCCTTCCTCGGTGCCGAACAGGGCGACCGCGGCGCCGCCCTGCGCGATCGCGCCCGCGGCAACGGTGACGAACGGCCCCGCGCGCCGCGCGCCACGCTCGTGCAGCGCGCGCGCGACGGTTTCCTTGCCGGTGCCGGCTTCGCCGATGACGAGCACGCCGGTATCGTGCGCGGCGATCTTCTCGATCTGCGTGCGCAGCGCCTGGATCGACTTGCCCGAACCGACGAGATCGCCCGGCGCGGGCATCTGGCGGCGCAGGCCTTCGTTCTCGCGGCGCAGCTGTCCGGCTTCGACGGCGTGGCCGACGACGAGCAGCAGCTTGGCCAGCGACAGCGGCTTCTCGACGAAATCCCACGCACCCAGCCGCGTCGCCTCGACCGCGGTTTCGATGTTGCCGTGGCCGGAAATCATGATGACCGGGCACGGCAGGCCGCCGCGCTCGCTCCATTCGCGCAGCAGGCTGATGCCGTCGAGATCGGGCATCCAGATGTCGAGCAGGATCGCATCCGGACGCTGGCGGCGGCGCGCCTCACGTGCGGCTGCAGCCGATTCGGCGACGTCGACGAGATAGCCTTCGTCCTCGAGGATGTCCTTGATCGTGTCCCGGATGTCGGGTTCGTCGTCGACGACGAGGATGCGCGCAGTCGCCGGCATGTCATGGGTTTCCGCGTTGCGAAAAGGAGACACCGAGCATAGCGCAATGCCGTACGGGAATCGGGGCCGTCAGCTTCGCTGCGCCGGCAGCCCGAGCACGAATTCCGCGCCGCCCTGCGCGCGATTCGCGGCACGCACGCTGCCGCCATGCTCCTCGGCGATCTTCTTGACGACGGCAAGGCCGAGGCCCGTGCCGCGCGCCTTGCTCGTCGTATACGGCTCGTACCAACGCTCGCCGAAATCGGCGGGCAAGCCGGGACCGTTGTCGGCGACGACGAGTTCCACCCATGGCTCGCCGTCGCGTACCAGCGTGCGCGTGGCGACGGTCAGCTGCGGCTTGACCGTCTCGCCGATCGCCTCGAGCGCGTTCTTGATGAGGTTGTGCAGCGCCTGGCGCAGGCGCACCGCGTCGCCGCGCACGCGTGGTTCGCCTGCGTCGAGCTGGCGCACGAGGCCGAGGCGCTGGTCGTTTTCGTAGAGGTCGAGCACTTCGCCGGCGAGCGCGTTGAGCGCGATCGCCTGCGCGAGCATCGGCGGCGGCCGCGCATAGTCGCCGAATGCGTTGACCATCGTCTTGAGCGCCTCGACTTGGCTGACGATCGTCTGCGTGGCGCGGTCGATGAGTTCGCCATCGTCGGGCGGCAGGCGGCCGAGGAAGCGCCGGCGCAGGCGTTCGGCGGCGAGCTGGATCGGCGTCAGCGGATTCTTGACCTCGTGCGCAAGTCGTCGCGCGACTTCGCCCCAGGCCGCGTCGCGCTGCGCGCGGTTGAGCACGGTGAGATCGTCGAACACGGCGACGTAGCCGGCGTGGTCGGGCAGCGCGGCGCCGCGCACCATGAGCGTGCGCGGCCCCTGTGGCGAATCGAGGACGACTTCCTCGCGCCACTCGCGCGCGTCCTCGCGCAGGTGGCGCGCGAGCGGTTCGGCGAACGCGGCGAGGCTCGGGTGCGCCTTGCCGATCTCCGCCGCGCTCGCGCCGAGGTGCTTCGCCAGCACGACGCCGAGGATCGCTTCGGCGGCGCGGTTCGCGCTGCGCAGGCGCGCGTCGCGATCGAAGCCGATCACGCCCGCGGACAGGCGTTCGAGCACGGCTTCGAGCCAGGCGCGCTGCTGCTCGGTTTCGCGCGCACTCTTGTGCGCACGCGCGCCGGCGAGTTCGAGCTCGCGCGTCATCTGGCCGAACGAGGCGACGAGAAAGCCGAGCTCGTCGTTGCTCGCCGCCGGCAAGGGCGTGTCGAAGCGACCCGCGGCGACCGCGCGCGTCGCCGCCGAAAGCCGGCTGATCGGCGCAACCAGCCGCCGCGCGACAACGAAGGCGACGAGCGCGACGACGAGCGCGGAGAGCAGCAGCACGAAGGTCAGGATCAGCGCGAAGGTCAGCTTGAGCGAGCCGCGCAGGAATTTCAGGCGCTGGAAATCGAAACTCGCGCGCTCGATGCCGCGCGTCAGCGGCTGCAGCCGCGCCGGCAACGGGAACAGCGCCTGCAGCAGGCGCTGCCGGTCGGGCGCGACGCGCGCCTCGTCGATCGGCAGCACGATGCGCAGCGCCAGTCCGTCGCCGAGCGGCTCGGCCGCCGCGTAGCGGCGATCGCCGCGCACGCGCAGCAGCAGCGCGCTGTCGGGAATCGGCGGGTCGAGCCAGTTCGGGTCGGAACTGGCGACCGCTTGCGTGCGCGAATCGGCGCCGAACACGGCGAGCTGGATCGCACCGAGATCGTCGATCGCGTCGTCGAGCGCACGCTGCGTGTCGCTGCCCGACGTGCCGGCGAGATGCCGTGCGAGTTCCGCGCTCGAGGTTTCCGCCGCGTGCAGGTGCTCGTCGACGACGACGCGACCGAGCTCGAGGGCGTCGTCGAGCGCCTGTTCGAGGCGCACGTTGAACCAGTTGTCGATGGTCGCGTCGAGGAAGCGCAGCGCGAAACCGTAGACGACGAGGCTCGCCGGCAACGCCAGCGCGATGAGCAGCACGAGCAGGCGCCGGCTCAGGCGCGCGCCCGGCGCACCGCGGCGCACGTCCGCGCGCAGGCGCCACAGGCGCAGGCCGATGACGACGACGAGCGCAACGAGCGCGATCAGCGCCGCGCCGAGCACGATCCGGTAGTGCGCGGCGAAGCGCGCGTTGTCGGCGGCGGCGTCCTCGGCGAGCTTGAGCGAGGCGACGAGCAGCGCGGCGACCGCCAGCGCCGGCAGCACGCGCCGCAGCAGAAGATTCAGTGCGTCGCGGGCGACCATGTCGTCTCCGCGGAAGACAGGCGCCACGCCGGCTCGAACAAGGCCGGCAGGCGCAGCGCGCCCGGCAACCCGGAGGGATCGAGCGCGGCCGACACGCGCAGCGGCGCGGCGGCCGGCAGGTGCGCGAACGCGTCGGGCAAGCCGATTCGCAGCGAGCCGAGCGCGGCGAGCAGGTAGCCGCGCGTGGCGAAGCCGCGTTCGTCGTCGCGGCCGTTCACGGCAAGCTGGTAGCGCCGCGACAGCGGGAAATAGCGCAATTCGATGCGCGCCGCCGTGCGCAAGCCGTCCGCGCCGCGCACGTCGACGACGAGCGCCAGCGGAATGCCGTGGTCGAGCGCGTCCTGCATCGGCCCGCTGAGCTTGCAGTCGAGCGCGAGCTCGAGCCGCGCCATGCCGTCCTGCACGACGAGCTGCGCATTGCGCACCTCGAGCGTGCCGGGCGACTGGTGCGCAAGCGGCGCGCAGGCGGCGAGCACGAGGATCGCGCACGACGCGAACGCGCGGCGCCACCACGCGCGCGCACCGCCCCGTGGGTCATGCGATCTTTTCGAGCAAGCCATAGTAGAACCCGTCCATGCCGCCCTCGCCCGGCAGGCGCTGCCGGCCGACGCCGGCGACATGGCCGAAGCGCGCATCGAGCGGCAGCGCACGGGCATCATCGTGGGCGGCGAGGAAGCCGGCAAGCACGGCTTCGTTTTCCTCGCGCAGGATCGAACAGGTCGCGTAGAGCAGGCGTCCGCCCGGCGCGAGCAGCGGCCACAGCGCGTCGAGGATGCGGCCTTGCGCCTGCGCGAGTGCAGCGATGTCGGCGGCGCGGCGATGCAGCTTGATGTCGGGCTGGCGGCGCACGATGCCGGTCGCCGAACACGGCGCGTCGACAAGGATGCGATCGAACGCGCGGCCGTCCCACCACGCCCGCGGATCGGCGGCGTCGCCCGCGCAGATGGTGACGGCGCCGCCGCTGACGTTGCCGACATCGCCCTGCACGCCGAGCCGCGCGAAATTCTCGCGCACGCGCACGAGGCGCGACTCGTCGCTGTCGAGCGCGACGAGTTGCACGTCGGCGCGTTCGAGCAGGTGCGAAGCCTTGCCGCCCGGCGCGGCGCAGGCGTCGAGCACGCGCTGACCGTCGCGCACGTCGAGCGCATCGGCGACCGCCTGCGCGGAACCGTCCTGCACCGAGAACGCGCCGTCGGCGTAACCGGGCAGGCGCGTCACGTCGGTGCTCTGCGCGAGCACGATCGCGTCGGCGAGCGTTTCGTGCGCAATCGCCTCGACATCGGCCTGCGCGAATTGCGCGAGCAGTTCTTCGCGCGTCGTGCGGCGACGATTCACGCGCAGCGTCAACGGCGCCTCGCGGTTGTTCGCTGCGAGGATCGCATCGGCGGCGTCGGGCCAGTCGCGTGCGATCGCGCCGATGAGCCAGCGCGGATGCGCATGGCGCGTCACCGCGTCGGCGTCGAGTTGCGCCTCCAGCGCCGCGCGCTCGCGCACGAAGCGGCGCAACACCGCGTTGACGAGACCGGCGAACTGCGGCTGGCCGAGCGTGCGCGCAGCCTCGACGCTCGCGGCGACGACGGCGTAGTCGGGCATGTCGAGCACGGCGACCTGCGCGCAGCCGAGCACGAGCAATGCGCGGATCTCGCGCGCCTTCGGCGGCAACGGCTTTTCCATGAGCCGGTCGAGCGCGGCCGACAGGCGCAGCCACCAGCGCGACGCGGCGAACACGTTCGCGGCGAGCAGAGCGCGGTCGCGCGGATCGGGCAGGCGCGCCTGCGTGGACGCGAGCGCTGCGCGCAGCGAAACGCCGTCGAACGCGATGCGCGCGAGCGTCTGCGCGGCCTCGGCGCGCAATGCGACGCCGGGCATTGGCGGCGCGGTTTTCGTGCGCGCGGGCTTCGCCGGACGCTTCATCGCGCGGCGCGCTCGCGGCGCGCGTTGAGCCAGTCGCGCGCGCTGATGCGGCGGCCGCCGTCGCGTTGCAGTTCGCGGATGCGCAGCACGCCGTCGCCGGTGGCGACGTCGATGCCGTCGGCCGATGCGGCGACGATGCTGCCCGGCGCGGCATCGCTGCGCGCATCGAGCGCGATCGCGGACCAAAGGCGCACGCGCTCGCCGTCGAGCGGGCCTTCCGCGACCGGCCACGGATCGAACGCACGCACCTTGCGCGCTAGCGCGGCGGCGTTGTCGTTCCAGTCGAGCCGTGCCTCGGCCTTGTCGAGCTTGTGCGCGTATTCGACGCCGTCCTCGCGCTGCGGCGTCGGCGTCAGCGTTTCGCCGCGCAGCACGCGCGCGAGGCCGTCGGCGAGCACTTGGGCGCCGAGCGCGGCGAGGCGGTCGTGCAGCGTGCCGCCGGTGTCGTCGACCGCGATCGGCGTGCGCGCCTCGATCAGCACGGGGCCGGTGTCGAGGCCGGCTTCCATCTGCATGAGGTCGATGCCGGTTTGGATGTCGCCGGCGAGGATCGCACGCTGGATCGGCGCCGCACCGCGCCAGCGCGGCAGCAAGGACGCATGCACGTTCCAGCAACCCAGCCGCGGCAGCGCAAGCACGGATTTGGGCAGGATCAGACCGTAGGCGACGACGACGACGAGGTCGGGGGCGTAGGCCGCGAGTCGTTCACGCGCGGACTTGTCGCGCAAGGTCTCCGGCTGCTCGACGGGAATGCCCGCTTCAAGCGCCGCCTGCTTGACCGGACTCGCCGCGAGCTGCCGCCCGCGTCCGGCCGGCCGATCGGGCTGCGTGTACGCGGCCACGACCTGCGCACCGCTGGCGAGACAGGCGCGCAGCGAAGGAACGGAAAAGTCGGGCGTGCCGGCGAAGACGAGGCGCATGGGGCCGCAGATCGGAGAAAGGATCGGGAATTGTAGAGGCGTGGCCGGCGGGCGACACAAGGCCGCATTGGATACGCCAGCACGCGGGCCGGATCGGCTTTGTTGCCGAGCGCGGGCAAGGCCGGCGGAACCCGGATCGCCGCGTGGACGGCGGCGACCGGATCAGGCGCTCTGCTTGCGCTTCTTGTCCAGCTTCTTGAGCAGCATCGAACGCTTGAGCGGCGAGAGGTAGTCGACGAAGACCTTGCCCTGCAGGTGATCCATCTCGTGCTGCACACAGACCGCGAGCGGGCCTTCAACGTCGAGGATGAATTCCTTGCCGTCGATGTCCTGCGCGGCGACCTTGACGTGCAGCGCGCGGTCGACATCGGCGTAGATGCCGGGGAAGGACAGGCAGCCTTCCTGGAAGACCTGCTCGCCGTCCTTTTCGAGGATGCGCGGATTGATCAGCACCATCGCACCGGACTTGTCCTCGGACATGTCCATGACCAGCACTTGCTGGTGCACGTTGACCTGGGTCGCGGCGAGGCCGACGCCGGGCGCGGCGTACATCGTCTCGAACATGTCGGCCACGAACTGCTTGAGCGCCGCGTCGAACACGGTCACGGGCTGCGCCTTGGTGCGCAGGCGCGGGTCGGGGAATTCGAGGATCGTGAGCAGGGCCATGGGCGGAAAATGCGGCGCTGCGCCGCGATTGCAAGGGATTGGGGATTCTCCCACAAAAAAATCCCCGCCTTCCGGCGGGGATCGTTAGCGAGGCCGCGGCCTGGATTCCGCAGCCTTGCGCGAACTCAGTGTCGCGTCACGCCGCCGACGGCGAAGGTGCCGCCCTGCGCAAGCGTGAGGCCAAGGTCGGCCTTGGCGCCGACCAGGCCGAGATGCGCGCCGTCGAGGACGAGCGCGACATCGGAGCCATCGAGCACGCTCCAGTCGCTCGCCGCTTCACCCTGCGCGGTACGCGCGACGAGGCGGACGTAGACGCTTGCGTCGATGCGGATCGCCTCGACGCGGAACGCGCCGTCGCCGGCCTGCGCGAGCGTCACGCGTTGCAGCGAGCCGAGCTGCGCGGCGTCAACCGCGACGGCGAGGGCGCGGCCGCCATCGAGCGTGCCGAGCGCGACGACGTCGATGCCGGCCGGCCACGGCTCGGAGCCGTCGCCGCCGAGTTCGAAGCCATCGCGGAACAGCACGACCACATCGTCGTCCGTGCGCGTGATCGTGTCGCTGCCGCTGGTCACGGCGAGTGTGTTGCGGATCATGCCGTCGGCGTCTTCGCCGATCACCGTCGCGGTGAGCAGGACGACCACGCTGCTGCCCGCCGGCAGGTCGACCGTCTGGTCGAGGTTGCCGGTGCCGCTCGCCGTGCAGGTCGCGCCGTTGACGGCGATGCACTGCCAGTGCGCGGTCGCGGCGTCGAGTTCGGCCGGCAACGTGTCGACGACATGGACGCCGCCGACGTTCGACGAGCCGCCGTTGCCGACGGTGATCGTGTAGGTCAGTTCGCGGCCGACCTGCGTCGCGGTGCGGCCGTCGGTCAACGTGACGCCGAGTCCGCCGCCCGCCGCCGCACCATCCGCGGTGAACGTGACGGTGCCGGTGACGCCGATCGCGCTCGCGATGACCGTGTTCTGGCCCGGCGTCGCGTCGAGCGTCCAGCCGCCGAGCGTGGCGATGCCGTTCTGGTCGGTGGCCTGGGTCGCGCCGCTGAGCGTGCCGTTGCCGGTTGCCGCCGCGAACGTGACCGCAACACCCGCGACCGGATTGCCGCCCGCGTCGGTGACCTTGACCGACGGCAGCGCGCCCGCGAGCGGCTGGCCGGCGGTGCCGGTGAACGCGGTGCCGCCATTGGCCGCGATCGCCTGCGCCGCGCCATTGCCGACGACGAGCGTGCCACTCGCCGAGCCGACGTGGTTGGCGTCGGTGACCATCGCGACGACGCTGTACGAACCGACCGCGGTCGGCACGTCCGTGCTGCCGTCGTAAGTCACGTCGATCGACAGGCCCGCGGGATCGGTCGTCACGCCGACGGCGTGCGTCGCGCCGTAGACCTGGTGCAGGTCGGCAGCGGTCAGCGTGACCGTGGCCGGCGCCATGGCGATGGTCAGCGTGCCGCTGGCCGAGCCGGTGTGGTTGGCGTCGGTGACCGTCGCGACCACCGCATAGCTGCCGGCATTCGTCGGTGCCGTCGCACTGCCGTCGTAGGTGAAGGCGACCGCGACCGCGTCTGGCGTCGTCGTGGCGGTGGCCGCGTGCGGGCCGCCGTCATAGGTCGCGCTCAGGTTGTCGAGCGTGACCGTCTCCGCCTTCTTCGCCACGACCAGCGTACCGCTCGCGCTGCCGCTGTAACCTGGCGCGGTGATCGTCGCGACCACCGTGTAGGTACCGGCGTCGGTCGGTGCCGTCATCGAGCCGTCGTACGTCAGGTCGACCGCAAGGCCGGCCGGATCGGTCGTCGCCGTCGCCGCGCGCGGCGTGCCGTCGTAGACCTGGCTGAGGTTGCCCAGCGTCACGCTTGCGTTCACCGCGCCGATGAGGATCGTGCCGTTCGCCGCCGGCGCCGTGTAGTTCGTCGACGCCGCATCGAGCGTGGCAACGACTTCGTAGCTGCCGACCGCGACCGGCGCGTTCGCACCACCCGGCGTGTAGGTGACGACCGTGCCGGCCGCGTAGCCGGAGACCTCGCCCGCCACCGTCGCCGTCGCCGCATGTGCGGTGCCGGTGTACGGGAACGAACCCAGACCCGACAGTGCAATCGTGACCGGCTTCGGCGAAACGAACATCGTGGTACTGCCGCTGGCGGCATAGTTGGTGCCGTCGCAATCGGCTGCCAGCATCGTGCTGCCCGCGTTGACGCGCGGGTACTCGCCCGTCGGCGTCAGCGTGCAGGCCGTGCCGTTGGCCGGCTCCTGCGCGATCAGAGCACCGATCGAATGGCCGTTGCCGTCGAAGGTCGCGTTGGTGGCGCTGAAGTTGACCGTGCCGATGGCCTTGTCGATCGTGATCGATGCCGTCAGCGTTTCGGCCATGTGGTTCGCGTCGTCGATCGTCAGCGTGGCCGTGTACGTGCCCGCGTTGATTGGCGGAAGGCCATCGGCGCTATCGTAGGCAAGCGTGTAGGCGACGCCGTTCGGGTTGACCACCGTCGCCGGCTTGGCGCCGCCGTCGTAGGTGAACGCGCCGCCGCTCAGCGTGATGCCGCTCGTGCCCGCTCCCGCCGGCGTGATGGTCAGCATCGCGCTGGCTGTGCCGTGGACGTTGCCGTCGTCGATCGTCGCGATCACCTGATAGCTGCCGGCGGCGCTCGGCGCCGTCGTGCTGCCGTTGTAGGTGAACGTCGGCGTCAGGCTGCTGCCCGTGACCGTGGCGGTGGCCGACTTGGCGCTGCCATCGTAGGCGATGGTGGTGCCGTTGTTGGCGGTCCACACCACATCGCTGATTGTCACCGCACCAACCGTGTTGGTCAGCGCGAAGGCGACGTCATGACCATTGAAGCTTGCCATCACGCTGTAGTTGCCGGCCGTGCCGTTCGCCGTCGCCGCAGTCGAAGCCAAACCACCCGCGCCGCTCGTGACCGTCGCCGGCACCGCCGCCGAGGCGCCGTTGGCTGGCGCAACGAAGCTCACCACCGCAGCCGCATCGTCGGCTACTGGGTTGTCCCAGGCGTCGAGCACGCGCACCGCCAGGGCTTCACCGAACGCGCTGCCGACGGGTGTGGACTGGCCGTCGCCCGACGCGCGCACGATCTTCGTCGCCATGCCGGGCTCGTTCTCCAGCGCGACGCTGGCCACGTTTGCACCCGACGCGACCGCCTGCACCTGGAACGCGCCGGCGACGTGATTGGCGTCGAAGGTGTGCGTTGCCTGGCCGAACGTGTCGGTCGTGACCGTATGGAGCGCCGGAGCGATGCCCGCACCCGCGCTCGGGCCAATCATCGTCACCGAGACGCCGGCGACCGCGTTGCCGTTCGCATCGTGCACGTTGGCGGTCAGCGTGTACGCGCCGGTCGTGCCGACCTCGGCGCTGTTGACCAAGCTGGCCAGCGCAATGCTCGATGCGCCGCCCGCCGTGTTGGTCAGGTCGAACTCGACCGCGCACGTCGCATCGCTGCTGCCGGCATCGCACTGTGCCGTGTCGATCCTCGCTTCCACCGCGACCACGCCGGCCGTGCCGCTGGCCGTCACGGTGCCGCTGTCGACGAGGCCGTTGGCGTCGGTCGTACCGCTGTCGTTGGCGAGCGTCGCACCGACGCCGTTCACGAAGAAGGCCACGTCGAAGCCGGCCACTGCGTTACCGAAGCGATCGGTGACTTTGGCCAACAGCGGCAGCGCGTAGTCGGTGCCGACCTGCGCGGTCTGGCCGTCGCCCGAGACGAGGGCAATGCGCACCTGCGATGCGTCGAAGTCGGCCACATTCTCGAGCGCGAACGGCTGAGCCAGCGCGACGCCGTTGGACAGGCTCGCGCCGACCGCGAACACGCCGGCGAAGTCGTTGGACAGCGCGTGGATCGCGGTGCGTCCGTCGACGCCGGTGACTGCCGGCGCGGCGAAGGTCGCGCCCGCGCCACCGTTGCCCGGCTGCGCGTTGAACGCCACTGCCGCATTCGCGACCGGGTTGCCGCCGATGTCGCGCACCTCGACGACGAGGTCGCCCGCATCGTAGGCGTTGCCGCCGACCGTCGCCGTGCCGCCGTCGCCGGAGACGATGGCGATGCTCGCCGCCGTGCCGGTGTCGATGCCGATCGTCTGTGCCGGCGCCTGCGCGTAGACCGTGCCGGTGCTGATGCCGACCACCTGCCAGGTCACCGTGTAGGTGCCGGTGTTGCGCTTGAACGTGGTGTGGAACAGGTTCGAGCCGCTGAACGCCGCCGGCACCGGCACGCCGCCGTTGCCGAGCGCGCCGAAGTAGCCGTACAGGCTTTCACCGTCTGCGGACTGGCGCAGGTTGTAGATCGGGCGGTAGGTGCCCGTGGCGGCGTCGTAGTACTCGATGCCGACGTCGGGCGAGGCGCAGCTCTCGGCGCCGCAATTGCCGCCCGGACCGCTGGTGTCGGCCGGTGCGAGCGCGCCGCCATTCCAGGTGATGACGAAGCGGCCGCGCACGTTCTCGTCGTTCGGTGCGGGTTGCGCCGGGATCGGATTGCCCGCCGGCAGGCCGCTGCTGAGCGCAGCGGTTCCCGTGTTCGACAGCGTCATTGCGGTTTCGACCGCCTGGCCGACATGGCCCGCCTCGTTGGCGATGCCGGTCAGGCCGATCTCGGCGACGTCCGTAGCCAGTGAAGCGCTGGTGGCGAGGACCAGGCCCGAGCCGGCGCCGACGAGGCTCGCCGTCGTCGTGTAGCGGCCGCCCTTGTGGAACGTCGCGCGGAACTGCGAGGTCGCGCCGTCGACCAGCGGGAAGCCGCTGGCCGGACCGAACGCGCCGGTCCACTGGCCGCCGCTGAAGCTGAGCGGCAGCGGCTGCCATGTGCCGTTGGCGGTCTCGAAGTATTCCAGCGCCAGGTCGCCGGCTTGCGCCGTGCCGTTGGCCGCGATCACGAACGAGGCGCGCACGAACTCATTCGCGCTGCCGGTCGTCTTCCATGTGAACGATGTCTTCTTCGCATCGGCGCCGGGCTGCGGATCGACCGCAACCACGCCCACCGGCGCGGAGCCGACTGCGATGATCGAGGCGGTCGAAGCCGTCACGACGTAGGTCGCCGTTCCGACCGCGCTGTAGTTGTTGCTGGCGCAGGTTGCCGAGATCGCGTAGTTGCCCGGCGCCGCATTGGCCGCCGGCACGCCGGTGACCGTGCAGCTGGCCAACGAATCCTGATCCAGCGATGCATTGACCGTGTGTGCGCTGCCGAACGGACCCGACAGCGGCGCGAACGTGATCGTGCCCGGTGCCTTGTCAATGAGGAGGATCGCCGAGGCCGAGCCCACGTATGGCGCGTCGTCCGGCGAGACCGAAGCGACGACGCTGTAGATTCCCGCGTCACTCGGCAGGTCGGTCGAGCCGTTGTACGAGAACACGAGCGGATGGCCGACCGCCGGCAAGGTCGTCGCCGTGGCCGCATGCGTGTTGCCGTCGTAGGCCACGTGCAGCGAAGCCGGGTCGATGAGCACCTGCACGGTGACCGGACTGTGCGCGACGACCTCGGTGAACATTTCCGCGGTCGCGTAGGTCACCTGCGGCAAATTGTCCGCCCCGAGCACCGCGGCCGTGGCGTGGAACACGCCGGGCACGTGGTAGGTGATGCGGAACTGATGCGTGAAGTCGAAGTTCGCCGGGATCGCAAAGCCGCTTGCATCCGGGAAGTCGACCGTCAAGCCATTGTTGCCGTCGGATGCGAGCGAACCGGGCACCCATGCGCTGCCGTCCCACACTTCGACGTCGACATCGCCCGGTTGCAACGGCGTCGCACCGCCATCCAGCGTGATGTCCACGTTGACGTAGGCGTTTTCGTCCAGCGCCGCGCCGGTGTTGGTGAGCTGGCCGATGTACGCAGCCGGCTCGTTCACCTGCACGCCCGCGACCGGACCGTTGAGTTGCAGCGCGACCGCCGGCGGCTCCGGCGCGACATCCGTGGAGATCGACACCGGATCGGATGCCGGCGTCAGCCCGCTCTCGTGCACCACCTGTGCCGTGGCCGTATAGACGGCCGCGTCGGCATACGTGAAGCGGAACTGCCAACTCCAGTCGCCATCGATCGGGAATGCCCCGTTCGGCTGCGGGAAGTAATAGACGAGGTCGTTGCCGTCGTTGGCAAACTGGCCCTGCAGCTCCGTCGTGGCGTCATACCAGGTGCCGCCCTGCAGGATCTCCATCTTGCTCAGGTCGGACACATCCATCGCACCCGTGCTCTTGTGCAGGCGCACCTTCACGTAGAACAACTCGCTCGCGGCCGGCAAAGGATCGGCCGTCAGCGAACCGACGTACTGCGCCGGTTGGCCAACGACACCGGTAACCGGGCCTTGCAGCTGCAGGTGGATGTCCGCCGCCTGCGCGACGACATGGGTCGACAGCTGCGCGTGTGCAAACGAGGCAGCGTTCTCCGGGGACGGATCGGCGGAATCGATCAGGTCGGCCACGGCGGTGTATTCGCCCACGTCCGCATAAGTGAAGCGGAAATGCCAACTCCACACGCTGCTGGTGATCGGGAACGAGCTGGCCGCCGGCTGTGGGAAGTAGTACAGCACGTCGTCGCCGTCCTGAACCATCACGCCGCGGATGCCGAGGGTTTCATCGCTCCAGCCGCCGTTGTACAGCTCCATCTTCTCCAGATCGGCCGGCGTCATCGTGCCGCCCGCCCTGGACAGGCGCACGCGCATCAGATAGCTGCCCGGGAACTGCGCCGGATCGGCAACCAGCGTACCGGTGTACTCGGCCGGCATGTGGGCCTGCACGTCCTCGACCGGGCCAAGCAGGATCAGGTTCGCGGTCGGCGGCACCACGACGGCGGGCACGACATTGGTCGAGATCGCCGCGCTGGCGAGCACGTCCGGGTTGGCGAGATTGCCCTGATAACCCGGGATCACCTGCGCCGTTGCCGTGTACGTGCCCTGGTCCGCGTAGGTGATGCGGAAATTCCACGTCCACTGCGCATCCTGGATCGGGAACGCACCCGCCGGCTGCGGGAACAGGTAGACAAGGTCGGTACCCGCACCATCGGGCTGCGTGAACGATCCGGGCGGCAGCGGCTGCCATGTGCCGCCGTAGTAGATCTCCATCGACGCGATGTCGGACGGCACCAGCGCTTGCCCGCCGCTCTTGCCGACGATGACCTTGACGAAGAAGTCTTCGCCCGCATGCAGCGACGGATCGGCGAGCATCGTGCCGGTGTATTCGGCGGGCGCACCGACCTCGATGTTCTCTGCCGGGCCGCCGAGCACGAGGTGGATGTCGGTCGGCGGCAGCGCCGCCTCGACTACCGTCGCAATCGAAGCCATGACCGGCGGATCCACGTCCGGACCGCCGATGCCCTGCACCAGTGTCGCGGTCGTCGTGTAGGTGCCTTCGCTCGCAAAACTGAAGCGGAAATTCCAGGTCCAGCTCGGGTCCTCGATCGGGAAGCCCGATGCGTAGCCCGGAACGCCGTCGGGGAAGTCGTAGGTCAGCGTGCTCGCGACCGGATCGAGCGTGAACGGTATCGCACCGAAGTATTGCGTCGCGTCGACCCACTGGCCCTGATAGAACACGTCCATCGTGGCCAGATCGCTCAGCGCCAGCGGCGAGCCGCCGGACTTGGTCAGCACCACGCGGTAGCCGTAGTGTTCGCCCGCATGCAACGCCGGGTTCGCCAGCATCGTCGCTGCGTATTGCGCGGTGTCGCCGACGTGGATCGGATCGACCGGGCCGTTGAGCACGAGCGCGATGTCGCCGTTTCCACCGACGATGTGCAGCGTGCCGCTCGCCGAGCCGGAGTAATTCGGATCGGTCACCGTCGCGGCAACGTTGTAGCTGCCCTCCGCCGTCGGTGGCGTCACGTTGCCGTTGTAGGTGACCGCCGCTGACACGTTCGGCGTCGGCGAGGTCGTCACGACCACCGACTTCGGCGAGCCGTCGTAGGCCTGCGTCAGGTGCGACAGCATGATCGTCATCGGCTGCGCAGTGACCTGCGCGGTCGTGCTGTTCGCCGGCGCCGTGTAGTTGGCACCGGTGCAGGCCGCCGCGTCGACGGCGTACGGCGACCCGACGACATTCGGACCAACCGTGCCCGTGACCGCACAGTTCGTGCCCGGCTCATCGTGCAGGCGCGCCGTCACCATGTGCGTATTGCCGTCGTAGACAAACGTCAGCGGATCGGGCTGGAACTCGATCGTTGTCGGCGCGCGCATGATCGTCAGCGTGCCCGTGCCGGAGCCGGTGTAGTTGTCATTGCCGACGATCGTCGCCGTCGCGGTGTAGACACCGGCGTTGACCGGACCACAACCGGTTGCGGTTGCGGCACAGGTCGCAACCGTCGCCGCACCTTGCGTGTAGACGATCTGCACGTCGCTTTCGAGGCCGGCTGGAGTGGTTCCGACCGTGACGGCACGGGGATTGCCGTCATAAGTCACGGACGCGCTCGCCACCGTGACCGTAGCCGTGCCTTGCGTATTGGTCAGCGCGAAACCGGCCGAGAGGGCGCCGCTGCTTGCCGTGACGTTGTAGCTGCCAGCGACGCTGTTGGCGGTCGCCGTCGTGGTCACCTCGCCATTGTAGTTGGTCGTTCCGACGCTCGTACCAAGCGACGCCGAAGCACCGCTGCCCGGCGCCATGAATGTCGCCGCCTGTCCCGTCACCGCGCCGCCGAGCACATCCTGCACGCGAGCGCGCAGCGCATTGAAGGCCGTGTCCACCGGCCTGGACTGCGGGCTGGTATTGGCGTACGCGACGATGCTCACCGGCGTGTTGTCGCCGCAATGGGGATCGTTGGTCGGGTCGGCGGACAACGGATCGGCCACGAGCAAGCCTGTGGCGCTAACGCCAATCGCAGGCGGCGCGCCGTCGTACCAGTTGGAGCCGATCGTCAGACCCTGCGCCATCGTGCTGTTGAGGTCGACGGTTCCGCCACTCAGCACGTTGTCGAAGATGCGGATGTTGGAATTCGACCGGACGGGCGAGAACTGGTCTCCGGCCGAAAGCGCGCTGCCAGTGGCTGACAGCACGTTGCAGGCGGCCGTGAAATCGCGGGTGCCGTCCGAGAAATACAGCGCCTGCGGCACACCGGAAATGGTGTTGTGCAGGAACGAAACACCGCTCGCGCCAGTGACGACGATGGCGTTGGACGCGGTATTGGTGATGCGATTTCCGGTAACGGCGACGTTCGAGACCGCACCGTTGCCCGCATTCAACTGCATGGCGTACTGCGCGATGCCGTCGAAATCGTTGTCGTCGATCTGTGCATTCGTGGTGCCCTTGAACAGCACGATGCCGCGGCCTGCTGATGCGCCCGAGCCGCTGATGCCGGCAAATCGGTTGTGGGCAATCTCGAAACCGTCTCCGGTACCCGCCGTGGCGCCCGGTTCGGAAAACACACCCGAGCCGTTGACGACGTTTTCGATCCGGTTGTTGACGAGGCGCAGGTTGTTGGCCGCCGAGCCCGGGTTGCGCTGCACGGCATGACCGCCACCGCTGCGGATGGTCAAGCCATCCACGGTCACGTTCGCAGCGGAGAGCAGGACACCGACGCCAGTGGCCGGCGAAACCACCGCCTCGCCCGTGCCACGCGCGCCGTCATGGCCATGGATGCCTGCGAACGGACCTCTCAGGGTCACGCTCTTGTTGACGTTCACGTTCTCGGCAAACGAGCCATCCTCGACATTGACGGTGCCGCCGCTCGACACCGCGGCGATGCCGGCATTGATCGAAGCATTGGCGACCGCGCAGAACGGCGCGGCACTGTTGCTCGCGCAGGCGGGGTTGCCGGTGCTGCTGACCACCGCGCCGAATACGAAGTCGCGCGCCGAGCGGACGAAGACTTCGTCCACCGCACCGCTGACGACGGGCGCAGCGCCCGAAAGCACGAGCTGGTGCGCGACGTTGCTCCCGAAGATGTTGCCAGCCCCGATGCTCAGCCTGGCCGAGCCCGGTGTCTGCGTCGTGTCCTCGACGTAGAGCGCGCCCCTGGTGACGCTCACGAAGTCGACGTTGCGCACCACGAAATCGTTGACCGGACCCGTGTAGCGCGTCGCGTCGGTCGCAAGCACGCCGACGTCTACATTGCTGACGCCGCCACCGTCGATTGCAGTCGACGAAGCAGCGCTGCTGACGATGTTGTTGAGGAGGTAGCCGACGCGCATGCGGCCGGCGTCGGCGCCGCTGCCGTCGATCGTGTTCGACGCGATCTCGATCGTCTGTGCATCCTGCATCGATTCGATCCAGATGCCGCTCCACTGACCAGCGCCGCCGCCAGCTGCCATGATCGTGTTGCCGACCAAGTGATACGTCGAGGCATTCTGGTAGAACAGGTTCGCCCAGATGCCGGCTCGCTTGGCCTGGATCTGGTTGTTGCTCAGCGTCGGCGCATAGCCCGCCGTCGGCGCGGCCTGCCAGTTGTTGTCGAGCTGGATGCCCGTGCGCACCGCATCCAGCCGATTGCCTGTCACTTGAGCGTAGAAGTTCTGCTCCAGCGCGATGCCGACGCCGTAGCCGGTGCCGTCGCAATTGGTCAGGCGGTTGTTGCTGAAGACGCTGCCGTCCTGCGCCGGCTGACCGTTGTCGTAGCCACCGTCGATGCCGGCGTAGATCGCATTGCGCACGACGAGATTGGTCAACGTGATGCGATTGCCGTTGGCGTAGATGCCGCCGGACACGTCCGGACCCGCGCCGTTGAGATTCACGCCGCTGTCGATCGCCGTGTTGTCGGTGTCGATGACGAAGCCGTCGAGCGTCACGTCGTCGGCGTTGATCTTGATGACCGCCTTGCCAAACGAGCTCAGACCCAGACCGTTCTCGGCCGTTGCCGGCACGAGGATCGTTTCGCCAGCGCCGGTACCGTCGCGCGACCCACCAACGCCCGCATTCATGCCGGCGTTCGCACCGATGATCTTCACCTTCGACCGCGTCACCACCACGTTCTCGGCATGCACGCCCGCGGCGACCGATATGGTGTCGTTGTCCTGCGCTGCCGCAACAGCTGCGGTGATCGAGCAATAGTGCGCGCCGGTATTGACGTTGGTGACCACGCCTCCGGTCATTGCGGCACCGAGCGGCATGTCGCGGCGCTCGGTCGCGTTGTTGGTGAACGTGTTCGCATCGGTGCCTTCGCCGACGCTCACGCAGGTCAGCGGCGCGTTGCCGCGGTCGAACCAGTCGCTCACGTCCGAGACGTCGACCGCCGAATTGCCTGGCGGCAAGACGCCGCTCGGATTGCCCTGCTGGATCTGCAGGCCGAACTGGTTGTGGTCGAGCGTGTTCGCGTAGACCGACGAACCGGTGCCTTCGACGACGATGCCGTAGGCTTCATGACCGGGGCTGACGAGATTGAACTCCCCGACCGCATTGCTGCGGATGACCACGCCGGCCGTCGCGTCGACTTGGCCCTGGCTCGCGGACCAGTAGCGGCGCACCACGGAAATGCCAGCACGATCGGATGGGTAGCCGCCGAGGCCCGCGCCGCCGGTTATGTCGTTGTTCTCGACGACGATCGCGCCGTCGCCCGAATCGCTGCCGGTGCCGTTCGGAATCATCAGCGAAATGCCGAAGCGTCCCGGATTGGTGATTGTGTTGCCGGCAATGAGGTTCGCGAGGGATGGATCACCTGGCGTGCCGCTGCCGGTCAGCTGGATCGCCGTGATGGCCGCGTCGCCGCTGTCGTGGATTTCGTTGCCGGTGATGACGATGCCGGCCGCCTTGCCGTCGTCGAGCGCAATGCCCGTCGTACCGGCGTTGGTGATCAGGTTGTCGGCGACGGTAATGTCGCGCTTGAAACCGTTCCAGATCGAGATTGCGCGGTCGCCGGTGTCGCTGACCACGTTGTTGTGTATGGCGACGTTGCGAATGCCGGCGATGCCGTTGACGTAAATGCCTCGATTGCCGCAGTGCTCGACGACGTTGTCGAAGACCTGCAGGCCGTCGTTGCCTTGATTCGCGGCGATGCAGTTCTGCGTGAAGTTGAGGACATGCAGGCCGCTGATCGCCGCGTTCTTCACGCCGTTGGCTACAGTGATGCCCACGGCGAGCGCGCCGCCGCCGTCGATCGTCACTGCCGGCGGATTCGCCGGCCCCGCGCTCATCGGCTGCGGGCCGGCGCGCGACGGTGTATAGCCCGTGCTGCCGACCAGGTGCACGCCCTTGGTCAGGACGATCGGGCCGGAATAGGTGCCGGGAGCGATTTCAAGTGTGTCGCCTTCGACCGTGTCGCCGGCGCTGAGCGCATCGGCGATGGTCGCGAAGAAACTTTCTTCCGTGCTGCCGGCGTGCGTGCGACGCACCGCGGTGCTTCCGCCAATGGTCGCGGTGACGGACATGCTGCCGGTGACGGCGAGGTTCGGTTGCGGTGGACACGTCGCGGCAAGCGGGTAGCTGCCCACTTGCGGACCGAAGCTCGACGGCGAAACGGCGCAGGTGACCGTCGCCAGATTCGTGTTCTGCGGAACGATGCCGGCCATCACCGACTGCATACTGCCGGTGTAGCCGAGCTGGAGTGCGCTCCACGTGACCGCGGCAGGTGCCGGGGAAATGGTGAAAGTCGTGGATGCGAGTTGTGGGACGTAGTCCGCGTCGACCGCCGTCGCGGTCACGGCATAGGCGCCCGCATTCGACTGCGCCGCGCTGCCGTTGTAGGCCAGCGCCACCTTGCCGGACAGGTCGACGACGCCGGGATTGGAAGCCGGCGACACATCGAAGGTCAGCGCCTGAACGGTGCCGTCGTACTCGACCGGATTGGCGCCGGCAAGCGTAATCACGAGGTCTTGCGTCACCGCATAGTCGAACTGCGAGCTGCCGTAAACGATGGTTGGCGTCGCGACGTCGAAGATCTCGGCCAGTACGCGGTAATGGCCAGGCACGCGAAACAGCACGCCGACGTTCTGCGGCGGCAGGGTGTCGCCGCCAGCCAGCGGCACATCGAACGGCGGCCATTCGAGCGAAACGCTCTTGCCATCGGTGGCGCGCGTGAGCGCGGCAGGGCCGTAATCAGTCGTGACCTGGAGCGAATCCTGCGTCGCGTCACTTCCGGTACCGGAAGCCTGTTGCGCGATAGTGCCGCCGTCCACGCGCGACACGACGATGCGGCCGCGCACGACGCCCGCGCCGCCACTGTTCTCTGCCGACAAGGCGAAGGCCTGCGTGGTGCCGGTCTTGTGGTCGTTGCCCGCGTCCTGACCGATCATCAGCGCGACGCTCGGCGGCGGCGGCGGCGCAGTCCAGTCGTAGACGACGTTGCCGACCGCGGCGCCGGCCTGGATCTTGTCGTGGTTGTCGAAAGTCTTCGCCCAAACGGCGTCGTACTGCGCTTGGTCCATGTCGGGCATGAACACACCACCGAAGCTGTTGCCGGCGGCACTCACGTTCCACTTGAAGGGGCGTTTCTGGCTGCTGGCGCTGCTTCCGCCACTATAGGCAATGCCCTCGCCGATGGCGTAGGCGGACGTTCCATTGCAGGTGCCCGAGCCAGTGTGGTTGTTGCCGGAGCAGGTGCGATCGTCCAGCGCGATGTACCAGCCGATTCCCGCATCGAACTTGTTGGCATTGGCCAAAGTACCGTCGCCGACCTGCAGCGCGCCGCCCGGCGCCGCGCCGGTCGGATCATTGTCGTCGACGAACAGGATTGCCTTGGCCTTGTTGCCGGATGTCGCACCGTTCGCATTGAACGTGTTGCGCAAGATCGTCACGCCGAAAGCAGCCGGCGCCGAAATGCCGCTCCAGACATCGCGGTTGCCGACGAGGATTGCCGTGAAGTCAGCCTGGCCCGGGTCGGGCGTGAACACGTTGTCCTGAATGACCACGCCCGAACGGTTCTGCACCCATACGGCGCGGTAGCTGCCGGAGAAACCCTTGAATTCGTTGCCTTCGATGAGCGTATCCGTGGGATTGCCGTTCATGACACGCAGCGAATGCGCTTCGCTGCCATTGCCCAGACTGATCGAAGGCAGACCGGGAGGACTGAACGTACTGCCGTATTTGACGAAATGGTTGTTGCGGATGCCGATCGGCCCCGACAGGTTGTAGCCGTTGGTGAGATAGATCTGCAGCTTGCCGAAAAACCAGTTGCCTTCGATCGTCAGCAAGCGTTCCTCAGCCGGTGCCGATCCGCTGGCGTTGGCGTACTGGACCCACAGATCCTGCGTCGTGCCGGCGAGCTGGTTGCGCGCGATCAGTCCAACCTGGTTTTCCATTGCGATGGCGCGCTTGGGGGCGGCAGCCGGACTGCTCGTCGGCTCGATGACGTTGCCGTCGATGGTGACGAACTGGCCGGATTGCCGTGCTTCGGACGCGGGGACCGAGCTGTCGGAGGTGGCGAGGACATTGATGCCGATCGCGATCGCGCCCGTTCCGCCCGTAATCTTGATGTAGTTGTTGACCAGTTGCAGGCCATTGACGGTACCGCTGGCGACGATGGCTTCCTTTGCTTTGACTATCGTGCAAAAGCAACTGAAGTCGAAGCTGCCCGAGCTGTCCACTTCGACATAGAGATTCTCGATCCGCACGTTTTTTACGTTGCGTACCCAGATCATTCCTGAGGCACCGCCACTCGCGGCAGCGGCGCTGGCTGCCTTGAGAACAGAGGCATTGGCCGCCTTGTTGCCCAAGGTTCCCGGCGCGACCTGCCCCGCTCCGCTGCCGTAGGGGGCGGCAAACGGGCTGCTGTCGCCGATCAGCTTCAGGCCTTCCGTGTTGATGACGACGCGATCATTCGTGAAGGCATAGTTGCCTTGCGCCACATGCACCGTGTCGTAGGTGCCCGCCTTGTTGATGGCGGCCTGGATGCCTTTGCAGGCATTCGCCGCACTCATGCAGTCCTGCGTACCGGCGCCGCTCGGCGACGCATACCAATCCGCCGCCATCGCTGGCCCGGCCAGCATCGCCAGCAGGCACAACAGCCCACCTGCGATCCTGCGTTGGCGCGCTGGCGCGCTTTCGGCTCGCACGCTTGCGGATGCCGGTTCGAGTTGCCGTTGACTGCGTGGCCCGGACAAGCCATCGCCGGCCTGCGCAAGAACGCTCAGCAATTCGCGGATGATGTGCATGACGAACTCCCTGTTTGCAAAACGAGCGGCGCTGGCGGGCGCCATGGAAAACCGATGCCACCGCGCACGGGCGAGCCATTGCGGTGGCAAAGACGAAGGCTTGCGGGAGAAATGAGACGGGTCGCTGTCGCGGCGGCGAGGTTGTGGCGCGTGCGCGTGGACGCGCCGCGGCATGCGGATGCCGCCTCGTGCGCTGCTGAGAACCCCATCGACTCGCTGTCCATGCATCGAACCCCTCGCGCCCGGCCACCATTGCGGCGAACCGTCGCGTCCCCCAAGGAGCAGGACGCGGGTTGGCGTCCTGCCTGTTTCCGGCCGTGCGACACCCCTGGGCACGAAACCGGTGTCGATTTCGCCAGCAAGCCATGTGCCAACGCGTGGAGACGTGAAAATGTGTGAGTGCCCGCGGTGCCTCGCGATGCGGACGCGTCAGAAAACGTCGATTACGTCACATTTCTACAAAGTAACTCCGGGTGCGACCCCAATCACGGCTTGCCTCGGCCGGCGGATCCGTGCAAGCCGGCCGCCGGCCGTAGCGAACATCCGCGAAGCGAATGGCGCGAACGGCGGGGCGCGATTGCAGCGACCAACGACATTGAAATCAGAGCCCCCATGGAGAGGAGTCGGCCAGCTTTGATCAGGCGACATGGAGCAGCGTCGCGGTGGACCGACAGCCCGATACATGAGTCCGCCCTGCGACGCAGTTCGTTTTCCTGCCCATAACTTTTCATTTACACTGCCAAAATCGTTGGGGGATCGGGGAATTGGCAGTCATGCTTAAAAAACTGCTTTCAGTCTGCGCCGCAGCGTTGTTCACCGTGACCGTGTATGCGGCGACGGTGGAATGGGCCGATCACGCGCCCGACCGCTACACGGTCCAGAAGGGCGACACGCTGTGGGGCATTTCCGCGCGCTTCCTCAAGCGTCCCTGGCATTGGCCGCAGATCTGGCAGGACAACCCGCAGGTCAGGAATCCGCACCTTATCTATCCGGGTGACGAACTCGTGCTGCGCGACGGCCATGTCGGCCGCGGCGGCCTCGGCCCGCGCGTGCGCGCCAGCGACGAGGACGCGGCGATCCCGCCGATCCCGCTGTCGGCGCTCAAGCAGTGGCTCAAGAACACGCGCATCGTCGACGAGGATTCGCTGCGTTATGCGCCGCACATCGTCGGCATCGAGGAAAACCACCTGCGCGGTACGCCGGGGCAGCTGGTTTACGTCCGCGGCCTGTCCGCGCAGCCCGGCACGCGTCTGGCGCTGGTGCGTCCGCTCGGCCGCTACTACGACATGCCGCCCGTCGACGACAACGCGCCGCGCGAGGTCCATCGCCAGGAAGCCGACGCGTTCCGCGACTCGCGTCCGCAACTGTTGTGGAAGCACGGCCCGAACGAATTCACGCTGCATGGCAACGTGCGCTTCCTTGGCTACGAACTGCTCGACTTCGGCATCGTCGAGGTCACGCGCAGCGCCGACGTGTCTTCCGCGCTGGTCACCAGTTCCGATTTCGAAGCCCGCGCCGGCGATTACGTGCTGCCGATCGACGACAAGCCCTACGACAGCGAGTACCTGCCGCGCGCGCCGTCCACGGTGCCCGACAACATGCGCGTGATCGCCTTCAGCGACGCGTTCAACGCGGTCGGTCCGCGCCAGGTCGTTGCGCTGTCGCGCGGCGCCGAGGATGGCATCGAGAACGGCCAGACCTTCAGCATCTACCAGGACGGCGAAACCGTCGTCGACCGCACCGATTATCCCGACAGCAGCTTCCACAAGTTCTTCCATCCGAAGGACGCCAAGGCCAAGCTGCCGCCCGAATTCGTCGGCCACGTGCTCGTCTTCCGCACCTTCCAGCGCGTCAGCTACGGTCTGGTCATGGACGCGATCAAGCCCGTGCACGTCGGCAACTTCCTGCACGATCCGGACTCGACGCCGTAACCGCACCTCAATCGGCTTTTTCCTACACGGCGCGAAGGCAACTTCGCGCCGTGTTCGTTTGCGCGCCGGCTAGACTGGCGCGATGGACGTCCAAACCCGCCGCACCGACCTCGAAGCCTGGCTGATCCTGCTCCGCGCGCCCGGGCTCGGCCCGGCGACGTTGCGCGAACTGGTCGCCTCGCAGGGCGGCATCCGCGCCGCGCTCGCGGCCGCGCGGCGCGGCGCGCACCCGCGCACGTGCGAGACGGCCTGCCGCGACTGGCTGCGCACGCCCGACCTGCCGCGCATCGCCGACGATCTCGCCTGGCTCGCCGAGTCCGATCACGCACTGCTGACTTGCGACAACGCGGATTTCCCGTCCCTGCTCGACGAAGCGCCCGGCGCACCGGCGGCGCTGTTCGTCGCCGGCGACACGAGCGCACTGTGGCAGCCACAGGTCGCGATCGTCGGCAGCCGCAACGCGACGCCCGGCGGCAACGCCAACGCGCAGGCCTTCGCCCGCGCGCTCGGCGCGGCCGGCTTCGCGATCACCAGCGGCCTCGCCGAAGGCGTCGACACCGCTGCGCATCGCGGCGCGCTGGAAGCCGGCGCGGCCACGATCGCCGTGCTCGGCACCGGGCCGGACCGCGTCTACCCGGCGCGGCAGGCGGACCTCGCACGCGAAATCGCCGCGCATGGTGCGCTGGTCAGCCAGTTCCCACCCGGCACGCCCGCGCACGAGACCCATTTCCCGCGCCGCAACCGCGTCATCGCCGGGCTCGCGCTCGGCACGCTCGTGGTCGAGGCCGGCGCGCGTTCGGGCGCGCTGATCACCGCGCGCAACGCGACCGAGGCCGGCCGCGAGGTGTTCGCGATTCCCGGCTCGATCCACAACCCGCTCGCGCGCGGCTGCCACCAACTCATCCGCCAAGGCGCCAAGCTCGTCGAGACGACCGCCGAGATCGTCGACGAACTCGCCCCGCTCGCGCGACGCCTCGGCGCGAGCCTGCGCGAACGGCTCGACGTGCCGGACGCGGCAGCCGCCGACGGCGAAGCGGCGCGGCCCTCCGCACGAGCCGCCGATCCCGACTATGCGCGCCTGTTCGCCGCGCTCGAACCCGATCCACTCGGCATCGACGCGCTCGCCGCACGCAGCGGCCTCGCGGTGCCGGCTCTGGCCTCGATGCTGCTCATGCTCGAACTCGAAGGCGAGGTCGTCGCGGCGGGCGGCGGCTATGCGCGACGCGTGGGCTGAGCATCCGGCGCCGCGCCTGCGTCGCATGGGTACGGTGCGCCGGTCGGCGCCCTGCCCGCGGATGCCGGCTGGCGCACCACGCGAATCCGTTCATTCGCCCGCTGCCGATCGTTTCCATGAAAATCACGCCCTTGCGACGACGCGGCGCGCTGCCTGACGCCGCGCGCAACGTTCACGCTCCGGCTTGCGTCCGTGCATCCATGCCCCCATGACCGCCGGGTCGCATCGCTTCGACGTTCGCGCCATTGCGGCTTGACAGGCCGCGGCACGGCGTGTTTCCACTAGAAAGGCACGGCCGCTGCGCCGCAGCAATCTCACCTCAGCGCCCGGACGGGGCGCGGCCAAGGAATCGCATGGCAAAGAACCTCCTGATCGTCGAGTCGCCCGCCAAGGCGAAGACGATCAACAAATACCTCGGCAAGGATTTCCACGTGCTGGCGTCCTACGGCCACGTGCGCGACCTCGTGCCGAAGGAAGGCGCGGTCGATCCGGACCATCGCTTCAAGATGAATTACGAGGTGATCGAGCGCAACGAGAAACACGTCGACGCGATCGCCAAGGCGGCCAAGGTCGCCGACAGCCTGTATCTGGCGACCGACTTGGATCGCGAAGGCGAGGCGATTTCCTGGCACATCGCCGAGATCCTGAAGTCGCGCAAGCTGCTCGAAGGCAAGGAAGTCCACCGCGTCGTGTTCAGCGAGATCACGCCGCGCGCCATCAAGGAAGCCGTCGCCAATCCGCGCGCGCTGTCGATGGATCTGGTCAACGCGCAGCAGGCGCGGCGCGCGCTCGACTACCTCGTCGGCTTCAACCTCTCGCCCGTGCTCTGGCGCAAGGTGCAGCGCGGCCTGTCCGCCGGCCGCGTGCAGTCGCCCGCGCTGCGCATGATCGTCGAGCGCGAGGAAGAGATCGAAGCGTTCAAGGCGCGCGAATACTGGACGATCGAAGCCGACTGCGCGCATCCGGACCAGGCGTTCAAGGCGCGCCTGCTGCGCCTGCGCGGCAAGAAGTTCGAACAGTTCGACCTCACCAACGAAGCCGACGCGCACGCCGCGCGCGACGCGTTGCTGCGCTCTGCACAAGGCCGCCTCGTCGTCGCCAACGTCGAGTCGAAGGAGCGCAAGCGCCGTCCGTCGGCGCCGTTCACCACCTCGACCCTGCAGCAGGAGGCTGCGCGCAAGCTCGGCTTCTCGACCAGCCGCACCATGAAGATCGCGCAGGGCCTGTACGAAGGCGTCGCGCTCGGTGACGAGGGCGTCGTCGGCCTCATCACCTACATGCGTACCGACGCGGTGTCGCTGTCGGCGGACGCGATCACCGAATTGCGCGAAGTCATCGGCCGCGACTTCGGCCCGCGCGCGCTGCCCGAGCAGCCGCATTTCTACCGCAACAAATCCAAGAACGCGCAGGAAGCGCACGAGGCGATCCGCCCGACCTCGGCCGCGCACCGGCCGAAGGACATAGCGCACTACCTCAGCGACGAACAGCGCAAGCTCTACGAACTCATCTGGAAGCGCGCCGTCGCCAGCCAGATGCAGCACGCGACCTTGAACACGGTCAGCGTCGACCTCGACGCCGGCGGCGATTCGATGTTCCGCGCCAGCGGCACGACGGTCGTCGATCCGGGCTTCCTCGCCGTCTATGAGGAAGGGCGCGATGCGAAGAACGCCGAGGACGACGACGAAGGCCGCAAGCTGCCGAAGATGGAAATCGGCGAAGCCGTGCCGCTCGCCGCCATCGACGCCGACCAGCATTTCACCGAGCCGCCGCCGCGCTATTCGGAAGCCTCGCTCGTCAAGGCGCTCGAGGAATACGGCATCGGCCGCCCGTCGACCTACGCGAGCATCATCCAGGTGCTGCTCAATCGCGAGTACGTGATCCTCGATTCGCGGCGCTTCAAGCCGACCGATGTCGGCCGCGCGGTCGGCAAGTTCCTGTCCGGGCATTTCTCGCAATACGTCGACTACGACTTCACCGCGAAACTCGAAGACGAACTCGACGCGGTCAGCCGCGGCGAGGAAGACTGGGTGCCGCTGCTGGAAAAATTCTGGAAGCCGTTCAAGGCGACCGTCGACGACAAGAACGAAACCGTCGACCGTTCCGAGGCGACCGGCGCGCGCGAGCTTGGCACCGATCCGAAATCCGGCAAGCCCGTGCAGGTGCGCCTCGGCCGCTACGGGCCGTTCGCGCAGATCGGCACCAAGGACGACGAGGACAAGCCGAAGTTCGCGTCCCTGCGCACCGGCCAGAGCATGCACACGATCACGCTCGGCGAAGCGCTGGAACTGTTCAAGCTGCCGCGCAACCTCGGCCAGGCGCCCGACGGAGAGGACATCACGGTCGGCGTCGGCCGCTTCGGCCCGTTCGTGAAACACGGCGCGATGTACGCCTCGCTCAAGCCCGAGGACGACCCGTACACGATCGAGCTCGAACGCGCACTGCAGCTCGTGCGCGAGAAGATCGAACTCATCGCCAACCGCACGATCAAGGACTTCGGCAACGGCATCCAGGTGCTCAACGGCCGCTACGGCCCGTACATCACCGACGGCGACAAGAACGCGAAGATCCCGAAGGACAAGGAACCGGGCGAACTGACCGAAGCCGAATGCGTCGAACTCCTCGCCGCGGCGCCGTTCCGGCCGAAACGTGGCGGCGGGCGATTCGGCAAGGGCAAGGCGGCCAAGGCCGCGCCGGCGAAGAAGGTCGCTGCCGACAAACCCGCCGTGAAGAAAGCGGCCACGAAGAAAGCGCCGGCGAAGAAGGCTGCCGCGAAAAAGACGCCGGCCAAAAAGGCGACCAGGAAAGCCGCCGCGAAAAAACCGGCTGCCAAGAAGGGCGCATGAGCGCCGACGCGACCCTCGTCCATTGCGTCGCCGCACTGAGCGAGGGAGGCGTCATTGCCTACCCCACCGAGGCCGTGTTCGGCCTCGGCTGCGACCCGCGCAACCGCGCGGCGTTCGAGAAGCTGTTCGCGCTCAAGCAACGCCCGCCGACGCAGGGCGTGCTGCTGATTGGTGCGGACTTCGGGCAGGTCGCGCCGTACATCGACCTCACCGCGACACCGCCCGAAGCCGTCGAACGGGCGAAAGCGAGCTGGCCTGGCCCGCATACCTGGATCTTCCCGCGCGCCGCCGGCGTGCCCGAGTGGATCGCTGGTGGCCACGCCGGCATCGCGCTGCGCGTCACCGCGCATGCGCCTGCCGCGGAACTGTGCCGCGCGTTCGGCGGTGCGATCGTCTCGACCAGCGCGAACCGGCACGGCGAGCCGCCGGCACGCACGGCCGGCGAGATCCGCGCCGCGTTCGGCGATGCGCTCGATGCGATCCTGAATGCCGCAACCGGGGGGCTTGAGCGGCCGACGCCAATCCGCGACGCTATCAGCGGGGAAAGCACAAGAAATTAGTCATCTCGGCACAGGGATGTGCCGTCGCATCAAGCACGCCGTGCTTGATGCGGAAAAGGTGCCGCGGCTTTGCCGCGGCCGTTTTCTGCAAACCGCGGCAGGAAGCCCGGTTTTGCAAAAAGCTCGAATCGCGGGAGGGGCGACAATGTCGGCTGTCGTGGAACCGCGCGCACTGGGTGGCGCGCACTTGTCGTTGCTGAGTGCCATCGAAGGCAATCGCATCGTCGCCTGGCGCGACGGCCATGCCGTCGATGCGGGAACCTTCCTTGCCGACGTCGCCACGATCGCGGCGCAACTGCCCGAGCGCGCCTGCGCGATCAACCTCTGCGAAAACCGCTACGCGTTCCTCGCCGCGTTCTGCGCGATCGCCAGCCGCGGTCAGGCCAACCTGTTGCCGGCGGCGCGCACGTCCGCCGCGATCGCCGAGACGCTCGCGGCGTATCCGGGCAGCTACGCGCTCGGCGACAGCGACGCGTTCGGCGCGTCGGTGCGGCGCATCCCGGCGCTCGGCGTGAACGGCCGCGGCACGACGGTGCCGCACATCGACGCCGCGCAGACCGTCGCGATCGGCTTCACCTCGGGCAGCACCGGCCAGCCGAAGGCGCACACCAAGACCTGGGCCTCGTTCCACGCCAGCACGACCGCCAATGCGCAAGGGCTGCGTCACTGCCTGCCCGATGCGACGACCGCGCATCTCGTCGCCACGGTGCCGCCGCAGCACATGTACGGCATCGAGATGTCGGTGCTGCTGCCGCTGCTCGCGCCGTTTGCGGTGCACGACGGCCATCCGCTGTTCCCGGCCGACGTCGCCGCCGCGCTCGCGCGCATCGACGCGCCGCGCGTGCTGGTGACCACGCCCGTGCACCTGCGCGCGCTGCTGCGCGATCCGGTCGAACTGCCGCCGCTCGCCGCAATCACGTCAGCGACCGCGCCGCTGCCGCAGGAACTCGCCGCCGCCGCGGAAGCGCGTTACGGCGCGCCCGTCGTCGAGGTGTTCGGCTCCACCGAAACCTGCGTCATCGCGCAGCGCCGCTGCGCGCTCGGCGAGGACTGGCAGCTGCGCGACGGCATCACGCTGCGCCCGCAACCCGACGGCACGCTCGTCGACGCCGCGCATTTCGAGGCGCCGGTCGGGCTCGCCGATCTCGTCGAACTGCTGCCCGGACATCGCTTTCGCCTGCGCGGGCGCCACGCCGACCTCGTCGAGATCGCCGGCAAGCGCGCCTCGCTCGGCGATCTCACGCGACGCCTCGCCGCGCTTGCCGGCGTCGAGGACGCGGTCGTGTTCCAGCTCGACGAGGCCGACGCCGCCGGCGTGTGCCGCATCGCCGCGCTCGTCGTCGCGCCGACGCGCTGCGAAACCGAGCTGCTCGACGAACTGCGCCGCTCGATCGATCCCGTGTTCCTGCCACGTCCGCTGCGCAAGGTCGCCGCGCTGCCGCGCAACGGCACCGGCAAGCTGCCGCGCGCGGCGATGCTGCGCGAAGTCGCCGGCGCGGCCTGAGTCATCGCGCGCTGCCGTCCCGCGCTCGCGGGCGGCGAACCGCGCTCCTCGATGCTGGCCGGAAAGGCGACTGCGCGCGGCGCTTCGACATTCGATGTCCGCGCGCAAGTCTCCGGCCGCGATCAGCGTCGCTTCACCGCCTGGCGCAGGCCGACCCAGCCGAGCAGCGCGGCCAGCATCAGCGCGAACCAGGACGACAGCGCGGGCACCGGCGTCGACGGCGCGGGACCGCTGCCGCCGTCGGCGTTGACGACCTGCGCCAATGCCGCGGACGTGCTCGGCGCATTGTTCGCGTCTCCCGAGTACGCCGCCGTGATCGAGTGCGTGCCGACCGCAAGCTGGTCGGTCGCGAACGTCGCGGTGCCGTCCGCGCCCAACGGCACGGGCGCGCCGAGCATCGCGGCGCCGTCATGGAACTGCACGCTGCCGGTGGCCGCGTTCGGCGTCGCGGCGCGCCTGAACTCGGTGAGTACGGTTGCGGTGAACGTCACCGTTTGCCCGTGCGTCGAGGGATTGAGCGAGGAAACCAGCGTGGTGGTGGTCGACGCCGGTGCGACCGCGGGACTGGCGCATTGCGAGAATTCGGAGGTTTCGCCGGCATCGTTGGTGGCGGTGGCGGTGATTGTCGTCTCGCCCTCGGGAAAATCGACAAGGAGTGAGTCGAAGCTCGCGTTGCCGCCGGCGTCGGTGGTGACTTGGGTCGAGCCGATGTAGGTCTTGCCTTCGCCATAGCCCGTCGCATTGCAGGTTTCGTTGGAGAAGAACTCGATCGTGATCGGCGTCGCGGCCGTGCTGTTGATCGTGCCCGACACCGTCGCGATGGCGCCGGCGATCGTGGCGCTGATTTGCGGATGGTTCCTGCTGCCGCCCGGCTGGTTGGGCTGCGGAACGCCGCACGCATTGCCGCCGTAGTCGATGCCGAAGTTGTTGGAGAACATCGCATTCTGCGTGATCGTCGCGATGGCGAGGGGATCCACCTTGAGCGCGGCGCAGTAGCCGAACGCGATGACGTTGTGGGCGACGATGTTGTTCTGGCCGCGGATGTCGGCGCCGGAACTGATGTGGCCGTTCGGCATCGGGCTGACGCCATCGCGCTGCGTGCCGATCGCATTGTTGGCGAGGAACGTCTGGCCGTTGACGAGCACGCCCTCGCTGGTGCCCTGGCCACCGATCAGGTTGTTGACGATCGCGGTGTGGTCGGCGCCGTATATGCCGGAGGCGCCGTCGTCGCCGAGCACGCGGGTGCCGGCGGCATCCGTGCCGATGTAGTTGCCCGCGATGACGACCTCGGGTACGGGAGCCGAGCCGCTCGGCGAGATTTCGCCTTCGACCTCGAGGTGGACGCGCAGGATGACGCCGCCGCCGCCGGTGGACAGGAGGTTGCGCGCAGGCGGGTCGTCCTGCTGTTCGCCGCTCACGCCGCCGATCGTCAGGTTGAGGCCTTCGTCTTCCTGGCGGATGCAGGCGCCGCTCTGGCTCGCGAATGTGGCCGATCCGTCCGCGTTGGTGCCAATGAAGTTGCCCTGGATGGTGACATCGGTGGCTGCGACCACGATGCCGTCATGCGTGAAGTGGTTGAGCACGATGCCGCGGATCACGCTGCCGGCGGCGCCCGCGTCGATGCGCAGGTTCGTGACGGGCACGTCGCTGACCTCGCCCAGGTCGATCTCGATCAACAGGTGGGCATTGATGCCATCGGACAGGCCGTTGCCGTTGGGACTGCTGCCCGGCTGCGTGTAGCCGTCGAGCGTCAGCGGATCGGTGATGTACGGCAGCGCCGACTGCGGCTTGATCGTCTGCACGCCCGCGCCCGGGATGTCGAACGCGATCGTGTCCATGCCCGCGCGGGCGTTGGCGTCGAGCAGCGCCTGGCGCAGGCTGCCCGCTCCGCTGTCGGCCGTGGTTGTTACGGTGTAGGTGTCTGCATGCGCAGCCGGCGCGGCGCTCCCCAATGCCGCCGCGAGCGCGACGGACCATGCCCAACGTTTCATGCGTCTCTCCCAGGTGTGCGTGACGAGGACTGCCCCTCGCCGGCCCATACGGAAATGAGCGCAGGAAAGCGACACGGCGACGCGGCCAGCGTCGGGCAACCTCCCTGTCGCCGGACGCCGCGCTCGATCAGCGCATGAGCGGACTTTCGAAACCGTTTTTGAAAATCGTGTCGTTGCCGCCGCAGCTCGCCGCAGGTGCCGCGATCGCATCGACCGAGTAGCCGCCGCCTTGCAGCGCGTGCGTGGCAGGTGTCAGCCTGGCGTGCAGTTCGAAGCCGCCGCCGGACGGCACCACCGGCTTGAGCTGCAGCGTGGCGTGCAGGCCGAAACGCGGCGTTTCACTACCGGCGAAGCCGGCGGCGGCGAGCAGCAGCACGGCCGCGCCGAGGCGCGCTCGGCGCAGGCGCGAGGGCGGCCGATCGGGCCGCCGCTGGAAGGGCGCGTCCATGTCACTTCCCCTTTGCTTCGAGCTTGGCGAGGCGCGCCGTCAAGCTGTCCAGACGTTCGCGCAACTCGGCGTTCTGCTGCTTCAGGCTGGCGTTCTCGGTCTCGACCTTGCGATTGAGGCCCTGGATCGCCGCGATCGCGACGCCGCTCTCGTCGACGGTGGCGATGTGCTTGTCGTCGGTGCCCAGGCGAAAGACGCTGGCGAAATCCTCGGCGAACGGTCCCATGTGCTGGCCTTCGTCGTGGGAACCCTTGTAGAACCAGGTCTGCAGCGGCAAGGCGACGAGCTTGTCGAGCACGGCCGTCACATCGACGTTGGCGAAGCCGTCCTTGAAGCTGCGGCTCGATGCGTTCGTCCACACGCCGCCGTTGGAGACGTAGGCACCGTTGCCATGATTGCCGCCGGGATCGCCGACGGTGAGCGGGCCGCTGTAGGTATTGCCGTCCAACGCGAACTGGGCGAAGCCGGTGCTGAAATAGCTGACCCTGAGCAGGGTGTTGTAATTCAGGCCGTTGTTGCCGGTACCGTACATGCCGTTGAGCACGAGATAGCCGTTCGGTGTGGCGGACCACTCGAAGCCGACATACCCGGTGTTGCCGCTCGTCGGCGTCAACAGCGCGAGGTCCGTATTGGATGCCGGCAGCGCCGCCGATGGCGCGATTGTCAATTCCTCGCGCAGGGGCAGGCCGTTTGCCGCCTTGGACGTGTTGATGCCGACGCCGCCGGCAGCGGCGACGATGAACTGGTTCGGCGCGGAATCGCCGCCGATGCCTACCGCCAAGCCCCCGTCGCTATAGCCGCCGATCATCGTCGAGCCGGCGTTGTTGGTCCTGGCGTGATAGCCGATCGCGGTCGAATATTGGCCGCCCACGCCGTCGGGAAAGCTCAGGCCGACGCCGCCGTTCGGCTGGAATTTGGCGACGGTGCCGCCGTTCGCCTTGAGATAGAGGGTGGTGGAATCCGACGTGCCGAGATAGCTGTTGCCGTCTGTGCCGGCATTGCCGGTCGTCGACCAGCACGCGTCGGCCGCGGCGATTTCGGTGCGGCCGCCCAGATCGACGAATTGGCCGCTGCCGGCCTTGCGCACGGCGACGCCGAGCCAGCCGTCCGGCGCGAGATGGCCGGCGAAGTCGATCTCGGTACTGAACTGGCCGTCGACGACTTCGACGTCGTACAGCGTGACCGGCGCCGCGGCGGGTACGCTCGCCTGCTCGCTCGCATACGGCGTCACGCGCAGGTCGTAGTGGCCATTGGCCGGCTGGCCACCGTCGTCGAGGCTGCCGTGATAGGTGAAACCTGCGGCGTGCGCGACCGGCGCTCCGCCCACCAGTGCCGCGGCCAGCGCGGCGGACAATGCCCAATGTTTCATGCGTTTCTCCCGTAAGTGCGTGGCGAGGGCAGTTCCCCTCGCCGGGCCCATACGGGAATTGGCGCAAACAGACGCCATCGGCCGACGCGCGACCGGATCAGCGCCGGGCGAGTTGCGCGCGCAGGCGTTCGAGCGGCGCGGTGTAGCGCGGCGACAGGGCGCTGTGCTGCGCGTGGATCGCCACCGCGCGTCCGACGCGCTGCGCGGCGGCGTCGCGCCGGCCTTGCGCCAGATCGCATTCGGCCAACGCAAGCTCGGCTTCGGCGATCTTCGGGCTCTTGGGCAGGTAGAGGTCGACGCGCGCCGCCAGCGCGCGCTCGAGCAATGGCTGCGCGGCGGCCGCATCGCCGCCGCGCACGCGCGCGAGGCCTTCGATGCGTTCGCCGTCGGCGAGGAGCGGGCGCAGGTAGCGCGCCAGTTCGCTCGCGCGCAGGCGCGCGTTGACGGCGCCGGCCAATTCGGCGCTGCGCGAGGTGTTGCCGTCCTGCAATTCGATCTCCGCTTCGAGCAGGTCGCGGCGGAACGCGGAGACTTCGATCTCCCGCGGCGCGTCGACACGGCTGGCGTATCCGGCCAGCAGCGTGCGTGCGCCGTGCGTGTCGCCGCGATCGAGCGCGGCGCGGATCGAGCGCATGGCGCTGCCGCCGTCGGGCGAGCCATCGACACGCTTGCGCAGCGCGCGGGCTTCGTCGAGCGCCGCCGCAGCCTCCGCCTGCCGGCCGAGGTCGGCGAAACGATCGGCGGCGATTTCCAGCGTTGCAGCCAGGTGCGAGTCGAGGGATGTCCCGCGCAGCAGCGTCACCGCGGCCACGGCTTGCGCCAAGCCGTCGTCGAGTTCTCCCGCCGCACCCAACGTGGCCGCCAGCATTCGCAGCACGCCGCCGGCCACGCCCGGATCGTTCGCGCCGCCGGCCGGGCCGTCGAGCCACGCCTTCGCCTGGCGCGCGGAGGCCAGGGCCGGTTGTATCGACCCGCTCTCCAGCTGGATCGACGCGAGCGCACCCAGCGCCCGCGCGCGGTCGTAGGCCGCGAACTCGCCCGGGTCGCGGCTGGCCAGATCCAGCGCTTGTCGTGCCGACGCTTCGGCGGCTTCGATGTCCCACAGCGTCCTCTGCAGGCGCGCCTGGTTCATGTAACCCACCAGCAGCAGCGGGCCGCGATCGCCGCCGATGGCTCGCGAGACGCGGATTGCCTCCTGCACGCTTTCCAGCGACGCCTGCGCGCCACGCACGGTCTGGGCGGCGTTGCTCTTGATGATGTGGGCCAGCACCAAATTCTTGGAGGGCGGGAAGTTGCGCAGCACGGCGATCGCGGCGTCGGCTTCCTGCCAGGCCTGGCGATCGTCGCGGTTGAGGACATCGTAGGCACGCTCGAGGTGGAGGCGGCCGCGCCATTGCGAGTCGCGGTCGCCGCGGCGATCCAGCGTGGCAGCCGCCGCCTGCAGCAGTTGCGCGGCCTCGGCGTGGTTGCCCTGCTCGATGAGCGGCCGGGCGAGCCGTATGCGGTCGCCGGCCAGCTCGACGGAGTTCTCGCCATAGAGGCTGCGGCTGAGCGCGACCGCCTGCCGCTGCAGCGGAACGCTCGGATAGCCTTCGCCAAGCCCGTCCACGTAGAGGTCGGAAAACACCCTGAGCAGGGCGAGCTTGTTCTCGGGCGCCAAGTCGAGCGAGTCCTGGATGCGCGCCGCGCCGATGTCGAGCAATTCGCGCACCGTGGTCTGCTTGGCCTTGACCGGGTCCTTCTGGCCGGCCGAGTTCATCGTGAACAGGTCGATCATGAATCCCTGCACGGCTTCGGCGCGCTGCGCCGCCAGATGCACGCGCCGCGCCTGCCAGGCGATGGCGACGGTGGCCGTGGCGAGCGCGACGAACAGCAGCGCGGCGGTCGACAGCGGCAACCAATGGCGACGCAGGAAACGCCGCGCGATGTAGGCGCGCGTGCCGCTGCGCGCCTGCACGGGCAGATGCGCGAGATGGCGGCGCAGGTCGTCGGCGAGCGCGCGGGCATCCACGTAGCGCCGATCCGGTTCGCGCCGCAATGCCTTGCCGAAAATCGCGTCGAGATCGCCGCGCAGCGCGCGCGCCGGCACCGTCGCGGTCGCGCCGGCGACGCGGCTCGGCGCCGGCGGCGAGCGATCCTGCAGGCGCTGCAGCGCCGTCGTCATCGGCGAAGCCTCATCCGGCCACGGGCGCTGGCCGGTGAGCAGTTCGAAGCCGATCACGCCCAGCGCGTAGACGTCGGTCGCGGTGCCGATCGCGTCGCCGGCAAGCTGTTCGGGCGCCGCGTAGGCCGGCGAGAGGTAGAGCGTGCGCGTGCGCTCCGAAGTGTCGTCGGCGTCGAGCAGCTTGGCGATGCCGAAGTCGAGCAGCATGGCCTGGCCGGCGGCGCTGACGAGCACGTTCGCGGGCTTGAGATCGCGATGGACGATGAGCCGCGTGTGCGCGTAGGCGACCGCGTCGCAGATCTGCAGGAACAATTCGAGCCGTTCGGCCAGCGTCGGCGCGTGCGCGTTTACCCAAGCGGTCAGGTTCTCGCCTTCGACGTATTCCATGACGAGGTACGGCACGCCCTTGGCGTCGAGGCCGCCGTCGATGAGGCGCGCGATGTGCGGATGCTCGAGCCGCGCGAGGATGCGCCGTTCCTGGCGGAAGCGCTGCAGGAGGCCGGGCGTCGGCCAGGCCAGTTGCTTGATCGCGACGCGCTGCTCGAACTCGCCGTCGCCGCGTTCGGCGAGCCAGACCTCGCCCATGCCGCCGCGGCCGATCGAGCGCACGACGCGCCAGACGCCGAACGCCTCGGGCGCCGCGTCCATCGCCGCCTCGACCGCAGCGGCGGCATCGGCGATGAGTGCCGGCGGGCGTTCGAGGAAGCCCTCCGCGCGCGCGTCGGCGCGCAGCCAGCGTTCGACCTCGGCGCGCACGGTTTCGTCGTCGCAGTGTCGCGCGAGCCAGTCGGCGCGCGACGCTTCGGGCATCTCGATCGCTTGCGCGAACAACGCGGCGACGCGTTCGCGGTTCATCGCGGCGCACCGTCGGCGCGGCGATGCACGGTTCCGGGCCCGCCATCGCAGGTTCCGCTGGCCGCGGCTTGGGCAAGCACTCCGGAAAGATCCATGCGGAACCGGCGGCCGTTCGGATGGCCGCGAGTATAGCCACCGCGATCGATGTGCCGCGGAAAACCGGAACCGGAAAAGAAAAGCCCCGAGGGCCAGGGGGAGCCCTCGGGGCGGGGAAGACCGATCTGGGGAGGGATCGGAACTTCGGGGTTGCACTCAGGGAGGTGAGTCAACCAGGACGCCGTTGCGTGCGTCCGATGACATAGATCGGGACGAGGCGAAAAAGTTTCCAGTCCTGCCTCGGTCGCGTTTATCGCGAATTCATCTGGCGGCTGATGTCAACGCAATCCGCTGATTTTAAAGGAGAACGAGATATCTGCTCCGTCCGTCAATGCGCCTCGTCCCAGTTCGCGCCGACGCCGACGTCGACGATGAGCGGCACCGACAGCTGCGCGGCGCCCGACATGCGCTCGCGCACGCCGGAGACGATCGCCTCGACCGCATCCTCGCGGACCTCGAAGACGAGTTCGTCGTGCACCTGCATGAGCATGCGCGCACGGTCGGACTGATCGACGAGCCACGCATCGACCGAGATCATCGCGCGCTTGATGATGTCGGCGGCGGTGCCCTGCATCGGCGCGTTGATCGCGGCGCGCTCGGCGCCGGCGCGCTGTGCCTGGTTGCGCGAGTTGATGTAGTCCAGGTACAGGCGGCGGCCGAACAATGTCTCGACGTAACCATCGCGGCGCGCCTGTTCGCGCGTTTCTTCCATGAACGTGGCCACGCCCGGATAGCGCGCGAAGTAGCGCGCCATGTAGTCCTGTGCCTCGCCGCGCGCGACGCCGAGCTGGCGGGCGAGGCCGAATGCGCTCATGCCGTACATGAGGCCGAAGTTGATCGCCTTCGCGGCGCGGCGCTGGTTGGCGTCGACCTCGTCCTGGGGCAGGCCGAACACCTCGGCCGCGGTGGCGCGATGCACGTCCTGGTTGCCGTGGAACGCGGCGAGCAGGCCGGCGTCGCCGGACAGGTGCGCCATGATGCGCAGCTCGATCTGCGAGTAGTCCGCGGCGACGACCTTCCAGCCCGGTGGCGCGATGAAGGCCTGGCGGATCTTGCGGCCTTCCTCGGTGCGGATCGGGATGTTCTGCAGGTTCGGATCGGACGAGGACAAGCGACCGGTCGCCGCGGTCGCCTGGCCGTAGCTCGTGTGCACGCGGCCGGTGCGCGGATTGACGATCTCGGCGAGCTTCTCGGTGTAGGTGCTGCGCAATTTCGCGAGGCCGCGATAGTCGAGGATCACGCGCGGCAGTTCGTGCTGGTCGGCGATGGCCTCGAGCGCTTCCTCGTTGGTCGAGGGCGCGCCGCCGGGTGTTTTCACGACGACGGGCAGTTTCAGTTCGTCGAACAGGATCGCGCACAGCTGTTTCGGCGAATCGAGGCTGAAGCTGCGTCCCGCGATCGCGTAGGCCCGCTCGGTCAGCTCATGCATGCGCCGGGCGAGCTCGTGGCTTTGCTTCTTCAGCGCGACGCCGTCGAGGAGCACGCCGGTGCGCTCCATGCGCGCGAGCGCGGGCACGAGCGGCATCTCGATCGCTTCGTAGACCGAACGCAATGTCGGCTCGCCGTCGAACTTCGGCCATTGCGCAAGATGCAGGCGCAGCGTGATGTCGGCGTCCTCGGCGGAGTAGCGGCACGCGGTGTCGACGTCGACCTGCGAGAACGGAATCTGCTTCGCGCCCTTGCCGGCGACATCCTCGTAGTGGATCGTGTCGATGCCGAGCACGCGCTTGGCCTGCGTGTCCATGTCGTGCCGCCAGGTCGAATGCAGCACGTAGGATTCGAGCATCGTGTCGTGCACGAGGCCGCGCACCTCGACGCCGTGGTTGGCGAGCACGTTGATGTCGTACTTGGCGTGCTGGGCGAGCTTGGGGCGCGCGGGATCTTCGAGGATGGGTTTGAGCGCCGCGAGCACGGCCTCGCGGGGCAGCTGCACCGGCGCGCCGGGATAGTCGTGGCCAAGCGGGATGTAGCACGCGCGTTTCGGCTCGACCGCGAACGACAGGCCGACGAGGTCGGCGCGCATCGCGTCGAGCGAGCTCGTTTCGGTATCGAACGCGATCAGCGGCGCGGCGCGCAGCTTCGCGACCCACGCGTCGAGCTGCGCCGGCGTGGTGACGAGCTCGTATTCGCCGGCGCCGGCAAGTTCGCCCGATGCCTGAGTTGCGACGACTTCGACTGCGGCGGCCATCGCCCCGGCCGCGGCGGCGTTTTCGGCGGCAGGCGCCGGCTCGGCCGCGTCGAGTTCCTTGAGCGCCGCGTTGAATTCGTAGCGCCTGTACAGGCCGCGCAACGCGTCCGCGTCGCGCTCGCGCAGGACGAGATCGCGCGGGCCGGATTCGAGCGCGACGTCGGTCTTGATCGTTGCGAGCTGGCGCGACAGTGGCAGTTGCGCGAGCGCCCTGCGCAGGTTCTCGCCGATCTTGCCGCCGACCTTGTCGGCGCTGGCGATGACACCGTCGAGGCTGCCGTATTCGCCGAGCCATTTCGCCGCGGTCTTCGGGCCGCACTTCTCGACGCCGGGGATGTTGTCGACGCTGTCGCCCATGAGCGCGAGGTAGTCGATGATCTGTTCCGGCCGCACGCCGAATTTCTCGACGACGCCGGCCGCGTCGAGCGTCGTGTTCGTCATCGTGTTGACCAGCGTGATGCCGGGCTGCACGAGCTGCGCGAAATCCTTGTCGCCGGTCGAGACGACGACCTCGATGCCGTCGGCGGCCGCGCGCTTGGCGAGCGTGCCGATCACGTCGTCGGCTTCCACGCCGGCGACGCGCAGGATCGGGAAACCGAGCGCGGCGACGATCGCGAGCATCGGCTCGGTCTGCGCGATGAGGTCGTCGGGCGTGGCCTGCCGCGTCGCCTTGTACGCCGGATACAACTCGTCGCGGAAGGTCGGCCCGGGCGCGTCCTGCACGAAGGCCGCGTACTCGGGCTTCTGCTTGAGGATCGAGCGCAGCATGTTGACCACGCCGAACAGCGCGCCAGTCGGCTCGCCGGCGGCGTTGGTCAGCGGCGGCAGCGCGTGGAAGGCGCGATACAGGTACGAGGAACCGTCGATGAGGACGAGGCGCGGCATGTCGGCCCGGAAAAACGATGGGCGCGCAGCTTCGCGCGCGCCCGCCGGCAATGCAATGCCGGAGTCTTCGGCGGCGCGCGCTCGACCTCGAACCATCGACCCCGAATCGTCAGCAGCCCGCCGGCAGCGGCGTCAGCGTGCACAGGTCGAGGTTGAGCAGGTTGTTCTCCATCGCGTCGCGGAAGATCACGTCGCCATTGGCGAACACGGGCACTTGCGGATAGCCGACCACGCCGACGTCGGGATTCACGCGCCAGGCGATCTTGGTGCTGCCCGTCTGCACCTGCGTCGCGCGCAGCGGAATCAGGATTTCCAGATAAAACCCCATCGCCATGCCCCAGGCGCCGCTGTGGCCGAGTCCGCCGCGAAGCGGACGCACGGCATAACCTTCGAGCCCGGGCGGAAAGGTCGTCGGACAACCGTAGTCCGGATCGGTGTCGAGATTGATGAGGTGATTGCCCGGATTGGGCACCATCGAGAAGCAGAACACCGGATTGTCGGCCGAGTTGGCGATCTCCACGCCCGCCGGCAGGATCAGCTCGAGGCCGACCGCGCTGCCCGTGCAGGGATTGCCGGGATGGCCGAGCAGGACATGCGTGTAGAACACCTCGCCGAGCGCCGGCGTGAAATCCGGCGGCGGATGGCTGAAACCGGTATAGCCCATCACGCGAGTCGCGTAGATCGGCGGATCGCTGCCGCAATACCAGACGGTGCCGATGCTCGTGAACGCGCCGTTGTACCAGGGCGTCACCTGGTCGACGTCGGGCAACGACATGGGCGCGAGCGGTTCCGCGCATGCCGCGGCCCATGCGCCGACCGCGAGCGAAGCGGCAAGGAATCGTGCGAAGAAGGTCATCGGGAAATCTCGGTCCAGCGGTTCGATGCCTGTTACGCGGAAGCGCCACGAAAACCCGAACGCGCGACAGCGTTCGCTCACGCGCGCTCTGCTAGGCTGTCCCCGTCCATCGAGGGTCCGCCATGAACCGCACCACGTCGTTGCTCGCCGCCCTTCTCATCACCGTGTCCGCGCAGGCTTTCGCCGCGCCGCCGGCCGACAAACCCAAGCCCGCCGAAGTCCCGCCGCCGCCGGGCATGAGCGATCCGGGCGCCGCCACGCCGACACCGGTTGCGCAGGATGCGGACGCGCAAACCGCGCCCGCGCCGCAAGCGCAGGATCCGCTCGCACCGCTGCCCAAGCCCGACAATCGCCTCGTCCGCGACAAGGCCTCGCGCGACGCCGCCGCCAATCGCGACCGCATCGCCGCGAGCGACGTCACCAAACGCCAGCAGGGATCGGACACCGTCGAGGAATACCGCCAGAACGGCCACATCTGGATGATCCGCATCGTGCCGATCAACGGCCCGATCCAGACTTTCGTCACCAACGACGGCAGCGGTCGCCTCGTGCGCGATCCGAACGAAGGGCCGGTATCGCCGGTGTACTACTCGCTCTACCAGTGGAAATGAGCTCGGCGAGTCACGCCAGCCAGTCGCGCGGCTTGAGGTAATCCGCAAGGCGTGCCTCCGCGCTGCCGGCTTCCGGCGCGTAGCCGTATTCCCAGCGCACGCGCGGCGGCAGGCTCATGAGGATCGACTCGGTGCGGCCGCCGGACTGCAAGCCGAACAGCGTGCCGCGGTCGTGGACGAGGTTGAACTCGACGTAGCGGCCGCGCCGGTAGAGCTGGAATTCGCGCTCGCGTTCGCCGAACGGCGTCGCCTTGCGGCGCTGGACGATCGGCAGGTAGGCGTCGATGAACGCATTGCCGACGTTGCGCGTGATGCCGAAGCAGCGCTCGAAGCCGCCGGCATTGAGGTCGTCGAAGAACAGGCCGCCGACACCGCGCGTTTCGTTGCGGTGCTTGAGGAAAAAGTACTCGTCGCACCATTGCTTGTAGCGCGGATACAGGTCGTCGCCGAACGGCGCGACCGCTTCGCGCGCGACCTCGTGCCAATGCCGCACGTCCTCGTCGAACGGATAGAACGGCGTCAGGTCGAAGCCGCCGCCGAACCACCAGTTGCGCTCGCTCGATGCGGCATGCGCCTGGAAGAACCGCACGTTCATGTGCGTGGTCGGCACGTACGGATTGTGCGGATGCACGACCAGCGATACGCCGATCGCGGTCCACGGCGCGTCGGCCAGATCGGGCCGGTGCGCGGTCGCCGAGGCCGGCAAGCGCGCGCCGGCGACTTCCGAGAAATTGACGCCGGCCTGCTCGAACACGGCGCCCTCGCGCAGCACACGCGTGCGGCCGCCACCCATAAGGGAATTGGCGACCGCAAGTCGCCCGCTTCCGTCCCTCTCCTGCGCAGCGGGAGAGGGGAGGACCATCTGCGGATGCAGATGGTCGGGCGAGGGCAAGCTGGCAACAACCTGCTTGTCGCCGCCGCGCGTCCACGCATCCTCGACGAAGCGCGCCTTGCCGTCGACCTCCTCGAGCGCGGCGCAGAGGCGGTCCTGCAAGTCGGCGAGGAAATCGCGCACGATCTCGACGTGCGCCGTGTCGGCGCTCGTTTCGGCGCGAGATGCGGGGACAGGGCGTTCGGTCATGGCGCGCATCGGTCGAAGCGGAAGTCGCGTTCATGTTAGCAGCCGGCCAATGCCGGTCCGCGCGAGGCGCCATGGCATAATTTCCAGCCGACTTCGACGCCTTCGCCGCGTGCCCAGCCGCATCCCTCCGCTCGCCATCACCGCATTCACCGCAACGTCCGCGCTCGGCCGCGGGCGCGAGGCGCACCTGCGCGCGTTGCGCGAACGCCGCGGTGGCCTGCGCGCGAACGATTTCACAGACACGCCGCTGCCCTGCGCGATCGGCCGCGTCGAGGGCATCGAGTCGGTCGAACTGCCCGCGGACCTGCGCGACCTCGACAGCCGCAACCATCGCCTGGCCTGGCTCGGCCTGCAGGCGGACGGTTTCCTCGGCATCGCGCGCGCCGCCGTCGAACGCCACGGCGCCGACCGCGTCGCGCTGCTCGCGGCAACCTCGACCGCGAGCATCGGCGCGACCGAAGCCGCCTACCGCGCGCTCGACGACGGCCGCTTTCCCGCCGCGCTCGCGCAACCGGAGCTGCACACGCTGCATTCGCTCGGCCTGTTCCTCGACCGCCTCGTCGGCGCGCGCGGACCGTGCATGACGGTATCGACCGCGTGTTCGTCGAGCGCGAAGATCTTCGCGCAGGGCGAGCGCCTGATCCGGCTCGGCCTTGCCGACGCGGTGATCCTCGCCGGCGTCGATTCGCTGTGCGGCAGTGTGCTGTTCGGCTTCAACGCGCTCGAACTCGTCTCGCCGCAAGCGTGCCGGCCGTTCGACGCGCAGCGCGACGGCATCTCGATCGGCGAAGCCGCCGGCTTCGCCCTGCTCGAACGCGACGGCGACGCGCGCGCGCCGCGCCTGCTTGGCCACGGCGAATCCTCCGACGCGCACCACATGTCGACGCCGCATCCGCAGGGACTCGGCGCGCGCCTGGCCGTCGGCGCCGCGCTCGCGCGCGCGGGCCTCGGCGCGCACGCGGTCGACTACATCAACCTGCACGGCACGGCGACCGTGAAGAACGACGAAGTCGAAGCCGCCGCCGTCGCCAACCTGTTCCCGGCGACGACGCGCGCGAGTTCGACCAAGGGCTTCACCGGCCACACGCTTGGCGCGGCCGGCATCCTCGAGGCGGCGATCGCGCTGCTCGCGCTCGATGCGCAGTTCGTGCCCGGCACGCTCAACACGGCGACGCCGGATGCGGCCTGCGGCCCGCAACTCGCGCTCGGCAACGAGGAGCGCGCGCTGCGCGTGGCGTTGAGCAATTCGTTCGGCTTCGGCGGCAACAACTGCGCGCTCGTGTTCGGCCGGGGCGCCGCATGAACGCGCTCGACGTGCGCATCGCCGGCATCGGCGCGTGGTCGCCGCGTCACGGTGCGTGGCCGCAACTGCGTGCCGCGCTGCGCGGCGAAGCTTTCGATGCCGCCGACACGGCGCGACCGCCTGCCGGCGTGTTGCCGCAGGCCGAGCGCCGCAGAGCGCCGCCGACCGTGTTGCTCGCCTGCGAAGCGGTGGCGCAGGCCTGCGCCGATGCGCGACTCGACGCCGCATCACTGCCCTGCGTGTTCGCCTGCACGCACGGCGAGGTCGCGATTTCCGACGACATGTGCGCGACGCTCGCCAGCGATCCGCGCGCGTTGTCGCCGACGCGCTTCCACAATTCCGTGCACAACGCGCCGGTCGGCTACTGGACGCTCGCCGTGCAGTGCCATGCCGCTTCGAACGCGTTGTCGGCATGGCGCGGCACGATCGCCGCGGGCCTGTTCGAAGCCGCCGCGCTCGCCGTCGCCGACCAGGTACCGGTGCTGTTTGCCGCGTACGACGCGGCGGCCAGCGGCCCGCTCGCGGATCTGCTGGGCGCGAACGACAGCTTCGCCTACGCCTTCGTGCTCGATCCGGCACCCAACGAAATCGGCCCGCGCTTGAACCTCCGCCACGTCGCGAACGCGGCCGACGCGCCGGCCGACGCGCCCGCGCTGCTGCGCGCGCTCGCGCGCGCGGAAACCGCTTCCGGAAAATCGGCGACACTGCAAATCCCGAGCGGCAATGACCGCCGGCTGGACATCGAGATCCGCGCATGAGCGCCACCGACCCCGCACGCATCGTCGTCGTCATCCCCGCGCTCAACGAGGAGCTCGCGATCCGCGGCGTCGTCGAATCGGTGCTGGCGATCACGCCCAACGTCATTGTCATCGACGACGGCTCGACCGACGCGACCGTCGAGCGCATCGCCGACCTGCCCGTGACGCTGATCCGGCACGACAGGCCACTCGGCAAGGGCCAGGGACTGCGCGACGGTTTCCGCAAGGCGCGCGAACTGGGTTTCGACGCGGTCATCGCGATGGACGGCGATGGCCAGCATCTGGCCAGCGACATTCCGCGCATGCTCGCCGCGGCGCGCGCGCATCCCGAGCACATCGTCATCGGCGCGCGAGTCCGCAACAAGCAGAACCAGCCGCCGGCGCGGCGCCGCGCCAACGCGGTCGCCGACTGGGGCATTTCCTGGGGCTGCGGCGTGCCCGTGGCCGACACGCAGAGCGGGCAGCGCTACTACCCGCGCGCGGCGCTCGACCTCGCCGATCTCGAGGCCGACGACTTCGTCTTCGAGGCCGCGCTGCTCATCGCCGCGACGCGCGAGAAGAAGCTCGGCGTCGTCTCCGTTCCGATCGATTCGCGCTACCACGGCGAATTCCGCGGCAGCCATTTCCGCCCCGTGCGCGACGTCTCGCGCATCACCTGGTACACCATCCAGCGCGTCGCGCACTACGGCCACATCGTCGCCAGCTATCGCGCTTCGCACTCGACGCCGCCGCTGATCTTCGATCCATCCAGCGGAGCCTGAGCATGGGTCACGTCCCGCTCCTGCTCGTCCAGTTGGCGGTGATCCTGTTCACCGCGCGCATGCTTGCGCTGCTGTTGCGCCATCTCGGCCAGCCGCCGGTGATCGGCGAGATGATCGCCGGCATCGTGCTCGGCCCGATCGTGTTCGGCGCGCTCGCGCCGGACCTGCAGGCGGCGATCTTCCCGCGCGACCAGCTGGCCGGGCTCGATGCGCTGAGCCTGATCGGTCTCGTGCTTTTCATGTTCATCGTCGGCGCCGAATTGCGCTCACCCGGCAACGGCGCGGCGCAGGCGCGCGCGGCGGGCTGGGTCGGCGTGCTCGGCGTGTTCGCGCCGATGGCCGCCGGCCTGGCGATCGCGCCGCTGCTGTATCCGTCGCTGGCGCCGAAAGGCGTCGCGTTCTGGCCGTTCGCGCTGTTCATGTCGGCGTCGATGGCGATCACCGCGTTCCCGATCCTCGCGCGCATCCTCAAGGAACGCGCGATGACGCACACGCCGCTCGGACAGCTTTCGCTCGCCTCCGCGGCGATCGCCGACGTGCTCGCCTGGATCGTGCTCGCGCTTGTCGTCGGCCTGATCCAGGCCGCGACCGGCTGGGCCGCATTCGCGCGCATGCTTGTTGGCGGCGCGCTGCTTGCCGCATTCGGCTTCGGCATCGCGCGGCCGCTGCTCGCGCGCGTGCTGGCGCGCCACGCGCCCGACGGCCGGCCCGAAGGCACGCTGCTCGGGCTCCTGCTGGTCGGCTGCTTCGCGTTCGCCGCGGTCACCCAGTGGCTCGGCCTGCATGCGGTGTTCGGTGCGTTCCTGTTTGGCGTCTGCCTGCCGCGCGACGACCGCCTGCTGGCGACGCTCATCGAACGCCTGCAGCACGTCGCCGTGCTCGTGCTTATGCCGGTGTTCTTCGCGCTGGCCGGGCTCAACACCACGCCCGACGCATTTTCCGGCGCCGGCCTGCCCGCGCTCGTGCTGATCCTTGTCGCCGCCGTCGCCGGCAAGGTGCTCGGCGGCGGCGGCGGGGCGCGCATTTCCGGCATGCCGTGGCGGGAAGCGTTCGCAGTCGGCGCGCTCATGAACGCGCGCGCGCTCATGGAGCTTATCGTCATGAAGGTCGGCCTCGACATCGGCGTGATCGGCTACGAGATCTTCACGATGCTCATGGTCATGGCGATCGCGACGACGCTGATGACGACGCCGATGCTTGCGCTGTGCATGCGCGGCCGGCGCGGCGCGCTGCCCGCGGCCGCGATGCCGGACTGAGCGGCGACGGCATTGCGCCGGTCGCGACGGAAGCTGACGCGCGCCTGGCGCTCAGCCGCCGTCGAAGCCGTCGGCGAACACGCGGTCGATGACCGCGCACGGCGCGCCATCGGTCACGTTCGCCAGCTTGTTCGCGACCGATGCGATCTGGCGGTGGTAGCAGGCGCCCTCCGTATCGACGTACTGGTAGTCCTGCTCGCTGTGGCGGTTCGCGGCCGCCGCGACGAAGTGCGAACCCACGTGGTTGTCGACGAGGCTGCCGACCCCGACAATGCCATCGTTGTAGGTTTCCAGGTTGCGCTGGTAGCCGAGGTCGAAATCCGCCGAAACGATCGACCCCGACGTCGTGAATGGCAGCACGAGGCCGAACGGATAGTGCTGGTGCTCGGCGACGACCCGTGTCGAGCTACCGGTCGCAATGGTCGTCACGCTGTCCACGCGCGTATCGTGGTCGATCGTCCAGCCGATGACGCTCGCCGACTGGCTCGCGTAGCTCGTCGTTGCGCTGAAGGCGAAGGTCTGTTCGATCGTGGTGTCGACGCGGCCATGCGAGGTTTCGACGTAGCCGGCCAACGTGAACCGGCGGTCGGAAGCCACCGAGACCGTGCCGAAGCCGTCGTCGTCGAGGCCGCCGTCGACGACCGGCGCGGGACCGGCGCCGATCGTGTTCTGCGTCAACGCGCCAGTCACCTGCGTGCTGCCGGCGTCGAGCTTGAGCAGCAGCGTGGCCGTGGTCGAGAAGTGATCGTGCGCATTGAATACCGACAGCGCGATCGTGTGCGGCGCGCCGTCGCTGAGCACGCCGGCAAACGGCGTCAGGTCGACGCGGTATGGCTTGAAATCGAGCGTCTGCACGCCCGGAATCGGGATCCACACCAGCGGCTGGAACGCACCGGTGTAGACCCACGGGTAGATCGGTGCGACGCCCGCAGGCGTGCCGTCGATCGCGATTTCGGTCTCGCGAAAAGGCGCTGCCGGGGCAGTCGCCCGTGATCCCGGCGTCCTCGTCGGGCAGGCAGCTCCACCAGAATTCGTCCGAACCCTGCGCCTGGGCGACGACGTCGAGCCAGGCGCCCTCGATGTTGGTCGGCAGCGTCAGCGTCTTGCTCAGCGTCGCGCCCGGCGTGGCCAGGTCGACGACGTTGCCCAGCGCATCGCTGCCGAGTCCGATCACCTGATCGGGCAAGTTGGGCGCCGTGGCGCCGGCATCGGCCGCATAGAACTCGAGCTTCGCGCTGCCGTGGATGACGCCGGTGTAGGTCGAATTGACGACGTTGCCGAGCAGCACGCGGCCGGACTGCGCCGTCGTCAGGAGCGCGGCATAGTCGGTCAGGTCGCGTTCGACATGCCAGCTCGGCGCGAGTGCCGACGAGGGTTCGGCGGTAGTGCCGAAAAAGACGTTGACGCCGCCGATCCAAAGCGTGCCGGTGCGGTCGTACTGCACTCCGGCGGTCACCGACAGGTCGTAGTCGAGCACGATTTTCTGCCATGGGCCGGGGCATCCGGCCGGAGGCGCGTAGTCGAAATCGTGCGCGTCGAAATCGTCGAACACGAAGTCGTCGAACAGCACGACCTCGCATGGCGTCGCCGCCGGTCGCGCGACGAGCGGATCGGCGATCGACACGTTCGAGGAGCCGATCGGCGGCAGCGGCCCGTAGTCGCCGGCGCTGCCCGCATATGCAGCGGCCGACAAGCCCAATGCGCAGAGCAGCAGCGGATGCAGCGAGGACCTTCCCGTCCGGACGATGGACATCGGCACTCTCCCGGGATTGGCATCGTTCGAATTACAACACAGCGCCCGCCATCGCGCCGCGCTGGACGTCGAGACATCCAAATCCGCGGCTCAACCCATGCCGCCGTTGACGCCGATCACCTGGCCGTTGACGTAGGCCGCGGCGTCCGCGCTCAGGAACGCGACGACGGCGGCCACTTCCTGCGGCGTGCCCGCGCGCGCGGCGGGCACCAGCGCCTTGACCTGCGCCTCATCGAAGATGCCAGCAGTCATCGCGCCGGCGATGATGCCGGGCGCGACCACGTTCGCGGTGATGCCGCGCGAGGCCATTTCGCGCGCGAGCGAACGCACCGCGCCATGCAGGCCGGATTTGGCCGCGGCGTAGTTGGCCTGGCCGCGATTGCCGAGTACGGCGGCGACCGACGACACGGCGACGACGCGGCCCCAGCGCCGCCGCGCCATCGGCAGCAGCAGCGGCTGCACGACATGGAAGAAGCCGTGCAGCGACACGTCGATGACGCGTGTCCATTGCTCCTCGCGCATGCCCGCGAGCGGCGCGTCGTCGTGGATGCCGGCGTTGTGCACGAGCACGTCGATCGGCGCGCGCTCGAGCTCCGCGTCGAGCGCGGCGCGCGTCGCCGCCGCTTCGGTGAGGTCGAACGCGATCGCCCGCGCGGCGCCGCCGCCATCGACGATCGCCTGCGCGAGGGCCTGCGCGCGTTCGAGGTTCGCGTTCGCGTGCACGAGCACTTCGCAGCCCTGCGCGGCCAGCGCGTGCGCGATCGCGCCGCCGATGTCGCCGCTGCCGCCGGTGACGAGTGCACGTCGTGTCGTCATGTCGCGTGGCTCCCCTTCCGCAAAACGCGATGATCGCGGGTTTCGGCGCGCCTGCGTAGTGCCCGGCGCCGGCCCGTGTGATATTTCCCGCGCGACGGCGAATCACCCTGCATCGACACGGCAGGCGCAGGTCAATGGAGATCGCGGGACACATGTTCGGGGCAGGTTCGCTGCAAGACGCATTCCGCGACGCTTTCGAGCGCCATCTCGGCATCGTGCTCAAGGTGGCGCACACCTACGCCGCGCACGCCGAGGACCGGCGCGACCTCGCCCAGGAAATCGCCGCGCAGGCGTGGAAGGCCTATCGCCACTACGACCCGTCGAGGCCGTTTTCGACGTGGCTGTACCGCGTCGCGCTCAATGTCGCGATCTCGCACCTGCGCGCGCACGGCCGACGCGAAGCCGTCGCCATCGACGAAATCGCCGATCCGGCGCACGACGAGGACGGCGCGCGCGAAACCGGCGACAGCCTGCGCGTGCTGCGCCGCTGCATCGAACGGCTCGACCCGCTCGACCGTGCCTTGCTCCTGCTCTACCTCGACGAACGGCCGCAGCGCGAGATCGCCGACGTGCTCGGCCTTTCGGAAACCAACGTCGCAACCAGGATCGGCCGCCTCAAGAACCGCATCCGCCAACAGATGGGGCAATGACATGGAACACACCATGGAACTCGATGACTTCAAGAACGCCTGGCAAACCCTCGACCGCCGACTGCAACAGCAGAACGCGCTGAACTTCGAGCTGCTGCGCGGCCATCGCGCCGACGCGATGCGCCGCGGCCTGCGCCGGCTCGTGGTCGGGCAGGCCATCGGCATGCTCGTCGGCGTCGCGGCGATGTTCGCGCTGCTGCCGCTGTGGACGCGTCCGGCGCCGACGCATGACCTCGCCGTGAAGATCTGCGGCATCGGCCTGCACGTCTACTGCATCGGACTCATCGTGTTCGGCGGCATCATGCAGGGCTTCGTCGCCGGCATCGACTACGCACGACCCGTGCTCGCGATCCAGCAGCGCCTGCTGCGCATGCGCAAGGTCTACGTCATCGGCGGCATGCTGATCGGCCTGCCGTGGTGGTTCCTGGCCGCGCCCCTGCTCGTCGTGCTGACGCGTGGCGCGATCCTCGACAACGCGCCGTCGGTGATCTGGATCCAGCTCGCGATCGGCGCCGTCGGGCTCGCCGCGACGGCGTGGTTCCATCACTGGGCGCACCGGCCCAACCGCGAGAAGCTCGGTCGCTGGCTCGACGATTCGGCAGCCGGCGGCAGCATCCGTCGCGCGCAGGCGGCGCTCGACGAGCTGCGGCGTTTCGAACAGGAGTGATCGAAACGGGTGGCGCGCAAGGCGTCACCCGCTTCTTTCCCGTTACCAGACCTTCACGCGCTGTTCTGGTGCGAGGTAGAGCTTCTGCTCCGGTTTCACGTCGAACGCGGCATACCACGCGTCGATGTTGCGCACGGTCAGCGCGCGGTACTGGCCGGGCGCATGCACGTTGGTCAGCAGCTGGTTGCGCAGCGCCGGTTCGCGCGCCTTGCTGCGCCATGCCTGCGCCCAGCCGAGGAACAGGCGCTGGTCGGGCGAGAAGCCGTCCTTCGCCTCGCCCGCACCGGGATGCGCGAGGTGATACGCATCGAACGCGGTGGCGAGGCCGGCGACATCGGCGATGTTCTCGCCCAGCGTGAGCTTGCCGTTGACGGCGAGGTCGGGAAACGGCCTGTAGGTGTCGAACTGCGCGGCGAGTGCCTGGCCGGCGGCTTCGAAGTGTTCGAAGTCTTCCTTCGTCCACCAGTTCGACAGCTTGCCGGTTTCGTCGAACAGCGCGCCGGAGTTGTCGAAGCTGTGGCTGATCTCGTGGCCGATCACCGCGCCGATCGCGCCGTAGTTGACCGCGTCGTCGGCGTTGGCATCGAAGAATGGCGGCTGCAGGATCGCGGCCGGGAAAATCAGGCGGTTCTCGAGCGGCACGTTGAGCGCGTTGACGGTTTGCGGCGTCATGAACCATTCGTCGCGATCGATCGGCTGGCCGAGCTTGGCGAGGTTGCGGTGGTACTCGAACAGGCTGGCGCGCCAAGCATTGCCGAGCGCGTCGTCGCGGCGGATGTCGAGCCTGGAATAGTCGCGCCAGTGGTCCGGATAGCCGACGCCGACCTTGAGTCCGGCGAGCTTGGCCTTGGCGCGTTCCTTCGTCTGCGGCGTCATCCATTCGAGCGCGTCGATGCGATGGCCGAACGCGGTGAGCACGTCGTTCACCATCGCCTCGGCGCGTGCCTTGGTCTGCGCCGAGAAATGACGCTCGACGTAGAGCTTGCCGACCGCCTCGCCGAGTGCGTCCTCGGTTTCCGAAACGCCGCGCTTCCAGCGTTCCTGCTGCTGCGGGGTGCCCGACAGCGCGGTGCCATGGAACTCGAAATGCGCGTCCGAAAACGCCTTGGGCAGGTAGACGGCCGCCTTGTCGAGCGCGTGGAAGGCGAGCCAGTCCTTCCAGATTTCGAGCGGTTGACTGCCGACCAGCGCGGCGATGCCGGTGACGGCCTGCGGCTGCCAGACGATGAAGTCCGCCTGCTTCGACAATCCGGCGGCATCGAAGAAGAGCGCCCAGTCCAGGCCCGGCGCGCGCTTGGCGAAATCGGCCGACGCCCATGCATTGGCGCCCTTCTGCACGTCGTTGGTCTCGAGCTGGCTGGCGTGGACGCGTGCGATTGCGGTTTCGAGCTCGACGATGCGTTTGGCCTTCGCTTCACCGCCCTCGACGCCGGCGAGGTCGAACAGTTTGGCGATGTACGCCGCGTACCGCGTGCGCAGTTCGGCCATGCGGCCGCCCTCGAGGTAGAAGTCGCGGTCGGGCATGCCGAGGCCGCCCTGTACCAGATACGGCGCGTAGTCGTCGGGCTTGAGCAGGTTCGCGGTCACCCACAGGCCGAACAGGTTCGGCGTGTGGTAGTTCGTGGCGTTGAGCAGGTCGACGTCGGCGCGCAGCGATTCGCCGAGCGCGCGAGCGAGCGCACGCTTGTCGGCCAGTGCAGCGATCGCGTCGAGGTCGGGCTTGAGCGGCGCGATGCCCTTGGCTTCGATGCCGGCTTCATCCATGAATGCGGCGTAGTAGTCGCCGATCTTCCTCGCATCGCCGTTCGCCTCGCCCTTGGCGGCCGCGTCGTCGAGGATCGCGCGCGTGTCCTTGATGGCCTGTTCGCTGATCTTGGTGAAACTGCTGTAACTGGAACGGTCGGCCGGAATTTCGGTGGTCTTGACCCAGTTGCCGTCGGCGTAGGCGTAGAAGTCGTCGCCGGCCGCGATGCTGCGGTCCATGCCGGCCGTGTCGAAACCGAAATCGCCGAGCGCGGGCTTGGGTGCGGCTTGCGCTGTCGGCGTCGGCGCGGCGGCCGTGTTCGCGGGAGCCGGCGGCGGCGCGGATGATTCGCAGGCGCCGAGCGCCGCGGCGGCGATGAGGACGGACGACAGGCGAAGCGCGCGGGACATGGCGGTCACTCGGTCTGGAAAGAGGTCGAGCCTAGAACGCGGCACCGCCACACGCAAAGCACGAAAGTCACGAGCGCCGCCCCGATGCGCCGCAGCATGCGGTGTAAAGATGCGTGCCGCTGCCCCATCGTGCGCGGCGCCGGCCACTATGATCGAGGTTTGTTGCCGGGGATCGTTCCACCATGCGCAAGCGCCTGCTCGCCGTTGCCATCGCCGCCGTTCCTTCCATCGTCATCGCGCAGGACGCAGCCGAACAGGAATGGATCGTCGAGGCGCATTACCCGGACGTCGCCGCACTCACGCGCGCGGCGCGGAACTTCGACCACCTCATCGTCGACCGCAAGCGCCAGGTCGTGCGCGTGCTCACCGACGACGCAGGCACCGCGCAGTTGCGCGATGCCGGACTCGACGACATCCGCGTCGACCAGGCCGGCAGCGCGCGCCTGCATGCATTCGAGCAATCGCGCCTGCGGGCGCACAGCGGCGGCCTCGCGCCGGAATCGATTCCCGGATTCGCCTGTTTCCGCACGGTCGAGGAAACCTACTCGACGATGGATTCGCTCAAGGCCGATCATCCGGACATCGTCGACATCGACGATCTCGGCCCGACCTGGAAGAAGACGCAGAACGCCGGCGGCTACGACATGCGCGCGCTGCGCATCACGAACATCGCGACCGCCGCGAGCGACCCGGATCGCCCGAAGATGGTCGTGTTCGGCTCGATCCACGCGCGCGAGTACGCACCCGCCGAACTCGTCACGCGCTTTGGCGAATGGCTCGTCGACAACTATGGCAGCGATCCGGAAGCGACCTGGCTCGTCGACCACAACGATTTCCGCCTCGTGCTCGAAGCCAATCCGGACGGCCGCAAGATCGCCGAGCAGCAGCTCTACCAGCGCAAGAACGTCGATACGGTCAATGCGCCCTGCAGCGGTTCGGTCACGGCGTACTCGCAATACGGCGTCGACCTCAACCGCAATTTCCCGTTCCACTGGAACATCACGGACGGAGAAGGTTCGAGCAACGACCGGTGCGACCAGACCTATCGAGGCCCGACCCCGGCATCGGAGCCGGAGACGCACAACCTCGTTCAATACGTGGCCGGCACCTGCGACGCGGCCGGCCAGTGCAGCGGCGGCGTGTTCGCCGACCGGCGCGCGGGACCGATGAATCCAGCCTCGACCGGAGGCGACGGCGGCGACGCCGCGCCCGACGACGCCACGGGTTTCTTCGTCGACATCCACAGCAACGCCGCGCTTGTGCTGTGGCCGTGGGGCGACACGACGAGCGCGGCGCCGAACCAGGCCGCTTTGCGCACGCTCGGCCGGCGCCTCGCGTATTTCAACGGCTACACCCCCGAGCAATCCGACTCGCTCTACCCGACCGACGGCACCACCGACGACACCATGTATGGCCTGCTCGGCGTACCCGGCTTCACGATCGAGACCGATGGCGAGGACTTCTTCCAGGACTGCGCCTCGTTCGAGGCGACGACCGTGCCGAACAACATCGCCGCGTTGCGTTACGCCGCCCGTGCCTTGCACGGGACCTACCGGCTCCCGTCGGGCCCGGACGCGCTCGCAATCAGCATCGGCTCCGATCTCGTCGCGGCCGGTGACATTCTCAACGTCGCGGCGCGCATCGACGACACCCGCTTCAATCAGTCGATGGCCGACGATGGCGTGATTGGCACGATCCGCGACATTGCCGGCGCCAATGCGACCCTCGACGCGCCGCCGTGGCAGCCCGGCGCACTGCCGATCGCATTGTCCGCGCTGGACGGCGCGTTCGACGCGAGCACCGAAGATGTCACCGGCGCGGTCGACACCAGCGCCCTCGCGATCGGCAGGCATTTCCTGTACGTGCAGGGCGTCGACGCCGCAGGCAACGCCGGCCCACCGAATGCGACGCAATTCGATCTCGTCGATGCGGCGAGCATCGGCACCTTGCAGGGCCATGTCAGCGACCGCGCCACGTCGGCGCCCCTTGCCGCCACGATCACGCTCGCCGGCAGCAGCGAAACCCATCATGCGCAGAGCGATGCGGCCAGCGGCAGCTATCGCGCGCACGGCCATCCGGGCAACTACGATGTGCACGTGAGCGCGCCGCATCACCTGTCCGAAGATCTGCCCGCGGTCGCGCTCGCGGCGGGCGGCAACGTCTCGCACGATTTCGCGCTGTATCCCAATTGCACGCTGTTCTCCGACGACGTCGAGAACGGCGTGCAGGGCTGGACCGCACAGACGCCATGGGCGATCGTCGACAACGTGCCGGGCAACGCGACACACGTCTGGAATACGCCGAACTACGGCAACGGCCTCAACCGCTCGCTGACCTCGGTCGCGCTCGACTTAACCGGTTATGCCGACATCACGCTCGACTTCGACAACCGCTGCGCCACCGAGAGCGGCTACGACTACGGCTACGTGGAATACAGCGCCAACGGCGGCTCGTCCTGGCAGCAACTCTATTCTTGCAGCGGCCAAGACGACTGGCAGTCGCACCATGTCGAGCTGCCCGCGAATGCCAACAACGCAAGCGCGTTCAAGCTGCGCTTCCGCCTGAAGAGCGATCAGGCCGTCAGCGCCGCCGGCTGGGCCGTCGACAACATCCGCATCGAAGGCGGCGGCGACGCCTGCCGCGCGCAATACCCGGACGACGACCACATCTTCGTCGACGGCTTCGACGGCTGAGTCTCAACCTGCCGCGCCCGCAATCACCGCGGCGCGGCCGCGCGCGAGCGCGCGGCCTGCATGCTCGACGCGGAATTCGTACTGCCAATGTCCGTCGCCCGCGAGCAGCCGCTGCGCGTGCACGTCGAGCGCGCCGGAGAGATCGTCGATGCGCGAGACGGCGAGTTCGACGTCGCGCAGCGAAACGAGATAACCCGGTGCCGCGACCCCGCCCTGCGCACGCGCGAGCAGGCCGCCGTGGATCGCCATCGCCTGCGCGCCGTATTCGCACAGATGCAGCGCACGCAGACCTCCTACGCTGCGCAAGGGGTTGTCCGCTCGCGCGTGCGACTGCGTGCGCGCGTGGATCGACTCGCCGTCCCACGCGACCACCTCGTCGAGCAGGCACATCGCGCCAGCGTGCGGAATCAGGGCGGACCAGTCGGACTTGGGCAGGCTCGAGGGCATCGGGTTGGCGAAGTGGAGGGAGCGCACGATTGAACCACGGTCAGCGCCAATTGCGCGGTGGTTCGCCGTCGCTGCCACCGTTCGCTCGGGAGCAAAGGTTTGAAATCGGCGCAATGCAGCGTTAAACCTCGCATCGTCGAAAGATGACGAGACAGTCGGGCCGCGAGGCGGCGGGCGGAATTCGGAGTTTTGTGCGTAGGGCATCCAATGGAGCTGGGCCGATCCGAATGCCGACGAAACAATGCATCTGTTGCGACGATCCGCTACCTCCCCGCGTCAGCCGTCCAAGGCGTGCGATCGGAATGGAGGAAGCCATGGATTCGAAGCGTTTCTCATCTGGCCTCACGCTCGGCCTCGCCATGCTCGGCTGCTGCGTGGCCGGAGGCGGCGCCGCCGCGGAAAATGCCGACCCCCTGTTCACCAGGCTCGATGCCTTCCTCGGCGCGCACCCGGACCTGTATTGGCGCAAGCAGGGCATCGACAACTACGGTCTCGGTCGCTACGCCGAAGCGATGACCGATTTCCGCCGCGCCGCGCGCTACGCCGACAAGACCTCGCAGGCGATGCTCGCGCAGATGCTGTGGAACGGCGAAGGCGTGAAAGCCGACCGCGTCATGGCCTACGTCTGGGCCGATCTCGCCGCCGAGCGTCATTACCCGGCCTTCATCGCCACGCGCGAAAAGTTCTGGCGTGAGCTCAGCGCCGACGAGCAACGCGCCGCTGTTGCTGCGGGCCAGGCGATCTTCGACGAGTACGGCGATGCGATCGCCAAGAAACGCGAGGACCGTGCGCTGCGGCTCGCGCGTCTCGATATCACCGGCAGCCGCACGGGCCACGTCGGTACCGTGGACGTTCACCAGCAAGTACGATTCATGGAGTTCAACAACATTGATGGCGCGCTCTACTACGCCGACAAGTACTGGAAACCCGAGCTGTACTGGCAATGGCAGGATCGCGTGTGGACCGATCCGCCCGAAGGCAAGGTCGAGGTCGGGCCGATCCAGGCGCCGCCGGAACATTGAGCCGCAGTGCGGCGACATGCGGCGGCGCTCGCGCGACCTGTGGCCACCGTGGCGCCTGAAACGCTCCGCGCGAATCCGGTTACGCTTGCCTGATGGTGACCTTTTTCCGATTCGGCGCGTTCCGGCTGGATCCGCTCGCACGCGAATTGTTCGAGGACGGCCGGCGCGTCGACCTGCCGCTCAGCACGATCGATTGCCTGATTCATCTGATCCGCCATCGCGACCGCCCGGTCGGCCGCGATGAGCTCGCCGCGGCCGTGTGGGGCCGCGTCGACGTCAGCGAGGTTTCGCTGAGCCACGCGATCATGCGCCTGCGCCGCCTGCTCGGCGACGACGGCAATGCGCAGCGCATCATCCGCACGGTGCCACGGCTCGGTTATCGCTGGGTTCTGGACGAGCTTCGCGAGGAAACCGTCGAAGCCGAGGCGCCCGTGGTCGAGTCGACGGACCGGTCGGCCGAACCGGACGCGATCGAGCCGGGGACGAAGTCCGCGGCGGTCGAAGTCGACCACGGCAGGCGCGATGAATCGCCGCGCGCCGCGGGGCCGCGCCGCTGGTTCGCGTTCGCCGTCGCCGCGCTTGCATTGGCCGGCGTCGCAGCGTGGATCTTGCGTCCGAAGCCCGCCGAAACGCCACCGACCGCGACCGCCACGTCCGCCCTGGTCTTGCCGGTTGCGATCGACGCCGGCGAGGAATCGGCGTGGCTGCGCCTGGGTTTGATGGACCTCGTCGCCACGCAATTGCGCCGCGGCGACCTCGCCACGACGCCGAGCGAAACCGTGGTCGCCCTGCTCAAGGCGCGCCACTTCAAGGATGACGCCGAAGCGCGCGTCGAACTGCCGGCGACATGGCTCGTGCGCACACGGGCGACGCTCGCGGGCAAGCGCTGGAACGTGCATCTGCAGGCGATCGGCGACAAGCGCACGCTCGACATCGAGACACACGCCGCCGACGCGCTCGGCGCCGCACGCGCCGCCGCCGACCAGTTGCTCATCAAGCTCGGCCACACGCCGCCGAACGACGACCTCGGCGATGCCGCGCTCGCCGCGGCGACGCTGCGCCAGCGCGTCAACGCCGCGCTGCTCGGCGGCCAGGTCGACATCGCGCGGCGGCTCGTCGAGCAGGCGCCGCCTTCGTTGCAGGCGAGTCCCGACGTCGCGCTGAGCCGCGCGCGCGTGACGTTCTTTTCCGGCGACTACGCGGCCAGCGAGCGGCAATGCGAAGACCTGCTCGCGCGCCTGCCCGCGGACGCGCCGCGCGGATTGCGCGCGCGCGTGGCGAATGCGCTCGGCGCCGCCGCGTTCCGCCAGGCGCGCCTCGACGTCGCCCAGCGCGCATTCGACGCGGCCATCGCCGAGGCGGACGAACATGCCGACGCGGACGTGCTCGCCGACGCGCATCGCGGCAACGGCAGCGTCGCCAGCGAACGCGGCCAGCTCGAACGCGCGGCGCAGGAATATGGCCGCGCGCGCACGCTCTACGAACTCGGCAACGACCCGTACGGCGTCGCCACGGTCGATCTCAACCTCGGCGTCAACGCGATGCAACGCGGCCAGCCCGCGGCGGCGTTGCCATTGCTCGAAGGCGCGCGCGCACGCCTCGGCCGGCTCGGCGCGGTCGACGCGCTTGCGACCACGCAAGTCACCCTCGTCGAAACCCGCCTGGCCCTGCTCGATCACGACGGCGCGCTCGCAACCAGCGCGGACTTCGTCTCGCCCGGCAGCGACGCCGGCAATCCGCGCCTGCGCTGGCAGCTCGCCTTCGCGCGCGCCGCCGCGCTCGAAGGCGCCGGTCGACTCACGGAAGCGGAGACCCTGCTCACGCAACTGCGCGACACGAGCCAACCGGACGCCGACGCGCTCGCCCGCGCGCTGGCCGACATGCTCGCCGCGCGCATTGCGCTGGCGCGCGGCGATCCCGCGCGGGCCGCGGAACTCGCCGACTCGGCGCGCACGCCGACGCTGCGCGAGCGCAACGGAGAGCAGTACGCGGAAGCCACGTTCATCCGTGTGCAGGCGCTGCGGCAATCGGGCCGCAGCGTCGACGCCGCGGCGGACATTGCGCGATGGCGCGCAGGCGATCCGGCCGCGACGCAGCCGCCGGCTTCAATGCTGCTCGCGCTGGCCGAGGGCGCGCAGGCGGACGCCGAGGGTCGGACCGACGACGCGCTGGGCAGCTACGCGCAGGCGATGGCCGAAGCGACGGCGCGCGCAATTCCCGAGGAAATGGTCCGCGTCGGCCTTCCCTACGTGCGCGCTTTGCTTGCCGCGCATCGCATCGACGACGCCGTTTCCGTCAACGGCCGCATCGCGCCCTGGGCCGACCGCGACATGCGCGCCGCGTGGAGCGCGGCGCTGGTCTACACCGCGCTCGGCCAAGCGGAGGCGGCGACCAACGCGCTCGAACGCGCCCGCCAGCTCGCCGGCGAGCGCAACCTTCGGGATGTCGTCGCGGTGGAAAATTGACCGCGCGACCCCTCCTCACAAGGCCCGCACCACGCCGATACACGGCCGATACACGCTTTCTACATGCCGATCGAGCGCGTTTGGCGGATTTTCGAGGTTCCGCGAGCCTGCCGCTCCGTCCGCCGAGATCCCGATGACCACAAGACCGATCCTTCTCCCGTTCGCCGCCGCACTCGCCATCGCTGCAGGCACCGCCCGCGCCGGTGCGCCGCTCTACCACCTGAGCGTGGTCGCCGCGCCCGATGCGAGCTCGATCCAGGTGCTCGACATCAACGACGCCGGCCAGCTGGTCGGCCAGTACCTGGACGCGGACTTCAACGCCCAGGCGGCATTCTGGGACGCCGACGGCACCGCCCACGCGCTCGGCCTGCCCGGTGTCGGCGACGGCATCGCCTACGCGATCAACAACCATGGCCAGATCGTCGGCTCGTTCATGGATTACGTGAATCCAACCGCCGGTCTGCTCTGGAACGCGGAAACGCCCGACGTTTCGACCAACCTGAGCGACGATCCGGACGTCAACGTCTCGCCGCAGGACATCAACGATGCCGGCGTGGTCGTCGGCGGCTTCGGCCAACCTGCGCACAGCCGCGCCTTCGTCTGGACGCCGGACGGCGGCCTCGTCGACTACGGCGTCGCCGACGAATCGGTCGAATTCGAACAGGCGCATTGGTCGGCGGTGAACGCATCGGGCAAGCTCGTCGGCGGCTGGAACGTGCACTCGTCCGACATCCACGCCACGGTCGGCATGGTCGGCACGCCCGCCGTGTTGCCGATGAGCGACATGGCCGCGCAGTTCGCGAGCAGCGCGGTCGCGGTGAACACCACGGGCATCGCCGTCGGCGTTGGCCTCGCGGCCGACGCCCCGATGCTCGTGCCGGTGGTGTTCGCCGCCGATGGCAACTTCAGCGAAATCCCCGGCGCCACGCTCGATCAGGGCAATGGCTGCGCAGCCGCGATCAACGACAGCGGCGTCATCGTCGGCAGCGCGGGCATCGGCACGGCCAGCGGCTGCGCGCCCGGCCGGCGCGCATGGGTCTATCGCGACGGCGTCGTCCATGACCTCTACGATATCGTCGACGACCACGGCCCGTTCGCGAGCTTCCAGATTGCCCGCGCCGTCAACGCGTCCGGCGCCATCGTCGGCATGGGGCTCACCGCCGACGGCGATGTGGCGAGCTTCATGCTCACGCCGATCCTCACCGACGCGATCTTCGTCGACGGTTTCGACGACTGAGCAATCGCGGCGCGATGGCGCGACTCGCGCCGTCGCGCCATCCGCCTAGGCGCCTGCGGCACCCGGATCACGTCCCGCGCGCGCCATCAGGATCGACAGGCAAAAGTGGAAGCCGACGCCGAGCGCGACGGTGAGGCCGATCGCGCGCAGCACCGGCATCGACGACAGCGCCTGCAGGCCGAACACGAGCAGCGCGGAGATCACGCAGACCAGCGTCGCGTGCAGCGTGCGGCGCGCGTCCGCCGCATCCATGCTGCGGCGTTCGAAGAACAGCGCGTAATGCAGGCCGAGGCCGGCCGCGAGCGTGACCGCGACGAGGTGGAACAGGGACAGCGAAATGCCGCAGGCGCGTTCGACGACGACGACGAGGAGCGTGGCCAGCGTCATCGGCGCGAGCACGTGCCAGGCGCGGCGCACGCTGCGCAGCGCGATGCCGACGGTGAGCGCGAGCAGCGCGAGCGCGACGCCGAGCGCGCGCAGGATGCGTTCGCGGTACGCGGCGACGAGCGATTCCGAGGCGCCCTTGAGATCGAGCAGGCCTGCCGCGCCGTGCGTCGCCTGTGCGAAGCGTTCGAGCGCATCGGCGTCATGCACGCCGGAGAGCGTGGCGAGCCCAAGCGCTTCACCGTCGCGCGCGACGAGCATCGCAGCGAGACGCGCGCCGAACGGCGACTTTCCGAAGTCGGCCGCCGTCAGCGGCGCGAGCGTGCGCGCGGCCTGCACGTCGGCGACGAACGGCGCGAACAGGCCGTCGCGGAACGGCAGGTCGCGGCTGGCTTGCGCCAGCGCCGCCTCGAGCGTCGACGCATCCGGCAGTTTCGCCTGCCGCGCGCGCTGCGTGGCGAGACTCGGCAGGTAGCGACTCGGCAATTCGACGGCATCGAGCGCGCCTTGCGCGACGAGCGCTTCGAGCTGCGGTTCGAGTTTTTCCGACAGCGCGAGCACGTCGTCTGCGGACTTCGCGTGCAGCACGAGCAGGTAGCGCACGTCGGGCGCGCCGAGTTCACCGCGCAGCTTGGCGTCGCGCAGCAGCAGGTCCTGCGGCAGCGGCGTCAATGCGGCAAGATCGTTCTGCCAGGTCGGCCCCGGCGCAAACCAGAGCACGCAGACACCAAGCACCGCGAGCAGCCACGGCAGCCAGCGCGGGCGCGGCACGGCGTCGAGCCAGCGCGTCGCGCGCGCGAGACCGGGCGTGTCGGCGACGTCGCGGAAACGCGCGGGCAAGGCGCGCGGCAGCAGGTAGCGCGTGGTCAGGCCGGCCGCGAGCAGGCCGGCGATGGTGAACACGGCGAGTTGCTGCAGGCCGGGCACGCCCGAGGCGAGGAACGCGAGATAGGCGATCGCCGCCGAGACGATCGCGGTGGCGAGCAGCGGCCACAGCGCGCGCACGCTGGCGAGCGCATCCTCGCCGGCGCGGCGATGGCTGAGCACGCGCAACGGATATTCCTGCGCGACGCCGAGCAGCGTGAAGCCGAACGCGAGCGTGATGCCGTGCGCCTGCCCGAACACGAGCGCGAGCGCGGCAAGTCCGGCGAGCGCGCCGCTCGCGACCGGCAATCCGCCGAGCAGCAACGAGGGCACGCTGCGATAAGCGACGAGCAGCAACAGGATGAATCCGATCGTGCTCGCCGCGCCAATGCGGTCGGCCTCGCTGCGCGTCTGCGCGTCGATGCGCACGCTGAACCAGCCCGGCCCGCTGATGACGAGATGCGCGTTGCCGCGATCGGGCAGTGCGTCGAACGCAGCCTGCAGCGCGTCGATCGCCTCGCGCTGTGCGGCCGGATCGAACCCCGGCGCGCGCGTCTGTGCGAGCAGCAGCGCGGCGCCGTCGGACGAGAACCAGACGCCGTCGCGCAGGGCCGGTGCCTTCGGCGGCGACCAGCGCTGCGCGAGCGCGAGCGTCTCCAGCGTCGGGTCGCGTGCGAGCCACGGCTTGAGCAGCGTCGCCGCCGGCGAGGCGAGATCCTCGACGCGCTGCGCGAGCTGGTCGGACAGGTAGGCCGCGTCGAGCGCGTGCGTGTCGAGCGTCGGCGACAGCAGCCAGCGGTACGGCAGCCAGTGCTCGTCGAGCGCGGAGGGATCGAAGGCGCCGTTGAAGGCCTGCTCGAAATGCGCATCGGCATGCAGCTTGTCGACGAGGCCGCGCGAGAGCGGCGCGAGCGTCGCCTCGTCGCCGCCTTCGATCGCGAGCAACAGCAGGCGCGAGCCGGGGCCTTCGCCGATCTGCTCCATGAGCAGCTTCTGGTCGGGGGTCTGCGGCGGCGGCATGAAGCTGCGCAGGTCGGTGGTGATGCGCAGGGAATGCCAGGCGAACGCCGCAAGCGCGACGAGCGCGAACAGCCATGCGGCGATCAGCAGGCCGCGCCGCACTTCACTGCGCATGCGGGCGCGCCGTCGGACGCGTCACTTCGAGCGGCCGTCGTAGTGGTTGACCTTCACCGCGTCGAGGTCGATGCCTTCGAGGCAGCGGAGGTTGATCGCCGCCATCGGCGTGCCGTCCGGCATTGCGCCTTCGGCGTAGGGATGGATGCCGCAGCGCCTGCAGAAGCGGTGCGCGATCGCGTGCTTGTTGAACGTGTAGCTCGCGGCGTTGTCTTCCGGCGTTCGCAGATGGAACGCCGTGCGCGGCACGAACCACAGCAGCGAACCCTTGCGCTGGCAGATCGAGCAGTTGCAGGCGATGGCACTGTCGATCTCGCCTTCGACCTCGAAGCGGACGTCGCCGCAGTGGCAGCTTCCTTCGTGTTTCATGATCGTTCTCCCGTTCGGTGACACTTCGACGTCAACGCTTCACGCCGCGGCACAGCGCATCGACCTGCATCGTCGACACGCGCGTCGGCAACACCGTCTCCGCGAGCGCTCCGACGAGCAGCGCGCTGTCGTCGCCGTCGGCTTCGTGGGTGCGGAAGCAGGTCGGTTCGTTGCCCGCGCCGTCGACGCGGATTGATTCGACGCGACGCGCGAGGCGCGTGTCGCGTGGCTTGAGGACGATCTGCCAGCGCGCGTCGCTGCCGCTCGCCTCGAGCGTGAAGTCGCGCGCGAGCGCGGCCGCGTCGCCGCCGAGCAGCGCGGAGAAGCCGCGCAGGAAACTTTCCAGTTCCGGGATCTGCGCGAGCGACAACGAACGCCCGGGCTTGTCGCCGCGCTGCATCGTCGCGGTGCCGTTCTCGACCGAGGTCTGTTCGCGGTATGGCGCGTCGACGCGCTTGGCGAGCTTGCCGGGGCCGAGGTAGTCCATTTCGCCGCGCAGGATCAGCGGGCGATCGAGCAGGCCCGAGAAGCGCACCTCGGTGTAGGCGGTGCGCGCGGGTACGTCGCGCTTGAGGCGCGCGACGAGTTGTGCGGCGTCAGGCGGCGCGGCGCGCGACGGCGTCGCGAGCAGCGTCGCCAGCAGCATCGACGCCGCGGCCTTCGGGATTCCAGAAGTCATGCCAGTTGAACCAGTTGCAGGGATCTTGTTTGACGTGGTGCTCGAGCCGCGCCGCGTACGCCTGCGCGAGTGCGCGCACCGCGGCATCGCGGTCGCGCCGGCCGGGCGGCAATTCATCGGCGAGCGGTTCGAAGTAGAGGTCGTAGCGGTTGCCGCCGCGGTACATGCCCAGGCAGAGCACGACCGGCACCTTGAGGATGCCGCCGAGGACGAACGGCGCGACCGGGAACGGCGCCGGCTGGCCGAAGAAGTCGGCGAACACGGTCTGTTCGCCCTCGCGTGCGCGGTCGGCAAGCAGCGTCGCCAGCGCGCCTTCACCGAGCGCTTCGGCGAGCGCGAGCACGATTTCGTTGCCGGGCCGCGACGCGTCGATGACGCCGAGGCCGATGCCCGGATTGAGCGCGTGCAGCAGTTCGGTCAATGCGGGCGTCTTCTGCGTGTCGAGGACGACGCGCAGCTTCACGTCGGGCTGGCCGACCGTCGCCACGCGCAACACCTCGAAACTGCCGACGTGCGCGCCGAGCAGCAGCACGCCGCGATCCGGACGCATGCGCGCGGTGAGTTCCTCCAGGCCGTGCATGCGCACGTCGAAGCGCGCGAACCGTTCGGCAAGCAGGAAGACGCGATCGAGCATCGTGCCGGCGAAACGGTGGATGTGGCGCATGACCTGCCACGCGTTGGCGGACTTGCCGTTCACGCGTTCGAGGAACGCATACGAGACGCGCCGCTCGTACGGGCGGCGGAGGAAGAAGTACAGCGTGATCGGATACAGGCACAGCCGCGCGAAACCGCGCCCGCACTTGAGGCCGATCGTGCGGATCAGCCACAGCGCGAAGTGGCCGCCGCCTTCCTTGCGCTCGCTCCAGTGTTCGCTCATGCGAGGGTTCCGTCGCCGCGCAGCACGGTCGCGCCGTCGCGCGTCGCGTGGAAGCGCACGCGCCCGCCATCGCGTTCGGCGATGCATTCGATGTCTTCGCCGGGCAGCACGGGCGCGAGGAACTTGACCGCACCGATGCGCTGCAGCCTGCCCGCGCCCGCGCGCTCGATCGCGGCCGCGATGCGATCGAGCAGCACCACGCCGGGCACGACCGGATTGCCGGGGAAATGGCCGGGCAGGCTCGGATGATCGGCGTCGACGGAAAAATGCTCGCGCACGATGATCGCCTCGCTCATTGCGCGTTCCGTGGCGCGTCGTCGCCGAGGCTGCGCACGAGCGCGGGCCAACGCTGCACGAGCGCGAGCATGAACTTCGGCAACGGTGGATGCGCGATGTGGCGCAGGTGCCAGCGGCGCCACGCGTATTCGACGACAAGGAACGCGCCGACGACGAGGTAGCTGCCGACGTGGAGATACCAGGTCCAGAACGGCGCGAAGAGACGCGGCGCAGCCACGTCGAGCATCGCCAGCACGCCGTGCGGCATGGCCAGCACGATGAGCGCGAGCAGGCACGCCTGTGCGCCGAGCACGAATGCCCAGGCGAACGTGAGTTGCCGCGCGTAGCGCGCGACGCACGCGTCGCGGAGCCGCTCGGGACTTTCGAGGATCGCGATGAAACGCGCGATCAGCGGCGTGCGTCCGGCGACGAGCGTGCGCGCGAACAATATGCACAACGCAACGTTGACGATAATCGGCACCACGTCGAGCAGCAGCCAGCCCGCGCCGCGCAGCGCCAGCCACGCGACCAGCAGCGCGCATGCGGCGAGTGCGCACCACGCCTTCGCGCTGCGCCTGCGCAATGCCGGCGAAAGCACGGCGGCGACGAGCACGAACACGGCGAACGCGGCGAGCGGCGGGCGGTCGAGGTACAGCGCCGTCGCCGCGAGGACGGCGTAGCTTGCGATGCCGGCGACGACCATGCGCGAGCGCCGCGCGGCCTGCGCGGTGGGCGTGACGGAAGTCTCGATGGGAACCGCATTCATCGCGAAAGCGCAGTCGTCGTACAGGTAGCCGGGCGCGGCGGAATGTACCATGCATGCCCCTGCGCACCCGCAGCGACGACGAGGACGACGACATGCCCGCATCCCCGCGCACGATCGACTGCGACGTGCTCGTCGTCGGCGGCGGCCCGGCCGGCACGAGCGCAGCGACCGCGCTGCGCCGGCGCGGTCACGACGTGCTGCTGCTCGAGAAGGATCGCCACCCGCGTTTCCACATCGGCGAATCGCTGCTGCCGTGCAACCTGCCGCTGTTCGAGGAGCTGGGCGTGCTCGACAAGGTGCGCGCGATCGGCGTACCCAAGTTCGCGGCGGACTTTCCGTCGGCCGACGGCGGCTATCGCACGTTCCATTTCCGCCGTGCTCTCGGCGGTTCGCCGCCGCAGGCGTTCCAGGTCAAGCGCGAGGATTTCGACGCGCTGCTGTTCGAGCATGCGCGCGAGGCCGGCGCCGATGCGCGAGAAGGCGTGAAGGTGGACAGCGTCGAACTCGGCGGCATCGGCCACGTCGTCGCCCGCGCGACGGACGCCGAGGGCGAGCTGACCGTGCGCGCGAAGTATCTCGTCGACGCCAGCGGCCGCGACACGCTGCTCGGCAAGGCGCTCAAGCTCAAGCGCAAGAACGACGCGCACCAGAGCGCGGCGATCTTCGCGCATTTCAGCGGCGTCGAAGTGCGGCCCGGCGAGGATGCCGGCAACGTCAGCATCTTCCGCTTCGATCACGGCTGGGCGTGGTTCATCCCGTTGCCCGACGGCGTCATGAGCGTGGGCTGCGTGTGCCGCCCCGAATACCTCAAGCAGCGCCGCGGCCGCAACGAGGAATTCCTCATGCAGACGATCGCGCTGATGCCCGAGGCCGCGCGGCGCATGCAGGGCGCGCAGCGCATCGGCGACGTGCGCGTCACCGGCAACTATTCCTACGCCTGTGAGCGCATGGCCGGACCGGGCTGGATCATGATCGGCGACGCCTGGGCGTTCGTCGATCCGGTGTTCTCGTCGGGCGTCTACCTGGCCATGGACAACGGCCTGCGCGCGGCGGAGCTGATCGACGCGTCGCTCGCGAATCCGGCGCTCGAGAAGGGACTGCAAGCCGCCTACGGCAAGCGCGTGCGGCGCGGCGTGCGCGTGTTTTCGTGGTTCATCTACCGCTTCAATTCGCCGGTCATGCGCATGCTGTTCGCGCGGCCGCGCAACGTGCTGAAGGTCGAGCAGGGCGTGATCTCGATGCTCGCGGGCGATGTCTTCGACAACGCACCGGTGCGCCGGCGCCTGTACCTGTTCAAGTTCATCTACGCGATGACCGGCCTGTTCAACTGGCGCGCATGGCGTGCGGAACTGGCCGAGCGCGAGCGCCAGAACAGGGCGCAGTTCAGCGGCGGCAACACGCCGCTCGATGCGGCTTGAGCGAGGCGCCGCTTCAGGCGGCGGCGCGATGGGACTCGATGTGCGCCGAGAGCGCGCGCAGGCTGCCGAAGATCTGCTTGTTGTCGGGATTGTCCGAACGCAGCTGGAAGCCGTAGCGCTTGGACACGGCCAGTGCGAGTTCGAGCGCATCGATCGAGTCGAGGCCGAGATCGCCGCCGCCAAACAATGGCGCATCGGGTGCGATCGCGTCGGGTTTGATCCAGTCGATGTTGAGGCTGTCGACGATGAGTTGCGCGAGTTCGTGCTCGGCGGGCGTCTGCGGGCTGGCGGTCGTGTCCATGCGGTGCGCTGGCGTGGGCGGGCGGTGAAAAGGCGCGGCAGTGTATCATCCGCGGCCGTTTCCAAGCCGTTTTTGCCGTGTCCAACCCCGAACCGATGAGCCAGAACGCCGCACCGCTGTCGCCGCTCGACGTGCGCTACGAGCAGGCCGACGCCGCCGCGTTGCTGCGCGGCGACGACGTGCTCGCGGTGATCGGCTTCGGTGCGCGCTTCGATGCGCCGGACGATCCGCGCGTCGTGCGCGTCGCGCTCGAACCGCTCTCGGCACCCGTCGTGGAAGTGTGGCGCAGCCGCTCGCGCGTGCGCAGCGGCCGCGAAGGTGCGTTGCGCTGGAGCGCCGACGGCGAGTATCTGTTCCTGGCGATCGAAGTCGACGAGGTCGGCGACGACATCGGCGCCGCGGCGCAAAGCGCCTACGCGCAGCTCATCGCCTTCGCCGAAGCCAGCGACACGCCGCATTTCCTGCGCCTTTGGAACTACCTCGACGCGATCAATCTCGGCGACGGCGACGAGGAACGCTATCGCCGCTTCTGCGAGGGCCGCGCGCGCGGCATGGTCGATTTCCACGACGCGAGCTATCCGGCCGCGACCGCGATCGGCGGCCACGACGACGCGCGCCGCCTGCTGGTTTACGGCATCGCTGCGCGCAGCAACGGCGCGTCGATCGAAAACCCGCGCCAGGTCAGCGCGTGGCGCTATCCGCGCGAATACGGGCGCATCGCGCCGACCTTCGCGCGCGCAATGTGCACCGACGCAGGCCAGCTACTGATTTCCGGCACCGCCGCGGTCGTCGGCCACGCCTCGCGCCACGAGGACGACCTCGCCGCGCAGCTCGCCGAAACCTTCGCCAACCTCGACAGCCTCGTCGCCGCGGCCGACGGTACGTTCGGGGAACATGCGCTGCTCAAGGCCTACGTGCGCGATCGCGTGCAGGCGGACGCGGTCGCGCGTGCGATTGCCGAGCACGCGCCGCACGCGAGCGGCGTGCTGCTGCTCGCCGGCGACATCTGCCGCCGCGAACTCCTCGTCGAGATCGACGGCGTGCAGATGCTTGCGCGCTGACGTGACGAACCGCAAACGCCCGCTTTCCCTTCCTGCGCTGCGCAGGGGAAGGAACCGCACTGCGCTGCAGGCGGCGATGGCACTCGGATTCCTCATGACGCTCGCCGCGTGCTCGCCCGCGTCGCCGCCCGCGCCGAAAGGTCCGCCGCTTGGCGCGACGGGTGCGACCAACGCGCACGGTTTGCCGGAATTGCGCAACCCGCTCGCGAGCGATGCGGGCGCAATCGCCGCCGGCGCCGAGCTGTACGCGACGCATGCCTGCCTGACCTGCCACGGCCGCCAGCTCACCGGCAGCATGTGTCCGTCGCTGGTCAACGACGTCTGGGTCTACGGCGGCGACGACACCACGCTGTTCCACCTCGTCCGCGACGGCAGCGCGGGTTTGCATGCGCACGGCTACGCACGCATCGGCCACGAACCGCGGACCGGCGACATGCCGCCGTTCGGCAGCACGCTCGACGACACGCAAGTCTGGCAACTGCTCGCGTTCATCCATTCGCGTCACGCGAAGCCGTGAGTCCGCGTCCGGTCGCGCGCCGTTGAAACCGGCACCGCCCGCGACGCCGCTGCCCGCAAAATTCCATCGCCGTGACCGCGCGTCGCCAGAAGCGATGCGCAGACTCGCAACGATCCGCATCGATGATGGCGCGACGCAATCGAACCCTCCCGGAGAAACGTCCATGAAACGATGGCTGATCGCGTCGTGCCTGCTGGCCGCGTGCGCGCAACTTCATGCCGGCGGCGGCTGGCAGCCCGCGGATGGACGCGCACAGATCGCGCTCTGGCCCGCAGCCGCGCCCGATGCGAAGCCCATGCCGGGACCGGAAAAAACCTGGGAGGGCAACGAGAACGTGCCCGGCACGACGCGCAAGTCGATCGGCGTGACCAACGTGAGCGTGCCGACGATGACGGTGTACGCGCCGAGCGGCGCGAACACGGGCGCAGCCGTCGTCGTGCTCCCCGGCGGCGGTTTCGAGATGCTCGCGATCGACCTCGAAGGCACCGAAATCTGCGACTGGCTGAACTCGGCCGGCGTCACCTGCGTGCTGCTCAAGTACCGCGTGCCGAGCGAACCATTCGACTGGCACTGCCATTGCCGCCCCGACAATCTCATGACGCCACGTCAATCGCTCGACGACGTGCAGCGCGCGATCGGCCTGCTCCGCCATCGCGCGGGCGAGTGGCACGTCGATCCGCACAAGATCGGCGTGATCGGATTTTCGGCGGGCGGGTTCCTGGTCGCCGAAGCGAGCACGCGCTTCGCGCATCGCCTGTACGCGCCGGTGGACGCGGCCGACAGGGAAAGCGCTCGCCCGGATTTCGCGATCGCGCTGTATCCGGGGCATCTGGTGACGCGGCAGGGCAAGCTCAATCCGAACGTGCCGGTCACGCGCGACACGCCGCCGACATTCCTGTTGCAGGCCGAAAACGACGATGTCGATCCCGTCGGGGAATCGCTGGTGTACTACGCCGCGCTGAAGAAGGCGGGCGTGCCGGTGGAAATGCATCTGTACGCGCAAGGCGGACATGCGTTCGGCTTGCGCCGCCCGGATCTTCCGATTGGCGCGTGGCCGCGTCTTGTCGAGACGTGGTTGCGCACGATCGGCATGCTGCCGCGATGAGCGCAGCCGCCCCGGCCATCGCGACGATCGCGGTGGCCGCTTCTTGCGTCAATCCGCACGCTCGCGATTGAGCGCCGCGGCATCGCCGCGCTATCGTCTCCGCTTTCGTTCGTGGAGACATCGAGCATGAAAACCCGCGCCGCCGTCGCCTGGGAAGCAGGCAAGCCCCTGTCGGTCGAGGAAGTCGATCTCGAGGGCCCGCGCGCGGGCGAAGTGCTCGTGCGCATCGTCGCCACCGGCGTGTGCCACACCGACGCGTTCACGCTGTCGGGCGCCGATCCGGAAGGCCTGTTCCCGGTCATCCTTGGCCACGAGGGCGGCGGCATCGTCGAGGAAGTCGGCGCGGGCGTTACCAGCGTGAAACCGGGCGACCACGTGATTCCGCTGTACACGCCCGAATGCGGCCAGTGCAAGTTCTGCCTGTCCGGCAAGACGAACCTGTGCCAGGCGATTCGCGCAACGCAGGGCAAGGGCCTGATGCCCGACGGCACCTCGCGGTTCTCGAAGAACGGCAAACCGATCCTGCATTACATGGGCTGCAGCACGTTCTCCGAATACACGGTGCTGCCGGAAATCGCGCTGGCCAGGATCAATCCCGCCGCGCCGCTCGACAAGGTCTGCCTGCTCGGCTGCGGCATCACCACCGGCATCGGCGCGGTGCTCAACACGGCGAAGGTGACGCCGGGTTCGAGCGTCGCCGTATTCGGCCTCGGCGGCATCGGCATGTCGGTGATCCAGGGCGCGGTGATGGCCAAGGCCGGGCGCATCGTCGCGGTCGACATGAATCCGGAAAAGTTCGAAATGGCGCGCGCGCTGGGCGCGACCGACTTCGTCAATCCGAAGGACCATGACCGGCCGATCCAGGACGTCATCGTCGACCTCACCGACGGCGGCGTCGACTATTCGTTCGAGTGCATCGGCAACGTCCACGTGATGCGCTCGGCGCTGGAGTGCTGCCACAAGGGCTGGGGCGAGTCGATCATCATCGGCGTCGCCGGCGCGGGGCAGGAAATTTCCACGCGCCCGTTCCAGCTCGTCACCGGCCGCGTCTGGCGCGGCTCGGCTTTCGGCGGCGTCAAGGGCCGTTCGCAGCTGCCCGGCTACGTCGACCGCTACCTCGACGGCGAACTCAAGATCGACGAATTCGTCTCGGCGGTGCTGCCGCTGGAGAGGATCAACGAAGCCTTCGACCTCATGCACGACGGCAAGGTGATCCGGTCAGTCATCCAATACTGATTGCGATCGAGACACTCGCGATCGCGTCGGCTTCTGCGTGCAGGAGCGCGCTGCTTTGCCCACGGATCCCCGTCAGCGCCGATGAAAGGCGGACGACAAGGCCCGCAGGGATGCGGGACGAACCACGCAGGGACGTGAGTCGGTTTTCGCGGAGACCGAAACGTCGAAGCAACACCATCCCCACCCAACCCTCCCCTTGAAGGGGAGGGCCAAGGCGCAACTCAAGCCTTGCGCAAGAAACAAACCTTGAGCACGAGACCCTTGATCTTGTCCGAATTGCCTTCGATGTGCTCGGCGTCGTCCTCGACGAGGCGGATGTTCTTGATCACGGTGCCCTGCTTGAGCGGGATCGACGAGCCCTTGACCTTGAGGTCCTTGATGACGACGACGGTATCGCCGCTGGCGAGCGCGTTGCCGTTGCTGTCGCGCACGACGAGCGTCGAACCTTCGTTCGCGGCCGCGGCCTGCGGCCATTCGTGACCGCAATCGGCGCAGACGAAGTTGTCGCCGTCGGGATAGGTGTTTTCGAGTGTGCACTGCGGGCACGGCGGAGGCGTCGGCATGCGGTTCTCTTTCGCGGATTTCGTGGCCGCATATTCTAGTCGGGCGCGCCGCGCAAGAGTCCGCAGCGGCGCGACGGACTGCTAGGCTCGTCTTCCGCGATCGTGCAGATCGCCCTGCCTGGCGAAGTCGTCGCCACTTCGCCACGCCACGATTCCGAATGAATCCGCAAGCGGCCATCGGCGGCCGCGTTCTTCAATCAAGAAACAGGACCCGATCCAACGCATGCTTTCCATCGAACACCGCATTGCCCAGGACATCGCCGCGCAGCCGGCGCAGGTGAAAGCCGCCGTGGAACTGCTCGACGGCGGCGCGACCGTGCCGTTCATCGCGCGCTACCGCAAGGAAGTCACCGGCGGACTCGACGACACGCAGCTACGCCTGCTCGAAGAACGCCTCGGCTACCTGCGCGAGCTCGAGGATCGCCGCGCCGCGATCCTTGCCAGCATCGACGAACAGGGCAAGCTCGACGACGCCTTGCGCGAGCGCATCCTCGAGGCCGACACCAAGGCGCGCCTCGAAGACCTTTATCTTCCGTACAAGCCCAAGCGCCGCACCAAGGCGCAGATCGCGCGCGAAGCCGGGCTCGAACCGCTTGCGCTCGCACTGCGCGACGATCCAACGGTCGCGCCGGAACAACGCGCTGTCGCGTTCGTCGATGCGGAAAAAGGCGTTGCCGACGTGAAGGCCGCGCTCGACGGCGCGCGCCAGATCCTCATGGAAACGATCGCAGAGGACGCCGCGCTCGTCGATTCCTTGCGCGAATGGACGTGGAAACACGGCCAGATCCGCGCCAAGGTCGTCGAAGGCAAGGAAAACGAAGGCGCGAAATTCCGCGACTATTTCGACCACGCCGAAGCGATCGGAAAAATTCCATCGCACCGCCTGCTCGCACTCATGCGCGCGCGCAACGAAGGCGTGCTCGCACTCGAATTCGCGCCGACCGCCGAGTCCGAACAAGGCCACGCCGAAGCCGAGGCGCGCGTCGCCGCGGCGGCCGGCATCGCCGCGCGCGGCCGCGCCGCCGATGCATGGCTGCTCGACACCGCGCGGCTGACGTGGCGCGTGAAGCTGCATCTGTCGCTCACGCTCGATCTCTTCACCCGCGCGCGCGAGGCCGCCGAAGAGGAAGCGATTTGCGTCTTCGGCGACAACCTCAAGGACCTGCTGCTCGCCGCGCCGGCCGGATCGAAGACGGTGATGGGTCTCGATCCCGGCATCCGAACCGGCGTGAAAGTCGCCGTCGTCGACGCGACCGGCAAGCTGCTCGCGACGAGCACCGTCTATCCGCACGAGCCGCGCCGGCAATGGGATCAATCGCTCGCCGAACTCGGCGCGCTGTGCCTGAAGCACCACGTCGAACTCATCGCGATCGGCAACGGCACCGCCTCGCGCGAAACCGACAAGCTCGCCGGCGAAGTCATCAGGAAGATCGGCGAGCGCGCGAAGATCGCCAAGATCGTCGTCAGCGAGGCAGGCGCGTCGGTATATTCCGCGTCGGAACTTGCGGCGAAGGAATTTCCCGACCTCGACGTCAGCTTGCGCGGCGCGGTGTCGATCGCGCGACGCCTGCAGGACCCGCTCGCCGAACTCGTCAAGATCGAACCGAAGGCGATCGGCGTCGGCCAGTACCAGCACGACGTCAACCAGTATCGCCTCGCGCGCGCGCTCGATGCGCGCGTGGAGGACTGCGTGAACGGGGTTGGCGTCGACGTCAACACCGCGTCCGCGCCCCTGCTCGCGCGCGTCGCGGGCCTGTCCGCGAGCGTTGCCGAAAACATCGTCAAGTTTCGCGACGAGAACGGCGCGTTCGCCACACGCGCGAGCCTGAAAAAAGTGCCGCGGCTCGGCGACAAGGCGTTCGAGCAGAGCGCGGGCTTTTTGCGCATCGCCGACGGCCGCGATCCGCTCGACGCGAGCGGCGTGCATCCCGAGGCGTATCCCGTCGTCGAGCGCATCATCAAGAACTGCGGACGCGAAGTGAAAGCGATCATCGGCGACGGCGCGTTCCTGCGCGGCCTGCGCGCCGAAGACTACACCGACGAACGCTTCGGCGTGCCGACGGTGCGCGACATCCTCAGGGAACTGGAAAAGCCCGGCCGCGATCCGCGCCCGAGCTTCGTCGCGCCGACTTTTGCCGAAGGCGTCGAGGACGTGAAGGACCTCGTCGTCGGCATGGTGCTCGAAGGCCGCGTCACCAACGTCGCCGCATTCGGCGCGTTCGTCGACATCGGCGTGCACCAGGACGGCCTCGTCCACGTCTCCGCGCTGTCGCACAACTTCGTGCGCGACCCGCGCGAGGCAGTGAAGGCTGGCGACATCGTCAAGGTCAAGGTCATGGAAGTCGACCTGCAACGCCAGCGCATTGCGTTGAGCATGCGCCTCGACGACGTGCCCGGCGAAGCGCGTGGCACGCGCGACGCTTCCGCTCCGCGCGACAGCACGCGCAACGCCTCGCGCGGCGCGCCGCCGCGCAAGCCCGCGGCGCAACCGGCGCCCGTCAACAACGCGTTCGCCGAAGCGTTCGCGCGCGCGCGCAAGGGCTGATCGCGGTCCCTTCCCCTGCTTGCGGGGGAAGGTGCCTGAAGGGCGGAAGGGGGAGCGCGGCGCAGCCGCGTGCCTTGTATTTTCACCGACCCGACAGCGCCCCGTTTCGCAAGGGAAGGAACCGCAGGCTTCGGTGCGGACCACGTGCCATGTCGTCCACGACTCGCTACGATCGACGCATCGCAACCAAGGGGAACGTCATGCGTCGAATCGTTTCATGCCTGCTCGGCACCGCCGCCCTCGCCTGCAGCAGCGCCGCGTGGAGCCTGGACATCAACGGCAAGTCGATCGGCACGTCGATCGACGACGTCGCCAAGAGCTACGGCAAGCGCTGGACCTGCGACACGCCGCTCAAGGACGGCGACAAGGTCTGCCGCAAATCCGCCGCCGTCGACGAATTCCCGCGCCTGCAGAACGAGAACTTCGCCAACCATCACGTCGCCATCGCCTACCGCTTCCACGATGACAAGCTCGTGCAGATCCGCGTCTCGCGCATCGACAAGGGCTGGTTCGACGACTTCCTCGGCGCGCTGAAAAAGCAGTACGGAGAACCGAAGACCGAAACCGGCCCCGCGCAGGACAAGTCCGGAAAATCCTTCGAGCGCACGACTGCACGCTGGGAAGACGGCAACGCCGTGCTGCGCCTGTCGACGAACACGCCGGCGCCGCCGGCGGTGGATCTGGTGCTTTACGACGCAGCGTATTTCGCGAAGCAAAGCGGCGTAAGTGCCACCGCGAAACCGGACGGTAGCTGATTCGGAAGTGCCTTTCCCAAACTTCGCCACTGATCATGCGCATGCCGGGCCAAGGAGTCAGTCGTGGATGCGGATATGCTGGAAATCGTAGAGGTAATAGAGTCAACTTCGCTTATTAATCGATGGCGGTCAGTTTATTCAACCGATGATGCGTGGCCGCAGGCTAACTTCAGTCTTCCTGAGGATGCTAGCCGATCCTATTCCGACGTCATTGATTTAGTCGACTCGCCGCCGCCATGGAATATCGCTTTCTCAAAACGCTTCCAACGAGATCTTGATGGTCTAGATCGTAAGTTGACGGGGCGCGTTCTTGAGGTGCTACTCGAAATAAAGGACTTCGCTCTGCCCTTTGTCGCAAAGGGCGATACCTTCAAGGCATTGACGGGAGATCTCGTCGGTTGTTGGCGGTACAGAATTGGAGACCGTCGCCTAGTGCTGCGACCCAATCGAGAGGCTAAGCAGATTGCAGCAATGGCTTTCGCGGCGCGCGGATCTGTTTATGAATAAAGCTCAGATATATCCTATCAGATGCGTCAGCGCGCATATCATTTGTTGCCGTTAGGCAAGCGCCGGTCATGCAGCATCTTCCTATGACGAAACCCGACGCTTACAACGCCCAGTACTTCGCACCATTCGGCATGACCTCGAGATAGAGACCGCCGCCGTCGGGAGCTTGTAGCTGCGATCGCGCGGCTGCGCTTTCGTGGCGGCGAGCGCGGTGAGGGCCTTCGCGGACATTTGTGCCCCCAGGGCATTGGCTTGTGTCCTCAATTGTTCCCCAAGCGCCCCGGATTCAACAGTGATCGGTGCGCCAGAAACGAAAAACCCCGCAAAAAGCAGGGTTTTTGGACGACTCGGGAACGCTCGGGAACAGAATCTGGTGCCGCTTATCCGACTTGAACGGATGACCTACCGCTTACAAGGCGGTTGCTCTACCAACTGAGCTAAAGCGGCGCGGCGCGCAGTGTACCCGCGGCGGCGGGGGCGATCAAAAGCAGGTTGCGGGGGCGACGCTGGCGTCGTGCGGCATCGGCACGCGCGCAGCGAAGTCGGCGGGCAGGTTTTCGCCGGACAGCGCGAAGTCGATCCAGTAAACGGGCAGGTCTTCGGTGCGCGTGTTGACCTTGGGGTCGAAGCCGAGCGCGGCGAGTTCGGCGCGGCGGCGTTCGGCGTTGTTCTGGTCGCGGAACAGGCCGAGCGAGATCATGTTCTGCTGCTCGCCGGCGGTGACTACGTAGTAGTCGCGCACCTTCTTGTCGGCGAGCTGGCGCGCGGTGGCGAGCGCGGCCTCGCGACTCGGCGCGGCGGCGAAATAGACCCAGTAGCCGCGCGTCTGCGTCTGCTGCGTCTCGCGCGTGCGGCTGCGCTTGACCAGCGGGCGCAACGCGTTGGCGGCGGCGCGCGCGTCGGCCTGGGTCTGGAACGGGCCGAGCGTGCGGCAGACGTCGTTGGCGAGGTCGGCGTCGCTCTCCGGCACGCTGTCGAGCTCGGGATGCGCGGCCGCGGCGTCACGCTCCGACAGCAGTTGCAGCGTGGGCACGCCGGAATCGGCGGCCGACGGCGCGGCCGAGTCGCGCGGCGCGGCGAACAGCAACCAGCAACCGGCGCCGATATTGAGCGCGAGCAGCAGCACGAACAGGGCACGAAGGAACATGGGGTCGATGGCGAATCGGTTGCGAGCCGAGCGGGCGATTCTAGAACGCTTTGGCGCGCGCTTCGCGCAACCGCATCACGCCGCGCGCGCCCACAGCGCAAGCCCGTGCAGGACGAGGTCGTGCGCGCGCTCGACGCCGCCGAGCAGCGGTTCGAGTTCGTCGATGCCGCCGCCGCCGAGGAGCAACGCCGGCTGTGCGCCGCAGCGCCGTTCGAGCGCATCGCGGAAACGGTCGATCGCACCGGCCGCAGCGAACAGCGCGCCGCTGAAGACGCCGTCGTCGGTCGACGCCGGCCAGTCGCGATAGCGGCCCTCGCGCGCGTCGACGCGCGCGGTGCCGGCGACGACGGCGCGGCGCATGAGCGCGGGGCTCGGCACGATGAGCCCGCCGAGGTGTTCGCCGTCGGCGGCGAGCGCGTCGATGGTGAGCGCGGTGCCGACGCTCGCGAGCACCTGCAGGCGCGGCGCGCGCGCGTGCGCGGCGGCGAGCGCGAGGAAGCGGTCCACGCCGAGCCGTTGTGGCTGCGCATAGGCGTTGCGCACGCCGAGCGCGGCGGCCGGGCTGCGCACGAATTGCGCGTCGAGGCCGAAACGTTCGCGCACGAAGTTGGCGAGCTCGTCCTCGCGCGCAGGCGCGACGACGCTGGCGACGAATACGCCGTCGATGCCTTGCAGCGCGCGCCATTCGCGCGCGAGCGCGGCGTGCAGCGCGACATCCGCGTGCGCGAACACTCCGCGGACATGCAACGCGCCGTCGAGCAGCGCCCATTTGAAACGCGTGTTGCCGTAGTCGACGAGCAGTTTCATGCGCGGGCCCGCACGCTGACCTCGCCGCTGTCGACGCTGCGCTCGCCGTCGGCAAACGCGACGCGCAACGCGCCGCGCGCATCGACGCCGTGCGCGATGCCGCGTTCGACGCCATTCGCGCGCAACACGTCGATTTCGCGTCCGTGCAGCACGTCGCATTGCGCATAGCGCCGGACGAACGCGGCGAAGCCTTCGCGCGCGAACGTGTCGATATTTTCGTCGAGCGATTCGACGAGGCGCGCCGCGAGCGCATTGCGCGACGGCACGGCGCCGAGCGCGGCGACGTCGACGACGCGCTGGTCGATGGCCGCCGCCGTTTCGCCCAGGCGCAGGTTGAGGCCGACGCCGATCACCGCGTGGCAGGGCCCGAGCGCGTCGCCGCCGAGCTCGACGAGGATGCCGCCGAGCTTGGCGTCGCGCGCGACGAGATCGTTCGGCCATTTCAGGCCGACGCCATCGACGCCGCAGCGCGCCAGCGCATCGACCACGGCGAGGCCGGCGACGAGGCTGAGGCCGGCGAGGCCGGCCATCGCACCGTCGAATCGGCACAACATCGACAGCGCGAGACCACCGCCAAGCGGCATCCGCCAGGCGCGGCCGCGGCGGCCGCGTCCGGCGCTCTGCCGTTCGGCGAGGCAGACGCTGCGGTCGCGCGCGGCGGATGCGCGGCGCAGCAGTTCGCTGCTCGTCGAGTCGATCTGCCAGCACACGTCGAGGTCGCCGAGCCGTCGCGCCGTCGCGGGCGCGAGTCCGGCGCGGATCGCGTCCGCATCGAGCAGATCGAGTGGCGCGGCAAGGCGGTAGCCGCTGCCGGCCTGCGCCTGGATGTCGAGCCCGGCCGCGCGCAGTTGTTCGATCTGCTTCCAGACGGCGGCGCGGCTGACGCCGAGCCGCGCGGCGAGTTCGCTGCCCGACACGGCGCGGGCGGCGTCGAGCTGCGCGAGCACGCGAGGCGGGGAAGCGGCTTCGGCGCGGGGCGGCGGAACGGTCATGGCGACGGGCGCGATCGAGGGACGCGCAGTGTACGCGCGGCCGCGCTGGCGCCGGACGCCGCGGGCACTGTCCGCGGGTGTCCGCGACTGTCCGCTGGACAGCCGCGGAGGCCGCCAAACCCGCGCCGTTGGCCGATTTGCAGCCCCGCGTGCGTCTGGCACAGGGCATGCAAGTTTTTACATCCGCGTGATGGAGTCGCAGGCTGGCTCGTGCGAGCATTGCGGCTTCCTCGGCGTGAGCCAGGAGTCCCGACCCATGAAACCGCTGATCCTCGCCATCCTGGTGTGCTGCGGCGCCTTGTGCGCCACCGCCACTTTTGCCGCACCGGATTATCCGGTCGCCGGTGGCACCCAGAACAAGCTCGTCGAGTCCGTCGACTCCGGCGGCGGCGGCGCGTCCGCGCGCACGACTTCGGTCGTGACGCCCGCAGCGACGACGACGGCCGACCATGCGGTCAACCTGCTGCGCGATGTCGCTTCCGGTGCGGACAGCGACCCATCCGCGCCCGTTGCGGCGACGCCGCGCCGGCCGACCTATCGCTGGCAGTCGCTCGTTCCGGGCGCAATCAAGTAATGCTGCCACCCCCCCGCGCATGATCGCGCGGCTGCGCCGCTGGTTCGGCGCCCAAGCCGAACCGCCGCGGATTGCCGACGAGGCCTGGCGCGACCTGCTCGCCTCGTCCCGCCTTTTCGACCGATTCGACGACGGCGAACGCGCGCGCCTGCGCGCACTCGCGGCACGCTTCCTCGCCCGCAAGCGCTTCAGCGCGGCCGGCGGGCACGTCCTCGACGACGCGCAGCGCCTCGCCGTCGCCGCGCTGGCCTCGCTGCCCGTGCTGCATCTGGACGAACGCTTGCTCGACGGCTGGCGCGAGGTCATCGTCTATCCCGGCGAATTCCGCGTGAAGCGCGAGCACCACGACGAGCTGTCCGGCGTGGTCACCGAGGGCGACGACGAACTCATCGGCGAAGCCTGGGAACGCGGTCCGCTGGTGCTGTCGTGGGCCGACGTCGCCACCGACCTGGCGCGGCCGTTCGACGGCTTCAACGTCGTCGTCCACGAGATCGCGCACAAGCTCGATATGCTCGAAGGCGCCGCCGACGGCGTGCCGCGCCTGCCGCCGCGGATCGCGCGGCGCGAGTGGATCGCGGCGATGCAGGTCGCCTACGACGCGCTGTGCCGCGCGGTCGATCGCGGCCGCGACACGCTCATCGATCCGTACGCGACGGAAAGCACGGACGAGTTCTTCGCCGTGGTCAGCGAGCTGCATTTCTCCGATCCCGCGCTGCTGCGGCGTGCCGCGCCCGACGTGGCCAGGCTGCTCGCGCGCTACTACGATGGCGCGGAGGTTGCGTAGGCCGGACACACGTCAGTGCGATTGGCGTTCAACGCCTGCCCCCTTCACGGGGAATGGTGTTCGCGAAACGCGACATCGAATCAACACCATCCTCACCCAACCCTCCCCTCGAAGGGGAGGGCTTGAGAGGCTCCGCTCTGTTGCGACCATGCAGGCCGGCCGGTAGCCTTGGCAGCCTGTCCCTTCTGCCGCGCACGCAAGTCACCGCGCGACCGCCTTCTGCCCATGCCTTCGAGTTTCCTTTCCGGCGCGCTCCGCGCGTTCGCGCTTTGCCTGTTCGCCCTGCCGCTGCCTGCCCTCGCTTGCGAGGGCCGCCTGCATGTCGAGGTCGATAACGACGGCGTCTACGCGCTCGACCACGCGGCGATGGCCGCCGCGCAACCCGGCCTCGCCGACTGCAAGGCCGACGAACTCGTCATGACCTGGCGCGGCAAGGAAGTGCCGATCCGCGTCATCGCGCGCGGCGAGCGCTTCGCCGACGGCGACCGCATCGAATGGCTGGGCCGGCAGCTGCACGGGCCGGAGTCGTGGTTCGACCCGTACAGCGTGCACAACGTCTACCTGCTCGGTGCCGCGTCCGGCGCGCATGCGCGCCTGCGCGAGAGCGCGGCGCCCGCGGCCGGCGGCGCGCTCGCGCAGCGCGCGCTGCACCTCGAGCAGGACAACCTCATGATCCGCCTCGACCAGGAGCAGCAGAAGCCGGGCGAGGAGCCCGACGTCTGGATGTGGTCGAAGCTGACCCAGGTCGATCCGCAACCGTTCCAGATGTCCTTCGACCTGCCCGACCTCGACGTACGCGGCGGCGAGGCGACGTTGCGCCTGAATTTCCGCGGCCTGTCCGACATCAATGGCACGCCGCGCAAGCAGACCAAGCCCGACGACCACGTCGTCGATGTCACGCTCAATGGCCGCGCCCTCGACGCGCTGCGCTGGGACGGTCGCGGCGAAGTGACGCGCACGCTCAAGCTGCCGCTGTCCGCGCTCAAGGCCAAGGACAACGCGCTCGTGCTGCGCGTGCCCAAGCGCACGCTGCCATGGAACGCGCAGGCGCAGGTCGTCGACGTGGTGATGTTCAACTGGCTCGACGCGAACTATGCGATCGCGGGCGATCTCGACGCGGCCGCGTTGCCGCTCGCGCAACGCGGCGCGGGCGATGCGCTGGCACTGCGTTGGCGCGGCGCGGGCGAACCCGCGCTGTTCGGCAGCGACGGCGTGTTGCGGCCCGGTCGCGCGCTCGGCGGCGGACGCTACACATTCGCAGGCGCCGCGCCGGACGTCGAACTCTTCCCGGCGACGGCGCAGACGCTGCGCAAGCCGGTCGCGCTGCGCGCCGTGCGGGGGGACGAGTGGCATGCGCCGAAGCAGGGCTACGACTACCTCATCGTCGCGCATCCAAGCCTCGTCGATGCGATCCAGCCGCTCGCGCAATTTCACGAACAGCGTGGCCTGTCCGTCGCGATCCTCGACATCGACGAAGTCTACGACCAGTTCAACAATGGCATCGCGCATCCGCAGGCGATCCGCAACCTCGTCGACATCGCGTACCACGAATGGCCGAAGGCGCCGCGCTTCCTGCTGCTCGTCGGCGATGCCAGTTTCGACATCCGCCACGACACCTACAACGACCTCGCCTACGCGAAGTGGACGAACCGGGAGCTGCTTTTCCCCGGCCATTTCGGCGCGGTGCCCGGCGGCAAGTACGCCGACGCGCCGAAGAAACTGGCCGACCGCAATCTCATCCCGACCTGGCAATACCCCTCGCCCGAGGGCCAGTCGGCAAGCGACAACTGGTTCGGCGCGGTCGAGCCCGGCGACTGGCATCCCGTCGTCGCCGTCGGGCGTTTTCCGGTGGTGCAGCCGGCCGAGGTCAAGGCGATCGTCGACAAGACGATCGACTACCTGAGCAAGCCGCAGCTTGGCGCGTGGCGGCGCGACGTGATGTTCATCGCCGACGAGGTGACCTCGTTCCACAAGTCGTCCGACGAGATCGCCGGCGCGCTCGAGAAGGAAGGCTTCGTCGCCGACAAGGTCTACGCCAAGCCCCAGCTCAGCGAGAACGCCGTGCACCAGCGCGCAATCCACGACGGCATCGACGAAGGCCGCCTGCTCGTCCACTTCATCGGTCACGGCGGACGCTACATCTGGCGCACCGGCCCGCCGGACCTGAAGAAGAACAATGACCTGTTCACGCTCGACGACGTGTCCAAACTCGGCAACGGCGAGCGCCTGCCGATGGTGCTGTCGATGACCTGCTACTCGGCGCCGTTCGACAACCCGACCGAGGATTCGATCGGCGAGAAATTCCTGCGCGAACCCGGCAAGGGCGCAATCGCGGTGTTCGCCGCGTCGTGGCGCAACTCGCCGTCGGCGAGCTACAGCAAGGCGGTCATCTCGAATCTGCTGCAGCCGGGCGCGACGATCGGCGAAGCTCTCGTGCGCGCGAAGGCGCAAACGCGCGACCGCACGCTGGTGGAGATGTACAACCTGCTCGGCGATCCCGCGGTCGTGCTCGAGCGCCCGCGCGACGACGCGACCGTCGTCTTCGACGGCGCACGCTGGAGTCCCGCCGCGCTCGTCGACCTGCGCCTGCCGCGCTTCGACGGCAACGTCACCGTCGACTGGCTCGGCGCCGATGGCGCACGTCTCGCCAAGGCCGACTACCGCGTCGACGACGCGCGCTTCCGTTTGCCCGTTCCCGCCGCGCTCGTCGGCAAGGTCGCCGAGGCGCGCGTCTACGCGGCCTCGCCCACGACCGGACGCGACGCGGTCGGCCGCGGCGTCATTGAAAAAGCGGCGCCGACGAAGTCGCTGCTCGCACGCGCCGGCGCGTGGTGGCACGAACTGACGCGCCCGCCGTACAAGCGCAGCGCACCGCCCGTCGAGGACACGATTTCTATCCTCGATTTCGACGGCCCGGCGCAGTACGGACCGCACACGAAAGTGCCGAAGAAAGCCGTCGAACGCGCCGCGCATGGGAAGGAAGCGAAACCGTCACCATGACGCGCGCTGCCGCTCGACGCTTCGGCGCTTCCGTATCGTCGAGGCGCGTCGATGGGTGATGGGCTCATCCGCACTGTCGCCGCCGTCATCGCCGACGGCGAAGGCCGCGTCCTGCTCGTGCGCAAGCGCGGCTCGCGCGTCTTCATCCAACCCGGTGGCAAACGCGAAGCCGGCGAAGACGCGTTGACCACACTCGCCCGAGAACTCCACGAAGAACTCGGCGTGACCCTGCGCACCGGCAGCGCGCGACGCCTCGGCGAATTCGAAGCCAACGCCGTCAACGAACCGGGCCGCCGCGTGCGCGGCGAAGCCTTCGCGGTTGAGATCTACGGCACGCCGATCGCACAAGCGGAAATCGAGGAACTGCGCTGGATTGCGCCGCGGCCGCCTTACGACGTCGAAGTCGCGCCGCTCAGCGCCGAGTACATCCTGCCTGCGTTCGTGGCGTCACGCTCCCCGTAGGCAACTTCTGCTGCTGCGCGCAGGAGCACGCTGCCTTTGCTTTTCCGGACCCTTCAGCGGTGGTGAACGGCGGACGAAAAGGCCCGCAGGGCGCGCGCACGATGCGCGCGCGTTCGCCGTTGGCGCAGGATGCGCCGTCGGCGAACCTCGGCCGGCGTTCACGAACCTTCCGCGCAGGATGCGCGGAAGGCGCCGATGCCGGGTTGTCCTTCTCTTTGGTTTCTTTCTCTTGGACAAGCAAGAGAAAGAAACCGGCCCGCAGGGATGCGGGACGAACCGCACAGGGATGTGAGTCGGTTGTCGCAAAAACCCAAACGCACAATCAACACCATCCCCACCCAACCCTCCCCTTGAAGGGGAGGGCTAAAAGCATGCGACCGTTCGCCGGCTCGCGATGCCCGATGGCATCGCTCAAAAGCCAGCCCACCGCTTTGAAGGGAGGAGCCAAAAGCCAACCGCCTACGAGGCCGCCACAAACTCCAGCGCCGCCGAATTCATGCAATAGCGCAGCCCGCTCGGCGGCGGTCCGTCGGGGAAGACGTGGCCGAGGTGGCTGTCGCAACGGGCGCAACGGATTTCGGTGCGGGTCATGCCGTGGCTGGTGTCACGGATTTCGCGGACGTGCTGCGCATCGAACGGTTCGTAAAAACTCGGCCAACCGGTGCCGGATTCGAATTTTGTCACCGACTTGAACAGCGGCAGGCCGCACAGGCGGCAGGCGAACACGCCATCGCCGTGCTCGTGCAGCAGGCCGCCGCAGAACGGGCGTTCGGTGCCGTGGTCGAACAACACGTAGCGCTCCTCGGGCGTGAGGCGTTCGGCGAGCTGGTCGCGTTCGGCCGTCGAGATCGGCGTGATGTCGTAGCCGGATGCGGACACCTTCTTCGTCGATGCGTTCATGCGAGGCCTCCGTCGCTCGACGCATCGTCGCGCAGCCAGTCGCCGAACTGTTTGCGGAGTTTCGCGACCTTCGGCGCGGCGACGGCAGCGATGTAGCCCTGCTCGGGATGCAGGGCGGCGTAGTTCTGGTGATAGCGCTCGGCGTCGTGGAACGCATCGAGCGGCACGACCTGCGTTGCGATCGGCGCGGCGAACGCGTGCGCGGCGTCGAGTTGCGCGATGTAGCGCGTGGCGACATCGCGCTGCGTGTCGTCGACGCAGAAGATCGCCGAACGATACTGGCGGCCGCGGTCATTGCCCTGACGGTCGACCTGGGTTGGATCATGGGCGATCGTGAAGAACACCTTGAGCAGCTGGCCGTAGCTGATCTTGTGCGGGTCGAAGCGGATCGACACCGCTTCCGCATGGTCGGTCGCGCCGCTGCAGACGCGCTCGTAGTTCGCGCTCGCGGCATCGCCGCCGCTGTAGCCGGAAGTCACTTCGAGCACGCCGGCGAGTTCGCGGAACACGGCTTCCACACACCAGAAGCAGCCGCCGGCGAGCACGGCGCGTGCTTCACGGGCGCCGGCCGCAGGCGCGGGGTCGAACGCGGGATCGGGCACGCGCGAGCGCTCGACGGCGAGGCTCGCACCGGGAATGTCGCAGACAAGGTTCATGGGCGTCTCCGGATCATGGGCGCCGACAAGGAACGGATCGGCGCGGGGAACCTTGCAGATGATGGCGTGGTCAGGGCGATGCAAGCGCGGGAACAGGCGCGGCTCGCACACTGGCTTTCGGGGATGCGCCTGTTCAAAGTTGCTTTGTAAAGAAGGATTTACTCGACGACGCGCTGCAACATGGCGTGCCGGCTGCTAGCCTTCGTGCCTCATCACCATTCACGTTCCGGCGCTGCGCCGGACCCGCAAGGAACGTCTCCATGTCGCGTTGGAAAATCGCGCTGATCGTCGTCGCCGTCGTCCTCGCCGCCGTGATCGGCTGGCGCATCCTGTCCTCGCGCTCCGCGGCCGGCGGCGCCGGGGGCATGCGCGGCGGCATGGGTGGCGGCGCCGACAATGACCCGATCCCGGTGACCGTGGTCGCCGCGACGACGCAGGACGTGCCGCTCTACCTGCCCGCGCAGGGCACCGTGCAGGCACTCAACACGGTGACCGTGAACGCGCAGGTCAGCGGCCAGCTCAAGGCGCTGCATTTCGCCGAGGGACAGGAGATCAAGCAGGGCGAGCTCATCGCCGAGATCGATCCGCGCACGTTCCAGGCGTCGCTCGACCAGGCAACGGCGAAGAAGAAGCAGGACGCCGCGCAGCTCGTCGCCTCGCAGAGCACGCTCGCGCGCTATGAAGAACTGATGAAGAAGAACTTCGTCTCCGCGCAGGATCTGGAAAACCAGCGCCAGACCGTGCGCCAGCAGCAGGCGCTCGTCTCGGCCGACAACGCCGCCGTGTCCAGCGCGCAGACGCAGCTCGGCTACACGCGCATCACCGCGCCGATCAGCGGCGTCGCCGGCATTCGCGGCGTCGATGTCGGCAACCTCGTCACCGCCAACGGCACCGGCATCGTCACGCTGACGCAGATCCATCCGATCAACGTGATGTTCTCGCTGCCCGCGCAGAACCTCGACAGCGTGCGCGGCGCGCAGGCAGCGACGCCGGACGGCGTCGAAGTGACCGCACTCGATCGCACCGATGCGCACGAGATCGCCAAGGGCGTGCTCAAGGTCGTCGACAACCAGATCGACACCTCGACGAACACGTTCAGGGTCAAGTCCGAGTTCGCGAATGCCGACGGTTTGCTGTGGCCGGGCCAGTTCGTCAACGTGCGCGTCAAGGTGAAGACCCTCGGCGGCGCCGTCGTGGTGCCTGCGACCGCGGTGCAGCGCGGGCCGGACAACAGCTACGCCTACGTGCTGCAGCCCGACAACACGGTCGCGATGAAGCCGATCGTGCCCGGCGGCGATGCCGGCGACGACAACGTCGTCGTGACGAGCGGCCTCGCCGCGGGCGAGCGCGTCGTCACCGAAGGCCAGTTTCGCCTGAAGCCCGGCAGCAAGGTGCAGGCGCTCGCACCCGGCGAAACGCCGGCGGCGCCGACCGCCGAGGAACTGGCCAAGCTGAAGGCCAAGAGCGGCCAGCAGGGGCAGCGCCGCGGCGGCGGCGGTCCCCGCCACTGACCGCGGCACGCGCGCGGCCAGCCCGCGCGCGCGCTGCCCGACACAGGACTGCACATCGTGGGCTTTTCCTCCCTCTTCATCCGCCGCCCGATCGCGACCTCGCTGCTCATGCTGGCGCTGCTGCTGCTCGGCGTGATCGGCTATCGCGCGCTGCCTGTCGCCGCGCTGCCCGACATCGACGCGCCGAGCCTGATCGTCACCACGCAATATCCCGGCGCGAGCGCGTCGACGATGGCGACGCTGGTGACGACGCCGCTGGAACGCCAGTTCGGGCAGATCTCCGGCGTCGCGACGATGACGTCGGACAGTTCCGCGGGCCTGTCGACGATCATCATCGAGTTCGACAAGAGCCGCGACATCGACGCCGCCGGCCAGGACGTGCAGTCGGCGATCAACGCCGCGCGCGGCACGCTGCCGGGCAACCTGCCGTATCCGCCGATCTACAACAAGGTCAATCCGGCCGACGCGCCGATCCTGACCCTGATGCTGACTTCGGACTCGCGCCCGCTGCGCGATGTCAACGACTACGCCGACTCCATCCTCGCCCAGCGCCTGTCCCAGATTTCCGGCGTCGGCCTCGTCTCGATCGCGGGCAACGTGCGCCCGGCCGTGCGCGTGCAGGTCAATCCCGCGCAGCTCGCCAACCTCGGCCTGACCATGGAGGACGTGCGCAGCGCGCTCACCCAAGCCAACGTCAACGCGCCCAAGGGCAGCCTCAACGGCACGGTGCAGAGCTTTTCGATCGGCACCAACGACCAGCTCGTCGATGCCGCCGATTACCGCTCGACGGTCATCACCTACAAGAACAATGCGCCGGTGCTGCTCTCCGACATCGCGCAAGTCGTCGACGGCGTCGAGAACGACCAGCTCGCGGCGTGGGCGAACAGCAAGCCCGCCGTGCTGCTCGACATCCGTCGCCAGCCCGGCGCGAACATCGTGCAGACCGTGGCCGACATCCAGCAGCAGCTGCCGCAGCTGCGCGCGCTGTTGCCGGCGGACGTGAAATTGCAGGTGTTCTCCGACCGCACGGTGACGATCCGCGCCTCGGTCGAGGACGTGCAGTTCACGCTGCTGCTCACCATCTGCCTCGTCGTCGCGGTGATCTTCGTGTTCCTGCGCCGGCTGTGGGCGACGGTGATCCCGTCGGTCGCGGTGCCGCTGTCGCTGCTCGGCACGTTCGGCGTCATGGCCTTCGCCGGCTTCTCGCTCGACAACCTGTCGCTGATGGCGCTGACCGTCGCCACCGGTTTCGTCGTCGATGATGCGATCGTGATGATCGAGAACATCGTGCGCTACATCGAGCAGGGCAAGCAGCCGAAGGAAGCGGCCGAGATCGGCGCGAAGGAAATCGGCTTCACCGTGCTCTCGCTGACCGTGTCGCTGATCGCGGTGTTCCTGCCGCTGCTGCTCATGCCCGGCGTCACCGGCCGCCTGTTCCACGAGTTCGCGTGGGTGCTGACGATCGCGGTCGCGATCTCGATGTTCATCTCGCTGACGCTGACGCCGATGATGTGCGCCTACCTGCTCAAGGCGGACGAATTGCCGGCAGGCGATCACGATGCGCATGTGCATGCGAAAGACGACCTGTGGTCGCGCACGCTCGCCGGCTACGGGCGCACGCTCGACTGGGTGCTCGCGCGCCAGCCGCTGATGCTGCTCGTCGCCTCGGTCACTGTCGTCGTCACCATCGCGCTGTACGTGATGATCCCGAAGGGCCTGTTGCCCGAGCAGGACACCGGCCTCGTCACCGGCGTCGTGCAGGCCGACCAGAACATCGCGTTCCCGGCGATGGAGGAACGCACCAAGGCCGTCGCCGAATCACTGCGCGGCGTGCCGGGCGTCGCCGGCATCGCCGCCTTCGTCGGCGCCGGCTCGATCAACCCGACGCTCAACCAAGGCCAGCTCAGCATCGTGCTCAAGCCGCGCGGCGAACGCGACGGCCTCGAGGCGCTGCTGCCGAAACTGCAACAGGCCGCGGCGCATATCCCGGGCGCGGCGCTCTACCTCAAGCCCGTGCAGGACGTCGCTCTCGACACGCGCGTCGCGCCGACCGAATACCAGTACTCGCTGTCGGAAGTGAACTCCAGCGAGCTCGCCGGCTTCGCCGCGCAGATGACCGATGCGCTGAAGAAGCGGCCGGAGCTCGCCGACGTCGACAACAACCTCGTCGTGCAGGGCAATGCGCTGCAGCTCACCGTCGACCGCGAGAAGGCGAGCCGCCTCGGCGTGCCGATGCAGACCATCGACGACACGCTCTACGACGCCTTCGGCCAGCGCCAGATCTCGACCATCTTCACCCAGCTCAACCAGTACCGCGTCGTGCTCGAGGTCGCGCCGGAATTCCGTACCACGACCGCGCTGCTCGACCAGCTCACCGTGCGCGGCAACGGCAACGGCGCGCTCACCGGCAGCAATGCGACGACCTACGGCCAGGTCACTTCGAGCAATTCGGCGACGCCCTCGGGCATCGGCAATACCGGCAACGTGGGCATCGCGGTCGGCGGCGGCGGCACGATCCCGTTGTCGGCGTTGGCGACGGCCACGCAAGGCAACGCTCCGCTCGTGGTCAGCCACCAGGACCAGCTGCCCGCAGTGACGATCTCGTTCAACCTCGCGCCCGGCTATTCGCTGTCCGACGCAGTGCGCGCGTTCGACGAGGTCACGGCGCAGCTCAAGTTCCCGCCGCAGGTGCGCGGCCAGTTCGTCGGCAAGGCCGCCGAGTTCTCCGCCTCGCTTGCCGACGAGGTGCTGCTCCTGCTCGCCGCCGTCGTCGTCATCTACATCGTGCTCGGCGTGCTCTACGAGAGCTACATCCACCCGATCACGATCATTTCGACGCTGCCGCCGGCCGGCGTCGGCGCGCTGCTCGCGCTGTACCTGTGCGGCATGCCGCTGTCGGTGGACGGCATCGTCGGCATCGTGCTGCTCATCGGCATCGTCAAGAAGAACGCGATCATGATGATCGACTTCGCGATCGAAGCGCAGCGCGACGGCATGAACGCGCACGACGCGATCCGCCGCGCCTGCCTGCTGCGCTTCCGCCCGATCATGATGACCACGGCGGCCGCGCTGCTCGGCGCGCTGCCGCTCGCGCTCGGCAACGGCATCGGCTCGGAACTGCGCAAGCCGCTGGGCGTGTCGATCGTCGGCGGCCTGCTGCTGTCGCAGCTCATCACGCTGTACACGACGCCGGTGATCTACCTGTATTTCGAGCGCTTCTCGGACTGGATGCGCGCGCGTCGCGAGCATCGCGCGCTCGCGCGGGCGAGGGTGGCATGAACGCGGTAGGCGCACTGGGCGCCACGCAGGTCGCCATGAGGCCGTCATTCCCGCGAAAGCGGGAATCCAGCTCTTGCTTTGATTCGTTTCGTTTTTGCGAAAACCGACTCGCGTCCATGCGAGTTCGTCCCGCATCCCTGCGGGCCGGTTCCTTTTCTTTGCTTGCCCAAAGAAAAGTAACCAAAAGAAAAGGCACCCTCACGGCCGCGGTCACGCGCGCTTCCTGCGCGCGCGACTTCGCGAGCGCGCTCCGGGGTTTGCCGACAGCGCATCCCTGCGCTGACGGCAGACTGATCCGCATCCTGCGGATCACCCTGCGGGCCTTTTCTGCGCGCGCTCGCCGCGGCCAAGAGGGGGCCTTGAAAAGCCAAAGCGCGGCCTTCCTGGCCGCAGAAGCGACGGTGCCACGAGCTTCAGCTTTTTGCTTTGCTTTGGCTTCTGCGCGCAGGAGCGCGCTGCCTTTGTTTTTCCGGGCCCCTTCAGCGGCGGTGGACGGCGGACGACAAAGCCCGCAGGGGCGCGCGCACGATGCGCCCGCGTTCGCCGTTGGCACAGGGAATGTGCCGTCGGCGAACCTCGGCCGGCGTTCACGGACCTTCCGCGCAGGATGCGCGGAAGGCGTCGATGCTGGGCTGCCCTTTCTCTTGGTGACTTCTCTTTGGGCAAGCAAAGAGAAGTTACTGGCCCGCAGGGATGCGGGACGAACCACACATGGACGTGAGTCGGTTTTCGCGAACACACAACAATCGACGCGAAACCGAATCCCAGCGGAGCGCCAACCATGAACGTCTCCGCGCCCTTCATCCGCCGTCCGATCGCAACTTCGCTGCTCGCGATGGGGCTCGCCGCGGCGGGCGCGATCTGCTATTTCCTGCTCGGCATCAGCGCGCTGCCGAACCTCGAATTCCCGGCGATCTTCGTCAGCGCGAGCCAGCCCGGCGGCAGCGCCGACGTCATGGCATCGACCGTGGCCGCGCCGCTGGAGCGCCATCTCGGCCAGATTCCCGGCATCGACACGATCAACTCGAGGAGCAGCGAGAACAGCGCATCGGTTTTCCTCATGTTCGATGCGAGCCGCAACGTCGACGACGCCGCGCGCGACGTGCAGGCGGCGATCAACGCCGCCGCGCCCGACCTGCCGTCGGGCCTGACCAATGCGCCGACCTACCGCAAGATGAATCCGAACAACCAGCCCGTGCTCGCGCTCGCGCTGACGTCGGATACCGAGCCGATGTCGAAACTCTACGACTACGCCGATTCGCTGCTCGCGCAGCGCATTCGCCAGTTGCCGGGCGTGAGCGACGTCGAGGTCGCCGGCGGCGCGACGCCCGCGGTGCGCGTCGACCTCAACCTGCGCGCGCTCAACGCGATGGGCCTGTCGCCGGACCAGCTGCGCAACGCGCTCGTCGCGGCGAACGTGACCTCGCCGCAGGGTTTCCTCTCTGACGGCAAGACGACGATGGCGGTCGCCGCGAACGACGCGCTGCACACCGCGGCCGAGTTCGCCGACCTCGTCATCTCGATGCACAACGGCGTGCCGGTGCGGCTCAGCGACGTCGCCGACGTCCACGACGGCCAGCAGGACCAGTACCAGGCGGCGTGGTTCGGCGCCCAGCGCGCGATCCTGCTGTTCGTGCGCAAGCAGGCCGATGCCAACGTCATCGCGGCCGTCGACAGCGTCAAGGCCGATATCCCGCTCATGCAGAGCTGGTTGCCGGCCAACGTGCAGCTGACGCCGTTCTTCGACCGCACGCCGATCATCCGCGCGTCGGTCGACGAAGTGCAGGTGAGCCTGCTCATCAGCCTCGGCATGGTCGTGCTGACGATGGCGTTGTTCCTGCGCCGCCTCGCGCCGACGCTGATCGCGGCGACCGCGGTGCCGCTGTCGATCGCCGGCGCGTTCATCGTCATGTACGTGCTCGGCTACACGCTCGACAACATGTCGCTGATGGCGCTCGTCATTGCGATCGGCTTCGTCGTCGACGATGCGATCGTCGTCATCGAGAACGTGATCCGCCACGTCGACGCGGGCATGGGCCGGCTCGAGGCGACCCTGCTCGGTGCAAAGGAGATCGGCTTCACCATCGTCTCGATCACGTTGTCGCTGATCGCGGTGTTCGCGCCGGTGATGTTCGCCAGCGGCATCACCGGCATGTTCTTCAAGGAATTCACGGTCACGCTGATCTCGGCGATCGTGTTCTCGGCCATCGTCTCGCTGACGCTGACGCCGGCACTGTGCGGGCGCTTCCTGTCGCCGCATTCGGAAGCCAGGCCCTCGCGCTTCGGCGACGCGCTCGATCGCTTCCACGCGCGCATGCTCGGCGCGTACCGGCGCATGCTCGACCACGCATTGCGCTGGCCGCGCCTGACCGCGCTGCAGCCGTTGCTGCTCATCGTCGTCACGATGTTCCTCATGCGCTTCGTGCAGGGAGGCCTGTTCCCGCAACAGGACACCGGCATGCTGTTCGGCCGCATCACCGCCGGCACGGACGTGTCGCCGCCGCGCATGATGGAGCAGACGGTGAAGATCGCCGACCTCGTCATCAAGGATCCGGCCGTGCTCAACGTCGGCTCGCGCCTCGGCGGCGGCTACGGTGGTGGCGGCGGCGGCAGCGGCCAGCTCTACATCACGCTCAAGCCGCTGGCCGATCGCCACGGCGAGTCGACGTTCGACGTGATGACGCGCCTCAACGCGACCGCGCAGCGCATGCCCGGCGTGCAGATGCGCCTGCGTCCCGTGCAGGACCTGCCCAGCGGCGGTGGTGGCGGCGGCAACAGCGGCGGCCAATACCAGGTGCAGCTCAAGGGCAACGACATCGCGACGCTGCAGCAATGGATGCCCAAGCTCGTCGATGCGCTGAAGAAGGTGCCGCAGCTGCGCGACGTCGGCAGCGACATCGACGAAGCCGGCCCGCGCCAGACGCTCATCATCGACCGTCCGACCGCGGCGCGCCTCGGCGTCAGCGTCGGCGCGATCGACAGCGCGCTCAACGACGCGTTCGGCCAACGCCAGGTGTCGACGATCTATTCCGACATCAACCAGTTCAAGGTCGTGGTCAGCGCGCTCCCGAACCAGTCGACCGATCCGTCATCGCTGGAAAAGCTCTACGTGCGCGCGACCTCGGGCGCGATGGTGCCGATCACCGCGGTGACGAAGATGCACAGCGGCGTCGCGCCGACCGAGGTCGAGCACGAGAGCCAGTTCTCGGTGACCAGCCTGTCGTTCAACCTCGCGCCCGGCGTGAGCATGAGCGAAGGCCAGGCGCTCATCGAGAAGACGATTGCCGGGATGCGGCTGCCGGGTGATATCCGCCTCGATTTCGCGGGCGATTTCCGCAATTTCCAGAAGCAGCAGGGCGACACTTCGTTGCTCATCTTCGGCGCGATCGTCGTCGTCTACATCGTGCTCGGCATGCTCTATGAGAGCCTCATCCACCCGGTCACGATCCTGTCCACGCTGCCGTCCGCGGGCGTGGGCGCGCTACTCGCGATGGTGCTGACCGGCACGGAGCTTTCGGTCGTGTCGATGATCGCGATCGTGCTGCTCATCGGCATCGTCAAGAAGAACGCGATCATGATGGTCGACTTCGCGCTCGTCGCCGAACGAGAACACCACCTGCCGCCACTCGAAGCGATCCGCGAAGCCTGCCTCGTGCGCTTCCGCCCGATCATGATGACCTCGATGGTCGCGATCTGCGCCGCGCTGCCGCTCGCGATCGGCATCGGCACCGGCTCGGAACTGCGCCGCCCGCTCGGCATCGCGATGATCGGCGGCCTGCTCGTCTCGCAGAGCCTGACCCTGATCTCGACGCCGGCGATCTACCTCATCTTCGCGCGCATCAGCGAACGCCGGCGCCAGCGCAAGGCCGAGCGGCGGGCGCGGCGGCTGGCGGCGACGGCAACCTGAGCGACGCGCTCAGCGCGCGTCCCTCCAGACGACCTTTTCGTCGCCGCGCTTGTCGCGGAAGTCCGGGCACTTGCCGTCACCACCGCCGACGAAGCCTCCGTCGGGTTCGCACAATCGCGCGCCCTGCGCGTCGTAGAGCACGCCCGGCACGTCGCAGCAACGCGGCGGCACGTAGTAGACGATCTGCCCGTGCCAGCGGTAGCGCACGATACGCGCCGGCGGATTCGTGCGCGGCGCCGCTTCGAACTTCGCGACGACATCCTTGACGAACACGGGCGTATCGGCGGTGGACTGCAGCGCCTGCGCGAACGCGCCGGACGCGCCAGCGGCGACCGCGAACGATGCGGGCACGAATGACATCAGGCGCATCGCGAATCTCCTTCCGATTGACGCGCGTGCAACGGACGCGCGGCGCGCGCGGGATTGCCTTGGCCGCGCTCAGAAACCGAGCATGCCGCGATCGAGCGGCACCGTCCCGCGTGGTTTCGTGGCAAATCTTCGCGACGCCGGCAGCGGCACGCCGCGTTCGAGATGCGCCCACAGCGCATCGAGTGCGCGGTAGCCGTACGGCATGAGCGGGACGTGGCGGTCGCCGAAGCCGGGTACGGCGAGGAAGGCGTCGAAGTGCTGCGCGTGCGGCACCCGCCAATAAGTCGGCACGCGGCCGGCGGCGCGCAGCGCGTCGACGTAGGGCGCACTGGCGAAGTCGATTGGCAGGAGACCGTCCTGTTCGCCCTGCGCGACGAGGATCGGCAGGTCCGTGCGCGGCAATGTCGCGGCGGTGGCGGCGACCGCTTCGCGCAACGCGTGCGCGCCGTCGCCATCGCCGTCCCACAACGCGCGCAGGCATTGCACGCCAGGCGCGGTCGGATCGGCCGATGCTTCGACGCCGCCGAGCAGCATCACGCCGGCGCCAGGCGGAATGCCGCTCGCATCCGACCACCATGCCGCGCGCGTCGCAGCGTCGGCCGGCGCGGGCATGCCGCTCGTCGACAGCGCGGCGAACGAGAAACCGCACGGCATCGCGCCGGGCGCGGCGCGCAGGTAAGCGGACGCATACGTCGCGCCGATCGCGCGCCAGAGATCGAACGCGGTCGAGCTCGCAGCGGTCGCGATCGTTTCGTCGCGCCAGCCGCTCGCGTGCAGGCGTTCGAGCGCGGAACGCGCCTGCGCGGCGAGGTCCGCGCCTTCGATGAGCCCGGCCGCGCGCAGGTGCGCGCAACGCGCGAGCCACGCGGGCGCGACGGCGCCTTGCGCGCGTGCGAACGGTACGTCGTCGAAGCGCGCATCGGCGAGCGCGCAAGGCATGAGCAAAGCGGCTTCGGTGACGTAGTCGTAGAGCGCGCGGCCATGGCCTTCGACATGCACGTTCGGTTCCAGCGCGACGACGCCCGCGAGCAGGTGCGCGTCGTCGAGTCCGGCCGCCTGCAGCACCGCGCCGCCGCCGTTGGAAATGCCGGCGGCTATGATGCGCGTGTTGTGCGCGGTGAACGGCGCTTGTTGCGGGAACGCGCGATCGAGCATGGCCAGGCCGAAGCGTGCCGCCTGCAGCACGTGGCGGCCCCAGTCCGCTTCCGGATTGTCGCCCGAGTGCGCGTGCTTGACCGCGATGCCGTGCGCGGCGCTCGTCGCTGCCGGCCCGAATTCGAGCGGCGCTTCGCCGCGGCGCGCACGCGTGCCGTCGAGCGCGACGCCCGTGTCCGAATCCAGATCGAAATAGCCCGAACCCGTGCCCTTGTCGGTGTAGACGACCGCGCAGCCGCGCGACAGGCCCCACGCACCGGCGAGCGCGATCGCGCCGTAAACGCCACGCGAGCCGGACGACGGTGCAACGACGAGGCAGCGCGCCTTCGCGTCGAACGTGTCGGGAATCTGGGCGAGCACGCGGTGTGGGGCATGCGCGCCGGGCAGTCGCGCGAACGCGCTGAACTCGCGTCCCGGCACGTTTGGCGCGCCCCCGTACAGCGTGCCGTAGCCGCCGAGCGGGCCGAGATCGGCGATACCGGCCCAGCTGGCGTGGATCGCGCGGCGGCGCAGTTCATCGGCGGTAGGTGCCGACGGATCGAAGAATGCGGGCGGCTTCGCGCGCAGGTCATCGAGGCCGAGGCCGGCGCTGAGCAGGTCGTCGTCGCCGCGATGGGAGGTTTCGCGGACTTCGCCGACGAGGTCGCTGGCAGTCATGGCGTTCTCCGGTGGCGTGGGATGCGGCGGGCAGGACGGCAACAAGTTCGCGCCGGCGCACAGGGTAAGCCGGTGAAGGCATCAAGGCATCGAACCGTGCAGGGCCCTTTCCACGGCATTCATCCAGCGGGAATACGCTCGGAGATCCCGCAACGATGGAGCATGCCATGCCTTATGCGCGCAACAACGATTTGCCCGATTCCGTGCGCGATCACTTGCCGGAACATGCGCAAGCGATCTACCGCGAAGCGTTCAACCACGCCTGGGACGAATACGCGCAGGCCAAGGACCGCCGCAGCGACGAATCGCGCGAGGAAACCTCGCACAAGGTCGCCTGGTCGGCCGTGAAGACGAAGTACGAACGCAGCGCAGACGGCGACTGGCACGCGAAGTGACGACATGCCGCGCTGCGAAAGTGCGGCGGAACGGTGCTGTGCACCACGCGATCAAGGCCTGTTCGGTCACGCTAGTGTCGGCGTCAGCCGGGTCAACGTTTGCGGCTGCCGCCATTTGGCACGACGGTGCAAGTGATGGTCGGGAGCAAGTCATTGGCAGCTGCTCAGAGTGGGTCGGCAACTTTGGATGCTATAAGTTCATCGAGGGTGGTTGCGTCCGGCAGGTGTGCGCGGACTGAGCAGCAACTCACAATTCATTCAAGCCGACGCCGCTTCGCGGCGCGACTCAACTCCGGCGTCGGGCTTTCACGAGAGAGGTTCGCAATGTCTTCGCCAAGCGCGATCGCACTCACCACCTTTGTTGCCTGGACGCTTCTTCTCCTGACTCTCATGGAAGTCGTTCGCACGCAACTTGTCTTGCGTGGGAAAGTTCCTGCCAACGGGTTCAGGCCTGACAATGCAAATCTATCGTCCTTCATGCAGCGACTGGCCAGAGCGCACGCCAACTGCATCGAGAACCTGCCGATCTTTGGTGGATTGCTCCTGATCGCTGTCGTTACCGGCAATACGTCGATTACGGACCCGCTGGCCTGCCTCTTCCTGTGCGCCCGCATTTTTCAGTCGCTTACACACCTGGCATCGGTGTCTGCCCTTGCGGTTACGATCCGCTTTACCGCCTTTGCCGTTCAAATGGCAATCGGGCTGTACTGGGCTTTCAGCCTGCTAGCCGCGGCGTGAGGCCACGCAATTCAGTCAAGTCGACGCGGCTTCACGGCGTCGCTCAACCAGGTGCCGGAGCTCATGAAGAATCTTGCAAACATCGTTCTGCTGCTGTTGGCCCTGGCGGCGCCTGTCGTTCTGTTTTTGCTGCTTCAATCCCATTTCAAACTGCAAAACCTCGTCGCAGCGGCGATCGCCGTTGCTGTGGGCTGGGCACTGAACATTGCGTGGGCTCTGTCCACTCAAGATGAATCGCAAAAAAATCTTTCAATTGCAAAGCGCTTCGGCTGGGCGTGTCCTGCAGGCCTTGTCCTTATCACCTGGGTCATTTGGCACTTCGTGAATCGTGCCGCGTAAGGTCCGGCAATCCGAAAAAGTCGACGCCGATTCGCCGTTTCGCTTGATTCAGGCGTCGATTCTCCTGGGCACTTTCCATGACTCCAGCAAGGACATCGACTACGCAGGCCAACGATTGGCGGTCCGACATGCTGGCCCGTATCCGAACGTTGATCCTGACGGCCGATCCGCAGGTCATGGAAGAGGCCAAGTGGAAAAAGCCGTCGAATCCTTCGGGCGTTCCCGTCTGGTCGCGCTTTGGCATCATTTGCACTGGCGAAACCTACAGGGACAAGATCAAGCTGACCTTCGCCAAAGGCGCTGCCTTGAGTGACCCACAACGGCTGTTCAACGCCAGTCTGGACGGGACAGTCCGACGCGCCATCGACCTTGAACAAGGCGGCCGTCTTGACGAGGTGGCTTTTCAAGAACTCGTCCGATCGGCGGTCGCGCTAAACAGCGAGTCCATGGAAGGCCAGGACGTCGTCCAGGCAGCGCTGTCCGGCGACGGCAACGAATCGCGGGATCGCGACTTCGACGCCGCAAGGCGATGCGGCTTGACCAAGCGTCACACGCACATCGCTTTCAACTGCATTCGAAGAAGGCCCGCCGTGGCCGGATGGCCCGTTTCGAAGTGCCGCATGTCGCCTCGCGGCGCGGCCCGGCTCGACACTGCCTGGGCGCACCGCTCCGTATCCGCCATGGATAAAGCCTCGCCTTTCTCCTGCGCCCCCGGTGTTGGAACGCCATTGCGCGCTTCGACCAAAGTCGCAGCCGCGCCGCGCGCGGCCTCGGTTAGCCTGCCGACAGGCAGCGGCGAGGCGCCACGCGATGAACTACGAAACCTTGTATCGGCAATCCATCGAGGAACCCGAGGCGTTCTGGGCCGAGCAGGCCAAGGCGATCGACTGGCATCGCCCGTTCGATCGCGTGCTCGAATACGACAAGCCGCCGTTCCGGCGCTGGTTCGTCGGCGGTCAGACCAATCTTTGCCACAACGCGGTCGATCGCCATCTCGCCGCGCGCGGCGACCAGCTCGCGCTGGCGGTGATTTCGACCGAGACCGGCCAGCGCCACCACTACACGTACCGCGAACTGCACCGCGAGGTGAACGCGTTCGCGGCGGTTCTCGTCGAGCTCGGCGTCGGCCGCGGCGATCGCGTCGTCATCTACATGCCGAACATGGCGGAAGCCGTGTTCGCGGTGCTCGCCTGCGCGCGCATCGGCGCGATCCATTCGGTCGTGTTCGGCGGATTCGCGGCGCACAACCTCGCGCTGCGCATCGACGACGCGCGCGCGAAACTCGTCATCTGCGCCGACGCGGGCATGCGCGCGGGCAAGGTGATCCGCTACAAGCCGCTGGTCGACGCGGCGATCGAACAGGCGCAGTTCAAGCCCGAGCACGTGCTGGTCGTGTCGCGAGGGCTCGATCCCGAACTCGCCCTCGTCGAAGGCCGCGACCTCGACTACGCGACACTCAAGGCGCGCCACGCCGACGCGCAGGTGCCGGTGACGTGGCTCGAATCGAACGAGCCGAGCTACCTGCTTTATACGTCCGGCACGACCGGCAAGCCGAAAGGCGTGCAGCGCGACGTCGGCGGTCATGCGGTCGCGCTCGCGCTGTCAATGCGCACGGTGTTCGACGTCGGCCCGGGACAGGTCATGTTCTCCACGTCCGACGTCGGCTGGGCGGTCGGCCACAGCTACAACATCTACGGACCGCTGCTCGTCGGCGCGACGTCCCTGCTCTACGAGGGCACGCCGGTGAATCCCGACGCGGGCATCTGGTGGCAGCTGTGCGCCGAGTACGGCGTGCGCACGATGTTCTCCTCGCCGACCGCGATCCGCGTGCTCAAGAAGCAGGATCCGGCGTGGCTGCGCAAATACGCGCTGCCCGATTTCCGCTGGCTGTTTCTCGCCGGCGAGCCGCTCGACGAGCCGACCGCGCGCTGGATTTCGGAAGGCCTCGGCAAGCCCGTCATCGACAACTACTGGCAGACCGAAACCGGCTGGCCCGTGCTCTGCCTGCATCTAGGCCTTGGTTTGAAGCCCGTGAAATTCGGCTCGCCCGGCTTGCCCAATTTCGGCTATCGACTGCGCGTCATCAACGAGGTCACCGGCCAGGACGCGGCCGCGAACGAGAAAGGCGTGCTCGTCGCGCAGCCGCCGTTGCCGCCGGGTTGTCTGACCACGGTGTGGAACGACGACGAGCGTTTCCTGCGCAGCTATTTCGGCCACTTCAACGAACTCGTCTACAGCTCGCTGGACTGGGCGATCCGCGACGAGGACGGCTACACCTTCATCCTCGGCCGCACCGACGACGTCATCAACGTCGCCGGTCATCGCCTGGGCACGCGCGAGATCGAGGAAGCCGTCGCCACGCATTCGAGCGTCGCCGAAGCGGCCGTGATCGGCGTGCAGGACGAGGTGAAAGGCCAGGTGCCGGTGGTGTTCGCGACGCTGAAATCGCCGCTTTCGGAAAGCGCCTCGCGCAACGCCGCCGCGCTCGCGTTGCAGCAGCGCGTCGTCGATCAGCTCGGCGCGGTGGCGCGGCCGGCGCACGTCTACCTCGTCGGCGCGCTGCCGAAGACGCGCTCGGGAAAACTGCTGCGTCGCTCGATCCAGGCACTCGCCGAAGCGCGCGACGCGGGCGACCTGTCCACGCTCGACGATCCGAACGCGCTCGAGGAAATCCGCACGGCGCTCGCGCGCGGCGCAGACACCAGCCTTGTCTGATAACCCGCGCGCCGTTCAGCGCTGCGCGAGCGCGGCGCGAATCGCGTCGAGGCCGAGCGCATCGCTCGCCTGCGGCGACGGCAGCCCGGCACGCGCGCACCAGGCTGCAAAGCGCGGGTCGTTGCGGAAGCGCAGCAAAAATGCATCGGACAACACGTTGTGCATAGCCGACCCACCGCGATCCAGATCGCGCTGCAGCCACTCGAACGCATGATCGGCGTCGTCGCGCAAGGCATAGGCGCGCGCAAGGGTATAGGCGTCGTCGCCGGTTCGACGGTCGGCTTCGAGCAGGCGTTGCAGCGCGGCATCCGCTGCCGCGCGATCCACGCCCACCTGCAGGGCCAGGGTTCGCCAGCGCTCGCGCCAGCGGCCTGGCTTCATCGTGTCGGTTGCGGCCAATGCCTTCGTAACGTCTCCGCGCAGGATGGCGATATACGCGTTGATCGTGGTGCGCCAGTCACGCGTTTCCGGGGCCGGGTAGGTATTGAGCTGGTCCGCGTCGCGCAGGCTCGCTGCGGCCTCGTCGAGCCGACCGCGACTCGCGAGAAGCTGGGCGAGATAGATGTGGGCGAACGCAGCCAGCGGATCGCCGGCGATGTACTTGCGGCGTTCGGCGATCGCTTCGTCGACGCGGCCGAGCGTCCCAAGCAGGATGCTCATCGCGCCATGCGTGGGGTCGGTGTCGGATACCAGCGGCAACGCGATGCGGAACTCGGCGAGCGCGCCGTTCCAGTCGTGATCGGCAGTGCGCAGCAGGTTGGCGCGAATCGCATGCGCCTGGCCGAAATCAGGCCGCAAGTGCAATGCGGTGTCGACTTCCCGGCGCGCCTGCGCGAAGCCCGCGCTGGCAACTGCGTCGTTGCCGTCGCGCACCGCGTACAAGGTGCGCGCCAACGCAAGCCATGACCATGCCTGCGCATAGCCGGGATCGATCCGCGTCGCCTGCTCGAATTCCTCCACCGCCCTTTGGTAGCTGAAGCTGCTCATGTCGGCCGTCGCACGCAGATAGGCTTCGTAGGCGTCGAGGTTGCCGCTGACCGGGCGCCCGGCCTCGACCATCGACGGCATTGCATGCAGCAGCTTCACCTGTAGCGCGCCGGCAACGGCGAGCGTGATGTCGTCCTGCAGCGCGAACAGGTCCTTGTACGGCCTGTCGAAGCGCCGCGTCCACGCCACGCTGCCGTCGACGGCGCGGACCAGTTCGATATTGACGCGTACCTCGTCGCCGGCGCGCTGCACACTGCCTTCGACGAGATGGTCGACGCCGAGCTTGGCGCCGATAACGGTGGCGCCTTCCTTGTTGTCGCGGAACAGGAACGACGAGCCGCGACCGATCACCTTGAGGCCGTCGTATTGCGACAGCGTGTTGATGAGATTGTCCGACAAGCCATCGGAGAAGAACTGCTGCTCCGCCGCGCCACTGGCATTGGCCAGCGGCAACACGGCGACGCTGCTACCCGACCTGGACGTGGCGGTGGCCGGCGGTGGCGCAACGCGTGGCCACGACATCCAGCTCACGGCGGCGGCGACGATGGCGAGCAGCGCCAATGCCCACGAGACGATGTGCCACGGGATCCCCGCCTGTCGCGACGCTGGCGGCGATGAAGGCTGCGGCAGAGGGGATTGCGACTCCGGCAGCGATGGCAACTCCGCTGCCAGCTCCGGCGGCGCGAGCTGCGCTTCGAATGTGCCGATGAATTCGTAGCCGATGCCGTGCACGGTGCGGATCAGGTGCGGATGCTCGGCGTCGTCGCCGAGTTCGCGGCGCAGGATTGCGATGATGCGGTTGAGTACCGCGGGCGTTACGTGGCGATGGCCCCAGACCGCATCGAGCAACGCATCACGCGAGACCACGTCGCCGGCATGGCCCAGCAGTTCCACGAGCACGGCATATGCCTTGGGTTCGAGCGGGAGTTCCTTGCCGTCCCGCACGATGCGATGGCGGCGCGCGTCGATCTCGACGTCGTCGAACCGATAGCCCCTCGCCTGCGCGTCCGCCCGCTCCATCGTGAATCTCCAGCCATCGCGCCGATTGTGCCGCTACATGGCAACTGCGCAAAGGCCTGATTCCAGCAGGCGCCTCACAAACCTCACGCAACCCATACACAGTTTCAACGCGGGCCTAAAGCACTCCGCGCGGTGGCGCAAGCACGCTTGCGACGACGCCTGGCGGCGACGATGCGCGTGCCCTCGCGCCGCCTGAAGACGACGAAACCCACTACGTCCCTCCACAAAGGAGATGCTCCATGAACCCCGTCCAAGTCGCTACCACCCTCGCGCTGCTTGCCGCGACCTCCGGCGCGGCAAGCGCTCAGAACTTCGGTCCCTGGAGCAGCCCTCAACCGGTGACGGCGATCAATACCGCCGCCGCCGAAGGCTGCCCGATCGAAGCGCCAAGCGGCCTCGCCCTGTATTTCGCGTCCAACCGCCCGGGCGGACTGGGCAAGCTGGACATCTGGCGTGCGCGGCGCCCCACCGTGCAGGGCGGCTGGGAAGCGGCGGAAAACCTTCCCGCTCCGGTCAATTCCGGCGAGTTCGACTACTGCCCCACGCCGCTTGCCGACGACAGCCTGTTGTTCGTCAGCTCGATGCAGACCGGCGACGACTGCTTCCCGGGCGATACGCCGCCCGCGCCGCCGCCCGGCGGACCGTCGGCCGGCGACATCTTCATCAGCCATGAGGACGCCACCCATGCCTGGTCGACGCCGGTCAACCTTGGTTGTTATCCAAACGGCCCGAACACGGCCGGCGCCGAGTTCAGTCCATCGTGGCTGGATACGCCGCAAGGCAAGTTCCTGTTCTTCTCGAGCAACGGCTATCCCGACAGCGAGGGCCAGGACATCTACATGAGCCGCGTCCTCGCCGACGGCACCGTGACCGCCGGCGAACGCGTCGCGGAACTGTCCACGGCCGCCGACGACCGCATGCCGAACGTGCGCGCGGACGGCCTGGAAATCGTCTTCAGCTCGAGCCGCGACGGCAACATGGACATCTATGCGGCCACGCGTGCCAGCGTGACGTCGCCGTGGTCGGCGCCGCAGCGCATCGCCAATGACGCGATCAACACGAGCGGATCGGAAACGCGCTCCTCGCTCTCGGCCGACGGCACGCGACTCTACTTCGGCCGAAAGGTCGACGCGGACGATCCGGGCGACGTGTTTGTCGCCACGCGAGAACGCCTCGCGCCGCCACCGGCGTCGACGCATCCCGTACCAGGACCGCGCGCGCCCGCGCTCGCCGTGCTCGCGGCGCTACTCGCCGCCGGCGCATGGCTCGCGCGCCGCGCCGGCAGCGCACGCAAGCAGCATTGAAGGCGGATGTCGCAAATCCGGGCGTTGTGGCGTTCTTCGGGCAGCCATCGCTTTCGTGCACGGGCCGCCACGGCCGCCGAAGCGCTCAGCCGCTTTCATTGGAACCATCGTTTGGGAGGACGCCATGAAACCATTGTCGCTGCATCTCATCGGCTTTGCGCTTGCAACCACGCTCGTCAGCAGCGCCCAAGCCGCGGTCTTCACCGTTGGCAGCGGCCCCGGCTGCACGCACGGCACGATCCAGTCGGCGATCAACGCCGCCAACGATTCGGCGGGCCCCGACACGGTTCGCCTGACGCGCTCGCTGACCTACGAACCGGAAGCCAATGCCATCAACACCGCCCAGGAACTTACCGTCGAAGGCGGCTACGCGACCTGCGACCAGGCCAACCCCGATGCGACCAACACGATCGTCAGCGGCACCGGCGGCGTGCATGCGCCGGTGTTCACGATCACCGCGCCAACGGGTGCGTTGATCCACCTGCGCCGGCTCACGATCAGCGGCGGTGACGGCGACGGCGGCAGCACCGGCGGCGGCATCCATTTCGAGGGCGACGGCATCCTCGACATTGTCGATAGCCTGATCACGCAGAACACCGCCGGCTATGGCGGCGGCATCTATGTGAAGGGCACCGGCTCGCACACGGAACTGGTGCTCGGCGCAAACGTCGTCGTCAGCAACAACACGGCGCGCTACAGCGGCGGCGGCATCATGGCGCAGGGCGTCGAGATGTCGATGACCGACGCGGGCAACAGCAGCATCCTGCTCAACAAGGCACTGGGAACGGGCGGCACCGGTGGTTTCGGCGGCGGCGTGTACGTGTATGCCGCCGATCGCCCGAGCTATGCCTACATCGGCAGCGGCGCAGCGGCCTTCGGCGCGATCTACGGAAACAAGGCGTTGTACGGAGGTGGCGTAGCGGTGCTGAGCACGGGCGGCGATACCGCGGAGCTGCAACTGTTCGCCACCAATCCGGCGCACCAGGCCTATGTTGGCTTCAATTCCGCGTCGATCCAGGGTGGCGGCATCTACGTCAGCAACGCCAAGTCGGCGGCGCGCTTGTGGAACGCGGTCATCGACAATAACGACGCGCCCAACGGCGCCGCCGCATACATGGCGTCGAGTTCGAGGCTCTACGTCAATTTCGCCGCCATGCACCCGGCGGCGACGGGTTGCCTCGTTGGCGCCGACTGCGGCCGCATCAGCAACAACGTCGCCAATGCCGACAGCGACCCGGGCGCCATCGTCTACGGCGAGAACAACACCACCATCCAGTTCGGGTACTTGCCCACGGCGGCGCCGGCGGATGCGCGCGGCGGCATGCTGATCGAGGGGAATACGGCCGGATCGGTGTTCGGCGGTTCGGGCACCACGCAGATTTACCGTTCGATCATCGGCAACAACAACACCAGCAGCGACGTGATCCAGCAGTCGAGCAAACCGCTGTCCGTCGTCGACTCCACGATCGCCGGCAACGTCATCGGCGGCGGCAGCGCGATCCTGCGCACGGTGAACAGTGCAGTGACGTTGCAGCGGGCGATCCTCTGGCAGCCGGGCACCACCGTGATCTCGCGCAGCGGCGGCACCGTCGCCGTCTCCGATACCTTCGTCAACGAAAACATCAGCACGGCCTTCGCGGCGTATGCGTTGAATCCGTTCCTGGTCGACCCGGCGCACGGCGACTTCAACCTGCGCGCCGGCTCCAAGGCGGTCGATTTCGCCCCTGCCATCGCCGGCAACGAACGCGATGCCTACGGCCAGCCGCGCAGCGTGGACTTGTTCAACCCCGGCTTGGACGGGCCGCGCGACGTCGGCGCACTGGAGCGGCAGACATTGCAACCGCTCGTACTCAACGGCGATTTCGACCCTGCCGACCTGCGTCTGTGGGACGTGGTCTCAGCCGGCACCACCACGCGCGATTCCACGCAGGACGCGAGCGGCGCAGCCAATTCCGGCTCGGCGCATGTGACGCGCGCCAGTCCGGCCAATGGCCAGGAGACGTACGGCATTTCGCAGTGCATTCACTTGCCGGGGTCGGCGACCTACGCGCTCAATGGCTGGGGGCGCGGCACCGGCAACGGCATCGTCCTCGGCGACAAGGCCAGGCTGCGCTGGGAATATCGCCACAACGGCGGCGACGATTGCAGCAACGGCGCGGCGGATGCTTCCGGCTGGCTCGACCTTTCCGGTTCCAGCACCTGGCGGCGCGCGGCACAGCCGGCCCTCATCGAAGCCGCGCAGGTCGACTGGGGCGACTCGCCATCGATCAAGGTGATCCTCGTCGCTGTGGAAACCCCGGCTGCGGTCGGCGCCACGAACGCCTGGTTCGACGGCATCACTCTCGAGATCCTCGCGTCCGACGCGATCTTCACCGACGGCTTCGAGTAGCACCCTCGGACCTGTTGCCTGCCGTCGCCTCGGAAAGGATTTGCCATGAGCCGATTCGGATATGCCATTTCTTGCGCCACCACCGTCGCCCCGTTTGTCGCAGCGCTGCCGAGCGCTGCAGCGTCGTCGCCGCTGGCGGATCCGGCCTATGGCGGGAACGGCGATGGCATCGCGCGCGTACCGGCCACCTTCGTGCCGATGCAGATGGCCTATGGCAAACATGCCGTCCTGCAAGTGGGCGGAAAGCTGGTGATGATCGGCGACGCCCGGCGGTACATCGTGGACCACCACGAAAGCCAGCGGGTGTTCGCGCGTCTCGACGCCGGCGGCCAGCTCGATGCCACCCTCGGCACGGACCACGACGGCCTGGTCAAGGCCGACGGCGACCTCGACCCGCGCTTCGGCGCCGGCGGCGTCTTTCTGCAGGCCGATCCGGGCAGCCCGCAAACGGTCAACGTCGATAGCCAGCAGCAGTTCCTGGCCGGCGATCACCTCCACATGATCGGCAGCACCCTCGACGCGGACGGTCACTACGGCTTGGCCGCGACGCGCCGCGATGCCCCTGTTCACAAGCAGCTTCGAGTAGCGCGATGAACGCCACATTGAACCCCACCTGCGCGCTACGCGTGCGCCCGGCGCCGCTGGCGCATGCGACGGCGCTGCTGTTGGGCGTCGCCGGTGCCAGCCTCGCCGCCGCGTCGCTGACAGCCGCCACGGACGCGCCGCGGCCGGACAGCGCGATCTTGTGGATCGTCGAAAACTGCAACGACGCCGGCCCCGGCAGCCTGCGCGACGCCGCCGCACTTGCGCTGGCCGGCGATGGCATCGACCTCGGCGGGCTCGCGTGCAGCACGATCTCGGTGACTTCGGGCGCAATCGCGCTGCGCGACGTCAGCCTGATCGGCCCCGGCGCGGACCGGCTCACCATCGACGGACTGGGCAACCAGAACCGGCGCATCTTCGACCATGCCGGCGCGGGCGGTGTGCTCGCCATCAGCGGCGTCACCGTCAACGGCGGCAAGTACCTTTCCAACGCGGGCCTCGGCGGCGGCTGCCTGCGCTCGACCGGCGGCAGCGTGCGCATTCGCGATGCGGCATTCACCAACTGCCTCGCGGTCACGGCCGTCGGCGCCGACGGCGACGTGCGCGGCGGCGCGATCGCCGTCTACGGCGCGCTCGAACTGAGCGGCGCAACGATCAGCGGCAACTGGGCCAAGACCGATCACGACTGGGCGCTGGGCGGCGGCGTGTACGCGCAGGGCGACGTGACGATGCGCCGCAGCACGATCGCCAACAACACCGCGTCGGGCACGGGCGGCGCAGCGCAAGCCCAGGGCGGCGGCTTGTTCGCGCGTGAGTCGGCGTACATCGAGGACAGCACCCTCGACGGCAATTCGGCCATGCGCGGCGGTGGCGGCGCCATCGTGCTGCGCAGGGGCACGCTGCTGCGCTCGACCGTGTCCAACAACTTCACTTCGTCCGGCGCGTCGGGCATCGCCTTTCGCGCCTTCAGTCACGACAAGATCTACGTCTACGCCAGCACGATCTCGGGCAACGAAACCCTGCAATCGGCGGCCGGGTTCGGCGGCAGCCTGTACTCCGACGGCATGATCACCACGATCGTCAACGCCACGATCACCGGCAACACCGAAAGCAACGCGGACGGACTGCGCCACGGCGCGGGCCTCGTGCTCGGCACGAGCGCCAGGAGCCTGTGGCTGTACGGCACGATCGCGTCGCGGAATTATTTTCGCAGCGACGCCACGCCGTTCCTGGCGTCCGACCTCGCCGCCGGAACGAGCGTCGGGATCAGCGGCAACAAGAACCTCGTCGGCTGGAGCGAACGTCCGCTGCCGGGCGACACGATCCGCACCGACAACCCGAAGCTCGGCCCGTTGCAGGACAACGGCGGCCCGACGCGGACGCATCTGCCGCTGCCCGACAGCGCCGCGATCGACCACGGCGACGCCCACGGCTTCGATACCGACCAGCGCGGCTACCCGCGCGTGGCCGGCGCGGCCGCCGACATCGGCGCGGTCGAGGCCGGCGCGGACGCGATTTTCGCCAACGGCTTCGAGTAGCGCCCGCGCAGCGAGCACTTTTCCCGATTCCGCAGAGGTGGCCATGTTCCTTCGCTCGACTTCCCGCTTTCTCGCCGCGCTGTGCTTGTGCGTGGCGTCGGCCGTGCAGGCGCAAAACGCCGCCGACGGCTATGCGCCGTCCATCGTCGGCCGGATCAACGTCATCGTCGCGCAGCCGAACGGCAAGGCGCTGGTCGGCGGCGAGATGAACGACGCCAACTGCCGCAGGCTGTGTCGCCTGCTCGCCGACGGCCGCGTCGATCCGACCTTCAGCGCGCCCGCGATCGACACCTTCGTCTACTCGATCGCCGTGCAACCCGACGGCAAGGTGCTCATTGGCGGCACCTTTTCCACGGTCGGCGCCGCGGCGCGCCAGCGCATCGCCCGCCTCAAGGCCAACGGCAACCTCGACGAGAGCTTTGTTGGCCCGGCTTTGACCAACGCGTCCAGCTCCGTCGTCAAGGCGCTGTCCGTGCAGCCGGACGGCAAGGTGATGATGGGCGGCGCCTTCGATAGCGTCGGTGGGCAGGCGCGCAAGGGCGTGGCGCGCCTCAACGCCAACGGCAGCCTCGACACGGATTTTGTTGATCCGCAACTCAACGGCGGCGTCAGCGCATTCGCGCGCCAGGCGGATGGCAAGCTGCTGCTCGCCGGCGGCTTCAACTCAGTCGGCGGGCATGCCGGCAGCGTCGCGCGCCTGCACGCCAGCGGCGGACTCGATACCACGCTCGTCGCGCCCGTTTTCGGCGGCGGCATCAGTCAGCTGGCCGTGCAGGCGAATGGCAGGCTGGTGGTCGGCGGCCTTTTCAGCACGGTCGGTGGGCAGGCGCGCAGCAATCTGGTCCGCCTGAACGCGAACGGCAGCGTCGATGCGAGCTACGCCGATCCCGCCATCAACAGCTCGGTCGGCGCGCTGGTCATGCAGCCCGATGGACGCGTGCTGATCGGCGGTCTGTTCACGATGGTCGGCGGCCAGGCGCGCCAATACATGACGCGCCTCGACGAGGACGGCACGCTCGACGCGAATTTCGCCGACGCCCAAGTCGACAACTGCGTCAGCGCGCTGGCGCTGCAGCCGGACGGCAAGATTCTGCTCACCGGCGACATCGGCCACGTCGGCGGAATGGCGCACGTCCGCCTTGCGCGGCTGACCGCCAATGGCCGTCTCGACACGACCTTCGCCGACAACGGCGGCGCCAACGCCGAGGTATTCGCACTGGCGCCGCAGGCCGACGACAAGGTGCTGATCGGCGGCAGCTTCAGCACGTTCGACGGCACCGAGCGCAAGGGCATTGCACGGCTCAACCACGACGGCAGCCTCGACACCGGTTTCGCCAATCCCAACGCCAATGGCGAAGTGTTCTCGCTGATCCGGTGGGACGATTCGGTGCTGGTCGGCGGCAACTTCACGACATTGCGCGGGCAGGCTCGCCATTCCGTCGGACGCCTGCGGGCAAGCAACGGTGCCCTCGATTCGGACTTCGCCGATCCGCAGGTGGAAGGCGCGGTCTACGGATTGGACATAACCCGGGACCGCAAGGTGCTCATCGGCGGCGATTTCGTCACCGTCAACGGCCAGCAGCGCCGACGCGCGGCGCGGCTCAACATCGACGGCAGCCTCGACGAGGGTTTCGCCGATCCGCGCCTCAACGGCGCCGTGCTGTCGCTGGCGATCCAGCCGGACGGCAAGGTGTTGCTCGGGGGCGCTTTCACCTCGGTCCTCAACACGACGACGCCTCCGCACGGCCTGGCGCACAAGGGCGTGGTGCGGCTCAAGGCGGACGGCAGTCTCGATTCGAGCTTCGCCGATCCGGGCGTGACCGGCGGTACGGGCACCTACGGCTCCGTGATGGCGCTGGCGCTGCTGCCGGACGGCAAGGTGCTCATCGGCGGCGCCTTCGACACCGTTGGCGGCCAGCCACGCAAGTACCTCGCGCGCCTTGGCGCGGACGGCCATCCGGACACGAGCTTCCCGGACCTGCATCTGGACGGCATGGTCACTTCGCTGGCCGTGCAAGCCGACGGCAAGGTGCTGATCGCCGGCGAATTCACCAAGCTCGACGGATCCACGTACATCGCCTTCCAGAATGGAATCGCACGCCTCGGCCCCGAGGGACGTCTCGACGCGACGTTCGCCAACCCGCTTGCCAACGGCGCTGTCTACGCCTTGGCCATGCAGTCCGACGGCAAGCTGCTGGCCGGCGGCAGTTTCAGCGCGATCGGCAATCTGACGCGCAACCACGTGGCGCGCATGTCGCTGCCCGATGCGGCGCTGCAATCGCTTGAGATGCAGGGCGACGCCGTGATCTGGCGGCGCGGCGGCGCCGCGCCGGAACTGGCCACGGCGCTGATGTCCCCGTACGGCGCGATGACGCGCACCGCCGGCGGCTGGCGCATGCAGCTCCCCAGCCTGCCGCCGCAGTTCGATACCAACGTGTTCGTCATCGGCAGCACGGTCGGCGGCGCACACAACGCCTCGCACGGCCTGATCGAAGGCGAACTGCGCATGTGGCGCGACGACGCCATCTTCGCCGACGGCTTCGACTAACGCTTGCGCCCGGCTCCCACCGCTGCCGCGCGGGTCGGCGCGGCGCGGCGGGAGCCACTTCCCTTCGCCGAATCCGGAGGTACGCCATGTCCATTCGCTTTCCCGCCCGTGCCGCCTTGCGCGCCTTCATGCGCCGCTCGTTGGCAATCGCGCTGCTGGCTCTCCCGACAGCCTGCCTCGCCGCGGCGGACGTGCCAATTCCCGACCCCGGTTTCGGCGGCAACGGCGACGGCATCGCGCGCGTGCCGTTCGACGTCGTGGCCAATGGCAGCGATGTGGCGTCGGCCGCGGTCGTCGCGGACGGCAAGCTGGTGCTGGCCGGCACGGCGCAAATCGGCACCGATTCGTACGACGTTGCCTTCACTCGCCTCGATGCGGACGGTCAGCTGGACACGGATTTCGGCAGCAATGGTCGCGTGCTGGCGGGACTGGCGCCGATCTATAGCTATTCCGGTTTCGATCTCGCGCGGGCGGTCGACGGGCATCTGCTCTACGTGGCGCGAACGTCGGAACCCGGTGCGGTGGCGGTCGTCGGGCGGCGCAACGCCGACGGTACGGCCGACGCGAACTTCGGCGGCAGCGGCCACCGCTTTCTCGGCGCGGATTTCTTCGTCGACGGCGGCACCGACATCGAGCTGAGCCGGGTCATTCCCCGCGTGGACGGAAAAATCCTCGTGCTCGGTATCGCCGGCGTATCGACGACCGGGCATGCTTGCCAGGCCGTCGCACGATTGCTCGCGAGCGGCGCCACCGACACGGGCTTCGGCGGTGGCCGTGGAAATGTCTGCGTGGCGCCTGCGCTGGCGGTCGGCGCAGACGCCGCCTACGCGACCGACGGGATCGTTCTTGCGGACGGACGCATCCTGCTCGCCGGATTGGCCCGGCATGCCGGCGGCTCCGGTTTCGACATGAGCGTGACGCGCCTGCTGCCCGATGGCGAACTCGATACCCGCTTCGGACCCGACCATGACGGTTTCGCCTACGTCGGCTTCGATCAGGGCGGGACGCTGGCCGACGCAGCCTATGCGCTGACGGTCGATGCTTCCGGCCGCGTCGTGATCGCCGGATTCGTCGAGCAGCAGGCAGGCTGGAATATCGGCGTCGCCCGCCTCCTGCCGACGGGTGACTTGGATCCGTCATTCGGTCTGGACGGACGCCGCCAGTTCGATTTCGGTTTCCGCGGAGTCGCCCCGCTCAGCGCCCGCGTGCTGGCCGATGGCCGCATCCTCATCGGCGGGCAGTTTTACGACAACGCCGCAGGCCTGGCGCTGATGCTCACGCCCGACGGACAGCGCGATTCCCGCTTCGGCGACGGTGGGCTGTTCCGCCAGGCCGCCGCCGATGCACCGACATCGGCGGTCGTCGAGACCCAGAGCTTCGTGCTCGACAGCGACTACCTCTACATGGTCGGCGGCAACAGGAACACCACCAGCGATCGCGCCGATTTCGCCGCGACGCGCGTCGTGCTGCCGCTGTTCCGCGATGGTTTCGACTGACGCCACGGTCCACTCGCCGCCGCCGAAACGCGGTGGCGCCCCCTGATCCATTTCGCCGATTCGAGAGCAAGCCATGCCCTTTCGCTGCCCCGCACTCCTCGCTACCACGCTGCGCATCTGCGCGGGCATGGCCTTCCTGCTGGCACTGCGCGCGCAAGCGCAAAACGTCGACGACGGCTACGCGCCCGCGCTCGACGGCAACGTGACGCATATCCTCGTGCAGGCCGACGGCGGCGTACTGATCGCCGGCGAGTTCAACCAGGTCAACGGCCAGGCTTGTCGCCGTGTGTGTCGCCTGCGGCCCGACGGCAGCGTCGATGCCGCGTTCGCCGAGCCGAACATCGACGGCAAGGTCTACGCGATGGTCGTGCAGTCGGACGGGCGCATCGTCGTCGGTGGCTGGTTCACGACGGTCGACGGCCAACCACGCGGCCACCTCGCGCGCCTGCGCGCCGACGGCCACCTCGACGAGAGCTTCGCCGATCCCGCCGTGGACAACGCGGTCGAGGCACTGGTGCTGCGTGACGATGGCAAGCTGCTGGTCGGCGGCCGCTTCAGCCAGATCGCCGGGCAATGGCAAAGCCGGGTGGCGCTGCTCAACGGCGACGGCAGCCTCGACGCCGGTTTCGCCGAATCGCGCATCAACCAGAACGTCACCGCGATGGCGCTGCAGGCCGACGGCCGCATCCTCGTCTCTGGCAACTTCACGCAGATCAGCGACGAACCGCGCCATTACCTGGCGCGGCTGCGCGCCGACGGCAGCCTCGACGAAAGCTTCGCCGATCCCGCGCTCGACCAGGAGGTCACCGCCATGCTGAGGCTGGCCGACGGCAAGATGCTGATCGCCGGCTACTTCACGACGTTCCGCGGCCAGCCGCGCAATCGCCTGCTGCGCCTCGATGCGAACGGCAGCCTCGACACGGGTTTCGTCCCCGACGAAAAACAGCGCTGGATCCAGTCCATGGCCATGCAGGCGGACGGCAAGATCCTGCTTGGCGGCAGCACCTTCGCGGTCGGCGCCGGTTACCGCGCGGGCATGGCGCGGATGAACACCGACGGCAGCATCGACGAAGCCTTCCTCGACGCCGACGTGGCCGGCCCGCTGGGCGGCAGCGTCGCCGCGCTGGGCGTGCAAGCCGACGGCAACATCCTCATCGGCGGCACGTTCGCCACGGTACGCGGACAGATGCGCGGCAACCTCGCCCGGCTGACCGCGACCGGCCATCTGGATGCGGACCTCACCGAATCGGGCAGCGACGACTGGGTCTATGCGTTGGCGATGCTGCGCGACGGCGGCATGGCCGTCGGCGGCGACTTCACGCTGGCCGGCGGACTGACCTATTACGGCGTGGCGCGCTTCACGCCCGAAGGCAAAATCGACAGCGCTTTCGACGATCCCGGCATCCGGGGAACGGCGTTCTCGCTGGTCCCGCAGCCGGACGGCAAGCTGCTCGTCGGCGGCGATTTCAGCGTCGTCGGCGGCACGCGCACCCGTCATTCCGTGGCGCGCGTGCAGGTCGATGGCGAGATCGACGACACCTTCGTCGATACCCAGGCCGACGGCTGGATCGGCGCAATGGGACTGCAGGCGGACGGTCGCGTCATCGTCACGGGTGATTTCGATTCGATCGGAGGACAGGCGCGCAGCGGCATTGCGCGGCTGCACGCCGACGGCACGCTCGACGAGAGCTTCGCCGACCCCAACGCCGACGGCCTGCCGCTGACGGTCGTCGTGCTGCCCGACGGCAAGGTACTGGTAGCGGGCACGTTCACCACGATCGGCGGCCAGACCCGCCAGCGCATCGCGCGGCTCGATGCGGACGGCGGCCTCGACCAGAGCTTCGTCGATGCCGGCGCGAACGACGCCATTGGCGCGCTGCTCGTGCAGCCGGACGGCAAGCTCCTCGTCGCCGGCGACTTCACCATGATCGGCGGCCAGGCGCGCCATCGCGTTGCACGCCTCGACGCGGACGGCCATATCGATACGGACTTCGTCGATGCCTTCGTGGACGGCCCCGTCGACAACCTCGCCCTGCGCGCCGACGGCAAGCTGTTCGTCGGCGGCAGCTTCGACACGATCGACGGCCAGGCGCGCAAGCGCGTCGCGCGCCTGAACGCGGACGGCAGCCTCGATGAGACGTTCGCCAACCTCGGCACCGATGGCTGGATCGGCGGCCTTGCCATTCAGGCGGACGGCAAGCTCGTCATCGGCGGCAACTTCACCACATTCGGCGGCCAGACGCGCCACAACCTCGCGCGCCTGTCGCTGCCCGAGGCCGCACTGCAATCGCTCGACGCGGATGCGGACACGGTGACTTGGCGCCGCGCCGGCAGCGCGCCCGAACTGGCCGCGCCGCCGTTCCTGGCCCGCTCGACCGACGGCATCGCCTACGACACGCCGGGCCCGATGACGCCTGCCGCCGACGGCTGGCGACTCGACGGCGTCGCGTTGCCCGCGAACGGCTTCGCCTGGCTGCGCGTTGATGGCGTCCTGTCCGGTGGTGCGGGCGCCAACTCGCGCGGCGTCCTCGATGGCGTGCGCCAGCTCTGGCGCAGCGACCGCGTCTTCGCCGACGGCTTCGAGTAGCGCCCCGCGATCGCGCGCACGGCGCGGCGGGTTTTTCTTCGATCACGCAGAGGCAGCCATGTTCGTTCGATCGTTTTCCTCGTTCCTCCTCGCATCGTGCGTCAGCGCGTTCGCCGTGCCTGCGCTGGCGCAAAACGCCGACGACGGCTACGCGCCGCTGCCCAACGGCACGGTCTCGGCCATCGCGGTTCAAGCGGACGGCAAGGCGCTGGTCGGCGGCGATTTCATGACAATCAACGGCCAGCCGTGCCAACGCCTGTGCCGCCTGCGCGCCGACGGCAGCGTCGATCCGGCCTTCGTCGATCCTGCCATCGACGGCTCGGTGCAGGCGATCGTGGTGCAGGCCGATGGCCGCATCGTGATCGGCGGCCACTTCACCCACGTCGGCAGCACGGCGCGCGGCTATCTCGCGCGCCTCAACGCCAATGGCAGCCTCGACACGAGCTTCGCCGACCCGGATGCCAGCGACTGGGTTTCGGCGCTCGCCGTGCAGGCCGACGGCAAGCTGCTCGTCGGCGGCTGGTTCACCAACATTGGCGGGCAGATGCGCGCCTACGTGGCGCGACTCGGTGCCAACGGCAGCCTCGACACGAGCTTCGTTCACTCCGGCGTCGATGCGCCCGTCAATGCCGTGGCCGCGCAGGCCGATGGCAAGGTGCTGATCGGCGGCAGCTTCGCCTCGGTCGGCGCCCAGACGCGCAAGGGCGTGGCGCGGTTGCGCGCCAATGGCAACCTCGACACGAGCTTCGCCGATCCCGGCGTGATCGGCATGGTCAGTGCGCTGGTCGCGCTGGCCGACGGCAAGACGCTCATCGGCGGCAACTTCGCCACGGTCGGCGGCGTGACGCGCAGGGGCGTGGCGCGGCTCACCGCCAGCGGCCAACTCGACACCAGTCTCGGCGACCTCAACGCCAATGGCCCGATCACCAGCATGGCGATGCAGCCGGACGGCAAAGTATTGATCGGCGGCGGCTTCACCGCGATCAGCAATTTCGTGCGCAACCGCGTCGCCAGGCTGCGTGCCGACAGCGACCTCGACGGAACCTTCGTCGACCCCGGCGCGGACAACGTGGTCAATGCGCTGGCCGTACAGCCGGACGGCAAGCCGCTCGTCGGCGGCCTGTTTGCGATGATCGGCGGCAAGGTGCACAACAAGCTGGCGCGGCTGCATGCCGACGGCCGCAGCGACGACACGCTGGCCAACATCGGCGCGGGCCAGCCGGCCAGCGCCATCCTGACGATCCACGCGATCGCCACCCGGCCCGGCGGCCAGATCGTCATCGGCGGCGCATTCGCGTCGATCGCCGGCCAGGCGCGCCGCAATCTGGCGCAACTGAACGCCGACGGCAGCCTCCTCGCGACGCCCGACCCCAACGTCGACAATGCCGTGCGGGCACTGGCCGTGCTGCCCGACAACACCCTCGTCATCGGCGGCACTTTTACTTCCGTCGGCGGGCAATCGCGCCACGCCGTGGCGCGGCTGTACGGCAACGGCGCCGTCGACACGACGTTCCAGGATCCCGACGTGCGCAGTTCGGTCCACGCCATCGCCGCGCAGGCGGACGGCAAGATCGTCATCGCCGGCGGCTTTTCCAGCATCGGCGGAGTGGCGCGCAACGGCATCGCGCGCCTGCGCGCGGACGGCGGCCTGGACGCCACATTCGTGCCGCCGCATCTGGAATATCCGCCGCAGGCAATGGCGATGCAGGCCGACGGCAAGGTCGTGATCGCCGGCTGGTTCACCGTGACCGCCAACGGCGCGACGCGTACGAACCTGGCGCGCCTGAACACCGACGGCAGCCTCGACACCTCATTCGCCGACGCCGCCCTCGACGGCCAACTGTCCGCCGTGCTCGTGCAGCCGGACGGCAAGCTGGTGGTCAGCGGCGAATTCACCTCCATCGGCGGGCACGCGCGCCGGCTGCTCGCGCGGCTGAACGCCAACGGCAGCCTCGACACTTCGTTCGCCGGTCTGGACGAGAGCCACGAAGTCAGCGCGCAAGGCCTCGCCTTGCAGCCCGACGGCAAGATCGTTGTCGCCGCCGGCCAAAAGCTGTTCCGCCTGAACGCGAACGGCAGCGTCGATGCGGGCTTCGTCGATCCCGGCATCGTCGACGGCATCGCCGCGCTCGCCATGCAGGCCGACGGCAAGCTGCTGGTCGGCGGCAGTTTCTCCAGCGTCGGCGGACAGCCGCACGCGCGTCTGGCGCGGTTGTCGCTGCCCGAGGCCGCGCTGCAATCGCTTGACCTCGACGGCGATACCGTCACCTGGCACCGCGCCGGCAGCGGGCCCGAGCTGGCCGTGCCGCCGGTCCTGCAACTGTCGTTCAACGGCACCAGCTACACGACGATCGGTCCGATGACGCGCATCGCCGGCGGCTGGAAACGAGGCGGCGTGTCGACCTTCGTCGGCGAAGCGTGCTACCTGCGCGCGCTCGGCGATGTCGGCATCGGCGGCGACATCAGCACCTCGCACAGCCTGGTCGAAAGCGTGCGCTGGTGCTGGCGCAACGACCGCATCTTCGCCGACAGCTTCGACTAGCACCCGCCCGGCTCCCATTGCCAGCGCACCAACAGCCACGATCCGGCAACCCATTCTCATCGGAGGTTCTCATGGACATGCCATCCAAACCGTCCAACGCCCAGCCCAACGCGCCAACCCGCACGCACGCAGCTCCATCCGCGTGCCGGTCCGCCGCTCGCGCCGGCGCCCATGGCAGCGCGACCGGCAGCAACTTCGCGCTTGCACGCCTCGTCGCAGCGCTCGCGGCTGGCGTTCTCGCCCCGGGCGGTCACGCGCTGGCGCAGACCTGCGCCGCCCCGGCGCTGCTCAGCGCCAATACCGTCTACATGTTCGACACCTGCCAAGGCGAGACGCAACTCCTGCTCGCCTGCGGCCTCGTCCCGCTGGCGGGGCCGGCGACCGTCGTGAAGCTGGATCTGACGTATCCGGCCGGCGAAATCTCGATCCAGTCGGGGAATGCCGCTTACGCGCCCGCCGCGTTCCTGCTGCGCGCGGATTGCAACGGTTACGCGCCATGCAGTGCCGCTGCCTGGGTCGATCCCGTCGGTTCGATCGATCTGTCCAGCGTCGAGTCGGGCCGCTATTACCTGGTCATCGCCGCAGACGGGACGTCGCCCGTCGCTTGCGGACCCGTCATGGTTACCGCATTCCTCACGCCCGAGCAGGAGGCGCTCGGACTCGATGGCATCTTCCGCAGCGGCACTGCGCCGATCTGGCAACCGTGATGCAACCTTGTCCGCATCATCGCTGCCGGTGCGTCCCGGTACCCGCGCAACCGGCTCGCGCGCGATTTGCGCCGCCCCGTGTTAAAGGCCATCCTGCTGCCCGTGCGCCGCGCGTCCTGGCCGCGGCCAACTGGGGATTTGCCATGCACGACGCGATGCCCGACGCCGCCCAGGCGGGCACGACGCGTTCCACCGATGCGATGTTCGACGCCGTCTATGCGCGCCTGAAGGCAATGGCCGGCACGCAGCTCGCGCGCGGCCCGCGCGGCGCCACGCTGGACACGACCATGCTCGTGCACGAGCTGTATCTGCGCCTCAATGCGAACCGCGAACTCGTCTTCGAGCACGACGCGCAGTTCTTCGCCTACGCTGCGCGGTCGATGCGGCACCTGTTGTGCGATCGCGCACGCGACCATCTGCGCCTGTGCGCTGGCGGCGACTGGCTGCGCGTAACGCTCACCGGCAGCGACGATGCGCTCGCTTTCGACGCCGCCGGCCAGGCGCTCGCACTCGACAGCGCGCTCGACCGTCTTGCGCAGACCGACGCACGCGCCGCGCGCGTGGTCGAGCTGCGCTACTTCGCCGGCTTGACCCTGGAGCAGACCGCGGAAATCCTCGGCCTGGCCCGGCGCACGGTCGATCGCGACTGGCGCTTCGCCCGCGCCTTCCTCAAGAGCGAAATCGAATAGCCCTGCACGCGGCACTCGGGAGCACCTCATGACGAACGCGACGACCCTGCGCGAATGGTTCGACGAAGCGTTGCAGCGCGCGCCGGCCGAACGCGCCGCGTTCGTCGCGGGCTGCGCCGACGCGGATCTGCGCCAGCGGCTCGAGCGCATGCTCGCCGCGGACGAACGCGAAGGCGACATTGTCGGCGGCAACGCGCAGGCCGTCGCTGGACAGCTCGCCGAAACCGACTGGTTGCGCCGGCTGCCGCCGGGCACGCACATCGGTCCATTCGAGCTGCTCGGCGTGCTCGGCGAGGGCGGCTCCTCCACGGTGTTCCACGCCGCGCGCCAGATCGAAGGCGTGCGCCAGGAGGTCGCACTCAAGCTCCTGCGGCGCGGACTCTACACCCCCGATGCGCAGCGCCAGTTCCGCCGCGAGCGCCTCGCACTGGCACAGCTGCAGCACCCGGGCATCGCGCACCTCATCGAAGGCGGCGTGACCGATACCGGCCTGGCCTATATCGCACTCGAACTCGTCGACGGCCGGCCGATCGCAGACTACGCGCGTGAATGCCGCCTCGATGCCCCCGCGCGGCTGGCGTTGTTCCTCAAGGTCTGCCGCGCGGTCGAGGCAGCGCACCGCGCGCTGATCGTGCATCGCGACTTGAAACCATCGAACGTGCTCGTGACGGCCGATGCCGAAGTCAAGCTGCTTGATTTCGGCATCGCCAAGCTGCTCGAGAGCGAAGACGAAACGCAGACGCGCCTGCCTGCGTTCACGCCCGCCTATGCCGCGCCCGAGCAGAAGAACGGCGGCGCGATCACCACCGCGACAGACGTCTATGCGCTCGGCGTGTTGCTTGGCGAACTCATGACCGGCGTGCGCCTGCATGGCGGCCGCACGCCGTCCAGCGAGATCAGCGAGCACCCCGAGCCCGGCATGCTGCCGGCGCCGCCGCACGCCATGCGGCGCCTGCTGCGTGGCGACCTCGACACGATCGTCATGAAGGCGCTCGACGAGGATCCGGTGCGTCGCTACAGCTCGGCCGGCGCGTTCGCCGAAGACGTGGAACGACTGCTCGACGGTCGTCCCGTCGCCGCGCATCCCGCGTCGCGCTGGTACCGCACGCGCAAGTTCGTGGTGCGCCACAAGGGTGGCGTGGCGACCACGTGCGCGTTCCTGCTCGCGCTGTTCGCCGCGCTCGGCACCGCGTTGTGGCAAGCGCGCCTCGCGCGGCAGGAAGCGCTGCGCGCCAATACCGTGCGCGATTTCGTGCTCGGCGTGTTCGGCGCCGCTCGCGAGCAGTTGCCGCGCGAGCACCGGCCCACGCCCGAGCAACTCGTCGATGCGGCGCTGCGCCGGCTCGCCTCGACCTCGCTCGATGACGTCACGCGCGCGCAAGTGTTGCTCACGCTCGGCGAGGTCAGCCTGTCGGTGTCCGATCACGCACGCGCGCAGGCGCAGCTCGCCCAGGCGGCCGAAGCGGCCACGCGCGGCGGCGACGCGGAACGCGCGCGCCATGCCCGCCTGTTGCGGGCGAGCGCCATGCAGCTCGCCGGCCACAACCGCGAGGCGCTCGACGCGGCGCAGGCGGAGTTGCCTGCGCTGCGCAAGCAGCCATCGCCTTTGCTGCCGCTCGCCCTGGACGTGACAGCTGCTGCGGAAATGGCCCTCGGCGCGAGCGCGGATTCGCTCCGGCGCCGCGAGGAAGCCGTCGCCGCCGCAACCGCACTCGATGGCGCGAAGAGCGATGCCGCGTTGCGCGCCCAGCTGGAACTGGGCAGTGCCCTCGTCGAAGCGCAGCAATATCCGCGCGCCATCGCCCAACTCGAGCCGTGGCTGGCGCGCTGGCGCGCCGCCGGCATGGAGGAAGACAGCGACTATCTGGCCGCGCTCGGCAGCCTGGCTGTTGCCGCCGACGGCAACGGCGATACCGCCAAGAGCGAGGCGCGATTGCGCGAACTGCTCGCACTCAAGCAACGCATCCACACGGCACCCAATGAGTCAATCGCCAGTACGCTGCGTTCGCTGGCACAACTCGTCGGTCGCGACGTGACGCGCAGCGACGAAGCCGACGCATTGCTCGACCGCGCGCTGGAGATGCAGCGGTCGATCTTCGGCGCCTCCCATGAGGAAGTCGCCAAGACGCTCGATGCACGCGGTGGGATGTTCGTAACCCGCCACCGCCTGCCCGAAGCCGAGGCAGCCTATCGCGAGGCGCTCGCCGTGTGCGCACGTGCCGCGATCAGGAGCGAGGTCTGCCCGCGCGCGCGCAACAACCTCGGCATGGCGCTGTATCGCCAGCGCAAGTTCGACGAGGCGGAAGTCGAAATGCGCCAGGCGCTGGCGGAGCGCCGCGCGATGTTCGGCGACGACCATCCGACCGTGGCTTTCTCGCTGAGCACGCTCGCCAATGTCGCCATGGCGCGCAGCAAGGAAGGCGCCCCCGCAGCGGTTGACCTCGCGGCGCAGGCAATCGGCGTACTCGAACGCAGCGGACGCGCGGCATCGCGCGAAGCGGTATTGATCCGATACAGCTACGCCGCCGCGCTGTGGCGTGCGGATCGCAATACCGAAGCACTCGTCGAGATCGAGCGGGTCCTGCAGGATTGGCAGCGGGTCGCGCCGGAAGCCAGGTCGCGGCGCGTTTCGATGCTCGTGCAGAAGGCGCAGATCCTCGACGACCTGCATCGCAAGGAAGACGCGCGCCGGACCGCCGAGGAGGCCATCGCGCTCGACATGCCCGGCGACGTGCTGCAACCGCTGACCCGCAAGCTGCTGCGCCAACTCAGCGGCCGCGACGATGTCTACCCCGAGACGGTCGCCGCTGCGGCGAAATAGCCGGCCGCAGGCCCGCATTGCCGGTGATCCGCAACACGCCTTGTCGCGATCGCGCCCGAAACGGCGTTCCTCGCCGCTGCCCGACCTGGGCGGCGACCGCCGATGGCGAAACGAGGCTGGCATGGACATCCGATCGAAACTCCCGCCTGCGACACGGACCGCCGAGGCCAGGCGCACACCCGCATCCGGCGCCACACCGCATGCGCGGCCGCTCGCCCTCGCGCTCGCGGCGGCGTTCGGCGTGGCTTGCGGGTCCGGCATGGCGGCACCGACGCCACAGGTCGATGCGCGCGCGCGCAACGGCGCCGCGCCATCGGGAGCGCCGATCCTGTGGCTGGTGGAGAACTGCAACGACGCCGGTGCGGGAAGCCTGCGCGACGCAGCCGCACACGCGCTCGACGGCGATGCGATCGATCTCTCCAATCTCGCATGCAGCACGATCTCGGTGACGTCCGGCACGATCAAGCTGGCCGACGTCAGCCTCACCGGGCCCGGCGCGGACGCGCTCACGATCGACGGCCTCGGCAACGGCAACCGGCGCATCTTCAGCCACGTCGGCCACGGCGGCACCCTGACCCTCCGCGACGTGACCGTCCACGGCGGCAAGTACCAGTCCGATGCCGGCCGAGGCGGCGCCTGCCTGCGCTCGAGCGGCGGCCGGCTGCATGTTTACGATTCGGTGTTCGACGGCTGCATTGCCTTCGCGCCGTCCGGCTCGGGCAGCGTCGTGCGCGGCGGGGCGATTGCCGCCTACGGCAGCTACGTCATGCTGTCCCACGTCACGCTCACCAACAACCAGGCGCGTGCGACGAACGGCGCCGCGCTCGGCGGCGCGCTGTATGTGTCAGACAGGACCCTGATCAGCAACTGCACGATCTCCAACAACTCGGCGACCGCGGTCAACGGCTCGGCCATCCGCCACGGCGGAGGCGTGTTCGCGCACGGCAACGCGGAGCTGTGGTACAGCACCCTCGACGGCAATCTTTCCGGCGGCAACGGCGGCGGCGCCTTCGTCGAAGGCAACGGCGGCCTGGCGTTCTCGACGGTGTCGAACAACACGGCCAGCGGCGGCGGTTCCGGCATCGTCTTCTCCGGCACGCGCGATGTCGCCGCTTCGATCGTCAACGTCATCGCGAGTACGGTGTCCGGCAACGTGACCGAAGCGTCCACGCAAACGGGAAGCGGTGCGCTGTACGTGAACACCGACTTCGTCACGATTCTCGGCAGCACGATCGCCGGCAACGTCGAGTCGAACATTCAGGACATAGCGTGGGGCGCCGGCATCATGTTCGGCCCCGCGACCGTGGACGGCATGACCATGAGCAGCACGATCGTGCACGGCAACCACATCCGCGACCTCACTCACGGCGCGGACATCGGTGGCCCGCTCGGCGCCACCATCGCCGGTGACCACAACCTGATCGGCGTCGCCTATGTCTACTCTCCCCCCGACACCATCCAATTGGCCGATCCGCTACTCGGCCCGCTGCAGGACAACGGCGGTCGGACCTGGACGCGCATGCCCGCCGCCGGCAGCCCCGCGATCGATCATGGCGACAGCCACGGGCAAGTATTCGACCAGCGCGAATATCCGCGCGTGGCCGGCGCCGCCGCCGACATCGGCGCGGTTGAAGCGCTCTCGGACGTGATCTTCGCCGACGGCTTCGACACCTGAGGCGGGCGGCGTCGTGCGTTTCGGCTCACGCCGCTGCGAGCAGCCGCGCCATCAGCGACTTCAATGCGAGCGGCTTGAGCGGCTTGTGCAGCAGATGCACGCCGGCCGCCGCCACGCCGCAGTAGTGAAGCGGCTCCTGGCAGCTGCGAGCCTTGACGCATTCGCGTCCCAGGTGGCTGCACACGCCGCGGCGAGGGTGCGACACACGCCCCCTGCGCGATTCACTGCTCGCGCTACCTGCGCGTAGCCATCGCACGGTTCGCCAGCGCGATCGGCAACCCGAACAGGAACATGTGCGAGAGCAAGTCGTAGAACGCGCCGGGCATGCTGAAACGCACCGGCAGCGGATATGCGGAAAGCGGCAATACGACCAGGCGCATGGTGAGGAACACGACGACCCCGAAGACGGGTCCGAACAGCCACGGCCGCGCGCCGACCATACGCAGGCGGCTTGCGATCGCCGCGAACAATGCGGCCCAGAACAGCGAAAGACCGAAGTGGAACAACACGCCACACGCGGCGCCCGCGACGCCCATGTCCATGGCCGCCTTGCCGAATGCGCCGCTGGCGATGATCCGCAAGAGCCCGCCCGGGGTGATGCCATGCGATGCGCCGAAGCAGAGCGCGAAGGTCAGATCGAGCACGCCGCCGATGAGGCCGCCGAGCAAAATGGCTTTGGACTGTGGTCGCACGACGGCTTTCCCCGGCTGGTGGGCTGATTATCGTCCCGCAAAACCGGAACGGAAAGCGGCATCCATTCGAACGCACGACACGGCGAAGTTCCGCTGCCGGCAACAAGCGTGCGCCTGCATGAAGCATCCACGCCTTGTCGCGCATGCATCGGCAGCGGCGCCTTCGCCGCACCAGCTCGAGATGCCCTGTTCTCCGCGAGCGGGCTCGCGCCGGGATCCGGCGGCGTTCTTCGCGATCTCGATGTACGCCGCGGCGGGAATATCCGGGCGCCGGCGTGGACCGGCGGAGACCGCGCTCACCCGCGGGGATCGCCGCGGCGGACTTCCTCGAGCATGTCGCGCACGGCGCCGATGATCGCATCGGGACGATCCATGTACATGATGTGCGAGGAATGCGCGACATCGACGATCCGGCTGCGTGTGGACTGCGCCGCAAGCCGGCGGTAGCTCGCTGCCCAGGCGGCATCCATCATCTTGCGCAAGTCTTCCGGCAGGTAGGCGTTGCTGCCGTCGGCGGCGAGGATCGTCAGCGGCATCGCGCCATAGCCGTGCTGCGTCGCGCGCTGCGCAGCGGGCGTCGCGCCCATCCAGCTCTCCTTTTCGGAGATCAGCGCCTGCCAGTACCTGGGCACGGCCATGTTCGCGCGCACCGAGGCATAGAGCTTTTCGCTGAATTCCGGCGGCTTGGGTGGTATCCCCTTGCAGCTGTCCGACGCGGTCTTGCCCGCGAGATCGATGCGCCCGGCCTGCGCCGCGGCCGCGCAGGCTCGGTATGGCCCATATTCGAGATCCTCGCGGTTCATCCGGTTCTGCAGGGCGTCCGCCGCGGGTTCGTGCAGATCGAAGTCGTAGGCGGGATAGTCGACGACGACGATGCCGGCGACGTCGTCGGCGTACAAGTTCGCGTAGGTTCGCGCGATCACGCTGCCGAGCGAATGACCGACCAGCACGAGGGGCGTGCGCAATCCCGCCGCGTGCACGAGTGCGTGCAGGTCGTCGGCTTCGGCACGGCCGTCGCGTGGCATCGGCCCTGCGTCGCTGAAGGCGAAGCCGGCGCGATCGTACGAACATACGCGCGTCAGTCGCGCGAGCCGGGGCTGTACCTTGCGCCACGCCAGCGATGTCTCGCCGAGCCCGATGTCGAGGATGACGGTCGGCGCTCCCTCGCCGCTGCAACGCAGGTTGAGGCGGCGACCACCGATGTCGACGAGCTGGCCGGGCTGGCTGTATCCGTCCAGCGACGTGTCGACGGCGGAATCGCCAGCCGGAGCCGCGCATGCGGCGAGCAACGCGGCGCCAGCGAGCAGTATCGGCCGCGCGGCCTTGAGGATCGGGTTTTTCATGCAGAAGTGCCGATGGAAGGTTCGGCGGCGGCGGGCTGCGCGATCGGCATCCGGTCTTGCTGCGGCTTGTCGTGGCCGCTGGGAAAAGGCACGTAGTCCGGGCCGAACGCGACGTCGCCGGGAAGCCATCCGGCGCGCGACCACACGGCGCCCCAGAAGCGACGGAATGCGCCCCATTGCATCGCGACGACGCCGCGCTCGTTGTCGATGTCGACCATCGGATCGAGCACGCCGGTCGCGCGCACGGGTTCGCCGTAGAGCGAGGTCCGAAACAGCACGTCCCACACCGACAGCACCTGGCCGAAGTTGCAGTTGTGCAGGCCGGGACGCGCCTCGTCGACGATCATGTGATGCAACCGGTGGAATTTCGGATCGACGAAGACGCGCTCGAAGATGCGGCCGAAACCGAAACGAACGTTCGCATGCGAGAAGTTCTGCACGAGTTCGCCGATGAACAGCACAAGTGCGAACTGGTCCGGTTCGATGCCGACGAACAGCGCCACGGTCGCGAGCACCATCGACTGCAAAAAGCCGTCGACGTAGCTGCCACGGTCGTTCGTCCAGCAATTCATCTGGCGCTGGCTGTGGTGCATGCTGTGCAGCGCCCACCACCACGGCATCCAGTGCTGCATGCGGTGCATCCAGTAGTACGTGAAGTCGAACAGCACGTAGTAGATGCCGAATGTCAGGTACGGATGCGATTGCAGCCACGGAACCCACGCCACGAGCCCGCTGGGCCCAATGTCCGCCGCCGCTCCGCCGTCGCCGAGCCAGTGCGCGAGCGGCGTCAGGAAGAAATACGCGAACAGCGGATTGAGGCCGAACAGCATCAGCAGCGTGTACGTGCGGTCGATGCGCGCGTAGCGGCGGTCGTTCCACTGTTCGGCGGGCGCGAGCGATTCCAGCGGGCGGAAGATGCCGCCGATGACGAGCACCTGCGCCAAGGCGATGAGCAGCGCCTCGGCGACGTCGCGCGGATCGCCGAAGGTTTGCGTCAGGTGGAAGTACGACAGCAGCGGCGACACCGCGTGGCTGTCGAATCCGTCGACGAGCCGGGACCAGAATTCGAGCATCCGCGCATTCTAGCGTCGGCGCGCATCATCACGCGGAAATGTACGCCGACTGTACCGTCCGACGCGGATTCACCGCGCATAAAGGCCGCGGCTCCGACCCTGTGCGCTCGTCCCCGAGCGGAGGTTGTCCATGAACCGATTTCTCTTGAGCGCGGCGTCGATCGCGGCTTTCAGCCTGCTTGCTGCCTGTGGCCAATCGCCCGAGGACCACGCGCAGGACGTGGCCAAGGCGCAGCAGGAAGCCGACGCGTCGATCGCCAAGGCGCGCGCCAAAGCGCAGGATGAGCATGCGAAGACGCAGGCCGAACTCGACGCGGCGCGCACGCAGGCGCAAGCCGATGTCGCCAAGGCCAACGCGGAAGCCGGCGAGAAAATCAATGACGCCAGCGCGGATGCAAGCAAGGTCGAGCAGGCCGCCGACCGCAAGGTCGCCGACGTGCAAGCGGACGCAATGAAGGACGATGCGCAGTCGCGTTACGACCTGGCGGTGTCGAAGGCGGATGCGGATTACAAGGTCGCGGTCGAGAAATGCGAATCCCTCGCCTCGGGCGCAGACGCGTGCAAGGCCGCGGCCAAGGCCGATGCGGAAACGGTCAAGCAGCGCGCCAGGCTTGAACTCGACAACGCGAAGGCCGCGGCGAACGGCGGACACTGAAGCCGGTCGAACCGCGTCGCCCGAAGCCACGCCAGCGCTCGCTGGCGTGGCTTCCTTGCAAGCTCACGCCGTCGGCGGTGCGCCGAGGAAATCGAGCTTGCCGATTTCCACGCCGTGATGGCGCAGGATCGCGTACGCCGTCGTCACGTGGAACCAGAAGTTCGGATGCGCGAAATGCAACAGATACGGCATGCCGCGCAGTTTCAATTCGCCGCTGCGTTGCGGCACCGTGATTTCGCGATCCTCGCTGCCATCGATCTGCTCACGCTTGAAGGTGGCGAGGTAGTCGAGCGTCAGCGTGATGCGCTTTTGCAGGTCGTCGAATGACGCCTCGTTGTCGGGCACCGGTGGGCGTTCGAGCCCGGCCAAGCGCGCCGACGCGCCGCGTGCATGGTCGGTCGCAATCTGGATCTGCCGCGACAACGGCAGCATGTCCGGCGCGAGCCGCGCGTTGACGAGGATGGCCGGATCGAACTTCTTCGCCTCGGCGTGCGCGGCGCCCTTGGCGAGGATCGCGGCGAGATTGGTCAGGGCGCGCTGGAACACCGGCACGCTCGCTTCGTACATGGAAATCTGCATCGACAATTCCTCGAAAAAAAGCGGCCAGGATGGCTGCTTCCGGATTGCTGCGAGAACGAAACTCGGCCGTCCCGCGTTGCGCCTTCCGGATGGGGCCAAATCAGGTGTTTCGCAAGAGCCGGTCCGAAATGCCGAAGGCGACCTCGCACGAGTGACAGCCCGAAGGCGCCGCCGGGGCGATGGCAACGAAAGACCCCGCCGAAGCGGGGTCGATGTCGTGGCGACGTGTTGCGCGCGTGGACGGCGGCAACGCCCCTATTCTTCTTCGGACTTGTCCGTGCCAGTCGATGCCGACAGCGTGAATTCGTGGCGTCCGGTGAAGTCGTTCGGCGCCGGATAGGCCGGGCCGGCTTTCGAGCGTTCCTGTTTGGCGCGCAAGGCTTCGCGGAAGTGATCGAGCGCCGTCTGCGCGCTGAGCGCCGCGCTGAATCCGGCCGATACCGACGGCGTGAAGGGCGACGGCGTGGACACGCTCACCTTGGTGCGGAAGCCGCTGCGCGGTTCGGGCTTGGCTGCCGCCGGCTTCGCTGGCTTGGGGGCAGGCTTCGGCGCCGCTGCGACAGACTTGGTGGTATGCCGATCGGCCTTGCGAGTGACCGGCGCGGGCGAGGCAGCTTTCTTCAATGCGGCCTTCGTGCTGGCTCCAGCCTTGGTCGGCGCCGCCTTGCCCGACGCATTCCTGATTGCGGCTTTCTTCGCCGCGGCGCGCGGTGTCGCAGCCTTGGCCACCTTCCTTGCCGGCGCCTTCCTGGCAGCCGCCTTCTTGACGGCGGTTTTCCCGGCAACGACCTTGCGAGCCGGTTTTGCCTTCTTCGCGGCGCCGCGTTTCGCCGCGACTTTCTTCGCGGGCGCCTTGCGCACCGTCTTTTTCGCTGGAGCCTCCCGAGCGGCCTTTTTGGCCACGCTCTTGCGCGCCACGGTCGCCTTGCTCGCCGAAGCCTTTTTCGCCGACTTCTTCGCCGTTGCCTTTTTGGCCGGAGACTTGCCCGGACCCGTCTTGCGCGCTGCCACACGTTTCATCGTGTTACCTCGCTTCGTGAAGGACGCTGCCTGAATAGCAAGGCGAAGCTGTACGGTTGCCTAGCAAAATGCCAGCCGCCGTAGACCAAGGTCGCAGGCGGCGAGACGCGGCGGCGCATACTTGCAACGATGAATCCCCGCGACCGCCGCGACGACCCGCTTCGTCTCGATGCGCCGACCCGCATCAAGGGACGCGGCGCGGCGTCGAACCCGGACAATCGTTTCGCCGCGACCGCGAAGACGCTCGAGGACGACGGCTGGCACCGCGACGCAGCAGAACCCGCGCGGCCGCCGACGCAGGTCACCGAGGAGCGCGCGCGCAGCATCGTCAGCCGCAACGATTCGCCCGACATCCGCTTCGAGCAGTCGGTGAACCCTTACCGCGGCTGCGAACACGGCTGCGTCTACTGCTATGCGCGGCCCTCGCATGCGTATCTGGACCTCTCGCCCGGCATCGACTTCGAGACGAAGCTGTTCGCCAAGACCAACGCGCCGGAACTGTTGCGCAAGGAACTTGCGCGGCGCGGCTACGCCTGCTCGCCGATCAACCTCGGCGCGAATACCGATCCGTACCAGCCGATCGAACGCCGCTACCGCATCACGCGCGGCGTGCTCGAGGTGCTCGCCGAGGCGAACCATCCGTGCACGATCGTCACCAAGAACGCGCTCATCGAACGCGACCTCGACCTGCTCGTGCCGATGGCGCGCGCGAATCTCGTGCATGCGTTCGTGTCCGTGACTTCGCTCGACAACCGCCTGTCGAGCGCGTTGGAGCCGCGCGCGAGCGCGCCGCATCGCCGCCTCGAAGCCGTCGCCAACCTCAACGCCGCCGGCGTGCCTTGCGGCGTCATGGTCGCGCCGATCATCCCGTGGATCACCGACCGCTGGCTCGAGCAGATCATCGAACGCGCCGCCCAGGCCGGCGCGAAGATCGCAGGCTACACGGTGCTGCGCCTGCCTCACGAATTGAAGGACCTGTTCCGCGAATGGCTCGCGCTGCACGCGCCCGAGCGCGCCGAACACGTGATGAGCCTGATCCGCGACCTGCGCGGCGGCAAGGAGAACGACGCTCGCTTCGGCTCGCGCATGCGCGGCGAAGGCGAGTTCGCCGACCTGATCCGCCAGCGCTTCCGCCTTGCCTGCCGCAAGCACGGCCTCAACGCGACGCGCGACCTCGCGCTCGACACGAGCCGCTTCACACCGCCGCGCGCACCGTCGGCGCAGGGCGAATTGTTCTAGCGCATCGCATTGGCCGGCACGGCGGACGCATCGACGCGCAGCCGCCGCGCCAGCCACGCGTCGAGCGACGCCTTGCCCGGCCCGGCCATGACCAGCCAGAAGAAAACGAGGACATAGAGCACTTCGTCGAGTTCGACGAAATCGTCGATGCCGCCGACGTTCTTGATGACGACGAAGGCGATCGCGACGATCATGTTGAACGCCATCGCCGCCGCGGTAACGCGCGTGAACAGGCCGAGCATGAGCAGCAGGCCACCGACGAATTCGACGCCCGCGGACAACGTCGCGCTGAACGCCGGCAGCGGAATGCCCCAGTCGACGAAGCGCGCGGTGAAGCCGTCGAGGTTGTGCAGTTTCGCCCAGCCCGTCTCGGCCCAGAAGTAGCCGAACACCAGGCGCAATGCGAGCGGGCCGAGCCAGCCGGCCCGGGTGAGACGATGGACGATGGAGTCGTGCAGGCGCAGCAGCGAAGCGGACATGGGGCGATCCTCGTTGGCATGGAATGTTTCGGGCAGCGCACCGCGACGGCGAGCCGGCTCGGCGCGCAAAGACCTGCTATCCGGCCACCGGCTTTCAATCGCTGCGCGCTTTTGCGCTGCAACATCGATCGTTTGCAAGAATTTCAGCGATGCCCGGTTCTACTGCCCTGCACGCGACCTTCGATGGCCGCGTGCAATCCTTTGCCATCACTCACCAAGGAATCGCATCATGGAAAAGAACACGTCCAAGCTCACCGGCATCGCACTCGCCACGGCCGTTGCCGGCCTGTTCACGATGGTCGCCGCCGCGCCCGCCTTCGCCTCGGACGACGGCAGCGTGAAATGCGAGCATTCATCGGCCTGCAAGGGCCAAGGCGCGTGCAAGACGGCCAGCAACGCCTGCAAGGGCCAGAACGCGTGCAAGGGCGAAGGTTTCACGATGCAGAAGGACAAGGCCGCCTGCGACGCCGCGCAGAAGGCCGCCAACGAATCGGAGAAGAAGTAAGCCGCATCACGCGATGCGTACCGGACCGGTACGCATCGCGCCGTGGCCCGTACCCATGCAGGAAGATCCGCGCCATCCCGCCCTCGGCTACGGCCTCGGCCTGCGCGTCGAACACTACGAGGCACTGATCGAGGGCGATCCGCCGATCGACTGGCTCGAAGTGCTCAGCGAAAACTACATGGTCGACGGCGGCCGCCCGCTCGACTGGCTGGCGCGCTTCCGCGAACGCTGGCCGCTCGTGCTGCACGGCGTTTCGCTGTCGATCGGCGGCAGCGATCCGCTCGACCGCGACTATCTCGCGCGCTTGTCCGCGCTCGCGCGCTTCGCGCAACCGGCGTGGATTTCCGACCACCTGTGCTGGACCGGCGTCGATGGCACGAACCTCCACGACCTCATGCCGCTGCCCTGTACCGAGGAAGCGCTCGCGCATGTCGTCGATCGCGTGACGCAGGTGCAGGACGCGCTCGGCCGGCGCATCGCGCTCGAGAACGTCTCGAGCTACGTCGCCTTCCACGACTCGCAGATGGGCGAAGCGCAGTTCCTCGCCGAAATCGCGCGCCGCGCCGACTGCCTGATCCTGCTCGACATCAACAACGTCCACGTCAGCGCGCGCAACCATGGCTTCGACGCACGCGACTACCTCGCCACGATTCCCGTCGACCGCGTGCAGCAGTTCCATCTCGCCGGCCACGAGGACGACGGTGACCTCATCATCGACACGCACGACGCGCCGATCGTCGATTCGGTCTGGTCGCTCTACGCCGATGCCGTGCGCCGCTTCGGCCCGGTGTCGACGCTGATCGAACGCGACGACCACATTCCGCCGCTCGCGGAACTCGTCGCCGAACTCGAGCGCGCACGCGCGATCGCCGCGCCGATCCTCAAGGCCGCGGCGTGAGCGCACTCGCGCAATTGCAGCGCGCGTTGCAGCGGCACGTGCTGGATGCCGGCGACGATGCGGCGAGCGACATGGCGAACGCCTTCGTCGTCGCCGATGCACGCGCGTCAGCACAGCGCCGGCTCGGCGTCTACGTGCACGCGTATCGCGCGCGCCTGCGCGAGGTGCTCGCCAAGGACTATCCCGGCTTGCGCGCGCTGGCCGGCGAGGACGCGTTCGATGCGATCGCGCACGACTACGTCGCGGCGACGCCGTCGCATCATCCCAACGCGCGCTGGTACGGCGCGCGGCTTGCCGCGTTCCTGCGCGAAGATCCGTGCTGGAACGCACATCCGCAATTTTCGGAAATGGCCGCGCTCGACTGGGCGTTCGGCCTCGCCTTCGATGCCGCGGACGCACGCTGCGTCACGTTCGACGAACTCGCCGCGGTCGCCCCGCAGGACTGGCCCACGCTGCGTTTCGCGCTGCATCCGGCGCTGCAACGGCTGTCGTTCGGGCACAACGTCGCCGCGATCCGACGCGCGCTCGATCGCGGCGAGGCATTGCCTGTGCTGGAACGATTCGACGCGCCGCAGCCGCACGCCGTCTGGCGCAGCGAGCTCGCCGTCCGCCATCGCCGCCTGTCCGACGAGGAAGCCGCGTTGCTCGCGGACGTCGCCGGCGGCGCGCGCTTCGGCGATCTCTGCGAAGCGCTCGCGGCCGCGCACGCGCCCGATGCCGTCGCGCTGCGCGCCGCGACCCTGCTGCGCACCTGGGTCACCGACGGCTGGATCTCGACCGTCGCGTAGCAGCCTGCGCCGGGCGTGGCGATGTTTTCGTCTTTCGCCACACCCGAGACGGGCAACCGCGTGATGGTCGCGATTACGCCGAAATCGCGAGCCGCTCGCTGCGGTAAACCCACGCGGTCACGGCGACGACGACGATCGCCGCCGCGGTTGTGCCCGCCATGCACATCGCGAATTGCGACGGCGCGATCGCGTCGCCGCGCAGCAGGCGCAGAATCGTCACGTGCTGGCCCATGAGCGGCACGGCGTACATCCAGTCCTGCGTCTTCATCGGGAACAGCGACAGCATCATCGTCGGCACCGCGGGCACGAACATGAGCAGCGAGAGATAGGTCTGTGCCTCGCGGAAGCTCTTGGCGAACGCGGCGGCGAGCGTCTGCAGGCAACCGAGCACGACGACCAGCGGCAGCATCACGGCCAGCGTGCACAGCGCGAAATGCACGCCGAGCTGCAGGCTGATGCCGAGCTTGTCGGTCGGCAGGAAATGCCCGGCGATCGAGAACGCGACGATGCTGAGCAGGAGCGAGGTGAACGCGAACGTCGCCGTCGCGCCGAGCTTGCCGGTGAGCAGCGCGCCGCGCCGTACCGGGTTGACGAGCAGCGGTTCGAGCGACTGCCGTTCGCGCTCGCCCGCGGTCGTGTCGATGGCCAGCGCCATACCGCCGATGAACACGCCGAGAATGAAGAAGTACGGCAGCATGCCGAACAGCCCGCCGCTGCGCGTCTGCGCGGTGGACTGGTCGCGGTCGGCGACGACAACGGGCCGCATCACGCTCGGCGAGACGCCGCGCGCGACGAGGCGCAGCGCGCCGTTGGCCTGCGAGTACGCGTTGAGCATGCCGCGCAGCCGCGCGACCGACCCTTGCGCATCGCGCTGCGATTCGTCGTAGACGAGTTCGACCTGCGCCGGTTCGCCGGTCGACCAGGACTTCGCGTAGTCGGCGGGAATGCGCAGCACGAGGTCCACGTCCTGCTCGCGCACGGCGCGCTCGGCGTCGGCCGGCGCGTCCTTGACCTGCGCGCCGGCGCGCTTGAGCGCGGCAATGAGATTGGGCGCGTTCTCCGCGCCGGCGACCGGCACGGGCAGCGGCTTGTCGGCCTTGGCCAGTTCGCGCGAGATCGACGCGTTGATGATGAGCGCGAACATCAGCGGCGCCATCAGCGGGCCGGTCAGCAGCGTGTTGATCACGGTGCGGCGGTCGCGCAGGTTCTCGCGCACTTCCTTCCAGAACACGGTGAGGATGTTGTTCATGCGGCAAGTCCTTCTTCCGAGCCGATGATCTTGACGAAGGCGTCTTCGAGCGTTGCCGCGCCGGTCTGCTCGCGCAACGCCTCGGGCGATTCGTCGGCGACGACGCGGCCGCGCGCGATGACGACGATGCGATCGCAGAGCGCGCCGACCTCCTGCATGATGTGGCTGGAGAACAGCACGCAGTGGCCCTGCGCCTTGAGTTGCAGCATGAACGCGCGCATCGCGCGCGTGGCCATCACGTCTAGGCCGTTGGTCGGTTCGTCGAGGATCACGTTCTTCGGCTCGTGGATGAGGGCGCGCGCGATCGCGGTCTTGACGCGCTGGCCCTGCGAGAAGCCTTCGGTGCGACGTTCGAGGATGTCGCCCATGTCGAGCGCCTCGGACAGTTGCGCAATGCGGCGCGCGCGCGTCACCGCGTCGAGGCCTTGCAGGCGGCCGAAGTAGTCGATGTTCTCTCGCGCCGAAAGGCGCTTGTACAGGCCGCGCGCGTCGGGCAGGACGCCCAGGCGCCGGCGTACCGCGAGCGGATCGTCGGCCGCGTCGATGCCGTCGACGCGCACGCTGCCGCGGTCGGGTTTCATGAGCGTGTAGAGCATGCGCAACGTAGTCGTCTTGCCCGCGCCATTGGGGCCGAGCAGGCCGGTGATCTCGCCGTCGCGCGCGGCGAAGGAGACGTTGTCGACGGCGCGCACGCTGCCGAATTGCTTGTGCAGGTCGATGACTTCGATCATGGCGCAGCTCCATTGAAGTCGATGAAGGCCGGGATCGGCGAGAAATCCTTGACGCAACCGGCGTCGAGCGAGAGCGCGTCGCGCGTGTCGATGAAGCGCGCCGCGAGTCTCGGGAAGCAGCCGCGGCCGAGCACGCTGTGGCCCTGGCCCTTGGCGATGAGCACGCGGCCCTTCGGCAAGGTCTTCACGATCGCCTCGGCATAGCGCGGCGGCGTGACCGGATCGAACTCGCCGCCGATGATGAGCACGGGGACATCGCCCGCGAGCGGTGCGTTGAAGTTCGCGGGACGCGTACCGTGCGGCCAGATCGCGCATTCCGCCGCGAGCACCTCGGCGAAGCGCGAACCGAGCAACGCGTCCTTGTCCGCATCGCGTGCCACGATGCGGTCGGCGTCCTCGCTGCAGACCACGGACAGCTGCATCGCGTTGTCGGCGAGGCTCTTCATCTGCTGGCCGAGCATCTGCGCCTGGCCCGCGAGCGGCGCGTAGTCGCCGGCGACCGCACGCGAGATGCCGAGCGGCAGCAACGCGCTGGTCTCGGGCATGTAGGCGTACATGCGTCCCAGCGCGGCGAGCGTGTCCGCTCCCAGGTGCATCGTCTTCTGCGCGTTGTCGACCGGATCGCGGTAGCTCACCTCGACGGATTTTTCGTTGAGGATCGCGCGCAGCTTCTGCAGATTCGCCCACGGATCGCCGAATGCCTTCGCGCATTTCGCGTCAGCCGCGCAGACCGCGAACTGCGCCTTGAGCGCGGCATCGAGGTTCCCGGCGAAATCGGAGCCGAGCGCATTGTCGTTCGGCACCGCGCTGTCGAGGAGAACCGTGCGCACGGCATCGGGATGCGCCTTTGCGTACTCCTGCGCGACACGCGTGCCGTAGGATGCGCCGACGAGGTTGAAGCGCGGCGAGCCGAGCGCCTCGCGCAGCGCTTCGAGATCGCGCAGCGCCATCGTCGTCGTGTAGAAGCGCGGGTCGGCGTGCGCGGACACCTTGTCGAGGCAGGCCTTGGTCTGCGCGCGAACGCGGTCGAGGTCGAAGGAGGATTCGGTTTCGACATCGTCCAGTCCGCGTGCGCAGGTCAGCGCGTTCGAACCACCCGTGCCGCGCTGGTCGAGCAGGAGGATGTTGCGTTTTTCACGCATCGGAGTGAACGAGGACGAAGCCTGCGGCCACGCCTCGGTCGCCGATTGGCCCGGGCCGCCGGCGATGAGCACGACCGGATCGGCCGGCGGCGCGGCGGCCGTGCTGGCGAGCATGGCGAGCTTGAGGTCGATCCTGCGGCCGGTCGGCGCATCCCAGTTTTCCGGCACCGAAAACGGCGCGCAGTACGCGGACGTCGTCGCGCCGGTCTGCGGCGCTGCGAGTTCGCAGGGCTTGAAGACGAGCGAGCCGGCCGTGATGCTGCCGTCGGCATTGCGCACGGGCGCGGGCGCGGTCGACGCGGGTTCCGCAGCGCCGCCGGCCTGCGGCTTGTACAGGTAGCGCACGCCGAAAAAGGCCGCCATCGCCACGACCAGCGCGATGCGGAATTGGTTGCGTTTGTCCATCGTCACTCTCCGGGATCGAACAGGTCTTCGATCGGTTTTCTGAAAAGTTTCGCGAGCTTGAACGCCAGCGGCAGGCTCGGGTCGTACTTGCCCGTCTCGATCGCGTTGACGGTCTGCCGCGACACGTCGAGCCGCTCGGCGAGTTCACCTTGCGACCAACCCTTGCCCTCGCGCAGCTCGCGAACGCGGTTGTTCATTCGCAGCCCGCGCCGCCGTAGCGCCGCGCGAGCAGCCAGCGCGACATGCCGTAGCTCACGCAGACGAGCGGGAACACCCAGAGCAGGATGTCGCCGCCGAACGCGACGACATGCGCCGCGGCGAGGAAGCCGCCGACGAGGCTGCCGCAGCAGACGGTCGCCGTGGCGATGCCGAGCGCGATCATGTGGATGCGCTGCTCGAGTTCGTCGCTGCGCATCACATGCCGCATCATCACCACGACCACGCCCATCACGGGCAGCGTCGGCAGCAGGGCGAACAGCGCGCGCAACGGCATGCTCGCCGCGGTCTTCGCGTAGGGCCAGACGAAGAAGATCAGCGCGACATAGACCGACATGAGCAGCCAGACGCGCATGCGGTATTGCGCGCGGCTCTGGCGTTTCATCGCGGCGACCGTCCATCGCGGTCCGCGCCGCGGCGAGCGAGCGCGCACGCGTGCATTCGTGGCGCGGCCAGCGCGTCGGCGAGCGCACCCGCGGCGACGCAGACCGCGAGCCACTCGCCCATCGCATGCGTTCCCGCGCCCAGCGCCGCGCCGATGCCGGCGCCGATGGCGGTCCAGTTGGGTTTCGAACGGTTTTCCGGGAATCGCGCGCGCATCGCACATCGTCCTGTCAAGCAAACTTGACACCGATGCTAGACGCCGAAAACCGACGTGTCAAGCGTCCTTTACAGGCGGACGGACGCGCTCAGCGCGATGACACGTACTTCTCGCGGCGGATCTGCGGCACGCCCAGGCCCGCGGCCTTGAGCATGGCGAAACTCTCGTCGACCATGTCCGGATTGCCGCACAGGTACGCGATGTCCGTCGCCGCGTTCGGCGACAGCTCGCCGAGCGCGACCTGCACGCGGCCGTTGCGGTCGTGCGCGCGCGGCACGGCGCGCGGCACGCGGCTGAAACAGGGATGGAACGTGAAGCCGGGCACTTCGCGCGCGAAGGCTTCGAACTCCTCGCCGTAGAGCAGTTCCGTTTCGCTGCGCGCGCCGTAGACGAGCGCGAACGTGCAGCCGCGCGTGGCTGTGAGCTTGCTGATCTGCGGCAGCATCGCGCGGAACGGCGTGACGCCGGTGCCGGTGGCGACGAAGAGGTAGCGCGCGTTCGTGTCCGCGTCCATGAGGCAGAAGCGGCCGAACGGCCCGCTCGCATCGACCGTGCCGCCCTCGTCGAGCTGCGACAGCAGCGCCGTCGCCGCGCCACCCTCGACATAGGACACCGCGATCTCGAGCTGTTGCACGCTGCCGCTGCCCTCGCCGATCGTGCCGACCGAATAGCTGCGCTTGGTCGGCTTGCCGTCGTCGTAGTGGAAATGGATCTGGATGAACTGCCCCGGCACGAACGCGAACGGGGTGCCGTCGGCGCGCTCGAAGACGAGATGGCGCACCGATGGCGCGATCATGCGGCTGGCGGCGAGGCGGAGCTTGAAATGTTCCATTGCGGCAACGAAATCGGTTCCGGGCAGCCCGTTATACTAACAGGCGCCGTCGATCCTCCTCTTCGCGCTCCCCATGACCCACATTCCCGCGCTCGACGTCGTCGAGCTCAGAAAGACCTACGCCAACGGCGTTGAAGCGCTCAAGGGCGTTTCGCTGACCGTGCAGTCGGGCGACTTCTTCGCGCTGCTCGGCCCGAACGGCGCCGGCAAGTCGACCCTGATCGGCATCCTGTCCTCGCTCGTCAACGCGACCAGCGGCGACGCGCGCATCTTCGGCGTGTCGCTGCGCGAGCGACGCAGCGAGGCGATGGCGTTGATCGGCCTGGTGCCGCAGGAAATCAACCTCAACCTGTTCGAGAAGCCGTTCGATATCTGCGTCAACCAGGCCGGCTTCTACGGCATCCCGCGCACGATCGCCGTCGAACGCGCCGAGAAATACCTCAAGGAACTGCAGCTGTGGGACAAGGCGCAGCACCAGGCGCGCACGCTGTCGGGCGGCATGAAGCGGCGCCTGATGATCGCTCGCGCAATGATGAGCGAACCCAAACTCCTCGTGCTCGACGAGCCGACCGCGGGCGTCGACATCGAGATCCGCCGTTCGATGTGGAAGTTCGTCAGCGCCATCAATGCCGCCGGCACGACGGTGATCCTCACCACGCACTACCTCGAAGAAGCCGAGCAGCTGTGTCGAAACATCGCGATCATCGACCATGGCCGCATCATCGAGAACACTTCAATGAAGTCGCTGCTGTCCAGGCTCGATGTTGAAACCTTCGTACTCGATCTCGCGGCGGCGCCGAGTGCGTTGCCGGCCGTGCAGGGCGTGCGCTTGACTGCAATCGACGCCGTCACTCTGGAAGCCGAAATGTCGCGCGAGCACGATCTCAACTCGCTGTTCGGCGCGTTGTCGCGGGCCGGCATCACGGTGCGCTCGATGCGCAACAAGGCCAATCGCCTCGAGGAGCTGTTCGTGCGGCTCGTCGAACACGGCAAGGAGGCCGCATGAACGCCCAAGGCCGGCTCGTCGCCTTCAACACGATCGCGCGCCGCGAGGTGATGCGCATCCTGCGCATCTGGACGCAGACGCTGCTGCCGTCGGCGATCACGATGACGCTCTACTTCGTCATCTTCGGCCGCATGGTCGGCAGCCGCATCGGCGACATCGTGCCGGGCGTGGGCTACATCGACTACATCGTGCCGGGCCTGATCATGATGGCGGTCATCACCAACAGCTACGGCAACATTTCCTCGTCGTTCTTCGGCGCGAAGTTCTCGCGTTTCGTCGAGGAAATGCTCGCCTCGCCGACGCCGCCGTGGGTCATCCTTTCCGGCTACGTCGCCGGCGCGGTGCTGCGCGGGCTGATCGTCGCGATCATCGTGCTCGGCATTTCGCTGTTCTTCACGCGCATCCACCTCTACCACCCGTTCGTGACGCTGACGACGATCCTGCTCACCTCGATCGTGTTCTCGCTGGCCGGTTTCGTGAATGCCGTCTATGCGAAAAAGTTCGACGACATCGCGCTGGTGCCGACCTTCGTGCTGACGCCGCTGACCTACCTCGGCGGCGTGTTCTATTCGGTCAACGCGCTCGGCACCCCGTGGCGGCAGATCAGTCATGCCAATCCGATCCTGTACATGGTCAATGCGTTCCGTTACGGCCTGCTCGGCATTACCGACATCCCGCTCGGTTGGGCGTACGCGGTCATGCTCGGCTTCGCCGCCCTGCTGACCGCACTCGCGCTCTACCTCATCGACCGCGGCATCGGCCTGCGCTCCTAGGAGGATGTCGGGAAAGTGCCGTCCTGCACTTTCTCGACCCGGCAAGTCCGGTACATGCCCGGACCCGCTTCCGCCCAATCAACGACTTGCGTCGTCGATTCGCGAGCGAGCCTTCCTTGGATCGCACCATCAGGCTGTCGAAAAACAGCCTGATGGCCGTCGCGCGGCGGTGAACACTGCGTTGCCGCCGCGCTGGCTTCTGCCGGCGAGGCGCCGCCGCCATGATGGGAACATCTCATCGTGGAGCAACGATCATGATCGAACGCAGACCTTTCAACGCACTCGGCGGCGCCGACCACGGCTGGCTCAAGGCCAGACATCACTTCTCCTTCGCCAACTACATGGACCCGACGCGCATGGGCTGGGGCGCACTGCGCGTCTGGAATGACGACGAGATCGCCGCCGGCACGGGCTTTCCGCCGCATCCGCACGCCGACATGGAAATCATCACCTACGTCCGCGACGGCGCGATCACGCACGAGGACAGCCTCGGCAACAAGGGCCGCACCGAAGCCGGCGACGTGCAGGTGATGAGCGCGGGCAGCGGCATCCGCCATGCCGAATACAACGCCGAAGGCGACACCACGCGCATCTTCCAGATCTGGATCATCCCGGAAGCGCGCGGCGGCGAGCCGACCTGGGGTTCGCGTCCGTTCCCCAAGGGCGAACGCCACGGCCGCTTCGTCGTGCTCGCCAGCGGCCGCGCGGGCGATGGCGACGCGCTGCCGATCCGCGCTGACGCGCGCGTGCTCGGCGCGACCCTGCAAGCCGGCGAAGGCACGACTTACGCGCTCGAGGCGGGCCGTCACGCCTATCTGGTCCCGGCCAAGGGCGCGATCGAGGTCGACGGCGTGCGCATCGACGCGCGCGACGGCGTGGCGATTCGCGATGTCGCCACGATCACCGTGAAAGCGCTCGAAGACGCGGAAGTCGTGCTCGTGGACAGCCGCTGACGCGCGCTCAGAGCGCGAAAAAACGCCGCGCGTTCGCCGTCGTGGTGCGCGCGGTGACGGCCACGTCCTCGCCGCGCGCAGCGGCGACCGCGGCGCAGACGTGGCCGAGATACATCGGCTCGTTGCGGCGGTGCGACGGTTTCGGGCGCAGGTCGCGCGGCAACAGGTACGGCGCGTCGGTTTCGATCATCAGGCGATCGGCCGGAATCAGCCTTGCGAGTTCACGCAGGTGCAGGCCGCGGCGTTCGTCGCAGATCCAGCCGGTGATGCCGATGAAGCAGTCGCGGTCGAGATAGTCGACAAGTTCGTTGCGCTCGCCGGTGAAGCAATGCACCACCGCGCGCGAAATGCGGTCGCGCACGCGATCGAGGCAGGCGATGAAGTCCGCGTGCGCATCGCGCTGATGCAGGAACAGCGGCTTGCCGCAGTCGACCGCAATCGAGAGCTGGCGCTCGAACGCCTCGACCTGCGCCGCATGCGGCGAGTAGTTGCGGAAATAGTCGAGCCCGGTTTCGCCGACCGCCTTCACCTCGGGCGTCGCCGCGAGTTCGCGCAGCAGCGCATCGGTGGCGTCGTCGTATTCGTGCGCGTGGTGCGGATGCACGCCAGCCGTCGCGAACAGGAAACCGGAATGATCCTGCGCGAGTGCCTGCGCGGCGCGGCTGCCGCCCGCGCTCGCACCGGTGACGAGGATCTGCGCGACGCCAGCTTCGCGCGCGCGCGCGAGCACGGCATCGAAGTCGGGCCGGAACGATTCGTGGGTAAGGTTGGCGCCGATGTCGACGAGATCGGCGGGGCTGGATGTCATCACGACAGCTTCCGCAACGGCAAATCGGCGATTATGCGTGACGCGCATCGCATTCGCAGGGAGCGGATTCACAACGAATTAACCTCTGGTTGGCGATGCTTGCCCACCTCACCCAACCCGGAACGATCCCATGAACGCCCTGCGCTTGACGTTGCTGGTTTCCCTTGGCCTGCTCAGCCTGCCCGCCCTCGCCGACAATGACTCCGCGGATGCGGCGCGGCGATACCACGATGGCGCAATCAGCGCCGTACGCGCGAAGCTTGCCAGCGCCAGCATGGCCGCCCGCAGCGACGGCGCGAAGTCGATGGGCAGCGATACGGGATCGGGCACGCCGCTCGCCAACGAGTACAGGGCCTATCCGCCGAGCTGCGCGGCGTGGCCCCTTCCCGACAAGGCCAGCGGCACGACGGTCAGCAAGCGCGTTGCGCTGTATACGCGCAATGCCAATGGCGACGCGGTGACGCCGGAAACAGTCACCGTCACGGTCTGGCGCGTGCCCTGCAGCAGCAGCGGCAACGACAACCTGCCCTACAACACCGACGGGAAAGGCAATGCGATGACGCTAATGCGCATCGACCGCGATATTGCGAACGAAGGCCATACCGATCAATTCCCGACCTTCCCACTGCTCAATGTCGAGCAGGGAGATATCGGTTTCGACGACGACGAAAGCGTCGTGCGCGCAGCATCCGAACCGAACACCTTCGTGACGGACGGCCCGTACGACTCGCCGATCATCGTCAGCACCACCTACGTGCTTGAGAACTACAACTACGGCGCCAACTACAACCATCAATACAACTATGCCTTCGATCTGGCCGTCGATCCGTATATCGCCAACCAGTCGGCGACCGAATTCACGCTTGGCGACTACACCGGCAGCGGCCTGTCACCGATGCCGTTCGACGGATATGCGGCCAAGCAATGGATTGCGACCAATCACGGCCTGCTCGTACAGGTCACCGAGCAGCAGAACTCTTCGGGCGCCACGTTCCGCCAGCTCGTCACCGATCTGGAAATCCAGAACGCGAGCGGCAACTCGGAATGGCTGTTCGCCAACAAGACGTTCGCGATCGGCGATACGTCGGTCATCGCCAACCTCAACTACCGCACGGACGCCAGTACATTGACGCCTTGGGGAACCGCGAAATACGTGCTCCTCGACTGCTACCATCTGGACGTGACGTACACGCCCAAGGCCGGCCTGCCGGCCGATGCGCCGGGACAGGGCCTTTCAGGGACGGTGCACTACAACGTGCTGTTCAACGCGAACGGCATGGTCTGCGAATAGCATCCAGCGGACGAACCGCGCGGCGGATGCGACGAAACGCTCGCGTCCGCCGTCCGTTCCTGCAGTGACGGGACGCCTCTCGCCGAAAAACGCGTGCCCGCCGCCTTCCTCGATCCGATCCGCCCTGGAGCATTGTCATGAAACACACGCTTTCCGCAGCGCTCGCGCTGGCTTGCCTGACGACTTCGTCTTTCGCCCTCGCCGCAGCGCAGGCCGCGTCTGCACCTAATTTCGTTGCAACCTCCGCCGCGACGGCGTCGTCGGCAAAAGCAGCGGGCTCTGCTTCCACGCCGGGTACGCCGATGGCCAACATCTACCGCGCCTATCCGCCGAGTTGCGCTTCGTATCCCCTGCCGGACAAGCCGAGCGGGCCGACGTATACGGGAACGGCCACGGCGTTCGCGAATCCCACCGGCTACTACAACGGCTGGTATTTCAGCGGAACCGAAGCATTGACGATCACCGTCTGGCGTCTGCCGTGCAGCAGCAGCGGCGCTGCCGTGCCCTACAACACGGCCGGCGCGAAGAACGCGATGACACTGGTCCGCATCGATCGCGCCAACGACTCCACGACTGCCACCGTTCCGATCATGCCGCAGATCCTTGTTTTCCAGGGCGACATCGATGCCTCGAATGCGGGGGCGAAGAAGAACGTGCGCCTCGCCACGGAACCCAATACCGTCCTGTCCGATCGCAAGTTCGGCAGTGCCTACGACCTGCTCGCCACCAGCACGACCTTCGTGCTGGAAAACTATCTGGGTTCGGATGCTGCGCACTTCAACTTCAACGACACCTTCATGCTGCAGGTGAATGCCGGCTCGGGAGCCGCCACGATCAACGTGCCGGCCTATGCGCCGACGCCCGACACCTACCCGACCGCCGGCGCGCCATTGCCGTTTGACGGCTACGCCGGCAAGCAATGGATCGCCACCGACCATGGCCTGCTCGTGCAGGTCACCGAGCAGTACGACTCGAGTGGCGCGATGTTCCGCCAGCTCGTCACCGACCTGGAAATCCAGAATCCGGACGGCACGTCGCAATGGCTGTTCGCGAACCGGAAGTTCGATGCGGGCGCGACCTCGGTCACCGCCAACCTCAACTATCGCACGGACGCGCAAACGCTGATGCCGTGGGGAACCGCGAAATACGTGCTCGTCGACTGCAACCATCTGGACGTGACCTACACGCCCATGGAAAACCTGCCGGAAGACGCGCCTGCGCAGGATTTGTCGGGGACCGTGCACTACGACGTGCTGTTCAACGTGAATGGCATGGTCTGCGAATAGACCGTCTTCCTGGATTCATCCCAAGCGGCCGCCTCGTGCGGCCGCTTTTTTTTGCGGATGCCGCCCGGCGCCGCCGTCTGCGGCATGGCCTCGCCGGCCCGGGATCGGACGCGCGCTTCTACAATCGCTGCTCATTCCGCACGACCGCGTTTCCCGCATGAACGATCCGGCACCCATCGACGTTTTGCTGCCGCGCATTCTCGCAACGCTCGCGGAGAACTCGCGACTCGTGCTGCAGGCGCCGCCGGGCGCGGGCAAGACCACGCGCGTGCCGCTCGCCCTGTTCGATGCGCCATGGCGCGGCGACGGCCGCATCCTGCTGCTCGAACCGCGCCGCATCGCCGCGCGCGCCGCGGCCGAATTCATGGCCGCACAACGTGGCGAACGCGTCGGCGACACGGTCGGCTACCGCATCCGCTTCGAATCGAAAGTCTCGAAGGCGACGCGCATCGAAGTCGTCACCGAAGGCATCCTCACGCGCATGATCCAGGACGATTCGGAACTGCCCGGCGTCGCCGCGGTCCTCTTCGACGAATTCCACGAGCGCCACCTGCACGGCGACCTCGGCGCCGCGCTCGCGCTCGACGTGCAGGCCAACCTGCGTCCCGACCTGCGCCTGGTCGTGATGTCGGCGACGCTCGACGGCGAGCGCATCGCGCGCTGGTTCGACGCGCCGCAACTCGTCAGCGAAGGCCGCAGCTTTCCCGTGCGCATCGCGCACCCGCCCGCGCGCGCGGGCGAGGCCTGGCCCGAACGCGGCTGGACGACGCACCTGCGCCGCGCGGTCGAACTCGCGCTGGGCGAAAACGATGGCGACGTGCTCGCCTTCCTGCCCGGCAAGCGCGAGATCGAACGCACGCGGGAAGTGCTCGGCGAACTCGGTGCGCGCGGCGTCGAAGTCATCGCGCTGCACGGCGAACTCGCGCTCGCGGATCAGCATGCCGCGCTCGCCGCGGCCGCGCCGGGCACGCGCCGCGTCGTGCTCGCCACCAACGTCGCCGAATCGAGCCTGACCCTGCCCGGCGTGCGCAGCGTGGTCGACCTCGGCCTTGCGCGCGAGCCGCGCTTCGATCCGAACTCCGGCTTCACGCGGCTCGACGTGGTCGCGACGTCGCAAGCCTCGGCCGACCAGCGCGCCGGACGCGCGGGACGCCTCGGTCCGGGCAGCGCGTATCGGCTGTGGCCGCAAGGCAAACGGCTGGAAAGCGAACGCCGGCCCGAGATCGCGCAGGTCGAACTCTCGCAACTCGCGCTCGAACTCGCCGCGTGGGGTTCGGACACGCTGCCCTGGCTCGACGCGCCGCCCTCCGGCCCGCTCGCGCAGGCGCGCGACCTGCTGCGCCGGCTCGGCGCGCTCGATGCGGCGCTGCGCATCACGCCACTCGGTCGACGCATGCTCGCGCTCGGCGCCAATCCGCGCCTCGCGGCTGCACTGCTGCGCGCCGATGCGGACGAGCGCGCGCTCGCCGCCGATTGCATCGCGCTCGTCGAAGCACGCAGTCCGCTGCGTGGCGCGGCTTCGCGCAACGACGACTTCCGCGTGCGTGTGCAGGCCTTGCGCGCGTGGCGCGAGCGCGATCCCGGCTTGCGCGAACTTGGTGCGGATCGCGATGCGCTCGCGGCGATTGCGCGCGCGGCGCAAGCCTGGCGCGAGCGCGATGCTTTTCCTCCTCCCCTGCAAAAGGAGGGCCGGGGTGCACGTTCGCACTCCGAACAACACCATCCCCACCCAAACCTCCCCTTGAAGGGGAGGGCTCTGGAGCAACGCACGCCGCACGCGGATTTTGCTGCCGAGGGCTTGAAAGCAGGCGACATCCTCGTTCACGCCTTCCCCGACCGTATCGCACGGCAGGACGCGAACGATGCACGCCGCTACACGCTCGCCAACGGTCGCGGCGCGCGGCTCGCCGACGACAGCGCGCTCTACGGCGAACCGTGGCTGGTCGTCGTCGACCTGCGCCACGAAGCGCGCGACAGCCTGATTTTCTCCGCCGCCCCACTCGATCCGGATCGACTCGAACGCGATTTCCCGGAGCGCTTTGCGCGCGTGCGCAGCGTGCGCTGGAATCGCGACACGCGCGCGGTCGAGGCCTTCGAGGAACGCCGTTTCGATGCCATCGTGCTAGACCGCCGCAGCGTGCCGGCCACGCCCGAAGACGCGGTGCCCGCGCTGCTCACCGCCGTGCGCGAACTCGGCCTCGTCGCGTTGCCGTGGAGCGAGCACGCGACGTCGCTGCGTCGCCGCGTCAACGCGCTGCGCGAGTGGAATCCGGCGCTCGACCTGCCGGATTTCTCCGACGCCGCATTGCTCGACACGCTCGAGGACTGGCTCGCGCCGTACCTGTCCGGCAAGCGCCGCCTCGATGCGCTGCAGGCGGCGGAGCTGTCCGAGGCCTTGTCCGCGCGCCTCGACCACGCGATGCGCCGCGCGCTCGACGAACAGGCGCCGACCGCGATCACCGTGCCCAGCGGCATGCAGCGCCGCATCGACTATGCCGACGGCGCGCCGCCCGTGCTCGCGGTGAAGCTGCAGGAACTGTTCGGCCTCGCCGACACGCCGCGCATCGGCGGCGGCCGCGTGCCGCTCACGCTGCACCTGCTCTCGCCCGGCGGCAAACCCGTGCAGGTGACGCAGGACCTGCGCAGCTTCTGGGAGCGCACCTATCCGGAAGTGAAGAAGGAGCTCAAGGGCCGCTACCCGAAACACCCCTGGCCCGACGATCCGTGGAGCGCCGCGCCGACGCACCGCGCCAAGCCGCGCGGCACCTAGCGCGCGTCAGCGTGCGACTCGCGTGCCGCGCTGGCTCGCGATCACGCTGCCGAGGATGAGCGCGCCGGCGATCAGCATGAGCGCCGTCGGCTGCTCGTCGAGCAGCAGCCAGCCCCAGAACACGCCGAACAGCGGCACGAGATACGTGCATGTCGTCGCGCGCGCGGCGCCGACGCGCGCGATGAGGCGGAAGAAGATCGCGTAGGCGATGCCCGTGCAGAGCACGCCGAGCGCGATCGCGCTGAGCCACGCGCCTTGCGGCGGCGACACCTTCGGCCAGGTCGCGAACGCGAACGGCGCAAGCATGAGCGTCGAACAGCCGAGCGTGCCCGCTACCGCGGCGAGCGGCGGCAGGTCGGCGAGCCAGCGCCGCGTGAAATTGGCGGCGAAACCGTAGCTCAACGAAGCGAGCGAACCTGCAATCGCCGCCGCGGCGACATGGTCGCCCGAGGTCTTGTCGTTGACGAGCACGACGACGCCGATGAAACCGACGACCATCGCCAGACCGCGCCGCCAGCCGATCGGCTCGCGGTACAACGCGAACGCGACGAGCACCGTGCACAGCACGGTCAGGCTGTTGGCGATCGCGCCGACGCCGGCCGGCGCGCGTTCGGCGCCCCACGCGAACAGCGAGAACGGGATCGCCGAATTGAGCGCGCCGACGATCGCGAGCTGGCGCCAGCGTTTCGCGTCGAGACGCGCGCGCACGCGCCACAGGAATGGCGCGAGGATCAGCGCGCCGAGCAGCACGCGCATCTCGACCAGCGCGAACGGGCCGAAGTCGTTGGCGGCGATGCGCATGAACAGGAACGAGCCGCCCCAGATCGCGCCGAGCAGGAGCAATTCCAGCGGCGTCAGCCAATCGCTGCGCGGGGATTGGGCAATGGCAACGGTGGAGTTCATGGACGGGTTCCTGATCGAAGCATCTTGCATGCGGTCGTTGGATGGCATTTCCAGTACGTCGGCGGAGCCGCTTGGGCGCGACTGCATGGTGCCGATCGCGGCCGCCCATTGTCGCGTGGACGCGGCGCCGACGTTTCGGCGCACGCCGAAACGTCGCCACGTGCGATCGGCTAGTCTGCCGGCATGATCGCGCCGACCAGCCGACATCGCGTCGCCGAACTCGGCGCACTGCTCGCCGAGCCCGCGCGCGCCGGCATCCTGCTCGCGCTCATCGACGGCAGCGCGCGGCCGGCCGGCGAACTCGCCGCGCTGGCCGGTATCGGCGCGGCGGCGGCGAGCGAGCACCTGCATCGGCTCGTCGATGGCGGCCTGCTCGTCGCGCAGGCGCAGGGCCGGCATCGCTACTACCGCCTCGCCGACGATCGCGTCGCGCAGATCGTGGAGTCGTTTGCGCTCGCCGCCGCCTCGCCCGCACCCTCGCGCGCGGTGCGGACGGACGCCGCGACGCGGCGCGCGCGAACCTGCTACCGGCATCTCGCCGGGCGCCTCGGCGTCGCGCTGTTCGATGCGCTGCGCGTGCGCGGCGGCCTGCGCATCGACGGCGATGCGATCCGGCTGGAAGCGCGAGGCTCAGCGTGGCTGCATGCGAACGGCCTGCTCGACGACGAGGCCGCGTGCCAGCGTCTCGCCGGGCGTTCGTGCGTGGACTGGACCGAGCGGCGTTTCCATCTCGCCGGTCCGCTCGGCGATCACCTCGCGCGCCGGCTGCTCGAAACGGGTTGGCTGCGGCGCCGCGAAGGCTCGCGCGCGTTGGCGATCGCGCCGGCCGGCCGCAGCGGCTTGCGCGCGCTCGGCATCGAATGGGAAATGCTGTGATGTACCGACGCGGTCAGACGCGGCCGCACAGCAGGTGGAAATCCCAGCGCACGCTGCGCACCGTTGCCGCATCGCCCCACGCACGCGCGAGATCGGCTTCGACGAGCGCGACGGGATCGACGCCATTCGCCTTGATGTAGCGCTGCGTCGCCGACCACGAACGCAGGTAGGCGAGGAATTGCGCGAGCGTCCAGTCGACGCGCATTTCGAACGCGGGCGCGTCGAGGCGTTCGAACGGGAATGGCAGCGTGCGGTAACCCTCGTCGATGTAGCGCCGCTCGGCCGGCCAGTACGGGCCGGTGAGGTCGACGTAGAGGTGGTTCTTGACCGCGTCGACAGCCGGCGTCGCGCTGCAATCGGCATAGCTCCATGCGGCGATGACGCCGCGCGGTTTGAGCACGCGCTTCACCTCGGCGTAAAAGCGCGCGTGATCGAACCAGTGCAGCGCCTGCGCAACGGTGACGAGGTCGGCGCTGGCATCGGGCAGCGAACAGGTTTCCGCGGGTTCGACGCGATAGTCGATGTTCGCGCGCGCATCGGCGCTGGCGATCTGCGGTGCGCTCGGATCGGTCGCATGCACGCGCGCAAAACGCGCGGCGAGCGCGACGCTGGCCTGGCCGTTGCCGCAACCGGCGTCCCAGGCGAGGTCGCGCGCGGGCGCTTGCGCGGCGAGCCAGTCGAACAGCGCCGCCGGATAGGTCGGGCGCGCTTCGTGATAGGCGCCGGCGTGGCCGGAAAAATGATCCTTGAAGGTCATGGCCGCGATGATACGCGCCGAGGCGGCGCATTCGTTGCCGGATCGCGGACGCGGTGCCTTCAGATGACGCGCGATTCGCCCGGCGCGAGGCCGTCTAGCGCGTGGTCGCCGACGCGCGTGCGGATCAGGCGCAACGTCGGCAGGCCGACCGCGGCGGTCATGCGCCGCACCTGGCGGTTGCGGCCTTCGCGGATCACGAGTTCGAGCCACGCGTCGGGCACGTTCTTGCGGAAGCGCACGGGCGGATCACGCGGCCAGAGCCATTGGGGCGGCGCGTCGAGCGCGCGCGCCTGCGCGGGCAGGGTCGGGCCGTCGTTGAGGACGACGCCGCGGCGCAGGCCATCGAGCGCGGCCGCGGCGACGACGCCCTCGACCTGCACGAGATAGGTCTTGGCCTGCTTGTGGCGCGGATCGGTGAGGCGGTGCGCGAGCGCGCCATCGTCGGTGAGCAGGAGCAGGCCTTCGCTGTCGTGATCGAGACGTCCAGCCGCATAGACGTCCTTTTGCCGGATGAACCCGGCGAGCGTGCGCCGCGGCGGCGTGCTGCGGTCGGTGAACTGGCAGAGCACGCCGCAGGGCTTGTTGAAGGCGATCAGCATGGAGGTTGCGGTCGGCGGGCGTGCGCGCGCCGGGTTCCGTCATTCCGGCATGCGCCGGAATGACGACGGGAGCGAGGCGCCCTCAGTCCTTGGTCTTGAAGATCTTGTCCGCCTCCGGCTTGACGAACTTGAGCGTCATGCGGTCCGATTCGCCGATCGCGAGGTATTTCTCGCGGTCCTGGTCCTTGAGCGCGAGCGTCGGCGGCAGCGTCCAGACGCCTTTTTCGTAGTCCTTGGTGTCCTTCGGATTCGCGTTGATCTCGCTCTGCGCGACGAGCTGGAAGCCGGCGTCGGTGGCGAGCTTGATGACGGTGTCCTGCGGCAGGTAGCCGCTGTTCTTGATCTTGTCCGGATCGGCGCCCGCGGCGGCGCGATGGTCGACGACGCCGAGCGTGCCGCCCGGCTTGAGCACGTCGAAGAACGCCTTGAACATCGCCGGCGCGGTGTCGGCCATGACCCAGTTGTGCACGTTGCGGAAGGTGAGCACGGCGTCGGCCGACTCCGGCGCGCCGAGCACGGGCGCGGCGCCGTCGAATTCCACCGACTTCGCGGCGGCGTAGTGCTGCGGGTCGGCTTCGAACATCTTCTGCAGCGCGCTCTTGTCCTGCGCGGCCTCGCCATCCGGGTTCTTCGGTCTGGATACCGCGGCGACGTAGTTGCCGCTGCCCTGCAGGAGCGGCGCGAGGACCTGCGCGTACCAGCCGCCACCGGGCGTGATTTCGATGAGCGTGTCGGTCGGCTTGACGCCGAAGAACTCGAGCGTCTGCTTCGGATGGCGGTAGGCGTCGCGGGCCTTGTTCGCATCGGAGCGCCAGTCGCCGATGAGCACGGTGTCGAGTTTGCCCGCGAGGAGGTCACTGGCGCTTTGCGGCGGTGCCGGCTGCGCGGGCTGGTCGAGCGGCGCGGCCTTTTCCGGCGCGGCTGCGCTTGCGGTCGGCGCCGGGGCATCGTTCGGCGCGCAGGCGGCGAGCGCGAGCGCCAAGGGCAGCAGGCTGGCGATCTTCATCATGATTCTCTCCTGGGAAAAGCGAACGATGGCGCGCTTCACGCGCAAGCGGGCCAGCCTAGCACAGCGCTGCAACCCGAACGGGTGCTGAAAGGCACCGGCGGCGGGTTCGCGCGCGTTCAAGTGCAAGACGGCATCGTCGGGTTCCGTTGCACGCTGTTCCCGCCCAGGAGGAGATTGTCATGCTGCACTACGCCATCGTGTTTCTCGTCATCGCCCTGATTGCCGCCGTGCTCGGTTTCGGCGGCATCGCCGGCGCGGCCGCGGGCATCGCGAAGATCCTTTTCTTCGTCTTCATCGTGCTGTTCGTCTTGTCGCTGATCTTCGGCCGCGGGCGCGGCGGCGTGTGACCGCTTCCGAAGCGTGACGTGCGAGAAGGGCGATCCTTTGGATCGCCCTTTTTCTTTGCGCGCTCAGCCGTCGAAACCGTTCCTGAAAATGAGGTCGACCGGGTTGGACGGGATCGCCATGACACGCACATTGCCGTAGGTCGCTGCGCTGACCTGGACGAGCACGCTGCCGTCGACGCCGACCCACGAATCCGAACCGCCGCTGTAGAGCGCCGGACCGGAATCGTCGAAGCTGAAACTGTTCACGGTATCGGCGACAACGCCCGAAGCGGTCGGGATCGACACGCTGTCCCCGGCGACGAGGATGCGGCGCGGAGCCTGCCCGTGCTTGAGCAGCCACAGCGCGTACTCGTTGTTCGGGTTGGTATAGGCGGAGACGATGATGTCGCCGTTGGAGAGGATCGCGCTGGCATAGAAGCTGCGCCACGTGCGGCCCGGCTCGGGGCCGTAGGAGCCGGTGAGGTCGTAGAGGGCGACGAGTTCCGGCGAGCCACCGGCCTTGACGCGCCACAGGCCCTGCTGCGAGCCGCCATCGCCGGTCCGCGTGTAGGCCGTGAAAGCGCTCCATTTTCCGGCGGACATCAGCGAACCGGTGTTGAACGAACTCCAGGTCGCGTCGAGCCAGTGCGGGCCGTAGGTGCCGGCCGCGTCGTTCATCGCCAGCGGACGGTTGTCCGTGCCGTCGTTCCAGAACAGGCCGGTGCGGCTCGAATCGCTCGATGTCGGACGGTAGCTGACGAAGAAGTAGACATTGCCTTCCTCGCCCGGCCGCGGCGTGGTGAACGAGCCGGTGAATGTGGCCGTGGAGACGCCGATGTCGGGACCGAGCTCGTCGGTGCGCCCGGTGGCCGCGCGCGGACGCGGCGCGCCGTTGCAGACTTCCCAGACGCCGTAGCCGCTGCTGGCGCTGAATGCGCCGTAGACACGGCTGCCTTTCGTCACGGCAATCGAGTCGAGGCTCCACGACGAGTCGAAATAGTCGCCGGCAATGAGATTGGGCGCGAGGTCGCGCGAGGTCGACTTGCGCAGCACACAAGGCTGGTTGCCCTGGCCGGGCACGGACTGCATGAGCAGGCGGTTGGTCTGGCCGGTCGGCGAGGTGACGTCGGCATTGACGACGACGCGGCCGCCGTTCATCGCGCGGGCGCTGAACGACGTGCCGGATGCGTAAGCCCAATCCGCGCCCATGCCGGGACCGAGCGCGCCGTCAGTGAGCACGCGCGTGACTTCGACGTTCTTCTGCCCGTCCCAGCGCCATACGCCCCAGGTCGCGTTCACCGTGTCGTTCGGAGCGCCGGCCTTGGCGACGAACACGCGCTGGCCGTCGAAGCCGGCCGCGCCGAAGCCGGAATAGTAGTCGAGGAACACATGCGTGCTTTCTCCGCCCGTGCGGCCCGGGCCGAGCGCGCCGGTCACGCCTTCCTTCATGTACTGCGCCCACGCGCCCTGGCGGTAGGCCCAGTAGCCCTGATAGCCCGTCGAGCTCATGCGCACGCCAACCTGGCTGGCGCCGGCGTCGCCGAGCAGCACGTCGCCATAGCTGCGCGACGTACTCGGCAGGCCGGGCACGACGACATTCGAGCTGGTGCCGATCACGGCGCGCCACGGCACGGTTTGCGCGCCGGCATGCGACGCCGCGAACGTGATCGCGACGGCAAGGCTCAGGGGAACGGGGCGAAGATTCATCTTGAAGACTCCTTGATGACTTTGAACGGGACATCGGCGCGCGAGCCGCGTCGATGCCGTCGTCGCGACGGCAAGGCCTTCGCGACGACGGTCGCGGAGCGTAGGGGATTGCGACGCGCACGTGGGCGTGCAGGCGCCACGGTTTGGTAACGGATCGTCCACGCGTTGCGACAATGCGTCCGCGTTCACGTTGTGAACACGCGCGCAGCGCCGCTCGTGTACCCTGCGTGCGCCGGGTCGCCGCAGCTCGCCGCGAGGTGTCCCCGCGTTTTTTCCCTGCCCGTTGCCGCATGCAAGACCCTGCCCGTTCCGAATCCCCCTGCTGGCTCCATCGTTTTGGCAGCGTCGAGTTCGATGAAGCCAGGGTCGAGCTGCGCGTCGCCGGGCTGCGCGTGGAGGTCGAGAACCGCGCGCTCGGCGTGCTCGCATGCCTGTTGCGCCACGCCGACGAAGTGGTGACCAAGGAAGAGTTGCTGCGCGAGGTCTGGGCCGGCCGCGTCACCGTCGACAAGGTGCTGCCGAACGCGATCGCGAAGCTGCGCCGCGCACTCGGCGAGAGCAACGCCGAACGCCTCGTCACCCAGGCGCGCGTCGGCTACCGCTTGGTCGGGCCGGTGTCGCGCACCGCGGTCGGCAGCCGCATCGTCAGCCACCTCGAACTCGTCGCAGGCGATGCGGTACCGGGGCGCGACCACTTCGTCCTGCGTCGCCCGCTCGGTTCGCGTCGCGACGGCGAGGTCTGGCTCGCCGAGCAGCCGCGCACGCATGCGCTGCGCGTCTACAAGTTCGCCGGCGGCGGCGAACCGCTGCGCGCGCTCAAGCGCGAGGCGACGCTGCTGCGCGTGTTGCACGAGAGCGCAAGCAACGACTCCGGCTTCGTCGAGATCGTCGACTGGAACTTCGAACAGCCGCCGTTCTTCCTCGAATGCGGCTACGGCGGCGACAACCTGCTCGACTGGTCACGCGAACATCTCGCCGCGATGCCTCGGCGCGAACGCATCGCGCTGTTCCTGCAGGTCGCCGACGCCGTCGCTGCGGCGCACGCCGTCGGTGTGCTGCACAAGGACCTCAAGCCGGCGAACGTGCTCATCGCGCGCGAAGGCGACGGTTGGCACGTGCGCCTCACCGACTTCGGCAGCGGCCGGCTGCTCGATCCGGCGCGGCTCGACGAACTGGGCATCACGCGGCTCGGCCTGACCGTGACGCACGGCATCGTCACCGATTCGAACTCGGGAACGCCGCTGTACGTCGCGCCGGAAATCTTCTCGGGCCAGTCGCCGACCGCACGCAGCGACGTCTTCGCGCTCGGCATCATGTTGTACCAGCTGCTCGCCGGCGACCTCGCGCGGCCGATGACCTCGGGCTGGGAGCGCGACATCGACGATGCCCTGCTGCGCGCGGACATCGGCGCCGCGACCGACGGCGATCCGCAGCGGCGCCTTCCCGGGGCCGCCGAACTCGCGGCGCGATTGCGCACGCTCGACACCCGCCATGCGGCCGCGCGCGAAACGCAGGCGCGCGAGGAACACGCGCGCCGCGAACGCCTCGCGCTCGCACGCAGCCGCGCGCGGCGTCCGTACCTGATCGCGCTGGTCGTCGTATTGCTCGGCGGCCTGCTCGCCGCGCTGCTGCTGTACCGCTCGGCGGTCGATGCGCGCAACGCCGCGCAGCGCGAGCTGCAACGCGCCACTGCCATCAACCGCTTCCTCAACGAGGATCTGATCGGCCGCTCCAATCCGCTCGTGCTGGCGAAGGGCCAGAACGCCTCGCTGCGCGACGTGCTGCTTGCCGCGCGCGAACGCATCGGCAAGCGCTTCGTGGCGCAGCCACTGACCGAAGCCTCGATTCGCGGCAGCCTTGCCGTCCTCTTCAACATGATCGAACTGCTTCCCGAAGCCGAGGACGAAGCGCGCCGCGCGCTCGATCTCCACCTCCGCGAGGAGGGCGAGGCTGCGCTCGACACGCTGCGCGCGCGCACCCTGCTTGCGCGCCTGCTCACGCGCACGTCGAAGTTCGAGGAATCGAAGGCACAGATCGACGCGCTCGCGCGCGCCGTCGGCGACTCGCGCGATCCGCAGCGGACCTACCTGCTCGCCTCTGCGCGCGCAACATACGCGATGAACCAGGGCGATTACGCCGCGGCGCTGCCTGCGTACGAGCAGGCGATCGCTGCGCTGCGCCAGGCCGATCCGGGCAACGTGGACATGCTCGATTCGCTGCGCATGGATCTCATCGGCGTGCTTACCCAGACCGGCAAACTCGAGGACGCGCGCCGCGAAGGCCAAGCGCTGATTGCGCAGATCGAAGCGCGCGACGACGACAACGGCCTCGTCGCCGCGTTCGCGCGTGCGTCCGTCGCGCGCACGTACACGCTCGGCGGCGATCCCGACAAGGCCGAGGCCGAACTGCTCGAAGCGCAGAAGACGATCGTGCGCCTGCTCGGCGAGCAGCACACGCGCAACCTCATGATACTCAGCGACCTGTATTCGGTGTCGATGCAGCGCCGCGACTGGCAAAAGGCGATCGGCTATGGCCAACGCGTGTACGACGGCATGCGCGCGAAGTTCGGCGATGACCACAACTTCACCAACATCTCGCTCGCCAACCTCGCCCAGGCGTACTACGAGAACGGCCAGACGCAGGAAGCGGTGCCGCGCCTGCGCCAGGCGCACGACAAGCTCGTCGCGCAATTGTCCGCAGGCAATCCGCAAACGCAGGCGACCGCGTTCTGGTTGGCCGCCGCGCTCGTCGACGCGCATTCGATCGACGCGGCAGCGAAGCTCGTGGACGGCCTCGATGCGAAAGCGCTCGAATCCGTCCAGACCGACGGCCTGTGGCCATTGCGCCTGGATCTGCTGCGCGGGCTGATCCTCGCGCAGCGCGGCGACGCGTCAGGCGCCGCGCTGCCGCTGCGCAAGGGCGCGGAAGGCCTCACCGGGCACGATCCGTCGGACAGTCGCCTCATCGAACAGGCAAAAGCGGCGCTGGGCAAACGCGATTGAGTCGCTGTCCCTCGGAAAACGGCGCGCCGCGAGCGCGCCTTGCTTTTTCCAAGCGGAAATTTTCAGCCGTCGCCAAGCGTTGCCAGCGCGTTGTTGAACGTCGCGCTCGGTCGCATCGCCGCGGCGAGCTTGCCGAGGTCCGGCCGGTAGTAGCCGCCGATGTCGACCGGCTTGCCCTGCGCGCCGTTGAGTTCGGCGACGATCTTGCCTTCGTTGTCGGTCAGCGCCTTCGCGAGCGGCGCGAACTTCGCCTTGAGTCCGGCATCGTCGTCTTGCGCGGCGAGCGCTTGCGCCCAGTACATCGCGAGGTAGAAGTGGCTGCCGCGATTGTCGAGCTCGCCGACCTTGCGCGCGGGTGACTTGTTGTTGTCGAGGATCTTGCCGTTGGCTTCATCGAGCGTCTTCGCCAGCACTTTCGCGCGCGCGTCGCCGCTCTTGTCGCCGACGAATTCCAGCGACGCCTGCAGGGCGAGGAACTCGCCGAGCGAATCCCAGCGCAGGTAATCCTCCTCGAGGAACTGCTGCACGTGCTTGGGCGCGCTGCCGCCGGCGCCCGTCTCGAACAGGCCGCCGCCGGCCATGAGCGGCACGATCGAAAGCATTTTCGCGCTGGTGCCGAGCTCCATGATCGGGAACAGGTCGGTGAGGTAGTCGCGCAGCACGTTGCCGGTGACCGAGATCGTGTCCTGGCCCTTGCGGATGCGCTCGAGCGAGAACTTCGTCGCCGCGACCGGATCGAGGATACGGATGTCGAGCCCGCTGGTGTCGTGATCCTTCAGGCAGCGTTCGACCTTGGCGATGAGCTCGCGGTCGTGGGCGCGCTTCGCGTCGAGCCAGAACACCGCCGGCGTGTTCGACAGGCGCGCGCGCGTGACGGCGAGCTTGACCCAGTCCTGCACCGGTGCGTCCTTGGTCTGGCACATGCGAAAGATGTCGCCGCCGCGCACGGGCTGCTCGAGCAGCACCTTGCCGGCCTCGTCGATCACCTTGACCACGCCGTCGGCGGCGATCTGGAAGGTCTTGTCGTGCGAGCCGTATTCCTCGGCGGCCTGCGCCATGAGGCCGACATTGGGCACGCTGCCCATCGTCGCCAGATCGAACGCACCGTGCGCCTTGCAGTCCTCGATGACGGCCTCGTAGACGCCCGCGTAGCTGCGATCCGGGATCACGGCCTTGGTGTCCTGCAATTTCCCTTCGGCGTTCCACATCTTGCCCGAGTCGCGGATCATCGCCGGCATCGAGGCGTCGACGATGACGTCGCTCGGCACGTGCAGGTTGGTGATGCCCTTGTCGGAATTGACCATCGCCAGCGCGGGACGCTGCGCATACAACGCGGCGATGTCCGCCTCGATGGCCGCGCGCCGGTCGGCGGGCAAGGTCGCGATGCGCGCGTAGAGGTCGCCGATGCCGTTGTTCGGATTGAACCCGATTTCCGCGAGCGCGGCAGCGTGCTTGTCGAGCACGGGCTTGTAGAACTCGCCGACGAAGACACCGAACAGGATCGGATCGGAGACCTTCATCATCGTCGCCTTGAGATGCACGGAGAACAGCACGCCTTGCTTCTTCGCGTCCTCGATCTGCGCATCGACGAACGCCGCGAGCGCGGCGCGGCTCATCACCGCCGCGTCGATGATCTCGCCGGCCTTGAGCGCGGTCCTTTCCTTGAGCACCTGGCTCGAACCATCGGCGCCGGACCATTCGATCTTCACGCTGGTCGGCGCGGCGACGACGACCGACGTCTCGCTGCCGTAGAAATCGCCGTCGGCCATGCTCGCGACATGCGTCTTCGAATCCGCGCTCCACGCGCCCATCTTGTGCGGATGTTTGCGCGCGTAGTTCTTCACCGACAGCGGCGCGCGACGATCGGAATTGCCCTCGCGCAGCACCGGATTGACCGCGCTGCCCTTGACCTTGTCGTAGCGCGCTCGGGTGTCCTTTTCGGCGTCGCTCTTCGGCTCGTCCGGATAGTCCGGCAGCGCGCAGCCCTTGGCCTGCAATTCCTTGATCGCGGCCTTCAGCTGCGGCACGGACGCGCTGATGTTGGGCAGCTTGATGATGTTGGCCTGCGGCGTCGTCGCCAGACGGCCGAGTTCGGCGAGATCGTCGGCGACGCGCTGGTCGGCTTTCAGCGCGTCCGGAAACTGCGACAGGATGCGACCCGACAGCGAGATGTCGCGCGTCTCCACGTCGATGCCGGCCGTGCCCGCGAATGCCTGCACGATCGGCAGCAGCGATTGCGTGGCGAGGAAGGGAGCTTCGTCGGTAAGGGTGTAGATGATCTTGTCGGACATGGAACGGACCTTCGCGATTCGGGAGGAGTTTCGACGCATGCGGTCAGCGAAACGCGGGCTGCATGCGACCAGCCGTGCATTGTCGCGGTTTCCGCCGACCCGGCAAAGAACGCTCGCGCGGACGCCGCAACTTCATTCCTTGTCGGCGGCCCACTTCGCTGCACCGCAAGAACGGCGTTCATGCTTTCAATGGTAATTTTTTGACATTGAAGAGTGCGGGAGCGTCCATGCGCATCGGCATCGTGGTCGACTCGGCTTGCGATCTTCCGGCCGAGTTTTTCCAGCGGCACGCCATCACGGTATTGCCGATCCGCGTGCATCTGGACGGCGAGACGCTGCTCGACGACCGCGACCCGGCCGTCGTGCGCCGCTTCCTCGACGAGAATCTCGGCTTGCGCGGACATGCCGCCGAAACCGAACCGTGTTCGGTCGAGGAGATCAGCGCGCTGTTCCTCGAGCGGCTCGTCATCGACTACGACAGCGTGATCTGCCTGACCATCGCCGCGTCGCGCAGCCCGATCCACGCCAACGCCAGCCGCGCGAGTTTCTCGATCCTCAAGGACTACCGGCCGATCCGCCAGGCCGCGGGCGTGCCGGGTCCGTTCCTCATGCGCGTCATCGACACCGGCAACCTGTTCGCGGGACAGGGCGTGAGCGCGGTCGAAGCCGTGCGCCTGCGCGACGCGGGCCTCAATCCCGGCCAGATGCGCGAGCGGCTCGAGGCCGTCGCATACCATACCTACGGCTACATGCTGCCGCGCGACCTTTACTACCTGCGCGCACGTGGCCAGAAGAAGGGCGACCGCAGCGTCGGCTGGTTCAGCGCCGCGCTCGGCACGGCGCTCGACATCAAGCCGCTGCTGCGCGGCTTCCGCGGCGACACCGGGCCGGTCGCCAAGGTGCGCGGTTTCGAGCACGGCAGCGAGATGCTGTTCACGCACGTTTGCCAGCGCGTGCGCGCGGGCCTGCTGACGCCGACGGTCTGCGTCAGCTACGGCGGCGATCTCGCCGAGCTCGATGCGTTGCCCGGCTATTCGGGCTTGCGCGAGACCTGCGCAGAACACGACGTCGAGCTGTTCGAAAGCCCGATGAGCATAACCGGCATGATCAATGTCGGCACCGGCGCGGTGACGGTGGGTTTCGCCTCGGAAGACTACGAATTCTCCGTCGACGTGTAGCGCGCCGGACAGGTCGCGCCGCGGACAGCAGCAGCAAAAAGGGCGCGGATTGCTCCGCGCCCTTTCGGTTCCTGCATCGCGTGATCCGCCGGGGCGGCACGCGTGGCGGCGTTACTGGACGGTGAAGTCCTTCGTGGCAACCGACTTGCCGTCGAGCGAGATCTCGACCTTGTAGTTGCCGGTCGGCCAGCCGTCGGGCTTGCTGATGTGGAAGCTCGTCACCGCGGGGCCGTTCGGCGCAATGGTCTGGCTCGACTCATTGACGGTCTGGCCGTCCTGGAACGTCCACTTCGCGTTGAGCACGGCATTGGTGGCGGTGCCCGTCGTGGAGACGGCGGCGTAGATCGTGTCCTTCGTGCCGAACGTCGTCGACGGCGCGGTGACCTTCTGGTCGGGACCGACAGCCGTGCCGAGGTCGACCGACGCGACGGCGACCGGTGCCGGGGCGGGCGGCGGCGTGACCGGTGCGGGTGCAGGCGCCGCCGGAGCGGGCGCAGGCGCGGGAGCCGGCGCGGGTTCTTCCTTCTTGCCGCAGGCCGACAGGGCCAGCGCCGCCGTCATCGCGGCGACGAGGGTGAGCGTGGTGCGTTGATTCATCATGGACCTTCCCTCCGGGTTCACTTGTGGGACTTGGCAGCCGGGATCTTGAGAACCTGGCCGGGCTTGATCAGATCTGGGTTGGACAACTGGTCGCGGTTGGCCTGGAAGATGTCGTTCCAGTGGTTCGCGCTGCCATAGAAATGCTTGGAGATCTTCGACAGCGTATCGCCCGCGGCGACCGTGTAGGTCTGGTCGGCCGGTGCCGCGTCGCCGGCAGGCGCCGGCGCCGTGCTCGCCGAGCCGGACTGCACGTTGCCGAAATCCGCCTTCGGCGCGGGCGCCGGGGCGGAGGAAGCGCTGCCGCCTTGCACATTGGAAAAATTCGGCTTGTTCGGATCGTTCGCCATCGTCCGCCCTCCTCTTGTTGCGGGAACCGTACATTAGACGCAAGCGCGCTTAACGGGAAATGAGTCGCGCGCCGCTGCGATCGTTACAAATCGCGACGCGCTATTGCCGCGCGTTGCGCAGGTTTCCGGGCGCGTCGCCGGCGCTGCCCCGCCAGGGATTGATGTCGAGCCCGCCGCGGCGCGTGTAGCGCGCATACACGGCGAGCATTTCCGGCGCGCAGCGGCGCATGACGTCGACGAAGATGCGCTCGACGCACTGCTCATGGAATCCCGCGTGGTCGCGGAACGAGACGAGATAGCGCAGCAGGCCTTCGCGCTCGATCGGCGCGCCGGCGTAACGGATCTGCACGCTCGCCCAGTCCGGCTGGCCGGTCACCGGGCAGTTCGACTTGAGCAGGTGCGAGACCAACGTTTCCTCGACTTGGCCCGCGCCGCTACGCAGGTATTCGGCGCGCGGCGGGCCGTAGTCGTCGATGGCGGCGTCGATCGCATCGATGCATTCGCCGTCGAATTCGGCGAATCGTTGCGCACCGAATCGTTCGACGGGAACCAGCGCGACTTCAACCGCCGCGCCCGTCGCCGCGGACAGGTCGCGCGCGAGCACGGCGCGCAGCGCGTCGATGCCGCCGACGCGTTCCTGGTTGAAGCTGTTGAGATAGAGCTTGAACGACTTGGACTCGACGAGGTTCGGCGATTCGGCCGGCACGCGGAATTCGCCGAGTACGACCTGCGGCTTGCCGCGTTCGTCGAGCCACGACAGCTCGTAGGCGTTCCACAGGTCGACGCCGCGGAACGGCAGCGGCGCGGCTTGGGCAAGGCCGAGTTCGGCGCGACCGAGCGATCGAGCGATCGGGAACAGCAGGCTCGCGTCGTAGCCGCGCGGGTAGTCGCTGCGCGCGCCGAGCGGGCCGTGGTCTATGGTGTTCGTCATGATTCGATCCTGCGCATGGTCGCGCGACGGCGCAACGCGTCCGGGAAACTCACGGCGCGTGGCCGCACGCGAGGTAGTCCTCGCTCTGCATTTCGATGAGCCGCGATTCGGTGCGCGAGAACTCCGCACGCAGGCGTTCGCCGTCGTAGAGGTCGACGATCGGCGCGGCCGCCGACAGCACGAGGTTGACGCCGCGATCGTAGACCTCGTCGACGAACTCGATGAATCGCCGCGCGGCATCCTCGGTCTGCGGCGTGAATTGCGGGACGTTGGAAACGAAGATCGTGTGGTACGCCCTGGCCAGCTCGATGTAGTCGGCGACGCCACGCGGCCCTTCGCAGAGCGCACCGAACGCGAACCAGACCGCGCCGTTGCTTTCGGCAAGCGCCGGGATGGGCCGGTCGTTGATGACGAGTTCGACGTCGCGCCGCACCGGCGCGTGCGCGATGCGCGCAAACGCGGCGTTGAGCGCGCGCTCGGCGGCCGCACCCGGCGGCGTGTAGTAGACCGGCGCCTGCTTGAGCGAACGCAATCGCCAGTCGGTCGCCGAAACGAGTTCGGTCACTTCGCAGTGCTTTTCGAGCAACGCGATCGCGGGCAGGAAACGTTCGCGCTGCAGGCCGCCGCGGTACAGGTCCTGCGGTGGCGTGTTCGAGGTCGTGACGAGCACGACGCCGCGCTCGAACAGCGCGCGCAGCAGGTTGCCGAGGATCATCGCATCGCCGATGTCGCCGACGACGAATTCGTCGAGCACCAGTACGCGCACTTCGTCGGCAAGTTCCGCGGCGACGGCGACGAGCGGATCGCGCTCGCCTTCGAGCAGGCGCAGCCGCGCGTGGATGTCCTGCATGAAGCGGTGGAAATGCACGCGGCGCTTGCGCGGCGTGGTCAGCGCGTCGCAAAAGAGCTCGGTGAGGAAGGTCTTGCCGCGGCCGACGCGGCCCCACAGGTAAAGTCCGCGCGGCGACGAAGGGACCGCGCCGCGCAGGCGCGACCATAAGGACGGCGCGTTTTCCTGCGCCAGCTCGCGCCAGAGCCGATCGAGCGCCGGCAACACCGCGCGCTGCGCGGGATCGTCGTGCCATTGGCCCGCGGCGACGCCGGCCGCATAGCGCTCGCCCGGCGAAGCGGCGACGGCGACCTCCGCCGTCATGCGCGCGGCGGCAGATTCGAGGCGAGCGCGTTGCGCAAGGCGCCGCGCAGGTCGACGAGCCGGCGATGGAAGAAATGCCCGGTTTCCGGCATCGCGATCACCGCCGGCGCCGGCGCGAGCGAGCGCGCCCATTCGAACACGGCGCGTGCGTCGACGACCTCGTCTTCCTCGCCTTGGACGATCAGCCAAGGACAGGTCGGCGCGGCGATCTCCGAAAAGTCCCAGCGTCCGACCGGTGGCGCGATGAGCACGACCTGCGCCGGCTCGACACGCGGCGCCGCGCGCAGCGTGACGTAGCTGCCGAACGAAAAACCAGCCAGCCAGAGCGCATCGCCGGGGCGTTGCGTGCGCAGCCAGTCGGCGATCGCGACGAGATCGTCGGTTTCGCCGACGCCGTCGTCGTGCACGCCTTCGCTCTGGCCGACGCCGCGGAAATTGAAGCGCACGGTGGCGAGGCCGAGTTCGAGCAGCGCGCGCTCGGCCATCGTCACGACCTTGTTGTGCATCGTGCCGCCTTGCAGCGGATGCGGATGGGCGACGATCGCCGCGCCGCGCCGCGCGACATCGGCTTCCGGCAGCGAGCAGGCGAGTTCGATGGCACCGGCCGGGCCGGGCAGGAGCAGGGCGCCGGCCGCGAAGGCCGGGACGGAATCCGCGTTCGTCATGCGCGCAATGATACCTTGCCGCAATGCGTCATCCCGTGCGTCCGCCATGAACCACCTCGCCCACGCGCTGCTCGCCGCGCCGGACGAGGACCTCATGTTCGGCGGCCTCGTCGCCGACTTCCTGCGCGGCGCGCTCGATCCCTCGTTGCCGCCGCGCGTGCGCGACGGCGTGCGCCTGCATCGCGCGATCGACCGTTTCACCGACGCGCATGCGGAAGTGGCCGCGGCGCGCGCGTTGTTCGAGCCGCCGCTGCGGCGCTACGCCGGCGTCGTGCTCGACCTGTGGTTCGATCATCTGCTCGCGCGCGACTGGCGCCGCCATGGCCGCGGTTCGCTCGACGATTTCTCGCACGACGTGCGCCGGCTGCTCGCCGAACACGGGACTCTGACGCCGCCGCGCATGCACGGCTTCCTGCGCTACATGCAGGCGAACGACCTGCCGCGCGCCTACGTGGAACGAGCGACGATGGCGCGCGTGTTCGAGGACGTCTCGCGCCGCATCGAACGCGCCAATCCACTCGGCGACGCGCTCGCGCAGATCGCGCCGCGCGAGGCGGCGATCCAGCGCCACTTCGACGCATTCATGCCGGATCTGATCGCGTGGGCGGAACGCGAACGCGCGATGCTCGTTTCGCAGTACTGAAACCGCAAACGAAAAACGCCGCACGAGGCGGCGTTTTCCAGTAGTTCCGTTAAATCGATCCGAAGCCGTGCTTCATTTGAGATGTGCGGCCAAGGATGGCCGCTTTCAGGAATCTCGAAGCAAAGGTTCTACACAACGCACGTCGAAGCGGCGATCAAGGACGATCGCACAAGGACAACCGATCGCACTCACTTCGACTGGTCGATCATCCACTCGACCGTGGCCTTGATCTGCGCCTCGTTGAGCGACGGGTTGCCGCCCTTGGGCGGCATCGTGCCGGTCTTGCCGGTGTAGCCGTCGAGCGCATGCTTGACCAGCGCGTCGACGCCCTCGGCGATGCGCGGCGCCCATTCCGCCTTGTCGCCAACCTTCGGCGCGCCGGCGACGCCGGTCTCGTGGCAGCTGTGGCAGAGGTTGCCGAAGATCGTCTTGCCGTCGGTCGTGCCGCCGTAGGCGACCTGCGAGGCAGCGGCCTTGGCTGCGGCATCGGCAGCGGCAGCCATCGCCGCGCGACCGGTGTCACCCGCATAGACGCCGCCGACCGGTGCGATGCGCCGCGCGACGACCTTGTCGGCGTCCGGACTCTGCGGCGGCGGATTCTTGCCGTAGATGTGCATCGCAAGCGCGAAGAGCAGGATCGCCACGACCATGAGGAACGCGATCAGCTGCGCGAAGTGCTTGAGAAACACCGCGTCGGTCTTGGTTACGGGATTGGACACGAAACCCCCTCGCTGGAAGCGCGCCGGAATCGGCTCCGGGCGCAAAAGTCCCGGGATTATAGCGATGCGTCCGGAATCGCGGAATAGTGCAAGCCGCAGGGATGGTGCGCGCTGCGGGATGCACCTTGCGCGTGCTTGCGCCTCGCCCTTCGCGCGGCTGCGCCGTGCCGGACGGCTTTCCTGCCGTCCGGTCGAACCGTGAGATGGCGCGCTCGGCGGGATTCGAACCCACGACCCCAGCCTTCGGAGGGCTGTACTCTATCCAGCTGAGCTACGAGCGCGTGGCCGTGATTTTCGCATGAATGCCGCCGATGTGCGCGTCAACGCGCGCCGGCGAGCCGGCTGTGGCGGATGCTGTAGCCGAAGTAGACGATCAGGCCGAGGCTGACCCAGACCACGAACACCATCCAGGTGATCGCGGCGAGTTCGCTGAGCAGCCACAGCGAAAACAGGATGCCGACGATCGGGATCAGCGGCACCCACGGCGTGCGGAACGCGCGATGCAGTTCCGGCTTGCGGATGCGCAGCAGCAATACCGACGCGCAGATCACGATGAAGGCCGAGAGCACGCCGATGTTGACGAGCTTGGCGACTTCGTCGAGCGGGAACAGGCCGGCGACGAACGCGGTGAACACGCCGAGCGCGGCCGTCGTGCGATGCGGTGTGCCGTAGCGCGGATGCACCTTCGAGAACCAGCCCGGCAGCAGGCCGTCGCGCGACAGCGCGAAACCGATGCGCGATGCGCCGAGCATGAAGGCGAACAGCACGCTGACCAGGCCGAACACGGCCGACACCGAGATCGTCAGCGCGATCCACTCCAGGCCGAGGCCCTTGAACGCGTCGGCGACGGGTGCCTTGGTGTTGAGCGTGTCGTAGTGCGCGATGCCGGTCAGCACGAACGACACGGCCAGGTACATCGCCATCGAGATCGCCAGCGACAGCAGCACCGCGCGCGGCAGGTCGCGTTGCGGGTTCTTCGATTCTTCCGCCGCGGTGGTCAGCGTGTCGTAGCCGAATACGGCGAAGAACACGACGGCGGCCGCGGTGGCAATGCCGCCCCAGCCGTAATGGCCGACGCCGTTCGCATCGACGACACGCGCCGGCACGAACGGATGCCAGTTCGCCGGGTTGATGTAGAACACGCCGACGCCGATCACGAGCAGCACGGCGGCGACCTTGATCGCGACGACGAAGGTGTTGAAACGCGCGCCCCATTCGGTGCGGAAGATGAGCAGCGCCGACACCGCGAGCGTGATGGATGCGGCGACGATGTCGAAAACGTGGCCATCGCCGGTGCCGATCGCGCCTTGCGCCCATGCCGGCAGGTGGATGCCTGCGCTTTCCAGCGCCGATTGCACGTAGCCCGACCAGCCGATCGCGACGACGGCGACGATGAGCGCGTATTCGAGCAGCAAGTCCCAACCGATCAGCCAGGCGACGAGTTCGCCGAGCGTCGCATAGCTGTAGGTGTACGCGCTGCCGGTAACCGGGATGAGTCCGGCGAACTCCGCGTAGCACAGCGCCGCCGCCGCGCTGGCGATGCCGGCGATGATGAAGGACAGTGCGACTGCCGGTCCCGCGTTGAGCGCCGCCTGCTGCCCGGCGAGCACGAACACGCCGACGCCGATGATGCCGCCGATGCCGATCGCGGTGAGTTGCCAGACGCCGAGCACGCGGCGGAAATCGCGCCGAGAACCGATCTCGGCCTGCAGTTGTTCGACCGACTTGTGGCGCAGCACGCGCGCGACGAGGCTCATGCGCAAACTCCCCTGACGACAAGCGCCGATCATAGCCGCAAGCCCGCGGCCGGCGATGCTGCGTTGCGGATGCGGCGGCGATGCAACGCGCGAAGCGTGGATCGCCGTCGCCCGCAAGCGATGCCGCGTGTCACTTGCCGATGCAGAAACTCGAGAAGATTTCGCCGAGCAGGTCGTCGCTGGTGAATTCGCCGGTGATCTCGCCGATCGCGTGCTGCGCCTGGCGCAGTTCCTCGGCGGCGAGTTCGCCGTGGTTCGCTGCGAGCGCCGCTTGCGCGTCGTCGATACAGACTTGCGCGCGCAGCAGCGCGGCGACGTGGCGCGCGCGCGCGCTGAACGCGCCTTCGCTCGCCTCGCCGCGGCCGGCATGGCGGCGCAGTTCGGCGACAAGCAGATCGAGGCCGTCGCCGCTGCGCGCGGAGAGCCACACATGCGTGGCGTCGGCGCGCGCTTCCGCGCGCGGCACGGCGGCGGCGCCGAGGTCGATCTTGTTGTGCACGACGAGGCGCGCGACGCCATCGGGCAAGGCGGCAAGCAGGTCGGCGTCAGGCTCCTCGTCGGGCGCGGCGCAGACGAGGATCGCGAGATCGGCACGTTCGAGTTCGGACTGCGCGCGACGCACGCCTTCGCGTTCGACGGCATCGTCGGTTTCGCGCAGGCCGGCCGTATCGGCGAGGGTGAGCGCGATGCCGTCGAGGTCGATCGTCTCGCGCAGCACGTCGCGCGTGGTCCCGGCGACGTCGGTGACGATGGCGCGTTCGCTCGCCGCGAGCGCGTTGAGCAGGCTCGACTTGCCGACGTTGGGTTTGCCGACGATGACCGCGTGCAGACCATCGGCGAGGCGCACGCCGCGGCGTGTCGCTTCGATCAGATCGGCGAGCGAGGCGCGCAGCGCATCGACTTCCGCGCGCAATGCGGCGTCGGCGAGGAAGTCGATTTCTTCTTCCGGAAAGTCGATCGCGGCCTCGATCCATGTGCGCACGCGCACGAGTTGCGCGGTCAGCGCGCGCGCGCGGCGCGAGAATTCGCCGTCGAGACTGCGCTGCGCCGCGCGCGCGGCGGCGAGCGAACTGCTGGCGACGAGATCGGCGACCGCCTCGGCCTGTGCAAGATCGAGCTTGCCGTTGAGGAAGGCGCGTTCGGAAAACTCGCCGGGCCGCGCATGGCGCGCGCCGAGTTCAACGAGGCGATCGAGCATTGCTTGCAGCACGAGCGGATTGCCGTGCGCGTGCAGTTCGACGACGTCCTCGCCCGTGTACGAGCGCGGCTGCGTGAAGGCAATGAGCAGGCCGCGATCTATCACTTCGCCGTGCGCATCGCGAAGCGCCGCGTAGTGCGCGTGGCGCTCGCGCGGCGCGCGGCCGAGCAGCACTTGCGCAATGCGCGGCGCGAGCGGGCCGGAAATGCGCAGCACGCCGACACCCGCGTGGCCCGGCGCGGTGGCGATCGCCGCGATCGTGTCGGCCGCGGCGCTCATGCGTTTACGCAGCCGCTTTCTTGTCGCCCGCTTCGATGCGCTTGGTGATGATCCATTGCTGGAGCAGGCCGAGGCCGCCGTTGACGACGTAGTAGAGCACGAGGCCCGCCGGGAAGAACGCGAACAACACCGAGAACACGACCGGCATGAGCTTCATCATCTTCGCCTGCGTCGGGTCCATGCCGGCGGTCGGCGTGAGGTGCTGCGTCACGATCATGACGACCGCATTGAGCACCGGCAGCACGAAATACGGATCGGGCGCGGTGAGGTTCTGGATCCAGCCGATGAACGGCGCCTGGCGCAGCTCGACGCTTTCGAGCAGCACCCAGTACAGCGCGAAGAACACCGGGATCTGGATGACCATCGGCAGGCAGCCCGCGAGCGGATTGACCTTTTCCTTCTGGAACAGCTCCATCTGCGCGGCGGCGAACTTCTGCCGGTCGTCGCCGTAGCGCTCCTTGAGCGCGGCCAGTCGCGGCTGCAATTTGCGCATCTTCGCGCCGGAGCGGAACTGCGTTTCGCTGAGCTTGAAGAACACCGCCTTGATGAGCAGCACGAGCAGGATGATCGCGAAGCCCCAGTTGCCGGTGATCTTGTGGAATTGCGTGAGCAGCCAGTGCAGCGGCTCGGCGATGATCGTGAACATGCCGTAGTCGACGGTCAGCGCGAGACCCGGCGCGACCTGGTCGAGCGAACTCTGCAGCTTCGGGCCGATGTACAGCCGCGCACTTTCCGTTTTCGTCTCGCCGGGCGCGACCGAGATCGACGGCGACATCGCGCGGATGAGGTAGCGCGGACCATTTGGGCCGGCGACTTCGCTCGTCGAGTAGGTGTCGGTCTGCTGCGCCGGCGGAATCCAGGCGGCGAAGAAATAGTGCTGCAGCATCGCTGCCCAGCCGCCATCGAAATGCCTGTTCAACGGCTCCTTCTGGAAGTGGTCGAACTTGAGTTTCTCGAACTTTTCGGCGGGGCTGTAGATCGCGGCGCCGGCGAACGAATAACGCTCGGTGTTGCTGTAACCCTTGATGCCCTTGGTGTCGACGATCGGTGGCACGCGCTGCAATTGGCGATACACGCTGCCGGTCCACGCGTTCGCGGCGGCGTTGTGGATTTCCTCGCGCTGGTCGATGACGTAGCTGCCGCGCCTGAACGTGAACACCTTGCGCACGGTCAGGCCCGACGCATCCGTCCAGGTCAGCGGTACTTCGAGAGTGTCGCCCGCGTCGAGCGCGTAGCTGTTCTTGTCGGCTTGATAGAGCGCGGAATGATCGGGCGCGGCGAGCGTGCTGCCCTGCGCGCCGACGAGGCCGCTCTGCGCGACGAAGAACGTCGCGTTGCCGTTGTCGAGCAGGCGCACCGGATGCGCGAAATCCTTGGGCTGCTGCGGATAGGCGAGCAGGTCGGCGACAACGATGTTGCCGCCGCGCGGATCGATCTCGATGCGCAGCACGTCGGTGGTGACGACGACGGGCGCGACAGGGGCGGCATTCGGCGGCGTCGAATCGGTGTTCGGAACCGCGACGGGCGGCGGCGTTGCCGACGCTGGTGCGGGCGCAGGCGCGGCGTTCGGCGTATCGCCGGCGGAAGCGCTCGAGGCTGGCGTCGCGTTCGCCGCGGCCGGCGACGGTGCGGGCGCGTTGTAGTCCTCGTCCCACTTCGTCCACAGCAGGTAGCCGATGAACAGCAGGGCGATGAGGAGGATGTTGCGTGTGCTCGTCATGGGTTCGGGTAACGCCAAGGGGAGTGCGGCCGGTCATCGGCCCGGCAGCGCGGCGTGCGCATGCAGTGGACGAAACGCGGAAGCGGGGACGCCGGGACGACAGCGCCCGTGCGCGCGGATCAGCCGCGCATTGTGCCGGTCGCATCCGACGCATTCAACGCCGCGATGCGCCGCCACAGTTCGTCGAGATCGGCGCGCAGCTGCGCGTTGTCTGCGGCCGAGGCGGGCGGATTGGCGATGAGCAGGACGTCGAAGCCGCCGAGTGCGGTGCGATGGCGGCGGAAGCTGTCGCGCGCGACGCGCTTGATGCGGTTGCGTTCGACGGCGAGCTTGGAGACACGCCGCGAGACGGCGAGCCCGAGGCGGGCGATGCCGAGGTCGTTCGGTTTGAACTGCGCGGTCAGGCGAGGACCGCCAAAGCGACGGCTGCCGGTGCGCAGCGCGGCGAAGTCGCGCGGCGTGAGCAGGCGCGCCGCGCGGGGGAATGTCGAATCAGGCGTCGACGGAGTCGGACGCCGGGCGGGCGCGTTCACGACGCGCCGCGGAATCAGACAGCCAAGCGCTTGCGGCCCTTGGCGCGACGGGCGTTGATGACCTTGCGGCCACCGCGGGTCTTCATGCGGGCACGGAAACCGTGGTCGCGGACGCGCTTGAGGTTGCTGGGCTGGTAGGTGCGCTTGGTGGCCATGGTCGTGGCTGCTGCGTAGACAAAAAAGGGCGCGAATCATAGGGTTCTGGCTGCGCTGCGTCAAGCGCGGCGTGCGGCGCGGAACGCGGGAACGCGTCGGCGAACAATACGCGATCGCACCAAGGGGCCTTTTGGCTGTTTCGCGGTGATCGCGGCAATTCGTTTGGATACCGCGCACGCGCTTACGATGAAGCTGGCGATGCGCGCAAGCGTTTTCCACAGGTTTTCCACACCGCTATACTGCCGGGTCCGGCGGCGCGTCCGCGCCCGCCCACTGTTCTGGACCCTGAACCGACATGAGCGATCTTTGGCAGCGCTGCCTTGCCCGGCTGGAAGCCCAGTTCAGCGCCGAGGACATCCATACCTATCTCGCGCCGTTGCAGGCCAGCGAGGATGGCGGCGCGCTGACGCTGTGGGCGCCCAACCCCTACACGCTCGAAACGGTGCGCGAACGCTTCCGCGAGTCCATCGTGCAGACGCTCGAACACTATGCCGGTGGGCCGGTGCCGGTGGACATCCGCCTGGGCACGCGCTCGGCAACCGCGCCGAGCAGGGGCGGCGAGCGCTCACGCGGCGGCGAGCGCGCCAGCGACGCCAACATCGACCCCAACTACACGTTTGAAACCTTCGTCGAGGGCAAGTCCAACCAGCTCGGCAAGGCGGCGGCGATGCAGGTCGCGCAAAATCCGGGCCGGGCCTACAACCCACTGCTGCTCTACGGTGGCACGGGACTGGGCAAGACGCACCTCATGCACGCGGCGGGCAACCTCATGCGCGCGAACAAGCCGGACGTGAAGATCCTCTACCTGCGCTCCGAGCAGTTCGTCAGCGGCATGGTGCGCGCGCTGCAGCAGAAGAACATGGACGAGTTCAAGCGCCGCTTCCGCTCGGTCGACGCGCTGCTTATCGACGACATCCAGTTTTTTGCCGGAAAGGACACCACGCAGGAAGAGTTCTTCCACACCTTCAACGCACTGTTCGAAGGCAAGCAGCAGATCATCCTGACCTGCGACCGCTATCCCAAGGAAGTCGACAAGCTCGAGCCGCGCCTGAAATCGCGGCTCGGCTGGGGCCTGTCGGTCGCGATCGAGCCGCCCGACTTCGAAACGCGCGCGGCGATCGTGCTGGCCAAGGCGCAGGCCAAGGGCGTCGAACTGCCCGAGGACGTCGCCGTACTCATCGCCAAGCGCATGCGCTCGAACGTGCGCGACCTCGAGGGCGCCCTCAACACGCTGGTGGCGCGCGCGCACTTCGTCGGCCGTCCGATCAGCCAGGAATTCGCGCAGGAAACGCTGCGTGACCTGCTCACCGTGCACGCGCAGGCGATCACGATCCCCAACATCCAGAAGGTCGTGGCAGACTACTACCAGATGCGCGTTGCCGACCTGTTGTCCAAGCGCCGCAGCCGTTCCATCGCGCGGCCGCGGCAGATGGCGATGACGCTGGCCAAGGAGCTGACCGAACACAGCCTGCCGGAAATCGGGGATGCCTTCGGCGGCCGTGACCACACGACGGTATTGCATGCCTGCCGCACGATCCGCGAATTCCGCGAAACCGATGGAAAGCTGCGCCAGGACTGGGAAAAACTCGTGCGGCTGCTGACCGAATAGGAAGGCTGTTCGAAAATGAGGGGAAAGCTGTGGACAGCTTTGTGGCCGGAATTTATCCACAGATGGCGCACAGCGAAACGGCAGCCCGGCACACGGGAAGAAAGGCGCGTAACCAATTGAATTAAAAGATTAAAGTTGAGCGTTTCGAGAAGTCCACAACGCCAACAGCTACCAATGCTCCACAATAAAACCAAAGACAGGAACGGCAGACCATGCGCTTCAGCATCCAGCGGGAAACGTTTCTCAAGCGGCTGCAACATGTCGTCGGCGTCGTCGAGCGACGCCAGACCTTGCCGGTGCTTGCCAACCTGCTCATCGTGGTCGATGCCAGCGGCGTCGCGCTGACCGGCACCGACCTGGAAGTGGAAATGTCGGCGCGAACCGAGGCCGACGACCTCGTTGCTGGCGAGACCACCGTTCCGGCGCGCAAGCTGTTCGACATCTGCCGAGCCTTGCCGGACGGTTGCCGCATCAAGCTCGAACGCAACGGCGAACGCGTCGTCCTCACCGCTGGACGCAGCCGCTTCACGCTGGCGACCTTGCCCGCCACGGAATTCCCGACCATCGACTCGATCGAACTCGTCGAGCGTGTGTCACTGCCGGAAGCCGCGCTCAAGGAGCTCATGGACCGCACCGCGTTCGCGATGGCCCATCAGGACGTGCGCTACTACCTCAACGGCATGCTGCTCGACCTGCGCGAGCACAGCCTGCGTTGCGTCGCGACCGACGGTCACCGTCTGGCGCTGGCCGAAGCCAAGCTCGACGGCAAGGTCGCCGCGCCACGGCAGGTCATCGTGCCGCGCAAGGGCGTCAACGAGTTGCAGGGCCTGTTCGAAGGCGGCGATGCGGCGATCGAGCTCGAATTCGCGCGCAACCACCTGCGCGTGCGCCGCGAAGGCGTGACCTTCACCTCCAAACTCATCGACGGCCGCTTCCCGGACTACGAAGCGGTCATCCCGATCGGCGCCGACAAGGAAGTGCGCGTGCAACGCGACGACATGCGCGCGGCGCTGCAGCGCGCGGCGATCCTGTCCAACGAGAAGTACCGCGGCGTCAAGCTCGAAGTCTCGCCGAACAAGATGCGCATCATTGCGCACAACCCCGAGCAGGAAGAGGCGATCGAGGAAATCGAGGCGCGCACCGGCGCGAGCGACCTCAATGTCGGCTTCAACGTGAACTACCTGCTCGATGCGCTCGGCGCGATCCAGTCCGATGAAGTGCTGCTGTGCCTGCGCGATGGCCAGTCGAGCTGCCTGCTGCGCAAGCCGGATTCGGAAGATACGCGCCACGTCGTCATGCCGCTGCGCCTCTGACGGCGCGGCCGCACCGCGTTCCACGTGGAACTGGTTTCACTGCGGATCGCGAACCTGCGCCTGTTCGAACGGCTCGAGATCGCCTTCGAGCCGGGCTGGAATCTTCTCGTCGGCGCCAATGGCGCCGGCAAGACCACGATCCTCGAAGCCGCCTACCTGTTGTCGCACGGCCGCTCGTTCCGCGCCGGCAGCCGCGACGCGCTCCAGCGCGAGGGGGAGGCGGGTTTCTCGATCTACGGCGAATTCATCGCGGCGCAATCGCGGCGCGGACTCGGCATCGCACGGCAGAACGGGCGCGTGGAAGCGCGCGCCGGCGGCGAGCCGACCACGCTCGGCGACCTCATGCAGCACGCCGCGGTGCTCTGCTTCGAGCCGGGTTCGCACGAGCTGATCAGCGGTTCGTCGGAGGGGCGCCGCCGTTTCCTCGACTGGGGCGTGTTCCACGTGGAACACGACTTCCTCGCGATCTGGCTGCGTTATCAGCGCGCGCTCCGGCAGCGCAACGCACTGCTGCGGCGCGGCGCGCCAGATGCGGAGCTGGAGCCATGGAGCCTGGAACTCGCCCGGGCGGGCGAACCCTTGTCGGCGATGCGCCAGCGCTATTTCGCGGCACTGGTCGTCGCGGCGGAGCCCTTGCTGGCCGATTTGCTGCCTGAACTCGGGTCAGCAAAACTGGAATTCGGAGCGGGGCACGACACCGGCCAGCCACTGTTCGACGAATTGATCGCGCGCCAGCCGCGCGACCGCGAACGCGGCCACGGCACGCGCGGACCGCATCGTGCGGACTGGCAGCTCGCTTTCGAGCGCGCGCCGCGTCGCGAGCACCTGTCGCGCGGGCAGGAAAAGCTCGCCGCGTTCGCAATGGTCATGGCGCAAGCGACGCACTACGCCGCGAGTCATGGCGGGATGCCCGTGCTGTGCCTGGACGATGTCGCCTCGGAAATCGATTCCGACCATCTCGACCGCGTCCTCGCGTTGGTCGAACGCAGCGGCGCGCAGGTGCTGGCAACTGCGACCGGGCGGGTGGAAGCCTTCGATCGCCTGCCGCGTCCACCCGCGATGTTCCACGTGGAACACGGCGCCGTACGCCGACAGGCTTGATGCGTGGCCTGCTATAATCTCCGATTGCCTTGCGCGCCATGCGCAAGCGCGCGGAGATGCCATGAGCGATCAGTACGATTCCAGTAAAATCAAGGTCTTGAAGGGTCTTGAGGCGGTGCGCAAGCGCCCGGGCATGTACATCGGCGACACCGATGACGGCACCGGCCTGCACCACATGGTGTTCGAGGTCGTCGACAACTCGATCGATGAGGCGCTTGCCGGTTACTGCGACCACGTCATCGTCACGATCCACGACGACGGCTCGGTCAGCGTCGCCGACAACGGCCGCGGCATTCCGGTCGGCATCCAGCCTGAAGAGGGCCGCTCGGCGGCGGAAGTCGTCATGACCGTGCTGCACGCGGGCGGCAAGTTCGACGACAACAGTTACAAGGTTTCTGGCGGCCTGCACGGCGTCGGCGTGTCCGTCGTCAACGCGTTGTCGGATCACCTGTGGCTCACGATCTACCGCGATGGCAGCGAGCACCAGCAGGAATACGCGCACGGCGAGCCGCTGTATCCGCTCAAGGTGGTTGGCCCGTCGGCCAAGCGCGGCACGACGGTGCGCTTCCATCCGAGCACGGGCACGTTTTCCAATATCGAATTCCACTACGACATCCTCGCCAAGCGCCTGCGCGAGCTGTCGTTCCTCAATTCCGGCGTCAAGATCGAGCTCGTCGACGAGCGTACCGACAAGCGCGACGTGTTCGAGTACGAGGGCGGCATCCGTTCCTTCGTCGAGCACCTGGCGCAGCTGAAGACGCCGCTGCATCCGCAGGTGATCAGCATCACCGCGCAGCACGAGGGCACGACGGTCGACCTCGCGATGCAGTGGACCGACGCCTACCAGGAAACGATGTTCTGCTTCACCAACAATATTCCGCAGCGCGACGGCGGCACGCATCTGGCCGGCTTCCGCGCCGCGCTGACGCGCACGCTGTCGAACTACATCGAATCCGCGGGCATCCAGAAGACGGCGAAGGTCGGCCTGTCGGGCGACGACATGCGCGAAGGCCTGATCGCCGTGCTGTCGGTCAAGGTGCCCGATCCGAAGTTCTCGTCGCAGACCAAGGACAAGCTCGTCTCGAGCGAGGTCAAGGGCATCGTCGAGTCGATCGTCAACCAGAAGCTCGAGGAATTCCTGCTCGAGCACCCGAGCGAGGCGCGCACGATTTCGGCCAAGGTGGTCGACGCCGCGCGCGCGAGAGAGGCCGCGCGCAAGGCGCGCGAGATGACGCGGCGCAAGGGCGCGCTCGACATCGCAGGCCTGCCGGGCAAGCTCGCCGATTGCCAGGAGCGCGATCCGGCGCTGTCGGAATTGTTCATCGTCGAGGGCGACTCGGCCGGCGGCTCGGCCAAGCAGGGCAGGAACCGCAAGAACCAGGCGATCCTGCCGCTCAAGGGCAAGATCCTCAATGTCGAGCGTGCGCGCTTCGACCGCATGCTCGGCTCGGCGGAAGTCGGCACGCTCATCACCGCGCTCGGCACCGGCATCGGCAAGGACGAGTTCAACGTCGACAAGCTGCGCTACCACCGCATCATCATCATGACCGACGCGGACGTGGACGGCTCGCACATCCGCACGCTGCTGCTCACGTTCTTCTACCGGCAGATGCCGGCGCTCATCGAGCGCGGCCACGTCTACATCGGCCTGCCGCCGCTGTACAAGCTCAAGCAGGGCAAGCAGGAGCTCTACCTGAAGGATGATGCGGCGCTCAACGAATACCTCATCTCCAACGCCGTCGACGGCGCCGAACTGGTTTACGCGCCCGACGCGCCGCCGGTCAACGGCGCGGGACTGGAAGCGCTCATGGTGGCGTGGCGCGCCGCGCTCGACCAAGTCGATCGACTGAGCTTCCGTTTCGACGAAGGCCTGCTGCGCGCGCTGCTCGATGCGCCGCAGGACGCTGCAACGTGGAACGATCCGGTCGAGCTCGATGCGTGGGTCGCGCGCATCGGCGCGTCGCTGGCGTCGTCGGGCCTGGGCAAGCCGCGCTACGCCTTGCGCATCCAGCCGGCGACCGCCGAACACGGCGCCGCGCTCGTCGTCGATCGCGACCAGCACGGCCTGCGCCACACGCAGGTGCTGCCGGCGAGCCTGTTCGCCTCGGCGGAGTTCAAGCCGATCCGCGATGCCGCCGCGCAGACCGCGACGCTGATCCAGCCCGACGCGCTCGTGCGTCGCGGTGGCAAGAGCCGCGGCGTCCTCCAATTCGGCCAGGTCTTCGACTGGCTCATGGACGAGGCCAAGCGCGGCCGCACGATCCAGCGCTTCAAGGGCCTGGGCGAAATGAATCCGGACCAGCTGTGGGAAACCACGGTCAACCCGGACACGCGCCGCTTGCTGCAGGTCAGCATCGAAGATGCGGTCGCCGCCGACCAGATCTTCTCGACGCTGATGGGCGACGTGGTCGAACCGCGCCGCGAATTCATCGAGCAGAACGCGCTGCGCGTGGCCAATCTGGACGTCTAGACGGCTCGAAATCCAGGCCTGCATTGTGCGCCGCAACACGCACTCTGCATTCGTGCGCTTGTGCCTGTCGCGCGCACGGCGTTACGCTCGGTCACGCAACGAGCAACATCAACGACAGTTTTCGTAGAACGGGGTGACGCATGAAACGGTTGAACGGTATCTTGGTGGCGCTGTGCGCTGTCGGCTTTGCCTTTTCGGCGAGTGCTTTCGCCAAGGACGCCAAAAAGGACGACAACAAGTATCCGCATGCCACGCGTCACGAGCCCAAGGTGACGATGTCCTCGGGCGACCAGACCGCGCTGAACAAGGCAGCCGACCTGCTCAACGACGGCAAGGACAGCGAAGCACAGCCCTACATCGAAAAGGTCATCTCCGGCGGCAAGGCCAGTCCGTACGCGCAGGCCTTCGCGCGCGAGTTGCTCGGCACCATCTACTGGAACGGGGACAAGGCCGACCAGGCCATCGACGAGTACAAGCAGGCGATCGCGCTTGATGCCTTGCCGAACAATTCGCAGTTCGATCTCATGTACCGCCTCGCGCAAACCCAGCTGCAAAGCGAAAAGTACCAGGACGCGCTGGCCACGCTCGCCGACTGGGAAAAGCAGACCGGAGCGCAGACGGCCGACGAGCTCGCGCTCAAGGCCAACGCCTACTATCGCGTCGACCAGTTCCAGCAGGCCATCGACACGATGAAGCAGGCGATGGCCAAGAGTGACAAGCCCAATGACAGCTGGTCGCAGATCCTCATGGGCAGCTACTTCGAGCTCAACCAGTACGACGAGGCAGCCAAGATCGTGCAGGCGCAGCTGCAGAAGAACCCTTCCGACAAGAAGATGATCAACCAGCTTGCGCAGATCTACATCCAGGGCGACAAGCCCGACCAGGCGCTGGCCGTGCTGTCCAAGGCCAAGAACGATGGCCTGGTCACCACCAACGACGACTACGTGCAGCTTGCCAAACTTTATTCGATGGCCGACAAGCCCAAGGACGGAGCGGCCACGCTCAAGGAAGGCTTCGCCAAGAACGTCGTCCAGGGCAACTACGACAACTACAAGCTGCAGGGCGACCTGTGCATGCAGGCCGAGGACGACGCCTGTGCGACCGACGGCTACACCAAGGCGTCGCCGCTGGCGAAGGACGGCAACGTCGACTACCAGCTCGGTTACCTCAAGTTCTATGCAGGCGATTCCAAGGGCGCCATTGACGCGCTCGGCCGCGCGCTCGGCAAAGGCGGTTTGCGTCAGGAAGGCGAGGCCTACCTGCTGCGCGGCGATGCCGAGAACGAGCTGGGTCAGACCGCGGCGGCAACGGCCGATTGGCAGAAGGCAACCGGCTACCCGAGCGCAAAGACCATGGCCGAGCAACGCCTCAAGGCGATCAAGAGCGGCGTCAAGGTGCACAGCGGAAAGAAGAAGAAATGACCCTGTCAGGCGACGTCTTGCGTTGAACGCATCGCTTGAAGGAAAAAGCGTGATCGCATCCGTCAAAGGCGTGCCATCACTCCCGCAAAAAAGGTCGCTCCACCCGCTTGTCGGACTGGTGCGCGGTGTTGTACCGTGTCGGACTCGCGTTTTTTCGCCTCGGCATCGCGGCGATCGAAGCCGGGCGCCGCGGGGGCGGCCGCACAGACTCAATCTCGTTGGTCAATACTGATGGCAGATACTTCCCAATCTGGCGGCAACCGCTTCAGTTGGCAGCGCGTCACCGCGTTTGCCTGCGCGTTCGCGCTGCACGTGTTCGCGTTCGCAATGATGATGGCGCCGGTCGCGCCGCCGCCGCCGAAAGACAAGGCGGTCGACAAGAAGGTGATGGTCGAATTCATCGAACCGCCACCGCCACCGCCACCACCGCCGCCGCCGCCGCCGGAGCCGCCGAAAAAGCCGCCGCCGAAGGTGATCCAGAAGGTGCAGCCGCCGCCGAAGGCGCCGCCGCCGCCGCCGGCCCCGCCGATCGTGGAGGAGCAGACGCCAATGTCGGTGCCTGCGCCGCCGCCGGCCCCGCCTGCGCCGCCGCCGCCGCCCGCGGACATCGCGCCGAGCGAAAACATCAGCTACCGTAAGATGCGTCCGCCGCGGTATCCGCCGCAGGCGTTGCGCCAGCACCAGACCGGCAAGGTCATCCTCAAGGTACTGGTCGGCGTGGACGGCAGTCCCGTGGACATCACCGTCGAGAAGAGCAGCGGTTCACGTCTGCTCGATCAGGCGGCGATCGCCGCGGTAAAGACCTGGAAGTTCAATCCGGGTTCAAAGGGTGGCAAGCCCGCACAGGGTTATGCTTTGGTTCCGATTGACTTCAACTTGAACGAATAAGGTAGCGCCATGCAGCAAGACGCCTCTCAGACCCCCGCAGCGGCTCAGCCTGCTGTCGTTCCCGGCAGCGGCGGCAACGCCGCGGCCATGAGCCAGATGGGTTTCCACGATCTCATCCAGAACTTCGACGTTCTCGGCTGGATCGTGTTCATCACGCTTTGCGTGATGTCCCTGTCGTCCATCTACTTCATCGTCGCCAACTTCCTGCGCAACAGCATGATTCGTGCGCGCATGGAAAAGGTGATCGGTACATTCTGGGATACGCCTTCGGCGCAGGACGCCGTGCGTTTCCTCGAGGACCAGCCGCGTGGCGAGCCGTTCTCGAAGATCGCGCTCGAGGCCGCCCAGGCCGCCGCGCATCACCAGCGCAATGAAGGCAGCCGCCTCGTCGAGGCACTCAACCGCTCCGAGTTCATCGACCGTGCGCTGCGCCAAGCCGTCGCCCGCGAGAGCCTTCGTCTCGAAGGCGGCATGACGGTCCTCGCCACCGTTGGTTCGTCCGCGCCGTTCGTCGGCCTGCTCGGCACCGTGTGGGGCATTTACCACGCGCTGATCAAGATCGCTGCATCGGGCAATGCCTCGATGGAGGCCGTCGCCGGCCCGGTCGGTGAAGCGCTGATCATGACCGCGTTCGGTCTGTTCGTCGCGATTCCGGCCGTGCTTGCCTACAACTTCTTCGTGCGTTCGAATCGCGTCATCTACGCGCGTTTCGACGAATTCGCGCACGACCTGCACGATTTCTTCGCGACGGGTTCGCGCGTCGAAGCCGGCGCCGTTCCGGTCGCAGCGAGGAAGTAAGCCATGGCAATGAGCGCAGGTGGTTCGGGCGGTGGCCCGATGGCGGAGATCAACGTCACGCCGCTCGTCGACGTGATGCTGGTGCTGCTGATCATTTTCATGATCACGGCGCCGCTGATGTCGCACAAGATCCGGATCGACCTGCCGCAGGCCAATCCGAACGTCCAGCAGGACAACCCGCCGGAACCGATCGATCTCGCGATCAAGGAAAACGGCGACCTGTTCTGGAACGACGAGCCGGTCACGGACGCGATCCTCCAGGCCCAGTTGCGCGTCGCCGCGCAGAAGAGCCCGCAGCCGGAACTGCAGATCCGCGCCGACAAGCCGACGCAGTGGCAGAAGATCGCCACGGTCATGGCGGAAGCCAAGAGCGCAGGCATGGTCAAGCTCGGATTCATGACGACCGGCGGCAACGACCAGTAATTGCGGTCTTCAGCAATACGAAAAGCGGCGCCTTCGTGGCGCCGTTTTTTTTGTTTGCTCCTGCGATCGTCCATGATCGCAGCTCCGGCCGACGATCCATCAAAGCTCGCGCACCCGGCAGACATCCGGCGAGGCCAAAAGCGGCCATCCATGGCCGCACTTTTCATCAACAGCACGTCATCCCTACCGTTTGTTGTGTGACCCGCGGCGCGGGCGTAGTCTGGCGACGCGGGTTCACCACCACGGGAGAACGTCGATGAGCGCCACCCTTCGGTTCCACGCGTCGAACGAGCAGGCCGAAATCAACGTCACGCCGCTGATCGACGTGCTGCTCGCTCTGGTCGTCATCCTCATGATCGCGGCGCCCTTGACGATGAAGAAGATCGGCGTGCCGCTCGCCGGTGCTCCTGAAACATCGCCGCCGCCCAGCGCCGCGACGCTGTCGGTATTGTCGACCGGCGAACTCTTCCTCGACGGCACTGCCGTCACGCGTGCGCAGCTCGATGCAACACTGAATGCGTGGGCGAACGCACCGCAGCAGCCCACGCTCGCGGTACGCGCCGATCGCTACACGAGCTACGACATGGTCGCCGCCGCGCTGGCCATCGCGCAGCACAGCGGACTGGCTGGCATCAAGGTCGAAGGTACGGCCGAGGATTGATCCGCGACTCGCTCGACTAGCGCCGTCGTCTGCGGTGACGGCGCGGGCTTCGGTGCGTCTTCAGCGCGCCGGGATATCGAATCCCTGCGTTCGCAACCGCCCGCGCAAGGCATCGGCATCGCGCAGCTGGATCATCAGCTTGCCGTTGGTCGTCGTGCCATCGAGGCCCATGTACGTGACATGCCCGTTGTCGTCGAGTTCGACGACCTGCCTGCCCGCGTGCAGCATGGGCGTCAGCGTAACGTGCCGGCTCGATCCATCCGACAGACGCACGGTCTTGTCGTAACGGCTGCGGAATTCATCCGCGAACACGAGATTCTTCTGGATCTCGTCGATCGACACGAAAAACGGCCGTTGCGCGAGGTCTGCGTTCGCGTCCACGCCAGCTTCTGCCAACGGGAAATGCGAAAACAGCCAGCCTGCAGCAAAGCCGGCCAGGAGCAAGGCCATCGGGGTCACGGGGATCTTCATGAAGCCTCCGGGAACGTGCGGACCGCTCGAACGTCCGGCAACAGACAGGAAGCAGGACGCGACAGTTCCCGTGCGGCTCAACCCGATGGCGTTGTACCCGCAAGTACCGCAAGGTAAGCCTTCACCGTCGCCGCGAGTCCGGCATACAAGGCTTCGCCGATCAATGCGTGGCCGATCGACACTTCGGCGAGAAACGGGATCGCGCGCACCAGCGTGCCGAGATTCCCCTGATCGAGATCGTGGCCCGCGTTGACGCCGAGTCCCGCCGCGCGAGCGCGTTGTGCGGTACGCACGCAGTCGCCGAGCGCGGCAGCGAAATCACCGCCTGCGAACGCGCGCGCATAGGCTTCGGTATAGATCTCGATGCGGTCGGCGCCGATGTCGGCGGCGCGCTCCACGTCGCGCACGTCGGGATCGACGAACAGGCTGACGCGACAGCCGAGCGACTTCAGTTCGCGCACGAGTGGAACGAGGCGTTCGCCGTCGCGCGCAAGATCGAAGCCATGGTCGGAGGTGAGCTGCGCGTCGCCGTCGGGCACGAGCGTCGCCTGCGCCGGCTGCGCGCGGCGCACGAGTTCGACGAAGCCGGGATAACCCTCGCGCGGCGGCGCGAACGGATTGCCCTCGATGTTGAACTCGACGGCATGCGCCTGCGCAGCGCCCGTCCCGGCCACTTGATTCAACGACGCCAGATCCGCGCCGATGCGAGTCACGTCGTCACTGCGGATGTGGCGCTGGTCGGGCCGCGGATGCACGGTGATGCCGTGTGCGCCGGCTGCGATCGCGACGCGCGCGGCCTCGACGGGATCGGGCAAATCGTGGCCGCGCGAATTGCGCAGCACGGCAATCTTGTTGACGTTGACGCTGAGTGCGGTCATCCGGCGATCATCGCGCACGCGACATGCACTGTCGACGACAGCCGCGGTACGCGGCTCGTGACCAGGGAGAATGCGCGCGCGGCTCCGCACGGGAAGCGCGCGCGGCCTGCGATCAGACTCGGCACGCGCTCAGCGGCACCGCTCGCTTGCCGTCTTCCAGACCACCGGATCCCAGTACGCGGCGCGCTGCCATTCGCGCTGCTTGTCGATGTTGAGACGCGCGGCCACGAGCAGCGTGGTGTCGGCTGGCACATCGACCTGCAGCGTCTTCGTCCCTGTTTTCGAGCCCGCCTGGCGCTGGCGGTCGTTGAACAGCAGGTAGCGTGCGTCGATGCGCTCGCCGACCTCGAGCGTATGAGCGCCGGCGCTGACGCGGAACACGTGCGAAGCGGTCGGCCCGGCCGCATGGCCGTCGATGCTCAGTACGCGTGCGCCATGCAGTTGCTGCTGGCGCGGCGCGACGTCGAAGTCGCTGATGCGGCCGCAGGCGGCGGGATCGGCTTTCGGTGCAACCGCCGCGGGCAAAGGTGCGGACGACGCATCGCCGAGGATGAGGCGCATCGGCGGCAGGCGCCGGCTTGTCACCGCGCCATGCAGGGTCAGGCGCTGACCATTGCGGACGACATCGAGCGACAACGGCGCGCGATCGGACAGCGCATCGACGACGCGGCGCAATTCGCCGGCCGCGTGTTCGCGCTGGGCGAGGTCGGTGCCGTCGACGGCGACAATGACGTCACCGCTGCGCACGCCCATCTTCTGCGCCTGTTCGCCCGGCGTCACCCCGAGCACGAGCACGCCATCGCGGCGATCGCTTGCGCTGTCGACGAGCAGGCCGAGATCGCTCACGCGCTGTGCAGGCAGCGCGAGATCCAGATGCATCTGATCGACGGGCGTGTCGCCGAAAGCGCCGCTCTCGGCGAGGGTTGACATCGTCGCGCGCAGTTCTGCCGCGAGCCGCGCCTTGAGCACGTCCTCGTCACCGACGGCGGGACTTGTCGCGGCGACCTGCGCATTCGCGCAGGCGCTGAAAGCGAGCAATGCGATCGCCGGAGCGCAACGACGTGTGAACAAATGGATTGCGTGCAGAGAAGCTTTCATGGTTCGTCTCGTTCGTGCCGCGCTCACAGGCGCGTCATTCCCACGCCGTCCAGGGCAACGATGCCTTCGCCCGACGCTTCTATCAACTGGCGCAGCGCAACGTTGCGCTGCGCCCACAACGCGGATACTTCGCGCGCGTCCGCACCGCGGTCATAGGCCGATTGCAGTTGCGCGTCGATCGCGCGCAACCGCGGTGCGGCCACCGGCGCCGAGCCCGACGGCATGGTGCGCTGCCATTCCAGTTCGAGTCCGCTCGACTCGCTCTGCGCGTCGCTCACGGTTTCCGCGCGCAGGGCCGTCGTTGGCGCGCGGTGCATGGACAGCAGCGCAAGGAGCGCGACCGATGCTGCCAGCGCACCGCCGCAGAACAGGGCGCGCGCGCGCCGCCGCCGGCCTTGCAGCGCATGCGCGGCGAGGATGCGCGCGCGCAGCGCGGGATCGGGCGCGAAAACCGGCAGCGCGTCCGCGTCGAATGGTCGTGATCCAGCGGATTCAATCATTGTCTTCTGTGCCTCCAATCGTGCCGCCCACGCGCCCGTGCAATTGCGCCAGCGCGCGCGCGAGGATCGATTTCGAATAACTCTCGCTTTGACCGAACCACTGCGCGAGTTCCTTGTGCGTATAACCTTCGACCTCATGCAGCACGACGATGGCGCGCGCACGCGGCGGCAGGCGCATGAGCAGTGCCCACGCATCGACGCGGTCCTCGGCGTCGTCGGTGGACGGCGCGAACGTCGCCAGCGCCTCGTCCTCGACGTCGATGAAACGTTGCCGCCCGCGCAATGCGTCGATCGTCGCATTGGTGACCATGCGCTTGAGCCAGGCGCCGAACGGCGCATCGCCGCGGAAGCTGCGCAGGCCGCCGATGAGGCGCACGAACACGTCATGGACGATGTCCTGCGCCGCGCTCGGCTCGCCGAGGATGCGCAGCGCAAGGTTGTAGCAGGCGACGCCGTAGCGGTCGTAGATCGCTGCGAACGCATCCGCGTCGCCGCGGCGGGCGCGCTGCAACGTGATGTCGTCGAGAACCTGCGCAAAGCCGATGGGCGATGACTCCACGCGCTGGCTGCTGCCGTCCGCCATGATGGCTTCAGGACGAGGTGGCGCGGCGGATCGTCGCGGCGGCGTCACGACGCCCACGCGACGGTGCGCACGCGTCGCGTCGCGCCGTGCCAGGCGAGGCAGCCGACGAGGCGCGCGTCGAGCGCGAACGGATGCAGGCGCCAGTCCGCCGCCGCGCCCGCTTCGCCGGCAATGTCGCGCAGGCCGAGCACGTCGCCGTCCGCGTCAAGCGCGAATTCGAGCCGGGCGAGGCCGAATGACAGTCCGCCGCCGATCGCCTTGAGTACGGCTTCCTTGTGCGTCCACAGGCGCAGGAAAGCCATTTGTCGGCGCGCCTCCGGCAGTTTGTCCAGCGCAGCGGCCTCGCTGGCGCAGAAGAAGCGCTGCGCGACATCGGGCGATACGGCACGCCGCTGCCAGCGCTCGATGTCGACGCCGAGCGCCTGCCCGCGCGCGAACGCGATGACGATGTCCTCGCCGGCATGGCTGAGGTTGAATTCGATGCCGCCGACCGCGTGCGCGTAGGGCTTTCCGTGAACGCCGCTGCCGAATTCGATGTCGGGTGTGCCGATGTAGGCGCCGAGCAAGGCGTGCAGCGTTGCGCGCGCATGCGCGCGTGCATGCGCCGCAGCGACGGACCGTGTATGCCACAAATGGATTTCTTCATCGTGCAGCGGCGGCGCTTCGCCGCGTGCGACGACCTCGAAGCCGGAAGGAACGCCCATGGCGGCATGCTACCGCCATCGCGGCACGGTCACCGCGACGCTTCGCCTTTCGCCATCAGGTCGCTGCGACCATGCCGTCTGCCGAACGCCGGCGTCCGCATCCGCATCCGCATCCGCCGCAATCACGCGGCCGCGCCTTGTATCTGCCCCGGCCGCAAGAAAAAGCCGGCTTGCGCCGGCTTCTTCCTCCGCAAAGGTCAGGCTCGTTTGATGAGCCCGATCAGGAACAGCAGGATCACGGCGCCGATCAGCGCGTTGATGATCGCGGCGATGATGCCGCCGCCGATCGCCAGTCCCACCATCGGCAGCAACCAGCCGGCGAGGAACGCACCGACGATGCCAACCACGATGTTGCCAATCAGGCCGAAACCATGGCCCTTGACGATCTGGCCAGCCAGCCAGCCGGCTACTGCGCCCACGACCAGAAAGATGATCAACGATTGGACAGTCACGACAGTCTCCCCATCTCGATGTCGCCGGATGCGACGCGCCGATTGTGAAGGAGGCGCATGACGAAAAGCATGATGCGGCGCGGCGGCGACAACGAAGTTTTCGTTCAGCGGTCGAGCTTCATTTCCGCGCCGGCCCCGGGAACGGCCAGCCGCTGCGCCGGTTTGGCGGCGCGGCGCGGGCCCATCGAGGCGAGATGCTCGGCAGAGGCCATCGATGTATCCGGCCGCGACACCGAGGAAATGCGCTCGGCGGCGAGCGAGAAGATGAAACCGATGAAGCCGACCAAACCAAACAGCAACGCGAGACCGAGCAGCAGCGCGCTCTTCGTCGTGAACACGATGACGAAACAGAGTATGGTCAAGCCGAGCAGGATCCAGCGCAGCATGGTCCACCAGAGCGACACGAAGACATCCGCCACGCTAGCAGAAACGCCGGGTCGCACGCAGCGCCGCCGGTCGGCGCGACGCTGCCGGTCGCGAGGTATCGTTCATCCATCGGGGGCCCGATGAATCCGCTCTCCGAAATCGCGCTGGCCGGCGGGCTCGCCTGGGGCAGTGGCCTCCGGCTCTATGCGACCCTGCTCATCGTCGGCCTGCTCGGCCATTTCGATTATCTGCACCTGCCTGCCGCGCTCGCCGTCCTGCAGCATCCATGGGTGATCGGCGCGGCCGCGGTGATGACGGTCGGCGAATTCCTCGCCGACAAGGTGCCCGCGTTCGATTCGGTCTGGGACGCCGTGCACACGTTCATCCGCATTCCGGCCGGCGCAATCCTCGCCTGGGGCGCGATGGGCGATGCGATGCCCGCCGCACAGATGGCCGCGGCGATCCTCGGCGGACTCGTCGCCGGCGGCACGCATCTGGCCAAGGCCGGCACGCGCGCGGCGATCAACACGTCGCCCGAGCCATTCACGAACTGGACCGCGAGCGCGGGCGAGGACGGCGTCGTGCTCGGTGGATTGTGGCTCGCGATCGCGCATCCGGCCGCGTTCCTCGTCGCGCTCGCGCTGTTCCTGCTGTTGCTGGCATGGATGCTGCCCAAGCTGTTGCGCTTTCTCGCCCGCGTCTGGCGGCGCCTGCGCGGCGATGCGCCTGCGGCGTTGCCCGCGCGTCGCGGCTGACGCGGCTCAGCGTTCCGACGGCCCCGAACCGCCGCCGTCGCCGCGCCGCGCGAAAAGGTTCGGGCGCAGCACGTCGAGGAACGCGCGCGCTTCCGCGCCGAGCACCTTGCCCTTGCGCACGATCACGCCATAGCTGCGGCGCGGGAACAGCGCGCGCACGTTGCGCACGGCGAGCCGCGCGTGGTCTTCGTCTTCGATGCACAGGCCGGCGACGATGGAAATGCCCAGCCCCTGCGCGACGTAACGCTTGATGACATCCCAGCCGCCGACTTCGATGGCGACGTGGAACGGCACCTTGTGCTGGCGGAAGACGAGGTCGACGAGCTGGAACGTCGTCTGCCGTTGCGCCGGCAGGACCAGCCCATATGGCGACAGGTCTTCGAGGCGAAGCTCGGCCTTTTGCGCGAGCGGGTGGCCCCGCGGCGCGATCAGCATCGGGTCGAAGGTCTGCAACGGCTCGTAGCCGAGGTCGTTGGGCACGTCGAGCAGCGAGCCGACGGCGAGGTCGACCTGGTCCGCGCGCAGCTGCGCGATGCCGTCGCTGCCGACGACGCTGCGCAGTTGCAGATGCACGTCAGGATGGCGCTCGTGGAACGCACCGACGTACGGCGGCAACAGGTACTGGCCGGTCGAGGCGCCCGCGGCGATGCGCAATTCGCCGCCGGACAAACCCTTGCGACGCTCGTGGAAGCGCCGGTCGAGGCTTTCCAGCCCGTCGACGAGCGGCAACGCGAGCTCGTACAGCGCCAAGCCTTCGCGCGTGGGCGCGACGCGGCGGCGCCGGCGTTCGATGAGCGCGACGCCGAGTTCGTCCTCGAGCGCGCGCAATTGCAGGCTGATCGACGGCTGCGACAGGAACAGCGCCTCGGCCGCGCGCGACAGCGTGCCGAGCTTGACGATCATGCAGAACGCGCGCAGCTGCCGGAGCCGGCTGCCCTTGTAGTAGAACCGCGTCGCAACAGGCTCTTCCGTGCGGGTCTGTCGCCGCTGCGTCGGCTTAACAGGGCGACCTTTTCGCTTTTTCGTCCACTTCTCCATTTCAATCAAATGGATGCTAGCCATTGAGTTAATCAATATATCTCATTGAATCTTTTGTTTTGTCAAAGACTGATTTCGATGTCTAGGATTGCCGCATAGCACCACGGACATCGTCATGGCCCAGCCCGCGCTTGTTTCCCCCCTTTCCGACGCTCGCGTCCTCGGCCGGGTGCCGCCTGCCGCGGCCGGCTTGCTCGACGAGCGCGCGCTGGCCTTCCTCGCCGACCTGCACCGCCGTTTCGACGGCACGCGTCGCGCCCTGCTCGTGCGCCGCCGCGAGCGACAGGCGCGCTTCGATGCCGGCGCGCTGCCCGACTTCCGCGCCGACACGCGGGCGATCCGCGACGGCGACTGGCGCGTCGCGCCGATCCCCGCCGCGCTGCTCGACCGCCGCGTCGAGATCACCGGCCCGGTCGACCGCAAGATGATCATCAACGCGCTCAACTCCGGCGCGAAGGTATTCATGGCCGACTTCGAGGATTCGACCGCGCCGACCTTCGCCAACCTGCTCGACGGCCAGCTCAACCTGCGCGACGCCGTCGCCGGCCGCATCGAATACACCTCGCCCGAAGGCAAGCACTACGCGGTCGGCGCCGATCCCGCCGTGCTCATGGTGCGCCCGCGTGGCTGGCACCTGCCCGAGGTGCACGTCGAGGTCGACGGCGAGCCGCTGGCCGGCGCCTTGTTCGACTTCGGCCTGTTCGCGTTCCACAACGCCGCCGCGCTGCACGCGCGCGACCGCGGTCCGTACTTCTACCTGCCCAAGCTCGAAAGCAGCGAAGAAGCCGCGCTGTGGAACGAGGTCATGCGCCACGCGGAAGACGCGCTCGGCCTGCCGCGCGGCGCGATGAAGGCGACCGTGCTCATCGAGACGCTGCCGGCCGCGTTCGAAATGGACGAAATCCTGCACGCGCTGCGCGAGCGCGTCGTCGGCCTCAACTGCGGGCGCTGGGACTACATCTTTTCCTGCATCAAGACGCTGCGTGCGCACGCCGACCGCGTGTTGCCCGAGCGCGGCCAGGTCGTCATGAGCGTGCCCTTCCTCAAGGCGTATTCGGAATTGCTCATCAAGACCTGCCACCGCCGCGGCGCGTTCGCGATGGGGGGCATGGCCGCGCAGATCCCGATCAACCACGACGCCGCCGCGAACGACGCCGCACTGGCCAAGGTGCGCGCCGACAAGCTGCGCGAGGTGACGGCCGGCCACGATGGCACCTGGGTCGCGCATCCCGCGCTCGTGCGCGTCGCGTGCGAGGTGTTCGACGCGCACATGCCGACGCCGAACCAGCTCCACGTGCTGCGCGAGGACGTCGGCGCCGACCGCGACGCGCTGCTCGCGCCGAGCGCGGGCACGATCACGCGCGCCGGTTTCGCCGCCAATATCGAGATCTGCCTGCGCTACCTCGCCGCCTGGCTCGACGGTCAGGGCTGCGTGCCGATCCACCACCTCATGGAAGACGCGGCCACCGCGGAGATTTCGCGCGCGCAGCTGTGGCAATGGCTGCATGTCGCCGTCGATCCGCGCTTCGACGACGGCGACGCGATCGACTTCGCCGCGTTCGACGCCGATTTGGCCACCGCGCGCGCGCGCCTGTCCGCGACCGCGATGCCGGGGCAGTCGCGCGTCTTCGATGCCGCCGACCTGCTCGATGCGCTCACGCGCGCCGGCTCGCTCGCCGACTTCCTCACGCTTGCCGCGTATCGCTTCCTGTAACCGACGTTCCCGCACCACCGCGCCCACCGCCGTACTCCAAACCCACATCCACGAGGATCGCCATGAAGACGCCATTGCCCACCGCCGAACAGCTCCGTCACGAATGGAACACCCACCCGCGCTGGGCCGGCGTCATGCGCAATTACGCCGCCGAAGATGTCGTGCGCCTGCGCGGCACGGTGCACGTCGAGCATTCGCTCGCGCGGCTCGGCGCGGAAAAGCTCTGGACCTCGCTGCAGCGCGAAGACTTCGTCAACGCGCTCGGCGCGCTCACCGGCAACCAGGCCATGCAGCAGGTGAAAGCCGGCTTGAAGGCGATTTATCTCTCCGGCTGGCAGGTCGCCGCCGACGCCAACCTCGCCGGGCAGATGTATCCCGACCAGTCGCTGTATCCCGCCGACTCGGTGCCGGCCGTGGTCCGCCGCATCAACAACACGCTGCTGCGCGCCGACCAGATCGCGCACGCCGAAGGCGACGACGGCGTCGATTACCTGCAGCCGATCGTCGCCGACGCGGAAGCCGGTTTCGGCGGCGTGCTCAACGCCTTCGAACTCATGAAGGCGATGATCGAAGCGGGCGCGTCCGGCGTGCATTTCGAGGACCAGCTCGCCTCGGTCAAGAAATGCGGCCACATGGGCGGCAAGGTGCTCGTGCCCACGCGCGAGGCCGTGGAAAAACTCAACGCCGCGCGCCTCGCCGCCGACGTGCTCGGCGTGCCGACGCTGATCGTCGCGCGCACGGACGCCGAAGCCGCGGATCTGCTCACCAGCGACGTCGACGCCAACGACCGCCCGTTCATCACCGGCGAGCGCACCGTCGAAGGTTTCTTCAAGACACGGAACGGCCTCGACCAGGCCGTCTCGCGCGGCCTCGCCTACGCGCCGTACGCGGATTTGGTCTGGTGCGAGACCGGCAAGCCCGATCTCAAGTTCGCGCGCGCCTTCGCGGAAGCGATCCATGCCAGATATCCCGGCAAGCTGCTCGCCTACAACTGCTCGCCGAGCTTCAACTGGAAGAAGAACCTCGACGACGCGACGATCGCGAAATTCCAGAAGGAACTCGCCGCGATGGGCTACAGGTTCCAGTTCATCACATTGGCCGGCTTCCACGCGCTCAACTACTCGATGTTCAACCTCGCGCACGGCTATGCGCGGCGCCAGATGAGCGCCTTCGTCGAAATGCAGGAAGCCGAATTCGCCGCCGCCGAGCGCGGTTTCACCGCGGTCAAGCACCAGCGTGAGGTCGGCACGGGCTACTTCGACGCGGTCACGCAGGCGATCCAGCAGGGCCAGTCCTCGACGCTCGCGCTCAAGGGTTCGACCGAAGAGGAGCAGTTCCACGGCGGCGTCGCCGCCGCGCGCGCGGCCTGAGTCCCGTTCAAGCCGTTTCCTTCCCCGCGCCACGGAGCAAGGTGTCGAAGCTCGTTCAAGCCGTTTCCTTCCCCCGCGTGCGGGGGAAGGTGCCGAAGGCGGAAGGGGGGCTTTTGCTTTTGCGTCCGAAGAGCGGCCCCTTCCGGCGCTGCCGCGCCACCTCAGGCTGCCGGATGGCAGCCTTCGATCCCCGCTGTGCAGGGAAAGGACAGCGACGGCAGTCCGATGCCCTGTTTCGCGCGGGCGAATCGGTTAGGATCGGGCAGCAGGTGCAACAGGGGAAGGAAACACCGTGCCGGCCAGCGATTCCGCCGCGAACACGCCAGCGCGGCGACTGCCGCGTCATCTCTCCGACGCCGAAGCGGCGCTGTTCGCGCGCCATGGCGTCGGCCGCGATGTGCGCCCGGGCGACGTCATCTTCCGTCGCGGCGAACTCGGCCGCGCCATGTTCGTCATCGAGGAAGGCGAAGTCCGCCTCGAATTCGGCGACGGCCTGCCCGACAAGATCATCGGCCCGCGCGAATTCTTCGGCGAACTCGTGCTGTTCATCGGCAGCCACACGCGCGTCGCCAACGCGGTCGCGATCGGCTCGGTCGCGCTGCGCATCGTCGACCAGGACGCCTTCGACGCGCTCGTCGCCAGCGATCCGGCCATCCTCGCCCAGTTCATGCGGCGCTCTTTCTCTTACCTCGTCGCCAGCGAGCAGCAGCTGATCCAGCGCCTCAAGCGCCGCAACGAAGACCTCATGGTCACGCTCGACTCGTTGCAGCACGCACGCACGCAGCTGTCGGTCGCGCAGCAGCTGGTCAGCACCGACGAACTCTCCGGCCTGTGCAACCGGCGCGGCCTGTACCGCTTCCTCGACCAGCTCGAAGAACAGCGCCTGCCCGGCACCGTGCTCGCCCTGCTGCTCGTCGACCTCGACCGCTTCAAGCTCATCAACGACCGCCACGGCCATCTCGTCGGCGACCAGGTGCTGCGCGCCATTGCCGAGGAAGTGCAGAACGCCGCCTCGATCGCCGACATGCCCTGCCGCATCGGCGGCGACGAATTCGCCTTGCTCATGCAGGTCACCGGCGAGGACGAGCTCATCGCCCGCGCGACCCAGGTCGTCCACGGCGTGCGCGCGCTGCGCTTCCCGACCGGCAACGGCGAGCTTTCCGTCACCGTGAGCGTCGGCGGCGGCCTGTGCGCGGCCGATTCCGACTGGGCCACCTGGTACAGCGACATCGACGCCGTCCTCTACCAGGCCAAGGGCCGCGGCGGCGACGCCTGCTGCATTGCCGCGCCGGGCGCTGCGCTACCCCGGCCGGCGCCCGCCTGACCCGCGGCGGGCCCCGAGTGGAAAGCTGGCCCGCGCCGTAGCACAATCGGGGACGGTCTGCACCCGGGGGAGGGCAAGCGCCATGACGGCATACGCGAACGCGGCTTCGACGACACCGGCATCGACACCGTTGCTGCGCACGCTCGTGCTCTGTGATCTCGCCGATTCCACCGCACTGACCGAGCGCCTCGGCGACCGAGAGGCCGCGGATGTGTTCCGCCGCCACGACCGCCTCGTGCGCGACCTGCTGCCGCAGCACACCGGCCGCGAGATCGACAAGACCGACGGTTTCCTGCTCGTTTTCGAGCGACCCGTGCAGGCCGTCGCCTTCGCCCTCGCCTACCAGCGCCAGCTCGCCGGCCTCGCCGCGGAGCGCAAGCTGCCGCTCGCCGCCCGCGTCGGCATCCATTTCGGCGACGTCGTCGTCTGGGAAAACGAACGCGACGACATCGAACGCGGCGCCAAGCCGACGGAAGTGGAAGGCCTCGTCAAACCCGTCACCGCGCGCCTCGCCCAACTCGCCCTGCCCGGCCAGATCCTGCTCTCCGGCACGGCGTACGACATCGCGCACCGCGCGCAAGGCGAACTCGGCGCGCAACTGGGCAGCGTGCGCTGGCTCGCGCACGGCCGCTACCGTTTCAAGGGCGTGCCGGACCCGGTGCCCGTGTTCGAAGTCGGCGAAGAAGGCATTGCCCCGCTCAAGCCGCCGCCGTGGTCGAGCAAGGCGCACCGCGAAGTACCCTTCTGGCGCCGCCCGGCCATGCTCGGCGCGGAACTCACGCTGCTCGCCATCGCCATCGCCGTACCCGCGATTTACCTGCTCAGGCCCGCGCCAGCCATCGCCTTCGCCAATCGCGACTGGGTCGTCGTCGGCGACCTCAAGAACCTCACCGGCGAATCGAAGTTCGACGAGTCCTTGCAGACCGCGTTCCGCATCGGCCTGGAACAGTCGCGCTACGTCAACGTCATGTCCGACCTCAAGGCGCGCGAGACGCTCAAGTTCATGCAGCGCGACCCGGACAAGACGTCGATCGACCGCGCCGTCGGCGCCGAGATCGCCCTGCGCGACAGCGCCCGCGCGCTGATCCTGCCGACCGTCGCCGAAATCGGCGGCCGCGTGCGCGTCACCGCCGAAGTGATCGACCCCAAGTCGCAGGCGACGGTCTATTCCGAATCCGCCGACGGCGTCGGCGAGGATTCGGTGCTGCCCTCGCTCGACAAGGTCAACCGGCAATTGCGCGTGCGGCTCGGCGAGGCGCTGGCTACGGTGTCGAGTGAGACCAAGCCGCTGGACAAGGTCGCGACGAAAAATCTGGATGCATTGCGGGCGTACTCGCTGGCGCGGCGTGCGTACGCGACTGCCGACTACAAGGAAACACTCCCGCTGCTCCAACAAGCAGTGACGCTGGATCCGGACTTTGCGCTGGCAAGGACACTCATTGCCACCGTGTACGTGAACATCGACGAAAAAGAGCAGGCGCTGGAGCAGATCAACCGCGCCATGCAGTCCTCGGATCGGCTGACCAATAGGGATCGCCTCTATGTGGAGGCGTGGAAGGCCTCGTTCGGCGCTCCCGTTCCGGCACTCGCGAAATGGAAGGCGCTGACACAGACGTATCCGGATTTCTTCTTCGCCCGCGGAGCCTACGGTTTCTTCGCGTGGCAGTTTGCCAACCACTTCGACGAAGCCATTCGCGCCTACACGGGCCTCGACTCTCCCGCGATGCCGACCACCGGCGGCCGCGAGGCTGTTCTGGGGGTGTTCGAGCTTGGAAAAGAAAAATACGCCAAGGCTGCCGAGCTTCTCGATCGTGGCGCGCAACTCGGCCTGAACTTCTCGCAGTACCGGGCCTTCACTGCGGCTGCGCAGAGGAACTTCGCGAAGGCGGCGGAGATGATGGCATCCCGACCACCGCAGGACATCGAGGGACAAGATGTTTCCGAATGGATCGCGCGAATTTCCTTGGCTGTGGATCAAGGCCAATGGGGTGGCGTAGGGAAGATTCTGGATGAAGGAAGAAAGGCCATTCCACCCGGCAAGCACTTCGCTCGCGAAAAGCTGGACATGGTGGATACCAGTCTTCGGGCGTTGACATCCACCGATGCCAATATTGATTGGTTGTCCACGTTCATCCAGAAGGAATCGTCCGCATGGAAAGCTGAAACACCCTTGACTCGCCCGGATGCAGAGTACCGATTGCTGTTTGCTGCCTATCTTGCAGCAGCCAGGAATGATCCTGCCCTTGCCCGGAAAGCACTCTCGCCACTGGGCAGCTTCGATGACGCCGGTTATCCCGTGCTTGAGCGCATGCGGGCGGTGGCGGTGGCGGAAATCGCGCGGGCAGAAGGAAACCCGCAAGAGGCCATCAAACGCCTGACGGCGCTTCCCATCGACGGCACGGAACTGTGCATGACGCATGTCGCCTTGCTGGACGCATATGCGGCGAAAGGCGATATCGATGCGGCACTGGACCAGACGCATTGGTTGGCGAGCCATCGAGGCCGTGCATATTCCGAATACAACGCGGATCGCATCGCCACGCCTTTCAATGTGGCGCAAAGCGATCTGGCGGTACTGCGCGAGGCCGAGTTGTTGCGCAAGGCCGGCAAGGCGGAGCAATCAAGAAAACGCCTCGACGATTTCAGAAACATCTGGCAAACGGCATCGAAGCAGGAATTTCTGACCAAGCGCATCGAGGCCGTGGCATCGAAATAAAAATGCCGGGCCCAAGCGCGACCCGGCAGTGGTTGAATGGGATTTCCCGTGAAATCTCGATCCAAAACTCACTGGATCTGAGCCTTTTTTGCGAAGGCCGTTTCCTTAGAACTTGAGCGTCGGGATGTACATGGATGCGTGGCGGATTGCCGCCTCGTCGCTCAGGTTCTTGTAAGCCGCAGCGAAACTTTCCTTGTCTGCAAGGGCTTTCGACTCCAGACAGGCGCTTTTAAGGCTCGAAATCACCTCTTGTGAAACTCCCAGTTGGGACAGCGCTTCGACGGGGCTCCTTTCAAAGGTCTGTCGAAACGAGTCGCTGGTTGCAAGCTGCCTGATGAGTTCGCGATATTGGTCGACGCTCAACGCGTTATCAGCCATTTTTCCCCCTGTTACAACTTGAAATTCGTGGATTTGTTCTTGCTCGAAGCAATTCGAGTTGAACGTCCTTGATGCTAGCACGTCCATTTACCGCGCCAATGCACCATCCGAATCAGGGATCATCATCAATGATGAAAGTACGCCGTTGCGCCGTTGTCATGCTCGAACCGCGCGAGCGCGCCGCATTCGATTTCACCCTGCTCGCACAAGGCGGCAGCGGCCTGTACTCGGTTGTCGAATGGGTCGCGCTCGCGCCGCATCTGGGCGCGGAGATCGTGTTGACGGCGGACGAGACGCGCGTGCTCGGCGAGCTGTCGCCGTCGAAGTGGATCGAACTGGAAGAATTGGCCGCGACGCATCCGCGCGACGTGCTCGACGCGCTCGTCGAAAAAGGTTTGCTCGTTGCCGACGGCAGCGAAACCGCCGCGCGCGACGCGCGCGTGCGCGGCACGTACTGGCGTCCGGCCGCGGCGGTCATGCACGCAGCGTCGCGCTGGCAGGGCGTGGATTCCAGGCAACGCGCGCGCGATTTCGCCGCGCATTCGGACAAGCCGATCCTCGACCACCTCGGCGCGCCGCCGCCGCCGGCGCGCGAGCGCGTCGCGCCCGAGCAGCGTCAGCCGTTGCCGACGCCGGAACCGACGCCGTTCGACGCGCTGCTGCTCAAGCGCGTGACCTGCCGCAACTACGACACGACACGCACGCTCGGCCTCGCCGAGTTTTCCGCGGTTCTGCATCGCACGTTCGCCGCGCGCGCCGTGGTCGAAACCGCGCCCGGCGTGCATATCCTCAAGAAGGGTGTGCCGTCCGCGGGCGGCCTGCATCCGACCGAGGCCTACCTGCTCGTGCAGCGCGTCGAAGGCGTCGCGCCGGGCCTGTACCACTACCACCCGATCGACCACGCGCTGGAACCGATCCGCATGCTCGCGCCGGACGAGGCGCAGGCGCTCGCGCGCACCTTCGTCGCCGGGCAGGACTATTTCGCGCAGGCGCACGTCATGGTCGTTGCGGCCAGCCGCTTCCACCGCAACTTCTGGAAATACCGCACGCACGCCAAGGCCTACCGCGCGCTCAACCTCGACGTCGGCTTCCTCTCGCATACGATTTACCTGTCCTCGACCGAACTCGGCCTCGCCGCGTTCATTACCGCGGCGATCAACGAGGTGGACATCGAACAGGCGTTCGGCCTCGACCCGCTCGAGGAAGGGCCGCTCGCGGTGTGCGGCTTCGGCATCCGCGCGGCGCAGAAGAACGAGGTGGAGTTCGATCCGCTTGGCGCTGTCTGGAGCGAGGCGACGGCGTAGCCGTCGATGCCGCCGTCGGCGGTCGGTGCGCAGGCTTGCCGGGTTGACAGCCACCGGCACCGGAACGGGGAGAGAGGAGTCGCGACCGCTGGGGAGTGTGTCGCGAACCGGACGTTCCGATGCCGGCGAAGGCCAGTCCGGTCGCATTGCGCGGCGTCTGGCATTGGCTGACGCCAGAAAGCGGAGCAAGAAGCAGGCCAATCCACGCGGTCGCGTCCGGGCGCGCGGCAAAGGGCGCTGGCGCGCGGCCTGCGCGCCGTTCGCGGCAATTATTGCAACATGGTGCCGGCGGACGCGGGACGCGCGCTTGCGACAGGCGTTGTCACACCTTGCCGGACGTTTAGACGTCTTTACGTCGGACTTGCAACGGACCTTTCGACTTTCGTCGTAGGCCGAAAGGCACTATCCGCGCGGCAGCAGGCGCTGCAGCCAGCGCGGTTTCGCGAGCACGGTGCCGAGCGTGTCGACCTTGAGCCCGACCTTGCGCACGCCGTCGTCGTCGAGCTCGCGCGCGACCAGCGTGACCGCGCCCAGGCGCACGCGGTCGCCGACTTCGATGGTGTGCTCGAAGCGCCGCGCGAAGTGTTCGGCGAGCGTGTGCGGCGCGTCGCGCGGCCGCACGGCGAGGCCGTAGAAGTCGGCGACGTCGCCGAGGCGCACGTCGGCGTCGAGCGTGAATTCGCCGAACATCTCGCGTTCGGCCGCGCGCGCCTCGTCCGGCGGGGCGAACAGCCAGTCGAGACGGTGCACGCGCCCCGGCGGCGCGAGCAGGTAGGCGTAGTCGCCGACGGCGAGCGACTGCGCGGTCGCGTCGACGCGGATCTGCCCGTTGCGCACGATCATCGCGAGCTGCGCCCACGCGGGCAGCGCCGCGCCGTGCAGCACGGCGGCGTCGGTGGCGACGGGATAGCCGACCATCTCGCGCTCGAGCGAGCCGGGCAGGTCGAGTTCCACGCGTTGCGTGACGAGATCGCGGTGTGGCAGCGCCACATCGAACAGGCGCGCGGCGACGCCGATGGTCCAGCCCTGCACGAGCAGCGACACGAGCACGACGATGAAGGCGACGTTGAAGATCAGCGCCGCGTGAGGCAGGCGCATCATCAGCGGGATCGAGGCGAGGAAGATGCCGACTGCGCCGCGCAGCCCGACCCAGGCGACGAACGCGATCTCGCGCTTGCCGTAGCGGAACGGCGCCAGGCACAGCGCGACCGCGAGCGGCCGGCCGATGAACATGAGGAACACGGCGATGCCGAGCGCAGGCCACAGCGAATCGCGCAGCGCGTGCGGCGTGACGAGCAGGCCGAGCACGAGGAACATGACGATCTGGCACAGCCACGTCATCGCATCGAGCACCGAGAGCAGGCGCGGAAACCCGGGCAGGTTGCGGTTGCCGGCAACGACGCCGGCCACGTAGACGGCGAGGAACGCGCTGCCGTCGAGCGAGCCGACCACGCCGAACACGAAGATCGCCGCGGCGATCAAAAACAGCGCGGCGAGTCCGCCCGACAGCGGGATCTTGCGCATCGCGGTGGCGATGAGAAGGCCGCCGATCGCGCCGCCGATCGCGCCGATACCGAATTGCATGGCCAGTTCGAGCGCGATCTCGGCCCCACCCACGTCGTGCGGCTTGGCGAGGAATTCGGCGAGCAGCGTGGTCAGCAGCACGGCGACCGGATCGTTCGCGCTGGATTCGATTTCCAGCGTCGAGTTCACGCGCGAACGCAGCTGCAGGCCGCCCGCGCGCAGCAGGAAGAACACGGCCGCCGCGTCGGTCGACGCAACCACGGCGCCGACCAGCAGTGCGGACACGCGGTCCAGCCCGAGCAGGAAGAAAGCGACCACGCCGGTCAGCGATGCGGTGATGAACACGCCGAGCGTGGCCAGCAGCAGCGTTGGCACGAACACGCCGCGGAAACTCTCGCGATGCGTGCGCAGGCCGCCGTCGAAGAGGATCAGCGCGAGCGCGAACGAGCCGATGCGATAGGTCGTCGTCACGTCGTCGAAGACGACGCCGCCGGGCCCGTCGGCGCCGGCGAGCATGCCCAGGCCAAGGAACACGAGCAGCAGCGGCGCGCCGAAGCGCCGCGCGAGCACGCTCGAGGCGATGCCGGCGAGGATCAGCAGCGCAGCGCCGCCAAGGAGCCAGTAGGTGTGGTGGATCGTGTTCATGCGCGTTCCGGTGCGGGCACCGATGATAGCCGGACGACGTGCCGCGCTGCGTGTCGCTGCGAACGGCGTCGGCGGCCTTCTGCATGGCGGTGCAGGCGCGGAAGACGCGAGCCTAGAAGCGCTGGAACTGGATCGCCTCGGACAGATGCGTGACGGAAATCTCGCGCGCGGCGTCGAGATCGGCGATCGAGCGCGCCACGCGCAGCACGCGGTGATAGGCGCGCGCCGACAGCCCGAGTCTTTCGCTGGCGCGTTCGAGCAGGCCGCGGCTGGCCGCGTCGAGCGCGCAGTCGCGTTCGGTTTCGCGGTTGCCGAGCCAAGCGTTCGGCTTGCCCGCGCGCGCGAGCTGGCGGGCGCGTGCGTCGACCACGCGTGCGCGCACGGGCGCGCTCGCCTCGCCCGGCGCGGCCGCGCGCAGGTCCGCGTGCGTGACGCGCGGCATGTCGAGCTTGAGGTCGATGCGATCGAGCAGTGGCCCGGAAATGCGGGCGCGGTAGCGTGCGATCGCCTCCGGCGTGCAGCGGCAGCGTCCGCCCGGATCGCCCGCGTAACCGCACGGGCACGGATTCATCGCCGCGACGAGCTGGAAGCGCGCCGGGAATTCGACTTGCCGCGCCGCGCGCGAGATCGAGATGCGCCCCGATTCGAGCGGCTCGCGCAGCACCTCGAGCACGTGGCGATCGAACTCCGGCAGTTCGTCGAGGAACAGGATGCCGTGATGCGCGAGCGAGATCTCGCCCGGCCGCGGAATCGAACCGCCGCCGACCAGCGCGACCGCCGACGCGGTGTGATGCGGATGGCGAAATGCACGCACCTTCCACGCGGCGACGTCGTTGTCATGCCCGGCCACCGACCGCACCGCCGCGAGTTCGAGCGCCTCGCCCTCCTCGAGCGGCGGCAGGATGCCGGGCAGGCGGCTCGCCAGCATCGTCTTGCCGGTGCCGGGCGGTCCGCAGAGCAGCAGGTTGTGCGCCCCGGTCGCGGCGATCTCGAGCGCGCGCCGCGCCTGCGGCTGGCCGCGCACGTCGGCGAGGTCCGGTGCTTGCGCATCGAGGCTTGCCGATGTCGTCGGCGCGCACGCGGGCGCGAGCGCTTCGCGGCCAGCCAGATGCGCGCAGACCGCGAGCAGCGAATCGGCCACGCGCACGTCGGCGCCTGCGACGAGCGCGGCTTCCGCGCCGTTGCCGCGCGGCACGATCACGCGCCGTCCCTGGCGCGTGGCGTGGAGCACGGCGGGCAGCACGCCCTGCACGGCGCGCAGTTCGCCCGACAGCGCGAGCTCGCCGACAAATTCGTGTTCGGCGAGCGCTTCGCGCGGCACGCCGCCGTTGGCGGCGAGGATGCCGAGCGCGATCGGCAGGTCGAAGCGGCCGCCGTCCTTGGGCAGGTCCGCGGGCGCCAGATTGACGGTGACGCGACGCTGCGGATATTCCAGTTGCGCGTTGAGAATCGCCGAACGCACGCGGTCGCGTGCTTCCTTCACCGCGGCTTCCGGCAGGCCGACAATGGACGTGCCGGGCAGGCCGCCGGACAGATGCACTTCGCAGGAGACGAGTGGCGCGGCGACGCCGGCCTGCGCGCGCGTGTAGACGACGGCGAGGCTCATGAGGCGTGTTCGCGGAACATCGCCGGACCCGTCTCGCGCAACGCCGTGCGATGGCGTTCGGGAAAAGGGTCTGCCGCCCCCCACATGGGGTGACTTGCGAAGGGCAGCAGACATCCCGGGAAAAATCGCTGGTCGGCGCGCGCCATGAATGCCATTCCGTGGCTTGGCTGCGCGCGGCAGCCGTCGCGAGGTCAGTTGCGCTGCGCGGGCGTCGCGCCGAGCGAGCGCTCCAGCGCGGCGAGCTGCTGTTCGAGTTCCTCGATCTTCTCGCGCGTGCGCAGCAGCACGCAGCGCTGCACGTCGAATTCCTCGCGCGTGACGAGATCGAGGTTTCGCAATCCGGCTTGCAGGACGCTGCGGAAGTTCGCGGTGAGATCGGCTTGCGCCTCGCGCAGGCCGGGGGGTACGAGGGCGGCGAGTCGCTTCGCGATGTCGTCGATGGACTGCTGGGTCTGGATCATGGCGCTCGCCTTCTGGAATTGTCCGCGCGACCTGGTCGATGCGCGACGCGTGGGGCGATCCGTGGGGGCGACCGGCGGCATCAATGTGCCGCCGACCGCAGTCTCCCTGCCGCGCCGATCCGTCGACGCCCGCCCCATGGATTCGCAGTCTATGCATGGCGTTTTCCCGCGCCAGACGCAGAATTCGGATTGTCGTGTAGGAAATTTCCTACATCGACGCATCGGCTATAGTCGGGCCGGATCGAAACGTTCGGGAAACGCGCCATGCGCATGGTCACGGCAATCATCAAACCGTTCAAGCTCGACGAGGTGCGCGAGGCGCTCGCCGAGGTCGGCGTGCAGGGCGTGACCGTCATTGAGGTCAAGGGTTTCGGACGCCAGAAGGGCCACACCGAGTTGTATCGCGGCGCCGAGTACGTCGTCGATTTCCTGCCCAAGATCAAGCTCGAGGTCGCCGTCGCCGACGAACAGGTCGAGCGCGTCGTCGAGGCAATCAGCCACGCCGCGAACACCGGCAAGATCGGCGACGGCAAGATCTTCGTGAGCGTGCTCGAACGCGTCATCCGCATCCGTACCGGCGAGACGGATCAGGACGCGCTGTAAGCGACGCGGTCTGAATTTTCGATAGAAGCTGGTTTGCTTCTGCGGCCAGGAAGGCCGCGCTTTGGCTTTTTCAGGTTCCCTCTTGCTCGCGTAGTCGCGCGCGCAGGATGCGCGTGCGACCGCAGCCGTGAGGGTGCCCTTTCTCCTGGTGACTTCTCTTTGGGCAAGCAAAGAGAAGTCACCGGCCCGCAGGGATGCGGGACGAACCGCGCAGGGACGCGATTCGGTTTTCGCGAAAACCGAAACGCCAGAACGACACCATCCCCACCCAACCCTCCCCTTGAAGGGGAGGGCTAAAGAAGCCGAATCAGCGCAGCGCGATCCAGAGCGCGAGCGCCGCAAACAACAATGCCGCACCGATCCGCGCGGCCTTGAGCGGCAACTTCGAGGCGAAGCGCGAACCCAGCCAGACCACGGGCACGTTGGCGAGCAGCATGCCGATCGTCGTGCCTGCAATCACCTGCCACAGCGGGTGGTATTGCGCGGCGAGCACGACGGTCGCGACCTGCGTCTTGTCGCCCATCTCGGCAAGGAAGAACGCGATCACCGTCGCCACCAGAACGCCGTGGCCGCGGCCGGGCGCGGCATCGTCGTCGTCGGCCTTGTCGGGCACGAGCGTCCACGCGGCGACGGCGAGGAAACTGGCGACGACGATCCACTTGAGCACGGTCGGCGTGAGCCACTGCGCGAGCAGCGCGCCGGCGCCGGCGGCGAGCGTGTGGTTGAGGATCGTCGCGACGAAGATGCCGAGGCAGATCGGCAGCGGTCGCCGGTATTTCGCGGCGAGGATCAGCGACAGCAGTTGCGTCTTGTCGCCGATTTCGGCGAGCGCGACCGCGGCGGTCGAGACGAGCAGCGCTTGCATGGACACTCCATTCGGGCCGGGATCACGGACGCAATGGCACATGCGCGCGGCCCCGGCCCGGTGCGGCGGCATGAACCAAAGGTCTTGCCGCGGGATCGGCGGTGCGATTCCCGGCGCGCGCCATGGCGTGGTCGCCAAGTGTGTTGACGCGTGCAGTGCGGCGGTTCGCCGCGCCCGGCTACTCCCCGATGGAGCGCGCGGATTCTAGCAGGTGGCGCGAGGCGCCTGGTCGCGGGCTGCGCTGCCGGACGTGTCGCGCGGAAACGGGGACGACTTGCCGGCGCGGTGAACCACGACGGCCCCGCTCCGCGTCCGCCTCTTGACTGTCAAATGCGAATCATTATCATTCAAAAACCTTCCCGCCCATCGGAGTTGCGCCATGTTCGAGCCCCACGCCACGTCGGTCGTCGACACCAGTGCGCCGTTTTCCGCCGATCGTCCCGCGTCGCGCGTCGCGCGCCCCGTGCCGCGCACGAGCAGCGCGCAGCTGCTCGTCGGCACGCGCGAACTGGTCATCGAGCACGCCGGGCAGGAATATCACCTGCGCCTGACGCGCAACGACAAGCTCATCCTCACCAAATAACGCGTGGGGCGGCACGCCCCGCGTTTCTGTCCAACGTCGCCAGCCCCGAACCGGCCGCCATTCCGGTTTTCCGCCAGCCCGCGCTCGCTTGCACCGGAAAACCGCATGTCCCGACTTCCTCTCGCCGGCGCCGTCGCCGCGCTGTTGTGCTCGGCCGCCACCCACGCCGACGAAACGCCCTACGCCGACATTCCGGTCATCGCCGAGCTCGACCGCATCGTCGTCACCGCGACGCTCAACGAGCGCGCGATCAAGGATGTCGCCAGCGACGTCAGCGTCATCGACGCGGATGAAATCGATCGCCGCCAGGTGCAAGGCCTCGCCGACCTGTTGCGCTACGAGCCGGGCGTCTCGGCGACCGGCGCGGACACCGGCGGCGGCCGCTTCGGCACCAGCGGCATCTCGATCCGCGGCCTCGGCGGCAATCGCGTGCGCATCGAGATGGACGGCATCGCGATTCCCGACGCGTTCGAGATCGGCAGCTTCTCGTCGGCGAGTCGCGACCTCGTCGACGTCGACGCGCTCAAGCGCGTGGAAATCGTGCGCGGCGCGGCCTCGTCGCTGTACGGCTCGGACGCGCTCGGCGGCGTGGTCAGCTTCGTCACCAAGGATCCGCACGACTACGTCGGCAAGGAAGGCGGGCAGTTCGCGTCGGCCAAGCTGCTCTACGGCAGCGCCGATCGCGGCAGTGCGGAGTCCGCGATCTGGGCCGGCGCGAACGCGCACGATGGTTTCGTGTTCGTCGCCACGCATCGTGACTTCAGCGCGCTCAACAACCGCGGCGAGATCGACAGCGCCGGTTCCGGGCGCACGCGTCCGAACCCGCAGGACGGCGACAGCAACGCGCTGCTGGCCAAGTACGTGCACAGCGCCGATTCGGGCCGCGTCGACCGACTTACTTTCGACGGCAACCGCGGCAGCGTCGACACCGACGTGCTCACCGGCCGCAGTTTCAACCCGCTGACCGGCGCGACGACGACGTCCTTGCGCGGCCAGGACACCAACCAGCGTCTGCGCCTGGCCTTCGACCAGACGCTGCCGCTTTCGTCCGCCCTCGCCGACACGATCGACTGGAAGGTCTACGCGCAGAAGAGTGAAGTCGGCCAGGACACGTTCGAGGACCGCGGCACGCTCGCCGACGGCGTGCTCGTCTCGCCCAAGCAGCGCTACCGCCGCTTCACCTTCGACCAGCGCGTGTTCGGCGCCGAGGCGATCGCGCACAAGGACGTCAAGAGCGGCGATCTCGAACAGGCGATCACCTACGGCATCGACGTGTCGCGCACGCGTACCGAGGAAGAACGCAACGGCTGGCAGCGCGACGTGACGACGGGCCAGATCACCAACGTCGTCGTGCCCGACGTGTTCCCGGTGCGCGACTTCCCGGTCAGCGACACGACCAACGCAGCTTTGTTCGCCGAGGACGAACTGCGCCTCTTCAACGGCCGCCTGAGCCTGATCCCGTCGCTGCGCATGGACTACTACAAGCTCGATCCCAGGCCCGACGCGATGTTCAGCGATGCCAACCCCGGCCTCGTCGCGACCGGACTGTCCGACACGAGCTGGTCGCCCAAGCTCGGCGCGATCTGGCGCTTTAACGACGTGTTCTCGGCGTTCGCGCAATACGCGCACGGCTTCCGCGCGCCGCCGTACAACGACGTCAACCTCGGTTTCACCAACCTCGCCTTCGGCTATCGCTCGCTGCCCAATCCCGACCTCAAGGCGGAAACCAGCCACGGTTACGAAGTCGGCCTGCGCGCGAACGCGGCGGCGGGCTGGTTCAGCGTGTCGGCCTACGACAACCGCTATCGCGACTTCATTGAATCCGAATCGTTCGTCGGTTTCGACGATGACGGACTCATGCTGTTCCAGTCGATCAACCTGAGCCGCGTGCGCATCCACGGCGTCGAGGCGCGTTACGGACTCAACTTCGGCGCGTTCACGCCCGCGCTCGACGGCTGGTCGCTGCAGGGCAGCCTGACCACCGCGCGCGGCGACGACCGCACCGCGAAAGCGCCGCTGGTCAGCATCGATCCCGCGCGCGCCGTAGTCGGCATTGCCTACGACACGACGCGCTGGGGCGCGCAGCTCGCCGGCACCTTCGTCGAGCGCAAGGATCGCCTGCCCGCGCCCGGCGCGTCGCAGGATCCGAGTCAGCCGCCGCCGACGCCGCTGTTCGCCGCGCCGGGCTACTCGACGGTGGATTTCTACGCGCACTGGCAGGCGCTGCCGCAGGTGCAACTGTTCGGCGCGCTGACCAACATCGGCAACGAGCGCTACTGGGACTGGGGCAACGTGGGCGGCTTCCAGCAGTCCTCGTCGATCGACCTGTACAGCGCGCCGGGTCGCGCGATCCGCGTCGGCCTGCGCGCGACGTTCTGAAGGCTTTCCCTTTCGCGAGGACATCACGATGAGCGCATTCGACGACAGCGGCGACGTGACCTGGGCTTCGTTTCCGGCGCACGAGGAACCCGCGTCCGCGTCGCCGCCGGCCAGCGCCGACAGCGGCGCGGCGCGCTCGCTCGACCTCGCGCGTCTCGCCGACGCACTGCCCCGGCTCGGTCCGGTGCTGTGGCTGGAACGCCAGGCCGCGCCGGCATCCGGCGGGCACGCGGCGCCGCGTCGCAACGGTATCGTCCTGCTCGATCATCCGGCGCTCGCCGCGCTTGCGCGCTGCGCGAGCATCGTTGCGCACACCGCGGTGACGAACATGGGTCCGCGCGAATGGCTGTGCTTCCGCAACGCGGAAGGCGCCGCGCAGGCGAAGCTGTTCCTGCTGCCGGACACCGACTACCTGGCCTGGGACGAGATGACCGCGGCATGCCGGCTCGAGCCGACGCGGGTGTCGCCGCCGCAGCGCTGGAGCGCGCACGGCGCCTTCCTGCGCGGCGCGTTCGCGCGCCTCGGCGCGCCGTGGCGCGCGCGCGTCATCGCCTTCGACCTGCGCCGCCTGCCGTGGCTGCGCACGCTCGGCGCGCGTTCGCCGCTGCGCGTGTCGCTGCTCGGTTTCGAGCTTGCGCGTGCGATCGCGCGCGACGAGGCCGCCGAGCTCGTTTCGCCATTTCACGTCGATTGAATCCCGTCGACGACATCCGCACCCGAGAAACCCGAGGACCTGCCATGCGCATCCAGCCAGCCCCGACGCTCGCCCTGACGCTCCTGCTCGCCGCCTGCGCCGCGCCGGCGTACAAGCCCGCGGCGAAGAAAGCCGCGGAACCGATCGCGTCACCCGCGCCCGCGAACTACACGCGCCCCTGCGCCGCTGAACCGACCACGCCGCAGCAAGCCTACGACTGCGACCGCCGCAGCATCCTCACCATGGCCGGCGAGTTCCGCGTGCGTTTCGCCTTCGACGAAACCGCCGCGCTCGCGCCCGGCTACGCGCCACGCGACGCGCAGCGCTCCGGCGGCACCGAACTCGTCGAAGTGATCGCCGACGATGGCGCGCACATCTCGCTGCAGCACATCCTCGTGCTCGGTCCCAAGCACATCGTCGTCAAGCACTGGCGCCAGGACTGGCAGTACGAGCCGAAGCAGATCCTGCGCTTCCGCGGCAACGGCGTCTTCGAAACCGAAGCGCTTGCCGAGGCCGACGCGCGCGGCGCGTGGTCGCAGACGGTCTACGAAGTCGACGACGCGCCGCGCTACGCCGGCATCGGCCGCTGGCGCCACGACGACGGCGTCGACGCCTGGCAGTCCGACCGCATCTGGCGGCCGCTGCCGCGCCGTGAATACACCAAGCGCAGCGACTACCAGGCGCTCGAAGTCGTCAACCGCCACACGCTCACGCCGGGCGGCTGGGTGCACGAGCAGGACAACACCAAGCTTGTGCTCGATGCGGCCGGCGTGCATGCGCTCGCGCGCGAAGTCGGCGTCAACCGCTACACGCGCATCAGCGACTACGATTTCGGCGCCGGCCGCGACTACTGGAAGAAGACCTCCGCGTTCTGGGCGTCCGTGCGCGCCGGCTGGAGCGCGTTCGAGGCCGCGCATCCGCGCTTCACGACGAGCCCGGAACCCAATGGCGAGCCGCGCATCGAGGAATTCTTCAATCTCGCCGAACGCGCCGAAAAAGGCGAGGTGGTCGCGGACGATGACATCCGCGTCGTGTTCGACCGCTACGTGAAAGCCGCGCCGGCGCGCTGACGCCGTGTCACAGTTGTAAAGCGCGCACTGCGACGGGGCGTGCACGCTGCATCTTTGGCATCATCCGGTTTTTCCGCCAGCGGGGATCAGGATGAATTCGCATCGGATATTGCTCTGCATCGCGACCATCGCAGTCGCGGCGCCGACGCTCGCGCAGGGCGCGCTGCCCCAGCGCATCAACGACAGCGGACAGACAACCTGCTATGCCGGCGGCATCCCGACCGACAGTGGCGTGAGCGTGGCGGCATGCAGCAACACGACCTGGCCAGACCAGGACGGCGCCGGCGGACGCGATGCAGCGGGCAGCGCATTGCCGAAGACGGGCGCCGGTGACGCCGGCTTCGACTTCACCAAGCTCTCCAACGCAGGCCTGGACTTGCCCGCAAGCGCGGCCGCGGGCGCTGCGCCCGGCGACTGGGGCTGTACGCGCGACAACGTCACCGGACTGGTCTGGCGCATCGCGGAGACAGCGAACCTGAGTTGGGGCGGCGCGCAGGCGCTCGCGCGCGAAACCAATGCCGCCGGCGGCGCCTGCGGCTTCGACGACTGGCGCTTGCCGGGCGCCGACGAGATCGAAGGCATCATCGATTTCGGCAAGAGTTCGCCGGCGTTGGACACGACCTATTTCCCGGCGCCGGCGAGCAGCTTTCACTGGACATCGGAATTCGACCCGCGCGCGCCGGCGCGCCGCGCGCGTGTGGTCAATTTCGACGGAGGCTTTGTCCACGCGATCGAGGCGAGCGCACCCGCCAGCGCCATGCTCGTGCGCGGCGGCCAGTTCTTCGGAACGCGTACCGACAACGGCGACGGCACCGTCATCGATCCGCGCACGGGGCTCATGTGGGACCGCTGTGCGCTCGGCCAGGACGCGGCGAGCGCCTGCGCCGGCAGTGCGACCTTCAGCAATTGGAAAGATGCGCTCGTCGCGGCGCGCACGAGGAATGCGCAGAACTGGCGCGGCCACAACGACTGGCGCCTGCCCAACGTGAAGGAACTCGCCACACTGGTCGACGCCGCGCGTTTCCGGCCCGCGATCGATGAGGCGACGTTCCCGAACACGGCCACATCGGCGTACTGGAGTTCGACGACGGACACCCACGTCACACGCACCGCGTGGGCCGTGTTCTTCGGTGAAGGCGATGTCTTCGCCAAGGAAAAATCCACGCGCGCAGCGGTGCGTCTCGTGCGCACGGCCGATGCGGCCGGAAGCGGAAGCGCTCGCGACGCCCTGTTCGCCGACGGCTTCGACGCCGAAGCCGCGCCGCCGCAGACGCCCGAAGACACGCTGCCGACGATCGCGCTGACCGTGAGCGGCACGATCACGCGCGATACCTACGTCGCTGGCTCGATGACGATCACGGCAACGGCGGACTCACCCGCGTACTCGGGCACGCTCACGATCAAGGGTCACGGCAATTCGACCTGGGGTCTGCCGAAGAAGCCCTATCGCATCAAGCTCGACGCCAAGGACCACCTGCTCGGCATGCACTCGGACAAGAACTGGGTGCTGCTCGCCAACTATTCCGACAAGACCCTGCTGCGCAATCTCGTCGCGCAGACGCTCGGCCAGCAGCTGCAGATGGCATGGAGTCCGGATTCGCGCCTGGCCAAGGTCACTCTCAACGGGCAATACCAGGGCATCTACCAGCTTATCGAGAACATCCGCGTCGACTCCAACCGCGTCGACATCACCGAGATGGAACCGACCGACATCAACCTTCCCGAAGTCAGCGGCGGTTACCTGTTCGAAATCGACGGCCGTCGCGACTGTGCGGCGAACGTGCAGTTCGACACCGGTACCGGCGTGCCGATCTGCATCGATACGCCCGACGATGACGAGATCGTGACGCAGCAGTACAACTACCTGCGCGACTACATGCAGGGTTTCGAAAGCGCGCTCTACGGCTCGAACTACACCGATCCCTCCGCCGGCTATCGCGCCTGGATGGACCCTTCGAGCTTCATCGACTGGTATCTCGTCAACGAGCTGACCGCCAACGTCGACTCGGCCAGCTTCAGCAGCATCTGGAACTACAAGGACCGCGAAGGTCCGCTGGAACGCGGACCGCTGTGGGATTTCGACCTCGGCAACGGCAACGCCGACTATTGCGCCTGCGCCGATCCGCAAGGCTTCTGGGTACATGGCGGCACCTGGTATGCGCGCCTGTTCCAGGATCCGTGGTTCGCAGCGCAGGTACGCGCGCGTTGGGACGCCGTCAAAGCCGACGTGTTCGACAGGCTGCCCGAACTCATCGACGCCGATGCGGACACCATCCGCGGCGCGGCCGGCGCAAATTTCCAGAAATGGCCGATTCCCAAGGAATGGGTCTGGCCGAACACCGTTATCACCGGTTCGTGGGAAGGCGATCTCGCCTACAGCAAGGACTGGTTCCGTCAGCGCGTCGACTGGCTTGACGCAAACCTTTGATCTTCGCTTGTCGCGGAGCGCGGCGGGTTTGGGGAGATGCCATGAAAAACCGGAATTTCATCCTGCACGCGCTCGTCGCCAGCGTGCTCCATCTGGGCATCGCCGGCAGCGTGTTCGCGCAGCGTCCGCCCGTGGGCGAGCATTCGCGACACCGCGCGCCGTCGCCGGCCGCACCGGCCGCGGCCGTGCCGGCGCGGCTCGACGACAGCGGCCAGATGCTGTGCTACGCCGGCGCCGACACGCAACCGGCCGTGCCGACGCCCTGCAGTGACGCGGACTGGCCCGGGCAGGACGGCGCCAGCGGCCGCGACGCCGACGCCGCGGGTCGGCGTTTCGCCAAGCTCGGCGGCGGCGACGCGTCTTTCGATTTCAGCAAGATTTCCAATGCCGGCGCCGTCCTGCCCTACGATGCCGTTCCCGGCGATGCGCCCGGCGACTGGGGCTGCACGCGCGACAACATTACGGGCCTGGTCTGGCGCGTGCCCGCAACGACCGGCGTGAGCTGGTCGCAGGCGCAACAGGTCGCCGCCGATGCGGACGGGCACAACGGCCAGTGCGGCTATCGCGACTGGCGCTTGCCCGCGGCCGGCGAATTGCTCGGGATCGTCCATTTCGGCGCCTACGCACCCGCCGTCGACGCGACGTACTTCCCGGCGACAGCGAGCGGCTTCCACTGGACGTCGGAAGCCGACCCGGCCGCGCCGCAGCGGCGCGCGCGCGTGGTCAACCTCAAGGGCGGCTTCGCGCATGCAATCGAGGCGACGCAACCGGCGGCGGCGCTGCTCGTGCGCGGCGGCAGCGACTTCGGTCCCTTCAGGCACAACGTCGACGGCACGGTGACCGATCCGCGCACGGGGCTGACATGGGACACCTGCTCGCTGGGTCAGGACGCGGCGAAGGCCTGTGCGGGTGATCCGACGTTCGTCACCTGGCAGGACGCACTCGGCGCCGCCAGGGAAATGAACGCAGGTCGGTGGCGCGGTCATGCCGACTGGCGCCTGCCCAACGCCAAGGAGCTCGCCTCGCTCGTCGACGCCGCACGCTATCGGCCGGCCATCGATGCGGCGAGGTTTCCGAACACGGCGAGCTCCGCGTACTGGAGCTCGACCACCGATGTCCACGCCTCCAGCGCGGCCTGGACGGTGTTCTTCGGCGGCGGCGACGTATTCGCCAAGCAGAAGATGACGCGCGCCGCGGTGCGTCTGGTGCGCAGCGGCGTGGCGGCGAGCACCGCGATGTCCGCGATCGCGGCGCCCGCGCTGCCCGCCGGCGCGCCCGTGCCGGCGCAGACGCCGGCCGATACGCTGCCGACGATCGATATCTCCACCGAAGGCGCCGCGCCGATCGTCAGCGAGGAGACTTATCTCGACGCGTCGATGACGATCACCCTGGCCGATGGCTCGCCGAGCTATGCGGGCACCCTGCGCATCAAGGGCCGCGGCAATTCCACTTGGACGCTGCCGAAAAAGCCCTATCGCCTCAAGCTCGACAGCAAGGACAAGCTGCTCGGCATGCATTCGGACAAGAACTGGGCGCTGCTTGCCAACTATTCCGACAAGACCCTGCTGCGCAATCTCGTCGCGCAGACGCTGGGTCAGCGCCTGCACATGGCCTGGAGTCCGGACTCGCGCTTCGCCAATGTCGTGCTCAATGGCCAGTACCAAGGCATCTACCAGCTCATCGAGACGATCCGCGTCGATTCCAACCGCGTCGACATCGCCGAGATCGAACCGACCGACATCGCATCGCCCGAAGTCACCGGCGGCTACCTGTTCGAGATCGACCAGCGGCTCGATTGCGACCCGCTCCTGCAATACGTGAGCGCATACGACACGCCGATCTGCATCGATACGCCCGACGAGGACGCCATCGTTCCGCAGCAGTACGACTACCTGACCGACTACATCCGCGATACCGAGGACGCCTTGTATGCGCCCGGCTTCGCCGACCCGGCCGACGGCTATCGCGCCTGGCTCGACCCGGCCAGCTTCATCGACTGGTATCTCGTCAATGAGCTGACCGCGAACACCGACGCGGCGGACTACAGCAGCATCTGGAACTACAAGGACCGCGACGGCCTGCTCGAACGCGGCCCCCTGTGGGACTTCGACATCAGCATCGGCAACGCCGATTACTGCCCCTGCACCGACCCGCAAGGTTTCTGGATCCGCGGCGGCATCTGGTACAGCCGTCTGTTCGAGGATCCATGGTTCGCCGCGCAAGTGCGCGCGCGCTGGGACGAGGTCAAGGCGGATACGTTCGATACCTTGCCGGCGCTCATCGACGACGAGGCCAATACCATCCGCGGCGCTGTCGATGCGAACTTTCGCGCGTGGCCGATCTTCGACGACCGCGTCTGGCCCAACGCGATCATCACCGGCTCGTGGGAAGGCGATCTCGCCTACAGCAAGGATTGGCTCCTGCAGCGCATCGACTGGCTCGACGCGAACCTGTAGCCGTGGCGCGTCACGCGCCGCGGTCGGTGCGCAGCGCCTTTTCCGCGCGCGTGTCGCCCGCGGCATTGCGCCCGATCAGCACGCCGAGCGCGACGATGCCGGCGACGATCAGCAGCGCGCCCAGCGCCGACCCGCCGCGCGGCGCCGCCTCGCCGAGGAAGGCCGCGCCGAGCGCGCTCGTGAACAGCAGTTCCGCCGCCTGCATCGCCTCGACCGCGCCGAGCGCGGCGGGCTGGTCGCGGACCATACCGGTCGCATGGAAGAACAGGATCGTCGCGACGACGCCGGTGAGCAGCGCGACGCCCGCCGCGAGCGCGAGCTGCAGCGGCGACGGCGCGCCGGCTTCGACGCCCGCGTAGACAACGACCAGCCACCAGAACGGCTGGCTCGCCAGCGTCATGCCGAATACGCGCTGCGTCGCGTCGAGGTTTTCGCCGCTGCGTTCCAGGTGCAGCAGGATCGCGCGGTTGCCCAGCGGGTACAGCGTTGCCGACGCCGCGACCAAGAGCAGCGCGGCCCAGGCTTCGCCATCGAGACGACCGTGGAAATGCGCGCCCTGCATCAGCGCGACGCCGAGCACGATGACGCCGCCGAAGGCGAGCGCGGCGCGTGGCAGTCGCGCGCGTTCGTCGCGGTAGAGAACCGGCCCGAGCAGCATGCCGGCGACGACGGTGAGCTGGAACGTGCCGGCGACCAGCCACGCTGGCGCATGCGCGGACGCCCAGGTCAGGCAGACGCAGAACAGGCCGAAGCCGACCGTGCTCCACGCCAGCCACGGCAGTGGATGCGCGCGCAGCGCCTGCCATGTCGTTGCCAAGCCGCCGCGCAGCGCGACCACGACGGCCAGCAGCGGCAGGGTGAAGAGATAGCGCAGCGCCGCCGACCACGCCCAATGTCCGCCGCCGCTCGCCATCGCGCGGTTGAGCACGTAGGTCGAGGTGAAGAACAGCGCGGCAGCAAGACCGAGCAGCACCGCCTGCAGTTCGCGATGGCGGCCGTCGCGCGTCATCGGCGCGCGCGGCTGCCGCGCAGGCGGTCGACCGAGAACGTCGCGATGTCGGCGCCGCCGTGCCGGCGCGGCTGGCCCGGATCGGGCGCCAGCGCCTGCGCGTAGACGACTTCGTACGTCGCCGGCAGGACGCCGTCGGCGCGGAAGGTTTCGTAGGCGGCGACGACGCGCGCGAGATGCGCCTTGCCGGTCAGCGCGCGCGTGCGTTGCGCGTCGGCGTTGCCGGCGCCGATCGCGTGCAGCTCGCGCATCAGCGTGCGCGCGTCGGCGTAGGTCAGCGTGAAATCGTCGCGCTCGAGCACGGGATCGCGGAAGCCGGTCGCGAGCAGGCCATCGCCGATGTCGTGCATGTCGATGAAGCGGCTGACATGCGGCGCCGCGTCGACCGCCGCGAACGCGGCGCGCAGTTCCTTGAGCGTGTCCGGGCCGAACGTCGAGAACAGCAGCACGCCGCCCGGGCGCAGCACGCGCGCGAACTCCGCAAGCGCGAGGCCGGGGTCGTCGCACCATTGCAGGCACAGGCTCGAATGCACGAGGTCGACGCTGGCGTCGGCGAGGGGCAGCGCCTGCGCGTCGGCGCAGACGAAGCGCGCCGCGACGGGCGCATCGATGGCGGCGAACTGCAGCATCGGCAAGGCGAGATCGAGCGCGACGATCTCCGCTTCCGGAAAACGTTGCGCCAGCGGCGCGAGCGCAACGCCCGGACCGCAACCGACGTCGAGGATGCGCCGTGGCGCCAAATCCGGATAGCCGTCCAGACGCTCGCGCAAGCGTTCGCCGACTTCGCGTTGCAGCACCGCGTGTTCGACGTAGCGCGCCGCCGCGCGTCCGAACGCGCGCCGCACCTGGCCGCGGTCGAGGCCGGCGCTCATCGCGGCAGCTCCGCGTCGAAGGCGACCAGCGCGTCGGCGATCCCGCGCGAGAATTCGAGGAACGGCGCGTGGCCGCTGTTGAATTCGACGCAGCGGCCATGCGGCGCGCGCTGCGCCGCCCAGCGCATCGCCTGCGGAGGCACGAGGCGGTCGCGGCGACCGGCGACCCACAGGCTCGGCATCGCCAGTTGCGCGAGCGCGTCGCGCAGGTCGGTGTTCTCCAGCGCGTGCAGGCCGTCGGCGAGTGCCTGCGCCTGTGGCTCGCCGCGCGCAAAGACGATGCGCGACAGTTCGCGCAATTGCGCCTGCGCCTGCGCGCAGCCAAGTGTCTCCAGCGCGAGGAAGCGCTCGATCGTCGCCTTCGCATCGTCCTGCAGGTCTCGCTCGAACTGTGCGAACACGTCGAAGGCGACGCCGAACGTCCAGTCCTCGCCCGCGACGAAGCGCGGGCTCGACGCGACTTCGACGAGTCCACGCACCTGTCCCGGCGCATCGAGCGCGCCGCGCAGCGCGACGAGCCCGCCGAGCGACCAGCCGAGCCAGATCGCGCGCGGCGTGTCGCGCGCGATGCGCGCGGCCGCGTTGGCGACGTCGAAGCGCGTTTCGTCGCGACTCAAGCCGTGACCCGGCAAGTCGACGACATGCACGCGGAAATGCGGCGCGAGCGCGTCGACGAGCGATGCGAAAATGCCGCCGTGCATGGCCCAGCCGTGGATGAGGACCAGATCAGGTCCATTGCCCAATGTTTCGATATGCATGGTTTTGAAGGAAGCGGGAAGCGATGCTCCATCGAGCAATTCCTTCCCCTGCGCAGCGGGGGAAGGTGGCGCGGCAGCGCCGGAAGGGGGCGCTTTTCACGGTGAGGAAGGTCGGCAGCAGCGCGGCTTCGCCGCACCCCCTTCCGCCCTGCGGGCACCTTCCCCCGTGAACGGGGGAAGGAACAGCTTAACTTCAGGACATCGGGTTTGCCGAGGGATGATTGACGGGCTTGAGAGCGATTGCCAGCGCATCGAGCAATCGCTCGACATCACTTTCCGTGTGCAATGCCGACAACGTGAGGCGCAGCCGCGCGCGCCCCGGCGGCACGGTCGGCGGACGCACGGCGGGCACGAAAAAGCCGGCGTCTTCCAGCCGCGCGGACGCGGCGAGCGCGGCGCCGCTGTCGCCGATCGGAACGGGCTGGATCGGCGTGCGTGATTCCATCAGCGCGATGCTGCGGTCGCGCGCGCCGTCGCGGAACTGCGCGATGCGCGCGGCGAGCGTCGCGCGGCGTTCGCCGTCGTCGCGCGCGAGTTCGATCGCCGCGCACGTTGCCGCAGCGAGCGCAGGCGGCATCGCGGTCGTGTAGACGAAGCTGCGCGCGTTCTGCACGAGGCCGTCGATGAGCGTCGCCGAACCGGCGACGAACGCGCCGAAGGTGCCGAGCGCCTTGCCGAGCGTGCCCATGAGCACGGGCACCTCGTCCTGCGACAGTTCCGCTTCGGCGACGCTGCCGGCACCTTGCGCGCCGAGCACGCCGAGGCCGTGCGCATCGTCGACCAGGAGCGCCGCGCCCTGCGCGCGGCACAGCGCGGCCAGCTCGCGCAGCGGCGCGACGTCGCCGTCCATGCTGAACACGCCGTCGGTCGCGACGAGCGCGGCCGCTGCGCGGCGCGTGCCGAGTTGCCGCGCAGCGCTGCCGGCATCGCCGTGCACGTAGCGCTTGAGTTCGCAGCCGGCGAGGCGCGCGCCGTCGATGAGGCTGGCGTGGTTGAGCTTGTCCTGCACGCACAGGTCGTCCGCGCCGAGCAGCGCGGAGATCACGCCGACATTCGCCATGTAGCCGGTCGAGAACAGCAGCGCGCGCTCGCGTCCGGTCCAGCGCGCGAGCAGGTCTTCGAGCCGCGCATGTTCCTCGCGGTGGCCGCCGAGCAGGTGCGCGGCCTGCGCGCCGACGCCGCTCGTGTGCGCGGCGCGCGCGAGCGCTTCGACGATCGCGGGATGCCGCGCGAGGCCGAGATAGTCGTTGCTGGCGAAACCGAGCAGGCGCTTGCCATCGACGACGATCCACGCGCCGTCGCCGGGCACGACGCTGCGCACGCGGCGCAACAGGTGTTCGCGAACGCGCCGCGCGTGATCGTCGGCCAGGCGTTGCAGCAGGTCCGGGCGTGCCGTGCGCCGCGCATTCGCGTCGTCGCCGTCGCGCATCAGCGCATCCCGAGCTGCGCGGCGCTGCGCTCGGCGTCGACGAGCGTGACCTGCGTCGGCAGAAACGCATCGCGCAGGCGCGGCAGCGCGGCGGCGAGCAGCGCGTGCGCCTCGTCCTTGCGGCCCTGGCGCAGGCGCAGGCGCGCCTGTTCGGCTTGCACGAGCGCGACGTCGCTGGCCGGCGCCGAACTTTTCTGCAGGACGTCGAGCGCCGCGGCGAATTCGCGGTCGGCGACGTCGAGTGCGCCACGGTCGAGCGCGATGGCCGCGCGCAGGCGATGCATCAGCGCGAAGTTCTTGTGCGTCGGCGGCAGCTTGCGCGCCCAGATGCGTTGCGCTTCGTCGATGACCGGCAAAGCGGCGTCGGCCTGGCCGGCGCGCTGCTGCGCGAACGCGAGCTGGTAGGTCGCGTTCGCGTATTCGGAAGACTCCTCGCCATCGATGCGTCGCGCGCGTTCGCGCAACTCGGCGAGCGTGGCAGCGGCCTTCGCGGGCTGTCCGCCGAGTCCCTGCGCGCGCGCGGCGAGGCGCGCGATGGCGCGGCGGCCGTCGTTGTCGCGCTCGATGCCGGCCTCGTCGAGCAGCGCCAGTGCCTGCGCCAGCAGCTGCTGCGCGCGCGCGTAGTCGCCGACGTCCTCGAAGGTCAGCGCGAGGTTCGTAGTGAGCACGGCGCGGTTGTACGGACCTTCGCCGTCCGGGATGCGCACGTCCTCGAGCACTTTGGCGGCGTCACGGAAACGTCCCTGTTCCTGGAGCGCGAGCGCAAGTTCGTTGGACAGTTGCAGCATCGGCATGGTGTCCATGCCGACGACCTGTTCCTGCAGCGCCATGAGTTCGCGCAACGCGGTTTCCGCTTCGGCGGGCCGTCCGCAGGCGCGCAGCGCGGACGCGCGCGAGCGCAGCAGCCAGAGGCGATCGGGCGCGCGCGGATCGGCGTCGGCGAGCCGCGCGAGGACGCGTTCGGCGACGCCGATCGCTTCGCTGCAATCGCCGTTCGTGGTCAGTTGCGAAGCGAGGAACGCCGACGCGCGCAGGTCCAGTTCCAACGGCAGCGGCGTGCCGCGCGCAGGCAAGTCGAGCACCTCGCGCAGCAGCGGGATCGCCTTCGCGCCTTCGCCGGAATTGCTGTACCAGATCGCGAGCGACGTCGCGTTCGACGCATGCGCGAGCGCGTCGCCCGGCGCGAAGCGGTCGCGCAGCGCGGCGGCCTTGTCGACGGCTTCGCGCGCCTCGGCGGACTTGTCGAGGATGCCGAGCAGATTGGCGAGCTGATCGAAATCCTGTGCGGCCTCGAGCGCCTGCGCGCGGTTCGATGGCGCGACGCCGTCGAGGCCGCGCTGGAACTGTTCGATCGAGGCCTGGTTTTCGCCCAGCGAATCGTAGAGGCGGCCGAGCAGCCGCTGCATGGATTTCGTGACGGCCGGATCGCGCGTGCCGCTGTCGAGGTTGGCCTTGGCCTTGTCGACAAGTTCACGCACGCTGACCGTCTTGCTGAGCGCGTTTTCCGGCGCCGCGGCGGTGAAGGCGTCGGTAAGGAAGGCGAGCGCCGCGCGCGCGCTGGCTGCGTCGCGTTCGGACGATTGCTCCGAAAGCTGCGCGCTCGCTTCCGCGGCGAGTGCGCGGTTGCGCTCGCGGTCGAGGCGCCACACGAACAGGCCGAGCACGAGCGCGGCGGCGAGGCCCGCACCGACGGCGACGCGATGCCGGCCGACGAACTTGCGCAGGCGATATGCGCGCGTCATGCGTGCAGCGCGCACCGGACGGCCGCTGCGGTAGCGGTCGAGGTCGTCGCGGAATTCGCCGGCGCTGGCGTAGCGTTTTGCCGGATTTTCGTCGGTGGCCTTGGCGATGATGCCGGCGAGTTCCGCGTCGAGCGGCAGCGGCCGCAGCGCCGGCAACTTCGGCGAGCCGGCGACGAGTTCGCGCAGCAGCACGCCGAGGCTGTAGATGTCGCTCGCGGTCGTGATGGCGAGGCCGTCGCGTTGTTCCGGGCTCGCATAGCCGAGGCTGAACACGCGCGTGGACGTTTCGCGCGCCTGCGCGGTATCGGCGTCGGCGAGCCGCGCGATGCCGAAGTCGAGCAGCTTGACCTCGCCGGTCGCGTTGACGAGCACGTTCGCGGGCTTGAGGTCGCGATGGATGAGGAGGTGGCGATGCGCGTGCGCGACCGCGTCGAGCATCGCATCGAACAGCGCGAGGCGTTCGCGCAGGCGCGGCGCGTGCTGCGCGGCGTAGTCGAACAGCGACAGGCCATCGACGTATTCGAGCGCGAGCCAAGGCTGGCCGCCTTCGGTTTCGCCGCCGTCGAGAAGGCGCGCGATGTGCGGGTGGTCGAGCGAGGCGAGGATCTGCCGCTCGCGGCGCAGGCGGCGCAGGCCGTCGGCGGTCGGGAAGCCGCGCAGCAGCTTGATCGCGACCGCCTGCGCGAAGCCGCCGTCGACGCGCTCGGCGAGGAACACCGTGCCCATGCCGCCGCTGCCGAGTTCGCGGATCAGGCGATACGGACCGAAACGGTCGTCGCGCGGCTGCGCGAGGCGCGTCGCGCCCGCGGCGAGCGTGCGTGCGAGCGGATCGTCCGCGTCGACATCGGCGTCAAGCAGTTCGCGCAACACGGCGCGATCGTCCTCGCTCATCGACAGCGCGGCGAACGCGGCGTCGCGCGCCTCGGGCGGCAGCGTGCGCAGGCGCTCGAAAGCGTCGGCGTAACGGTCGAGTGAGGGCGAGTTCATGCGCGCAGCGCGGTCTTGAGCCAGGCGCGCGCGAGGCGCAGGTCGCGGTCGACCGTGCCTTCGGACACGTCGAGCGCGGCCGCGACTTCGGGCCGGCTCAGGCCACCGAAGTAGACGAGTTCGATCGTGTGCGCGCGGCGTTCGTCGTTGGCGGCGAGATCGCGCAACGCATCGTCGATGCGCAGCAAGTGTTCGTCGCTTTCCGGCGTGGCGAGGCCGAGCGCTTCGTCGAATTCGACGCGCTGCACGTCACCGCCGCGCTTGTCGGCCAGGCGCTTGCGCGCGGCGTCGACGAGCACCTGCCGCGTCGCCTGCGCGGCGACGTGGAAGAAATGCTTGCGGTCGGCCCAGTCCAGCTCGCTGCCGAGCAAGCGCAACAGCGCCTCGTGCGCGAGGTCGGTCGCGCTCAGCGTCGCGCCGGGCATCTGTCGCAGCGATTGCGCGGCGATCGCGCGCACGTTCGCGTAGACGCGCTGCATGAGCGCCTCGCGCGCGTCCGCGTCGCCGCCGCGCCAGGCGGCGAGCAGGTGCGTGATGTCGTGGTCGCCGACGAAATCGGTCATGACGGCGATTGTATCGGCAGGAATCGCGCCGGCGTCGTGTCCTGCCCGACGATCGGGATGTGCGCCAGCGCGCAGTCTGGTCGTGTGCCGCGCGCCATTACACTGGCGGGGGCGTGTGGAGATCGGCATGGATCACGAGATTGTCATCGTCGGCGGCGGCGCCGGCGGGCTGGAACTGGCGGCGCGGCTGGGCCGCAGGCTCGGCCGGCGCGACGGGCCGGACAAGGTGCTGCTCGTCGACCGCTCGCCGTACCACGTCTGGAAGCCGACCTTGCACGAAGTGGCCGCCGGCACGCTCGACGCGCGCCAGGAAGGCCTGTCCTACGCGATCCTCGCGCGACGCAACCACTTCGGCTACACGCCCGGCGAAGTCGTCGCGTTCGATCCGCTCGGCAAGCGCCTCACGCTCGCGGCGATTCGCGACGACGACGGCAGTGTTGTCGTCCCGCAACGCGAGATCGGCTTCCGCCATGCGGTGCTCGCCACCGGCTGCGGCTCGAACTTCTTCGGCACGCCCGGCGCGGCCGAACACGCCTGGGTGCTCGAACGCGCGGAAGACGCCGAACGCTTCCAGCGCCACCTGCTCGCCGCATTCACGCGAGCCGCGTTCGCCGATGCGCGCAGTCTCTCGGTTGCGATCGTCGGCGCCGGCGCGACCGGCGTCGAACTCGCCGCCGAACTGCTCGAAGCGCATGCGCTGCTGCACGAAAGCCTGCACGCCGACCAGCGCTTCCGCCTCGACATCACCCTCGTCGAAGCCGCGCCGCGCATCCTCGCCGGCCTGCCCGAGAAGATTTCACATCAGGCGCAAACTGCGCTCGAACAACGCGGCGTGCGCGTCCTCGTCGGCACGCCCGTCACCGCAGTGGAGAAGGATCGGCTGCTCACCGGCGGCGGCGAAATACCCGCCGACATCATCGTCTGGGCGGCCGGCATCCAGGCGCCGGCATCGAACCGGGATTTCGGGCTCGAAGCGAACCGCGCCAACCAGTTCGTCGTGGACGATCATCTGCGCACGTCCGCCGCGGACGTTTACGCGCTCGGCGACTGCGCGGCCTGTCCTTGGATCGACGGCCGCCCCGTGCCCGCGCGTGCGCAAGCCGCGCACCAGCAGGCGACCTATCTCGAGCGCGTGCTGCTCGCGCAACTGCGCGGCAAGGCGCCGGTCGACAAGCCGTTCGTGTTCCGCGATTACGGCTCACTCGTCTCGCTCGGCGAACACCGCGGCGTCGGCAACCTCATGGGCGGCCTGCTCGGACGCAGCTTCTTCGTCGACGGCCTCATCGCCAAGTGGATGTACATGGCGCTGCACCTCGACCACCACCGCGCGATCCTCGGCCTGCGCGGCACGATCGTCCTCGCACTAGCGCGACTGCTGCAGCGGCGCGTGTCGGGGAGGTTGAAGTTGCATTGAGGGTTGGGAAATTGAGCTTTGCAACGCTGGCGCAGAAGCCTCGGTGGCAGCTGAGCAGAACGCAGGCGTGATCGGGAACGGCAGCTTCCGATCCAGAGGTCAATCGGCATCCTAGCCGGCAGTCCGGAAGGCTGACTTATTGAACGAATACTTCGGTTTCAGCTGCTAACCCGCCGCTATTTCACTTCCCACTTCGGCGCTCATAACTGAGAGCCTCGTCATCCAGCCGATCATTGGGGTGTAATCTCTCAATCTCTCAACATCTCAAGGTCGAGCGGGCGTGGCAAGACAAGAGTCACAACAGTCCACAACGGCCATCGGGGAGGCGACTCGTAGGACGGCGTTTGCAATGAAGGCTGTCAAAGGCGACGCCTCAGCCTCTACGCCGATGGACGCACCGAAGACCCGTCAGATTCACAAGGTTGGTGAAGTCAACATTTCGGCTTACTTTCCAGCTGAAGTGAAGGCGTCCCTGCGCATGGTTCAAGCCAAAACTGGATACAACGTCAAGGATTGTTTGGCCGAAGCACTGCGCGATCTGTTCCGGAAGCACAATGTGCCTGTTTCTGTCGAGCTAGGCGAAGGTCGCTGATATGGCTGAGGGAAGAGAAGGCCTGCCGATTACCCCTGCTGTGGTGCAATGGGCGCGCGAGCGTGCCGGCTACTCAATGGACGATGCCGTCCGCCATTTCAAGAAGATCGCGGCTTGGGAAGCAGGGAGCGCGCTGCCGACCTACGTCCAAGTGGAACAGATGGCAGAGCGGTTCAAGATCCCGGTCGCCGTCTTCTTCTTTCCGAAGCCGCCGGCGGTGCCGCCAATCGAGCAGTCCTTCCGCACGCTCATGGCTGAAGACTTCGCCGCCATTCCACGCACGGTCCGCTTCTTCCTGCGCCGTGGCCAGGCGATGCAGCTCAACCTCGCCGAGCTAAACGACTCGAAGAATCCGGCTGGCCAGGTGATATCGCGCGATCTCAAGCCTACGCCATATACGTCCCTCGACGAGATCGCTCGTGAGGTGCGTGCTTATCTTGGCGTGAGCGTCGACGAACAAGCGAGCTGGAAGAATGTCGACGAAGCTCTAGAGAAGTGGCGCGAGATATTCGCTACGAGGGCCGGCGTGTACGTCTTCAAGGACGCCTTCCGTTCCCCCAACTACTTCGGTTTTTGCCTATACGATGATGAGTTTCCGGTCATCTACATCAACAACAGTTCGGTGAAAACGCGGCAGATTTTCACGCTCTTCCACGAGCTGGGACATCTGCTGTTCCACACGAGCGGTGTTGACTTGTCCGATGACAACTTTATCTACCACCTAGGCAACACCGAGCAGAAGATCGAGATCATCTGCAACGGACTTGCGGCTCGCGTCTTAGTGCCCGACGATGTACTCGACAAGATGCTCAAGGGGGCCAAGGTCGGCCGGCCACTTGCAATGCAGTTCGCCAATTATTTCAACGTGAGTCGCGAGGTGGTCTATCGGAAGTTCCTCGACCGCGGCCTGATCGGCATCGACGAATACGGCGCCGCCGCGAAGGAATGGGCCGCGCAGATGAGGCCCAGAGATGCTGATTCCTCAGGCAACTACTACAACAGCCAACACGCTTACTTGGGCCAGCGCTACATTGATCTGGCTTTCACGAGGTACTACCAGCACCGCTTTGACCGCAGTCAGCTCGCTGAGTACCTGAACCTCAAGCCGAAGAACTTGCCAACTTTCGCAGGGAAATTCGCGGGAGGAGGCCTCTAATGTACGTGTTGGACACTAACGTCATATCTAACCTGCACAAGAACTACTATCGCAAGCGTTTTGTGTCGCTATGGAAGGCATTTGAAGAGCTCGTTGCGGACGGTAAGATCACATCGACGCGCGAGGCTTATCATGAGCTGCAAGATGGTGTGCCTGGCGCTGATACCGACTGGGCCAAGAACAACGAAAAGCTCTTTGCGACGCCTGATGCGAAGGAGGGTGCCTTCGTCGGGCAGATTTACTCGGTGGCTCACTTTCAGGCCAATATCGAGAAGCAAAAGCTCTACAAGGGCGGTCGTAACGCTGATGCATTCATCATTGCCCGCGCGCATTCTATCGGGGGCACCGTCGTGACAATGGAAAGGCTCAAACCAAACGCCGTCAAAGTGCCCAACATATGTGAACACTTCAAGATTCCGTACCTAGACCTTGAAGGCTTCATGGAACACGAAGGCTGGGAATTCTGAGCAGCCTTGCTTCGGTCATTCAAAAGTCGCTGGATCAAACTGTGGTAAGCAATCGCGAACTCAGGCAGTAGTCCTCCTGCGAGCATTTGACACAACTGGGCCGTCCAGCATATCGCCGCGAAGCAGACAGTTATCTACGACCGCAAGTGGGCGAAAGCAGTCGTGCGCCAACCCCGGATAGAGCGAGTCGATGTTGAGTCTATCCGAGTGCTCGACCCTCGCTCGCGACGGTACAGCTCTGCGAAAGCGGGATCGGAAGCACAGCGCTCACGCCGCCGCGCTTTCGCTGCCGCACGCTTCCACAATCCCCGCATGCACCGTCTCCGACTTCACCTCGACCTGCATCGCGTGGATGCCGAGGCGGTCGAACAGGGCGAGGTCGCGTTCGGTGTCGGGGTTGCCGGTGGTGAGGAGTTTTTCGCCGTAGAAGATCGAGTTGGCGCCGGCGAAGAAGCACAGCGCCTGCAACTCGTCGCTCATCTCGGCGCGGCCGGCGGACAGGCGCACCATCGAGGCGGGCATGGCGATGCGTGCGGCGGCGATCGTGCGCACGAATTCAAAGCCGTCGAGTTCGCGTTCCTGCGCGAGCGGCGTGCCGGCGACGCGGACGAGGCGGTTGATCGGCACCGAATCCGGATGCGCGGGCAACGTGGCCAGCGTGTGCAGCAGGCCGGCGCGCTGTTCGCGTGATTCGCCCATGCCGACGATGCCGCCGCAGCAGGTCTTGAGGCCGGCGTCGCGGACGTGACCGAGCGTGTCGAGGCGGTCCTGCAATTCGCGCGTGTGGATGATCTCGCCGTAGTACTCGGGTGCGGTGTCGATGTTGTGGTTGTAGTAGTCCAGGCCCGCGCCCTTGAGCGCGTGCGCCTGCGTGTCGCTGAGCATGCCGAGCGTGGCGCAGGTTTCCATGCCGAGCGCCTTCACCGCGCCGATCATTTCCGCGACCTTCGGGATGTCGCGATCCTTCGGCGAACGCCACGCCGCGCCCATGCAGAAGCGCGTCGCGCCGGCGGCCTTGGCCTGTTTCGCTTTCGCCATCACCGCATCGAGCGACATGAGCTTTTGCGCCTCGACGCCGGTCGCGTAGCGCGCCGCCTGCGGACAGTACGCGCAGTCTTCGGGACAGCCGCCGGTCTTGATCGACAGCAGCGTCGACACCTGCACGGCGTTCGGGTCGTGATGTTCGCGGTGCGCGGCGTGCGCGCGGGCGAGCAGGTCGGCGAAGGGCAGGTCGAGCAGCGCGAGGATGTCGTCGCGCGTCCAGTCGTGGCGGATGGCGGTCATGCGGGCTTTCCGGATTAAAGTGCGGCTTTGGACGGGCGCGTCCGCGACGCGGGCGCGATGCGGCGAGTCTCGGTTGCCATCGGAGGGCTGTCAACTTGAAGCGCGCGGACAAGGTTGACGGCCTCGGCGGACGCGCGCTGCGCCTCGTCCTGCCGCCGCGCTGCCTGCTTTGCGGCGCGGCGGGCGACGACGGTCGCGACCTGTGCGCCGGCTGTCGCGGCGATCTCGCGCCCAACGTGCCGAGTTGCCCGCGCTGCGCGATGCCGCTGGCGACGCCCGCGCCGGCCTGTGGGCAATGCCTGCGCAGTGAACCGCCGTTCGCGCGAGCGTGGGCGCCGCTGCGTTACGCGCATCCGCTCGACCTGCTCGAAGCGCGCTTCAAGTTCCGCGCCGATCTCGCCGCCGGCCGCGTGCTGTCGTCGCTGCTGATCGAGTACGCGACGAGCGAGGCGCCCGAACGTCCCGAATGGCTCATTCCGATTCCGCTGCACGCATCGCGCCTGCGCGAACGCGGCTACAACCAGACGCTGGAACTGTTGCGGCCGCTGGCGCAGGCGCTCGACGCGCCGATTCGCGCGGATGCACTCGTGCGCGTGCGTGCGACGCCGCCGCAAACCGGCTTTGACGCTGCCGCGCGAAAGCGCAACCTGCGTGGCGCATTCGCGGTCGCGCCAAACACGGCGCTGCCCGCGCACGTGGCGATCTTCGACGACGTCATGACGACGGGCGCGACCCTGCGCGAAGCCGCGCAGACGCTGCGCCGCGCCGGTGTCGCGCGCGTCGATGCCTGGGCGCTCGCCCGCGCCCCGTAGCGGCATCCCGTCGCGGGTCGGACGCGGCTTGGCGACAGCCCGGTGTCGGCGCATTCGGGTCGACCCGACCCCGGAACAAAATGTGACGCAATTCACATTTTGGCGATATGCTGGCCGAGGCGCCGCTGAGGACGCCAAGGAGTGGGCATGGCCGCTCTCGATGCCAACCGGGATTTCCGGTACTGGGCGTTCATCAGCTACAGCCATCAGGACGAAGCCTGGGCGCGGTGGCTGCATCGCGCGCTCGAAGGCTGGCGCGTCCCGGCCCGACTGGTGGGTCATCCGATCGAAGCCGGAGCGATACCGCCGCGCCTCACGCCGCTGTTTCGCGACTGCGACGAACTGCCGACCGCGAGCGACCTCGACCAAGCCGTTGCCGAAGCGCTCCGGCAGTCGTGGAGCCTGATCGTCGTCTGCTCGCGCGCCGCGGCCGCGTCGCGCTGGGTGAACGAGGAAGTACGTCGGTTCAAGGCGTTCGGACGATCCGCGCGGATCCATTGCGTCCTCGTCGATGGCCGCGCCGGCGAAACGCCGACGTTTCCCGAGGCCCTGCTCGCGCCGCACGGCGACGGCCATGCCGTTGTCGAGCCTGTCGCGGCCGACCTGCGGCGACACGGCGATGGCAAATCCGCGGCGCGCCTCAAGCTCGTCGCCGGCATCCTCGGCATCCGCTACGACAAGCTCGTGCAGCGCGCCCACCAGCGCAGCTATCTGCGGCTCGCCGCAATCACGGTCGCCAGCTTCGTCGCGTTCGCCTTGCTGGCGGTGTTCACGTTCGTCGCGGTCCATTCACGGCACGAGGCGGATTCGCAGCGCGCGCGCGCCGAGGAACTGGTCCAATTCATGCTCGGCGATCTCAGCACCCGACTCGCACCGGAAGGGCGGCTGGCGACGCTCGACGCCGTTGGCAAGACGGCGCTCGCCTACTACGCCTCGCAGGATCCGGCCACGCTCGACGCGCCGGCGCTTGCGCGCCGCGCCCGCGCGCTGCGCCAGATCGGCGAGGTCTACGACAAGCGTGGGCAGCTGGACGACGCGCTCAAGGTGTTCGGCGAGGCGGCCGCGAGTACCGCCGAACTGCTCGCGCGTGCGCCGGACGATCCGCAGCGCCTGTACGACCACGCGCAGAGCAGCTACTGGACCGGGCTGATCGCATGGCGCCGCGGCCATGCAGAAACCGCCGAGGCCTCGTTCCGCGAATACATGAAACTGGCCGACCGCCTCGTCGCCATCGATCCGGCGAACGCGGACTGGCAAGCCGAAGTCGGCTACGCGAACAGCAACCTCGGCACGCTGCTGCTCGGCGAATCGCGCATCGACGAGGCCGCGCTGCGCTTCGAGCGGGCGTTGGCCGTCTCGCAGGAACTCGCGCGTCACTCGCCGGCCAACGTGGAGTTGCAGTACGAATTGGCGCAGGCGCACGGCTGGCTCGCCGACGCGCGCATGAACCAGATGCGCATCGAGGACGCGGCGGCCGAACGCGAAAGGGAAATCGCCATCTACACGCGCATCCTCGACACCGATCCGCGCAATCTGGATGCGCGCAACGGGCTGCTCGTCGCCGAGACCACGCTCGGCAATCTGTCGTTGCTGCTCGGGCGCGCCGCGGTCGGCGTCGCCCAACTGCGCCGGGCCGTTGTGGTTGCGGCGCAACTGCTCGGGGACAGCCCCGAGAGTGCCGTGAACGCACGTGATTCCGCGTTCGCCTACGCACACCTCGGCGAAGCCCTGGCGCAAACCGGGGACAGGCCCGCAGCAAAGGCCGCGATCGCGCGGTCGCGCGAATTGATGCAGCCGTTCGCCGACCGCGACCCGACGGTCATCGACTGGCAGGTCGTGCTCGCACGTGCGCTTCTGCTGCAGGCCCGCTTCGTCGAACCGGATCCGCTCGAAGCCTTGCGGCGCATCCAATCGGTCGAGCAACGCCTGCTCGCGCTGCATCCGACCGGCAACATGGACCTGCCCGTTCGCCGAATGCTGGCCCAGTGCCTGGATGCCGAAGGCGAGGCGGAAGCGAAGCTCGGCGAGACGGAACGCGCGACCCGCGTCTGGCAGCGGCTCGAAGAGAAGGTGCGTCTGCCGAGCGCGTTGACCGATCCGCCCATGGTGGCATTGCGCGCGATCGCCTTGCGCCGTCTCGGCCGCGACAACGAGGCCGGCCCGCTGGTGGAACGCTTGCGCGCGAGCGGCTACGACGTGCTCCACATCGACGTGCCGCTTACCCGCGCCGGAAATGCTGTCGAAGCGAAAACGGACATGGCTTCACCAACCGCGATACCTCAACCCGGGAGACAAACACATGACAACCCTGATCGTTGATGTCGTGCCGAATGTCACTGGCACGGTGGGTTCATTGCAGCCCAACTTTGCTTATTCCAAAGATCCCGATAGCACGTGCAAGACCTGCGCGGTTTCCAAGTGCGGCGATATCGAGCTGGGATCCTACGCGGCCAGCAAAGGTGTGGACATTCAGTTCGTGTTGAAGCCGCAAAAAACCGAAATCGGCGGCAACTGGTACACGGCTTCATTGGGCAAGAATGCCTTGACCATCTTGGGAAAATGCACCGACCCAACGTGTCAGCACACCGGCACGAGCACTTTGACAGACGCCAAAGACACGACCGTGCATAGTCCCAACCGCCAATCCGATATCCACAAATATTCCTTGGAGGTCACTCTGACCGGTCAAGGCCCGGCGCTTTCCGTCAAGCACGATCCGAAGATCAAGAACGGCGGCTTTGGCATAGAGCTGACCGCCACGACGATTGCAGTCGTGCTCGCTATCGCCGCGCTTGCATCGTTCATCGGCTTCAGGCTCGGCGCACGAAGAACGAAGATGGCAGCGAGTGCGCCAAAGCCGGACTCGTATCGGTGATCGCCGTTTCGGCGAAAAGCCGAATGGCCGCGAATCGGAGGTTCTCAGCGCGGCATCGCTTTGCGTTGCTCGATCGCACGCACCTGCTCGCCTGCGCGGCACGCAAACGGGTTCGCAGCGCTCCATTTGCGTTCGAGCTCTTCCGCAAGCGACGCGGCCGCGCCGCTTGCGATCGCCGCGCCGCATGCGCATCGGCGGCCCCGCTGGGCAACGCGACAGCTAGCCCGGTGCGACATCGGCCCGCCCCTGCGATGCGACCGGAACAGACTGTTCCGCCCGAACCCGTCTGCAACGAGTCGAACGCGTGACGTCACCGAACCTGCGCGAGATTCTCGAATCCTGGCAGGCGGCGGCTGCCGACCCGGTGCGGCGCGCGCGCCTGGACGCCGTCGCCATGGCCCGCGCCGCGCTGTCGCTCGGCCATCCGACGCTGGCGAGCGAGATCCTGCGCGAAACCGTGGCCAGCGGCCATGCGCAACCGGAAACCTGCTACGTCGCCGCGCTCGCGGCGGCGCGCATCGGCGCGCTGAGCCAAGCGCAGGCCCTCGTCACCGGCCTGCTCGACAAGGGTATCGCCGGCACGTTGCGCGTCGATGCGCTGGCATTGGCCGGCCGCATCGCCAAGGATCGCTGGGCGCGTTTGCCGGCAGGGCCGCGGCGCGACGCGGCGGCGTGCGACGCGGTGCGCTGGTACCGCCGCGCGTGGGAAGCCGCGCGCGATCCGTTCCCCGGCATCAATGCCGCGACGATGCTGCGGCTGACGCACGACGAAACCGCGGCCACAGCCCTCGCGCGCGAGGTGCGTGCGGTCGCCGCGGATTCGGCATCGATGCCGGCGCACTGGCGCGAGGCGACGCTCGGCGAGGCCGCACTGTTGCTCGGCGATGCCGACGCGGCGGCGGCGCACTATCGCGCGGCGGTCGCTGCGGCGCGACCGAACATCGGCGACATCGCCAGCATGCGCCGCCAGCTGCGCCTGCTCGGCGCGGCGATCCCGATTCCGGAGGTGGTGCATGCGGCGCTGGCGATTCCGCGCGTCGCCGCGTTCACCGGCCACATGCTCGATATGCCCGGGCGGTCGCCGGCGCGTTTCCCGGCCGGGCTCGAAGCGGCCGTCGCGCGCGAACTCGGCGCGCGCATCGACGCATCGAACATCGGATTCGCGTATTGCTCGGCTGCCTGCGGCGGCGACCTGCTGTTCATCGAAGCGTTGCTTGCGCGCGGCGCCGAAGTGCACGTGATCCTGCCGTTCGAGCGCGCCGACTTCATCGCGACGAGCGTCGCGTTCGCCGGAATGAATTGGGTCGAGCGTTTCGAGCGCGCGCTTGCGCGCGTCGCCAGCGTCGGCTTCGGTGCACGCGAGCGATACCTGGGTGACGATTCGCTTTTCGGCTATGCCGGCGCACTCGTGCTCGGCGCGGCCGTGCTGCACGCGCGCGAGCTCGAAACGGAGCCGCTGTTGCTCGCCCTCGTCGACGAGGCGTCCGAGCGGCGCTCCGGCGGCTCGGTCGACTTGCTGTCGAATTGGCGCGCGCTCGGCCACGAGGTCGAACGCGTCGACCTGTCGGCGCTGCGCGCGCGGCACGGGTTCGCGGAAGAAGTCGTCGTCGACGAAGCGACCGCAGCGATGGCGCCGCCGCACGCCGGCGCCGTGCGGCGCGAGGTCCGCACCATGCTGTTTTCCGACCTGGTCGGCTACAGCCGGCTCGCCGAGCAGGACACGCCGTCGTTCATGACGCATTTCCTCGGCATGATCGCAGGCCTCGTCGAGCGTTCCGAGGTGCATCCCGGCTTCGTCAACACCTGGGGCGACGGGCTGTTCATGGAGTTCGACGACGTCGTCGTCGGTGCGCGCTTCGCCCTGCAGCTGCGCGATGCGATCGCGAACGGCGATTGGGCTGCGCATGGCCTGCCGAGAAGCACGGCGATCCGCATCGGCATGCATACCGGGCCGGTGTTTCGCGCGTTCGATCCGCTGATCAAGCGCGACAACTTCTTCGGCTCGCACGTGGTCCGCGCCGCGCGCATCGAGCCGGTCGCCGCGCCGGGTTCGATCTACGTCAGCGCCGAACTTGCCGCGGTGCTGGCCGCGCGCGGCGTGCGCGAATTCGCTGCCGACTATCTCGGTGCATTGCCGTTGGCGAAGGGCTATGGCAGCGGCCGTCTGTTCCGCTTGCGCAACGCGGACGAGGCGGAGTAGGGCGTCGCGCACCCTGGATGCGCGTGGAAAGCTTTCAGCGGATCGCCAGCGCGAACATCAGCCCGAGCCAGAGCGCGAAGCCGGCCCAGTTGTTGTTGCGGAACGCGGCGAAACAGCCCTCGCGCGAGCGGTCGCGCATGAGCCATTGCTGGTAGCCGAACAGTCCCGCGGCGATCGCGAGGCCGAAGAAATACGGCCAATGCAGCGCGGCGCGCGTGCCGGCCAGTCCCATGGCGAGCAGGAACGTCGCCATGAGCACGCCGACGATTGCGCGGTCGGCATCACCGAACAGGATCGCGGTCGACTTCGCGCCGACGCGAAGGTCCTCGTCGCGATCGACCATTGCGTACTGCGTGTCGTAGATGACCGAGAACAGGATGTTGGCGAGGAACAGCAACCAGCACAGCGGCGGCAACGTGTTCGTGACCGCGGCGAATGCCATCGGGATCGACCAGCCGAACGCCGCGCCGAGCACGACCTGCGCCAGGTGCGTCACGCGCTTGGTGAACGGGTAGATCGCGGCAAGCGCGGCGCCGACGAAGGACAGTTCGATCGTGAGCCGGTCCGTGAACAGCACGAGCAAGAAGGCGAACGCGAGCAGGCCGGCGAACAGTTGCAGCGCTTCCTTCTTGGTCACGCGGCCGGCCGCCATCGGCCGTCCCGCCGTGCGCTCGACGTTCGCGTCGAGCCAGCCGTGGTCGGCGTAGTCGTTGATGACGCAACCCGCGCTGCGCATCACGAACACGCCGAGCGTGAAAATGAAAAGCGCGCCGGGCGGCGGGAAATCACTGGCCGCGAACCACAGCGCCCACCACGTCGGCCACAGCAGCAACAGCGCGCCGACCGGGCGATCCAGGCGCATGAGCACGAGATAGTTGCGCGCGCGGTTGCGGTATCGATCGGGCAGCAAGCCGCAGAACCATTCGATGAAACGCGTCGAACGCGGCGAGGCATCGGCGGGCCGCACGTCGTTGCGCGCGCGCGGCGCCGCTGGCGCGATGCGCGCGAACGAGGGCACGAACGGCTTGTCGGCGGCGTGCTCGCGCCGAGCGTCGTGCGGGGCCGTCGTCGATGCGGCGTGCGCCGGCGCAGCGTGAGCGGTCGAATCCGTGTCGACCGTCGCATCGGCCGAAGACGCCTCGGCTGAGGCTGCCAGATGCGCCGAGTCGGCGGAGGGCGCTTTGCTGCGCGCGGCGATCGGCGTCGTCGTTGCCGGCTGCGCGCTCGCCGCCGCGGGAGCGCGCGGAATGCCAGCCTGCGCCGCGCCGGGTGCGGCGGTCGACGGTGCCGCATGCGCCTCTGCGGGCGGCGCCATCGACGCAGCTTCACTCACGTTCGACGCAGCCGGTTGCGTGGTCGCGTCGCCGGCCGTCGCACGCGTCGTCGCCCTCTTGCGTGGCGCGGCGCGCTTGCTCGTCTCGCCCTCGGTGCTTGCGCGCCTGCGCGGCGTTTTCGGCGCCGCGTCGGACGTTGACGCGCCGCCGGCAGCGGACGCGCGCTTGCGTGGTGCCTTGGTCGGCGTCGCGTTCTCGTCCGCAACCTTGCGCGAACCCGCGCGCGGGCGCGGCGCGGACTCGCCGTCGACGCTGCGTGCGACGCGCTTGCGTGGCGCTGGCGGCTTTTCCTCTTCCATGCGCGAAAGTGTAACGGGGCCGGCGTGATGAAACCCGGCTATGCTGATCGCTTCGCGCTCGCCAGCCTCGGAGTCATGATGAACGGCCTGCCCTCGCGTTATTTCGCGTTTCTCTCCAGCATTCTCGTCCTGGTGCTCGCCGTGCTCGGCTGGCACGAAGGTCTCGGCGTGCGCCTGCTGGCGATCCTCGCCGGGCTGCTCGTCGTGGTTGGCATTGCGGACATGGCGCAGACGCGCTCGACGCTGCGCCGCAACTACCCGATCACGAGCCATATCCGCTTCTTCTTCGAATATTTCCGGCCGATGCTGCGCCAGTACGTCGTCGAATCCGACAACGAGGAAGTGCCGTTCTCGCATGTGCAGCGTGCGGTCGTGAAGCAGCGCGCCAAGAACGTCCTCGACGTGCGCCCGTTCGGCAGCGAACTGGACATGTACGCCGAGCGCTACGAATGGCTCAACCATTCGATCGCGCCGAGCGTGATCGCCGAGCCCGACTTCCGCATCGACATCGGCGGCGCGCAATGCCCGCGGCCTTATTCGGCAAGCGTGTTCAACATTTCCGCGATGAGTTTCGGCGCGCTGTCGCCGAACGCGATCCGCGCGCTCAACGGCGGCGCGAAGCAGGGCGGCTTCTATCACGACACCGGCGAAGGCTCGCTATCGAGCTATCACCGCGAAAACGGCGGCGACATCGTCTGGGAACTCGGTTCGGGTTACTTCGGCGCCTGCGAGCGCGCCGGCGTGTTCAGCGAGGCGCGCTTCGTCGAGAAGGCCGTGCTCGACCAGGTGAAGATGATCGAGGTCAAGCTCTCGCAGGGCGCGAAGCCCGGCCACGGCGGCGTGCTGCCAGGCGCGAAGGTCAATGCGGAAATCGCCGCGACGCGCGGCGTGCCGATCGGCGAGGACTGCATCTCGCCGTCGCGCCACTCCGCGTTCGACACGCCCGAAGGCCTGCTGCGTTTCGTCGCGCGCCTGCGCGAGCTCTCGGGCGGCAAGCCGACGGGCTTCAAGCTCGCCATCGGCCATCCGTGGGAGTGGTTCGGCATCGCCAAGGCGATGCGCACGACCGGCATCCTGCCCGATTTCATCGTCGTCGACGGCGGCGAAGGCGGCACCGGCGCTGCGCCGCTCGAATTCACCGACCACGTCGGCGCTCCGCTGCGCGAGGCGCTCATGCTCGTGCACAACACGCTGGTCGGGCTCGACCTGCGCGACAAGATCCGCATTGGCGCGAGCGGCAAGGTCATCACCGCGGTCGACCTCGCGCGCACGCTCGCGCTCGGCGCGGACTGGTGCAACGCCGCGCGCGGTTTCATGTTCGCGCTCGGCTGCATCCAGTCGCAGACCTGCCACACCGACCACTGCCCGACCGGCGTCGCCACGCAGGACGCGGGCCGCTGGAAAAAACTCGATGTGCCCGACAAGGCGACGCGCGTGGCCAGTTTCCATCGCAACACCCTGCTGGCGCTGCGCGATCTCCTCCAGGCGGCCGGACTTTCGCATCCGCGCGAACTCGGGCCCGAACACGTGATCCGCCGCGTCTCGCCGCACGAAGTGCGTTCGCTGGCGACGCTGTACCGCTTCCTCGAACCGGGCGAACTGCTCGGCGACAAGGTGCCCGAACACGCCGTATTCCAGCGCTTCTGGACGATCGCGCGACCGGACACGTTCGCGCCGCCCGCCGAACTCGCCGCGCGCAGGGCGACGAAGTTGCGCTGAGGCGAAATCGCCGCCGTCAGAAGCCGGGTCCGAGGTAGACCGCCGAGAAGTCGCCCGTAGCGGAAAATGTCGGCGAGGAATAACCGATCCCGACCGCAAGCTGCAATGCGTCGCCGGCCACCAGCGACAAAGGCTTGGACCACGCGACCGAGCCCATGTCGATCGGCGCGTTCAAATTGAGCACGAGGATGATGTTGACGTTGATCATCGGGAACACGCGCGTGTCCACGGCGATGCCGTTGCGTCGCAACAGCAACACGTTGTCGACCCCCTGCGGCCAGTTGACCGTGACTGCGGAGGTTTGCGCCAACTGCACGGATGCCCCGACGAGGTATATCCCGGTTTGCGGCACGGTGAAAACGCCCGTCGCAGGATTGAAGGACGACGTCGTCAAATAAGGGGGAGCAACCGACCATCCAGTCAGTGGAGTGGTTACGAAGGGCGGCATTACCGAATTCTCGATTCTTGCCGAGAAGATCTGGTTGGAAAGCGCTCCGGTGGCTCCGGTGGGCCCGGTTGGACCCGTCGGGCCCGCGATGCCGGTGGCGCCCATCGGTCCGGTGGGCCCGGCGGTGCCTGCAAGCCCGGTCGGGCCCGTGGCGCCAATGGGCCCGGCAGAGCCGGTTGCTCCGGTGGCACCGGTAATGCCTGTCGTTCCGGCCGGTCCCGCCGGACCGGTTGGCCCTGCAGCGCCGGCAGGGCCTGTTACTCCCGTCGCTCCCGTGGCACCGGCGGATCCGGTCGCACCGGTCGGACCGACGGCGGCTCCGGGTGCGCAGGGACCGAGCAGTCCATTGCCGTCGAAGCAGAGCACATGCTCTTGTTGGGGCGCGTCCGGCAGTCCGGGAAGTGCAACGGCGCCGTTGCCATCGACGCGGAGGCGATCGGCGGCATCGGCCGGATCGCGCACGCTGAAACCGCCGCCGGACGGTGGCACGACAGTGACATCGGCGGCGTGCGCCGCGGGCAGTGCGAACAGGACGCCCAAGGACAGCGAACGGCGCAGCCAGCGCGAGTCGGACATGATCTTTCCCCTTTGGAAATCGGACCGCGAGTGGATCGCCAGTATGCCGGACCCGCGTTTCCGGAGCGCGCGAGGCGATCCAGCGCTGCATCGCAGGTTGGCGCATCGGTGCGGCGCGCATAACCTATGCATTTTCCGACTGCGGAGATGCCTCGTGATCGACCTCCACTACTGGCCCACCCCCAACGGCCACAAGATCACGCTGTTCCTTGAGGAAGCCGGTCTCGACTACACGCTGCGCCCCGTGAACATCGGCAAGGGCGAGCAGTTTGCGCCGGGCTATCTCGCCATTTCGCCGAACAACAAGATGCCGGCGATCGTCGATCACGCGCCCGCGGATGGCGGCGAGCCGATCAGCGTGTTCGAGTCGGGCGCGATCCTGCTTTACCTCGCCAACAAGACGCGCCAGTTTCTGCCCGCCGACGTGCGCGCGCACACGGTCGTCAATGAATGGCTGTTCTGGCAGATGGGCGGGCTCGGACCGATGACCGGCCAGTACGGCCATTTCACGGTCTACGCGCCGGAGAAGATTCCCTACGCGATCGAGCGCTACACCAAGGAAGCGCTGCGCCTGCTCGGCGTGCTAGACCAGCGCTTGGCCGGCCGCGCATTCATCGCCGGCGACGACTACACGATCGCCGACATGGCCTGCTATCCGTGGATCGATCCGTACGCGAAGGCGCCACTCGACATGACGCCGTTTCCCGAAGTGCGCCGCTGGCATGCGGCGATTGCGGCCCGGCGGGCGACCGCGCGCGCGTATGCGCGCGGGCCGGAGGTCAACCCGCAGGCCGGTGCGCCGCTCGGCGACGACGAGAAGCGCGTGCTGTTCGGACAGGGCCCGCGCTGACGCGGCCTGCGTTCAAACCGGCAGCTTGCGCGCGGCGCGCGCGAAACCCGACCATGGATCGGCGCGCAGCGATTTCGCGCGACGCAGCGCGCGCGGCAGGTCGAAGTCGTGTCCGCTTTTCGTGCGACCGAGTTCGGTCCAGCTGACCGGCATCGCCACCGGCGCGCCGGCGCGCGCGCGCAGCGACCAGCTCGCCACGCTCGTCGCGCCGCGTGCATTGCGCAGCCAGTCGATGAAGATGCGACCCTCGCGCTTGGCCTTGCTCGCGGTGGCGAGATAGGTGAGCGGCTTCTGCGCGGCCATCGCATCGGCGAACGCGCCGCAGAAGTCCTTGGCCTGCTGCCAGTCGGGCCCGCGCCGGATCGGCACGACCACGTGCACGCCCTTGCCGCCGGACAGGCGCGGAAAACCTTGCAGCCCGGCGTCGGCGAGTCGCGCGCGCACCTCGCGCGCGGCCGCGACCACGGTTTTCCACTCGACGCCGGGCGCCGGATCGAGATCGAAGACGAGGCGGTCCGGTGCGTCGGGTTCGTCGATGTGCGCGCCCCAAGGATGGAATTCGAGCGCGTTCATCTGCACGAGCTCGAGCACGCCATCGATGTCCTCGACGTAGAGGTAGTCCGCGCCCGCGCCAGCCTTTTCCTTGAGCCTGACCGCCTGCACGCGCGCGCCGAGCGAGGCGGCGTGGTGCTTCTGGAAGAAGCATTCCCCGCCGGCGCCATCGGGACAGCGCACGACCGACAGCGGTCGGCGCACGAGCTCGGGCAGCATCCAGCGCGCGACTGCGCGGTAGTAGTCGGCGACGTCCCGCTTGGTGATCGCGGTGTCGGGAAAGACGATGCGCTCGGGATGCGAGAGTGTCACCTCCGCACCCTTGCCGCGACGTTCCGGTTTCGCGCGCGACGGAGCGCTGCGTGCGGGCTTGCGATCGGTCATGCCGAGGTCCTCCACGTTCTTGTCCTCGCGCAGGCGCAGGAAACTCGCCTGGCGCAGCAATCCTTCCTTCGCCAGTCCGCGGAACGCGACTTCGACGACGACGCGCGGTTCGACCCAGCGCACCGCGCGCGCGGAAAACGGCACGTGCGCGGGCAGCTCGACGACGGGCGCGTCGCGGCGCAGCGCTTCGAGCCGCTTCGCGAGCGCCTCGAGCTGCGCGTCGTCGAAGCCGCTGCCGACACGGCCCACATAGCGCAGCGTTCCCTTTTCGGCGCGCGCGAGCAGCAACGAACCGAAACCGCCGCGCGAACCCTTTGGCGCGGTGTGGCCGACGACGACGAATTCGTCGCCCTGCGCGTGCTTGATCTTGAGCCAGTCGCGCGAGCGCCCGGACGTGTAGGGCGAATCCACGCGCTTGCTGACGATCCCTTCGAGGCCGTGGCGCTTGGCCGCCGCGAACACGTCGGCGCCGTGGCCTTTGACGTGCGTGCTGAACGCGAGCGGCGTCGTGCGTGCCTTCGATGCTGCGATCAGGTCGGCGAGCAGCGCCTTGCGTTGCGTCAGCGGCACGCGCGTGAGATCGACGTCCTCGAGCGCGGGCAGGTCGAACAGCAGGTAGCGCAGGCGCGCGTCGGTGCCTTGTTCAAGCGTGCGCTGCAGCGCGGAGAAATCGCTGCGGCCGCGTGCGTCGGTGGCGATGAGTTCGCCGTCGAGCCGCGCACCGGACACCGGCAGGGCCTCGACCGCGGCGGCAATGCGCGGCAGCCGCGATGTCCAGTCGAGGTTGTTGCGCGAGCGCAGGCGCGCGACGCCGCCGTCGAGGTCGGCGAGCAGGCGATAGCCGTCCCACTTGGTTTCGTGCAGCCAGTCCTCGCCCGCGGGCGGCGCGTCCTGCAGCGTGCACAATTCGGGTGCGAAGCCTGCGCGCAGGGGTTTGTCGCGCGCGCCGCCGAGCGCGAGCGCGCGGCGGCGCCACGTCGCGTCCGGTTTCGCGCCGGCGCGCTTCTTCGGGATCGCCTTCGCCGCGCCGCCCGCTGTCGTGTTGCGCGACTTCGCCTTGACGATGGGTTTTTCGACGGGAAAATCGTCCGCTTCCGCATCGCGCGCTTCATCGTCGCTGCGCTTGATGAGCAGCCACTGCGGCTGCTTGGCGGCCGCGCGCGTGCGCACGAGCGTCCAGCGCCCGCGCAGCCTTGCGCCGTGCAGGACGAAGTCGAGGTGGCCCTTGGCGAGCGCCGCGAGCGGGTCGCCTTCGGGCGTCCAGGTGCCGTGGTCGAAGACATCGACGTGGCCGGCGCCGTAATGGCCTTCGGGAATGTCGCCGGCGAAGGTGGCGTAGGCGAGCGGATGGTCCTCGACCTGCACGGCGAGACGCTTGTCGCCGACGCGCAGCGACGGGCCTTTCGGTACCGCCCAGCTCTTCAGCGCGCCGTCGACTTCGAGGCGGAAATCGTAGTGCCGCGCGCGCGCATGATGCAGCTGCACGACGAAGATCGGTTGCTTCGAGCGCCGCGCGCGAGCCGCCGCGCCCGGCTCGGGCGTTTCTCCGAAGCGGCGCTTGCGGGCGTATTCGCGCAGGCTCATGGCACGCGGCTAGGCGCGCTTGCTGCGCTTGGACGATGCGCTTTTCGCGGGCGCCTTCTTCTTCGCGGCGCGCTTGGCCGGTGCCTTCGTCGCCTTGCCTGCGCGCGCCGGCGTGCGCTGCTTGCGCGCGATGCTCTGCTTGAGCAGCGCCATGAAGTCGACGACGTTGGTCGCCGCGTTTTCGGCAAGGTGCGGCTCTTTGTCTTCGTCCGCGTGCACGACGCCCTTCTGCTTGAGGCGCTTCTCGATGACCTCGTGCAGGCGCGCGCGAAATTCGTCGTGATAGTCCCCGGGTTTCCATGGCCCGGCCATCGACTCGATGAGCTCGCGCGCCATCTCCAGTTCCTTCGGGGTGATGCGGTAAGCGCCCGCGGCCTTGTCGGGCAGCGCGTATTCGTCGGGCGACACGATTTCCTGCGGATAGCGCAGCAGCACGAGCACGAGCGCCTTGTCCTGCGGCATCACCGCGCACAGGTACTCGCGGCTGCGGATGACGACGCGCGCGATGCCGATCTTGCGCATCTTCGCCAGCGTCTCGCGCAGCAGCACGTAGCCTTTCTCGGCCTTCTTCGCCGGCACCAGCACGTAGGGCTTCTCGTAAAACGCCGGCGCAATCGCGGTCGCGTCGACGAAGGCCTCGATCTCGACCGCCTCGTGGCTTTCCGGCGCGGCCGCCTTGATGTCCTTCTCGTCGATGATGACGTAGCTGCCCTTGTCGTACTCGAAGGCCTTGACGATGTCCTTCCAGGGCACCTCTTCGCCGGTTTCGCTGTTCACGCGCTCGTAGCGCACGGGCTTCTTGTTGCGGCTGTCGAGCATGCGGAAGCTGACGTCGGTGCGGCGCTCGCCCGGCATGAGCTGGATCGGCACGTTGAGCAGGCCGAAGGACAGGGTGCCGCTCCAGATCGGGCGCGCCATGACGGAACTCCGCAACGAGTGGGCGGGCAGCATGGCGCGCGGCGACTTAACGCGCGCAAACGCGGGCGACGGTCAGTCGCGCATCAGCGTCGACTTGCCGAACAGGCTTTCGACCAGGTCGACCGCGAGCAGCGCGGTCTGGTTGCGCGTGTCGAGCGCGGGATTGAGCTCCATGATGTCGAGCGAACCCAGGCGCCCGCTGTCGGCGATCATTTCCATGCACAGCTGCGCCTCGCGGTACGTCGGGCCGCCCGGGATCGTCGTGCCGACGCCGGGCGCGATCGACGGATCGAGGAAGTCGACGTCGAAGCTCACGTGCAGGTGGTGATTCGCGCCTAGGTTGGACAGCGCTTCCTCCATCGCGCGGCGCATGCCGACTTCGTCGATGTAGCGCATGTCGTAGATGTCGAGGCCGACGTCGTGCACGAGTTTCTTCTCGTCCACGTCCACCGAACGGATGCCGATCTGGCGGATCTGGCTCGGCGAAAGCTGCGGCGCGCCGCCGCCGATCCCGGTCAGCGCATCGGGCCCGAAGCCGCACAGGCAGGCGACCGGCATGCCGTGGATGTTGCCGGACGGCGTGATCGAGGCCGTGTTGAAGTCGGCGTGCGCGTCGAGCCAGAGCACGGTGAGATGCTTGCCCTGCGAGCGGCAATGCCTTGCGACCGCGCCGATCGAACCGATTGCCAGGCAGTGGTCGCCGCCGAGCAGGATCGGCACGCGGCCCTGCGCGAGCTCGGCGCCGACTGCGTCCATGACCGCGCGGTTCCAGGCGACGACGCCATCGAGGTGGCGGTAGCCGTCGTGCGGCGGCTGCCAGGGGTTGAACGGACCGCTGACGTTGCCGCGGTCGACCACGTCGAGGCCGCGCGCGGTCAGTGCCGGGCCGAGTCCGGCGACGCGCAGCGCCTCCGGCCCCATCGACGCGCCGCGATGGCCGGCGCCGATGTCGGTCGGCGCACCGATCAGTGAAACGGAGGTTTTCGCTTGCATCGACGGATTCCTGCCGCGTGCGCAATGGCGCCGCTAAAGCCGCCTATTCTCGGGGAAAACCATCGATGCGTCACCCGCGGGGGCGCGCGTTGGCGTCAGCGTTGCGCTTGTGCGGCATCGATTGCGGCGAGCAGGGCGCGCACCGCCGCGTCGACCGCCGCGTGGTCGACGGGCGCGTCCTGCCGGGCGGCGGCAATGCGGTCGAGCGCGCTCGCGCAGGCGCCGAGGTCGTCGTAACCGTAGGAGCCGGCCGAACCGGCCAGGCGATGGGCCAGTGTCGCCAGTTTGCGAAGGAGATCCGGCGACCCGTTCGCGGCGCGCCACCTTTCCCACGCGTCGACCAGCGCGGCGCGCTTGTCTGCGAGTGAATCGGCGTAACGTTGGCGCAAGGCTTCCATTCGCGGGTCGTGGCGGATCACCGGTGGATGTCCATGGTGCGGTTGCCCGGACTATAGGCAGGCGCTCCACGGCAAAAGTGTACTAATGCAACGCGTCACGATGTTTCACGTCGCCGCGCTATGCTGCGCGCCGGACGCGCCCGATCATCCGAGCCTCTCTCATTTCGACGAGGACACCATCGTGACCGACCTGACCAACCAGGTGCTCAGCCACCTCGACCCCGCCAGCATCGAGGCGATCGCGAGCCAGCTCGGCATCGATCCCGCGCAGGCTCAGGCGGCGATCCAGCAGGCCGTGCCTGTCGTGGTCGGCGGCCTCGCCCGCAACGCGTCCACCGACGCCGGCGCGGACGCGCTGCACAACGCCGCGCAGGACCATGCCGGCGCGGACATGGGTTCGATCCTCGGCAGCGTGCTCGGCGGCGGCGGACAGGGCGGCGCGATCCTCGGCCACATCTTCGGCAACCGCCAGGATCAGGCTGCGCAGCAGGTCGGCCAGTCCAGTGGCATCGGCGCTGCCAACGCCGGCGCGCTGCTGTCTATGCTCGCACCCGTGATCATGGGCGTGCTCGGCAACATGACGCAGCGCCAAGGCATGAACTCCGGCGGCCTCGGCGACCTGCTCGGTCGCGAAATGCAGGGCCTCGGCCAGGGTCAGCACGGCGGCCTGCTCGGTTCGATCCTCGACCAGGACGGCGACGGCCAGTTCGGTCTCTCCGACGTGTTCAAGCTCGGCACGCAGGTGCTGGGCAGTCGCGGTCGCGCCTGACGCGCGCCGCCGCGCTCAGACGATCGAGCGATACGCCGCAACCGTCGCGTCGACGCAACGCGACCATGTGAACGCGCGTGCATGGGCGAAGCCGCGCGGCGCCGCCTGCGCGCGCCACGCTTCGTCCTCGAGCAGGCGCGCGAGTCCGTCGCGCAGCGCGGCTTCGTCGAGCGCATCGACGCACAGCGCAATGTCGCCGGCTTCGTCGCGCGCGATTTCCTCGAGCGACGAGCCGCGCGAAGTCAGCGCAGGCACGCCGCTGGCGAGCGCCTCGAGCACGGGCAGGCCGAAGCCTTCGTAGAGCGACGGGAAAGCAAACGCGTGCGCGCCGGCATAGAGCGCGGGCAGGTCGGCTTCGTCGACGTAGCCGAGGCGGCGCGCCTCGCCGCGCGCTTCCAGCGGCGCGATTGCGCGTTCGAGTTCGTCGTTGAGCCAGCCGCGTCCACCCGCGATGACCAGCGGATGGCGTGCACGCAGCGCCGCGGGCAGTGCCGCATAGGCACGCACGAGGCGCGCGAGGTTCTTGCGCGGCTCCTGGGTCGCGACGACGAGCAGATACGCGCTGTCGGCGAGACGGCATTTCGCGAGCGTTGGCATGATCTCGTCGCGTGAGCGCGGTCGGTACGCCGCATCGACGCCGAGCGGCACGACGCGGATGCGCTCGCGCGGATACGCAAACACGGAAGCGATCTCGCCGGCGACGAATTCCGAATCGGTGAGCACGACGCCGGCCCGTTCGAGCGTAGGTGCCATGTGCCGGTTCATGAGCGTGACGCGCTCGACCGGATGCGTTTCCGGATAGCGGATCCACGACAGGTCGTGCACCGTTGTCGCAGTGGGCCCATCGAACGGCATGAGCAGGTAGTTCGGCGTGTGCAGCAGGTAGCCGTGCATGCGCCGCGAACGCCAGCGGAACAGCGCCTCGCGCAGGCGCACGCTGAGTTCGAGCGCCTGCGTCTTGAACGGCGTGTGCTTGCGTGCCTTCGCGAACGGCGCGTTCGCGGCCAGGGCCGCATCGGCGTCGCCGACCCATTGGTGGATCGAGTACAGCCTGAGATCGTCGATCGCGGCGTGTGTCTTCAGGCCACGCGCGAGCTCGAACGCGTAACGTCCGATACCGGTCAGCGGCGGCATGATCGCGTCGGCGTTGAGGATGACCTTCATGCGCCACGCTCGCGCGCGAGATCGGCCTCGACCATCGTGCGCGCGAGCGCCGCGAGGTCCAGGCTTGGCGCAAAGCCGAGTTCGCGTCGTGCCTTGGCCGCGTCGCCGACGAGCAGCGGCGCGTCGAACGGACGCAGCAGGGCGGCATCGACGCGCACGCGCGCGATGCCGCTGCCGCGCTCGATGCCGACTTCGTCCGCGCCTTCGCCGCGCCAGTCGAGCGCGACGCCGATTGCGGCGAACGCGGCCGTCGCGAAGTCGCGGATGCTCGCCGCGCGGCCGGTCGCGAGCACGTAGTCGCCGGCATCGTCGCGCGCGACCATCTTCGCCATCGCCGCGACGAAATCCGGCGCATAGCCGAAGTCGCGGCGTGCATCGAGGTTGCCGAGCAGGACTTCGCGGTCGAGTCCGCGCGCGATGCGCGCGACGGCGCGGCTGATCTTGCGCGTGACGAACGCTTCGTCGCGCAAGGGCGATTCGTGGTTGAACAGGATTGCGCTCGACGCATGCAAGCCGTAGCTCGCGCGCCACGCGCCGACCGCGGCATGCGCGAGCAGCTTGGAAACGCCGTAGGGCGTGCGCGCGGCGAGTGGTGTCGCCTCGTCCTGCGGCGCGCGTTCGGGCGCGCCGAAGATTTCCGCGCTGGAAGCGAGCACTAAACGCGCGTTGGGTGCGTGCGCGCGCAGCGCTTCGAGCAGGTTCAGCGTGCTGCTGCCGTTCGCGTCGATGCTGCCACGCGGGTCGCGGAACGATTCGGCGACGCGCGACTGCCCGGCAAGATGGAACACGGCGTCGGGCTTGATGTCCGCGACCGCCGCCGCGCACGCCGCGGTGTCGACCGGATCGAGTGCGACGAGGCGCAGCCGCGGATGCGCGGCGATACCGAGTTCGCGCAGCCGCCAGTCGTCGAACGCGCGGTGCGGACGATGGGTGCCGGTCACGGCGCCGCCCCGCTCGAGCAGGTATGCGGCGAGCAGCGCGCCGTCCTGTCCGCCGATGCCGGTGACGAGCGCATTGCGCAGTTGGAAACTCATGCGTCCTCCGTGAAGCTGCGCAGCGCTCGCTCGCCGTCCGCAAGCGCTTCGCGCGCGGTTGGCGCAAACGGTGTCGCGACGACGACGATCGGGATGTCGAGCAGCCGGCACAGGATTTCCGCGGCCGATTCCTTGCGTTCGGCGACGACGAGGCGTTCGATCGCGAACACCTGCAGCCAATCCCACAGCGCGCGGTACGACGGCTCGGGATCGTGCGCCTGCCAGGTGTTCGCGGCGACGACGGCACCATCGAGCAGGAGTTCGTTCTCGCTGCCGTTCGCTTGCAGGTTCCAAACTTCCGCGTCGGGCCACGCGGGCGCGCCGCTGCCGACCCAGAGCAGGCGCGGTTTCGGCGCGGAAGCTCGGGCGAAGGCGCGGCGCACGCGCCAGTCGAGCACGCGGCGCTCGAACGAGAACAGCGTGCGGCCGACCTCGTTTTCGTAGCTCGGCCAACGTTCGCGCAGGACTGCCATGCCGGCGCGGCCGAGCGCCTGGCGACGCTCCGCGCCGAAGCTCGCACTGCGCGCGTGGCCAACGTAGACGTTGCCGGCGATGACGTGGCGCAGGCCGTGCCGCGCGGCGCGCTGGCAGAAATCGTTTTCCTCGCCGTAGCCTTGCGGGAACGCGGCTTCGTCGAGCACGCCGATGGCATCAATCACGCTGCGGCGGATGTACAGGCAAAAGCCGTTGCCGGTCGGCAACCCGGGATACGCGATGCCCGACTGTTGCCACAGCGCGCGTGCTGCCTCATCGAACGACCACGGCCGCGGCCACGCGTTTTCTTGTTCGAGCTCGGGCACGGAGAACGCACCCGCGTTGTCCGACACCGCGGTCGCGGTGGCGACGAGTGCGTCGGCGTACGCGGCGCGGCGCAGGCCCTGCAACCAGTTCGGGCCGACCTGCGTATCGGCATTGAGCAGCACGACGTCGGCCTGTCCCGCAGCAGCGATGCCGCGGTTCGCGGTGGCGGTGAAGCCGCGGTTGGCCTCGTTGCGCAGCACGCGCACGCGTGGCAGCGATGCGTAGCGCGCGAGCAGCGGCGCGATCGCGGCGTCGTCGCTGGCGTCGTCGATGACGATGAGCTGCGCCTTGCCGACGGTGTGGGCGAGCACGCTGTCGAGGCAGCGCGCGACGAGTCCGGGTGCGTTGAACACGGGCACGACGATGGCGACGTCGGGCGCCGCGGCGTCGGTGCCGAACGGCATCGGCTTCGCGCCGACGGCGATCCAGCGCGGCGACGAAGCACGCGGCGCGGCCACGTCGAAACCGGCGCGGCCGGGCAGCAGGCGCAACGGCGTCGCGGCGAGCGGCGAGCCGTCGCGCGCCGCTCGCGGCATGGCGTCGACGCCGGCGCGGCCGTTCGGCGGGAAGGCGAAGTCGAATCGCGCGACGCCGTCGTCGTCGCAAGCCGCTTCGCTGAAAAAGACGCCATCGAGATCGAGCGCGAGACTTGCCGTGCCGCGCTGCGTGCGCAGCGTCAGCGCCGCGCCGTCCCACTCCGCGGAAAGCAGCGGCGCGATTGGCGAAAAACGCGGCTTGCGGCGCAGGAAGCCGAACATCATGCGGCTCCGCGCAGCGAGCGTTCGTCGCGCGTGTCGAGGATGCCGCGATCCGCGATCGCGGCTTGCAGCGCGCGTTGCGCCGGCGTCATCGCCGTGGCGAACGACGACGGCTTGCGCGCGGACGGTTCGATCCAGTCGAGCACCGCGTCGTCGCCGGGCCACGTCACGCCGTCAATGCCGAGCGCCTGCAGGTCGGCGAGCAGCGCGCGCGCGGCGCGCAGCGGTTCGGCGCACAGCGCGTCGTAGTCCACGAGCAGGCGCGGCCACCCCGTGCTCGCGGCGAACGCGTCGCGCGTGTAGCGCTCCCAGAGCGCGAGCGCGGCGTCGCCGTCCATGCCGTCGCGTGCGGCGAGCGAGGCGGCGACGGCCTGCGCGTCGCGCACGACGTGCACGAACGCGGGTCGCGTCAGTAGCGGCAGCAGTTCGCGCGCGACCAGGCACAGGCGTGGTTCCTTGATCAGCCACGGGCGCCGCGCATCGAATTCGTCGACGAGGGCGCCGATCTCGCGGCGAAACGCGTCGACCGAGTCGGCGGGCGCATGCGTCGGCGGGTGCTTCCAGTCGCCGCCGGCCGCGGCGAGGCGGCGCAGGCAGGCGCCGTGCAGGCGCGCCGATTCGTAGTGGCCTTTCGGATTGTCGGGGCCGACAAGCAGGTCGTCGGCGGGGCCGACGTGCACGCCGAAGCGCGCGAGCAGCCCGGCGACGCTCGACGTACCCGAGCGGTGCATGCCGAGCACGACGATCTGGCCGCTCGGCTTGCGGCCGAGATCGACCGGGCGATGCGGTTTCGGCAACGCGCGTGGCGGCGCGAATGCGGCGAGTTCGGTCACGCGCGCGGCAAGCGCGTCGGCGCTGGCTTCGATGTCGTGCGCGGCGGCGAAGCGCGCGGCGTCGGTTTCGATTTGCGCCGGCGTGGGTTGCCGCGCACGCGTTTCGCGCAATGCCGCGACGAGCGCGTCGAACTCGGGCTCGGCCCACGGCAGGCCCGTGCGCGCGTCCTCGACTCGGCGCGTGGCGACGGCGATGCCGCCGACCGCATTGCGCGCCAATGTCGCGCTGCTGCCGAAGTCGCTCGCCACGAGTTGCAGGCCGCAGGCGAGTGCGTCGGCGGCGAAGGGATCGTAACTTCCGCCGCGGCGTGCGGCGACGTAGGCATCGCCGCTGCGCAGGAACAGCGCGCGCTGGTGCCACGGGTACGTCCAGTCGGCGAGGATGCGGATGCGCGCGTCGCTGCCGCGCCGCGCGGCAAGCGACTGCGCGATCGCGAACGCGTCCGCGCCATTGCGCACATGGATCAGCAGGACAACGCCATCGTCGCCGACGAACGCGGCGCGGAACGCGTCGACCAGAACGTCCGGCGCATCGCGCTCGAAGTCGTCGACGACGGCGAGGAAGGTGAAACGGTCGAGCGGATCGCGCACCGCGGGTACGCGCGGATGGCAGTAGTCGGCGTCGATGCCGACCTGGAGCAACTCGATCGGAGCGCGCATGCCGGCAGCGAGGAAGGCATCGCGCTGGAACACGTCGGGCACGAGGAGCAGGTCGAGTGCGTTCGCGCCATCGATCCACGCGGCCGGCGCGCGCGACCAGTCGCAGAACGCGAGCGCAATGCGGCGCCTTGCTCGCGCCTGCGCGAAGTGCGTGCCGTCGGCGCAGACGATCGCGGCGTCGCCGGGCGACGGCCAGCGCCGGCGCGCGGCGAGATCGAGGCGGAAATCCCGAGCGTCGGCGAGTTCCTCGGCGACCGGCTCGAAGCTCATGCGCAGGCCGCGCGCGTCGAGTCGGCGCACGAGCGCGCTCGCGAGATGCGCGTGCGCGGGCGAGGCGCGCGTGAGGCCTTGCCAGAGCACGTTGCCGCGTTGCTCCTCGCGCAGCCGCGCTTGCCAACGCGCGGCGAATGCGGCGCGGCTCGCGGCCCACAGGCGCTCGCGGAAACCGCCGTCGTCCTGTGTCGAGCCGTGCTGGTCGTGGCGCAGCGTGGCCGCGCCCGCGTTCACTGTCGCGATGCCGGCGTCGGCGGCGCGCAGGCAATAGTCGGTGTCCTCGAAATAGCTGTGGAATATCTCGTCGAGGCCGCCGATGCGATCGAGGCAGTCACGACGGAGATAGGCGAGCGCGAATGCGACATGCTGCACGCGGCGCGTCGTCGTGTATTGCGCGACGTCGCGTTCGAGGTGGCCGGATTCGGTCTGCTGGCCCCACAAGTCGTCGGCCTCGATGAAACCGCCGGCGGAATACAGCAGTGGCGGTTCCTGCGGGCCGAGCTGGCGGCAGCCGACGATGCCGTTTTCCGGGCGCGCGTAGGCTGCGTCGCGCAGGCGTTCGAGCCAGTCGCGCTGCGTGAAGACGAGGTCGTTGTTGAGCAGCACGACGTCGTCGTCGGGTCGCGCGGCGGCGATGCCGGCGTTCATGCCGCGCACGAAGCCGAGGTTGTCGGGCAGCGTGACGGTGCGCACGCGGTCGGTGTAACCGGCGAGCGCCTGCGGCGTTTCGTCCGTGCTGCCGTTGTCGACGACGATGAGATCGGCCGCGAACGGCGTCGTCGCGAGCAGCGAGTCGAGGCAGCGGCGCGTGGTCGGCCACTGGTTCCAGGCGAGCACGATGAGCGCGGCGCCGCGCACGTCAGCTGCCCGCCGCGTTCGCGTGCGTCCAGACCAGCGCGAGCGCGCGGTCGATGTCGTCGACGGCGAAGCCGCCATGGCCGAGCAGGAGCAGCGCCGCCACGTCTGCGGTTTCCTTTGGCGCGGCGCGCAGGCGTGCGATTTCGGTGTCGAGATGCGCGGCGTCGAGCGGCGCATCGGGTTGCGCGGCGACGCGGCCGGCGAGCGCGAGCAGTTCTCGCGGCGTCAGCGAAAGGCGCGATGCGAGCGCGGCGACGCGCGCTTCGTCGAGGCGTGGCGCGTTGTCTTTCACGCCGTCTCCGCAGGATGGTGCAGGTCGCGGTGGTAGGCCGCGAACACCTCGTCGCGCCCGCCTTCGAGCACGCTGCGGCCGTGTTCGATCCACAGCACACGGTCGCAGCGGCGGCGGATCTGTTCCTCGTCGTGGCTGACGAGGACGACGGTGTGGCCTTCCTGCATGCGCTCGCGCAGCGCGGCTCCGGATTTTTCCTGGAATTCGGTATCGCCGACGGACAGGACTTCGTCGATGAGCAGCACGTCGGGTTCGACCTGCATCGCCACCGCGAACGCGAGGCGCATGCCCATGCCGGCGGAGTACGTCGCGATCGGTTGCTCGAAGAAATCGCCGAGCTCGGAGAAATCGCGGATCGCCGGCAGGCGCGTGACGATGTCGCGGCGGCGCAAGCCGAGCAGCAGGCCCGACAGCACCGCGTTGTCGCGTCCCGACAAATGCGGCACGAAGCCGAGCGAGAGCGACATGAGCTGGCAGGAAATGCCGGCGCGACGTACCCGCCCGCGATCCGGCGTGAGGATGCCGGCGAGCACGCGCAGCAGCGTGCTCTTGCCGGCGCCGTTGCGGCCGATCACGCCGAGGCGCTCGCCGCGGCGCAGCTGCAGGTTCACGTCCTCGAGCGCCCAGTAGCGGCCGCCGCCGATGCTGCGCTGCGCGTGGAACGCCACGCCGACGTGCTCGAGTTCGATGACGACGTCGCCCATCTCAGCTCGCCAGTTTCGGGAAACGAGGCGCCAGCGCGCGCACGCTCGCCACGCCGACCGCGCACAGCACGATCGAGATGACGTAGACCTTCCACAGCCCCACCCAGTTCGGCAGCTGGCCGTGCATGAGGATGCCGCGCGCGTCGTCCATGACCACGGCGATGGGGTTGAGCGCCATGAGCCACTGGAGACCCGGTGGCACCTGGTCGAGCGGGAAGATCACCGCCGACAGGAACATCACGACCATGAGCACCTGCTCGATGACGAAGCGCAGGTCCGGAACGAGAGGCACCAGCGCGGAGACGATGAATCCCGCGCCCGCGACGGCGAGGAAGATCGCCAGAAACAGGATCGGCAGCGCCCAGTACGCGGCGTTCGGCGGATAGCCGAGCGACCACAGGATGCCGACGAGCAGGAGGAAGATGAAGAAGAACTTGACCGTGTCCGACAGCATCGCGATGAGCGGGAACACCAGCGGCGGCAGCTGTACCTGACGCACCATCGGCAGGCTCGACCAGATCGCGTAGCCGCCATGCGTGATGCACTGCTTCATCCACTGCCACAGGGTCAGGCCGATGAGCAGGAACGGGATGTAGTCGGGCCCGCCGGTCTTGAGGATGACGTCGAACACGAGCCAGTACGCGCCCATCATCATCGCCGGTTCGAGCACCCACCAGATCAGGCCGAGATAGCTGCGCGCGGCTTCGGCGCGGAGTTCCGCGTAGGTGCTGAACAGGACGAGTTCGATCAGATGGCGGCGCATCGCGAGGCAAACCGGAGGGCGGCCGCGAGGATACCGGAATCGGCGCAAGCGCTGCGCAGCTCAGCGCGCGCAGAGATTGTCGAGTGCGGCCGGAGCGAAAGCGAGGAACAGCAGCAGCGCCGCGAGCAGCGCGCCGACACAAAGTCGCGGTGGCGTGAACGCCAGCGTGCCGTCGTCGCGACGCGGCGCCACGACGCGCGCCAGCACGTCGCCCGAAAGCCCGCACAGGAACGGCAGCATCGGCAGCAGGAAGCGCGCCTTGACGTGGATGAGCGCGAACAACGCGAACTGGTATGCGAAGAACAGCGCGACGACGACGTGCAGCATGCCGATACGCCGTCGCCGGCACGCCAGCCCCAGTGCGGCCAAGGCGAGGATCAAGGCGTGCGCGACGTCGTTGCCGACCGCGAGCAGCCGCGTCACGATCGGTGACGTGCGATAGACCGAAAGATGTCCCGCGCAGGCCGGCCCCGGCAGCTGCGAAACGAGCAGCGTCTTGGCGTTGAACAGGCGGAAATACTGGCGCTCGAGCTGAGCGACGGCGACATTCGCGACGCCCTCGTCGGCGACGTGGCCACGTACCTTGTCGAGATAGACCGCATTGCGCTCGCGCGGCGTCGAGCCGCTGGCCAGGAACGCGGGCAATTCGACGCCGCCCAGGTCGCCGACGTAGTCGCTGCGCCAGCGGTCGGTGAGGCCGACCCAGAGGTTGTAGACCGAACTGTCGGCGATCATCGGCGTGCCGTACGCGCGCCAGCCGTGCAGCAGCGCGGGCGCCGTGACGACGCCGAGCGCGAGCGCGAACGCGGCCGCGCCGCGCCATGCGAACCGGGGCCGCGCGCGTTGCGCGAACACGAGCAGCAGCAGCGGCCAGAACGCCGAAAGCAGGCTCTTTTCGAGCAGGGCGAAGCCGACGCAGACGCCGGCGAGCGCCGCGGAGACGGGCAGTGCCATGCCGTGCGCACCGTCGCGCACGAGCGCCCGTCGCGCCCGCGCAAGCAGGCGCAGCGCTGCCAGCAGCAAGAACAGGTGCGGGATTTCCGGCCACAGCCATTGCGCGTAGCCGGCGGTTTCGGGCGCAAGCAGGAAAAGCGCGGCTGCCCAGTTAGCGGCAGCGACGCTGCCGCCAAGATCGCGCCACAGCCCGCGCAGCAGCGCCGCGCAGCCGACGAGAAGCAGGGTCTGCGCGACCTGCGCGACGAACACGTGCGTGCCGAACACGCCGTACAGCGCGGCAAGCATGAGCGGCTGCAGCGGTGGCCAGATCGAGCTCGGCATCCACGCGCCGCCGGCGAGGATCGCAAACGCGGTGTCCTGGTAGCCCTGTTCGTCGCCAATGAGCGTCTTAGCGCCGTGCGCGTAGTACGCGAACCAGAGCAGCGCCTGGGAGAGCGCGAACAGCGCGACGAAAGCGGCTGCGCCGGCGTGACGGCGCGTCGGCGTGTTCACGGGGTCGCAGCGCGCGTGCACGAAAGCACGGGACCGAACGGCGTGGATCGCCAGCTCCTGCGGGAGCCGGGCGCGCGTCGCGACGGTTCTGGCTGGATCATCCGGTGTCGTCGCTGGCAACGGACCGAAATCGCGCCGTCCCCGTTTGCACGGCGACGGCGCGGCGGCCCATCAACCCTGCGCGGCAGCCGGCGGCGTCTGCGCAGGAGTGGCTTCCGGCTTCGGTGCGGGCGTCGTCGCCGGCGCCGAACCGCGCGCGCGCACCTTGGCCGGTGCGTGGAAGGTCGGCGTGAACTTCTCGTGCGAGCCGCTCGTGGAAATGCCCTCGACGTAGTACCAGTAGTCCTTGCACGGATCGATGGTGTCGTCGCGGTATTCGTACTTGTGCGTCTCGTCGGACGTGCCCGCGCCGAGCACGGGCTCCTTGGTGAGCTTGGTGAACGGTCCCTTCTCGACGTCGCCGCGGAACACGTCGAAGCCGAAATTGTTCTGCTCGCTCGCCGTCGTCCAGCGTGCGGTGTTGGCGACGCGCTGGTCGGCCGGCAAGGCGGACTGGTCGCCGCAATCGCCTTCGGGGACTTCCCTGGCGGGCGCGGCGGCTGCCGGTGCGGGCGTGGCAGCGACCGGCGCGGCGGACTTCGGCGGCGCAGCCGTGGGCTTGGCGTCGGCCGGCGCTTCCGGCGTGGAGGGGGCGCACGCGCACAGCGTGCAGGCAATCAAGGCCGCGAGAACGTGGGTACGCATCTGGAAATCCCCTGTGGGCAGGACTGGACAGCAGTCGCAGCGGACAACGATAGTCGGCCGATGCGCGTCCACGCAACCGCTTTTTCCGCCGCCCTGCGCCGCGCTTGCCCGTTGGCAGCGGGTTTGCTGTTCGCGATATGCGGCGCGCCATCCGCGCAGGCGCTGGAATGGCGCGTCGAAGTGACGCCCGATGGTGAATTGTTTCCGGCGCTCGCCTGGTCGCAGCGCGCCACGGGAGGAGGCGGCGACGGTCTGGTCGCGGTCATGGCGAAGGATGTCCCGGCCGGCGCCACATTGCGGGTGCAGATGCGGACGCCCGGGTTGCATGTGGCGGCAGCCGCCAGCGCGGACAGCGTCGATGGCGCGCTCACGCTGCGCCCGCGGCTGACCTGGGACGCCGCGCAGGTCGCATCGCTGCGCCAGACGCGGGTGCAGCGCCTGCATGTCGAACTCGAGGACGGCGACCGGCATGAAACGCGCGAGCTCGACGTGCGGCTGCATCCCTTGGACGAAGCTGCCTACTTCGTGCGTGACGGCGCCGTGCACATTGACCTGTCGTGGATATTCGCCGGCTATGTCGATCCCTTTTCGCCGGCCATCGATGCGCTGCTCGCCGACGCGCGCCGCCTGGACGCCGGATTCGAGGCGGGTGGTGACGGCGCGGCGCGCCGGCGGTTGCGCGCGGTCTGGCAGGCGCTTGCCGCGCGCGGGGTGCGCTACGACGACACCGATCCCACGCTGGCACGCGGTCCCGTCGTGTGGAGCCAGCGCGTACGCTCGCCAGACGAGGTGCTGCGCGATCGCCGCGCCAATTGCATCGACGGCAGCGTGATGATTGCTTCGGTGCTGGAACGATTCGGCTTGCCTGCGCGCATCGCGCTGGTGCCGGGGCATGCCTTCGTCGGCTATCGCACGCCGGGTTCGGGCACCTCGGACTGGCTCGAAACGACGCTGCTGGGTACGGCCGGTTTCGATGTGGCACTGCGCGCAGGCACCGCGCGCTGGCGCAAGTCGGCGTCGCATTTCGACGGCCGGCACGCGCCCGACTACGCGCTCATCGACGTCGGGACCGCGCGCGCCTATGGCATCATTCCGATCGGCGCCGCGTTGCGCGCTGCCGAAAAATCCCATGGGTCTGCCGCGGTTTCCGCCACGGCCCGCTGATCTGCGCACATCGTGAGCGAGCACAACTCCAAGGAAACCGGCGACGCGCGCATCGAGCGCGCCCGCGCAGAAATCCGCGCGCATGCAGCGACGCTGGGCGAGCGGCCGCTGCTTGCGCGTGCAGCGCCATCGGCGCCGCATGACGAACGCATCGACCGCGCACGCCTCGACTATCGCATCGGCGAGCTCACCGACGCGCACCATGGCGCCTTCGTCGACCAGGCGTTCCTCGCGCTGCTCAAGCGCCTGCCGACGCCGGCGGAAAGTGACGCGCATCTGGCGCTCCTGGCTGCCGGCGCCACCAAGGCCGAAGCGCTCGGCAACCTGCGCTGGTCGTCCGAGGGCCGCAGGGCGGGCGTGCGCGTCGCCGGCCTCGTGCCACGTTACGCGATGGCCAAGCTGCGCCGCGTGCCGCTGCTGGGCTATCTCGTCGACATTCCACTCAACCTTGCCGCATTGCCTGCGCTTGCGCGACATCAGCGCGCCAGCGACGCGATGTTCGCCGCGGGTAACGCGGCGGCGCAGCGCGTGATCCTTGATCTCGTGCAGCGGTTGGGCGAGGCGAACACGCGCTTCATGCACGCGCAGCGGCGCATCGAAGACCTGCACGGCTTCGCGCACGAGATTGACGTCGCGCGTGATGCATTGGCACGCACGCTCGGCGAAGTGGCGGATTCCCTGCGCATGCGCATTGAATCGCTCGAAAGTGCGGGCGCCGAAATTCGCGGGCGTTTCGACGAGCTGGAATTCATCCGCCAGCGTTTTTACGCGATCAACCATTGGACTCATCATCTCGAACAGGCGTTCGCGCGTATCGAGGGTGCGGCCAGGCAGGACGGCGCCGCACGCCGGCGCCGCGCCTTGCAGCTCGCCGACGCCGCAGTCGGCGCGGACGCGGGTCGCGCAGCGCGCAACGCGGCATGGGCGAAGACGTTCCGAGCCGCTACCGCCGACGGCGCACGCGTGTTCGTCTGCGCCAGTGGCATCGATTGGTCGCGCGAGCTGGCGTCGCTCGGTTGCCGCGTCGTCCATGCCGATGCCGATGCCGGCGGCGCCCGCTTGCCGGACGTCGATGTCGAATCGGCCGACGCATTCGATGTATTGCGCCGCTGCGCGGACGCGAGCCTCGAAGGGATCGCGGCGCTGTCGGCGTCGCATCTCGCGCTTGCGCATCCGTTGATGGATTGGCTCGCCGATGCGCACCGGACACTGCGGCCGGGCGCAGCGCTGCTGCTCGCGGACGCGCGCGAGCCGTGCGCGATCGCCGATGGCTTGCTGGCGCGCCTGTCGCTGCCGGCATGCGCACTCGCGCCATGGTCCCCGGCCCTGTTCGCGGCGGCAGGCTTCAGCGACGCGCGTCGCGTCGACGCCGAGGACGGCACCCCGGCCTGGCTGATGCGGCGGTCCGTCGGATGAGGGTCGCGATCCTCGTCGCCGTGCTCGGCGAGCGCGACGCGATCGGCACCGATGCGCGTGAAATGGCGGCCGCGCTGGCGCGGCGCGGCCACGACGCACGCCTGTTCGCGACGTCCGGCGACGGCGCCGAACCGCTCGCGGCGCTCGATGATGTCATTGCCGATCCGCGCGCCGTGCTCGTCTATCACTTCGCGTTCGGCTGGCCGCCCGGCGTCGACGTACTGCGCCGTGCGCGCTGTCGGCGCGTCGTGCGCTACCACAACGTGACGCCGCCGGAATTCTTCGCGCCGTGGTCGGACGAATACGAACGTTCGTGCCGCGCCGGCCGCGACGAGATCGCGACGATCGCCGCGCTCGGTTGCGAGCTATACCTGTGCGACTCGCCGTTCAATGCCGAGGACTTCCTTGCCGCCGGCGTGCCCCGTGAGCGCACGGCCGTACTGCCGCCGTTCAACCGTCTCGACCGTCTGGTCGAGGCGCCGGCCGATTTCGGCCTGCTCGACGGCTGCGGCAGGGGTGCGACCTGGCTCGCAGTCGGCCGGCTCGCGCCGAACAAGGCGCATCTCGATCTCTTCAGCGCTTTCGCCTGCTACCTCGACCGCTGCGAGGCGGACGCGCGCCTGCTCGTCGTCGGCAGCGAGGACGCAAGGCTCGAACGCTACAACGCGGCGCTGCGCGAGCGCGTGCAGACGCTGCGTCTGGAGCCGCACATCCATTGGCTGCGCGATGTCGACGAGGGCGTGCTCAAGGCCGCCTACCTTGTCGCCGATGCGCTTGTTTCCCTGAGCCGACACGAGGGTTTCTGCGTGCCGCTGGCCGAGGCGATGGCGCTCGGCGTGCCTGTCGTGGCGCTCGACGCGGGCGCGCAGGCATGGACGCTCGGCGGTGCCGGCCTGATCTGGGACAACGCCGAGCCGGCGCTGATCGCGGCATCGATCGAGCGGCTGCGCGCCGACGCCGAGCTACGCAGCGAACTGCGCGAGCGCGGCTTCGCACGCGTGGCCGATGCGTTCGCGCCGGCACGCCTCGAACAAGGCCTGGTCAATGCGCTCGAGGCGCTGCCATGAAGCGCGTCGCGGTTGTCGTGCAGCGCTGCGACGAAACGGTCGTCGGCGGATCGGAGGCGCTGGCCTGGCAATACGCGCGGCTGCTCTCGAGCGCGTACGACGTCGAAGTGCTGACTTCCACGGCGTCCGAACACGTGCGATGGGAAAACGCACTGCCGGCCGGCGCGGCGATGCGCGACGGCATCGTCGTGCGGCGTTTTCCCGTCGTGCTCGGCCGTACGCCGTACTGGGATGCGCTGTACCAGCGCATGTGCGGCGAAGCGGCGCTCCTGCGTGCCGGCACCGGCAACTGGCGTGAAGCGCTGCAAGACGAATTCATTCGTTCGCAGGGGCCATATTGTCCGGCGCTGCACGACTGGCTGCGCGCACACGACTACGCGGCCGTGCTGTTTTGCACCTACCTGTATCCAACGACTTATTTCGGCATCCGCGCGATTGCGCCGCAACGCGCGATCCTCGTGCCGACGCTGCACGACGAGACGCCTGCCCACCTCCCCGTGTTCCGCGAGTTGTATGCACGTTATCCGCATCGCATCTGGCTGACGGAAGCGGAACGGCGCGCGGCGCAGGCGGTATGGGGGTATTGCGGCGGCGAGACGATCGGCATGGCCGTCGAGCAATTGGCCACCGAACCGCCGGAAATTGGAGACGCGCCATATTTCCTGTATTGCGGCCGCATTGAAGCGGGCAAGGGTTGCGACGAGTTGCTGCGCGCATTCGAACGATTGCCCAATCGAACCGGCATCCGGTTCGTGTTCACCGGCACGGATGTCATCGGATTGCCGAAGTCGCGCGACATCGAGTTCCTCGGCTTCGTCGACGACGCGCGCAAGCGCGCGCTGATGGCGGGCGCGCTCGCCTTCGTGCTGCCTTCGCGCTACGAGAGTTTCAGCATCGTGACGCTCGAAGCGATGGCGCAGCGCACGCCCGTGCTCGTCAACGGCGACTGCGAAGTCATGCGCGACCACATCGAACAGTCCGGCGGTGGCCTCGCGTACCGCGGCATCGACGACCTCGTCGCCAAGCTCGAACACTTGCGCGCGCTGCCTGCGCCCGAACGCGAGCGCATCGGCATCGCCGGCCGCAACTACGTGCTCGCTCGTTACGGCGAGGAGGCGATACGGCAGCGCCTCGTCGAATACATTGGCCGAGTCATCGAAAAAGCGGAGCATTGATTCGATGCCGAGGCTCTACATCGACCTCACCACGAGCGTGCGCTGGCGTCGACCGCCGGTCGGCATCGTGCGCGTCGAACGCGAGTTCGCGCGCCATTGTCTCGCGCACGAACCGGGCACGGTGTTTTGCGAAATCGATGCCGCAGGTGCCTACCGCGCGATCGCGCCGGAGCGGGTGCGTGCGGTGCTCGATGACGCCTGGTGCCGCAACGAACCTGCCGTTGCGGCGGGCGCCAACCCGGCCGCGCATCCCGCGATGCCGCGCACTCGCATGCAGCGCACATTCGACTGGGCTGCAGCGTGGGCGCCGAAGGTCGTACCGGCCGCGGTCTATCCGCTGCTGCGCGATCTCGGTCGCGTGTTCGTCGATCATCATGGCGCCTGGTTGCGACATCGCGAAACCAGGCGCGCCATGCAGGCCCAGGCGAAGGCCGCGACGCCGCCGCCCGAGCCAATCGCCGCGTGCGACGACGCCGTGATCGAGCCGACGAGCGAAGACCTGTTCTTCTCGGTCGGCCTGCAATGGCACCATGGCGCAATCCACGCCTGGAACCTCAGGCAAAGCACCGGCGTGCGCGTCGTCGAGTTCTGCCACGACACGATTCCGATCGACCATCCCGAGCATGCCGGCAGTTCGAAGCAGCCGTTCGCCGACTACTTCGTCTGCCTTGGCCACACGGCGCACCTGATCGCGACCAATTCGGACAGTTCGCGCCACGACCTTGCCGCGTTCTACGAGCGCGTCGGCATGCTGCGCAAGCCACCCTTGCGCACGGTGCGGCTCGCTTCGCCGAACGTGCTCGAACCCGTGGCACCGGATGCGCTCGCCGAAGACGAGCGCGCCGTGATCGCCCGCCTCGCGCGGAGCGGCGACTACGTGCTCTATGTGAGCTCGTTTGAGGTGCGCAAGAACCATCGCTTGCTGCTCGCGCTGTGGAAGGAACTGCATCGCGAGCGCGGCGAAGCCTGCCCGATGCTCGTCCTCGTCGGCATGTTCGGCTGGGGCGTCAACGACCTGTGGAACGAGATGCAGGCGAGCGAAGTCTGGGCCGCGGGCAAGATCGTGCTGCTGCAGCATGTTTCCGACGCGCTGCTCGCGCACCTGTATCGCGGCTGCGCGTTCACGGTATTCCCCTCGCTGTACGAAGGCTGGGGTCTGGCAGCGAACGAAAGTCTCGCCTACGGCAAGCTCGCGATCGTCTCCGACGCACCTGCATTGCAGGAGGCGACACAGGGCCTGTGTCCGGCGATCCACCCGCTCGACTATCCGAACTGGCGCGCGAGCGTGACGCGCCATCTCGACGATGCGCAGGCGCGGCAAGACGCCGAAGCGCGCATTCGCGCCGAATACCGCCCGCGTACCTGGACCGATTTCTCGGTCGAACTGCTTGCCGCGGCGCGGAGTACGCCATGACGCGCGTCGTTCAGCTCACCACCTATCCGCTCAAGGCGCCACGCCACGGCGGCCAGTTGCGCTGTGCGGCAATCCGCGAGCGTTATCGCGAAAGCGGATTCGAGGTGACCGCGATCGCGGTGATGCACGAGGACGCGTATCGAACCGAGCGCGAGACCGACGACATCGCGCTGCCGGCGAGAGCGGCGGTGTGGCGCAGCGGTCTCGAGCGATTCTCCGACCTGCACAGCGGCGACTGCCTCGCCTCGGACGAAGCCGCCTATGCGCGTTTCGTGCAGGCGCTCGATCGACTCCAGCCGCAGGTCATCACGTTCGAGCAACCCTGGTTGTTTCCGGCCGTGCGGCGCTGGCTCGGCGAACGCGCGCGCCGCGGGGCTCCGCAACCGCGCCTGGTCTATTCGTCTCAGAACATCGAATGGAAACTCAAGGGCGACGAGATGCCGTCGGACCTGTCCGGCAGCGTGGCCTATCTCGATGAAATCCGGCGCGTCGAGGCACTCGAGCGCGCGGTCGTGCGTGCGAGCGACCTCGTCGTCGCGTGCACCGACGAAGAGCTGGCCGAACTGCGAAACATGGCAGACGACGACAATGCGCAGCGACGTTTCGTCGTCGCGCGCAATGCGATCGCGCCGTTTTCGGCGACGCCGGCGCAGATCGACGCGGTCAAGCGCAAGCACGGAATCGACCGCTATCCGCTGTTCGTCGGCAGCGCGCATCCGCCGAATGCGGACGGCTTCTGGAGCATGCTCGCGCCGTCGCTCGCGTTCCTGCGCCCCGGCGAGCGCATCGTCGTCGCCGGCGGTGTTGGCCACATCCTGCGCCAGCATCCTGCGTACGCGGCTTGGAGCGGCATCAACGAATCACGGCTCGCCATCCTGGGCGAGGTCGACCGCGGCGAGCTCGACGCCCTGCTGCTCGGCGCGGCAGTGATCTTGTTGCCGATCACGACGGGGCGCGGTTCCAACCTCAAGACCGCCGAGGCGATCTACAGCGGTCGGCCGACGCTGGCGACGCCGCACGCGTTGCGCGGCTATGGCGACGCCAGTCTCTGGCCGATGCTAGACGTCGTTTCGGATGCCGAGGAATTCCGTCGCCGTTTGCGCGGATTGCTCGATGAGTCGACCGGCAACGTATCGGAATCGCAATCGACGCGTCGCGACGACATCACCTGGACACGGACGCTGCAACCGCTGGCGGAGGCCATGCGCGACTTGGCGACCTGAACGTCGTTGTCGCGCGGCGAAACGCGGACTCGATCGCGACAGGGTATTTCGCGCGACTCTGCCGGTCGCGCTCAGCGCGGTGCCAGCGTCACGGAGAACCGCGCCCCGCCGAGCGTCGTCGAACGATCGACATGCAATTCGCCGCGGTAGGCCTTGATGATGTCCTGCACGATCGACAGGCCGATGCCATGGCCTTGCACGCGCTCGTCGCCGCGCACGCCGCGCTGCAGAAGGTGATCGACTTTTTCCTCGGGAATGCCGGGGCCGTCGTCCTCGACGATGAAGGACAGGCCGGCGCGACGGTTGCCGCCGAGTGGTTGCGCGGTGAACACGACGCGGCGCTTCGCCCATTTGAACGCGTTTTCGAGCAGGTTGCCGAACAGTTCCATGAGGTCGCCCTGGTCGCCGTGGAAGCGCGCGGCGGGATCGATCTCGAATTCGCAGAGCACGCCCTTGTTCGCGTACACCTTCTCGAGGCTGCGCACGATTTCCTCGGCATAGGGCGTGATCGGCAGCGGCGCGGCAAAGGTCTGGTGGCCGGATGTCGCCGCGCGCGAGAGCTGGTAGGCGACGATCTCGTCCATGCGCCCGACCTGTTCGAGCACGGTCCATCGCAGCGTCTTTGCGTCCACTTCCGTTTCGAGCTGGCTGCGCATGACGGCGAGCGGTGTCTTCAGGCTGTGGGCGAGGTCGGCCAGCGTGTTGCGATAGCGCTGGACGCGTTCGCGCTCGCCTTCGACGAAGTTGTCGATACTCGAGGTGAGGCCGGCAAGCTCGACCGGATAGTCGCCGCCGAGTCGTTCCTGTGCTCCGTGTTCGACCTGGTTGAGATCAATCGCGACGCGACGCAGCGGCGCCAGGCTCCAGCGTTGCACGGCGAACAGCAGCGCCAGGAGCGCCGCGCCGAGCGCGCCGAGCCAAGTCAGCAGCGTGCGCCGGAAAGCCAGGCTCTGCTCGTTCAGGGTAGTGGTGTCTTCGGCAACGTAGAACGTCAGGTGCAGTTCGTCCTTGCCTTCGATGTTCCAGTCCACGCCTTGGCCGAGCACGAACAGCTTGCCGGACGTGGTCTGCACGGGCCCGCCGAAATGCACTTCGCCGCGATCGAGCGGCGCGGCGAACGGCAGCTCGCGGCCGGTTGCCGACGGCGAACGCCATTCGTGCGCGTTGGAGCCGGCAATCTTCTGGCCAAGGATCGCCGCATAGAGGCCACTCGCGCCGGGACGGTCGAAGCGGGGATCGGGGCCAACCTCCGGCGGAATCAACGCGCCGCCGCGCGTGGTATCGGCAGCGGCAAGGTAGGCGTACATGTAGCTCTGCAGGCGCTCGCGCAGCGCACTTTGCGCAGCGCTGTAAAACGCATTGTCGAGCGCGAAGAAGGCAAGCGCGAGGAATGCCGCGAGCACCACGCTCGCCGCAGCGAGCGAGCGGGCCTGCAGCGACAGCGGATGCGCCACGCGCTCGGGCTCCGGTCAGGCGCTCGCGGCGTGATCGTCGTTTTCGTCAGGCGAATCGCTGCGCTCGAGCGCGAAACGGTAGCCGCGTCCACGCACGGTTTCGATCGGCTTGATCGCGTTGTCCGGATCGAGCTTGCGACGCAGGCGGCCGATGAAGACTTCGAGCACGTTGGAGTCGCGGTCGAAATCCTGCTGGTAGATGTGCTCGGTGAGATCGGCCTTGGAAACGAGTTCCCCGGCGTGCAGCATGAGGTATTCGAGCACCTTGTACTCGTAGCTGGTCAGGTCGACGTTGCTGCCGTTGACACTGACGGTCTGCGCGGTGGTGTCGAGCACGACGGGGCCGCATTCGAGCGTCGGCCTCGACCAGCCGCTGGCGCGGCGCACGAGCGCATTGAGGCGCGCGAGCAGTTCTTCCACATGGAATGGCTTGACGAGGTAGTCGTCGGCACCGTTCTTGAGACCCTGCACCTTGTCCTGCCACGACGAGCGCGCCGTGAGGATCAGGATCGGATAGCTCTGCCCGGCTTCGCGCAGTTGCTTGACCAGATCCATGCCCGACAGCTTGGGCAGGCCGAGGTCGATGATGGCGACGTCGAACGGCACCTCGCGGCCGAGATACAGGCCTTCCTCGCCGTCACCTGCGGAATCGACGGCAAAGCCGTCACGCTTCAGGCGCGCCGCCAGCGTTTCGCGCAACGGAGCTTCGTCTTCAACGAGCAGTACACGCATGGGTCATCCTCTTCACTGATCCGCCGGTACCTGGACGATGCGCACCTGGCCTTCGGACGTCAATATCTTGATGCGGTAGATCTTGCGTTTGCCCAGCCGCAGCGTTTGCGCGGAAAGTACCTTGCCGGGGGTATCGTGCTGCGCCTTGACGATCGCTTCCTGCACGGAAATCTCGCGCGCCACGACCGACGCCGACAGGCTCGCTGCGGAAAACGCCAATCCGCATCGCAACAACATCTTCCGCATGTCTTGTTTCCGATTCTCCACGATCCGACCGCGGCTGCGCGTTCGACAACCCAGTCTCGGCATGACGCTTTGAATTGGTGCTGAACCTCGACGTACCCGCAACATCAGCGCGCGCTCGGCTTGCCGCCGCCATGGCGGAAACACGAGGCCAGATGATCGTCGACCATGCCGGTCGCCTGCATCAGGGCATAGCAGATCGTGGTGCCGACGAAGCGGAATCCGCGCTTCTTCAGTGCCTTGCTCATGCGGTCTGATATGTCAGTCGTCGCCGGCACATCGGCACTCGCGCGCCAGCCGTTGATGATCGGGGCCCCATCCACGAACGACCACAAATATGCATCGAGCGAGCCGAATTCGTCGATCGCGGCGAGCGCCGCGCGCGCGTTGTCGCGCACAGAAGTGATCTTGAGACGGTTGCGGATCAAGCCGGAATCGGCCAGCAATTCTTCGATGCGCGCGTCACCGAGCTTCGCGCATCGGACGATGTCGAAATCGTGGAACGCGCGGCGGTAGTTGTCGCGCTTGTCGAGCACGGTGCGCCACGACAGTCCCGCCTGCGCGCCTTCGAGGCAGAGGAATTCGAACAGCGCGCGGTCGTCGTGCAGCGGCACGCCCCATTCGCGGTCGTGGTAGTCGCGCATCGCGTCGTTCGCGCCCATGGCCCAAGGGCAGCGGATGGGTTCGTGCATCGTCGTTTCCTCGTTCGCCGCTATGATACGCAACCCCCGCGCAAGCCTTGTTCCGATGACTTCTTCCGCCGCGCCGCGCCGCCAGGCGCTGATCGCGCTCGTCGCGCTCAGCCTGATCTGGAGCTACAACTGGATCGTGATGAAACAGGCGCTCGCCTACGCGGGGCCGATCACGTTCTCGGCGCTGCGTTACGGTTTCGGTTGCATCGCGCTGTTCGCCTTGCTCGTCGCCCGCCGCGAATCGCTGCGCCCGCCGCCATTGTTGCCGACCCTATGCATTGGCGTCGCGCAGACGACGGGCTTCCAGCTGCTCGTGCAGGCGGCATTGCTCGCTGGCGGCGCGGGACGAACCGCGTTGCTTGCCTACACGATGCCGTTCTGGGTCGTTCTGCTGGGTTGGCTCGCCTTCGGCGAGCAACCGACGCGCCAGCTCTGGTACGGACTTGCCGTCGCCGCCGCAGGCTTGCTGCTCGTGCTCGAACCTTGGCACCCGGTTGGCAATGCGGCAAGCACGGCGATGGCACTTGCCGGCGGCTTCGCCTGGGCCGTCGGCGTCGTGCTGTCGAAGCGCCTGTTCCAGCGCAGTGGCGTCGGCGCGCTGTCGCTGACCGCGTGGCAGATGCTGTTCGGCACGCTCGCGATCATCGCGATCGCCTGTTTCGTTCCGGAAAAGCCGGTCGCGTGGACGCCTCCGTTCATCGCCGCGCTCGTCTACAACGTGCTGCTCGCCTCGGGCACGGCATGGGCGTTGTGGTCGTTCGTCGTCGCGCGACTGCCGGCGAGCGTCGCCGGCCTGTCGACGCTGGCAATTCCCGTACTCGGCATCGCATTCGCGTGGGCGCTGCTCGGCGAACGACCGGGCGCGTGGGAAAGCATCGGCGCCGCGCTCATCATCGGGGCACTTGCGCTCGTCAACCTGCGCCGCGCGCGTTGAGGCTCAGCGCAGTCCGCGAGCCATCATCACGGCGGCGAGCGGAATCAGCGCGATCAGGTGCAGTTCGACCATGACCAGCCGCCGCACGCGCGTGGCTTCATGCGGCGCGATGCGGAACGCCGCATCGGCGTGCCAGGCACGGCGCCAGCGCAGGAACGCGAGCGTGGGCGCGATCGAGACGAGGCCGACGGCGACGAACAGCGCGACCTTCACGTGGAATACCGGATTGTGCAGGTAGAACGCCGCGCCTTTCGCGCCGCAGGACACGCGCAGCCCGCCGGTGACGAGCACTGCGATCGCGGCCAACCCGAAACCGAGGTCGGCGTTGGCGAGGCGTTTGAAATCAAGCGCGTCGATATCTCCGCGCAGCAGCGTCCATTCCTTTGCGAGGAACCAGATCAGCGTGAAGATCGCGGCGAAATGCAGGTAGGCGAGGATCGCGTCGAGCCACATGGTCAATCCAACCTTTCGAAGTAGTCGTCCAGGTCGACGTTGCCGCCGCTGAGCACGATGCCGACGCGGCGGCCGGCGAAGCAATCGCGCTGCGCGAGGACGGCAGCGAGCGCGATCGCCGACGACGGTTCGACGACGATCTTGAGCCGCGTCCAGAGCAGGCGCATCGCCGCGAGCGTGTCGCGGTCGGACACGGTGGCCACCTGTACGCGATGGGCGCGCAGCAGGTCGAAATTGATCGCGCCGAGCAGGCCGCGCAGGCCGTCGCAAATTGTGTCCGGCGCAAGGTCGGTGACGCGCGAGCCGCTGCGCAGTGATCGCGCGGCATCGTCCGCGCCTTCGGGTTCGGCGCCGTGGATTTCGATGCGTGGATCGACGCCGTGCGCGGCGATCGCGCTGCCGCTGGCGAGCCCGCCACCGCCGACCGGCGTGACGATCGCGTCGAGCGTGCCGACCTCGCGCAGCAGTTCGAGCGTGGCCGTGCCCTGGCCGGCGATGACGCGCGGATCGGCGTAGGGATGCACGAGCGTCGCGCCGGTTTGCGCGCGCACGGCGTCCGCCATCGCCTCGCGCGCCGCGATCGTCGGCGCGCAGCGGTGCAGCGTCGCGCCGCTGGCCTGGATGGCCGCGAGCTTGGCGGCGACCGCGCCTTCGGGCACGACGACGTGGGCGGGAATGCCGCGCGTCTTCGCCGCCAGCGCAAGCGCCGCGCCGTGGTTGCCCGAGGAATGCGTGACCACGCCGCGTACGGCGGTGTCGTCGTCGAGCGACCACACCGCATTGCACGCGCCGCGGAACTTGAATGCGCCGGCGCGCTGGAAGTTTTCGCATTTGAAGAACAGCTCCGCGCCGGCGAGCGCGTCGAGCGAGCGCGAGCGCAGCACGGGCGTGACGTGCGCGTGGGGCGCGATGCGCGCCGCGGCCGCTTCGACGGCAGCGAAGTCGGGTAGCGTTTGCGAGGTCGATGGCATGGGTCGAGGCGCGACGGACGACGCACGCACGATACCCGCGATCGACGCGCGCGGGCCAGTCGATGTTGCGCCCGATGCGGCTTTCCGCGGAAAGGCCGGGTCCGGCATCGAAGGAATTGGCGATGCGTCGCGCTTCCCGCTAGGGTGTCGCGCCTTCCCTCGCCACCCCGTTTCCGATGAACAACGCCACCGGTGCCAAGCCGACTGTCTACCTGCGCGACCATCGCGCGCCCGCATGGCGCATCGACGCGGTCGAACTCCAGTTCGATCTCGATCCCGTCGCGACGACCGTCGCGTGCCGCCTCACGCTCGAGCAACGCGAAGCCGATGCGCCACTGCGGCTCGATGCCGAGGAACTCGACCTGCTCGACGTGTGCGTCGACGGTCGCGTGCTCGATGCTTCGGAGTACGCATTCGAAGCGCAATCGCTGACGATTCCCGGTCTGCGCGGCCGCGTCGTCGTCGAAACGCGTGTGCGCATCGCGCCGGAGCGCAACACGTCGCTGCAGGGCCTCTACGCGAGCGGGCCTGCGGATCGACGCTTCCTGCTCACGCAATGCGAGGCCGAAGGTTTTCGTCGCATCACGCCGTTTCTCGACCGGCCGGACGTGCTCGCGCGCTACACGGTCACGTTGCGCGCCGATCGCGAACGTTTTCCGCTCCTGCTCGCCAACGGCAACCTCGTCGAGGCCAGCGAGCTCGATGGCGGCCGCCACTTCGCGCGCTTCGTCGATCCGCACCCGAAGCCGAGCTACCTGTTCGCGCTCGTCGCCGGCACGCTCGAATGCATCGAGGACGAATTCGTTACCGCCGAAGGTCGCCACGTGCGCCTCGTCATCCACGCCGAAGGCGATGCGATCGGCCGTTGCGGCTGGGCGATGCAATGCCTGAAGTCCTCCATGCGCTGGGACGAGGAACGCTTCGGCCGCTGCTACGACCTCGACATGTTCCATATCGTCGCCACGCACGATTTCGCGATGGGCGCGATGGAGAACAAGGGCCTCAACATCTTCAACGCGAAATACCTGCTCGCCGACGCCGACAGCGCGACCGACGACGATTTCCGCCACGTGCTCGCCGTGGTTGGCCACGAGTATTTCCACAACTGGAGCGGCAACCGCGTCACCTGCCGCGACTGGTTCCAGCTCTCGCTCAAGGAAGGCCTCACCGTCTACCGCGAGCAGGAATTCGAATCCGACGTCGCCTCGCGCACGCTGCGCCGCATCGAGGACGTGCGCATGCTGTGGCGCGCGCAGTTTTCCGAGGACGGCGGCCCGCTCGCGCACCCGGTGCGGCCCGACCGCTACAGCGAGATCAACAATTTCTACACCGCGACCATCTACGAGAAGGGCGCGGAGATCGTGCGCATGCTCGCCACGCAACTCGGCCGCGACGGGTTCCGGCGCGGACTCGATGCGTATTTCGAGCGCCACGATGGCGGCGCGGTCACGATCGAGGATTTCCTCGCAGCACTCGGCGACGCGAACGGCGTCGACCTGTCACCGTGGCTCGCCTGGTACGCGCAGGCCGGTACGCCCGAACTGCATGCGGTTGGTCGCTACGACGCGACAAGCCGCAGCTACGAACTCGTGTTGCGCCAACGCACCGCGCCGACGCCGAACCAGCCCGACAAACAGGCGTTGCCGATCCCGGTCGCGCTGGCGCTGATCGGCGAAGACGGAACGCCGTTGCCGCTGCGCCTCGACGGCGAAGCGGCCGCGCCCGGCGTCGAGCGCGTCATCCTGTTCGATCGCGACGAAGCGACGTTGCGTTTCACCGACGTGCCGCACGAGCCAACCGCCTCGCTGTTGCGCGGCTACTCCGCTCCGGTGCGCCTGCGCCAGCAGGCGACGCTCGCACAGCGGCTCGTGCAGACACGCCATGATTCCGACGGCTTCAACCGCTGGTTCGCCGCGGACACGGTCGCGCGCGAACTGTTCGCGCAGGCGCTCGCCGACGGTGCACCCGACGCCGATGCGCTGGCGGCGTGGGCGGATGCGCTCGACGCGGCGTTGCGTGACCGCGACCTCGATCCCGCGCTCATCGCCGAAATGCTCACGCTCGCCGACGCGCATTCGCTCACCGACGATCGCGGCGACATCGACCCGGAGTCGGTCCATGCCGCGCGCGCTGCGATCGAAACCGGACTCGCGCGCCGCCTTGCCGCTTCGTTGCTCGCGCGTTATCGCGAACTCTCCAGCGACGCGGCGACGCGCGGCGATGGCGTCACCGCGGCCGCGCGCAGGCGCCTGCGCAACGTCTGCCTTGCCGCGCTTGCGCGTGCGGACGCGACGCATCGCGGGCTCGCCGAGGCGCACTACGCGAAGGCAGACAACCTCACCGACCGCCTCGCCGCGCTCGGCGCGTTGGTCGGCCTCGGCGATGCCGACGACGCGCTGGCGCGATTCGCTCAACGCCACGCGCACGACGCGCTCGTGCTCGACAAGTGGTTTTCGCTGCAGGCCACACACGCGCATCCGCAGACGCTCGGACGCGTGATCGAGCTGACTTCGCATCCCGCGTTCCGCTGGAGCAATCCCAACAACGTCTACGCGCTCGTCGGCGCGTTCGCGATGCGCAACCAGCGCGCATTCCATCGCGCCGACGGAGCCGGTTACCGCTTCGCCGGCGACGCGATCGCGCGCGTCGACGCACTCACGCCGCAGGTGTCGGCGCGCCTTGCGACCGCGTTCGGCGCGTGGCGCCGCTACGAACCCGCGCGTCGCGCGCTCATGCAGGGCGAGCTCGAACGTTTGCGTACGCATGCGACGCTGTCGCCCGATCTGGCCGACATTGTCGGGCGCTTGCTGGGTTGAAGTATTGTGCGCAGCGGGATTGGTCATGCAGGGTGAACAACTTGACGTCCCGCGTTTCTGCCGAATTTCCGGATTGGAAGTCGTCGAAATTCTGATTGCGGCGAGCCTGAAACGAACATCAAATCCACATCAACGCATACAGGGGGAATTCCATGCTTATCAACTTCGTTCGCCGCATGGCGCTGGGTTGCGTCGTGCTCGTTTCCGGGTGCGCTCTTACGACCGAGAGAATCGATCTCAACTATACGCCGCAGATTGCGCCGCAAATCATTCCGGGGGCGGATGAGATCGCGGTAGCGGTCCAAGTCATTGACGACCGCCAAGACAAAACTAAGGTCAGTTCCAAGAAAAATGGCTACGGGATGGAAATGGCTCCGATCATTGCCAATGAGGATGTTTCGGTCACCGTTCGGAAGGCCATCGAAACGGAACTGCGCAATCGCGGCTTTAAGTTGGAAGACGCTGCTGCGATCGTTCGGGTTGTTGCCGACATCACGCGCTTTTACAATGACCACAAAACGGGATTTTTCTCCGGGGACGCGATCGCCGATCTCAATATGTCGGTGAATGTAAAACCCAAAAATGGTGCGGCCCTTTACGATCGACAGATCGTTGCCCAAGGTATTGAAGCCAATACTCAACTTGCGACTGGAAACAATGCGCGTATTGCCCTCGACAAGGCACTTCAGGATGGCATGGCAAAGCTGTTCGGAGACACTGACTTCGTCGCGGCTCTTAAGAAGGCGGCGAAGAATTGAGAGCAGGAATGATTCGTTGAGGAAGATTGCTTATGGCGGTTGCCTTCTCGTGTTGAAGCAGCGATCAGGAGCGACCGCAACAGCGAAACCGCAAAAAAAAGGCCGCGCAGTGCGCGGCCCTTTCCCCTGTTCCACGGTGAAATCGTTGCCGGTCAGGCAGGCAGCCGGCTGAGGGCTTCCTGGATACGGGCATAGCGGGATTCGAGTGCATTGACCGTATCGGTCTGCACGGCTGTCGCATCGCTGCGCACGGTGTCGAGAACCATTTCCAGTCGGCCCAGCTCGACCATGAGCTCGTAGCGCTGGAACAGCGGTGTGGGAATGACGTTGGCGTTCGCGTGCATTGTTCGGTTCCTCGCATCTGCCGATCCCCGGCACGGAGAGCCAAGCAATCACCGTGCCAATCGTGGATGAAATCGGACCCGACGGCGAAATGGTGAAGAATCGTCGCAATCTGACGTTGGCCGGCCATCCAACCCAACGATGCGGCCGATCGCGACTACAATCACAATCCGCGGCGTGCGAGTAGGTTAAGTTCTACGCTCGGGAAATAAGACTTCGTCGGCGTGCAACGGCGCCGACGCCTTTCACTGGCGCCCGGCACACGGTCCTCTTGGATTCCCCCTGTTCCTACGACCGTCGGGCGCCAGCCTTCTTTGCTGTTGCCTTCCTTTTCGGACGCCGCTGCGACCCGAGTTCCAGCATGTTCGGACGTCTTGAGCGTCCTGCGTTCGAATGGTCCGAAAGTGGCCTTTCCCGACCATGCTTCTCGACAAAAGCGCGTCTTTCCAGCGGTCCGGAGGCCTTCGATCAAAGGAATGCAGCGGCGCGGCCCTTGACGCGCCGCTTTCAATGCGCGCCATCCATCGGTCCGGGAAACTGCGATCGGCCGTCGAAGCCTTGCTTCACTTGAGAAGTGCGGCCAAGGATGGCCGCGGTTGGACGATCCCGGAGTCACAACATACAGGCTCAAACCCGGTCGACCCGACGACAGCGATCCAGGACGGATCGCAAAAACAGAAGGTGCTCCCACCGACGCAAGCCGGCCCCTGAATTCCGGCGGCAGCGTGCTCGCAAACGCCGTGCGTCGGTGGGAGTGTGTATGTACGCCAGCAGAAAGCGTGCCAACGCCGGCCCTGCGCATTGCTAGAATGCGCGCCAGCGGCCGCCGTGGGGCCGATCGGACGAGCGGGATGAATCCATTCGACGTCATCGTCGTCGGCGGGGGCCATGCCGGCACCGAAGCCGCGCTGGCCAGCGCGCGTGCGGGCGCGCGCACGTTGCTGCTCACGCACAACATCGAAACGATCGGCCAGATGAGCTGCAATCCGGCCATTGGCGGCATCGGCAAGGGCCATCTCGTCAGGGAGATCGACGCGCTCGGCGGCGCCATGGCCTGGGCGGCGGATCGCGCCGGCATTCAATGGCGCACGCTCAACGCCTCTAAGGGTCCGGCGGTGCGCGCGACGCGCTGCCAGGCCGATCGCGTTTTGTACAAAGCGGCCATCCGGCGTCGCGTCGAGACACAGCCCGGCCTTGCGCTGTTCCAGCAGCCGGTCGACGCGCTCATCGTCGAAGGCGGCCGCGCAGTCGGCGTCGTCACCCAGTCGGGCCTGTCATTGCGCGCCGCCACGGTCGTGCTCACCGCGGGCACCTTCCTCGCCGGCAAGATCCACGTCGGCATGACCCAGCAGCCGGGCGGCCGCGCCGGCGATGCGCCCGCGCAACGTCTGGCCGAAACCCTGCGCGAACTCGACCTGCCCGTCGGCCGGCTCAAGACCGGCACGCCGCCGCGCATCGATGGCCGCACGATCGACTGGACGCAACTCGACGAGCAGCCTGGCGACGATCCCGCGCCGGTGTTCTCGTTCCTTGGTTCGATCGCCGACCATCCGCGCCAGGTCAGCTGCTGGATCACCCATACCAGCGAGCGCACGCACGAGATCATCCGCGGCGCACTCGACCGCTCGCCGCTGTACGGTGGCGTCATCGAGGGCGTCGGCCCGCGTTATTGCCCATCGATCGAGGACAAGGTCGTGCGCTTCGCCGACAAGGCCTCGCACCAGATCTTCATCGAGCCGGAAGGCCTCGACACGCACGAGATCTATCCGAACGGCATCTCGACCTCGTTGCCGTTCGAGGTGCAGGTCGAACTCGTGCACTCGATCCGCGGCCTCGAAAACGCGCACATCACGCGGCCCGGCTATGCGATCGAATACGACTATTTCGATCCGCGCGGCCTCAAGGCCTCACTGGAGACGAAGGCCATTGAAGGCCTGTATTTCGCCGGCCAGATCAACGGCACGACGGGTTACGAAGAAGCCGCCGCGCAAGGCCTGATCGCCGGCCTCAACGCCGCGCGCGCGACGCAGGGTCGCGAGCCGTGGACGCCGCGCCGCGACGAGGCCTACATCGGCGTGCTCGTCGACGACCTCGTCACCAACGGCACCAGCGAGCCGTACCGCATGTTCACCTCGCGTGCCGAGTATCGCCTGCAGCTGCGCGAGGACAACGCGGACCTGCGCCTGACCGAGCGCGGCTTCGCGCTCGGCTGCGTCGAGCCGGAACGCGTCGACGCGCTGCGCCGCAAGCGCGAGGCGATCGAACGCGAGGAAGCGCGCCTCGCCGCATTGTGGGCCTCGCCCGCGAACGCGCTCGGCCAGTCGCTCGAAACGCAACTCGGCATCGCCGTATCGCGCGAGACCAATGCGCGCGACCTGCTGCGCCGGCCCGGCGTCGCGTATCGCGAGCTCGTCGGCGTCGACGGTTTCGGGCCGGGCGTCGACGACGGCGCGGTCGCCGAACAGGTCGAAGTCGGCATCAAGTACGCCGGCTATCTCGAACGCCAGAATGAGGAGATCGCGCGCAACCGCCGCCACGACGACACCGCGATCCCGACCGCCTTCGACTTCGAGCGCGTGCGCGGGCTGTCCGCCGAAGTGCTGGCGAAGCTCAAGGCGACGCGACCACAGACCGTCGGCGAGGCGCGACGCATTTCCGGCGTGACGCCCGCGGCGGTGTCGCTGCTGCTCGTGCACCTGCGCCGTGGCGACCGCCACGTCGCCTGACCTGCGAAAAGGACGATCGCGCCATGCGCATCCTCGTGGTCGAAGACGACGCCCTGGTCGCCGATGCGATCCGGCGCGGACTCGAAAAGGCCGGTTATGCAGCCGATCGCGTCGAGTCGGCGGAGCAGGCCACGACTGCGCTCGATGCGGAGTCGTTCGATCTCGCCGTCGTCGACATCGGCCTGCCCGGCGCCGACGGGCTCGCGCTGTTGCAGCGCATGCGCCGCGGCGGCGTCGCGTTGCCCGTGCTCATCCTCACCGCGCGCGATGGCCTTGCCGATCGCGTCAGCGCGCTCGATCTCGGCGCCGACGACTATCTGGTCAAGCCGTTCGCGTTGCCGGAACTCGTCGCGCGCTGTCGCGCGCTGATCCGGCGCAGCCGTTCCTCGACGAGCGCGCAGCTCGCGATCGGCGACCTCATGCTGGATTTCAGCGCCCGCCGCGTCGAAGCGGCAGGCAAGGAAGTAAGCCTGACTCGCCGCGAATGGGCGGTGCTCGAATGCCTCGCGCTCAACGTCGGCCGCGTCGTCGCCAAGGACAAGCTGCTGCAGGCGATCGCCAACTGGGACGCCGACATCGGTGCCAACGCGATTGAGGTCTACGTTTCGCGCCTGCGCAACAAGCTTGGCGCGGACGTGCCGATCCGGACCGTGCGCGGCCTCGGCTACCGGCTCGATGAATCGGCCGACTGAAAAGCCGTCGACCGGGCATCGGCCGATCGAGGCCGGCGCGTCGTCGGTCAGCCGGCGCCTGCTCGGACTGCTCCTGCTGCCGCTCGCGCTGCTGCTCGGCATCGGCCTTTTCATCGACTACCGCAGCGGCGCGGCCACGATCGAAGGCGCCTACGACCGCGTGCTGCGCGAAACCGCAATGGCGGTCGCGGCGCACCTGCGCGACGCGGACGGCGACGGCCGCATCGACGCCGACCTGCCGCCGCAGGCGATCGCGCTGCTGCGCTCGGACAGCCAGGACTCGATCTACTACGCGGTGCGCACCGCCAGCGGCGTTTTCGTCAGTGGTGATGCCGACCTGCTTTTCACCGCGCCGCCCGAGGGCGAGACACGCTACGCCGACGCCCGGTTTCGAGGCGCGCCGATCCGCGTCGCCGCGTATGCGATCCGCGTCGGCCGCGGCATCGTCGCCATTGCCGTCGCCGAAACCCTGCACAAGCGCGAGAGCGCGTTGCGACGCATCCTGGCCAGCATCGTCTTCACCGACTTCGTGCAGCTCGTGGGCACGCTCGCGCTGGTCTGGATCGGCGTGCGCTACGGCGTGCGCCCGCTGCGCGCGCTTGGTGGCCAGATCGCGCAGCGCTCCGCCCACGATCTTGCGCCGCTGCAGGCGGCGCTGGTGCCGGCGGAAGTGCGCCCGCTCGTGCACGCGCTCAACGCGCTGTTCGAAACGGTGCGCGAGGCGGCGCGCGCGCAACAGCAGTTCATCGCCGATGCCGCACACCAGTTGCGCACGCCGCTGACGGGCATCATCGCCCAGCTCGAGCTGCTCCACCGCGAGCCCCTGCCGGACGAACTGCGCGCGCGCCTGCACGCCCTGCACGAAGGCTGCGTCCGGCTCGCGCATACCGCAAACCAGTTGCTTGCGCTGGCGCGTTCCGAGCGCACGGCGACGACACGCGACGATTTCGCGCGCGTCGACCTGCAGCAGCTCGCGATGGATGTGGTTGCGCAGAATCTCGATCGCTCGCTCGACGCCGGCATCGATCTCGGCGCGGAAGCAATGCGCAGCCATGCGATGGGCAGCGAGTGGCTGTTGCGCGAACTGCTCGGCAACCTCGTCGACAACGCGCTCGCCTACACGCCGCGTGACGGCCGCATCACGGTGCGCAGCGGCGCGGGCGGCAGCACCGCATGGCTTGAGGTCGAAGACGACGGCCCCGGTATCCCGGTGGAACACCGATTGCGCGTCCGCGAACGCTTCATGCGCCTGCCGGGATCGCCCGGTGACGGCTGCGGCCTTGGCTTGGCGATCATCGACGAGATCGCCAGGGTCCACGATGCCGAGTTCACGCTCGATACCGGCGCGGATGGCCACGGCTTGCGCGCGCGTGCGACATTCCGCGCCGCCTGAGCGCTGCGCTTTCGCATCCAGACATGCAATTGTGCGAGAGCAGCGCATCGACGGCCGAATCGTCAGGTTGCCGAAAGCGACCGCGCCGTAAGGTTCGCACCGCGATGTGCGCGGGCTATCTCCACCCCAGGGAGTACGCCAGCCGATTCGCCCGAAGGCGACCCATTTCCCCAGATGGGTCGCCTTTCCTTTATTTGTGCGCCCCGTCCGGGGCCGCTGTTGTCGGGCCGGCTCGACCTGGCTCGTGCGACGAATCTCCGGCCAGTCCAGAAGCGGCCATCCTTGGAATTTGCCTGTGCGATCGTCCTTGATCGCTGCTTCGAGCCACGTTGTCGTGGCTTTCAAATGATCGGGCTTCGGCCAGTCCAAAAGCGGCCATCCCTGGCCGCACTTTTCACGAACAGCACGCTTCGTTGAGACGTTGATTGATCGTGTCTTGGCTTAGGCTGGATTTCGTTCGACAGATCGACGCAAATTCATCGCTGCGCATTGCTGCACGTTTTCAATTGCCGACCCATGAAAGCAAAGCGGCCGGAGCGACCTCACGGAAATGCCGTGAAGCCACTCCAGCCGCGGTGTCGTGTTGCCGGGACGGCTTATTTCTTCTTGCTGGCGTCGTATCTTTCCTGCGCCATCTGGCCGGCCTTGGCTGCGGCATCACGCATCGAATCGACTTCGCCCTGCGCGACTTCGCCGCCTCCACGTTTTTCGTTGACGAGCAGCTTGCCGTCGTCGCCCCAGCCCACCGATGCGCCGCCCTTCTGCTGCACGAACATCGGCTTGCCGTCCTTGTTGAAGGCGTAGAACACCGCGCTGCGCGCGCCACCCTTGTCCTCGTCCATCACGGTGTTGACGCGCACGTAGCGCACGACGTTGGCTTCGACGAAGGCGTCCCACGCGACCGAAGAGGTGTCGGTCGTGTACGTGCCCGCGACCTTCTTCATGCCGCCGATGCGGCCCTGCAGCTTGCCGAATTCCTCCTTGAGCGCTTCGGCCGGCGTAGCCTCGGCGGTAAGCATGATCTGCACATTGGTGCCCGCGCCGTGCGTGAGCACGGGCGTGGCCAGGCCGGCCTGGAAGCGGCGATCGCCGTCGACGAGCGTGGCCTTGACCTCGTAGCTGCGGCCGGCAGTGATGCGCGCGGGATCGAAGTCGAGCGTGAAATTGAACGGCGGGTTGCCGCTGACGTCGATGCTCTTTTCGGCGAGCGGTGTATCGGGCTGGGCGGAATCGATGAGGCGCGCGTCGAGCTTGGCGCCGGCGCCGATCGTCATCGGGTCGTGCAGCACGACCGAGGCCGTGATCGTCGTGCCGGGTGCGATCGCGGGCGCCGCCGCCTTCTGCGCGGCTGGAGTCGACTGGTTTGCGGAATCGCAGCCGCCGAGCATTGCGAGAGCGGCAACTGCCGCCAGCCAGTGAATGCGCATGATCTTCATCTCCTCAAAGAACGAAAGCTATCGTACAACGTTTGGGTGACGCCATGCCTCGAACGCCGGAGCGCGCCCGCGAGGGTTCGCGGTGGCGCCGGAAACGGCCTCGAGCATGCGCCGCGCTGGCCTGCGCCGACATGAACGCGGCGCGCCGACGCGAAATTTCGCAATTCCGGCAAACGCGTGGCATCGGCGCGCATTCATGCCGCCGGCAGCAGGGAAATGTCGGCAACGCGCAGGAACAGGCCGCGCAGCCCTTCCAGCAGCGCGATGCGGTTGGCGCGCACGCGGGCGTCGTCGGCCATGACCATGACCGCATCAAAATACCGGTCGACCGGCGCGCGCAACGCAGCCAAGCGCTTGAGCAGGCCAACGTAGTCGCGCTGCGCGATCAGCGGCGCGGCGTCACTGCGCGCAGCGGCGACGGCGTCGGCGAGTTCGCGTTCGGCGCCGGCTTCGAGCAGGCTCGCGTCGACCTCGCTTGCGGCGGCGGCGTCGGCCTGGCGCAGGAGGTTGCCGATGCGCTTGTTCGCCGCGGCGAGGGCACTGGCTTCCGGCAATGCCGCGAATTCGACGACGGCGCGCAGGCGGTGGTCGAAGTCGGCGAGATCGGGCGGCGCGAGCGCGCGCACGGCGTCGAACGCTTCCGCGCCGATGCCTTGCTCGGCGTAGTAGCCGCGCAGGCGGTCGAGGATGAAGTCGTACAGTTCGCTCGCGAGCGACGCGCGGCGAGCGCCGGCATCGAGCGCGGGTACCTTGCCATCCTTGCCTTTGGGAAGTCCGGCGGCGAGCGCTTCGTCGGGCAATTGCGCGAGTGCCTCGTCGATCTGCGCGCGCAAGTCGAGTTCGACGTCGCCCTCGATCAGCGTGCGCGCGAGGCCAAGCGCGGCACGGCGCAGCGCGAACGGATCCTTGTTGCCGGACGGCTTCATGCCGACCGCGAAGATGCCGGCCAGCGTGTCGAGGCGTTCGGCGATGGCGAGCACCTGCGCGACCTTCCCCGACGCGATCGAATCGCCGGCGAAACGCGGCGCGTAGAACTCGTCGAGCGCGCGCGCGACGTCGGCGTTTTCGCCGTTCGCCGTCGCGTAGGTGCGGCCCATGACGCCTTGCAGTTCGGGGAATTCGCCGACCATGCGCGTGAGCAGGTCGCACTTGGAAAGCGCGGCGGCGCGCGTGGCGAGGCCGGCATCGACGCCGACGCCCGCATCTCGAAGGCGATTCGCGATCACGCGCGCCAGTTCGGCGACGCGCACGGTCTTGTCCCAGACGCTGCCGAGCGCCTGCTGGTAGGTGACGTTCTTGAGCGCTTCCATGTTCGCCGCGAGCGGCGTCTTGAGGTCTTCGTCGAAGAAGAACTTGGCGTCGGCGAAGCGCGGACGGATCACGCGCTCGTAGCCCTTGCGGATTTCGGCCGGCTCCTTCGACTCGATGTTGGCGACGCCGATGAAATGTTCGGTGAGCTTGCCGTCCGCGTCGAAGCAGGGCACGAATTTCTGGTTGGTCTCCATCGTCGTGACCAACGCTTCCTGCGGCACGGCGAGGAATTCGCGGTCGAACGCGCAGGCGATCGCGACGGGCCATTCGGTGAGGTTGGCGATTTCGCCGCACAGCGCGTCGGACAGGCGCGGCGTCGTGTCCGCGGGCGCGACGCGCGCGACCTGCGTGCGCACACGCTCGCGGCGTTCGGCGGGATCGGCGAGCACTTTCGCCGCGCGCATCGCGTCGAGCCAGGAATCGGCATCGACGACGTGCACGGGTTGCGGATGATGGAAACGATGGCCGCGCGACATGCGCCCGGATTTCAGGCCGAAAATCTCGCCGTCGATGACTTCGCTTCCGTGCAGCATGACGAGCCAGTGCGCCGGACGGACGAAGGCGTAGTCGTGATCGCCCCAGCGCATCGGCTTGGGAATTGGCAGCGACTTCAGCGCCTCGGCGACGATTTCGGGCACGAGCGCGGCCGTTGGCTGGCCCGGCTTTTCGCTGCGCGCGACGAAGCGTTCGCCCTTCGCATCGCTGATGCGTTCGAGCTGTTCGACGGCGACGCCGTTCTTGGCGGCGAAACCCGCGAGCGCGGGCGTCGGCGCGCCGTTCGCGTCGAGGCCAATGTTGAGATACGGGCCAAGCACTTCGGACTTCTGCGTGGGCTGCTGCGCGCCGACGGTCGGCACGAGCACGGCGAGGCGGCGCGGCGAGCAATACGTCTTCGCATTCGCTGCGTCGACGGCGATACCGCGCTTGGCGAGACCTTCGACGATGCCGTTCGCGAACGCGGCCGCGAGTTCGTCCAGCGCCTTCGGCGGCAGTTCCTCGGTGCCGAGTTCGATCAGCAGCGGAGCGGTGTCGTGCGCCGTCATCACGCGGCTTCCTTGTTCTTCTTGAGTCCGGGGAAACCGAGCTTCTCGCGCTGTGCGTAGTACGCCTGCGCGACGGCGCGCGCGATCGTGCGCACGCGCAGGATGTAGCGCTGGCGCTCGGTCACGCTGATCGCGCGGCGCGCGTCGAGCAGGTTGAACGTGTGGCTCGCCTTCATGACCTGCTCGTAGGCGGGCAGCGCCAGGCCGAGTTCGACCAGGCGCGCGGCTTCCGCTTCGCAGGTGTCGAACCACGCGAAGAGCTTCTCGACGTTGGCGTGCTCGAAGTTGTAGGTCGACTGTTCGACTTCGTTCTGGTGGAACACGTCGCCGTACGTCACCACGCCATGCGGCGCGCGCGTCCAGACGAGGTCGTAGACGTTGTCGACGTTCTGCAGGTACATCGCGAGGCGTTCGAGGCCGTAGGTGATCTCGCCCGTGACCGGCTTGCACTCGATGCCGCCAGCCTGCTGGAAATAGGTGAACTGCGTGACTTCCATGCCGTTGAGCCAGACTTCCCAACCGAGGCCCCAGGCGCCGAGCGTCGGCGATTCCCAGTTGTCCTCGACGAAGCGCAGGTCGTGTACGAGCGGATCGACGCCCAGTTCCTTGAGCGAGCCGATGTACAGGTCGAGGATGTTGTCCGGGTTCGGCTTCATCACCACCTGGTACTGGTAGTAATGCTGCAGGCGGTTCGGGTTTTCGCCGTAGCGGCCGTCGGTCGGTCGGCGCGACGGCTGCACGTAGGCCGCGGCCCACGGCTCCGGGCCGATCGAACGCAGGAAGGTCGCCGGATGGAACGTGCCCGCGCCGACTTCGGTGTCGAGCGGCTGGATCAGCACGCAGCCCTGCTCGCCCCAGTAGCGGTTGAGGGTCTGGATGATTTCCTGGAACGTCGGTCCCGACATGTACCGGCTCACAAAGTCGCGAGGGAAAAGCGCGCTAGTATAGCGGCGATGCCCCTGACGCATTGACCGTGATGACCGGCGCCAGCCCGCTCGCAACGAATGCCGCCTCCACGACGCTGGGCCTGCACCGGCGCATGGATCTGGACGAAACGCTCGCCGCGCTCGTCGCCGACGGCGTCGTCACCGACGCCGACGCCAAGCGCGTGCGCAACGACGTGCGCACCGCGCGCGGCCGCACCGAGCTGCACCCGCTCGTGCTCGTCGCCAACCTCAAGCTGCCCGACCAGCGCCACGCCGACAAGCCGCTGAGCCTGGAAGTCCTCACGCAATGGCTCGCCGACAAGGCCGGGCTGCCGTACCTCAAGATCGATCCGATGAAGATCGACGTCGCCGCGGTGACGCAGGTGGTCAGCCATGCCTACGCGCAGCGCTACCGCATCCTGCCGGTCGCGGTGACGGACATGCAGGTCGTGTTCGCCTCCAGCGAGCCGTTCGACACGCGCTGGGTCGCCGACCTCGGCCACATCCTGCGCAAGGACATCCAGCGCGTCGTCGCCAGCCCGCTCGACGTGAACCGCTACCTCGCCGAATGGTGGAGCGTGCAGCGCTCGATCCAGCGCGCCAAGGACGCCAAGGGCGGCGAGATCGGCAGCGGCATCCTCAACTTCGAGCAGCTCGTCGAGCTCGGCAAGGCCGGCGACGTCGGCGTCGACGACCGCCACGTCGTGCACATCGTCGATTGGCTGCTGCAATACGCGTTCGAGCAGCGCGCGTCCGACATCCACCTCGAACCGCGCCGCGACATGAGCAACATGCGCTTCCGCATCGACGGCGTCATGCACAAGGTGTTCGAGCTGCCGACGCCGGTAATGACCGCGGTGACCTCGCGCATCAAGATCCTCGGCCGCATGGATGTCGCCGAAAAGCGCCGCCCGCAGGACGGCCGCATCAAGACGCGCTCGGCGGGCGGCCGCGAGGTCGAACTGCGCCTGTCGTCGATGCCGACCGCGTTCGGCGAGAAGATCGTCATGCGCATCTTCGACCCGGACATCGTGGTCAAGGAATTCCGCCAGCTTGGTTTTTCGGAAACCGAGGAAACGACCTGGCGCGAGTTCGTCACGCGCCCGCACGGCATCGTGCTGGTCACCGGCCCGACCGGCTCGGGCAAGACGACGACGCTGTATTCGACGCTCAAGGTGTTGGCCACGCCGGATCTGAACGTCTGCACGGTCGAAGACCCGATCGAGATGGTCTCGCCCGAGTTCAACCAGATGCAGGTGCACCACGCGATCGACCTCGATTTCGCGGCCGGTGTGCGCACGCTCATGCGCCAGGACCCGGACATCATCATGGTCGGCGAAATCCGCGATCTGGAAACCGCGCAGATGGCTGTGCAGGCGTCGCTGACCGGTCACCTGGTGCTGTCCACGCTGCACACCAACGACGCGCCGAGTGCGCTCACGCGCCTGCTCGACCTCGGCGTGCCGAACTACCTGCTGCAGTCGACGCTCACCGGCATCGTCGCGCAGCGCCTCGTGCGCACGCTGTGCCCGCACTGCAAGGTCGAAGGCAAGCTCGACGTGCAGGCCTGGGCCGCGCTCACGCATGGTTTGCGTATCGCGGTGCCGGCGAAAATCTACGCGCCCAAAGGCTGCCTGGAATGCCGCAAGACCGGCTTCCTTGGCCGCACCGGCATCTACGAGATGCTGCGCATATCGCCGGCGGTACGCGCGCTGATCCAGACCGACATGGACCTCGCCAAGGTCACGCGCACGGGCCTGGACGAAGGCATGCGCCCGCTGCGCGCCTCGGCCGCCGCGCAGATCGCGCGCGGCGTGACCACGCTCGCCGAAGTCGCGGACGTGCTGCCGCCGACGGACTGAATCCGCGCGGCGCCGAGCCGCCGCCGGAGGCGAACGTCAGCGTCCTGCCAAGCCGGCTTCGCGCGGGCAGTTGAGGGCGCAGCACGACGGCTTTTCCCCTTTCGCATGGAATGACGCGGCCTGCGCGCATGACCCGCGTGGCTGGATCGACCGTGTTTCGGCGTTACCCGGGAGCACCCGCGCACAACCAGCGCGCGGCCCTGGATTTCGCACACACGGAGATCGCCATGAACCGCCACACGTCCACCCCGCGCCGGCTGCCCTTGGCCGGTCTTGTCCTTGCCTTCGTCGCCGGCCCATGCGCGACAGCGGGCGCCGCGCCGACGGCGCAGGCGATCGACACGCTGCCGCTGGTCGGGCAGGGCACGGCCGCACCGACAACGTTCAACATTCGCTTCTACACCAACTGCGACGACGACGGCATGGGCAGCCTGCGCCAGGCGGTCAACGCGTCGGTATCGGGCGATTCGGTGCGCGCTTCACCGACGCTCTCGTGCAGCACGATCACCTTGCAGTCGCCGCTGACCTTCGGCCAGGCCGATCTGGACATCCAGGGGCTGGGCTCGGGCCGCACCACCATCACCGCCGCTGCCAGCGTCGACGGCGGGCTCATCAATCACATCGGCTCGGGCCGCCTCAACCTGCAGTTCCTTACCCTGACCGGCGGCCACAAATACAACAGCAGTGCGCAGGCGAAGGGGGGCTGCGTCTACAGCGCCGGCGACGTTGCGATCAACGGCTCGCGGATCACCGGTTGCATGGCCAAGGGTCTCGGTTCGCAGGCCGCGGTGGGCGGCGGCGTGTTCTCGGAAGGACTCACCTCGCTGCGACTGAGCGAGGTCAGCGGCAACGTCGCCGCGTCCGCCAGCGGCACCTACACGAGCGGCGGCGGCATGTATGCGGTCGGCGGCGTCGACATGGACCGCAGCGTGGTCGCCGCCAACGCGGCGACGACGACCACCAACAGCTGGGGCGGCGGCTTCACCACGCCAGGTGCGGTCACGATCGTCAATTCGGCGATCATCAACAATCAGGCGCGCGTCTCGGGCGGCGCGCATATCCATCCGGCTTCCGGCAGCGTCAACACGATCACCAACACCACGGTTTCGGGCAACAGCGCCTGGCGCGTGGGCGGACTCACCTGCGTCGGCGGCACGTTCACCATCGCCAGCAGCACCATCACCGCCAACGTTTCGCTCTTTGGCGATTCCGGCGGGCGCATCATCGGCGGCGGGCTGGATCTGGGGGCCGGCACGCACACCATCGTCTCTACCCTTGTCACCGGCAACCTCGTCGCCGACGCCGATTTCATCGACAGCATCAACCTCAGCGGCAGTTCCGGAGCGAGCCTGGGCACGGGCGGCAATCACGACCACATCTCCGGTTCCACGCTGGCGCTGCCATCGGGAACCATCACCACGCCGTCGCAACTGCTGCCGCTCGCGCTCAACGGCGCCTCGCGACCGACGCATGCGTTGCGCCCGACCGATCCGGACGTCGATGCCGGCAGCGCGCCGAGCGGGCAAACCTATGACCAGCGCGGCGCGCCGTTCCTGCGCACGGTCGGCGCCCAAGCCGACATCGGCGCGTTCGAACTCGATCCGGACCTGATCTTCCGCGATGCCTTCGACGCATCGATCCCGACGATTCCGGTTCCTTCGCTGTAGGAGCGCGCAAGGCGCGCCGCGCGCGACCGCGGCGTCGCCCGTCTTGACAGGCTGCGTCCAGATGCCAAAGTGCCGCGGGTCGCGCCTGCCGAGAGGCGCGCGACCCTGCGAACCTGCATCTGGTCGGTGATCGTCGATGTCGCTGCGTCCCTCGTCCCCGCGTTCGGCCGGCAGGCCTGCGCTGCTGATCGTGCAAACCGGAAGCACCCTGCCGTCGGTGCGTGCGCGTCACGGCGATTTTCCCGAGTGGTTCCGGCGCGGACTCGGCCTTCGTCGCGAAGAGGTCGACGTGCTCGTCGCCGAACGCGATGCGTTGCCGCCGGCGGATGCGTACGCGGGCGTCGTCGTCACCGGCTCGCCGGCGATGGTCAGCGAGCGGCTGGACTGGAGCGAGCGCACCGCGCAATGGCTCGTGCAGTCGATCGACGCCGGCAGCGCCGTGCTGGGCGTCTGCTACGGACACCAGTTGCTCGCCCATGCGCTCGGTGGCCGCGTCGACTATCACCCGAACGGGCGCGAAGTCGGCACGGTCGCGATAGAACGGCTGCCCGATGCCGATGACGACGCCTTGTTCGCGCAGGCGCCGCCGCGCTTCGTCGCGCATGCCTCGCACCAGCAAAGCGTGCTCGACCTGCCGCCCGGCGCGCGCGTGCTCGCACGTTCCGCGCACGATCCGCATCACGCCGTGCGCTACGCGCCGCGCGCATGGGGGCTGCAATTCCATCCGGAGTTCAGCGCCGCGATCATGCGCGGCTATCTCGACGCACGCCGTCCGGCGCGCCACGGCAATTGCCCGCAACCGTGCTGCGTCGATTCGGGCTGCGCGCCGGCGCCGTTCGCGCGGCGGCTGTTGCGCCGCTTCCGTGCGATCGCGCAGGCCGCGGGCTAGCTTCGACGCTTAGGTTCGCTGCGCGAGCGGCCGGCCTTGCGGATCGCGGCCAGCGGATCGTCGATGCGCAGCTGGCTCAGGTAGTCGTTGATCGCTTCGTTGGTCACGTCGTAGAGCGGGCGGCCCATGACCGCGGCGGCGGCCTTGAGGCTGTCGCGCACGCGCTTGGACACGCGCAGGCTGGCGTCGCGCGATTCGCCGCTTTTGTTGTCGGTATGGCGCTTCATCGAAGTTCCCGGTTTCCGCCCCACGCTCTTTCAGTGCAAGCCGCGGAAGTGTGACGCCGAGCACGGTCCCGGCGCCACGCGCCGGGGAGCGGGATTTGTGACGAATTGCAACGCGGCTCGCAGCGACGTCTTGCTTCAGGTCGTCGACGATTGCGAGGCGGGTCGCGACAGCACGCGTGCGCCGATGATGCCGACCTCGTAGAGCACGATCATCGGCACGGCGAGCATGAACATCGACAATGCATCGGGCGGCGTCAGCACGGCGGCGACCGCAAACGCGCCGACGATCGCGTAGCGCCGGCTCGATGCGAGCTGCTCGGTCGAAACAAGCCCGAGCGCGACGAGGATGACCAGAACGACCGGCACCTCGAAACACAGTCCGAACGCGAAGAACAAGCCGAGCACGAAACTCAGGTAATGAGAAATGTCGGGCATTACGGCGACGCCCGCGGGCGCCATCGCGGTCGTGAACTTGAATACCGCAGGCAGCACGAAGAAATACGCGAACGCGCAACCCAGGTAGAACAGCAGTACCGACGAGACGAGGATCGGCACCGCGAGGCGCTTCTCGTTGCGGTACAGGCCCGGCGCGACGAACGCCCACAGCTGGTAAAGCACGACCGGGATCGCGATGAACAGCGCGACATAGAAGGCGAGTTTGAGCGGCGTGAAGAACGGCGAAGCGACTTCGGTCGCGATCATCGTGCCGCCCTGCGGCAGATGGCTGACCAGCGGCAGCGCGAGCCAGCCGTAGAGCTTGTTCGCGAATGGCATCAGCGCGACGAGTACGACGAGCACCGCGGCCACCGCCTTGAGCAGGCGTTCGCGCAGTTCGACGAGGTGCGAGATCAGCGACTGCTGCGAGTCGTCCGCCTCGTCGCGGCTGGGCTCGCTCATGGGCGTTCGGAGTCGGTCCGCGCCGACGAAACCGCGTCGCGCGCCGCCGCTTCGACGTGGCTCGCCGCCGCGTTCACCTCGCCGCGCACGTCGACGTCGCGCTTGAGGTCCTGCATCGACTTCTTGAGATCTTCGGCGGCCAGTTCGCGCTCGATCTCCTCGCGCACGTTCTGCCAGCTGTTGCGCGCACGACGCAGCAGCGCACCCGCAGTGCGTGCGACGCGCGGCAGGCGCTCGGGGCCGAGCACGATCAGCGCAACGACCGCGATGATGGCGAGCTTGCCGAAATCGAATTCGAACATGATGCCGGCGCGTCGGGCGCGCTTACTCGACGCGCTCGGACTTCGTCGTGTGTTCCGCGGCGGAATCGGTCGGCGGATCGGCTTTCAGGCGCGTCGAATTGTCGGCGCCGTCGCCGTCCTGCATTCCCTTCTTGAAGCTCTTGATTGCCGCGCCGAGGTCTTCACCGGCGTTGCGCAGCTTTTTCGTGCCGAACACGAGCGCAACGACGACAAGGAGAATGATCAGATGCCAAGCGCTGAAACCCATGTGGAACACCAATTCTGGAGGAGCGCGAACGGCTCCGGTTACTTCGAAGTGTACTCCTCCAGCAGGTCGCGGAAATCCACCACGGCGTCCGGCACATGCGAAACGCCGCCTTCGAAGATACGACGCGCGGTCACGCCATTGCCGTAAACGGACTGGTTGGCGTCGTTGTCGATGCGGATCGCGGTGCCGTCGAGCGCAGCGCCGGCGAACAGGCCGCGCGCGCGCGAGTACGAATAGATTTCCGCCTTGAGCTGCGCGTCGGTCGAAGCCTGCGCCGAACGGCCGACCGGACCCGCGGCGGCGGACGCGTCTGCGCCAAGCGTGAACTTGCCGTGCACGATCGACTCCACGCCGCGCTGCGTGCGGAACACGAGGATCACGTCAGTCGACGACACGCCGGCCTGGAAGCCGATGCTGCCGCCGGTCATGCTCACGAACGCGGGGTTGGACCAGGTGCCGTCGCGCGTCTTTACCGCGATGACGCCATTGCCGTGGCGGCCGCCGACGACGAGGCCGGCCTTGATCACGTCGGGCACGACGGCGATGGCATGCGCATCGCGCAGCAGGTCCTGCGGGATTGCCTTGTCGGGCGCCTCCATGACTTCCTTGAGCACGCGCACGGCGTTCTCGGCGCGCTTGTCCTCTTCCTCGCCGGCGCGGGCGGGACTGACGACGGCAACGGTCAGCAGGGACACGAGGGCGAACAGGATAGGGCGCATCGTCGGCTCCAAGGCAATTCGATTCACCTTAGCAGGCGGCGCTGAGCGCGCGATGAAGCGGGTCGTTCCGCGCAAACGGCGCGTTTGCACCGTGACGATCGGTGCGCGCGAACCTGGGATTCAGGACCGTTTTGCGCGTGTCCCGCGGAGCGCTGCCGCAGCCATGCCGGCGCCGAGGAAGAGCAGGGCCCACAACGGATTTGCCGGTACGGCGGCGGGCGCCGCGGCGGCAACGCAGGGCGTCGGGCCGACCGTGAAACCCTTCATGCCGAACTGGCGCAGGGACTCGGGGCCGGTGATCGGCCCGACCTTGTGCAGCGCGCCAGTACGCGGGTCGATCGTGGCGAGGTCGGCCCAATCGGGTACGGTGGCGCTGCCGGGCTGCGGCGGCACGTAGTTGAGTGCGGCCCAGAGCGTGCCCTTCGCGTCGAAACTCAGCGAGACGGAATTGATCCACGTCGTCGCTTCGCTGCCGAAGCCGCCGATGGCTTTCGTCGCGCCGGTTTTCGGATCGATGCGGTAAAGCGTGTTGTCGCCTTTCGCGCCCGCGCCGTACAGCACGCCGCCACGCTCGGCCAGGCCGCTGATGGCGACGCCGGTATCGCCGACGGGTGTCGCCGAGCCCGTCGCCGGATCGACGGTGTACAACGTGTGCAGCACGCCGGAGCTGAGATAGAGCGTGCCTTGGCAGCTGCTCGTCATGCCGAGGTCGAGCGCGTCGAACTGGCCACTGCCGCCGCTGACGCCGAGCGTGCCGATCGGCGTGGCGACGCCGCTGTCCGGGTCGACGCGCACCAGCGCCTTGATCGTGCCCGCGATGGCGAGCAGCGATCCGTCGGGTTGCGTGGTCAGGCCGCTGAGGTTGGCGATCGTCTGCCCGCCGTAGCGGCCGGCCACGCCGAGCGTGCTGGCGGCGGGCTTGTCGAGGTCGATTTGGTAGATCGTGTCGTAGGCCGCGCCGTAGGCAGCCGACGCTGTCCGCGCTGCCGAAAGGGCAACGACGGCGAGCAACCCGGCTGCGATGGTGCAGATCGGTGCGCGCATGGTGGCGTGTTTGTTATTGTTATGGGTAATCGTCTGCTCCGCGGTGATCCGCGGTAGCAGCGTCAGCATAACAGCAAAATTCCGGATTTCCGGCATTTGGCGGTCGATCGGCGTTCGTGGCCGGTCCCATTTTCCCGAAGGCTCCGTTTCAAGAAGATGCCGCGTTATCAAGGACAGGCCGGCTTCCGCCACGGCGAACCGGCGGCGGCAGCGGTGCTGCTCGTCAATCTCGGCACGCCAGCCGCGCCGACCAAGCGCGCCGTGCGGCGCTATCTCGCGCAGTTCCTCGCCGATCCGCGCATCGTCGAATGGCCACGCTGGCTGTGGCGGATCGTGCTGCACGGCTTCGTGCTGCGCGTGCGCCCGGCGCGTTCGGCCGAGCTGTACCGCAAGATCTGGACGGACCAGGGCTCACCACTCGCGGTCGGCATGGACGCGCTCGCGCGACGCCTGCAGGACGTGCTCAAGGCTCAGCGGCCCGGCCCGATCCTCGTCCGCCACGCGATGCGCTATGGCCAGCCCGCGATCGGCGCGGCATTGCGCGAGCTCGCGCAGGCCGGTGCGCGACGTGTCCTCGTGCTGCCGGTGTTCCCGCAGTATTCCGGGACGACGACGGCGTCGGTGCTCGATGCCGTCGGCGCGGAACTGTCGACCTGGCGCCGCGTGCCGGATTTGCGCTTCGTTTCCGACTACCACGCCGCGCCGCGCTACATCGAAGCGATCGCGCGCAGCGTCGAGGCGCACTGGCAGCGCTGCGGCCGTGCGCAGAAGCTCGTCCTTTCCTTCCACGGCACGCCCGCGGGCATGCTGCACGCGGGCGATCCGTATTTCTGCCAATGCCATGAAACCGCGCGGCGGCTGCGCGAACGGCTCGGGCTGTCAGAGGACGAAATGATTGTCACCTTCCAGTCGCGCGTCGGCCGTGCGCGCTGGCTGCAGCCCTACACCGACGTCACGCTGTCCGAGCTGCCGCTCGACGGCGTGCGCCACGTGCAGGTGCTGTGCCCCGGCTTCGCCGTCGACTGCCTGGAAACGCTTGAGGAAATCGCGCTGACCAACCACGCGCGCTTCCTGCACGCGGGCGGCGAAAAGCTCGAATACATTCCGGCACTCAACGACAGCGCCGACCACGTCGCCGCGCTCGCCGATCTCGTGCTGCGCAACGCCGCCGGCTGGCCCGAATTCGCGCCGGACTGGGACGCCGCAACCGCGACCGCGCAGGCCATGGCGGCCAAGGCGCGCTTCGAGCGCCTGCGCGATGGCCGTCGCTGAAGAACTCCGCCTCGACATCGCGCACGGCGCGCTCGCCGCGAAGCGCTGGGGCGATGCGTCCCTGCCGCCGCTGCTCGCGCTGCACGGCTGGCTCGACAACGCGGGCAGTTTCGACGCGCTCGCGCCGCTGCTCGCCGAGCGCTGGCAGGTGGTAGCGCTCGACCTGCGCGGCCACGGCCGCTCCCCGCACATCGCGCCGGGCGCCTGGTACCACTACGTCGACTATTTCGACGACATCCGCAATGCGCTCGACGCACTCGGCTGGTCGCGCGCGAGCATGCTCGGCCATTCGCTCGGCGGCACGCTGGCGAGCCTGTTCGCGGCGATCTATCCCGAACGCGTCGAAGCGCTTTTGCTGATCGAAGCGCTCGGCCCGCTCACGCGCACGCTCGACGACGCGCTGCCGCGCCTGCGCGAGGCGCTCGACCAGCACGCCTCGTTCGGCACGCGCCGGCCGCTGCGCGTGTTCGCGAGCCTCGACGACGCGATCGCCGCGCGGCGCGCCGTGAACGATTTGTCAGAAGCCGCCGCGCGCGCGATCGTCACGCGTGGCGTGCGCGAGGTCGACGGCGGTGTCGTGTGGTCGAGCGATCCGCGCCTGACGCTGGTCAGCCCGCAGCGTTACACGGAGGACGAAGTGCTGGCGATGCTCGCCGGCATCCGCGCGCCGACGCGACTCGTACTCGCCGATCCGCCGACGAGCTATTTGCCCGCCGCGATGATGGATTCACGCGCCGCGCGCGTCGCCGACATCCGCGTCGCGCGGCTGGCGGGGAATCATCACCTGCATCTGGAAAAAGCCGCGGAAGTCGCCGCGGCGCTTCGCGACGCCTGATTCCAGCGCGCCGTCAGTCCGGCATCTCCGGCAGGAAAATGGCGCCGCGAGGGGAAAGGCCGTCAGGCCTGGATCAGGCGATTCAACTCCGCCTTCAGCGCCTGCCCGTTGAGCCGCAGCCAGTCGCGCTGTTCGCGCCATTCCGGCATGAGGTTTTCGACGAGCGTCCAGAAGCGTTTCGAATGGTTGCGGATGCGCAGATGGCAAAGCTCGTGCACGACGACGTACTTGAGCGCGGCCGGCGGCGCGAGCGCGAGCGCGAGGTCGAGCGTGACGCAGTCGCGCGTATCGAGGCTGCCCCATAGGCTCTTGAGCGGACGCAGCTTGACGCCGCTCGGCGCGCGGCCGAGTTCGGGGCAGTAGCGCGCGAGCTGGCGGCTCACGTCGCGGCGGATCTGCACTTCGAGGAACGAGCGCAGCAGGCCGCGCGCGGCGGGCAGTGTCGACTTGCCGTGCGGCGCGGGCAGCGTCAGCACGAGGCGGTCGTCGATCTGTTCGATGCGCGGGTAGGGGCCGTCGCGCCATGACAGGCGCGTGGTTTCGCCGCGCAGTGGAATCACCGTCGCCGCGCCGGGCTTGAGCGGCGGCGGCGCGGAGCCGAGGCTGAGTTCGTCGAGTTTCCTCTCGAGCCACTCGCCGTGCTTGCGCAGGAAAGCGACGATCTGCGCCGGATGCGTGCCTTCCGGATAGGTGACGCGCGCGCCGCCCGAGGTCACGGTCAGGCGCAGGCGGCGCGCCTGCGGATGACTCTTGCGCAGCACCTTGATCGTATCGCCGTCAGCGGTATCGAGTTCGAGATAGTCCTGCGCCGTATCCACGTCTTTGCCCTCTGTGCCCGATCCGGCGGCGGTCAATCGCGCTCGCCGGGTCGAGGTATGCCAAACCATTGTTGCAGATGTTCGAGCAGGTTTTTGAGCTCCAGCGTCATCAGGGCGAAGGTCGCGTCGAGTTCGGCGGCGGCCGATTCGGCGCTATCTTCGGCGATCGTGTCGAGAACGACGTCGAGAAAGCGCAATTTGCGGACGGTGAGATCCTCGCCGAGGACGAAACTCATGCGATCGTCGAAGACGAGGCCGAGCTGGAATACCTGCTTGCCGGACTTCAGATGCTCCCGGACCTCGTCCGATTCAAGGTCCTGCCGGCGGCAGCGCACCACCGCGCCGGCTTCGGCCGGATCGCGCAGTTCGACCTCGTCGCCGAGCGCCAGCCCCTGCGGCAGCTGGCCGTCGATGAGCCAGCCGGTCATCAGCGCGCGCGGCGACTCCTCGGAGGCCATCGGCGTCGCCGGGAAGCGGCCCAGCGCCTCGCGCACCTGGCTGACGGCGTCCTCGGCCGCCTTGCGGCTGGCGCTGTCGACGACGAACCAGCCTTCCTTGCCGTCGAGGTAGGCGAACAATCGCGACGGGCGCACGAAGGCGCGTGGCAGCAGTTCGGAAATCACCTCTTCCTTCAGGCGCTTGCGTTCCTTCGCGCCGGGCCGGCGGCCCTGCTTGTCGCCGATTTTCGCGATGCGGTCGGCGAGTTCCTCGGCGACCACGACGCCGGGCAGCAGGCGTTCCTCGCTGCCGATCGCGAGCAGGGAAAACTCGCTCGTGCCGTGTACGAGGACGTCGCTGTCGCGGCCATACGGCGAGACGAAGCCGCGCGTGGCGAGTTCGAGCGGGCCGCATTCGCGCAGGCGATGTTGCTCGAGTTCGTCGGGCAGTTTTTTCAGGCTTTTGGCGACGCTTTCGGGAAAACGGAACAGGCTGAGATTGCGGAAGAACATGAGGGTCCGGGATTCGCTTTGAAGGATGGAGTCGGAAAGATTCGGACCGCCATTCCGGTGGGGGCCGGAACGGCGTCGAGGATGCGGAACGGGTGTCGCAGGGAGCGAGACGGCGCTAGCCCGCGGCGGCGCCCTCGCGCGCGGGCTCGCCCGCGAGCCACGCATGCGCGTCTGCACGCGGCGCCTGCGCCTGCGCGCCGAGGCCGGCAAAGTCGAACAGGTTGCGGTCGGCGAGCTGCGACGGCGCGACGTTGCCGATCGCGCGGAAGATGTTCTCGACGCGGCCCGGGAATTTCTTCTCCCAGTCGGCGAGCATCGCCTTGAGCGCCTTGCGCTGCAGGTTTTCCTGCGAGCCGCACAGGTTGCACGGCATGATCGGGAAACCCTGCTGCCGCGCGTACTGCGCGATGTCGTCCTCCGCGCAATAGGCGAGCGGGCGGATCAGCACGTTGCGGCCGTCGTCGGAACGCAGCTTGGGCGGCATCGCCTTCAGCGTCGCCTGATGGAAAAGGTTCAAGAACAGCGTCTCGACGATGTCGTCGCGATGATGGCCGAGCGCGATCTTGGTGAAGCCGTTCTCCGCCGCGTAGGTGTACAGCGAGCCTCGACGCAGGCGCGAACACAGGCTGCACATCGTCTTGCCTTCGAGGATCACGCGCTTGACCACGCTGTAGGTGTCCTGCTCGAGGATCTCGAACGGCACGCCGACGCCGCGCAGCCAGTTCGGCAACACGTCCGGGTCGTAGCCGGGCTGCTTCTGGTCCAGATGCACGGCGACGATCTCGAACTTCACCGGCGCCTTCGCCTGAAGTTTCAGCAGAATGTCGAGCAGCGTGTACGAATCCTTGCCGCCGGACAGGCAGACCATGACGCGGTCGCCGTCCTCGATCATGTTGAAGTCGGCGATCGCCTGGCCGACCTGATGGCGCAGGCGCTTGGCGAGCTTGCCGGCTTCGAAGTCGTGCTTGCGGGAGAGGATGGCGTTCATGGCGTCATTGTATCCGCGCGGGAATGGGCGTTTGCCTTTCGCCCGCTCCGTCGATGCGGCAAAATCCGCGCCGTCGCGGCGGTCACGCGCGCGATTCCCACTTTCCCCGCGATGCCTGCGCGACGCAGGTCGACTGGAGCGCGCCCATGAGTCCCGCCACGAACCTCGACACGGCCCGCATGGCCAACGCGATCCGCTTCCTCTCCGCCGACGCGGTGCAGAAGGCCAATTCCGGCCATCCGGGCATGCCGATGGGCATGGCCGAAATCGCGGTCGCGCTGTGGTCGCGCCACCTGCGCCACAACCCGGCCAATCCGCACTGGGCCGGGCGTGACCGCTTCGTGCTGTCGAACGGCCACGGTTCGATGCTGCTCTATTCGCTGCTGCACCTGAGCGGTTACGACCTGCCCATCGGTGAGATCGAGAATTTCCGCCAGTTGCACTCGAAGACGCCGGGCCATCCCGAAGTCGGCGTCACGCCCGGCGTGGAGACGACGACCGGGCCGCTCGGCCAGGGCCTCGCCAACGCCGTCGGCATGGCACTCGCGGAAAAGCTGCTCGGTGCCGAATTCAACCAGGACGACGCGCGCCTCGTCGACCACAACACCTACGTCTTCCTCGGCGACGGCTGCCTCATGGAAGGCATCTCGCACGAGGCCTGCGCGCTCGCCGGCACCTGGCAACTCGGCAAGCTCATCGCGCTCTACGACGACAACGGCATTTCCATCGACGGCGATGTCCGCGGCTGGTTCACCGACGACACTGCCGAGCGCTTCCGCGCCTACCACTGGCAGGTGATCGGCCCGGTCGACGGCCACGACGTCGACGCCGTCGACCGCGCGATCGAGGAAGCCAAGGCCAACCTCACGCAGCCCAGCCTCATCCTTTGCCGCACCACGATCGGCCAGGGCGCACCGACGCGCGCGGGCACCGCGAAGGCGCACGGCGAAGCGCTCGGCGCCGACGAGCTCGCGGCCACGCGCAAGGCGCTCGGCTGGGAGTACGCGCCGTTCGAGATTCCGGCCGATATCACCGCGATGTGGAACGCGCGCGATGCGGGCGCGAAGGCGGAAGCCGATTGGAACGATCGCTTCGCGGGTTACCGCAAGCTGTACCCCGCGGAGGCCGCCGAGTACGAGCGCCGCCTGTCCGGCGCGCTGCCGGCGGACTTCGCGCAGATCGCGAACAAACTCATCGTCGACGCGAACGCGAAGGCCGAAACCGTCGCTTCGCGCAAGGCGAGCCAGTACGCGATCGAAGCGTTCGCGCCCGCGCTGCCGGAAATGCTTGGCGGCTCCGCCGACCTCACGCACTCGAACCTCACGCTGTGGAAGGGCGCGCCGCTGCTCACCGGCGGCGGCACCGGTCGCCACATCAGCTACGGCGTGCGCGAGTTCGGCATGGCCGCGATCATGAACGGCATCGCGCTGCACGGCGGCTTCATTCCGTTCGGCGGCACGTTCCTGACCTTCAGCGACTACAGCCGCAACGCGATCCGCATGGCCGCGCTGATGAACCTGCGCGTCATCCACGTCTTCACGCACGACTCGATTGGCCTGGGCGAAGACGGCCCGACGCACCAGTCGGTCGAACACGTGTCGAGCCTGCGCCTGATCCCGAACCTCGACGTCTGGCGTCCCTGCGACACCGTCGAAACCGCCGTCGCGTGGAAGCTCGCGCTCGAACGCGACAAGGCGCCGACCGCGCTCGCGCTGTCGCGCCAGAACCTGCCGTTCGTGCCGCGCAGCGACGCGCAGATCGCCGCGATCGAGCGCGGCGGCTACGTGCTCGCCGAAGCCGATGGCGGCAAGCCGGCGCGCATCCTCGTAGCGACCGGGTCGGAAATCGGCCTCGCGCTCGAGGCGAAGAAGCTGCTCGATGCGCAGGGCCTGCCGACGCGCGTCGTCTCGATGCCGTCGACCGAGGCGTTCGATCGCCAGGACGCGGCGTACCGCGCAAGCGTTCTGCCCAGCGGCGTGCGCAAGGTCGCCATCGAAGCCGGCACCACCGCGCTGTGGTGGAAGTACGTCGGCAGCGACGGCGCCGTGGTGGGCATCGACCGCTTCGGCGAATCCGCCCCCGCGCCGAAGCTGTTTGCCTTCTTCGGCTTCACGCCCGAGCACGTCGCCGAAGTCGCACGCGGTTGACCGGCGGGCGTTCCGACGCAAGGAGCGCGCCCATGGCGGCGCGCTACACTCGCCGCCATGTTCGCCGACGATCCCGCCACCCTCGTGCGCAAGCTCGCCGAGCTCAAGGTCGAGCATCGCGACCTCGACGACGCGATCGCGCGCCTGCGCGGCGATCCATTCTGCAACGAGTTGCAGCTCACGCGCATGAAGAAGCGCAAGCTCAAGCTCAAGGACATGATTTCCTGGCTCGAGAACAAGCTCATTCCCGATCTCGACGCGTGATTTCCCGCCTCGCGCGTCGCCGCCGAAACGCAGGAGCAACGCGATGACACCGACATCCGACCAACGCGCCGTCCTCGACTTCTGGTTCGACGAGATCGAACCCGCGCAATGGTGGAAATCCGATCCTGCATTCGACGCGCTCGTGCGCGCGCGGTTCGGCGATCTGCATCGCGCCGCCGTGCTCGGCGAACTCTACGCGTGGCGCGCGGAAGCGAATGGCCGTCTCGCAGAAATCCTCGTGCTCGACCAGTTTTCGCGGAACATATGTCGCGGTACATCAGCAGCCTTCGCGGCCGATCCGATGGCGCTCGCACTCGCGCAGGAAGCCGTCGCCGGCGGATACGACCAAGCCTTGCCGACGCAGCGGCGGCTGTTCTTCTACCTGCCGTACATGCACAGCGAATCGGCGCTGATCCACGAGGTCGCACTGTCGCTGTTCCGCGATCCCGGCCTCGCCGACAACCTCGATTTCGAGCTGAGGCACAAGGCGATCATCGACCGCTTCGGCCGCTATCCGCATCGCAATGCCGTGCTGGGGCGCGTTTCCACGCCCGAAGAAGTGCGCTTCCTCGAGGAGCCCGGTTCGAGCTTCTGACGCGCTCTACGCGAAGGTGCGGAACGCGTCGATCGCCTGTTCGACGCCGTCGTCGTCGATATCCAGGTGCGTCACCAGCCGCACCGTCGGCAGGTAGCCGATGCTCGCGCGCACGCCGCGTTCGCGCAGGTGCGCGTCGAGTGCGCGCAGGCGTTCGCGCGCGACGTCGATGAAGACCATGTTGGTGTGCTGCGCAACGACACGAATGTTGTCGATGCCTTGCAAACCTTGCGCGAGCCGTGCGGCGCGCGCGTGGTCGTCGGCGAGTCGTGCGACGTGATGGTCGAGCGCGTGCAGGCCCGCGGCGGCGAGGATGCCGGACTGGCGCAGGCCGCCGCCGAGCATCTTGCGCCAGCGCTTCGCCGACCGGATCAATTCCGCCGAGCCGACGAGCACCGATCCGACCGGCGCGCCGAGTCCCTTCGACAGGCATGCCGAGACGCTGTCGAACGGCGCGGCGAGTTCGCGTGCGGACTTGCCGCTGGCGACGGCGGCGTTGAACAGGCGCGCGCCGTCGAGGTGCGTGGCGAGTCCGCGCGAACGCGCCCAGTCGCAGGCGGCAATCACGTACTCCTGCGGCAGCACGCGGCCGTGCCAGGTGTTTTCGAGCGCGAGCAGGCGCGTGCGTGCGAAGTGCGGATCGTCGGGCTTGACCGCGGCGTCGAGCGCGTCGAGCGGCAGCGTGCCGTCGGCTGCGTGCGCGATCGGCTGCGGCTGGATCGAGCCGAGCACGGCGGCGCCGCCGCCTTCGAACTTGTAGGTGTGCGCGTCCGCGCCGACGAGGTATTCGTCGCCGCGCTGGCAATGCGCGAGCAGGCCGCAGAGGTTGCTCTGGGTGCCGCTCGGCACGAACAGGCCGGCCTCGAATCCGAGTTCGTCGGCGAGACGTTGTTGAAGTCGCGCGACGGTCGGGTCTTCGCCATAAACGTCGTCGCCGACTTCGGCCGCCATCATCGCCGCGCGCATCGCTGCGGTCGGCTGGGTCACGGTGTCGCTGCGCAGGTCGATCGGCATGGAAGGCTTCGATGCGGGAAATCGCGAGCGTAGCGAACGCGCGCGTGACGGCGCCAGCGCTCGGGAGCAGCGGCGGCAAAGGGCGCGACGATGCGCCGATCCGCCACGCCACGTTCCGGTTTCGATCCGCGTCGGTTGTCCGCTGCCCGTTGCGCGCCGCGCCAATGAAAATGATTATCGTTTAAGATACGCCGCCGGACGTCAGCCAAGTCGCCGCGTCCTCAACGTGTTTTCCGGAGTTTTCCTTCATGCGTAGCGCATTTTGCCGCCGTGCCGGCAGTCCGCGCCTTTCCCTGTTGAGCCTCGGTCTGCTGGTCGCGATCCAGTCCCACGCGCAAACCGCCGATCCCGCCGCCGCCGACGAACAGAAGACGACAACCGAGCTCGCTCCGGTCACGGTCGTCGCCCAGCGTGCCGATCGCGTGAGCAACGGCGCCACCAATCTGGACCTCGCCATCAAGGAAACCCCGCAGTCGATCAGCGTGGTCACGCAGGATCAGCTGCAGGCGTTCGGCATCGACGACGTCAACGACGCGCTCAGGCTCGCCACCGGCATCAACGTCGAGGAGTGGGAAACCAACCGCACCAACTACACCGCGCGCGGCTTCGACATCGAGAACACCCAAGTCGACGGCGTCGGCATGCCCAACGGCTGGGGCATCGTCACGGGCGCGCTGGATTCGTACGGCTACGACAAGATCGAGGTGATCCGCGGCGCCAACGGCCTGCTCACCGGCGTCGGCAATGCCTCGGGCACGATCAACTACGTGCGCAAGCGCCCGACCAACGAGGCGCAGGGCGAAGTCGGCATCAGCTACGGCTCGTGGGGCAGCACGCGCGAGCAGATCGACTACTCGACGCCGTTCACCGCCACGGGCACCTGGGCCGGGCGCGTCGTCGCCGCGCACGAGGACGACGGCTCGTACCTGCGCGGCCTCGACAACGAACGCGACTACTTCTACGGCGTCGTTGACGGCCAGGTCGGCGAGCGCGGCACGCTGACGTTCGGCTACAGCTACCAGAAGGCGAAAACCAACGGCAACATGTGGGGCGCGCTGACCTTCTCCGACAGCGACGGCAAGCAACTCGCCTGGAACCGCGACGCGTCGACGGCGCAGGACTGGACGTACTGGAACACGCAGAACAACAACGCCTTCGTCGAATACGACTACGCGCTGTCCGGCAACTGGCAGTTGAAGGCGACGTACAATTACCAGCGCCTCGAAGAGGACGACCTGCTGTTCTTCGCGTACGCATCGAATGGCCTCGATCCGCAGACGCATGAAGGCCTCGTCGGCTGGGCCTATCGCGGCAACGACGCCACCACGCAGCACCTGGGCAATCTCAGCGTCAACGGCCATTTCGACTGGCTCGGCCGCGATCAGGAAGTGATGTTCGGCGCCAGCGCCGCCTACAGCAACTATCCGCAGTATTTCTATCCGATCGCCGATACCGAACCGGCGTTCGGCCCGTTGCCGGCGTTCCCGTATGCCGGCGGCGCGATCCCCCGGCCGGCATGGGGCGAGAAGACCCTGTCGGATACGCTCGGCCAGCATCTGAATCGACTCTACGGCGCGACGCGGTTGTCGTTCACCGACAAGCTCAAGGCCGTCGTCGGCTTCAACTACGCCGATTTCAGCCGCAGCGATCAAGCGTCCGGTTCGCAGAGCGAAAGCAAGGTCAGCCCGTACGGCGGACTCACCTACGACTTCAACGATCACGTGCTCGGTTACGTCAGCTACTCGGACATCTTCCAGCCGCAGGACTACTACGACGTCAACCACGTCTACCTCAAGCCGACCAAGGGCGTGAACTACGAAGCCGGCCTCAAGGCCGACTGGCTCGACAAGCGCCTGCTCACCACGCTGGCGGTGTTCAGCGCCAAGCAGAAGGGCCTGGGCACGCTCGGCGGCGTCGACGTGGACACGTTCCAGTACTGGTACGTCGCCGAGGACGTGGAGTCGAAGGGCTGGGAGTTCGAGGTCACCGGCAAGCTCAACGACTTCGTCGATCTCGTCGTCGGCTATACGCACCTGAACATCAGCGGCGACAAGTCGCTGCTGACGATCGTCGACGGCCGCATCAATCCGTGGATCCCGCGCGACACCGCGCACGTCCTGCTCAGCGCGAGCCTGCCCGGCACGACGTGGTCGTTCGGCGTCGGCGGCAACTGGCGCAGTCGCACCGCGAACATCGACAGCAACAACAACTTCGCCGTGCGCCAGGGCAGCTATGCCGTGCTCAACGCCTACGCTGCGTGGAAGTTCCTGCCCAGGGCCACGCTGCGCCTCAACATCGACAACATCGGCGACGAGAAGTACATCGGCAGCCTCTACCAGATCGGCTACTACGGCGCACCGCGCAGCGCCCGGTTGAGCCTCGAGTACAAGTTCTGAGAAGGCCTTCGACGCGATGATCGCCGCCTGCCTCGTGTTGTCCGTGCTCGCCGCGCTCGGCTTCTACCTCGCCTGTGCGCACCAGCGGCTGTGGCCGTCGGCCCGTCCGCATGCGCGTGCGCTGCGCGCGAGCGCGTGGACCTGCGCAGCGCTCGCGACCGCGGCGGCCATTGCAGAGTGGGGCACGTGGGCCGGCGTTTTCGCGGCATTGACCGCGCTGATGCTCGCGCTCGTGCTGCTGCCGTACGCCGATGCGTGGCGGCAGACGCGCAAGGCCCCGGCGCCATGAAACGCAGCGGCCTGCCATCGAAGTCCTGGGCTGCGGCGCTGCTCGGCCTGCCGTTGACGATCGGCCTGGTCGGGCTTATTGCGCTGGCGTGGCCGGGCCGCCAGGAGATCACCGCGTTGCCATCGCTGCTCATGGCGTTCCCGGTCTGGATCGGCGTGATGTCGCTCGCCTTCGTGTTCAGGACGGGCCTGCGCGCGTGGGCGTGGCTTGGCGCGGCGACGCTGCTCTGCTTCGCCTTGCTGTATGGATTGAAGGCTGTCGGCTGGATCGCGGTGACCGCATGAAGACGGCGACGCTGCGCACGTTCCTCACGGTGCATACCTGGGTCGGACTCATTGCCGGCATGGCGCTGTTCATTGCGTTCTACGCAGGCGCGATCAGCGTGTTCTCGCACGAACTGGGCGACTGGAACCGCAGCGGTCGCGACGCCGTCGCGCCGGCCGATCCGGTCGCGCGATCGCAGGCCCTGCTCGATGCCGTGCTGCGCGAGCATCCGCAGGCGGCGGAAGGCCTCTACCTCGTGCTGCCCGGCGAACACGGTCCGCAGCCCAGCGCGTACTGGTTCTCGCCGACGGGCGATGCGTCGCGCCGCTTCGCGTTTGCCGGCGCCGATTCCGACGTGCTGCGCGAACTGCCCGAGCGCGAAGGTTTCGTCGACTTCGTCTACGACCTGCACTTCACCGCCGGCCTGCCGAAAACCTTCGGCACCTACCTGTTCGGCGTGGTCTGCCTGCTATACGGACTAGCGCTGGTCAGTGGCGTCGTCATCTACGCGCCGGGCTTCCTCAAGGACCTGTTCGCGCTGCGCCTGGGCAAGAACATCAAGCGGCTGTGGCAGGACGCGCACAACGTGATCGGCATGTTGTCCCTGCCGTTCCACGTCGTGTTTGCCTGGAGCGGCTTCGTGCTGACGCTCGGCCTCGTGCTGCTCCTGCCATTCCAGACGCTCGTCTACGAAGGCAAGCTGATGAAGATTGTCGAGTACGACTTCTACGGCGCGCCGCAGGTCGCCGCGGCGAAGACGGCCAAGCCGTCGCTGTCCTTGCGCGAATTGCTCGCACGCGGCCGCGAAGCATCGCCGCAGATGCAGGTCGAAGGCGTTTCCTACGTCAACTTCGGCGACGCCAACGCGCGCGCGACGCTGTACGGCACGCTGGCGCAGCGCAGGCTCAATACGCTCGGTGCGGTCGCGCTAGACGCGGGCAATGGCGCGGTCGTGTCCGTGGTCGAGCCGAAGTCGATGACGCCCGGCATGACGATGCTGCGCGGCCTGCAGGCGCTCCACTTCGGCAACTTCGGCGGGACCGCGGTGAAGTGGCTGTATTTCGTGCTCGGCCTCGCCGGCGCGTTCCTGTTCTACAGCGGCAACCTGCTCTGGATCGAGGCGCGGCGCAAGCGCCGCCAGCCCGAACAGCCGCGGCGCACGCGCGTCATGGCCGTGCTCACGCTCGGCGTATGCCTGGGCTGCGTCGCCGGCGTGTCGGCGACCTTTCTTGCCGGTGCGCTGCTGCCGGTGGAATGGGCGTCGCGCGTCTATTTCGCGGTGTTCTTCGCCAGCCTCGCCTGGGCCGCGTTGCGCACGCCCGCGCGCGCCGGCCACGAACTGCTGTGGCTGTGCGCCGCGCTGACCGCCGCGGTTCCGTTCGCCGACTGGATCGGTTCCGGCGAACACCTGTTCGCCGCGTTCGCGCGTGGACACTGGCACCGCTTCTGCGTCGACGCCGTCGCACTGCTCCTCGCTTTCGCCTATGCGCGCATGGCGCGCGCGACGTTGCGCCGCGGACGCGACGGCGATCCGCACAGCGTGTGGGCGCTGCGCCCGGCGCGCTAAACGCGACGCGAACCGTTGCGCGCAATCAGGATCGATTTCTATACACGTCGCTCGAAACACGCATAGAAAAATGGCAATATCTATGCATGTCGCGAAGCGTGCATCAAGAAATCAGCCATCCATGAGCAGTTTGCCGCCCCTGCCACTGGAACGTCTCGACCCCTCGCGGTTGGAGGCGCCGGCCCTTCTCAAGCGGCTGGTGGCGGCCCATCGGCGGCTGGCCGAGTTCAAGGGCATTGCCGGCTCAATGCCCAATCAGGACATCCTCATCAGTACGCTGGGCCTGCAGGAAGCCAAGGACAGTTCCGCCATCGAAAACATCGTCACCACGCATGACGAACTGTTCCGGGAAGCCGCAGCGCTGGACACCGCCACGAGCCCCGCCGCCAAGGAAGTCGCGCGTTACAACCGCGCCTTGCGCGCCGGTTTCGAGGCCGTGCGCGAAACCGGCTTGCTCACCGGCAATCACATCCTCGACATCCAGGCCGAACTGGAAAGGAACCGTCCCGGCTACCGCAAGCTTCCCGGCACGGTGCTCAAGGATGGAGCCGGTCGCACGGTCTACACACCGCCCGCGCCGGACCGTGTTCCGTTTTTGATGTCCGATCTCGAACGTTTCATCAACGACGCGAGCCGTTTCGAGGCCGACCCGTTGGTCAAGATGGCGCTGATCCATCACCAGTTCGAAAGCATTCATCCGTTCTACGATGGCAATGGCCGCAGTGGGCGCGTCGTCAACGTGCTCTATCTCGTCAAGGAAGGTTTGCTCGACACGCCCGTGCTGTACCTGAGCCGCGCCATCGTCCGCACCAAAGCCGACTACTATCGCCTGCTGCAAAGCGTCCGCGAAACGGGCCAGTGGGAGGAATGGGTGTCCTACATGCTCGGTGCCGTCGAGCGCACCGCGGCGGACGGCATCGTCACCATCAAGCAGATCAAGGCTTTGCTGATGGACTACAAACACCGTATCCGCGCAGCGCACAAGTTCTACAGCCAGGACCTCATCAACAACCTGTTTTCTTACCCGTATACCAAGATCGAATTCGTGCAGCGCGACCTCGACGTCTCGCGGCTCACCGCCACGCGCTACCTCGACATGCTGGCCACCGACGGTTTCGTGCGCAAGCGCAAGATCGGCCGTTCCAACTACTACATCAATGGACCGCTGTTCCGCATTCTTACCGGCGAGGCACCGCCCACGGGCGAGCCTGAAGACGAATTGGGAAGAAGCTGATGCGCATCGCCACCTGGAACGTCAACTCGCTCAACGTGCGCCTGCCGCACGTCGAGCGCTGGCTCGCGCAGGCCGCGCCCGACGTGCTCGCGTTGCAGGAAACCAAGATGGAGGACGCGAAGTTCCCGGTCGCCGCGCTCGAAGCGGCCGGTTACCGCAGCGCGTTTTCCGGGCAGAAGACCTACAACGGCGTGGCCATCCTCGCGCGCGGCGAGATCCGCGACGTGCAGCACGGCATCGACGGCTACGACGATCCGCAGCGACGTATCCTTTCCGCGACGGTCGGCGACGTGCGCATCGTCAACCTCTACGTCGTCAACGGCCAGAGCGTGGGCAGCGAGAAATACGTCTACAAGCTCGACTGGCTCGCGCGCGTGACCGCGCATCTCTCCGACGAGATCAAGCGCCATCCGAACCTCGTCGTGCTCGGCGACTTCAACATCGCGCCCGACGATCGCGACGTCCACGACCCGGCCGCATGGCACGAGCAGGTGTTGTGCTCGACGCCCGAACGCGACGCGCTGAGGCGCATGCTCGATCTCGGATTCGCGGACAGCTTCCGGTTGTTCGACGAAACCGCCGGCCACTACAGCTGGTGGGACTACCGCCAGGCCGCGTTCCGCCGCAACCTCGGCCTGCGCATCGACTTGATTCTCGTCTCGCAAGCACTACGTTCACGCTGTCGCGCGTCGATCATCGACCGCGAGCCGCGCACCTGGGAGCGCGCATCCGACCACACGCCCGCACTGGTGGACATCGACGATGGCTGATTGGCTTTCATCTCCCGACGATTCCGAACTCGAGGAACTCGACCGCTTCCTGCGCGCGCGCGCCAGCGAAGAAGACATGCTCCTCGATGGCGTGCACGGGTTCCTCACCGCGCTCGCGATCGGTCCGGCGCCACCCAAGCCGGAGGAATGGTTGCCGGAAATCCTGCACGAGCCTTTCGTCGACGCCGAGGAAGGCGAACGCGTGCTGACCCTGCTCGCGCGCCTCAACGACGCGATCGCGCCGGAACTGGAAACCGGCAGCTACGAACCGATCCTCGGCGAACTCGACAACGAGGACGAAAACGCGCCGCCCGCGTTCACCGCGCGTGGCTGGTGCGAGGGCTTCTCGCGCGGCATCGACCTGCGCGCGCCGTCGTGGGAAGGGCGCCTGGGCCACGACGCCGAACTCATGGAGCTGCTCTCGCCGATCATCGCGCTCGCCATCGACGACGGCGTGTTCGAGAGCGACGCCGACTTCGCGCCGCTTGCCGAAGACGACTACGACGAATGCCTCGCGCAGATTCCCGGCGCAGTCAACGCGGTCGCCGAATACTGGCGCGCGAATCCGCTCGAAGACCGCGATTTCGTGCGCGAAGGCGACGACACGCCGGGCACGCCGCCGCGCCGCCGCGGCGGGCGCTGGGTGCACTGAGCGGACTTCACATCTGCCGGAACAGGTGCAGGTAGCTGCGGCTGACCGGCAGCACCTCGTCGCGGTTCCTGAGGTGGATTTGCGCGGTCTCGTTGTCGCCGCGCGTGACGTGGCTGATCGAACGCAGATTGACCACCACCGAACGATGCACCTGCGCGAATTGCGCGGGATCGAGTTGCGCGAGGAGTTCCCTGAGCGGCGTACCGATCAGGGCCTCGGCGGCTTGCCCTGCTTCCGCGCGCCAGGCGACGCGTGTGTATTTCGTGTCCGAGCGCAGGTAGTCGATGTCGTCGACGCTGATCAGGCGCAGCGACGCGCCGACTTGCGCGCGGATCCAGCGTAGCGGCGCCGGCGCGGCATCGCGTTGCAGTTGCGCGGCGAGTCGGCGCAGCAGCGCTTCGGTATTCGTCGCCGGCTGCGCGGCATCCAGGCGTTCGCGCAGGCGGCGCACGGTTTCCTCGAGGCGCGGCATGTCCACCGGCTTGACGAGGTAGTCGAGCGCGCCTTCCGCGAACGCCTGCACCGCGTAGTGGTCGAACGCGGTCACGAACACCAGGTGTGCGCGGCGGCCGATGTGATGCGCGGCTTCGACGCCGGACACGCCAGGCATGTGCACGTCGAGGAAGCAGATGTCCGGCTGCTTCGCGTCGAACCACTGCATCGCCTCGCGTCCGTTGCGCGCCTGCGCGACGATCTCGAGTTCGGGCCACGCCTGCGCGAGTTGGCGCGCGAGCGCATCGCGCAGCAGCGGCTCGTCATCGGCGATCAGCGCGGTCGGATACGGCCGCATCAGTGCATCTCCAGCGCGGGAAAGTCGATCTCGGCGCGCACGCCGACGTTTTCCGCGCGGATGCGCAGGTCCGCGGCATCGCCGAACAGCAACCGCAGGCGCTCGCGCAGCGTGGCCAGCCCGGAGCCGAGGCCGCCACTGGATGTGCGCAGGCCGATGCCGGTGTCGACGACGCAGACGTGGCAACGCTCGCCGCGCCGCCGCACCTGAACGTCGATGCGCCCACCGTCCTCGCCCGGATCGATGCCGTGGCGCACCGCGTTCTCGACCAGCGTGAGCAAGGTCAGCGTCGGGCAGCGCAGTGCAAGCGTGTCATCGTCCGCGTGCAGCGAGAAGGCGAGGCGATCGGGCATGCGCAAGTGCATGAGTTCGAGATAGGCGCGCGCGAGTTCGAGTTCCTTGCCGATCGTCATCGCCGGCTCGTGCAGGCGCGGCACCGCCGCGCGCAGATACGCGATCAGGCTACGCAGCACCGCGGACGCCTGCGGCGATCCCGCATCGACCAGTGCCTGCACGTTGGCCAGCGTGTTGAACAGGAAATGCGGCGCGACCTGCGCCTGCAACAGATGCAGGCGCGCATCGAGCGCTCGACGCTCGAACTCGCTGCGTTCCAGTTCGAAGGCAAGCGCCTGATGCCGCGCCAGCGCATCCTTCTGGCGCACCAGCGCACCGAGCGCGATCCATGGCGCGAGCAGCAGGCCGAAGACGGCCAGCGTGCCGAAGCCGGTCAGCCGATCGTCGTCCTGCCAGAATGGCGGCGCGCCAGCGGGCGTCGACAGCACGTAGAGCGCAACGTCCACCAGAGGCACCGACAGCGCGACCGCAAGCACCTGCAATACCCAGCGCGCGATCCAGGGCGGCAGCCGCCGCGGCCACTGCTCGAACAGGCCGAACGCGAGCATCGCGCCGAACCCGATCGCGACCGTGCGTTCCAGCAGCGACAGCGCACCGGAACTCCAGCCGAGCGCGAGCGGCAGCGCCAGCACGATCGACAAGCACAGCGTCAGCGCGACGCGCCGCCAGCCAAGCAGCAGGGCCACGCCGCGACGCTTCGGTTCGAACGCGGGAGAATCCATCGCGCGAGGATAGTGCAGCCGCCGTCGTCTCAGCCGCGCAGATGTGGCAGCCACAGGAAGGCGCTCGCGGCGACGACGCCGACGAACGTGGCCAGGCCGAGCACGGCGAGCCCGCACGTCATCGCCACTTTTGCACCATCGCCGCGGCTGCGTTGCGCGCGCAGATACAGTTCGAGCACGAAGACTGGCGCCACGTATACGGCGCAGGCGAGCGCGGTCAGGAACGGACCGCTGAACGTGTCCTCGTCGAAGCCGGCCGGCCCCTGGTTGATGACGATCCATGCCATGAGCCCGATGCGAAAGAACCAGACGCCGCTGACCGCAACGAACAGGCGCAGCGCCCAGGCGCGATGGCGGTCGACACGGCCCGCGCACGCCTGCCGCCACGCCATCGCCGCGCAACCGAGGATGAGCAGCGCGTTGATACTGATCGCGAGATGCTGCGACAGATCGCCGGCCGCGCCGCCGCGCACCCAGACCATCGCGAGTCCACCGCAGGCCATGATCGCCGCGGCGACGAGATAGGTGCGTCCGGTCCAGCGATGCAGCGCGGGCCGCGTGCGCTGGATCGCCGGAATCAGTTGCAACAGGCCGCCGATGGTGGTGACGAACGCGAACGCGAGATGCAGGCCGAGCACGAGGTTGAAACCGGTGTCGCCCGCGACGTAGCCGCGCGGCATGACCTCGTTCCAGCGCTCGGGCGTGCCGGCGGCGGTGACGCGGCCGTAGAAGCCGGCGACGTAGATCGCGAACGCGAGCTGGCCGAGCGCAACGACCGCGAACCACGCCGTCGCCGCGAAGCGCAATGCGCGCGGCGCGCGGGCTTCGCGGCGCTCCGGAGCAGCGTGCGGGAGCTTGCGCGGTCGCGAAACCGCTGGATGCGCGGCGATGTGTGGCGATGCGTCCACGAACCGATCCTCGTCGTTGGGAGACAACCAGCTTCGGCGACGGCTCGGGCGCCCGGAAAACGGTTTCGGACGAGCCACGGAAGTTCGCGGACGAATCACGGCCGGCGCCGACGAACAGGCGCTCGAAGCGCGCGATCGTTCACGGGACGCACCGGATCGTTCGCGCCCAGCGACTTGTGACGCGGTGATCACGCACGCATCTTGGCGTCATTGCAAACATCGGAGTGGCCATGAACGCCAGCATCGCCAATACCCGCCGCGTCGAGTGTGTCGTGCGCGGCCAGCCCGCGTCCGACGGCGCGGGCGTCAAGCTCACGCGCGTGATCGGCCAGCCCGATCTCGACATGCTCGATCCGTTCCTGCTGCTCGACGAATTCCGTTCGGACGAGGCGGGCGACTATCTCGCCGGCTTCCCGAACCATCCGCACCGCGGCTTCGAGACGGTCACCTACATGCTCGCCGGACGCATGCGCCACGGCGACAACCAAGGCAATTCGGGCCTGCTCGTGCCGGGCAGCGTGCAGTGGATGACCGCCGGGCGCGGCATCGTGCATTCGGAAATGCCCGAGCAGGAAAACGGCCTCATGGCCGGCTTCCAGCTCTGGGTGAACCTGCCGGCGAAAGACAAGATGACCGCGCCGCGCTACCAGGACATCGCGCCGGAGCGCGTGCCCGTCGTCGATGCCGGCGACGGCCTGCGCGTTCGCGTGCTCGCGGGGCGCTTCGGCGACACGGTCGGCCCCGTCGAAGGCATCGCCGTCGCGCCGCTGTATCTCGACGTCGAAGTCGCGCCGAATGCGCGCGGCATCGCGCATGTGCCTGATGGACACACCGCGTTCGCCTACGTGTTCGAGGGTGACGCGTCGTTCGGTTCGGCCGATGCTTCACGCACGATCGCGCGCGGCGAGCTTGCCGTGTTCGAGCGCAACGGCGACGCCATCGAATTCGCCGCCGGCGAACGCGGCGCGCGCTTCATCCTCGTCGCCGGAAAGCCGCTGGGCGAATCGGTCGCGCGCTACGGCCCGTTCGTGATGAACACGCCCGAGCAGATCGCCGAGGCGATCCGCGATTTCCAGTCGGGCAGGTTCTGACCGACGCACGGGAATCGCCACGCGGCGGCTGCCGATGCGGGCGCGTGCTCCGCGTTCAGCGCGTGAAATTGAGTTCGACGCCGATGCCGGCGGGGTCGGTGAGGAACAACTGCACCTGGTCGAGCGACGGCACGTCATCGCGTTCGTAGGCGACGCCCGCGCTTTCGAGGCGGGCGATCGTCGCGTCGAGGTCGATCGCGGAAAACGCGACGTGATCGAGCCAGCCTTCGCCGTGCGCGTGTTCGGCGCGCGGGTCGATGGTCAGGTGCAGCACGTCGCGTCCGCCCGCGTAGAGCCAGTATCCGCGCGAACGGAACGGCGGCCGTGGTCCTTCGCGCAAGCCGACGACATCACGGTAGAACGCGCGCACCGTTTCGATCAGCGCCTCCGGAGCGCGGATGTTGACGTGCGCGAGTCCGGCGACGGCGTCGCTCATTCGTGGACCGGCTTCGGGTTGTCGCGCTTGAGTTTCTCGTCGAAGTAGTCGGCGATGAGGTGGTAGACGTGCTTCTTCAGCGCCGGCGTCGACAGGCCGTGCTTGGCGCCTGGGTAGGTCATGAGGCGGAACTGCGTACCCGCGTTCTGCAGCGCGGACATGAGCTTGGTCGAATTCGCGAACAGCACGTTGTCGTCGGCCATGCCGTGCACGAGCAGAAGCTTGTCCGGTTCGATGCCGGCGAGCCAGTGCAGCACGCCGGATTTCTGGTAGCCGTCGGCGTTGTGTTGCGGCGTGTCGAGATAGCGCTCGGTGTAGTGCGTGTCGTAGAGCGTCCAGTCGGTGACCGGCGCGACGGCGACGCCGGCCGCGAATTCCCTGCCGGCCTTGGCGAGCAGCATCAGCGTCTGGAAACCGCCGTAGCTCCAGCCGAAAATGCCGATGCGCGAGGCGTCGACGTAGGGCTGCGATTTCAGCCACTCGACGCCGACGAGCTGGTCGGCGATCTCGGGCTTGCCGAGCTGCCTGAAGATCGCGTCGGAAAATTTCCGTCCGCGCCGTGGCGAGCCGCGGTTGTCGAGCGCGAACACGACGTAGCCGTGTTCGGCCATGGTTTGCTCGAAATAATTGCCCCAGTTCTTCTTCACGTACTGGCTGCCGGGGCCGCCGTAGTAGGTCATGAAGACGGGATACTTTTTCTTCTCGTCGAAGCCGAGTGGCTTGTAGACGCGATAGTGCAGGAGTTGCCCGTCCTCGCTTTTCAGCACGCCGAAGCCGGGCTCGACGAGACTGTCGCGATACGGCCAGTACGGATGTCCCGGCTTGAGTTCGTTGCGCTCGATCCACGCGACGAGGCTGCCGTCGGGCTTGCGCAGCGAAACCTGTGGCGGCGTGGCGGGATTGGAGAACGTGTCGATCCAGACGCGCGCGTCGTCGCCGAACACGGCGTCGTGCCAGCCGTCGCCTTGGCTGATGCGTGTGGGCTTTTCCGCGTCGCGGCCGTCGAGGCGTGCGACGTAGACCTGCGCCTGCAACGCGTCGTCGCGGTTCGACGAGAAATAGACGAGCCCGTTCTTCTCGTCGAGCGCGAGCAGCTTGTCGATGTCGTAGCCGCCCTTCGTCAGTGCGCGCTTCACCGCGCCGTCGAAGCCGATCACGTACAGGTGCTTGTAGCCGTCGCGTTCGGACGCCCAGACAAACGCGTCCTCGTTGCGCAAAAAGCGCAGGTCGTCGTTGAGGTTGATCCAGGTCGCGCTCGTTTCCGTGAGCGCGATGTCCTGCGACTTGCCGTCCGCGGCGGCGACGACGAGGTCGAGACGGCGCTGGTCGCGGCTTTCGCGCTGGAAGGCGAGCCGCTTCGCATCGGGCAGCCAGTTGACGCGCGCGAGATAAATGTCGGCGTCATCGCCGACGTCGATCCAGCGCAGCTCGCCACCCTTCGGCGCGACCACGCCGAGCTTGACCGTGACGTTGGCGCGCCCGGCTGCCGGGTAGCGTTGGCGCAGCGTCGCCGTATGGTCGGCGTAAACCTCGCTGCGTTCGACTTCGTCGACGCCCGATTCGTCGTAGCGCTCGAACGCGATCGCGCCGTCGTCGGGCGACCACCAGTAACCGGTCGAGCGGTCCATTTCCTCCTGCGCGACGAACTCGGCTTCGCCGTTGTGGATCGCGCCGCCGCCATCGCGCGTGAGTTGCGCCGTGCGGCCGTCGGCGAGATCGACGACGTAGAGGTTCTGCGCGCTGACGAACGAGACGAAGCCGCCGCGCGGCGAGACTTTGGCGTCGATGACATCGAGCCCTTTGGGCGTCAGCGCGCGCAGCTGCTTGTCCTTCGGCGCGGCGTCGTCGAACAACCACAGTCGTTCGTCGAGCGTGAACAGCAGGCGCTTGCCGTCCGGCGACCAGCGATAGGCGACGATGCCCTTGAGCTGCGCGATGCGTTCGCGCTCGCGGCGTGCCTTTTCCGCATCGGAGAGTTCGCGGCGTTCGCCGATCGACGTCGAATCGACGACGCGCCGCGCCTTGCCGCCGGCGACATCGTAAAGCCAGAGGTCGAGCTGGTTCTGGTCGTCCGCGCGCCCGCGCAGGAACGCCACGTGGCGACCGTCCGGCGCGATCTTGAGCGCACGCGGACTCGCGCCCGCGAGATCGGGATCGCCGAAGATGCGGTCGATGGTCAGGCGTTCGGCGGACACGAGCGAGCTCCAGAGCAGCACGGCAGACAACAGCAGTCGGCGCATGGCGCCTCCATGGCGGATCGGATGCGACAGCCTAGCGCATGTCGCGGGCGTGACTTGCCGTTGATGAATGCATCGATGTCCGGTCCGTGCCGCGGGCAGCGCCGCATCGAGCGGGGGGTGTCCCGCGCAAATCAATCCGGCCAGCGCAGCGCGAGGTGGCGGTTGTTGAAGTCGGCATCGTCGTGCGCACCGGAGAGGTGCGCGACGATGCCTTGGGGTGCGCCTTCGACTTCGACCGCGTGGCCGTCCTCGACGATGCCGCCGTCGCACTGGAACTCGACGAAGCCCTGCGCGAGTCCGCCCGCGTGCGCAGCGACTGCGGGCGGCACGTTGCGGATGTCGATGTCGGGGCGCGCGAACTTGCGCAGGCCGCGCGTGTGCACGCGCAGGCGTCCGGCGTTGCGGTCGTCGCCGTCGCAGAGGATGAGCACGTGGTCGCGCGCGGCGAACGTGTCCGGCGCGAAGAAGCGTGCGTGCCAGTCCGCAGCGGAAAACATCGACAGCGTCTGCGGATCGACCACGGCGATGCCGCCGGCGTCGCACAGCGCCTCGATCGTGCCGACGAGGTCGCGCAGCGCGTCGAGGTCGGACGGATCGCGCAGCGTGCCGCGCACCATGAAGCATTCGCCCGCGCGCTTGGCCTGTTCGAACAGGCGCGCATCCTCGTCCCACAGCACCTTGCCGAGCGTGCCGGCGAGCGGATAGCCGTCCCACCTGGCGAGCGCTTCGTTCCTGTAACGCACGGCGTCGATGCCGGCCGGCAGGCCGCGCGTGCGGTAGCGGTCGCCGTCGATGCGCAGGTCGGCGTCGAAGTCGCCGAACACGAACCAGAGCAGGAACGCTTCGTCGCCGCCGTCACGCCATTGCGCGCGCGGCCAGTGGGGTTCGCTCATCCGTTTTCTCCGGGCGTGTCCAGGGGCAGGACCGCCTGCTGCAATTCGACGCGGCCTTCGCCGGACATGATCTTCTTGAATTCCGCCCGGCTCACCGAGACGTAACGATCGTTGCCGCCGATTTCAACCTGCGGCCCGTCGGTGACGGCGCGGCCCTGTTCGTCCACGCGCACCACCATCGTCGCCTTGCGGCCGGTGTGGCAGATCGTCTTGATCTCGACGAGGTTGTCGGCCCACGCCAGCAGGTAGCGGCTGCCTTCGAACAATTCGCCGCGGAAATCGGTGCGCAGTCCATAGGCGAGCACGGGGATGTCGAGCACGTCGACGACGTCGCTGACCTGCCAGGCCTGCGCGCGTGTCAGGAATTGCGCCTCGTCGACGAGCACGCAGTCGAGCTTGCCGCGCTTTTCGATGTCGGCCTGCACGAGTTCGAGCAGGTCGTCCTCGCGCGTGAAGCTGCGCGCGTTTGCGCGCAGGCCGATGCGCGAGGCGACCACGCCTTCGCCCGCGCGCGTGTCGAGCTGCGGCGTGAGGATCAGCGTGCGCATGCCGCGTTCGTGGTAGTTGTACGCGCTCTGCAGCAGCGTCGTGGTCTTTCCGGCGTTCATTGCCGAATAGTAAAAATACAGCTTCGCCATCGTGGCGCCGGACCGTGATTGGGGAAACCACGAGTGTCGCACGCGCAGCGATGGCGATGCCCCCGCCGCGGACGGCGGGGCAGGCGCGGACGTTTCAGTCCGCCTTGGCGTTGGGCGCCATCCACATCGCGTCGACGGCCTTCCAGTGCAGCACCGGGTCCCAGTATTTCGGGTCGCCGTAGATCAGCCCCGGAATGTTGAGGACCTTGCCGGTGTCCTGGTCGAAGATCTTGATCTGCGCGGGGCCGGCATTGCCGAGGCGGCTTCCGGTGGTGTTGTCGCGGCGCTCGCGGATCAGCTTCTGCGCCAGACGCGGCTTGGCGACCTTGTCGCCGAATTCGTCGTAGATGCCTTGGCCGACGTCGACCGCGCGCTTGCGTTCGGCTTCGCTCAAGCCGCTCCAGTATTGCTCGCGCGTGGCGACGAAGCGCGGATAGCCGCGTTCGGCGGCCAGATCCGCCCATGCGTAGGCCAGCGCGCGATCCTGCTCGACGCCATCGCCGCTCCACAGCATCGAGGCGATCATCGCCTGCGAGGGCTTGTCGGCGTAGCGCGCGGCGCGCTCGAAGTATTGCCACGCGACGCGCTTGTCCTGCTTGGCATAGGCCTTTTCGCCGGATTCGCGCCAGCGCAGGTCGGCATGCGTGAAGCGATATGCCTCGCTGCGCATGATGGCGGCGTCGTAGCTGCCGGCGGCGTACGCGATGCCGGAGCATGACAACGTGGCCAGCGCGAGCGCGAGCAGGGTGCCTGCAGGTTTGATGTTCATCGTCTTTGCTCCTGTGCGGGATGTCGTCTCGATCGTGCCGCAGCGTGAAGCGATGCTGCGCCGTGGAGGACGCGGCGCGGCGCCGGACCGTCGCAGTCGCGCGTCGCGTCGCCCATCACGACGCCGGTTTCTCCCCGACGCGCGGCCGTCCCGACCTGCACGCGCCTGCAACGATACCGGTTTCCCCATGTCGATGTCCGCCCGCGCACCGGCACCGCTCGCCGATGTCCTCGTCGGCAGCGGGGAAGACGGAAACACGAAGGACACGAAGGGCGCGACGGAAAAATCGAGGAAGATTTCTGGCTCTTCTCCGTGTGCTGTGTCTGTGTACTCCGTCTTTCAGGCTGTTGCTTTCAGACAGCGCATCGAAGTCAAGAGCTTGAACCGCGGAGCACGCAGAGCACACGGAGAGAGCAGAACAATTCCTGATCTCCTCATTCGTGTCCTGCGTACTCTTCGTGTTTCAGTCTCCCCCTTCTTCCGTGGTTAAATCCGCCGTTTTCGCACGCAGCCTGCAGGCCGATGAGCCTCAACCCCCAACAACGCGCCGCCGTCGAATACTGCGACGGCCCCCTGCTCGTGCTCGCCGGCGCGGGTTCGGGCAAGACGCGCGTGATTACCGAGAAGATCGCCTACCTGATCCGGCGCGCGAACCTGTCCGCGTCGAAGATCGCCGCGATCACGTTCACCAACAAGGCCGCACGCGAAATGCGCGAACGCGTCGGCAAACTCGTGAAGGGTGACGATGCGGATGCGCTCACCGTCTGCACGTTCCACGCGCTCGGTCTGAAGTTCCTGCAGATCGAACATGCGCGCGCGAACCTGCGGCGCGGCTTTTCCGTGCTCGACGCCGACGATTCGCACGGCATGATCAAGGACCTCGCGCCCAAGGGCATCAAGCCGGACGCGCTGTTCGCGTTGCAGTCGCTCGTCTCGCGCGCGAAGAACGAAGGCTTCTCGCCCGAGCAGGCCGACGCGGCCGCACAGGGCGCGCGCGAGCGCGAGGCGGCGCAGATCTACGCCGCGTACCAGAAGCGCCTCGCCGCGTTCAACGCGGTCGATTTCGACGACCTCATCCGCCTGCCGCTGGCCGTGCTCGAAGGCGACGCCGAAGCGCGCGACGCGTGGCGCGAACGCCTGCGCTACCTGCTCGTCGATGAATACCAGGACACGAACTCGGCACAATACCGGCTCATCAAGGCGCTCGCCGGCGAGCGCGGCGCGTTCACCGTGGTCGGCGACGACGACCAGTCGATCTACGCCTGGCGCGGCGCGAATCCCGAAAACCTCAACGAGCTCGCACGCGATTTCCAGAAACTGCGCGTGGTCAAGCTCGAACAGAACTACCGTTGCGCACGGCGCATCCTGCGCTGCGCGAACAAGGTCATCGCCAACAACGGGCACCTGTTCGAGAAGCGCCTGTGGAGCGAACAGGGCGAGGGCGCGCCGATCCGCGTGCTCGAATGCCGCGACGACGAGCACGAAGCCGAATGCGTCGCCGGCGCGATCGCGCACCTGGCCGAGCGGAACAAGGCACCGTGGAGTGAATTCGCCGTGCTCTATCGCGGCAACCACCAGTCGCGCGCGCTGGAAAAGGCGCTGCGCCTTGCGCGCGTGCCCTACCACGTCACCGGCGGTACCGCGTTCCTCGATCGCGGAGAGGTCAAGGATCTCGTCGCCTACCTGCGCCTCATCGCCAATCCCGACGACGACGCGGCGTTCCTGCGCGTGGTCAACCTGCCGCGTCGCGACATCGGCGCGACGACGCTGGAAAAACTTGGCGAACTCGCGGGCGCGCGACACGTCTCGCTGTTGCGCGCCGCGCACAGCGACGCGGTGCTGTCGCAGCTCGCCGGGCGCGCGGCGTCGTCATTGCTCGGCTTCGCCAGACTCATCGACGAATTCTCGAAAAAAGCCGAACGCGTCGCCGCGGCCGACCTCGTCGACGACCTCGTCGCGCGCATCGGTTACGCCGAACACATCGCCGCGCAGGTCAAGGAACCGTCCTTGCGTGAGCGGCGCATGGAGAACCTGCGCGAACTCGTCGAATGGCTGCGTGCGATGGGCAGGAACGGCGCGGGCGACCTTGCCGCGCAACTCGCGCTGCTCGCGCACGGGGATCGCGACGATCCCGGCAACGCGGTGCGCCTGATGACGCTGCACGCGGCGAAAGGTCTGGAATTCCGCAGCGTGTTCCTCGTCGGCGTCGACGACGCGACGTTGCCGCACGAAGGCAGCATCGAGGAAGGCCGCATCGAGGAGGAGCGTCGCCTGCTCTACGTCGGCATCACGCGCGCGAAGGAAAATCTTTCGCTGTCGTACGCGAAACGGCGCAAGCGTTTCGGCGAGATCATCGCCAACCAGCCGAGCCGTTTCCTCAGGGAACTGCCGCCCGACGACATCCACTGGGCCGGCCGCGACGAGGAAAAGGACGCCGCGCACAAGGAGGAGATGGCGTCCTCGCACCTGGCGCGGCTGGCCGCGCTGCTCGGCGACTGACGCGTAAAATTCGCGCGCGCCGCGGACGACCTCGGCGCCTTGCTTCCTGCCGGGACGGCCCGGCGCTCGTGAAAGGTGCGCCATGGCCTGGTTCATTCTCGTCGTCGCCGGCCTGTGCGAAATCGGCTGGGCGATCGGACTCAAATACACCGAAGGTTTCACGCGGCTGTGGCCGAGCGTGGCGACGGCGGCGTCGATGCTGGTCAGCATCGGTTTGCTTGGCCTCGCGATGAAGACGCTGCCGGTCGGCACCGCCTACGCGGTCTGGGTTGGCATCGGCGCGGTCGGCACCTTGCTGTTCGGCATGCTGTTGTTCGGCGAGCCGGCCACGCCATTGCGGTTGGCCAGCGCGGCGCTGATCGTCGCCGGCCTCGTCGGGCTCAAGCTTGCGGGTTAGATCAGATCAGTTTCGCCTCGACCAGCTCGCGCTTGAGGAACGCGTAATAGATCGGCGCCGCGATCAGCCCGCCGATGCCGAACGCCGATTCCATGAGCAGCATCGCGATGAGCAGTTCCCAGGCGCGCGCGCGGATCTGCGTGCCGACGATGCGCGCGTTGAGGAAATATTCGAGCTTGTGGATGAGGATCAGGAACACCAGCGCGGCGACCGCGTCGGCAAAGGACACCGACAGCGCGGCGACGAAGATCAGCGTGTTGGAGATCAAGTTGCCGGCCACGGGCAGCAGGCCGACGATGAAGGTGACGACGACGAGCGTCTTCGCGAACGGCACCGGCGTGCTGAACAGCGGCAGGAGCACGAGCAGGAAGATGCCGGTGAGCAGGGTATTGATTGCCGAGATCTTCACCTGCGCGAAGACGATGTCGCGAAACGCATGGAGCAGGTTGCGACTGCGTGCGAGCAGGGCGTCCATGAAAGGCGTGTGCGCCTGTCCGCGTCCACGCGCCGCGGCGAGCGCGATCATCGCGCCGAGCACCATGCCGATGAGCAGGTGCACGAACACGCGCGCCGCGGTCTTGCCGGCGAGCTGCAGCGCGCCCGCGTGCTGACGCATCCAATCGACAGCGGCGACGCGCATCTCGCTGATGTTGTCGGGCAGGTGGTCGACGACGAACGCGGGCAGCTGACCGCGCGCGCGATCGAGCAGTGGATTGAGGCTTTCCAGGAACGCGCTCGGATCGCCGACCTCGCGGCGCACGATCGAGACGATGGCGACGACGGCAACGGTGAGCAGGCCTACGACGACGATGCTGAGGCCGAGCACGACGATGCCGTGTGCGCTTGCGCGTGGCACGTAGCGTTCCAGCCGCGGCGCGAGCGTATCAATGATCGCGAACACGAGCAGGCCGGCGAGCAGAGCCGAGAGCAGATGCAGCGGCAGCACGACGAGCAATGCGAGCGCGGCAAGCACGCAGGCGGCGAGCGTGAAGCGGGAGCGGGCGATCGTGTCCATGAAGGTTCCGTTCGAGGGAAGCGCAGCGACCATTCGACGGCCTGTCATACACTGCGCCGATGATCGTAGCAGGCGTCGCGGGGCTGCCCGTTGTCAGGCCGGCGGCTCGCGATCCTCGCGCCATTCCATTCCGGGGTCTCCATGAATCCATCGCTTCGCGTTTCCTCCGTCCTGTTCGCCGCCGCCATGCTCGGTGCCTGCGCCGCATCCGCGCCGCGCCAGGCCGCCGACGCCGCGCCGGCCGTAGCTGCCACCCCAGCCTCGCCCGCCGCCTCGCCCGCCGGCCCTGCGCCGAACGACAACCTCAATGCCGTGGCGTGGACGCAGACGGCGGTCGAACACGACCTCATCTATCGCGAGGTCTACCGCAATGCGACCGAGAAACTCGCCCGCGCGCTCAAGGACACTGCGTGGGACGCGCTGCCGAAGGACGAGCGCAGCGGGTCGGTGCGCGACCTCGCGCCGGCGGTGATCCTCGACATCGACGAGACGGTACTCGACAACTCGCCCTACCAGGCGCGCCTCGTGCGCGACGGCAAGAATTTCGACGAGTTCTCGTGGGCGCAATGGTGCCGCGAGAAGGCGGCCAGGGCGCTCCCCGGCGCGCTCGAATTCACGCGTTATGCCGCGGCGCACGGCGTCAAGGTGTTCTACCTGTCCAACCGCGCGCAGGACCTCAACGACGCCACGCTCGACAACCTGCGCAGCGCGGGTTTCCCGCTGGCCGCCGACGAAACCGTGTTCCTCGGCCTGGGCACGATCAACAAGGATTGCGAACAGGTCGGCACCGAAAAGGGCTGCCGCCGCCGCCTCGTCGCGCAGACGCATCGCGTGCTCATGCAGTTCGGCGACCAGGTCGGCGATTTCGTCGACGTGCTTGCCAACACGCCCGATGGCCGCCGCGCCGCGGTCGAGCCGTACCTGGACTGGGTCGGCGAGCGCTGGTTCGTGCTGCCGAACCCGACTTACGGCTCATGGGAGCCGGCGCTGTTCAACAACGACTGGACGCAGCCGGAGCGCGTACGTCGCGCCGGAAAGATTGGAAAACTTCGTTATTGATCAATATCTTAAAGAGCATCTTTTGATGCATTGCATTAGCTTGTGGCCGTAACTACAATGTGTCCGACGTTTTTCCGGTGCGCGAAGGCGCCGCCGCTCGAACGCCAGACATCCCCCTCCGGCTCTGCCGGAATTGCCCGGACGGTGAACGCCTTCCGGGTTTTTTTTGGGATTTGTCAGGTCGCGCGAGCCTTTCTCGTGTTCCTCGACAAACGCGGTCGCACGCTGCCGCGACACTGATCGAGGTACGAGCGATGCGCAATTCCGCGTTCCGCATGCCCGGAAAACGGGTCCTGACGGCCGCCGTGCTGCTCGCCTTTGCCGGCCCGGTATCGGCCACGCAATTCACGGGGTGGCAGCGCGTTCGCGCCGACCCGCGCGCCGCGTACGTGGCCACGATGACGGCCACCGAACGCCACGCCTTCGCACGCGACCACGGACTGGAGAGCCTGCTGCCAGGGCTCGATGCGACGACGAGAACCGTCACCAACTGCAACGATTCCGGTTCGGGCAGCCTGCGCGCCACCATCGTCGCGTCGGCCAGCGGCGACATCGTCGATGCGAGCGGCCTCGTCTGCGGCACGATCTCGCTGACCACGGGCGCCATCGACATCGGCGTGGACAACCTGACGATCAAAGGTCCCGGGCCGAACGCGCTCAAGGTCGGCAACGGCTCCAAGTACTACCATCGCGTGTTCAACCACACCGGCACAGGCACGCTGACGATCGCCGGCATGACCGTCACCAGGGGCACGATCCGCACGGGCGGAGCCGATCCGGGTTCGACCGGCGGCTGCATCAATTCGGCCGGCAACGTCGTGCTCGGCAACAATCACGACTCGGCCAACCGCGCCAAGGGCGTCGTGGTCAGCGATTGCGCGGCGATTTCCACGCAGGCCGGCATGACTGCGATGGGCGGCGGCGTGTACGCCCGCTACGGCGTGTCGATGTATGCCAGCGTCATCAGCGGTTGCCGCGCCAGCGCGCAAGGCACGGCCCACTACGCGGACGGCGGCGGCGTGGCAGTCCTTTATGGGAGCTTCACCGCCAAGTACAGCGAGATTCGCGACAACGCAACCGCGGGCCCGGCGGGGCGCGGTGGTGGCGTCTACGCGAGGTTCGCCTCCAGCACTGCCATTGAAAACGCGACCATTGCCGGCAACGCCAGCTCCGGCGATGCCGGCGGCGCCATCGTCGGCGCGGGATGGGGGAAGGGCACGTCCGGCGCCGTGCAGATCAGGAATTCGACGATTTCCGGCAATACCTCGTCGATGTCCACCGCGGGATTGATGGTCTATGGGTCCTCGCCGGATGCGCCGGTGTCGATTGCGTCAACCACGATTGCCGACAACCATCGCGCCGGCAGCGGCTTTGATCGGGGCGTGGGCGCCAGGGTGCGTGTCCAGTCGCTCGAATTGCAAAGCACGATCATCTCCGGCAACACCGACGACGACCAGCCTTCGGACCTGGACGTGGGCACCTATGGCACCGCCGTTACCGGCGGCAACAATCTGCTCGGCAACTTTTACGGGCCGGTTCCCACGACGGGTCTGATCACGAGCAATACGCCTGGCGTTGCTCCGCTCGCCAACAACGGCGGCATCGCGCGCACGCGCACGCAGGCGCTGCTGCCGGGAAGTCCGGCGATCGACATGGGCAACAACAGCCAGAACCTTCCGGCTGACCAGCGCGGATTCGGCTTCCCGCGCACGATGGGCGTGGCACCCGACATCGGCGCCTTCGAGCGCGATCCGGACGTGATCTTCCAGAACGGCTTCGAGTGACTGCGCGCCGGCGACGCCGGCGACTCGGCCGGCGGCGCTCCGAAGGGCGACCGGTTCGCACCCGCGGCGAGAACCGGCGCAAACGCCATTCGACGGCAACCTGCTAGAGTGCCGCCCCTTCCATTTCTCCCGGGAAACGTCATGTCCAAGCCCCTGCTCCGCGTCGCGCTCACGAGCGCGCTGATCGTCTTCGCCGCCGGATGCCAGCAGCAATCCGAAACGGCATCGGCACCGGCGGTCGCGCCGGCCGCGGCGGGCCCCGACACTGCGCTGCTGGCCTCGATCAAGCTGCTCAAGGCCGGCGACTTCAACGGCCTCATGCAGAACGCGTTGCCGCCGGCCGAGTTCGCCAAGGTCAAGACCGACTGGAACAAGGACCAGGAGCCGATCACCGACGAGGATCGCGCCAAGTTCACGGCGACGATGGCCAAGCTCACCGCGCCCGACGCCGAAACCGCGATCTACGCCGAGATCGAACCGCAGCTCAAGCAGTTCGACGCGCAGTACCAACAGCAGATTCCGATGTACGTGACCATGGGTTCGAGCTGGCTGCAGGGCCTCGTGCAGCAGAGCAAGGACATGTCCGACGCCTCCAAGCAGCAGGCGGTCGCAGCGATCAACACGCTCGGCGGCTGGGTCACCAAGACGCGCTTCACCGATCCGGACAAGGTCAAGCAGGTCGTCGCGATCACGGTGAAGACGGCGCGTGACCTCAACCTCAAGACGCTCGACGAAGCGCGCGCGCTGAGTTACGAGCAGGGCATGCAGAAGGCGCAGGTCGCCTACGGCGCGCTCAAGCAGGCGTTCAACGTCTACGGCTTCTCGCTCGACGAGACGTTCGATTCGATCAAGCCGGAAGTCGTCTCCAACGACGGCAAGACCGCCAAGCTCAAGGTCAGCTACACGCTGCTCGGCACGCCGCTGACCGGCGAGACCGACATGGTCAATGTCGACGGCCGCTGGTACGGCAAGGACACCATCGACAAGCTCAAGGAAAAGGCCGCCGCACAGGCCGCCGGTTCGACCGAAGCGCCTGCCGCCGCGCCGGCCACCGACGCCGCCAAGCCCGCCACGCAGGGCTGATACCGCGTTTGCCGGCGGGGAGCCGTTGGCTCCTTGCCGGCCCGCATGGTTGCCCGGGCAGCGCCCTGGCCTGATCCGATTGGCGCCTTTTTCCGCCGGTCGGCACGCGGCCCGTGCCGCGCGGCATCGTCGGGCTGCCTTCCGACGCCCTGCTAGACTTTCCCGCATGAACGACTCCCCGACCGCGCCGCGCGCGCAACCCGACGCGCAGGTGCCCGGCTGGCTCCGCCTGTTCGGCGCGTTGTTGCGGCCGTGGCTGCGCCTGCAACGCGCGCCGGAGGACGTGCACGCGCTGCTGCCCGACGACCCGCGTCCGACGGTCTACGTCGTCGAGCGCTACGGCCTTTCCGATACGCTGATCCTCGAACAGGCTTGCAAGGAAGCCGGCCTGCCGTCGCCGTACGCCGCCGCCGATCGCCTGCCGATCAAGCGCCGCCGCGCCGTGGTCACGCTGTCGCGGCGGCCGCGCGTGTTCGGCCGGCCGCCGCATCCGACGCGCTCGGAAACGCTGAGCCTGCTCGCCGAGGTCGTGCGCGCCGATCCGGAGAAGGACGTGCGCCTCGTGCCCGTGTCGATCTTCGTCGGCCGCGCGCCGCAGCGCGAAACGGGTTGGTTCAGCGTGCTGTTCTCGGAAAACTGGGTCGTCGTCGGCCGCTTCCGGCGCCTGCTCGCGCTCGCGCTCAACGGCCGCGACACGCTCGTCGAGTTCGCCGCGCCGGTATCGCTGCGCGAAGCCGTCGCCGAGGAAAGCAGTGCCGAACGCGGCGTACGCAAGCTGCAGCGCATCCTGCGCGCGCATTTTCGTCGCGTGCGCGCCGCCGTCATCGGCCCCGATCTTTCGCACCGGCGCACGCTCATCGACGGCGTGGTCAACGCCGCGCCCGTGCAGCAGGCGATCGAGACCAACGCGAGCCGCGACAACATCCCGCTCGACAAGGCCGCCGCGAAGGCGCGCGCGTTCGCGTGGGAAATCGCCGCCGACCAGTCGCCGCTGGTCGTGCGCTCGGTGTCGTTCCTGCTCAAGGGGCTGTGGGAAAAGATCTACCACGGCGTGCACATGCACCACTTCGACAAGCTGCGAGAGATCGCGCCGGGCCACGAAGTGATCTTCGTGCCCTGCCACCGCAGCACGACCGACGACGCGCTGCTGCCGTACCTGCTCTACCGCAACGGCTTGGCCGTTCCGCACATCGCCGCGGGCGTGAACCTCAACCTGCCGTTGATCGGGCCGCTGCTGCGTCGCGGCGGCGCGTTCTTCCTGCGCCGCAGTTTCAGCGATCCGTTCTATTCGACGGTATTCCGCGAATACATGAGCCAGCTCATCGCGCGCGGCATTTCGCTCATGTACTTCATCGAGGGTGGCCGCTCGCGCACGGGACGCATGCTCGAGGCGCGCGGCGGACTGCTGTCGATGACGCTGCGCAGCTTCCTGCGCCAGCCCGATCGCCCGGTCGTGTTCCAGCCGGTCTACATCGGCTACGAGAAGATCATGGAAGGCGAGTCCTACGCGGGCGAGCTGTCGGGCAAGCCGAAGGAAAAGGAATCCTGGGGCGGCCTCATCCGCAGCCTCGGCGCGCTGCGCCGCAACTACGGCGCGGTGTCGGTCAACTTCGGCGAAGCGGTGTTCCTGAAGCCCTTGCTCGACGAGGTCGCGCCGGACTGGAAACAGGCTGCCGCCGATCCGGAAGCCAAGCCGCAATGGCTCAAGGGCGCGGTCGACGTGCTCGGCGAACGCATCCTCGTCAACATCAACCGCGCCGCGGACGTCAATCCGATCAACCTGCTCGCGGTCGCGCTGCTCGCCACGCCCAAGCACGCGATGTCGGAAGCCGACCTGCTCGCGCAGATCGAGTTGTCCAAGAACCTGCTCGTCGCGCTGCCGTATTCCGACCGCGTCACGGTCACGCCGCTGTCGGCGCAGGAAATCATCGCCTACGGCGAGAACATGCAGTGGATCCGCCGCGTCGCGCATCCGCTCGGCGACGTACTCGCCGTCGACGAAAAGCAGGGCGTGCTGCTCAGCTATTTCCGCAACAACGTCACGCACCTGTTCGCGACCGCGGCGTGGGTCGCGTGCTGTTTCCTCAACAACCGCAAGATCGCGCGCGCGTCGATCCTGCGCCTGGGCCGCATCGTCTATCCGTTCGTGCAGTCCGAATTGTTCCTGCCGTGGAACGAGGACGAATTCGGCGCGCGCCTGCAGGCCACGCTCGACTTCTTCATCGCGCAGGACCTGCTCGAAGCGGGCGCCGACGGCCGCATCGTCGGCCGCGGTCCGGGCCAGAGCGACGGCGCATTCCGCCTGCGCGCGCTCGCCGACAATCTCCTGCCCGCGATCGAGCGCTACTACATCGCGCTCGCCCTGCTCGTGAAGAACGGCCCGCGCACGCTGACCGCGGCCGAGCTCGAAAACCTGTGCACGCTCAGCGCGCAACGCCTTTCGCTGCTGCAGGAACTCAACGCGCCGGAGTTCTTCGACAAGTCGCTGTTCCGTGGCTTCATCCAGAAACTGCGCGAGCGCCGCGTGGTGTGGAGCGGCGACGACGGCAAGCTCGACTTCGACGCCTCGCTCGAAGCCGTCGCCAAGGACTCGCGCGTCATTCTCAGCCGCGAGATCCGCCACGGCATCCTCAAGCTCACGCCGGAAAAACAGGCGCAGCTCACGCGCGAGGCGGAAGGCGCCGACCAGGCGCAGTGAGGCCTGCGACGGTCCGACCGTCATCGCCAACGCTTCATGCGCGCAGGCGCCGTATCGAGGATTTCGTGCGCATCCGGCAGCCGCGCGTCGAAACCATCGTGCACGAGCTGCGCCGCGCGCATGGCGCGGGTCCGTTGACCGCGCCGGCGCGATGCGCACCGGCGCATGATGGATGCGGTGCTGCGCGCAGTTGGCCCTTAAGCGCCGAACAGCTTTCCGATAGCCGCGGTCGTCGCCATCGCCAGCGCGCTCCAGAACACGACGCGCATGGCGCCGCGTATGACTGGCGCACCGCCCGCGTGCGCTGCGGTGGCGCCAAGCACGGCGAGGGCGACGAGCGACGCGCCTGTGACAATGGCCGCGAGTCCGCGCGGCGGTGACAGCGCGGTGACGAGCAGGGGCAACGCAGCGCCGGCGGCGAAGGCCATCGCCGACGCGGTGGCGGCTTGCAGCGGCCGCGCGCGCAATTCCTGCGTGATGCCGATCTCGTCGCGCGCATGCGCGCCGAGCGCGTCGTGCGCGGTGAGCTGTTCGGCCACCGTGCGCGCGAGTGGAGCGTCGAGTCCGCGCTGCTGGTAGATCAGCGCAAGTTCTTCGAGTTCGGCTTCGGGCGAGCGCCTGAGCTGGCGCCGTTCGAGTTCGAGGTCGGCGTCCTCGGTGTCCGCCTGCGAGCTGACCGACACGTATTCGCCCGCCGCCATCGACAATGCGCCGCCGACGAGTCCGGCGATGCCGGCCAGCAGGATCGCGTGCCGGTCCGCGCCGGCCGTGGCGAAACCGGCGATCAGGCTCGCCGTCGACACGACGCCGTCGTTCGCGCCGAGCACCGCCGCGCGCAACCAGCCGACACGGCCGCTGCGATGGGGTTCGTGGGGATGGGCGTGCATGCGAGTCCCGTGCTCGAGCGTGGCGGAAGGATGCCGCATTCCGGCATCCGCGTCGCGGCGGATCGGCCGCGACGCGTCGCCGCTCAGGCGGCGAGGCCGTAGCTGCGCAGCAGCGCGTCGGGCGTCGGTTCGCGCCCGCGGAACGCGACAAAGCTTTCCAGCGCGGGCCGCGATGCGCCGACGGCGAGGATCGATTCGCGGTAAGCGGAGCCTGTCGCGCGGTCGAACACGCCGGCTTCCTCGAACTTGCCGAACGCGTCGGCCGACAGCACTTCGGCCCACAGGTAACTGTAGTAGCCGGCGCCGTAGCCACCGGCGAAGACGTGCGTGAACGCGTGCGGGAAACGCTGCCATTCGGGTGGATGGATGACGGCGACTTCGTCGCGCACCTCGCGCAGGATGTCCATCGCGCGCGCGCCGTGCGCCGGATCGAACTCGCGGTGGATGCGGAAATCGAACAGGCCGAATTCGAGCTGGCGCACGAGGAACAGCCCGGCGTGGAAATGGCGTGCCGCCTGCATGCGCGCGAAGAGTTCGTCGGGCAGCTTCTCGCCCGTCCTGTAGTGCCGGGCGAACAGGCCGAGTGCCTCGCGCTGCCAGCCAAAGTTTTCCATGAACTGGCTCGGCAGTTCGACCGCATCCCACTCCACGCCGTTGATGCCGCCGACGCCGGGCAGGTCGACCTCGGTAAGCAGGTGGTGCAGGCCGTGGCCGAATTCGTGGAACAGCGTGAGCACGTCGTCATGGGTCAGCAGCGATGGCGTGGTTTCGGTCGGCGGCGCGAAGTTGCAGGTCAGGAACGCGACCGGCTGCTGCAGTTCGCCGTCGTGGCGGAAGCGGTTGACGCACACGTCCATCCACGCGCCGCCGCGCTTGCCGCTGCGCGCGTAGAGATCGACGTAGGCACCGGCGAAGACGCGGCCGTTCTCGTCGACGAGGTCGTAGTAGCGCACGTCCGGATGCCAGACATCGACGCCGTCGCGGCGGCGCAGCGACACGCCGAACACGCGCCGCGCGATCGCGAACAGGCCGTCGATGACGGCGTCGAGCGCGAAGTACGGCTTGAGTTCCTCTTCGCTGAGCGCGTACTTCTTCTCGCGCAGTTTTTCGGCCGCGTACGACACGTCCCACGCCTGCAGGTCGGGCAGGCCGAGCTCGTCGCGTGCAAATGCGCGCAATTCGTCGAGTTCGCGCAGTGCGACGGGTTTCGCGCGCGCGGCGAGGTCGTGCAGGAAGGCGAGCACGGCCTCCGGCGAGGGCGCCATCTTCGTCTCCAGCGATTCCTCGGCGGCGTCGCGGAAGCCGAGCAGCTGCGCGGCCTCGTGGCGCAGCGCGAGGATTTTCTCGATGCGCGCGGAATTGTCGAACTCGCCCGCGTTCGGGCCCTGGTCGGACGCGCGCGTCTGGTAGGCGCGGTAGACGCGCTCGCGCAGGCCGCGATCGTCGGCGTAGCTCAAAACGGCCTGCACGCTTGGCTGCTTGAGCGTGACGAGCCAGCCGTCCTGCGACTTTTCCTGCGCGTAGGCGCGCAGCACGGCGCGACCGGACGCGGGAATGCCGGCGAGTCGCGATTCGTCGGCGATCGCTTCGCTCCACGCGTCGGTCGCATCGAGCACGGCTTCCTCGAACTCCGTGGCGAGCCTGGCGAGTTCGCTGGAAATCTCGCGGAAGCGCGAACGTGCGGGCTCTTCGAGCGCGACACCGGACAACTTGAAGTCGCGCAGCTCGTGCGCGATCAGCGCGCGTGCCGGACGCGGCAGCGTGCTCGCGTCTTCGCGTTGAGAAACGGTTTCGACGGCCGCGTACAGCGCGCGGTTCTGGCCGAGTTCGCTGCTGAAGTCGACGATCTTTTCCTGCGCCGCCGAATACGCCTTGCGCAGTTCGTCCGAATCGGCGACGCCGTGCAGGTGCGACACCGGCGCCCAGACGCGATTCAGATGGTCTTCGAGCGTTTCGCCCAGGCCGAGCACGCCATCGAAATCGCGCGGCGCGTCGCTCGCGAGCAGCGTGTCGATGCGCGCGCGGTAGTCGGCGAGCACGGCGTCGACGGCCGGTTCGACGTGTTCGGGGCGGATCGCGGAAAAGCGCGGCAGGACGCTGCCTTCGAGCAGGGGATTGGTCATGGGGTATCTCGGTGGAACGCGGAAACTGGAGGGAGTGAACTGTGAAATCAAACAGTATGCGGGTCGGCAGTCGGCGGGCATAGTGCGCGGGCATGCCGCGGTCCGCGGCCAAGGGGAAACAGGCAATGAGCGTGAGGAGTTACCAGAACGTGAGTCCGCGCCTCGCCGCGGGCGTCTACATCGACGCGGCGGCGCACGTGATCGGCGACGTCGAGATCGGCGAGGACGCCTCGATCTGGCCATGTGCGGTCGTGCGCGGCGACGTGCACTACATCAAGATCGGCGCGCGCACCAACATCCAGGACGGCGCGGTACTGCATGTCACTCACGACGGCGACTACACGCTCGGCGGCTTTCCGCTGCACATCGGCGCGGACGTCACCGTCGGCCATGGCGCGGTGCTGCACGCCTGCTCGATCATGGATGCCTGCCTCATCGGCATGAACGCGACCGTGCTCGACGGCGTACTGGTCAAGAAGCACAGCATGATCGGCGCCGGCGCGCTGGTCACGCCGGGCAAGATCGTCGGCGAAGGCGAACTGTGGCTCGGCAATCCCGCGCGCTGTGTGCGCACGCTCACCGACAAGGAGATCGAGCATCTCCACTACTCGGCGCGGCACTACGTGAAGCTCAAGAACCGCTACCTCGCCGAGACGGCGACGTAGCGGCTCCGGCTCCGCGTCAGGCGGACATGCTCGCGTTGTCGATGACGAAGCGGTACTTCACGTCGCTCCTGACCATGCGCTCGTAGGCGCGGTCGATGTCCTGCGCGCGGATCATCTCGATGTCGGCGACGATGCCCTTCGCGGCGCAGAAATCGAGCATTTCCTGAGTCTCGGGCAGGCCTCCGATCAGCGAGCCCGCGATCGCGCGGCGCTTGAAGATGAGGTTGGCGACGTTCGGCGACGGATGCGCGTGTTCGGGCACGCCGACCAGCACGAGCGTGCCGTCGCGCTTGAGCAGGGACGAGAAAGCGTCGAGGTCGTGGCTGGCCGCGACGGTGTCGAGGATGAAGTCGAATGAACCCGCGTGCGCCTTCATCTGCGCCGCGTCCTTCGAGATGACGACCTCGTCTGCGCCGAGCGCGTGCGCGTCCGCGCGCTTGCTTTCGCTGGTGGTGAACGCGACCACGTGCGCGCCCATTGCGTGCGCGATCTTGATGCCCATGTGGCCGAGTCCGCCGATGCCGACGACGCCGACCTTCTTGCCCGGGCCGACGTTCCAGTGGCGCAGCGGCGAATACGTCGTGATGCCCGCGCACAACAGCGGTGCGACCGCGGCGAGCTGGCTTTCCGGATGGCGGATGTGCAGCACGAACTTCTCGTCGACGACGATGCGCTGCGAATAGCCGCCGAGCGTGTGGCCGGGAGCGTCCTTGGTCGGACCGTTGTAGGTACCGACGAAGCCGTTCTCGCAATATTGCTCGAGACCTTCGTCGCAGGCCGCGCAATGCTGGCAGCTGCCGACGAGGCAGCCGACGCCGACGGTATCGCCGACCTTGAAGCCTTTCACCTCGCCGCCGACCGCGCTGACGTGGCCGACGATCTCGTGGCCCGGCACGCACGGATACAGCGTGCCGCCCCATTCCGAGCGCGCGGTGTGCAGGTCGGAATGGCAGACGCCGCAGTAGGCGATGTCGATCTGCACGTCGCGCGGGCCGGGGGCGCGGCGCTGGATGTCGAGCGGCTCGAACGATTGGTCGGCGGCGTGCGTGGCGTAGGCTTTGGTCGGCATGACGTGGTCCTCGGGACGGGTGGCTGGATGGGCTGGGTCGCCGGCGCGCGGCAATTCCGGTCAAGCTGTGGCCGCTGCGGCGAATTTCCAGCGTTGCCGCCGGCTGGATTTTCCGCTGGCGTCAGTGGGTCTTGAGCAGACGATAAACCGCTGTCGACAGCGCCGTCACGCCTTCGGCAGCGAAACCCGGCTGTGCCTCGAGGATGTCGCGGCGTTCGAGCAGGTCGACGTGCCATGACGGCGCGTAGCGTTCGCGCACTTCGGTTTCTTCGACCGAAAACGGCGGCCCGTCCTTTTCGTGCTGCGGATACTCCAGCGTGACGAGCAGGCCGCGGCACCCGGCCGGCAGACACGCGTAAAGCTCGCCGACGTAGCGTGCGCGCAGTTCCGGCGGCAACGCGATCAGCGCGGCGCGATCGTAGGCGCCGGTGCAGTCGGCGAGCGCGGCGGCATCGAGCGCGAACGCGTCGCCGCAAACCAGTTCGATGTCGCCGGCGACGTGGTGCACGCCAAGGCGCGACTCATGCACCTCGGGTTCGAGCCCGTGCTCCGCGAAGAACTGCGTGATGGCGAGCTGCGACAGTTCGACGCCGAGCACGCGATATCCCTGCGCCGCGAGCCAGGCCATGTCGAGCGACTTGCCGGCGAGCGGCACGAACACGCGGCTGCGGCGCGGCAGTCCGAGCGCCGGCCAATGCTTCTGCAGCAACGGCAGCACGCGTTCGTTGTGGAACCCGGTGCGCCCTTCGCGCCAGCGCTGCAGCCAGAATTCGTGGTCCATGGAAAAGGTCGAATGCGGCCGAACGGTTCCTTGGAGTATAGCGATGCGCGGAACAGGCGGTTCCGCGTGTCCCACGTGGGAACGCGCGGATCCCGCGCCGAGCCATCAAAGGCCGTCGAAGCCGTCGCAGTAGACGGTGTCGTCGCGCGCACAGGCGAGCACGGCGGAAAGCTGGATCTCGTAGGCGCCCAGATCCATTGGGCCGAAGTTGTTCGGCACGTTGGGCAGGTCGACCACGCGCGGCTTGCGGTCGAGGTCGGCATGTGCGGTTTGGCAGCAAGGGTCGTCGGTCGGCGCGTCGTCGACACCGAGCGAAGCCGGGGTCAGGTGGTAGTCGCCGTGCGCGGCGTCGACGAAGCTCGGCTCGCCCTCGTCGATGTAGGCGGTATCGGGCAAGGTGCTGCGGTCGTTGCTGAGCACGTGCGCGGCGCGCGCGCCGTCGGTGATCGCCGGATCGACCGTCGCGCGGCCGGGCTGATCGATGATGCTGTTGAACAAATAGAAGCCGCTCGCCACGAGAAACGCATACGGCGCGCCAATCGTGTTGCCGGCGATCGTGCACGAATCCAGCTGCATCTGGGTGCTGTCGTCGGCGTCGGTCTGCGCGACGAGTTCCTGCGTCACCGCGTTGTCGGCGAACAGGCCGTTGGTGATGTACCCGTACTGGTATTGGACGTGGCCGGTCTGGCGCAGGACGTGCGCGCCCGTGTTGGCGCGGAACTCGACGCGGTCGCCGTACAGGCGGCTCGCGTCCTGCGCGAGGATGATCGAACCCTCGGTCGGTTGGTTGCTGCCGTCCACAGCGTGGTTGGCCTCGATGCGGTTGCACGAGGTGCCGGCATTGCAGGCGACGGCGCCGAGCGCGGTCGGGCGCTCGGTCTGGCTGCACAGGGAACCGGGACTGGGGTCGACATTCAACGCGACCGTACCGCCGAGGGCAAAGCCATCGGAACTGTAGTCTGCGTCGGAATAAATCACCGCGCCTTCCGCGGCGGCATTGTCGTCGATGCGGAAATCGTAGGCGCAGAACGCGACGTCGGTGCCGCCGCCGAAGACAGTCTGGCGTGCCTTCAGGTACACCGCGCCGCCTGTGTGCGAGGCGGTATTGCCCTGCATGCGCACGGGTTTCGTCGCGTCGGTCGTGAACAGGCGCACGATCGCATTGGCGTCGTCGTCGAACGTGAAGATGTCCATGCCGCCGCCGTAGGCCGCGCTGTTGTCGTAGATCACGCCGAGTCCGCCGTAGCCGGGCGAGCCGAAGTCGGCGCGCGCGGGTCCGAGCACTTCGAGTCCGCCGCCATAGCCGTTCGGCGCCTTGTTGAAGGCGAGCATCGTGTTTGGCTTGAGCGCGTACAGACGTGTATTGCCTTCGAGGCGAATGCCGCCGCCGGACGTGTCGGCGGTGTTGCTGAGCACGAGCGTATCGCTGTCGAGCGTCAACGTAGCCGGGCCGCCGCTGCCATTGACATTGATGCCGCCGCCGTAGCCGGCTTCGTTGAAGCTGATCGTGCTGCGAGTGATGTCGAGCGCGCCTTGGCCGCCGAAATAGATGCCGCCGCCGCTGCATCCGGCGCAGGTCAGGCCGCCCATGATCGTGAGGTTGCGCAAGGTGAGATTCGTCGTGCCGGTCACGTAGAGCACGCTGCCTCCGCCGTCGTTGCTGCCGTTGAGCGTGACCAGCGGCGCGGTCGAATCGGGCGGCGTGTACGGCGGAAAGTCGATCGTGCCGCGCACGTCGGCACAGGTGACGCCGTCGCCCCAGCCCTGCAGCGTCAGATTCGGTTTGTCGGCGATCGACAGGTGCTGGCCGGTATAGGTGTGCTCGCGCGTGATGTCGATGACGGTCGGGCATTCGCCGACCGCATCGATCGCCGACTGGATGTCGTTGTACTGGCAATGCGCCGTGTCGGCGCCAACGCGGTAGTGGAACGGCAGGAAGGGCGGACTGGCCGTGCACGCGGCGAAGGCGTTGCTGGCGGCGAGCGGCAACAGGAAGGCGAAGGCGACGATTCGGCGGAACGGAAACGAGCGCATGGCGTGACCTCGAAAATGCACGGGGGCATCAGGAGGAACGAGCGTCCGGGCGCGAATGAGCCAAGCGACGTGGAATGTGTCGTCGCCTCAGCGTCTGGCGACAGGCGTGCCGCGCTCCCGCTCGCGCAGGATCGCCGCATACGGAGAATGCGACGCAGCGAGCAGTGGTTCGATCCGCGCCCGCAGGGCGTCCGCTTCGGCGCTGCGGCCGAGCGCGACGAGCGCCTGCACGCGGGCAGCGTCGACTTCGAGCACATGCAGGTCACTGTCGGGCAGTGCGGCTCGGGACTCGCGCGATTCGCGCAGCAGCGGTTCGGCGACCTGCGGATGGCCGCCTGACAGTTCCACGCGCGCCAGCGACAGCAATGGATAGACGAGCCCCGATTGGCCGCGCCGATACGCAGCGCGCGCGATCTCGACGCTGCGCTGCGCGGTGGCCTGCGCGGCGTTGACATCGCCCGCGTCGAGTTGTGCCTGTGACCATTGCGCGAGCAGCGACGCAAACAATGGATCGGGCTTGGCTGCCCTGCGCGCATGCGCCGCCGCGTCGAGTTCGTGCAGCGCATCGGTGTAGCGGCCCTGCTGGCGCAACATGTCGCCAAGCGTACCGCGGTCGCGATTGAGCCACACGGAATCGGCCGGCTCGTGCTTCTCCTCGATCGCGATCGCCCGGCGCAGCAGCGCGATCGCCTCATCGTGGCGGCCGTCCCAGCGCAACGCGTCGGCGAGCCCGACCATCGGATCGGCGCTGTCCCATTCGTCGTTGGATCCCTGCAGCGCGCGCCACGTCGCGAGCGCCTTGCGGAACATGCTCTCGGCATCGGCGTAGCGGCCGAGCCTGGCTTCGTCCTGCGCGATCGAGGTGTACCACGCAGCCGCCGTTTCGGGGCGAGTCGCGGCGCTGCCGTCGAGCAAGGGCACGAACGCGAGGCGACCCTGCAACGCGTCGGCGTAGCGGCCGGCGCGTTCGGTCGACCAGAACTGGTTGCCGCGTGCGACCAGCGTTTCGTTGTGTGCCGGGCCGTAGATTTTCTCGTCGATGTCGGCCGCTTCACGGCTCGCCGCGATGGAGCCGTCGAAGTCGCCGCGGTAGGCGAGCGCGCCGCTCAGTTCCTGCAACGCGCTGGCAAGTTGGCTGTGCACCGGCCCGTGCAGCGCGCGCGCTTGCTCGACGGCATTGCGCAGCAGCGCGATCGACTCGTCGAAACGCGATTGCTCGGTCAACGCATTGCCGAGCTGGATCGCGTCTTCGATCGTCGCGGCGTTGTGTTCGCCGTAGTGCGCGCGGTCGAATGCGAGCGCTTCGCGCAGTACGGGTTCCGCGGCAACCGCGTCGTCCTTGCCGAGCAGGGCGAGCGCGATGATGCGGCGCGCATCCGATTGCAGGTCGAAGGCGGATGGCCCGAGCGTGGCGGCGATCGCCGCGCCCTGTCGTGCGTGGTCGGCGGCGGCATCGAAGACGCGTTGATCGGCTTCGATCTTCGCCGTCGCGAGCAGGGTGCGCGCCTTCTCGCGCGGCGGAACGCCCGCCTGTGAGCTCGCCGCCAGTGCCTTGGCGAGCAAGCCCTGCGCGCGTTGCGCATCGCCCAGGTCCCAATACAGCCGCGCCAGCAGAACGCCGAGGTCGAGCCGCGTCGCCGGCGTCAGGCTGCCGTTGTGGAGTTCGCGTTCGCCGCCTTCGAGGAGTTGCCGCGCGGTCACCGCTTGGCCGTGGTTGGCGTCGGGTTCGGCGTGGTCGAACACGCCGACGAGAAAGCCGCGGATCGCATCGGCGTGCACGGCTTCCGCGTGCGCTAGCGCGGCCTGCCCGCGCGCGACGCCGGCCTGCCACAGCGCGATGCCGAGCGTGGCGAGGATCGTGAGCAGGAACGCGGCGGAACTGGCCACGCCGCCCTTGTGGCGCAGCACGAACTTGCGCGTGCGGTACCAGCGCGTCGGCGGATGCGCCGACACCGGTCGGCCGTCGAGCAGTCGTTCGATGTCGTCGGCGAGCGCGCCGGCGGAGCCGTAGCGGCGCGCGGGTTCATCCGCGGTCGCCTTGAGCACGATGTTGTCGAGATCGCCGCGCAACAGGCGCCGCGTCGTGTGCGGCGCGGCGGGCAGGCGTTCACGGCCGGTCGTGGCGCTGATGCGCGCCGACGGTGGGCGCGTGTCGCCGGGTTCGCGGCGCATGCCGGTGACGAGTTCGTCGAGCAGCACGCCGAGCGCATAGACATCGGTCGCGGTGGTGATCGCGCCGCCGCTGAACTGCTCGGGTGCGGCGTAAGCCGGGGTCAGCGCGACGTGCAGCGTGCGCGTGTCGTCGCCGACGTCGAGCAGCTTGGCGATGCCGAAATCGAGTAGCTTGACGGCGCCGTCCGTGTTGACCAGCACGTTCGACGGCTTGAGGTCGCGGTGCACGATGAGCGCGCGGTGCGCGGCCTCGACGGCGGCGCACGTCTCGATGAACACGCGCAGGCGCTCGCGCAGGCCGAGCTGGTGCTGGTTGGCATGGTCGACGATCGGCAGCCCGTCGACGAGTTCGAGCGCGATGTAGGGCACGCCCGGTTCGGCGATGCCGCCTTCGATGAGCCGCGCGATGCCGGGATGACGAAGCTGCGCGAGCGCGCGGCGTTCGTCGCGGAAACGGCGGTGGTCGTCCTCGCCGCGCAGGCCGCGACGCAGCACCTTGAGCGCAACGTCCTGGCGCACGCCATCGAGCAGCCGCTGCGCGCGGAACACGATCGACGAGCCGCCGCCGCCGAGCACCTCGACGAGCTCGAAGCCGCCGATGCGCGCGCCGGGTGTGAGCCATTGCTCGTCGATTCCGGCGTCGAGTACGTCGGCGAGCGCGGCGGCGGGCGGCAGCGGCAGTGCGTCGTCGCCTTCGGCGGGCGCGCGTGCGAGCATGCGCTCGATGCGCACGCGCACGCTTGCGTCGCTGCAATGTGCGTCGAGGAACGTGCCGCGCGCGGCTTGCGGCAACGCGATGGCGGTTTCGTAGAGTTCGCGCAGCGACGAAGGCATCGGCGTCGCCGTCAGTCGAATTCGGAGCGCAGGAACGCCAGCGCGAACGCCCAGTCGCGCGTCACCGTGCGCCGGCTCGTGCGCATGACCCCGGCCACTTCGTCCGCGGTGAGTCCGCCGAAATAGCGCAGCTCGACGACTTCCGCGGCGCGCGCGTCGGTTTCGGCGAGGCGTTCGAGCGCGGCGTCGAGCAGGATCACCTGGTCGGCGCTGCGCAGCGCGAGTGCGTCGTGTTCGGCGGTGAGCGTGACGCGAATCCAGTCGCCGCCACCGCGCTGGCTCAGGTGCGCACGCGCGCGGTCGATGAGGAAGCTGCGCATCGCGCGTGCCGCGTAGGTGAAGAACTGGCCGTCCTGGGCGAAATCCAGATGCTCGCGGCCGTGCATCTTGAGGAACAGTTCGTGCACGAGCGAGGTCGTGTCGAGCGTCACGCCACGCGCCGCGCGCGCGAGCTGGCGGCTGGCCAGCGTCTTGAGCTGGCCGTAGAGATCGCCGAACGGGCGGTCGACGGCATCGTGGCGCGCTTCAGGCGGCATTGCGGAATCGGCCGGCAGCCGGGCGGCGGCGCATGGGCGGATGCATGACGCGACCCTCCGCGACGAAGCGCCCGTGGCGGCGGGCGCGAGCGCGCCGGATTCCAACAGACGGTTCCGCTGGGGGTCAAGCGGGCGCGCGCAGGTTGCGGCGCCGTCGTCTCGATGCATGACCGCGTCTCCCTCGCCGTGGACGCGGGAGAAAACGGAATTCACCGGCTCGATGCGCCACGCGCTGCGGAGCGGACGCAAAAAAGCACCCGCGCGGCGGCCACCGGGGCGTGGCAACGACACAGGCGCCGGGGTAAAGCTACGGACCGAAGCCGTCCTGAAAAATGCGGTCGGCGTCGTGCGGGAGCAGCCCGATGCCGTCGATCCAGGCCGCCGTATCGCCGCCGGAGGTGAGGCTGCCCTCGGCGACGACGAGCGTGGCTTTGATCGTCGTCGTCGCCATCCAGCGGTTCGCCGGGACATTGATCAGCGCCGGCGCGAGGACGTGGCGCCACGTCGTCGAGCCTGCCGGGATGTCGAGGTCGCCTTCGGGACGCAACGGGCGACGCGGCCGCCGCGTCCAGTCGCTCACGGAATCGGACGAATGGCCCAAGCCGGTCGTCGCGAACGATGGATTCAGGGGATCGATTCGCGGCGCAGTGCGGCGAGGACCGCGCCGGCATCCGGACGCCGGCCGTGCCAGATCGCGAACGATTCGGCGGCCTGCTCGACGAGCATGCCGAGGCCGTCGTTCGCCACTTTCGCGCCGGTCTCGCGTGCCCAGGCGAGGAATGACTGCGCGGCCCGGCCATAAGAGAGGTCATAGCAGAGCGCGTCGCGCTCGAGCAGACGCGGCGGCAGTTCGAGGGCGGCGCCGCCGCCGTGACCGGCAGAGGTCGCATTGACGAGCAGGTCGTAGTGTCCGTCGAGCGTGTCGACCTGTGCCAGGTCGCAGCCGAACGCGCTGTCGGAGCGTAGTGCCCGCTTCAGTTCGGCAATGCGCTGGCGCGTGCGGTTGACGAGCATCAATTCGTGCACGCCCGCGTCGGCGAGCGCGAAGGCGACCGCGCGCGCGGCACCGCCCGCGCCCAGCAGCAGCACGCGGCGACCGCGAGCTTCGAAGCCGAGGCGCGCAAGGTCACGCAGGAAGCCGATGCCATCGGTGCTGTCGCCGTGCCATGCGTCGCCGCCGCGGACCAGCGTGTTGACGCTGCCGCAGCGCTGCGCGCGTGCGCTGCGCACGGCGCACAACGCGAAGGCATCTGTCTTGAGCGGCAGGGTGATGTTCGCGCCGACGCCGCCATCGCGCGCGAATTCCTCGAGTGCGCGTGCGAAATCGGCGTGACCGACCTCCACGGCGCGATAGTCGACGGCGATGCCGAGCTGTGCACCGAACATGGCGTGGATGCGCGGCGAGAGAGAGTGCGCGACGGGTTGACCGAAAACGGCGTAGCGGGGATTCATGAAAAGGGCAGACTCGGCAACGGCAGGTCGATTCATTCAGTCATCGTGGATCGGCGTTCGTGCGGCTTCCCGCTTCACCTTCGCCATGCGCGGCAACGTGTCGCCTCAACGCGTTTCGCGCAACCAATTGGCGGCATCGAGCGCGAAATAGGTGAGGATCGCGTCGGCGCCGGCGCGGCGGATGCCGGTCAGCGCCTCGAGCACGCAGGCGCGTTCGTCGAGCCAGCCGTTGGCGAACGCGGCCTTGAGCATCGCGTATTCGCCGCTGACCTGGTAGGCGAAGGTCGGCACGCCGAACTGGTCCTTGGCGCGGCGCACGATGTCGAGGTAGGGCATGGCTGGCTTGACCATGATCATGTCGGCGCCTTCGTCAAGGTCGAGCGCGATCTCGCGCAGCGCTTCGTCGGAATTGGCCGGGTCCATTTGATACGTGTATTTGTTGCCCTTGCCGAGGTTTCCGGCCGAGCCGAGCGCATCGCGGAACGGGCCATAGAACGCGGAGGCGTATTTGGCCGAGTAGGCGAGGATGCGCGTGTGCACGAGTCCGGCGGACTCGAACGCGGCGCGGATCGCACCGATGCGGCCGTCCATCATGTCCGAAGGCGCAACGATGTCGGCGCCGGCTTGCGCGTGCGAGACGGCCTGCTTGACGAGCGCTTCGACGGTGGCGTCGTTGACGACGTAGCCGGACTCGTCGATGACGCCGTCTTGGCCGTGCGTGGTGAATGGATCGAGCGCGACGTCGGTGATGACGCCGAGGTCGGGGAAGTCCTTCTTCAGCGCGCGCACGGTGCGCTGCACGAGGCCGTCCGCATTCCACGCCTCGCGCGCGTCCAGCGACTTCGCCTCCGGCGGCGTGACCGGAAACAGCGCGAGCGCCGGCACGCCGAGCGCCTGCGCCTGTTCGGCGACGCGCAGCAGGCGGTCGATGGAGACGCGCTCGACGCCGGGCATCGACGGTACCGCTTCGGCCACGTCGCGGCCTTCGCGCACGAACACCGGCAGGATCAGGTCGGACGGCAGCAGGTCGGTCTCGCGCATGAGCGCGCGCGAGAACGCATCGCGGCGCATGCGGCGCAGGCGGGTGTTCGGGTAGGTCATCGGCTTTTGCGTGTGATGCGATCCAGCGGGGCGCGCATTGTACGCCCCGCGTCGCGAATGCCGCCGCCGCGCTCAGTCGAAGCTGTCGGCGAAGAGCTTGTCGAGCGGCAGGCCGACGTCGCGCAGCACGGCGATGTCGAGCGGCGAGATGTCGTAGCGATGGGCGGCGTAGAAGACGACGCCGTTCATGAGCTGCAGGATGAGCGGATCGACGGCATTGACCTGCGCCGGCGAGGCGTCGCCCATTGGCGGCGCCGGACGCAGCGGCGGCACGGGCAGGCCGTTCTTCCATTCGACGGGCTGCTCGGGCTGCCATTCCACGCGCGGCGCGAACATCGCCTGCGACGCATTGCCCCAGTGCTTGTTGTTGCCGGTGGTGAGGCCGGGCGCGACGCCCCAGGCCGCGACAGCGTTCGGGCCGCTGAACACGGTCGGCGCCCCCGGAATCATCCACTGGTCGAAGGTCGACCAGTACGTCGCCGGCGGAACGCCGGTCGTCACGTCCGCCCAACCGTTGTAGGCGATCGCATGGCCGACCTCGTGCATGAAGACGCTCAGCCCGTCGACGCGGTTGTTCGGCACGGCTGCGGTACGCGTGGTCGGGTCGGGATCAAACCAGATCTGGTTGCGCAGGTAGTCGAGGCCAATGGCGAGGTTCATGTCCGGGTCGGCGCTGTTGGGGTCGATGCCGGTGCGCAATTCGTAGGCGACGCCCTGTTCGTAAAGGGTGCGGCCGCCGGCTTCCTCGATCGGATAGCCGATGGCGCTTGCCGCGGACGCAGTCGGTTGCGATGTGATCGAAACCTCCACCTCGATCGAGCGCGGGCCGTCGATCGCGAGCAGGCTCGACCAGCGGCGCATCGCCTCGCCGACATGGGTGGCGATCTCGTCGCGCTCGGTCTGGGTCAGCACATCCGTCGACGCGTCGAAGCTGAGGGCCGTCGAGACCTGCGCCCGGACCGCCGGCGCGGCCACCCAGAGACAGAAGGCCAAAGCGACGACCGCATGACGTTGTCCGATGGCTTGGTTCGAAAACATGGCAGCTCCTCGTTTCGGTTTCGCTACAAGGCGCAAAAACGCGCGCTCAGGGATCACGCCGTTGCGAGGGTCATGCGCTCGGCCCATGCAGCCGGGATTCAGTTAAATACTTGTTATTCAAGCGCAGATATGATTCCATTGCTTACGTGAAGTTTGTCTTGTAACACATTGTCGTTTCTGGAAAACAGGAAAATGCTGCCCTCGCTGATCTGGATGCTCTGCATTGCCGCTGGCCTCGCCTTGTTCGCGGGCTCGATACGGCGCATCCCGGAGGGACAGGTCTATGCCTTGCGCCGCGTGGGTGGCCATGTGCGGCGCGTGGGGCCGGGCACGCACTTCGTGTTGCCGCTGCTGGAACGCATTGCGCGCAAGATCGATGTCGCCGGCACATCCGTATCCGTCGATGACCTCGCGCGTGACGGTACCCCGCTGCATGCGACTGTTTTCTATCAGGTCCTCGACGCCGGCCGCGCCGAGCGCGTGCTCGACGATCTGCCCGGCGCGCTGCGCGAGGCGGTGCACGCCTGCGTCGGGAGCGCCGATTTTCCGGCCACCTCGCGCGCCCCTTGGCTCAAACAGGCGCTCAACGCGCGTCTGCGCGAACGCGGCGTGTTCGTCGCGCGCGTCGATCTCGGCTGAGCACGCCGCCGGCCTTTTTCCGCTGGATTTCACCGCCCCGCGCAGCCGATACTGCGCGGCCCGGCTTTGCGCGCGCCCATGATCGACCGCGACCTGCTGTGGCAGCGCCTCGTCGCGGGGCTCGCCGCGCTCGACTGTGACCTTGCGACCGATGCGGTCGAGCGCCTGCTCGACTATCTCGCGCTGCTCGCGCGCTGGAACGCGACCTACAACCTCTCGGCCGTGCGCGATCCGCTGCAGATGGTCACCCGCCACCTGCTCGATTCGCTCGCCGTCGCGCCGTTCGTGCGCGGCGATACGCTCGCCGATCTCGGCACCGGGCCGGGCTTGCCCGGCATCCCGCTGGCGATCGCCGCGTCGCAAAGGCGCGTCACGCTGGTCGACTCCAACGGCAAGAAGACGCGCTTCCTGCGCGCGGCGGTGCGCGAGCTCGGGCTCGACAACGTGCAGGTCGTCGAAGGCCGCGTCGAAAGCGTCGAAGGGATCTACGACTGTGTCACCGCGCGCGCCTTCGCGAGCCTGTCCGACATGCTCGCCTGGGGTGGCCATCTGCTCGCGCCGGGCGGCGTCTGGCTCGCGCTCAAGGGCCGCATCGAACGCGACGAACTCGACACGGTGAAACCGCCATTCGCGGTGCACTCGGTGCAGCCGCTCAGCGTGCCCGGTTTGGAGGCAGGGCGCTGCGTGGTGATAATCGGCGGTTCCGGCGGCCCCGCCGGGAATCCAGGGATACCGGCACGGCCATGATGCGCATCATCGCGATCGCCAACCAGAAGGGCGGCGTCGGCAAGACGACGACGGCGGTCAACCTCGCCGCCGCGCTCGCCGAGTCGTCGCGGCGCGTGCTGCTCGTGGACATGGACCCGCAGGCGAACGCGACGATGGCCTCGGGCGTCGACAAGCGCACCGCGCGGCCGAACGGCTGCGACGTGCTGCTCGACGAGGCGCCGGTCGAGGACGCGATCGTCAAGACCGAAGCCGGCTTCGACCTCCTGCCCGGCAGCGCCGACCTCACCGCCGCCGAACTCAAGCTCATGGACGCGCTGGCGCGCGAGTCGCGCCTCAAGGATCACCTTGCGAAACTCGGCGAGCGCTACGACACCGTGCTCGTCGACTGTCCGCCGACGCTCGGCCTGCTCACCGTCAATGCGCTCACCGCGGCGCATGGCGTGCTCATCCCCGTGCAGTGCGAGTATTTCGCGCTCGAAGGCCTGTCCGACCTGCTCAACACGATCAAGGCCGTGCGCATGCGCCTCAATCCCGCACTCGAAGTCGAAGGCCTCGTGCGCACGATGTACGACACGCGCAACAACCTCGGCAACGAAGTCTCGCTGCAGCTCACCAAGCATTTCGGCGACAAGGTGCTGCGCTCGATCATCCCGCGCAACGTGCGCCTCGCCGAAGCGCCGAGCCACGGCAAGCCGATCAACCTCTACGATCCCGAATCGCGCGGCGCGCTCGCCTACCAGGGTCTCGCCGGCGAGATGATGCGCCGTGCCGGCGTGGCCGCCGCCGATCGCGCACACCACGGATAACCGACATGGCGACCAAGAAACGCGGCCTCGGCCTCGGACGCAGCCTCGACGAACTGCTCGGCGGCGGCGCGCCGTCGGCTTCTGCGGACAACGAGAACGACGGCGAACTGCGCACGCTCGCCGTCACCGCGATCGTGCCCGGCAAGTACCAGCCGCGGCACCTGTTCGACGACGCCAGGCTCGACGAACTCGCCGCCTCGATCAAGGCGCAGGGCCTGATCCAGCCCGTCGTCGTGCGCGAGACCGGCAAGGGCCGCTACGAACTAATCGCCGGCGAACGCCGCTGGCGCGCCGCGCAGAAGGCCGGCCTCGGCGAAGTGCCCGCGCTCGTCAAAAGCGTGCCCGAACAGGCCGTCGTCGCGATGGCGCTGATCGAGAACATCCAGCGCGAGGACCTTTCGCCGCTCGAGGAAGCGCAGGCGTTCGCGCGCCTCATCGAGGAATTCGGGCTCACCCACGAGCGCGTCGGCGAAGCGGTCGGCCGTTCGCGCGCGATGGTCAGCAACCTGCTGCGCCTGCTCGACCTGCCCGAGCCGATCCGGCGCCTGCTCGATGCGGGCCGTCTGCAGATGGGCCACGCGCGCACGCTCGCCGCGGTCACGCCCGAAGCGCGCGCCGTCGCGCTCGCCCAGCAGGCCGCCGACAACGACTGGAGCGTGCGCGAACTCGAGGAAGCCGCGCGCCGCGCCGCGCCCGCCGCGAAATCCGCGGCGCCGTCGGCCAGGCGCGACCCCAACATCGCCGCGCTCGAGCGCGACCTCGCCGAAAAGCTCGCCACGCGCGTGCAGGTCGCGCATGCGAAGAACGGCCGCGGCCGCGTCGTCATCCACTACCACAGCATCGACGAACTTGACGGTATCCTCGGCCGCATCCGCTGAGTCCCGCGAAAGACGGTCCGCATGATCGACGATGCAAGCCAAGGCAGCGACGCCCGGTCTACAGGACCGGCGGACAGCCGTCGCCGGCAATTCGAGGCACTCGTGCAGGCCCATTCGGCCGAACTCTATCGCCACGCGTACTGGCTCTGCGGCCAGGACGCGCTGGCGCAGGATCTCGTGCAGGAGACGTTCCTGCGCGCCTGGCGCTCGCTCGAAGCGCTGCGCGACGCGGGCGCGGCGAAAGCGTGGCTGGCCACGATCCTGCGCCGCGAACACGCGCGCCTGTACGAACGAAAACCCATGCCGAGCACCGACATCGACGAACTCGAACTGCACGACGAAGCGCCCGGTCCCGACGGCCGCGGCGAGAACGCCGCCCTGCGCGCGGCGATCGCGCGGCTCGAGCCCAAGTACCGCGAACCGCTCGTGCTGCAGGTGCTCGGCGGATTTTCCTGCGCGGAAATCGCGCAGCAGCTGGAGATCAGCGAATCGGCCGTCATGACGCAGGTGTTCCGCGCGCGGCAGAAGCTCAAGGAATTCCTCGACGGCGACGGCAAGGAGGCGACGCATGGACTGCGCTGAGTTCCAGCGCCGCCTCGGCGCCGATCCGGACGCGCTCGATGCGACCATGCGCACGCACGCGGCCGGCTGCGCGGACTGCACGCTCGCGCTCGCGCAGGCGCAGGCTTTCGAGCGTCGCCTTGCCGAAGCCTTCGACATTCCCGTGCCTGCGGATCTCGCCGCGCGCGTGCTCGCCGCGGCGCAGGCCGACGTGGCGCCGGTGCGCCTCGCGACGGCTCAGGCCGACAGGCCGGCGCATCTGCGTGCGCGTCCACGTCGCCGCCAGGGCGCGTGGCTCGCGCTCGCCGCCGCGGCGGTGCTCGTCGTCGCGCTCGGTCTCACGCATTGGCGCGCGAACGCGAATTCGCTGCCGGCGCTGGCGATCGCGCACGTCGTCGCGCCCGACGAACGCAATGCGCTCGACCTGAAGACGCCGCTGCCGCGCGCCGATGTGGAAGCCACGTTCGCTGCGCGCGGCGTGCATCTCGTCGCCGCGCCGCCGGTCGATGTCGTCTACGCCGCCAAATGCGGACTCGGCGGCGCGCCGATCGTGCACATGGTCATGCCCGAATCCGACGGCCCGGTGAGCGTCATGTACGTGCCCGGCGCGCGCGAGCGCGCGAGCGAAAGCCTCAGTCGCGACGACCTCATCGCGCGCGCGGTGCCGATGGAGCATGGCGCGCTGGTCATGGTCGCGCGCGAAGACCGTGCCTTCGGCGCGATCGAAAGCGCGTGGCGCAATGCGATCGAAGGGCCACAAACCGCCGCCGTCGGCGAACAGTGATCGTGCGGCGCGGCGCCTGCCGCCGCGATCGGCGATAATGCGCCGCTTCCCGCGCCGGCCCGCCGCCACATGCCCGAACTTTCCGTCGTCGTCCCCGTCTTCAACGAGCGTGACAACATTGCGCCGCTGATCGGCGAAATCGTTGCCGCGCTGCGCGGCAGGATCGATTTCGAGATCGTCTATGTCGACGACGCGAGCAAGGACGACTCGCGCGACGTGCTCGCGCAGGCGAAGGCGTCGACGCCGGAGCTGCGCGCGCTGGGCCACGTGTCGCAGAGCGGCCAGAGCACGGCGATCAGAAACGGCGTGAAGGCCGCGCGCGGCGCGTGGATCGCCACGCTCGACGGCGACGGCCAGAACGATCCCGCCGACATCCCGAAACTCGTCGCGATGCGCGACGCCTCGCCCGCGTCGATCAAGCTGTTCGCCGGCTGGCGCGTGAACCGCCAGGATTCGGGCAGCAAGCGCTGGGCCTCGAAGTGGGCGAATGCGATCCGCTCGCGCCTGCTCCGCGACGAGACGCCCGACACCGGCTGCGGCATCAAGCTGTTCGAGCGCGACGCATTCCTCGACCTGCCGTATTTCGACCACATGCACCGCTACCTGCCCGCGCTCATGCAGCGTGCCGGCTGGCAGGTGAAGTCGGTGCCGGTCAACCACCGCGCGCGTGGCGCCGGCGTGTCCAAGTACAACAACCTCAACCGCGCGCTCGTCGGCATCGCCGACCTGCGCGGCGTCGGCTGGCTGATCAGGCGCAGCAAGCGCACCGACGTGCGCGAGCTCTGAGCCATGCCCGCTTCGATCGTCATCGCCGACGACTTCCTGTCCAACCCGGAGGAAGTGCGCAACCTTGCACTGCGCCTGACCTATCCGCCGCAGGACGGCGCGTTCCCGGGGCGCAATTCACTCGAGCGCATCAATCTCGACGGCCTCGTGCCGCAGGTGTCGCGCCTCGTCGGCGAACCGCTGCGTCTGCTCACGCCGCCGCAGTCGCACGCCAAATGCCGCATTACGCTCGCCGCGGACGTCGGCCGCGCGCGCGTGCACGTCGACCAGTCGTACTGGTCGGGGATTTTGTATTTGTCGCGTCCCGAGGATTGCCGCGGCGGCACCGATTTCTTCCGCCACAGGCGCACCGGCACCGAGCGCGGCCCGACCAGCAGGGAAGAACTCCATGCGATGGGCTACGCGTCGATGGAAGACCTGCATCGCGACATCATCGAGAACGACAGCAACGACGAGAGCGCGTGGGAACTGACCATGAGCATCCCGATGCGTTTCAACCGCCTCGTCCTGCTGCGGCCGTGGTTCTGGCACACGGCGGGCGAAGGCTTCGGCGACTCGCTCGAGAACGGCCGCCTCGTCTACCTCATGTTCTTCGGCGGCGGGCGCTGACGCTCAACCCGTGTTCTGCAGCGCCAGCGCGACGCCGTGCACGCTGCCGACCAGCGCTGCGAGCAGCGCGTCGTCGGCGCGGTCGCTGGCGCGCCAGCGCCGCAGCAAATCGACCTGCACGAGGCTGATCGGATCGACGTAGGGATTGCGCAGCGCGATCGACTGCGCGAGCCGCGCGTCGTCGGCGAGCAGCCGGTCGCGCCCGCGCAGGCGCAGCACGCCGACGATGGTGCGCTCGAATTCGGCGCGGATGCGCGGGAAGAACGTTTCGTGCAGATCGCCGGCGAGGCGCGAGAAATGCCCGGCAATGTCGAGGTCGCACTTGGCGAGCAGCATTTCCAGGTCTTCGACGAGCGTGCGGAAGAACGCCCAGTCGCGCGTCATCTCGCGCAGGGTGTCTTCGTGGCCCGCGTCGATCATCGCCGCGATCGCGCTGCCGACGCCGTACCAGCCGGTGAGACCGGCGCGTGACTGCGTCCAGGCGAACACCCATGGGATCGCGCGCAACGACTCGATGCCGTCGCCGCCGCGGCGTGCCGGGCGTGAACCGAGCGTCAGCCTTTCGATGGCATCGAGCGGCGTCGCCAGACGGAAGTACTCGGCAAAACGCGGCGTTTCCAGCAGCTCGCGATAGGCGCTTTCGCCGTGCGCGGCGAGTGCATGCATCGCCTCGCGCCAGCGCGCTTCGCGCGGCTCGGGTGCGCGGGGTCGCAGCGTCGCCAGCAGCACCGCGCCGACGGTCTGCTCGAAGGTGCGCAGCGCGAGCGCGCGGATGCCGTATTTCTGGTGGATGATCTCGCCCTGCTCGGTGACGCGCAGGTGGCCTTCGATCGCGCCGCGCGGCGCGGCCATGACCGCGCGCGAGGTCTTGCCGCCGCCGCGGCTGACCGAGCCGCCGCGGCCGTGGAAGAACTCGATGCGCACGCCCGCCTCGCGCGCCGCGTCGAGCAGTTCGACCTGCGCGCGCTGCAAGGCCCAGCGCGCGGCGAGGATGCCGCCGTCCTTGGCGCTGTCGGAGTAGCCGAGCATGACGACCTGGCGGTCGCCGCGTGCGGCCAGGTGCGCGCGATACACCGGTTCGGCGAGCAGCGCGCGGAACGTCGCCGCCGCCGCGCGCAGGTCGCCGATCGTCTCGAACAGCGGTGCGATGTCGAGCGGCACCGCGCCGTCCGCATCGATGAGGCCGCCGGCGCGCGCGAGCGCGAGCACGCCGAGCAGGTCGGCGACGCAGCCGGCCATGCTGATGATGTGGATGCCGAGCGCGTCCTCGCCGTGGCTCGTGCGCGCCTGCGCGAGCGTGGCGAACACGGCCTGCGCGCCGGCGCGCGCGCTGTCGGCGTCGGCTTCGGGCAACGCGCGTTCACCGCTCGCGTAAGGTGCAAGCACGCGCGCCCGCGAAGTCGGGTCGTCCGGCCAGGCATCGACAGCGTCGGCGAGTGCCGTCGCGTAGAGGCGTGCGTCCTGGCGCGTGTCGAGCCGTGCCAGGTGAAAACCGAACGTGCGGATGCGCCAGAGCAGGCGGCGCACCGCGAACCAGCCCGCGTGCACGCCGGCATGTTCGCGCAGGCTGCGGCCGATGTGTTCGATGTCGCTGGCGAATTCGGCCGCGCCGGCATAGCCTTCGGCGGCGTCGTGCGCGGTCGCCAACAGCCGCGCGCCAACGAGATGCAGCAGGTTGCGATACGGCATGTTGGCGTGGCGCGGCCGCAGTTTTGCCGCGGCCTGCGGCAGCAGCGCGCGGTATTCGTCGAGGCGCTCGAGCACGTCCGCGGCCACGTCGACGCGGTCGAGCGTCTGCGTGAGCAGGCGCGCGAGTTGCGCGCATTCGGCGCGATAGCGCTCGATGACGACATGCCGCTGCCGGCGCAGCGCCGCGGCCACGGTCGCCGCGTTCGCATTCGGATTGCCGTCCATGTCGCCGCCGACCCAGTTGGCGAAGCGCAGCATGCGCGGCAGCGCCGGGCACGCACCGTGGACATCGACCACGGCGCGCTCGAGCGCTTCGTAGAACACCGGCACGACGCGGTAGATCGGGTCGGCGAGGTAGAAGTCGACGTGGTCGAGCTCGTCGAGCACGCTCGGCCGCTCGTGGGCGACGTCGGCGGTCTGCCAGGTGCTGGTCAGCGCCATGCGCAGGCGGGCCCAGTCGACCTCGCGCTCGGCCGGCGTGCGCGGGCCGACGAGGTCGGCGACGAGTGCGCGGACGATTTCCTGCTCCTTCTCGAGCAGCGCGCGCCGCGTGACCTCGGTCGGGTGCGCGGTGAGTACGGGTTCGACATCGATGCGCGGCAAGGTGGCGAGCAGTTCGTCGGCGCCGATGCCGGCCTCGCGCAGGCGCAGCAGCACGTCATGCAGGCCGTCCGGCTGCGGTGCGGCGCCGGCGATCTGGTAGTCGCGGCGACGACGGATGCGCTGCACGCGCTCGGCGATGTTGACGACCTGGAAATAGACCGAGAACGCGCGCGCGACGGCTTCGGCCGTGGCCGCGTCGAGGCCGTCGAGTTGGCGCGTCAGCGCGTCCAGCGAGGCGGCCTCGCGGCGCCGCGCTATCGCCGTCGTGCGCGCCGCCTCGATGCGGGTGTAGAACGCCTCGCCCTGCTGTTCGACGAGCAGTTCGCCGACGAGCCGGCCGAGGCGCCGCACGTCCTCGCGCAGGGCGGGGTCGGTCGGCTCGAAATCGGCGTCGCTGGCTGGGCGCATGGGCGGCTCCGGCAAAAAGGGAACGAGCTTAGCAGTCGGGTCGGCGCAGCCCGGGCGGGACCGTCGCGGTCGTGGCCGCAGCCTCGGGAATTGCCGGCGGCTTTTCGACGGCAGCCGTCGGGCCGGCTTGCCGCGTCGCCGCATTTGGGCTATAAAGCCCGGCTCGCTTCAGATCGAATGGCCCTTCGGGCCGCACGGAACCGCGGTTTTGCGATCCGCCCGTGCGCGAACTCAAGCGACTTCCGGCATCGCAAGGCGCATCGTCGCCGCCGGGCCGACGCCGTCCTGGCCAAGGGCGGCACCGAGAATCACGAGGTTCAGCATGTCCAAGGTCTGCCAGGTTACCGGCAAGAGTTTCCAGTCCGGCAACAACGTTTCCCATGCCAACAACAAGACGCGGCGCCGCTGGCTGCCGAACCTGCACGAGCGCCGCTTCTGGGTGCCGAGCGAAAACCGCTGGGTGTCCCTGCGCGTGTCCAGCCACGGGCTGCGCACGATCGACAAGAAGGGCATCGAAGTCGTCATCGCCGAGCTGCGCAAGCGCGGCGAGAAGATCTGAGGAGTAAACGACCATGGCATCCAAGCGCGACAAGATCCGTCTCATCTCCTCGGCCGGCACCGGCCACTTCTACACCACCGACAAGAACAAGAAGAACACCCCGGAAAAGATGCTGGTGAAGAAATACGACCCGGTCGTGCGCAAGCACGTCGAGTACAAGGAAGGCAAGATCAAGTAAGCATTCCCGAAAGCGCCAAGGCGCGATCGAGACGAAAAACCCGCCGAGAGGCGGGTTTTTTGTTGGGAGGCTTTCGATTGGGACTCGTGGCAAGACGTTGACTTCGATCTCGGGCAAATCGGGGCGGAGGACTTCGCGAAAAAGGAATGCCTGCGACGGTCAGGTGAATTGCACGCTCCCGATCCAGTTCTTCGCCCGGCGCACGAGCCGGCTTTCTTCGCCTTCGCCATCAAACGAAACGGGCGCGTAGCGCAGCAGCGATAAATCCACATCGTCGAACGCATTGACGTTCACGACCGCGTAGACGTGCCCTTCGATGAGGCTGGTCACGAGCGGAACCGCACCGCAGCGTTTGCAGACGTGGAAGTCCGCGGTCTTCGTCTCGAAGGCATAGCGGGACACTTCGCCGGGATCGCGCAGGTGCACGATGAGGCGGCCGTCGCGGCACGCCGTCCACACGCCGCCGTGCTTGCGGCAGAAAGCGCAGGTGCAGGCGCGCGCGGGGATTTCGGTTGGCTCGCCGGGCCAGTCCAGTTCGAAGCGGATGTTGACGCAGTGGCAACTGCCTTTCAGGCGCATGCGAACCTCCATGCAGTGGCGCGGAAACGAAAAAGCCCGCAACGGGTGCGGGCTTTTTCGTTTGTGCCGATGGCGAAAGAGCTCAGGCGGCTTCGCCGGCGACCTTGTAACCCTTCAGCTTTTCCGCGAACTCGGCGAGCGTGCGGATGCCGGTGGCTTCCGCCTCGCGGCACCATTCGCGGATGCCTTCGAGCATGCCGTCGGCGTTGCGGCCGTTGCGTTCCATGAGCGCGGCCAGGCGCGCGCGGAATTCGCAGACGGTGCGCAGTTGCGGGTGCTTGTCGGTGAATGCGGTCATGCGCTCGCGTGAGGCCGCATCGAGCCAGCGGCCGCCGTTGCCGAGCGCCTTGCGCAGGCGGCGCGGCAGCGCCTTGATGCCGGCGCCGGCCTTGCCGGCTTCCTCGCGCAGCGTCGGCGCGATTACGCCGCGGAAGTAGTCGCTCATGATGTGGAAGCGGTGGGCGAGCAGCGCCTTCACGGTTTCGGTGTCGGGCAGGTTCACGTTCGGGCGGATGTCGAGCGTCGGCGCGACGCGCAGCACCTTGGCGAGGCCGAGCTTCTCGAGGCCGCAGATCGCCGCCCAGCCGATATCGAACTCCCACTTGCGCAGCGCGAACTTGGCCGAACTCGGGAACGCGTGGTGGTTGTTGTGCAGTTCTTCGCCGCCGATCCAGAAGCCCCACGGCGACACATTGGTCGAGGTGTCGGCGGACTCGAAGTTGCGGTAGCCCCACCAGTGGCCGATGCCGTTGACGAAGCCGGCGGCCCAGAATGGGATCCACAGCATCTGCAGCGCCCAGATCACGACGCCGACCGCGCCGAACAGCGCGAAATCGATGAGCAGCATGAGCGTCGGGCCCCAGTACGGATGCCCGCTGTAGAGCTTGCGCTCGATCCAGTCGTCGGGCGTGCCGCGGCCGTACTTCTCCATGTCGTCGCGCTTTTCGCTGGCTTCGCGGTACAGCTCGACGCCTTGCCAGAACACCTTGCGGATGCCGTAGACCTGCGGGCTGTGCGGGTCTTCTTCGGTTTCGACCTTGGCGTGGTGCTTGCGATGGATCGCGACCCACTCCTTGGTCACCATGCCCGTGCTGATCCACGACCAGAAGCGGAAGAAGTTGGCGACCGCGGGATGGAAGTCGACGCCGCGATGCGTCTGCGAACGGTGCAGGTACAGCGTGACCGCGAAAATGGTCAGCTGGGTGACGACGAGCAGGTAGACGATCCATGTACCCCAGGACGCCTGCGTGAGGCCACGCGCGGCGAAAGAGAGCAGTGTTTCTGACATGAGCGGGAAGAACCCCAGGGACAAGAATGCAAACTATACGCGGTAATGGGGCCGCGATGCGCCCCGATCAAGCCGATAAATCATTGAAAATGCATACGCTGACGTACGCGCGGGCTTGCCGCGGCGTGCCGCGAACCTGAACAATCGAGCCGATGAACGAACCCGACCCATCTTCGCCCCTGCTCCGGCTCGATCGCGTCGGCCGCCGCGCCGCTGGCCGCGACCTCGTGCGCGGCCTCGACTTCGCCGTCGCGCGCGGCCAGACGCTCGGCCTGCTCGGCGTCAACGGCGCCGGCAAGACGACGACGCTGCGCATGATCGCCGGCGTGCTCGCGCCGAGCGCGGGTCGCATCCTGCTCGACGGCGAGGATCTGTACGAAAAGCCCGAACTCGCGCGCCGGCGCATCGGCTACCTGCCGGAAACGCCGCCGCTGCACGCGGAGCTGACCACGCGCGAATACCTCGCCTTCTGCGCGCGCCTGCACGGCGTCGCGCGTGGCGCCGTCGCAGCGGTCGTCGATCGCGCGATCGCACGCTGCGACCTCGGCGAGGTCGCGCCGCGCCTGCTCGGCGCGCTGTCGAAAGGCTATCGCCAGCGCGTCGGCGTCGCGCAGGCGATCGTCCACGAGCCCGACTTCATCGTGCTCGACGAACCCGCCTCGGGCCTCGACCCGGTGCAGGCGCTCAAGCTGCGCGAACTCGTGCGCGGGCTCGGCCGTGAACACGCCGTCGTGCTGTCCACGCACGTGCTGCCCGATGTCGCCGCGTGCTGCGACACGGTCGCGATCCTGCATCGCGGCGAACTGCGCCATGTCGGCGCGGCGGTCGAGCCGGTTGCCGACGTCGTGCAGGTCGGCGTCGCGCGCATCGTCGACGCGGCGCAATGGTCGCGCCTGCCGATGATCGCGGACGCGCAGGCGATCGACGCCATGCGCTGGCGCATACGCCTGCGCGCAGGCACGGCGCTCGACGACTTCGCCGCCGCGCTGGTCGGCGCCGGCATCCGCGTCAACGAACTGCGCGCCGACGCAGCGCCGCTGGAAACGACGTTCCTGTCGATCGCCGCGAGCGACGTCGCGGAGGCCGCATGAGCGCTGCGCTGCTCGCCCGCCACGAATGGCGGCGCCTGGCCGTGCAGCCGTTCGCGTGGATCCTCGCCGCGGTCGTGCTCGCGCTCATGGCCTGGCAATTCCTGATTGCCGTGCAGGCGTATCTGGAAATCTCGCCCCGGCTCGGCGGACTCAAGGACGCGCCCGGCGTGACCGACCTCGTCGCGGTGCCGCTGCTGCGCTCGTTTGCGCACGTGCTCGCCTTCGTCGTGCCGCTGGTGACGATGCGCAGCATCGCCGGCGAGCGCCGCGCGGCGACGCTGCCGCTGCTGCTCGCCAGCGGACTCGGCAACGCGCGGCTCGTGCTCGGCAAGTACCTCGGCGCGCTCGGATTCGTCGTCGTGCTCATCGCGCTCGTCGCGCTGATGCCGCTGTCGCTCGGGCTCGGCACCGCGCTCGATGTCGGCAAGATCGCGGCGAGCGTGCTCGGCCTCGTGCTCTACGCCGCTGCGCTGACCGGCATCGGCATCGCCTGCTCGGCTTGGGCCTCGCAGCCCGCGCTCGCCGCCGGCGCAGCCATCGCGATCACCGGCCTGCTCGCCGTTGTCGACGCCGGCGCGCGCATGCAGGGCGTTACCAACGCGGGCATCAACTACCTTGCGATGCCGACACACCTCGAGCCGTTCTTTCGCGGCATCGTCGCCAGCGTCGACGTCGTCTATTTCCTCCTCGTCGCCGCCGTCGCGCTCGCGCTCGCCGCGCGCCGGCTCGACGAGCTGCGCGCGAGTGCCGACGCATGAAGGCGCGCTTCGGCAATGCGATCTTCGCCGCGCTCGTGCTCGTCGCCGCGGCGCTCGCCGGTTTCCTCAGCACGCGCTACGGCGTCGACGGTGACTGGAGCCACGCGCACGCGGCGAGCCTGTCGCCGGATTCGATCGCGCTGCTCGGCAAGCTCGACGGGCCGGTCGAAGTGGTCAGCTACGCGCGCAAGCAGGGCGGCATGCGCGAGGTCATCGCCAATTTCGTCGAGCGCTACCACCGCGCGAAACCCGATCTCACGTTGCGCTTCGTCGATCCGGACGAGGATCCGGCCGCGATGCGCGCCGCCGGCGTCTCGCTCGACGGCGAACTCGAGCTGCGCTACCACGATCGCAGCGAACGCCTGAAAGTCCTCGGCGAAGGCGAATTCTCGAGCGCGCTGCTGCGCCTGTCGCGGTCGGGCGCGCGCATCGTCGCGTTCCTCGAAGGCGAGGGCGAACGCGCGCCGCTGGGCAAGGCCAATGCGGACCTCGGCCAGTTTGTCGCCACGCTCGCCGAACGCGGCATCCGCGCGGTGACGCTGCCGCTGGCGAGCACGGGCAAGGTGCCGGACAACACCGATCTCGTCGTCGTCGCCGATCCGCAGGTCGCGCTCGCACCGGCCACCGCGCACGCGCTCGTCGACTACATCGACCGCGGTGGCGCGCTGCTCTGGCTCGCCGAGCCGAACGAACCCGCCTACGCGGACGGCGGCGGACTCGACGCGCTCGCCAGGGCGCTCGGCGTGCGTGTGCTGCCCGGCATCGTCGTTGACGGCAACGGGCAGGCATTCGGCCTGTCCGATCCGAGTTTCGTCGCGATCGCGAGCTATCCGCACCACGCGATCAATGAAGGCTTCACGCTGACCACGCTGTTCCCGCAGCCGGCTGCGCTCGCGCAGGTCGCCGGTGCGCCGTTCGCGCTCGAATCATTACTGCGTTCGAGCGCGAAATCGTGGAACGAAACGGGGCATATCCCGAAGGCCGGCGAGAACACCGACACGATCCGCCAGGATGCCGACGCGGGCGAGATTCCGGGTCCGCTCGACCTCGGCTTCGCGCTCACGCGCGCCTCGCCGCGACCGGGAAAGCGCGAGCAACGCATCGTCGTGCTCGGCGATGGCGATTTCCTGTCCAACAGTTATCTCGGCAACGGCGGCAACCGCGAATACGGCCAGCGCGTATTCGACTGGCTGCTCGGCGACGACGCGCAGGTCAGCGTGCCCGACCGCACCGCGCCGGACCGCGAGCTCAAGCTGTCGCAAAGTGCGCTGACCGCGCTCGCGCTCGTCTTCCTCGTCGCGATTCCGCTCGTGCTCGTGCTCGCCGGGCTCGGCATCGCCTGGCGCCGGCGCAGGCGTTGACCGATGAAACGCCGTACGCGCTCCTTCGCGATGCTGGCCGGCGCCTGCGCCGTGCTCGGCGCTGCCGTCTGGTTGCAGGTGCAGCGCGAGCAGGCGCAGGCGCGCGATCCGCTGACCACGATCGACCTCGCCGCCGTGCGCACGCTGCGCGTCGACTGCCGGGGCTGCACGCCGCGCCGTTTCGAGCGCATCGACGGTCATTGGCAGATGCGCGAGCCGCGCGACGTGCGCGCCGACGACGCGGCGGTGCAACGCCTGCTCGAGATCGCCACCGCGCCGGTGCGCCTGCGCCACGCGCGCGGTTCGCTCGACGCGAAGAAGATCGGCCTCGACCCGCCGCAGGCCGTGCTCACACTCGACGAACGCGCGCTGCGCTTCGGCGCCACCGACGCGATCGACGGCGACCGTTATGTCGACACCGGCGAGGCGATCGCGCTCGTGCCGGATCGTTTCTCCGCGCTGCTGTTCGAGCCGGCCGAGCGCGAGGTCGCGCGCGACGCGATGCCGTCACGCTGACGGCATCGCGGCATGATCGGCGAGCTTCGATTCATCCGACCCGCAAAACCTTTTCACCATCGACAGGGGCGACGCCATGACCGAAACCTTCAATGCTGGTGCCAGCCGCCCGTCGGGCCTGATGCTCAACGATGCGCTGGTGACGACCGCATTCGACTTGCCCGGCTACCGCGTCGTGCGCAACATCGGCCTGGTGCGCGGCATCACCGTGCGCTCGCGCTCGATCGTCGGCAACTTCTTCGGCTCGCTGCAAAGCCTGTTCGGCGGCAACATCACGATCTTCACGCAGCTGTGCGAACAGGCGCGCGCCGAAACCTACAAGGACATGCTCATGCATGCGCGCCAGCGCGGCGCGAACGCGATCATCGGCGTGCGCTACGACGCGACCGATCTCATGGCCGGGCTCACCGAGGTGCTCTGCTACGGCACGGCGGTCGTCGTCGAGCCGGCCTGAGCGCGCTGCCGCGATGCCCGAGCTGCCCGAAGTCGAAACCACGCGGCGCGGACTCGCTCCGCATCTCGTCGGCCGGCGCGTGCTCGCGCTCGACGTGCGCCAGCCGCGGTTGCGCTGGCCGATCGCGCGCGAGTTGATCGAGTTGCTGCCCGGGCAGCGCATCGAGTCGATCGAACGCCGCGCGAAATACCTGCTTGCGCATACCGCGGCAGGCAGCGCGTTGCTGCACCTGGGCATGTCGGGTGCGTTGCGCGTGCTGAACGCGGATGCGCCGGTTGGCGCGCACGATCATGTCGACTGGAAACTCGATTCCGGGCGCGTGCTGCGCTTCACCGATCCGCGCCGCTTCGGCAGCCAGCTCTGGCAGGCGCGCGGCGAAACGCACGAACTGCTCGCGGGCCTCGGTCCGGAACCCTTGTCCGACGAGTTCGACGGCGACGTGCTGTGGGCGCGTTCGCGCGGACGCAGCGCGGCGGTGAAGGTGTTCGTCATGGATCAGGCGATCGTCGTCGGCGTCGGCAACATCTACGCGAGCGAGGCGCTGTTCGCGGCCGGCATCCATCCGCGCCGCGCAGCGGGTTCGGTGTCGCGCGCGCGTTACGCGCGGCTCGCGCGCGAGATCAAGCGCATCCTCGCCTGCGCGATCGAGCGTGGCGGCACGACGCTGCGCGATTTCATTTCGCCGGACGGCATGCCCGGGTATTTCGAGCAGGAGCTGTTCGTCTACGGCCGCGAGGGAGAGCCGTGCCGCGTCTGCGGCACGGCGATCCGTTCCTGCGTGCTCGGCCAGCGCACGACGTACTACTGTCCGCGCTGCCAACGCTGAATCAACGCACCGGCGGATCGGGCACGAACGCGCCCGGGAACGGCTGCGGATCGCGGCGCGCGATCGGCCGTTCGATGACGCCCTGTGCGACGAGGTTCGGATAACTGTCGTAGCGGATCGCGAGCGTTTCCGCGGGCGCGCGCGTCGCGCGTTCGAATGCAGTCTGGTCGACGTGCGCGAATTCGCGTGCGCCGTGGCCGGTGCCGAGACTTTCCGCGCGGCGCATCGGCGCGGCCGATTTCGCGAGCGATTCGGCGCGCGGCGCAGGCTTGGCCGAATCCATCGCGCCAGCGGCACCCTGGGTCGGCGCCGGCAGCGCCGCGGGCGGCGGTGCAGCGTCGGCGATCGCTTCACGCTCGCGCCATTCGGGCACGCGTTCGGCGAACACGGCGACGCCGATCACGCCGACGTTGGCCGGCCGCCCGGTGCGCGCCGCATAGCTGTTCGACAGTGCGGTGAAATTGAATTGCGCGATCTCGTCGAGGTTCTTGCGCCAGCCGGCGACTTCGGTCGACTGCCAGGCATCGAGCACGTAGCCGGTCTGGTCCGGGCTCGCGGTCTGGCCGCTGACCGCGTTGACGCCGTCGACGCTGAGCACCGCGAGCACGCGGCCGCCGCTGCGGTTGGTCAGGCGCACTGAATAGCGATGGCCGGGCGTGCCGGCGACGTAGAGTTTTCCGCCGGAGGCGTAGGTCGGCAGCGTCCGGCCGCTGTCGCGATCGACGACGGCGAGGTCGAGCAGGTTGCCCGCGCGCGCGGGCGTGGCGGTGGCAAGGGCGAGGACGGCGGCGCAAAGCAGGGATCGCATGGCGGTTCTCCGGTTGGGGACGAACCTGCAACGCGCGCCCGCCGTCGCCGGGGTTCGCGCGCGGCTGCCGGTTAAGCCGGGGCTGGCTTGCCGCTACACTGACCGGCCCGCGTTTCCGAAATCCGCTCGATGCAACCCAAACGCCGCATCCTCACCGGCATCACCACCTCCGGCACGCCGCACCTGGGCAACTACGTCGGCGCGATCCGCCCGGCGATCGCGGCGAGCCGCAAGGACGACGCCGAATCGTTCTACTTCCTCGCCGACTACCACGCGCTGATCAAGACCGGCGATCCGGCGCGCGTGCAGCGTTCGACGCTGGAAATCGCGGCGAGCTGGCTCGCCTGCGGGCTCGATCCGGACAAGGTTTTTTTCTATCGCCAGTCCGACATTCCGGAAATTCCCGAACTCACGTGGCTGCTCACCTGCGTGACCGCGAAAGGCCTGCTCAATCGCGCGCATGCGTACAAGGCCGCCGTCGATGCGAACGTCTCCGGCGACGACGATCCCGACGCGGGCGTCACCGCGGGCCTGTACATGTATCCCGTGCTCATGGCCGCGGACATCCTCGTCTTCGGCGCGAACGAAGTGCCGGTCGGCCGCGACCAGATCCAGCACATCGAGATGGCGCGCGACATCGGCCAGCGCTTCAACCATCTCTACGGCGGCGAGTACTTCACCCTGCCGGAAGCGAAGATCGAGGAGAACGTGGCGACGCTGCCGGGAACGGACGGCCGCAAGATGTCCAAGAGCTACGACAACACGATCCCGCTGTGGCTGCCCGCGAGCGACTTGAAGAAAGCGATCCTCGGCATCGTCACCGACTCGCGCGCGCCGGGCGAGGCGAAGGATCCGGACACGTCGAACCTGTTCGCGATCTACCAGGCGTTCGCGACGCCGGCAGAAACCGCGGCGATGCGCGAAGCCTTCGCCGCCGGCATTTCCTGGGGCGAGGCGAAGCAAAAGCTCTTCGAGCGCGTCGACGCGGAGCTCGCGCCGATGCGAGCGAAGTACGAAGCACTCGTCGCCGATCCCGCGCGCATCGAGGCGCTGCTGCACGCGGGTGCGGACAAGGCGCGCGAACGCAGTCGACCCTTCATCGAAACCCTGCGTCGCGCGGCAGGCATTCGTCGCTTGACCGAAGCGTCCGCACCGGCAAAAGCCGACGCTGTCGCAAGCGTTGCGCTGCCCGTGTTCAAGCGCTATCGCGAGAAGGACGGCAAGTTCTATTTCAAGCTCGAATCCGCCGACGGCGCGTTGCTGTTCCAGAGTCGCGCCTTCGATGCGCCGCAGGAATCGGGGCAGGTCATCGCCGCGCTCGTCGATGCAGGCGGTGACGTGGGTGCGATCGAAACGCAGCTGCGTCCCGTCGCCGCACAGGAAGGCTGGGCCGCGAACATGACCGCGATCAGCGACGCGCTCGCCGCGCTGCGCGCCGACATGCTCGCCAAGGCCGCAGCGAAAGGCGCAGGCTAGCGGGCATCGCGCCCGGCGTCGGGCGCGAACCATCGAAGACGAAGACCGTGCCGCATTTCCGCCTCATCCTGCTCATCCTCGTCGCGCTCTACGTCGCGAGCGTGCTGTTCGTGCATTTGCGCGGGCGCAAGCGCCTGCCGCTCAAGCGCCAGCTCACCGACCACTCGGGATTGTTCGCGCCGTACAACGTGTTCGCGTACCTGTTGTCCGCCGTGCCGGCGAAGCCGTATCTGGATCGCGGCGCGTTCGCGCACCTCGATCCATTGCGCGAGCACTGGCAGGCGATCCGCGACGAAGCCGTACACCTGTTCGACGAGGGCTACATCCGCGCCGCCGAAAAGAACAACGACGCGAGTTTCGCCTCGTTCTTCAAGGAAGGCTGGAAGCGCTTCTATCTCAAGTGGTACGGCGAGCCACTCGAATCCGCGCACGCGCTGTGCCCGAACACGGTCGCGCTGGTCGAGAAAATCCCGCAGGTGAAGGCGGCGATGTTCGCGCTGCTGCCGCCGGGATCGAAACTCAATCCGCATCGCGATCCGTTCGCCGGATCGCTGCGCTATCACCTCGGCTTGGTCACGCCGAATTCGGACCTGTGCCACATCGTCGTCGACGGCGAGTCGTACGCGTGGCGCGACGGCGAGGACGTGCTGTTCGACGAAACCTTCGTGCACTGGGCCGAAAACCGCACCGACACCACGCGCGTGATCCTGTTCTGCGACGTCGAACGGCCGCTGCGCACGCCGCTCATGCGCGGCATCAACCGCGTCGTCAGCCGCGTGCTCGGCCAGGCCACGGCGACGCAGAACGTCGGAGGCGAACGCGTCGGCCTCGTCAACCGTCTCTACGCGCTCGCGCACGTCGCGGGCGAACAGCGCAAGCGCTTCAAGCGACGTTTTCCGATCGGCTACAAGGTCACGCGCGTCGTGCTCGCGCTGCTGCTGCTCGTTTGGCTCATGTCGCCGTGGCTGCCGCGTATCGCCTGATGCGCGGCTTCGATGGCTTACCAATGACATGCATTGCAAGCCGGTCGCCAGCGTCAAGCATTATTTCGATGACGCGGGCGTGCGCGGGTCGGGTACTTCGATCTCGGCGCGCACGACCGCGCGACGGATCACCGATTCGAAGCGGGGAATGGTCAGTCCCGCGAGCGAGATCGAGATTTCATCGCCCGGGCGAATGTCGAGCGCCTTCCAGCGCGCGAGCGAACCGAGACTGACGCGGCGAATCTCGTGGTCGTCCAGGCGCACCGGATCGATGTGCACGATCGGCGTGACGCGTCCGCTCCGCCCAATCGAAAAATTGACGGCCACGACTCGCGCCAACGCCCTTGGCGACGGATATTTCCACGCAACTGCCCACGCCGGCGGCTTTGCGTGCCATTGCGACGCTGGCGCGCGCAGGCTTTGGCGGATCACGATGCCGTCGCTCGCGAACGGCAGCGCGGCATGGAACCATGCATCGCGTTGCCGTGCGACATCGGCGGCGTCGGCGACGCGCAGCGAGTACGCCTGCGGATCGGCAAAGCCGAAGCGCGCAAGCCCGGCGAGGCGGTCTTCGATGCGCGCAGGCCCATCCGGCCAGTCCCAGACGAACCAGCCGATCGCCCGCGCCGTGGCCTCGTCGAGCGTTTTGCGCGCCATTGCGCCGGCCACCTTGGAACGGGCGTTGACGCCACCTTGTTTGGCCTGCACATGGCCATCGATGCGCCAGTAGAGCTCGCCTTGCAGCACCATGTGCGCGGGCGCGCCCTCGATGTGCTTGGGCACCGCAGCGATGCGGCGCGCCTTCGCCGTCCAGTCGTCGCCGCGCTCGCCGTTGCCGCGGCTGACCGCGAGCGCGAGATCCCCGTTCGTGTACGACACGGTCACGGCGACGCCGTCGATCTTCGGCTGCACCCAGAAATCCTGTTCTTGGCGTGCGTCCATCCATGTCTGCACGGCGCCTTGGTCGGCGAGCTTGGCGAGTCCTGTTTGCGCTACGGGAGACGCGACCGTGGCGCGCGCACCGTCGAGCGGATTGGCCGGCGGCGGCCCGACTTCCGGAAAGCATGCGCGCCACGCCGCTTCGCGCGTCCGCGCCTGGTCATAGATCGAATCGTCTATCGGCGACACGCCGTCGCGGTGATACGCCAGGTCCCATGTGCGCAGGTTCGCGTCGAGTGCGTCGAGTTCGGCGCGAGCGCGATCGGGCGTCCAGTCGGGGCAGGCAGGCGCCGCCGACAAGGCTGTGACGAGCGTCCATGCGAACAACATGAGTTCCACTCCGTTGCGGGTACGGCGCACAGCGTAGACATCGCGCTCGCACGCCACCATCGCCACATGGCCATGCGGCGTGTAGGAAATTGCCGCGACGTGCATGCGTCTGCCGAGTCACGCAGGGTTTCAGGCCGATCGACGACGCAGCGCTGCCGGCCAATCACGGCATGCGGATCCGGCTACCGCCGGCATTGCCGTTGGAACAGTGCGCCGGGTCTTCAAATCCGCGCCAGTGCGCGCGCAACTTCACGTGCCGCATCGCTCGCGATCGCGCGGAACGGTGACGAGATGCGCGCATCGTTGGCGGCGCGCCTCCAGACTGCCTGCGCGATGCCGGCCGCCTCGCGCCAATCGTCGCGATGTTCCGGCGTGGGCAGCGCCATGTCGAAGTTGCGCTCGACGACTTCGCCGTTCGCGGCAGGACGAAAACGCATCGGCGACATGTCGTAGACCGGCGCGAGCGGCAGCGGACGCGCATCCTGCAAGTGCAACGCGGCATTGCCGAGGTGCATGTCGTCGTTGGCGATCAATGCGCCGAACCACGAGACGAGACGCAGCCGCCGCGCGTCGTCCGCGCCGATCCAGCCGTCGCGTTGCAGTTCGGGTGCGTAGCGCCACCAGTCGATGCGGCCGTGGCCATGAAACGCGGCATCGAGCGCGGCAAGCGAGACTAGGCCGCGTCGGCCGAGTCCCGGCGTGCGATCGAAACGCGTCGATTGCAGGAACACGCGGCCGCCCGCTTCCACGATCGTGCTGTCCGCTGCGGGCAGCGCATGTTCGCGCAACGCCGCGCAGGCATGGTGTTCGGTGATCAGCAGATCCGCCCAGCGCCGGCCGGCCGGCGTCTCGACGCGGTCGCTGAACTTGACGATGACGGGGAGGAAGCCCGCGTCGGAACGCAGCGTGATCGCGAATTTCGGCTGCTCGCCGCCGGCCGACGAACCGATCGCTTCGCCGCGCAGCACGGCTTCGGCGAACTGCGGGTAGCGAACTTCGCGTTCCGCGGCGGATGCGGTGTCCAGCGGATCGAGGATCGCGCGCAGTGCGCGTTGCAGCGAGGCTTCGCCGAGCACGAGATCGCCGGGCTGGTCGTCGCCGTGGCGCAGCAGCGCGAGCGCGACGTCGTCGCCGCGCCAGATCGCGATGTCGTTCGGCGCGCCGATGTCGGCGGCGACACGGCGCCCGAATGCGCGGCCGAGGAAACCTTGCGGACGCTGGTCGTCGAGGAACCACGGCAAGCCGGGGTAGAGACCCGAGGCGAAATCGCCATAGGCCAGCGCCGGTCGCTCGCCGTCGGTTTCGAGGAAGAAACCGTCGCCGTGCAGGGCGTGCAGTTCGCCGATGCGTTCGGGCCGTGCATCGGCGTCGATGCGGAACAGCGGCCAGTGGCTGCCGAGACGGGCGATCTCGTGCGCGAGCGCGTAACGCGCGGCGCGTGCGCGGCCAATCCGCACGATGCGTCCGCCGGCCCGCGCGAGCAGGCGCGAAACCGTCGGCTGGCTGACGCCGAGTTCTGCCGCGATCGCCGCCGCCGGCAGCGGGCCGTCGCGGCGCAGACGGGTTTCGAGCAGGTTCCAGCGAGGATCGTCCATGGAACGATTGAATGGATTCTTGAATGGATAGTCAAGAAGCCAGAGGCTTGGGCATCAATATATATACATTTTAATCATATAGTTACGATTTACATGCAAGCAACTAATAGCCTGTCCAGACCAAGGTATGAATAGATATTTTTGGCCGTCTGATCTCGGCCACCTTTTCGAGCGCTGCGATCAAGCGCGTCGTCAGCCACGTGCTCGGCCAGGCCACGGCGACGCAGAACGTCGGCGGCGAACGCGTCGGCCTCGTCAATTGCCTCTACGCGTTCGCGCACGTCGCGGGCGAACAGCGCAAGCGCTTCAAGCGGCGTTTTCCGATCGGCTACAAGGTGACGCGCGTCGTGCTCGCGCTGCTGCTGCTGGCGTGGCTCGTGTCGCCGTGGCTGCCGCGATTGCAATGACGGCGCTTTCCGGCGATTCAATCGAAGCCGTTGAAGAAGATCACATCCGGATCGCGCTCGAACGCGCCAATGTCCGGGCCGGAACCCACCACGCGCATCAGGCCGCGCTGATCGTGGTTGTCGCCGGAGACGTTGTTGCCGGCGTCGATCGCCGGGCTGCCGGGAAGCAGCGCTTGCGTGTGCGTCTCGCCGTGGTTGTTCGCGATCGGCGCCAGACGCGGATCGTCGTTCATGACGAGACCGGCCGTGGGCAGCGTGCCGACTGCGGTGCCAACAAGATTGTTGGCGCCGGTCGCGGCTTGTTCGAGTTCCACGTCGTAGGGCCCTGCGCCTGAAAGGTTGCCGGAGAGAATCGTGCTGTCGATACTCGTCGGATTGCCCCGCAACCAAGCACCGCCGGGCCAGAAGGCGAGGCCCGAATAGTTGCTGGCAATCGTGAGCGCGCTCAAATTGATCGAAGCGAGCGGCGTACCCCCCATTCTCGCGTAACCGCCGTCGAGGTCGAGGCCGCCGACGCTGTTTGCGACATTTCCGGAAATCGTCGTGTTGTGGATCTCGAAGGAACCGCCCGTGTTGTTGCCGAGAAACACGCCGCCACTCGATTGATCGGACTGGTTGCGAACGATCGCCGAATGGGTAATGAGGGCGCTGGTCACGATGCCATTGATGCCACCGCCCCGTGCCTTCGAGCCGCGCACGGCGTTGCCGTCGATTTCACTGTATTTCAGTTGCAGCACTCCGCTCGTGGAAATGCCGCCGCCGTACGCACCCAGCCCGGCACCGCGCGAACGCGCGACGCAACCGCTGACGACGCTGCTCGTCATCGCGATCCCGGCCGAGGCGGACACGCCGCCGCCGGACGCGATCCGGTTCGTATCTTGCGCGATCGCCGTGCAGTCGCGCACGACCACGCCCTGATCGGTTCCGGCGGGCGCCAGCAAGGCACCCAAGGTGACCGTGCCGTGGGAAAACACGCAACCGCCGGCCGCGTTCTCGGACGCATTGGACACGATCGTGCCGCGTTCGATCGTCATGCCAGCCAGTGTCAGGGCGCCGACGCCAAAGTGGGCGATCACGCGCCCGTAGGTGGCGATGTTGCGAATCGTCAGTGCATGCGCGCCCGGACCCTTGAGGGTGAGGTTGTCGTAACCGATGGCGATGGCGCCAGTGCTCAGGGAGATCATGCCGCACGTCAACGCGCTCAGGTCGATTACATCGCCGTCCGCAGCGCCCTGGACGACACCGCGCAGGCTGCCCGGTCCGCCGTCATTGCAGTTGGTGACGACGCGCGTCGTGCCTTCGGTGCCCGGCAGCAGCGCATCGAGCCCGTAGTCGCGCGCGAATGCGCGACGCTGCGCGGGCGACATCGTGGCAAGGTCGTCGAAGCGCTGGTCAGCGCGCAGGCGCTGCCATGGAGAAGACCGCGCAGGTCCGGCGGCGGCGTTGCCCGAAGCGGTGACGGCGAGCGCAACCGCGAGTGCGATATGGCTCGGACGCGGGGATTCCAGGCGGCTGCGGCTCGACATGCTGTTCTCCACGGCATCGGGCGATGGGCGCGCCCGCTCATGCAGGATCACGAGAAAGCGCTGCGCTACCTGACACGACACCGCACGTCACCGCCTTGCCCGGGAAGGTGGCAGACCGCAGCGAATGTCGGGATCGCGGCACGCATCCATCCCCCGGGAGCGCTATTCGAATCCATTGTCGAAGATCACGTCCGGATCGCCCTCGAACGCGCCGATGTCGGCGCGGGCGCCGAGCACGCGCGGATGGCCGTCGCCGCGCTGGTCGAAATCGGCGCCGAGCGCGTTGTTGCCGGCGTCGATCGCGGCACTCGTCGGCAGCAGAGCATGGGTCCGTCCCACGCCGCCGTGGTTGGCGAGCGGCGCGAGGCCGGGATCGTCGCTGGCGATGCGTCCGCTCGGGGGTGCGTCGAGCGCAGTCGCCGTGCCGACGAGATTGTCGGCACCGGTCGCGGTGCCCATGACGCGCAGGTCTTTTGGCACGCCATTGGCGAGGTTGCCCGAGATGATCGTGCTTTGCAGTTCGGTCGGGCCGCCGAGGAATGCGCCCGCATAGGAGGAGCCGCCGCTGGAGTTGTTGGTGATCGTCGAGGAGCGCAGCCGGATGGTGCCGTGCAGGCTGGTCGAAATCGTGTTGACGATGAGACCCGCTTCGCCATTCGTCGATGTGTTGCCGGAAATCGTCGAATTCTCGATGTCGACCTCGTTGCCCGAATTCGTGCCGAGATATGCGCCGCCGGCGCGTGAGCGCGCCGAATTGCCGGCGATCGTGGTGTTCTGCACGAGCACGGAAGAGATGAAGCCCGCATCGATGCCGCCGCTGATCGACGTCGTGCCGCTGGCCGAGTTGCCGCGTACTTCGCTGTACTTGGCCGCGAACGGCGCGTTGTCGACGGTCGATTTCAGCGAAACGCCGCCGCCATAGGCTTGCGTGGCGGCGTCCGATGCCGTTGCGGAGCATCCGCTGACGACGCTGCTCGACAGCGACAGCCCGGTTTTCGCGAACACGCCGCCGCCGACCGCCTTCTCGTCGCTCTGCTTCGCGATGGCCGAGCAACCGCTGACGATGACGCCCTGCGCGCGGTTGGCGGGGTCGAACGCGTTGCCGAGGTTGACCGCGCCGTTGGAGTAGATGCAGCCGCCCTTCGTGCCGCTTTCCGTGGCGCCCGATGCCACCACGCCGTGGTAGACGTGCATGCCGGTGAGGGTCAGCGCGCCGCTGCCGGCGTGATTGAAGACGCGGCCGTACTTGGCGCCGTTCCGGACCACGAGTGCATCCGGGCCGGGGCCGTTGATGGTGAGGTCGTCGACGGAAATCGCGATCGATCCGGTCGAGAGCGTGATCGTGCCGCAGCTCAGCTGCGTCGCGTCGATGGTGTCGCCGCTGGACGCCGCGGCGACCGCCGCACGCAGGCTGCCCGCGCCGGCGTCGTTGCAGTTGGCGACGGGAATCGGCGCGCCCTGCGTGTGCGGCAGCAGCCGGTCGAGGCCGTAGTCGCGCGCGAAGGCGAGGCGCTGGTTGAAATCCAGCGCGGCGAAGTCGGCCGCGCGCGGGTCGGTGGCGAGCCGCTGGAGCAGGGATTGCGCCGATGCCGCCGGAATCATGGCGCCGAATGCGCCGGCGAGCGCGGCAGGCAGCGCGCAATGGCGCAGGGCGCGGCGTCGCGTCGCGGGAATCGAGAGTGTCGCCATGGGAATCCTCCTGCATATCGTGACGATGCGGCGGCTGCGCGCTTTGCGCAGCGCCATCACGACAGGTCACGAGAAACCGCGCGCGCACCTGACATGCGTCGTGCGGCCAGCGTGGAGGGGGCAGACAACGGCGCTGGCGGGCGAACCCACGCAATCCCGCCGATGGGCGGGAGCGCCGTCCGACGGAACCTGCGACAGGCGCGGGCGGCGCGAATGCGCCCGCGCGGGCCGAAGCGCGTTTCGGGAAGGTCTTCCCGACGCGTTCCGCCGCACCGGGGAGGTTATCGGTTCCTCCCGGCGCCGCGAAAAGTCGTCAGGCTGCCGCGCGACCCGGCGAAGGATTGCGCCACGCGGCGAGCAGGTCGTCCTGCCGCTTCATCGCGTTCTCGAAGTGGCGTTCCTTGACGTGGCCGTAGCCGCGGATGAATTCCGGCACCGAGGCGATGTCGACGGCGAGCGCATGGTTCTCGCCGTTCAATCCCGCGATCAGTTCGTCGACGGTCTTGCCGTAGTCGGCGATGAGCTTGCGTTCCATCCTGCGCTCGGCGGTCTTGCCGAACACGTCGAACGCGCCGCCGCGCAGGAAGCGAAGCTTGGCCATCAGCTTGAACGCCTTGAATACCCACGGACCGTATTCGGCCTTGGTCAGGTTGCCATCGGCATCGCGCCGGGCGAACAGCGGCGGCGCGAGGTTGAAGTGCAGCTTGTAGTCGCCGTCGAAGGTGTCCTTGATGCGCTGCTCGAAGTCGCCGCTCGTGTACAGGCGCGCGACTTCGTACTCGTCCTTGTAGGCCATGAGCTTGAACGCGTAGCGCGCGACGGCTTCGGCCAATGTCGCGAAGCCCGGCGTCTTCGCCGTTTCCGCGGCGCGCACCTTGTCGACGAGCGCGCGGTATTTCGCGGCGTAGGCGGCGTTCTGGTAGTCGGTGAGGAAGGCGACGCGGCGCGCGATGCGTTCGTCGAGCGAGGCGCTGATCGTCGCGTCGTCGAGCGCGTCGGCAAAACTGCCCCCTTCCGCCCTGCGGGCACCTTCCCCCGCTTGCGGGGGAAGGGAAGAAGGTGTGTGCCCCGCTTGCGGGGGAAGGGAAGAAGGTATGTGCCCCGCTTGCAGGGGAAGGGAAGAAGATTTGCGCACCGGCAGCGCGAGCGGGATCGCGCCGCTTGGCGTGTGCGGATTCGGCAAGCCAGCCGCCTTGCGCACGGCGACGATGTCGTGCGCGGCCATGCGGCCCCAGTTGAACGCGGCCTTGTTCATTTCGATCGCGGCGGCGTTGAGTTCGATCGCGCGCATCAGCGATTCCTCGCTGAGCGGCACCCAGCCCTTCTGCCAAGCGTAGCCGAGCATGAACAGGTTCGCGGCGATCGTGTCGCCAAGCAGCGCGGTCGCCAGTTCCGTCGCGTCGACGAGTTCCGGCGACGCGCCGTCGAGCGCGGTCTTCACCGCGTCGATGATCGCTTGCGCGGGGAACTGCATGTCCGGCTTCATCGTGAACGTGCCCGGCATCGCCTCGTAGGTGTTGAGCACGACGCGCGAACGGCCGGCGCGGATCTTCGACAGCGCCCAGTAGTCGTTGACGACGACGATGTCGCAGCCGAGCACGAGGTCGGCCTCGCCGGCGGCGATGCGCACGGCGTGGATGTCGTCGGGCGTCTTGGCGATGCGCAGGTGGCAGGTCACCGCGCCGCCCTTCTGCGCGAGGCCGGTCTGGTCGAGCACGGTGCTGCCCTTGCCTTCCAGATGCGCCGCCATGCCGATCAGTGCGCCGATGGTGACCACGCCGGTGCCGCCGATGCCGGTGACGAGGATGTTCCACGGCTGCGCGAGATCGCTCGCGAACGCGGGCGCGGGCAGCGTCGAGAAATCGACGGAACCCTGGCCCTTTTTCTTCTTCAGGCCGCCGCCGATCACGGAGACGAAGCTCGGGCAGAAGCCCTTCGCGCAGGAGTAGTCCTTGTTGCAGTTGCTCTGGTCGATCTCGCGCTTGCGGCCGTATTCGGTTTCCTTCGGCAGCACGGAGACGCAGAACGATTTCTCGCCGCAGTCGCCGCAGCCCTCGCAGACCAGCGAATTGATGAACAGGCGCTTCTTCGGATCGACCATCTTGCCGCGCTTGCGGCGGCGGCGTTTTTCGGTCGCGCAGGTCTGGTCGTAGATGAGCACGCTCGTGCCTTCGACGTCGCGCAGGCGCTTCTGCACGGCGTCGAGGTTGTCGCGATGTTCGAATTCAACGCCGGCCGGGAAGATTTCCGGCTTGCTCCACTTCGCGATGTCGTCGCTGACGACGATGATCGTCTGCACGCCTTCGCTGCGCACCTGGTGCGCGATGTCGGGCACGGTGAGCGTGCCGTCGACCGGCTGGCCGCCGGTCATCGCGACCGCGTCGTTGTAGAGGATCTTGTAGGTGATGTTGACCTTGGCCGCGATCGCCTGGCGGATCGCCAGCGAGCCGGAATGGAAATACGTGCCGTCGCCGAGGTTCTGGAAGACGTGCTTCGTCTCCGTGAACGGCGCCTGCCCGCACCAGGTCGTGCCTTCGCCGCCCATCTGGGTGAAGGTGTCGGTGCGGCGGTCCATCCAGGTGACCATGTAGTGGCAGCCGATGCCGCCGAGCGCGCGCGAGCCTTCCGGCACGTTGGTCGAGGTGTTGTGCGGGCAGCCCGAGCAATAGTGCGCGGCACGCGGGAAGTTCGCGCGCGGCAGCGTGAGTTCCTTCTCCTTCGCCTCGATCCACGCCACGCGCGCCTTGATCGCGTCGCTGGTGAAGAAGCGGCCGAGGCGCCTGGCGATCACCAGCGCGATCATCGCCGGCGTGAGTTCGTTCGTGCTCGGCAGGATCCAGTGGCCGTCCTCGTCGTACTTGCCGACGATGTGCGGACGCACGTCCCAGTTGAACATGTATTCCTTCATCTGCGATTCGATGAAGGAACGCTTTTCCTCGACGACAATGACGTCCTCGAGCCCGCGCGCGAAGTCGCGGATGCCGATCGGCTCGAGCGGCCAGGTCATGCCGACCTTGTAGACGCGGATGCCGATGTCGCGCGCCATTTCCGCGCTGATGCCGAGGTATTCGAGCGCCTGCAGCACGTCGAGATAGCTCTTGCCGGTCGTCACGATGCCGAGGCGCGCCTTCGGCGAATCGAGCACGATGCGGTCGATCCTGTTCGCGCGTGCGAACGCCTGCGAGGCCTGCACGGCGTACTGGTGCAGGCGCATTTCCTGGTTGAGCGGCGGATCGGGCCAGCGGATGTTGAGGCCGCCCTCCGGCAGCATGAAATCCTCCGGCAGCACGATGTCGAGCTGGTGCGGATTGACGTTGACGCTCGCCGACGATTCGACGGTTTCGGCGATCGTCTTGAAGCCGACCCAGCGGCCCGTGAAGCGCGACATCGCCCAGCCGAGCAGGCCCATGTCGAGGATGTCCTGCACGCCGGCCGGATTGAGCACCGGCATCATCGCGGACACGAATTCGAGTTCCGAACCGTGCGGCAGCGTCGACGAACGGCACGCATGATCGTCCGCCGCGAGCGCGAGCACGCCACCGAACTTCGAGGTGCCGGCCGCGTTGCCGTGCTTGAACACGTCGCCGCAGCGGTCCACGCCCGGGCCCTTGCCGTACCACATCGCGAACACGCCGTCGTACTTCGCGCCGGGGAACAGGTTCGCCTGCTGCGTACCCCACACCATCGTCGCGCCGAGGTCTTCGTTGAGGCCGGGCTGGAACTCGATGTTCGACGCCTTGAGGTGCTTCTTTGCCTTCCACAGCTCGAGGTCGAAGCCGCCGAGCGGCGAGCCGCGATAGCCCGAGATGAAGCCGGCCGTATTCACGCCGGCCGCGCGGTCGCGCATCTGCTGCATCAGCGGCAGGCGCACCAGCGCCTGCACGCCGGAAAGGTAGATGCGCCCTTCGGTGCGCGTGTACTTGTGTTCGAGCGTGTACGACTCGTCGATGTTCGGACGATCGAGCGCGGGCGCGAGGGCGGACATGGGGATACCTGACGGAAGGCTGGGTAACCCGCGATTTTAGCCGATCGGCGCCAACGGCGCGGTCGGGCGGCGATACGCCGGCGCATGGCGCGCACGAGGCCGGCGCGGGCAAAAACGCGAGCTTACGGGCGCTCGGGCGTCGTCGTGACCGGTGGGTTCGGCGCGACGGGTTGCAAGGGCGGCGGGCTCTCCGGATCCGCGAGGACGTCCTGCATGAGCTCCGAGAAATCGCGCTGCTGGCGCAGCTGCATGATCGCGCTCAGGGATTCGTCGCTGAGCGGCTTCCAGTCCGGGCCGACGTGATCGGAACGGGCCAGATCGGCGAGCAGGCGGAAATACGCATCGTCGCCGATGCCGGCCGCGTCGAGCACGATCGCGGGCAGGTAGAACGCCGCGGTCGCGGCGGCGGGGTGGGCGTCCTGCCGCGCGCTGTCGAAGAGCAGCCACGGTACCGGCTGCTGCGTCGGCGGCACGCCATCCTTGAAGCCGGCCTGTTCGTAGACGTCGGCAAGCGCGGGCAGGTGGTCGCCGTAGAACAGCAGCAGCGTGCGGCGCTGGCGCTGGCGCAGCGCGTCGGCGAGTTTGCCGAGCGCGCGATCGGCGTTCGCTGCGTGATAGAGATAGCCGCGCAGTTCGCGCCGCGCCGCGGCGTCGAGGCCCGGCGGCACCGGGATCGCGTCGCGCACCGCGGCGTCGACGTTCGGGTAGTCGTCGTAGGGCCCGTGGTTCTCCATGCTGATGGCGAAGACGAACATCGGCTTGTCCGCCCTGGCAAGCCGGTCGAGGATGTGGTCGGCGAGCGCGTCGTCGCTGATGTAGAAGCCCTGCCGCGGCGCGTTGCCGAAATCTTCCTGCGCATCGAAAGCGTCGAAACCCAGATTCGACAATGCAGACGCGCGATTCCAGAACCCGCGCTCGTAGGGATGCACGGCGAGCGTCTGGTAGCCATGCTCGGCGAGCACGCTGGCGAGGCTCGCCTCGCGCGTCGCGGTCATGCCGAAGTACGGGTACTGCACGTGCGGGAAATAGCGCATCGCGATCCCCGTCAGCACTTCGAATTCGGTGCGGATCGTGCCGCCGCCGAAAGTGGGCGTCCACAGGTTGCCGTGTTGCGAAACGGTCGCCAGCGCGCGGTAGTTCGGCAATACCTGCGCTTCGTCGATGCCGTTCAGGTGCGACGGATCGAACAGCGATTCGCTTTGCACGATGACGATGTCGGGCGCGTCGGATGCGGCGAGGGCTGTTTCGGGTGTCAGGTCCGCAACGTGCTGCTCGAGCAGCGAGGTCGCGGCGCCGACGTCGGGCGCCGGCATCGCCGCGGCCATTTCCCACTGATAACGCAGCAAGTGCGCAATGAGGCCGGCCCGGTCGGCCTGCTTCGCAGGCGCCCAGACCATGAATTCGTCCCTTCCTTCGTACAAGGTGCGCCACGGCGACCAGCCAGCGCCGAGGCTGGCGCACAGGGCCAACACGATGACCGAGGCAAAAAGCCTGCGCCAGCCGCGCAGCAGGTCCAGAGGGCGTTCCTTCCAGATCAGCCATGCAAGCAACGCCACCGCGGCGACGGCCGGGGCGATCCACCAGCGCTCGTGCGGCAGATAGCGCAGCAACAGGTGGGCGCCGCGCGTACCGAGATTGGCGAGCAGGATGAAATCGCCGGGCACGAGCGGCGAGCCGAGTTCGCGCAGCTTGACGTCGTTGGCCGTGTAGAGCGCCCACAATGCCGCCGGCACCAGGAGCGACGACAGCCAGGCGCGCGCGGTCAGGCAGGCGAATGCCGCGAGGGCGAGCAACGCGGGCAGGACATTGAGCATCCACGTCGACCATGGCGTTGCCGACGGCGTTGCGTCATCGGCGAGCGCAGGATCGGCAAACCGGACGATCGCCGCACAGGCGATGGCAGCGCCTGCGAGAGCAAAAAGCTTGAGTCCGTCGCGACTGCGCCGCGCGCGGAACAAGGGTTGCGGCGATTTCGCCAACACCAGTGATCCCGGAATGGCCCCGCGTCGATTCTTGCACCGCCGGCCTCGTGCGCGACAGGCCTTTACATTCATTTTGCGCGACCCGACACGCGAAACGCGCATTGCGCGCGATGCCTTGCACGCCTTTGCGCGCTTGCCCTAGTCTCGCCGCTTCGCGCGGCGTCCGCCGCGCCGACGGGGAATGATCCATGCTCGACGCCTTGGGGCACATCGCCTTCGGCCTGTTCGGCCTCGCCATGCTCATCGGCATCGCCTGGCTGTTCTCGAACAACAAGCGCGCGGTGGACTGGAAGCTCGTCGGCACCGGCGTCGCGCTGCAGATCACCTTCGCCGCGATCGTGCTCAAGCTGCCGCTCGGCCGCGAGGTGTTCAACGGCATCGCGACCGGCTTCGTGAAATTGCTGGACTACGTGAACGTCGGCTCGACCTTCATCTTCGGCAGCTTCATGGACACCTCGAAGTTCGGCTTCGTGTTCGCCGTGCAGGTGCTGCCGACGATCATCTTCTTCGCCTCGCTGACCGGCGTGCTCTACCACCTCGGCGTCATGCAGAAGATCGTCAAGGGCATGGCCTGGGTCATCACCAAGGTCATGCGCGTCTCGGGCGCGGAGACGACGAGCGTGTGCGCGAGCGTGTTCATCGGCCAGACCGAGGCGCCGCTGACCATCAAGCCCTACATCGAGCGCATGACGCAGTCCGAGCTCATGACCGTGATGATCGGCGGCATGGCGCACATCGCCGGCAGCGTGATGGCTGCCTACGTCGGCCTGCTCGGCGGCGACGACCCCGTGCAGAAGCAGTTCTTCGCCAAGCACCTGCTCACCGCGAGCATCATGGCCGCGCCGGCGACGCTCATGCTCGCCAAGATCCTCGTACCGGAAACCGAAGAGCCGCTCACGCGCGGCACGGTCAAGCTCGACGTCGAAAAATCCACCGCCAACGTCATCGACGCCGCCGCGACCGGCGCCGGCGACGGCCTGCGCCTGGCCCTCAACGTCGGCGCGATGCTGCTCGCCTTCATCGCGCTGATCGCGCTCGTCAACGGGCCGATCCAGTGGCTCGGCGGATACGCATGGGGCGGCGATCCCTCGTCGTCACTCAACGCATGGCTGTCCGCGCACGCGGGCCATCCGGTCGAGTTCTCGCTGCAGACGATCTTCGGCTGGGTCCTCGCGCCGATCGCGTGGCTCATCGGCGTGCCCTGGCAGGACGCGACGCTCGTCGGCAGCTTCATCGGCGAGAAGGTCGTCATCAACGAATTCGTCGCCTACGTCGACATGTCGAAAAACCTGTCGCTGATGACCAAGGAAAGCCAGCTCATCGCGACCTATGCGCTGTGCGGCTTCGCCAACTTCTCGTCGATCGCGATCCAGATCGGCGGCATCGGCGGACTTGCGCCGAACCGCCGCGCCGACCTCGCGCGCTTCGGCCTGCGCGCCGTGCTCGGCGGTTCGCTGGCGACGTTCATGACCGCGACCATCGCCGGCGTGCTCGAACAGCTCTGAGCGCATGGACGCCGCGCGGGTCGTCGTCGTCGGCAGCTACAACCAGGATTACGCCTGGCGCATCGACGTGGCGCCGCACGCCGGCGAAACGCGGCGTGGCGACAGTTTCCTCAGCGCGCCGGGCGGCAAGGGCATGAACCAGGCCATCGCCTGCGCGCGGCAGGGCGTGCCCACCGCATTCGTCGGTGCGCTCGGCGACGACGCGGCCGGGCGCGGCGCGCGCGAACTCGCCAAGGCCGAAGGCATCGACGCGCACTGGCTCGCGCGCGACGATGCCGCCACCGGCAGCGCCTGCATCGTCGTCGAGGGCAGCGGGCAGAACCGCATCATCGTCGCGCTCGGCGCCAACGAACGACTCGACGCCGGCTTCGTGCGCGCGCAGGCGGACACGTTCGCGCGCTCGCGCGTGCTGCTCGCGCAACTGGAGAACAACATCGACGCCACGCGCGCCGCGTTCGAGCTCGCGACCGCGCATCGCCTCGTCCGCGTGCTCAATCCCGCGCCCGTGCATGCGCAGCTCGACGCGGCCTTGCTCGCCAACGTCGACATCCTCACGCCGAACGAGACCGAATTCGCGCTGCTGCTCGAACGCATCGCCGGCGAGCGCGTCGATGCGGCCTCGCTCGCACAGCGCAGCGACGACGAACTCCACGCGCTCGCGCGCAAGCTGGGCGTCGCCAGCGTCGTCCTCACGCTCGGCGCGCAGGGCTGCTTCGTCTCGCACGGCGAGGACGATCTTCGCGGCGACGCGTCGACGCACTACCGCGTCGGCGCGCAAGCCGTGGACGCGATCGACACGACCGGCGCCGGCGACGCGTTTTCCGGCGCAATCGCCGCAGGCCTGCTGCGTTTCGCCGATCGCCCGTTCCGCGACATCGTCGTGCATGCCAACCGCTGCGCCGCGCTGTCGACGGAACAACGCGGCGCGGCCGACGCGATGCCGGATTTCGAGGCGGTCATCGCGCGCTTCGGTTGAGCCGGGCACGACAGCGCGCCGCCTGGCCGGACTACGACTCGGGCTTTGCGTCCCACTTCGGCTTCATCTCGCGACTCCATTGCTTCGGGTCTTCCTCGTGCATCTTCTGCATCGCCTTCGCCGTGTCGGGATGGTTTTCCATCACGTGCCCGGTCATGGCCTTGACCATGCCGTCCCACGAATCTGCCTCGAGCTTCTTGTCGCACGGCCCGCCGAGTTCGCGGCATGTCATCGTCTTCATGAAACGCTCCTCCGCTGGATGGGAGGAAGAGTTGTGCGCCCGCGCACGCAACCTCGCTTGAACGGCGCGGTGTGTGCGGACGGTTGGCGTACAGCAGGGACGTTGGCGCGGAATTTATTCGAGCCCGGTTTCCGGCCGCGCCGATTCCGAAACTACGCCAGCCAGCCGCGCGCAATGCCCTTGCGGGCGAGCCACACGAGCGCGATACCGACGGCGAGGACGATCGCCTGCATCACCACCGCGACCGGGCCGGCCAGTGTCGCGCCGTCGACGAGGACGAACAGGCCGAAGTCCTGGACCACGATGCCGATCAGCGAAAGCACCAGTACGGGCAGCGCCCATTTCCTGCGCATCAACAAGCCGATGCAACCCAGCGCGCCGCCAAGCACCGCGATCGCGGTCGCGGCCACCGCCCAGCCGGCGCGTGCGGCGTACAGCGTCTGCTGCGCGGCCGACAGTTTGGCCACGTCGTCGGGCGACAACTTCAGATCCGACGCAAACGCGAAACAGCCGAGCAGGTTCCAGAGCAAGGCAAGGACCGCAACGACCTTGAACCATCCGGGTGGCGCATTCATTCGGTGTCTCCCCATGGGCGAACGAAGCGTCGGCGGCTGCCGACGCGCGGATTAAACCATCGCTGCGGGGCGGGCGCTAAGTCGCGGTCGGTTGTTGCGCCGGTTCCCGCCGAACGCAGGATCTGCCGCCGCCCCGACGTTCATTTCATCCAGCCAACCTGCCGGCGCCAGCGCAATCCGTCGGCCTGTTTTGCGAGGTACTCCTCGCGGGTCGGGCGCGGCGCGGCGTGCGCCTTGGCGAGCGCGCTCGCGAGCGTGGGCAGGCCGGCTTCCTCCCGCCACGCGTCGACGCGCGCAGGATCTTCCAATTCGTGCGCCGCCGGCCCGTCGGGCCCGAGGTCGATCTGCGTTCCAAAGCATTGCGGAAGGCCCTCAAGAACGCGAATCCGATCGTCGAGATACGCAAACTGCCAATGCGGAACGCGACCCGCGGCGCTGGCCTCGTCCACGAGCGCGCGACAGCGGCGCATGAAGTCCGGCTCGCCGATCGCGTGCTGCGCAACCAGCCACGCCGCCTCCGCGCCGTCGGCGCCCACGAGTGCTTCGATCGGCCAGCCGTGCGCGTCGATCAGCGCTGCGAGTGCCCGCGCGTTCGCGCGATGCACGTCCTCCATGCGCGGGTGATAGCCCTCGAACAGTGAACCATCCGCGGCGAGCTCGGCGCGAACCTGTTCGTCACGCGCCTGCATGGCGAGGAGCTGGAGGCGGATGACGTTGGGCATGTGGGAAGTTGCCGTTGATCCCGGTTTTCGCGGCTTTGAGGTTTGGGTAAGTGACCCTGATCTCGTTTTTGACCTCGTTTTCGGAAAGGCCGAATGCACGACTGCAACAGCACCGCTTGCCGAAAAAAAAGCGCTCTACTCGGTCACTTGCTGAAGGAATCCATACATGAATTGTCAGCTCTCCGGCGACTCACCCAGAACAACAAACACGCTCTTTGCTGTGTCGTACAGGATCATGAGCGAGTACACAAAGCAGGAGAGCAATAAGATGCGAATCAGCTCGATCGGGATGTGGGCAGGAATCGAAGTTGCGCCCTCGATAGACAGAATGATGAGAGCGACGATGATCAAGGTCATTTGTTCTTTAATGGATAGGAGCATCTCGCTGCGGGCGCTGGAAAACTTAGAGAGCGGGATGCCTTTGTCCACTAGGTCTCGGAGCTTTGTGAGCACGACACCAAGCGTAGCCGTGTTGATTGCCAGTAGGCCAATCTGGATGTTGATCACATTCTGTTTTAGGAAGTCAAACAGGTAGTGCGAGCCAATGCTCTGAAGGAGGAATGTTGCCAAGCACGCAATCCCAACGGATATGAGCGAGCTCTTGAGGATGTCGGCGATCATTTCAGCATGTCCGTGAGGATTCCCGCGACCTGTTCGGGCGGGCCGCTCAGCTGAAGATCGTCCAATTCAATCTCACGGATTGAGCGGGAAGTCTGGATCCTCTTGCGGAGTCCTTTAACCTTGATAGAAATGTCGCCGCCGCCCTCGCTTGTGTAGTCAACAAGCCCTTGAATGGTCTCGTCTTTTGGATCTATGTCTAGAGACGAGGCAGGGTCTGACCGTAGTTGGAGGTTGCTTTGGCTTGTGTTGGTGTCTTTTGCCAGCTCTTTAAGCGTGGTGGACAACGTGTTTGAGATGTTGGCCATGTTTGGCGTAACAAACTCAAATTCAATCCAAATAATTTTGTCTTTGTACTCGCGTATAAGTTGCCAGAAATGGCTCTTGCTAAAGACGCGTTCTGTGTGGAGCCTAAGTCCGGACCGTTGTAGGGATGCACGTGTTGCCCGCTCAATCAGCTTTACAACAGTGTCCGTACTGGCAAATGCGGTGGGACGATCCTGAACAACGATGTATTGCTCATCAGGTCGATTAAGAATGATGGCGGTAACGTGCGGCCAATTCTCAATCTGTTCTATACGAAAGTCGGGTGTTTCCCTGGTCAGGGCCCTACGCGACGCAATGCCCAGGATAAACACATTATCCCCGCTACTTTGCAGGCGAACGGAGAGATCAGAGCCTCTATGCCGATGAGTCCTTATGAAGGAAATTGTCTTTGCAAAGATCGAGTTCTTGCGCTCGATGAGCTGAGTCGCAGTCAGCCCGTCATACAGATCATCGGTGTGACGATCGATTGGTAGCAGCTGATAGCGATAGATCTTGAATGTAGTCAGCGACCCCATGAACTCCCCTCTGATAGCTAACGCCTAAATTGAGCCGCCGCTGCAACGCAGCGGCTGGCTTGAACGCCTAGTTGGGTCACGCGCTCAGCGAACCCAAGCGGCGAGTTCATTCTTCGCGCCATCACTAAACTGTAGCGCGATAAATTCATTCAGATATTCAGGATCTGGCTCGATTCGCGCGGCATCTACACGTTGATCCCATGTGGAATAATCATTCGGCATAGCCGCGACGATTAATCCAATTCCGTGGCGCTCAGCCTCATCTACAATCCGATCGATGTTTTCCTTTTGCGCATCTAGCTGTTCGGTAGGGCAATGAAACCACACGTATGCTTGCGTTGCTGCGCGCCTATGAGCTAAGGCTTCATAAACGGCGGTGACGTCTATAGACCAGCTCGGCTTTATTTCAAAGGTGATGAGATCAAAAAACTTGCCCGAGAGGAACTGGAAGAGACGAATGGCTGCTACGACCATGTCGGGACGCGTCCACGTTCCGCCGGTGTTGCGACGCCCCTGTGCGGCGGTAACTTCAACCAGCTGCTGTCTGAAGCGGTTATCGCGAGCCCAATCGCCGCGAAGTACGGTTGCTACAGGCTCGTACAATTCTCTTTCTCTCTGCGTTGCTTGTGCGTCTGGAGGTGGAATTGCAAGGACAGGGGCGGCTTGGCCAGGGGGTTGCATTCGAACGAGCGCGACCGCACCGCCCCTCGCTCTTTGTCGTCTAAGCGTTCCAAGGTCTACAAGGCGATCTCGAACTGGCCAGTAGAGTTCATCGTCCCAACCTAGGGCCCGCTGTAGCGAAATGTTTCCGGAGTAACCGTTGAGCTCTCGGAGCTTCGATATCAGCTGGTCCTGGAGCTCGCGGATTTCTTCTTCTGACTTTCCTTGCAACGACATCAGTATTTCTCCGTGCGCTTAAGCGGGGCCCAACTAAGTAGACCCCGAAATCGGGGCATGGCACGGATAGTCGTGCAGGCATGATCGACGGTCAAGGCGATTTCCGTCGCCAAATCATCAGGTTGTTGGGTCTCTCCGGCGCCGCGAAGCCTGAACAACGCCGCGTTATTTCCCACAAATGAGGGTGTAACGGGTTATGCCTCCGCAAACGAGGACATAACCGCCCTCAATTCCGCGCATCCCCATCACCCCCACGCAACGCCCGCCGCGCCCGATGCGCCTGCAACTGCATCACGCGTCTGCGCGCGCCGCGCCAGAGCGCCCACACGACCAGCGCGACGATGGCGATCGCAATCGCGACGACGACGCCATGCCCGTGATGCACGGCGTCGAGCAGCCATTCGCGCCGTTCGGCGCCGAACCAGCCGACCCAGACCCACAGCGGCACGGAAATCAGCGCGGCGAGGCCATCGAGCGCGAGGAAGCGCCAGTACGACACGCGATGCGTCATGCCGGCGGAAAGGAACACGGCGGTGCGCAGTCCGGGCAGGAAGCGCGCGAAGAACAGCATGCGGTTGCCGTAGCGGTCGAACTTGGCCTGCACGCGCGCGTAGCGGCGCGGCGTGAGCACGCGCGCGACCCAGCGCAGCTTGCGCGCGCGCTGGCCGAAATGGTGGCCGACGAGGAACACGACCGAGTCGCCCACGAGCACGCCGGCGAGGCCGACCAGCATCATCACGCGCAGGTCGGCGTGGCCGAGCCCGGCGATGATGCCGCCGGCGACGAGCGAGACGTCTTCGGGAATCGGCACGCCGAGTCCGCACGCGACGAGGACCGCGAACAGGGCGACGTAGCCGTTCTCGATGAACAGGCGGATCAGGGAATCGAGCAGGGACATCGTGTCCTGGCAAAAATCGACGCGAGAAGATCGTCGCGCCCGATTTTACGTGGTGCGCCGCCACGTTGCCCGCCTGCGCGCCGTATGATCGCCGCGGCGGCGCTGCGCCGCGACGAGGCCGCGGATGATTCCACGCTGGGTCCTGCTGTTCACTTCGGTGCTGTACGTCGGCGGCCTGTTCGCGCTCGCGTATTACGGCGACCGCAGGCCCGGCTATCCGGCCAAATCGTGGCTGCGGCCGATCGTCTACAGCCTCACGCTCGCGGTGTACTGCTCGTCGTGGACGTTCTACGGCGCGGTCGGCACGGCGGCGCGCGACGGCCTCGCGTACCTGCCGATTTACGTCGGGCCGATCGTGTTGTTCCTCGTGTTCTTCGGCCTGTTCGAGCGGCTCGTCATCGTCGCGCGCGAGCGGCGCATCACCTCGATCGCGGACTTCATCGGCTCGCGCTTCGGCAAGTCGCACGCGCTCGGCGCGCTGGTCACGCTGATCGCCGTCGTCGCGATCGTCCCGTACCTCGCGCTGCAATTGAAGGCCGTCGGCATGAGCGTGGAAGTGCTCGCCGGCACCAGCCGCGCCGCGTCGCCGTTCGCCGACACCGCGCTGTACGTCGCGCTGCTGCTCGCCGCGTTCGCGATCCTGTTCGGCACGCGCGGCATCGACGCCAGCGAACACCATCGCGGCATGATGCTCGCGATCGCGGCGGAATCACTGGTCAAGCTGCTCGCGTTCGTCATCGTCGGCACCTATGCGCTGACGCGCGGCGCGCATTTCGAGGCGCTGACGCAACCGATCCAGGCCGCCGCGCGCGAGGCCCTGCCGCGCGGCTTCTTCGCGCAGAGCGTGCTCGCCTTCGTCGCGATCCTGTGCCTGCCGCGGCAGTTCCAGGTCGGCGTCGTCGAATGCGAGAACGCGGGCGACGTGCGCCCCGCGCGCTGGCTGTTCCCGCTCTACCTCGCGCTGATCTGCGTGTTCGCGCTGCCGATCGCCTGGAGCGGCGCGATGGCGACGCAGGGCCAGCACGTCAATGCCGATGCCTACGTGCTGTGGCTGCCGCTGGCCAACGGCGACGGCCTGTTCGCGGTGCTTGCCTACATCGGCGGGTTCTCCGCGGCGACGGGCATGGTCATCGTCGCCTCCGTCGCGCTGGCGACGATGATCAGCAACGAACTCGTGATGCCGGTGCTGTTGCGCATCCGCGCGTTGCGGCTCGAGCAGCGCGACGACCTGTCGGGCATCGTGCTCGGCGTGCGCCGCATCGCGATCGTCGTGCTTGCGCTGCTCGCGTTCGCCTACTACCGCGCCAGCACGCAGAGCCAGAACCTCGCCGCGATCGGCCTGCTCTCGTTCGCCGCGGTCGCGCAGTTCGCGCCGGCGATCATCGTCGGGCTGTACTGGCGCAGCGCGAGTCGCGCCGGCGTCATGATCGGTCTGGTCGCGGGGTTTTCCGTGTGGTGCTACACGCTGCTCGCGCCGACGCTGGCCGGCGCCGGCTGGTTCGACGCGGGCTGGGTCGAGCGCGGGCCGTTCGACATCGCCTGGCTGCGCCCGTATGCGCTGTTCAACCTCAGCGGCTGGGAACCGCTCACGCATTGCGCGTTCTGGTCGCTGCTCATCAACGCGGCGCTGCTCGTGCTCGTTTCGCTGCGCTTCCGGCCGGGCGTGGACGAGCGCCTGCGCGCGGCGGCGTTCCTCGATCCGGAACTCGTGCGCGCAGCCGGGGGCGAATGGCGCGGCCGCGTGCGCGTCGCCGACCTGCGCGCGATCGCCGAGCGCATCGTCGGCGACCGCAGCGCGCAGCGTGCGTTTGCCGCGTATGCGCAGGCGAGCGGCGCGGCGCCCTCCGCGGACGCCTATGCCGACCGCGCATTGCTGCAGCATGTCGAGCGCCTGCTCGCGAGCGCCGTCGGCGCGGCATCCGCGCGGCGCATGCTCACCAGCGCGCTGCGCGGCACCGGCCTGGACCTGTCCGAAGCCGTCGCGCTGCTCGACGAGGCCTCGCAGGAACTGCGCTTCAACCGCGCGCTGATGGCGGTCACGTTCGAGAACATGATGCAGGGCATCAGCGTCGTCGACGCCGAGCTGCGCATCGTCGCCTGGAACCGTCGCTATCTCGATTTCTTCGACTATCCGGAGGGCTTCGTCTACGTCGGGCGGTCGGTCGCCGACCTGATCCGCCACAACGCGATGCAGGGCCTGCTCGGCACGGGCGACGTCGAGGACCACGTGCGCAAGCGCCTGCGCTACCTGCGCCGCGCGCAACCGCACATCTTCCTGCGTACGCGCAGCGATGGTCGCGTCATCGAGACGCGCGGCGATCCCTTGCCCGACGGCGGCTACCTCACCACGTTCACCGACGTCACCGCCTACAAGCGCGCCGAGCGCGCGCTCATCGAGGCCAACGAAACGCTCGAGCAGCGCGTCGAGCAGCGCACGCACGAACTGTCCGAATCGCTCGCCGCGCAGGAGCAGGCCAAGCGCCTGGCCGAAGCGGCGAACCTGTCGAAGACGCGCTTCCTCGCCGCGGCGAGCCACGACTTGTTGCAACCATTGAACGCGGCGCGGTTGTTCACCTCGGCGCTGCGCCAGCAGCCGCAGCTCGACGACGAATCCACGCGCCTGGCCGAGCGCATCGATACCGCGTTCAAGACCGCCGAAGACCTGCTCGACACGCTGCTCGAAGCCTCGCGGCTCGACGCGGGCAAATACCGCGCGGAAATCGGCGTCGTCGCGCTCACCGAGATCGTCGAGCCGCTGCGCCACCAGTTCGGCGTGCAGGCCGCGGCGCGCGGCATCCGCCTGCGCTTCGCGCCGACGAATGCGTGGGTGCGCACCGACGCGCAGCTGCTGCGCCGCATCCTGCAGAACTTCCTCGCCAACGCGCTGCGATATACGCGCGAGGGCAGCGTGCTCCTCGTCGCGCGGCGTGGCGCGAACGGCGCGGTGCGCATCGAGGTGCGCGATTCGGGGCCGGGCATTTCCGACGAGCAGCAGCGCACGATCTTCGACGAATTCCATCGCGGCGCGCAGGTGTCGCCGTGGGGCGAAAAAGGGCTCGGACTCGGCCTGTCGATCTGCGAGCGCATGGCGCGCCTGCTCGGCCACCATCTCGCCGTGCGTTCGCGCCTCGGCCGCGGCAGCGTGTTTTCGATCGAGCTGCCACGCGCGCAGCCTGCGCCCATGCCGCGCGAAACCGCGACGGCGCAGGCGCACGCGGTCGGCCTCGCCGACGACCTGCACGTGCTGTGCATCGACAACGACGCGGCCGTGCTCGACGGCATGGCCACGTTGCTGCGCCAGTGGGGCGTCGGCTGCGACCTCGCCGGCGGCGTCGACGAAGCCGTCGCCGCGGTGCGCCGCCGCCGTCCCGATCTCATCCTCGCCGACTACCACCTCGACGCCGGCGAAAACGGCCTCGACGCGCTCGAACGCACGCGCGCCGCGTGTGCGCCGCCGCCGCCCGGCGCACTCGTCACCGCCGACCACAGCGCGGAATTGCAGGCACAGGCGCGCGCCGCCGGCTACGCGATCCTGCGCAAGCCGGTGCGCCCGGCTGCGCTGCGCGCGGTGATCGCGCAGCTCACGCGGCGCGCGCGGGCCATGCCTGAGCATGTGGAGTCGGGTCCGTAGGCTGGATGCGCGGTGCTGCTTTGAAGCCTCACCCTTCAAGGGGGAGGTTTGGAGGGGGATGGTGTTTGCATGATGTTGTGTCGAATCAACACCATCCCCACCCAACCCTCCCCTTGAAGGGTGGGGCTGGCCGGCGAGCCGGCCGCGCGTTCGCGCGTCCTGCCTGACTTTGCAGGAGCGGGGCTTCGGCCACGATCGGATCGCGCATGACGAGCGCTCCATCGCGCCGCACGCGCCGTGCCGGCTCAGGACAGGTTCGGCGGCATCGTCGCGTCGTCGATGGCGAGATGGCTCGCGATCAGCGCGACCTGGGTGCGGTTGCCGACGCCGAGCTTGCGCATGATCACGGTCATGTGCGCCTTGATGGTCGCTTCGGAAACGCCGAGGTCGTACGCGATCTGCTTGTTGAGCAGGCCTTCGGCGATCATTGCGAGCACGCGGAACTGCTGCGGCGTGAGTTCGGCGATGCGCGCGGCGGCGTCTGCTTCGGCCGGTTGCAGCGGGCCGGCGTTCGCGTCGGTCGGCACCCAGACGCCGCCGGCGAGCACGCTGCGCACAGCCTCGACGATGTCGGTGACGGACGCGGATTTCGGGATGTATCCCGAGGCGCCATGCGCGATCGCGCGCGCGACGACGGCGCGTTCCTCGTGCGCGGAAACGACGACGATCGGCAGGCCCGGATACTGGCTGCGCACGTGCACGAGTGCGGAAAAACCGTTCGCGCCCGGCATGTGCAGGTCGAGCAGGAGCAGTTCGGCGTCGGGGTGCGCATCGACGAGCGCCTGCAGCGATTCGACGCTGTCGGCCTCGTGCATGAGCGCGTTCGGCCACGCGGTCAGGATCGCGCGCTTGAGCGCATCGCGGAACAGCGGGTGGTCGTCGGCGACGAGGATTTCGCGCATGGGGACGTCGGGATCGTTGAAGGGCGATATGGGAGGGACGAGCGGGACACGAAACGGCTTGCAGCGCCAATCCGCGCAGCCGCGATCGTGGCCTCACTTCACCAACCGCTCCTCGACCAGGTTGGCGACCACGCTCGGATCGGCCAGCGTCGAGGTGTCGCCGAGCGCTTCGGGCTGGTTTTCGGCGATCTTGCGCAGGATGCGGCGCATGATCTTGCCCGAGCGCGTCTTCGGCAGCCCGGGTGCCCATTGCAGCTGGTCGGGCGTCGCGATCGGGCCGATTTCCTTGCGCACCCAGGCGACGAGTTCCTTGCGCAGGTCGTCGCTCGGCGCTTCGCCCGCCTTGAGCGTGACGTAGGCGTAGATGCCCTGGCCCTTGATGTCGTGCGGATAGCCGACCACGGCGGCTTCGGCGACCTTCGGATGCGCGACGAGCGCGCTTTCGACTTCAGCGGTACCAAGGCGATGGCCGGACACGTTGATGACGTCGTCGACGCGGCCGGTGATCCAGTAGTAGCCGTCCTCGTCGCGGCGCGCGCCATCGCCGGTGAAGTACATGCCCGGATAGGTCTTGAAGTAGGTGTCGATGAAGCGCTGGTGGTCGCCGTAGACGGTGCGCATCTGACCGGGCCACGAGTCGGTGATGACGAGGTTGCCTTCGGTCGCGCCATCGAGAATCGCACCGTTGGAGTCGACGATCGCCGGTTTCACGCCGAAGAAAGGCAATGTCGCCGAGCCGGGTTTCTGCGCGATCGCGCCGGGCAGCGGCGAGATCAGGATGCCGCCGGTTTCGGTCTGCCACCACGTATCCACGATCGGACAGCGGCCGTCGCCGACGACGCGCCAATACCATTCCCACGCTTCCGGATTGATCGGTTCGCCGACAGAGCCGAGCAAACGCAGGCTCGCGCGCGAGGTCCTCATGACCGGCGCTTCGCCTTCGCGCATGAGCGCGCGGATCGCAGTCGGTGCGGTGTAGAACAGCGTGACTTCGTGCTTGTCGATGACCTGCCAGAAGCGCGAGGAATCCGGGTAGTTGGGCACGCCCTCGAACATCACGGTGGTCGCGCCGTTGGCGAGCGGGCCATAGAGCAGGTAGCTGTGGCCCGTGACCCAGCCGACGTCGGCGGTGCACCAGTAGACGTCGTCCTCGCGCAGGTCGAACACGCATTCGTGCGTGTAGCTGGTGAAGACGAGGTAGCCGCCCGTCGTGTGCAGCACGCCTTTCGGCTTGCCCGTGCTGCCCGAGGTGTAGAGGATGAACAGCGGGTCTTCGGCGTTCATCGCGACGGGCTCGTGCGTCGTTGGCTGGCCTTCCATGAGCGCGTGCCACCAGCGATCGCGCGGCGCCTGCATCGCCACCGCGCCGCCGGTGCGCTTGACCACGAGGACGGTTTCCACGCTGTTCGTGCCGGGGCGCTGCAGCGCCTCGTCGACATTGATCTTGAGCGCGACCTTCTTGCCGCCGCGCAGGCCTTCGTCGGCGGTGATGACGAGCTTGCACTGCGAGTCGGCGATGCGGCTGGCCAGCGAATCGGGCGAGAAGCCGCCGAACACGACGGTGTGGATCGCGCCGATGCGCGTGCAGGCGAGCATCGCGACGGCGGCTTCGGGAATCATCGGCAGGTAGATCGCGACGCGGTCGCCTTTCTTCACGCCGAGGTTCGCGAGCAGGTTCGCGGCCTTGCATACCTCGTCATGCAGTTCGCGGTAGCTGATGCGGCGCGATTCGTTCGGATCGTCGCCTTCCCAGATGATTGCGGTCTTGTCGCCGCGCTTGCCGAGGTGGCGATCGAGGCAGTTCGCGGCGAGGTTGAGTTCGCCGTCGGCGTACCAGCGGATGTGCAGGTCGTTCGCATCGAAGGAGGTGTCCTTGACCTGCGTGTACGGCTTGATCCAGTCCAGGCGCTGGCCGATACGGCCCCAGAACGCGGCCGGATCGCGCACCGATTCGGCGTAGTCGCGCTCGTAGCCGGCCTTGTCGATGCGCGCCCTGGCGGCGAATGGCGCGGAAACGGGGTGGATGTTCGACATGGCGGGCTCCTCGCACGGCTGGAACGGATTCTTCCGCAAGTGTGCCACGCGGCGGCGGATGCGCATTCGACTTTGGTCGCGCCTACGACCAAAGGCGAATAGCCGCGAGCGTGGCGCCGCGAAATCCTCGCGTCACTTGCCGGGGAGCCACCATGAAACGTTCATCTCGCATCCACGTGCGTCACGTCCTCGCCGCGGCCATCGCCGGCGTATTCGCCTTGCCGCTTGCCGCGCAGGCGGCGAAGGGTCCGACACACGAGCAGCAGCTCGAAGCGCGCGTCGCGCAACTCGAGGCGGAACTCGCCGCGATCAGGGACGAGATCCATGCGCAGCAGCGCACCGTCGAACAGGTCGCGCAGCAGCAGGCGGCAGCACCGCCTCCGCCGCCGCCTCCGCCGAAGGAAGAGCCTAAGTCGCCGGTGTTCACGACGGCCAAGGGCATTTCCGTCGCGCTGCACGGCTTCGTCAACGCCAACGCCTTCAGCCAGAACCGCGCCTTCACGTTCGGCAACGGTTCGAACGCGGAATATCCGGTCGTCGGCAACAAGGGCACGCTGAGCGGTTTCGACATCCGCAACACGCGCTTCTGGCTCGACTTCAGCGGCGCGCAATTCAACGAATCGTGGAGCGGCGGCGGCCGCATCGAAATGGACTTCTTCGGCGGCTTCAACGGCACGGGCGGCTACAGCGGCCAGCAGCCGGTGCCGCGCCTGCGCCAGGCCTACATGGACATCGCCAACGCCGACAGCGGCAGCCGCGTACGTGTCGGTCAGCAGTGGGACCTCATGTTCCCGCTCGACAACGTGCCGACCTCGATCACGCACGTTGCCTTCCCGCTCGGCTTCGGCGCCGGCTTCGTCGGCTGGCGCTTCCCGGGCGTGGTCTGGATGCAGGATCTCAACCACGGCGGCGACGGTCCGCAATGGCGCGTCGACGTCGGCGCGTTCCAGGGTTCCTGGAACGGACCGGGTTCGACGGTCGATTCGCTCACCGCGGGCAACGTCGACTTCCAGCCGCAGCTCGAAGCGCGCCTTCGCGTCGCCGGCGGCAACTGGGTCGCCTATGCGGTCGGCCACTACAGCAAGATCGATCTGCGCGGCGTCGACGGCGCGGCGCCTACGCCGATCAAGTCCGAACTCGACAGCACCGGTTTCGAGGTTGGCGGCCAGTGGAAGCCGGGCGCGTGGACGTTCAAGGGCCTCGTCTACACCGGCAACGGGCTCGGCGAAATCTTCGGCAACCTCTCCCAGTTCGGCGACATCAGCGAGACCGGCGGCTTCGTCCAGGCTGGCTACAACTTCACGAAGAACTGGAGCGCCAACGTCTTTTACGCGATCGCCAAGTCCGATCGCGACGACGTCGCGCTGTGGGCGCCGACGAGCGGCAAGCTCAAGAGCCGCCAGGCCGCGCTCAACCTGCTCTACACGAGCGGCCCGTACCAGCTCGGCGTCGAGTGGATGCACGACAACCTCGACACGCTCGGGGCGGATGCGACGAAAAAGACGAGCGGCAACCAGGTCAGCGTGAGCGCGCAGTACACGTTCTGACTTTCGCGAGCGCCGGCTCCGGCCGGCGCCAACCGGGGCCTGCCGCGCCGCCCTTGCCGGGCGTCGCGGCGGCGCAAATCCAGGGCGGCACGCGCCGCCGATCGGGGAGAACATGATGGCCAGCAATCCGTCCAACGCGCTCGACACCAACCACAAGCGCGTCATCATCGCCTCGAGCGTCGGCACGATGTTCGAGTGGTACGACTTCTACCTGTACGGGTCGTTGGCGGCGAACATCGGCGCCAACTTCTTCTCGGCGCTCAATCCCTCGAGCCGCATGATCATGGCGCTGCTCGCCTTCGCCGCGGGCTTCTTCGTGCGACCGTTCGGCGCGCTCGTGTTCGGCCGGCTCGGCGACCTGGTCGGCCGCAAGTACACCTTCCTCATCACGATCATCATCATGGGTTCGTCGACGTTCCTCGTCGGTCTCATACCCGGCTACGCGACGATAGGCATCGCCGCGCCCGTCATCCTCATCCTGCTGCGCTGCCTGCAGGGTCTTGCGCTCGGCGGCGAATACGGCGGTGCGGCGACCTACGTCGCCGAACACGCACCGCCCGGCAAGCGCGGCTTCTATACGAGCTTCATCCAGATCACGGCGACCTTCGGCCTGTTCCTGTCGCTGATCGTGATCCTGGTCTGCCGCAAGACGCTGGGCGCCGATTTCGACACGTGGGGCTGGCGCGTGCCGTTCCTGATCTCGTTCTTCCTGCTGCTGATCTCGGTCTACATCCGCATGCAGCTCAACGAGTCGCCGCTGTTCCAGCAGATGAAGGCCGAGGGCAAGCAGTCCAAGTCGCCGCTCAAGGAATCGTTCCTGGAGCCGAAGAACCTCAAGATCGTGGTGCTCGCCCTCCTCGGCGCGACCGCGGGCGAAGCAGTGGTCTGGTACGGCGGCCAGTTCTATTCGCTGTTCTTCCTCGGCCAGACGCTGAAGATCGATCCGGTGACGACGAACTACCTGATCGCCGGCGCGCTGCTCATTGCCACGCCGTTCTTCGTCATCTTCGGCGCGCTGTCGGACAGGATCGGCCGCAAGCCGATCGTGCTCGCCGGCTGCCTGATCGCGGCGTTGACCTATTTCCCGATCTTCAAGGGCCTCACCCACTACGGCAACCCGGCAATCGAGGCGGCGAGCACGAACAACCCGGTCGTCGTCGTCGCCGACCCTGCCACGTGCAGCTTCCAGTTCGACCCGGTCGGCGGCAAGGTCTTCAAGAACTCCTGCGACATCGCCAAGAGCGCGCTGGCCAAGTCGGGCGTGCCGTACTCGAACGAGGCCGCGCCGGCGGGCACGGTGGCGTCGGTCAAGGTCGGCGCGACGCCGATCGCGTCCTTCGAAGGCGGCGCGCTGGACGCGGACGCGTTCAAGGCGCAGTCGACCGCGTTCTCCAAGTCGCTCGGCGACACGCTCAAGGCGGCGGGCTATCCGGCCAAGGCCGATCCGGCACAGGTCAACTGGCCGATGCTGCTGCTCCTGCTCACGATCCTCGTCATCTACGTGACGATGGTCTACGGACCGATCGCGGCCTGGCTCGTGGAATTGTTCCCCACGCGCATCCGCTACAGCTCGATGAGCCTGCCGTATCACATCGGCAACGGCTGGTTCGGTGGATTCCTGCCGTCGATTTCCTTCGCGCTCGTCGCGTTCAAGGGCGATATCTACTACGGCCTCTGGTACACCGTCATCGTCGCGCTCATGACGGTGGTCATCGGCGCACTGTTCCTGCCGGAAACCAAGGACGTCGACATTTCCAGATAGCCGCCCGTCCTCCGCAACCGCGAAAACGGCCTTCCCTGCGGAAGGCCGTTTTCCGTTGGGCGCAAGCGGCCGCGGCGGCGCGGCTACACTATGCGCATGCAGATCGGCCCGCATTCGATCCAGCCCGCCGTCGTCCTTGCGCCGATGGCCGGCGTCACCGACAAGCCGTTTCGCCAGCTGTGCAAGCGGCTCGGCGCGGGCCTCGCCGTGTCCGAGATGACGACTGCCGACCCGCGCCTGTGGACGACGCGCAAGTCGATGCAGCGCATGGATCACGTCGGCGAGCCCGATCCGATCAGCGTGCAGATCGCCGGCTACGATCCGGCGATGCTCGCCCAGGCCGCGCGCTACAACGTCGACCACGGCGCGCAGATCGTCGACATCAACATGGGCTGTCCGGCGAAGAAGGTCTGCAATGTCTGGTCGGGCAGTGCGCTGCTGCAGGACGAGGCGCTCGTCGCGCGCATCCTCGACGCCGTCGTGCGCGCCGTCAAGGTGCCCGTCACGCTCAAGATCCGCACCGGCTGGAACCGCGACAACAAGAACGGCGTGACCATCGCGAAGATCGCGCAGGACGCCGGCATTGCCGCGCTCGCCGTGCATGGTCGCACGCGCGCCGACCTCTACGAAGGTGACGCCGAATACGACACCATCGCCGCGATCAAGTCGGCGATTTCGATTCCCGTGTTCGCCAACGGCGACATCGACTCGCCCGCGAAGGCGCGCGCCGTGCTCGCCGCGACGAACGCCGATGCCGTGATGATCGGCCGCGCCGCGCAGGGCCGGCCGTGGATCATGCGCGAGATCGCGCATTACCTTGCCACCGGCGAAACGCTCGCGCCGCCGTCGCCGCGCGAGGTCCGCGACATTCTGCTCGGCCATCTCGACGATCTCTACGCATTCCATGGCGAGCCGCAAGGCGTGCGCATCGCGCGCAAGCATCTGGGCTGGTACGCAAAGGATCGACCCGAGAACGCCGCGTTCCGCGCCGTCGCCAATCGTGCCGAAAGCGCGTCCGAGCAGAGGCGGCTGACGCGCGAGTATTTCGACGCGCTCGCAGCGGGTGTTGCCGCGGAGTTCGCGGCGGCGGCGTAGGACATCGGTTGTAGCACCCTTCGGCGCGCGTTGAAGAGCGATCGGGCTGCTGCGCGGACGCCGTCGGCGCGGAATCCCGCGCACGCCAAGTCGCGCAAAAAGTGGACGCAGCAACCTGCAAGCAGGCACCATGCAAGGTTGCACTGCCGTCGACACCGATGCATGGACGAGACGACCTTCCGCGACCTGCTCGCCCGCCACTGGACGGGCCTTTTCGACGCCCGCACGCTCGAGCGCGGCGCCGACTACCAGCGGCGCGGCCTCGTGCTCGGCCTTGAGTACCAGGACGGCGACGGCGAAGGCGTGCTGCTGGGCATGGTGCAGGGTGCGGCGCCCGATCCGTATGCGGCGGGCGTGCGCCTGGAGTGGGATGGCATCCATGCGCGCCTCGACAGCTATTGCACCTGTCCGCTCGAACGCCGCTGCAAGCACGTCGCTGCGGCGATCCTGCAGGAATTGCGCGGCGCGCCCGACGGCAACGCGCGCATCGAATCGGTCGCCACGCAGCCGCAGCTCGGGGCCTGGAAGAACTGGCTCGAAGGCCTGCGCGCGACGGGCATCGATGCGGCGCCGGTCGCGGCGCACGCACGAGACGAAGAATCGCTGTGCGCGATCCTGCTGCGCACCGACGCGACGCATCCGCTGCCCGCGCTGCAGGCGCAGGTCGTGCGCGTCAAGCCGGGCAAGCGCGGCGGCTATGCGACGCCGCAGCCCTTGCAACCGTCGTGGGCCGATCCGGCACCGTGGCGCGGCCTCGACGAGAACACCTTCCAGCTCGTCGCCGGCCTGCGCATGCGCGCGCCCGCGTTCGGCGGCAGCGGCGGCTGGTTCCGTCTCGCCAGCGCGGCCGACGAGCCGCTCGTCGAGACCTTGCTCGCCTCGCTGCCGTGCTTCTTCGAAAAAGTCTCCGCCGGCCGACTCGGGCACGGGCCGCTGCGCGCGCTGCGCATCGGCTGGGAAGCACGCGAGGACGGCACGCAGAAACTTGCGCTCAGCGTCGACGGCGCGGCGCAGGCGCGACTGCTGAAAATCGGCGGCCTGTGGTACTTCGACGCCGACACGCGCGAACTCGGTCGCGTCGACGGCGATACGCGCCTGGCCGAAGCCGTGCTGCGCGCACCGTCGCTGCTGCCCGAACAGGTGCCGCTGCTCATGGAGCGCTGGCGAGACACGCCGTTGCTCGCGGCGCTGCCGCAGCCGGATGTGCCGGTCGTCGAGAAGATCCGCGCGACGCCGTTGCCGGTGCTTTCGCTGCGCGCGGTGTCCGCATTCGCCGCGCCGGGTCGGCCGTACCAGGCCGGTGTCGCGCGGCTGTCGTTCGACTACGCCGGCGTGCGCCTGCCGATGCAGCCCGCACCCGCGCGCGAGCGGCGTCGCCGCGGCGAGCGCGTCGTCGAAATCGCGCGTGACCGCGCGCGCGAGGGCGCGGCGATCGAACAGCTCGAGGAGCTCGGCCTCGTGCCCGCGGAAACGCTCGCGTCACTGCGCGGGTTTCCGGCGCAGGCGATCGACGACAGCGATTTCGTGCTCGCGCTCGGCCGCACGCAGGTCGCCGGCGCAGACCAGTTGTTCGCGCTCGCGCCGCGCCTGCGCGATCTCGGTTTCCGCGTCGAATCGGGCGACGGCTTTCCCTTCGAATTGCTCGATGCGCCGTTCGACTGGCAATTCGACGTCGACGAGGGCGCGGGCAATCCCTGGTTCGACCTGCGCCTGGGCATCGACATCGGCGGCGAGCGCATCGACTTGTTGCCGATCCTGCATCGCCTGCTTGCCGATCCGTTCTTCCCGCTCGCGCCGCGCAAGGGCGAGGCCGAGGATGCGATCTGGCTCGTGCCGGTCGACGAGCGCCGCCGCATGCCGTTGCCGCTCGCGCAGTTGCGCGCGCTGATCGCGCCGCTGCTGGAATGGTTGCAGGGTCCATTGCATGAAGAGGACGGTGCGCTGCGCCTGCGTCGCGCGCAGGCCGACGTCATCGAAGCGCTCACGCCGGCGATGGCGCGACCGTGGAGCGGTGGCGAACGCCTGCGCGCGGAACTCCAGCGTCGCAGCGCCGCGCGCGAACCGCAGCACGAACCCGAAGGTTTCCGCGCGACCTTGCGCGCGTACCAGCGCGACGGCCTGGCCTGGCTCGGCTTCCTTGCCGACGCGGGCCTTGGCGGCATCCTTGCCGACGACATGGGACTGGGCAAGACCGTGCAGGTACTCGCGCACCTGCTCGCCGAAAAGCAGCGTGGCCGCCTCGATGCGCCCGCGCTCGTGCTCGCGCCGACGAGCCTCGTCGGCAACTGGCGCGACGAGGCCGCGCGCTTCGCGCCCGACCTGCGCGTGCTCGTCGTGCATGGCCCGCAGCGCCACGGCCTGCACGAGGCGATGGCGCAGAACGATCTCGTCATCACCACCTATCCGCTGCTGCTGCGCGACCACGCGCATCTTTCCGCGCAGGCATTCTCCGTACTCGTGCTCGACGAGGCGCAGGCGATCAAGAATGCGAAAAGCCGCGCCGCGAAACTCGTGCGCGACCTCGACGCGCGCCAGCGCATCGCGATGACCGGCACGCCGCTGGAAAACCATCTCGGCGAGTTGTGGGCGTTGTTCGATGCCGTCGAACCCGGCCTGCTCGGCGACGAAAAGCACTTCACGCGCTTCTTCCGCACGCCGATCGAAAAGCACGCCGACGCGGAGCGACAGGATCGCCTCAACCGCCGCATCGCGCCGCTCATGTTGCGCCGGCGCAAGGAAGACGTGCTGTCTGAATTGCCGCCGAAAACCGAGATCGTGCGCCGCATCGAACTCGAAGGTCGCCAGCGCGAGCTCTACGAAACGCTGCGCCTCGCCCAGCATGAACGCGTGCTCGACGAGATGCGCAAGCGCGGCCTCGCGCAGAGCGGCATCATCGTGCTCGACGCGCTGCTGAAGCTGCGCCAGGCCTGCTGCGATCCGCGCCTGGTCAAGCTCGAAGGCGCGCGCCGCGTCAGCGAAAGCGCCAAGCTCGACTACCTCGTCGACCTGCTCGCCAGCCTCGTCGCAGAAGGCCGACGCGTGCTCGTCTTCAGCCAGTTCGCGCAGATGCTCGCGCTCATCGAAACCGCGCTCGACGCGCGCAAGCTCGCGTACCAGACGCTGACCGGCGACACACCCGGCACGCAACGCGCCGATCTCGTCGAGCGTTTCCAGAACGGCGAGGTGCCGCTTTTCCTGATCAGCCTGAAAGCCGGCGGCGTCGGCCTCAATCTCACCGCCGCCGACACCGTGATCCATTACGACCCATGGTGGAACCCTGCGGTCGAGGCGCAGGCGACCGACCGCGCGCACCGCATCGGCCAGGACAAGCCGGTGTTCGTATACAAGCTCATCTGCGCCGGCACGGTCGAGGAAAAGATCCAGGCCCTGCAACAACGCAAGGCCGAACTCGCGCGCGCCGTGCTCGAAGGCGGCAGCACGCAGGCGCTGCGCTTCGACGAAGGCGATGTCGACGAGTTGTTCGCGCCGATGGCGTGACATCGCGGCGGACGCGCGATCGTCGAATGGGCTCGCACGCAATCGCATGCGCCGCCTCGCGCGCCGGTAAAATGCCGCGATGGACGTTTCCCATCTCCTCGACGGACTCAACGACGCGCAGCGCAGCGCGGTGACGGCGCCGTCCGGCGACTATCTCGTGCTCGCCGGCGCCGGCTCGGGCAAGACGCGCGTGCTCACGCATCGCATCGGCTGGCTCGTGCAGGTCGAGCGCGTGTCGCCGTGGTCGGTGCTCGCGGTCACCTTCACCAACAAGGCCGCGGGCGAGATGCGCGGCCGCACCGAAAGCCTTGTCGAAGGCAACGCGCGCGGCCTGACCATCGGCACGTTCCACGGCATCGCGCATCGCCTGCTGCGCCGGCACTGGCGCGAGGCGCAGTTGCCGGAAACGTTCCAGATCCTCGACGCCGACGACCAGCAGCGCCTGGTCAAGCGCGTGATCCGCGACATGGGCCTGGACGAAGCGCATTTCCCGCCGCGGCAGGCGACGTGGTTCATCAACAGCGCGAAGGACGAAGGCAAGCGTCCGGATGCGCTCGATGCGGGCTACAGCCAGAACCATCGCGTGCTCATCGACATTTACCGCGCTTACGAAAACGCGTGTCAGCGCGGCGGCCTCGTCGATTTCGCCGAACTGCTGCTGCGCGCGCACGAGCTCTGGCTGCGCGACGAAGCGCTTCTCGCGCATTATCGCGAGCGCTGGCGGCACCTGCTCGTCGACGAATTCCAGGACACCAATACGCTGCAGTACGCGTGGCTGCGCGTGCTCGCCGGCACGACGGGCCGCGCTTTCGTCGTCGGCGACGACGATCAGGCGATCTACGGCTGGCGCGGCGCGCGCGTGGAAAACGTGCAGCATTTCCTGCGCGACTTCCCGAATGCGAAGACGATCCGTCTCGAACAGAACTACCGCTCGACGGGCACGATCCTCGCCGCGGCGAACGCGGTCATCGCGAACAACCCGGCGCGCATGGGCAAGCAGTTGTGGACCGCCGGCGACAGCGGCGATCCGATCGAACTGTATGCCGCATACAACGAGCAGGACGAGGCACGCTATGTCATCGAGCGCATCCGGGAGAACCTGCGCGAAGGCGCGCGGCCGAGCGATCACGCGATCCTGTACCGCTCGAACGCGCAGTCGCGCAACTTCGAGGAACAGCTTTCGCAGCACGACGTGCCGTTCCGTGTCTACGGCGGCCTGCGCTATTTCGACCGCGCGGAAGTCAAGGACGCGCTCGCCTATCTCCGCCTCGTCGCCAACCGCCACGACGACGCGGCCTTCGAGCGCGCCGTCAACACGCCGCCGCGCGGCATCGGCGATCGCACGCTCGACGTCCTGCGCCAAGGCGCGCGCGGCGCGGACGCGTCGTTGTGGGAGGCCGCACTCGGCGAGTTGTCGCATGGCGGACTCGCCTCGCGCGCGAAGAACGCGCTGCGCGCCTTCCTCGAACTCATCGAGCGGCTGGCGCACGACTGCCTCGCGCCCTCGCGTGAAAGCGCGGCGTCCGAAGACGACGCGGGCGACGATGAAGCCTTGAATTTGTCCGTGCAGGTCGAACACGCGATCGCGCGCTCCGGCCTGCGCGAGTACTACGAGAAGGACAGTCGCGGCAGCGCCGAATCGCGCGTGGAAAACCTCGACGAACTCTCCAATGTCGCCGCGCGCTTCCGGCGCACGCCCGAGGATCTCGAAGCGGGCCTGTCGGAACTGTCCGCCTTCCTCGCCCACGCCGCGCTCGAGGCGGGCGAAGGGCAGGGCGAGGCATGGCAGGACTGCGTGCAGCTGATGACGCTGCATTCGGCGAAGGGCCTGGAATTTCCGAACGTGTTCCTCGTCGGCCTCGAGGATGGATTGTTTCCGAGCCAGAAATCGACCGAGGAAGCGGGCCGCCTCGAAGAAGAGCGTCGCCTCGCCTACGTCGGCATCACGCGCGCGCGCGAACGGCTCGTCATCACCTATGCCGAATCGCGCCGCCTGCACGGCGTGGAATCGTATGCGCGGCCATCGCGTTTCCTTGCCGAGATTCCTGCCGAACTGCTGCACGAGGTACGGCCGAAGGCGCAGGTCAGCCGGCCGGCGTTTTCGGGCAATGCGTCGTTGCGCGAAGCGCCGACGCCGTTCAAGCTCGGCCAGCGCGTGGCGCACGCGAGTTTCGGCGAAGGCGTCATCCTGGGTTACGAGGGCGCCGGCCAGCACACGCTGGTCGAAGTCAATTTCGCCGCTGCCGGGCGCAAGCGTCTCGTGCTCGCCTACGCCAACCTTGCCGCGCTCTGACCTTGCCGCGCTCCGAGCGGCGCTGCCAGAATCGGGCGCATGAAGTCTGGTGGTACACGGCAAGCGGTTCTCGTCGCGGCGGCGCTCGCCGCGAGCGCGGTGCTGGCGGCTTGGTGGTTCTCAGTCGGTGAACCCGATGCGCCACGCGGGACGCGCTCTGCGGCGCTTGTTCGTAGTCACGCCGCAGTAGAGGCGGGTCGTGTTTCTGCAGGTGCGCCGGGAGACGCGCCCCATATTTCTGTTGGAGCCGACGAGCCCGTAACGGCTTCACCGCCGGCATCGAAAGCAGACATGCGAACCGAGTTGAATGATGCGAAGGCGTCGCCGTCATCGTCGGCCTCCGGAACGAACACAACCGACACCGGTACGATTGAATCGCCTGCACCAAGCGACGACGAAGTCGCGTCGCACGACACGAAATCAGATGCTGGAACGTCCGAAGGCGAAGCGAAGGCGGCGAGCGATGCGTCAGGGGCCGGTGCCGCGCCGGGCGATGCGCAACGAACGTTTTCGCCCGTTTCTGCCAAGCCATCGGACGTCGGAGAATCCGAGGCGTCGCCTCCGGGTAGTGGAATCGATCTCGACAAGGCCGCCGACCTCATGGCCGATTACCTTGCCAGTCTCGATGCGTCCGATCACGACGATTCGGAAGATGCGAGCGCGTCGCGTTACTTCGATTCGCGCGATTCCGGTGGAGATCGCGAACTTCAAATCGAGGAGGCATTGCGCAAGGGCATCGGCGACTGGATCGCCACGTTGCCGACCGAGAACGCGGCGCGCCTGCTGCTGCTCGGCGTTGAATGCCGCGCTGAGCAATGCCGCATCCTCATTGCCCAGGAGCACTACGGCGTCGGCCCCGGTGCGACAAAAGCGGACACGGATCTTCAGATCGAGTTGATCGCACAGTTCAATGCACTGTCGGCTGAGCCGTGGTGGCAAGCGCTCGGTCTGCACCCGGGGCGTTCAGTGAGTTTCCCGGCGCCGGACGGCTCCGGCATCGGCTTGTGGGTGCAGTACGAATTCATCGCGCCAGCCGAGGAAACGTCATCAGCAACTTCGGTGCCGGCGACTTGAGGATACGATCAGTCGGGCAACGCCACAAAAGAACGGCGCCTCGCGGCGCCGTTTTGATTTCCGTGCAGGATTCCCTCATCCGCGCCCACCGCGCGAGCGGAACTCCGCGAGCTGACCGTCGATGTTGTCGAGCAGTGGCTCGATCGCTTCGCGCGCCTTTTCCGCGGCGTTGAGGCTGGTGAAGTTGACTTGGTCGCCGCCGCTGCGCCAGAGCACGCTGCCGTCGGAAACGCGGTAGGCGCGCACGCCCAGCTGCACAGTGTAGAGCGTCGAACTCTGGCCGTAGTAGTTGAGCTCCTGCGAGCCGACCGGACGAGCGTGGACGAAGACGACGGCGTCGGCCTTGCCGGCGAGCGAGCGCAGGTTCGGCGTGTCACCTCGACCGCGACCGCCTTCGATGACGCGGAAACCACGACGCTGCAGGAGGCTCACGAGCGCATCCTCGGCCGGCGAGGAAATCACGTCGTCGCCGCTCGACATCACCGCGATCGTGGGCACGCGCGGCTTGGGCGGCGCGGCGGGACGCGACGGCTTGGCGACGGCGACATCCTGTTCGGCCGCCGGTTGTGCGGCGGCATCCGCGGCGGCCTTCGCCGCGGGCAGATCGCGCAGCGCCTCCACGCCGGCCTGCGAGGCGCGTGCGGCGGGCGCGCCGGCGTCGTCGCTCGACGGCGTCGCGGGCACGTTCTGCGCCTGCGCGGCGAGGGTGTCGTTGCCGGCCTGCGTCGTTGCGGTCGTGCCGTTCGCGTTCGCCGAGGCAGCCGATGCGTTTGACGCAGTGGACGGCGCGACCGCGCTCATCGACGTTGCGTTGACGGCGTCGACCGTCGCGTTCGCGCCGGTGGCCGGATCCGTCGCGCTCATCGTCTGCGTTTGTGCGGCCGGATTCGCCGCAGGCGACGTGACCGGCGCGCTCGGCGTCACGTTCGTGGCCACGTCCGTCGTCTGCGCAACCGGCTGGCCGAACAGGCTCGCAAGTGCGGGCACGCGGGCGCGCATCGCATACGCGCCGCCCGCGACCGCGAGCAGCGCGATCGCGGCGATCGCCCATGGCAAAGCGGACTTGCGTGGTTGGCCGTGCACGGCGGTCGGGCGATCGAGCACCGACGCGTGCGCGGCCGCACCGGCTACCGGCGGCGGCGTCGGCCGGCCACTGGTGGTGACGTGTGTGTTCGCCTGCGCGCCGAGCGCCGACATCGGCGTGCGCGGCGTCTGTGGCAGCGCGACCTGGCCGGAGACCGGCGTTTTCTGGCCGATCATCGTTGCCGCGGCGGCCGACAGTTTCGTCTGCACCGTGATCGGGCCGCCCTTGGCGACGAGCGGATGCTGGTTGAGGTCGGCGACGAGATCGTGGCAGTTCTGGTAGCGCTCGTTCGGATCCTTGGCGATCATCTTGGCCAGGATCGCGGCGATCTGCGGATCCGCGTCGTGGTTGAGCGAACGCACGTCGGGGATTTCCGCCTTGACCACTTCGAGCATGAGGCCGAGCGGCGAGTCGTCGTTGAACGGCATCTTGCCGGTCAGCATTTCGAACAGCACGATGCCGAGCGAGAAGATGTCCGAACGCTGGTCGACCGGCTTGCCCAGGCACACTTCCGGCGACAGATAGCCCGGCGTGCCGACGAATTCGCCGGTGCTGGTGAGCTTCTTCGACAGGTCCTGGTTCGACAGCGCGATGCCGAAGTCGGCAATTTTCACTCCGCCGCGGCTGGTGATCATGAGGTTGCCGGGCTTGATGTCGCGATGCACGACGCCGCGGTCGTGCGCGGTCGACAGGCCCAGCGCGGTCTGCTGGATCACCTTCGCCGACTGCTCGACGGTGAGCTGGTGGTCGCGCTTGAGCATCGAGCCGAGCGATTCGCCCTCGACGAACTCCATCACGAAGAAGGTCTGGCCCTCGTCCTCGCCGATGAAGTAGATCTGGATGATGTGCGGGTCATTGAGCGCGGCCATGCTGCGCGCCTCGCGCAGGAAGCGCTCCTTGATCGCCGGATCGTGCGCGAGCGAATCGGCCAGCACCTTGATGGCGACGTAGCGGTTGAGCGATGCCTCGTAGCCCTTGTAGACCACGCCCATGCCGCCGCGACCCAGCTCGGCGACGATGTCGTAGTGCCCCAGACGCGTTTTCATGACGGCTCCTCCGGGCGGGTTGCCCGCAACTGGCAGGCATCCTACACCCGCTTTCCGAGGCCATTCGCGGACTTTCTTGGCGAGGTACCTGGGGCATGGCGCACGCCGGGAACGTGAACCGGTTCGCAAATCACGCCGCCGCCGCTGCAATTGAGGCGGTCATGCGCCGCCGCCTACACTCGGCGTGTTTCCGCCGCGGCCCTCCTGCGATGCCTTTGCAACGTTTCCACCCGCGAAACACGCTCGTCCTCGCCGCGCTGGCCGTGCTCTGGCTGCTCGGCACACTGCGCGTGTTCGCCCTGTGGTCGCACGATCCGCTGTACGCCTACGCCAACAGCTACGACCAGACCCGCTACACGAGCTGTTTCCATTTCCAGCCCGACCGGCCGTCGGTCATCCCGCCGCAGCAGAACAGCCCGCAGGCGCCATTCTCGAAGTACCGCTTCTACCCGGGCAGCCAAGCCCTTTGCTATTGGTCGAGCGAGCTCGCCTTCACGGGGGCAACGGCGGCGATCTGGAAAGCAGGCGAAGCGCTCGGCGGCGGCGATGTCCACGACGCGCGCTGGGTCGGCGTGCTGCGCTGGTCGGCGTTGCTCGCGCTGTCGATCGCGCTCTCGCGCGCTTGGCTGCGTCGCGGCGACGCTCGCGCTGCGATCGCCAACGCCGCGCTCGTGCCGCTGCTGTTCGCCGACCCCGGCAACACGCTCTACCTCGACACGTTCTACGCGGAATTCACGGCGCTGACGCTCGCCTACGCGGTCATTGCCGCGACGCTGCTCTGGCGCGACGAGGCGCGGAGCCGTTGGCGCGTCGCCGTGCTCGCTCTCGCTGCGTTCGCGCTCGCGACGAGCAAGATCCAGCACCTCGTGCTGCCGCTCGGCATCGCCGCCGCCGTGCTCATGCTCGATGCGTGGCGCGGACGACGCTTCGCCTGGCGCGGCGTCGCGCTCGCTTTCGGCGGGGTTTGCGGCTGCTGGTTCCAGGTCGTGCAACTGCATCGCGAAGGTCCGCTCATGGACGCGATCGACCAGTACAACCGCGCCGACGTCGTCTTCACCGCGCTCGTGCCGTTCGCCGACGATCCACGCGCGCTGCTGTCCGATCTCGGCATTGATCCCGACTGCGCGATCTACGCCGCGAAACACGCCTGGGAATTTCCCGACCTGCCCGAACGCGTTTGCCGCGGGCTCGCCGACTTCAATCGTGGCAAGGAACTGCGCGTGCTGTTCACGCAGCCGCGTCTGACGGCGCGCTTGTTCGGCAACGGCGTGCTCGCGCTCGATCCGTGGATCGCGAAGAACCTCGGCCAGGTCGAAGGCGGCGAATTCGCGACGATCCCGAACCTTGCCAGCGTCGGCCGCATCCTGCATGCGTTCCCGTTCGTGCAATGGCTGATCCTCGCGCTGCCGCTCACCGCATTCGCGGCCTTGTCATGGCGACGCGGCCGGCGACGCGGCAGCCGCGGCCTCGACCTCGCCGCGCTCGTCGCCGTGACGATGCTCGGCACGTTCTTCGTCACGATTCTCGGCGACGGCCTGGCAGACACTGCCAAGCAGGGTCATCTCATCTTGAATGCGGCGATGGCGTGGCTGGTTGTCGCGGGCTTGGGATACGCGAAGCGCCGGATCAGTTGACGTCCCTGTATTTGCCGCGGAACGGCGCATACCACGCACGCAGCTTGGCGAGATCGCTTTCGAGATCGTCGCTCGGCTCCAGCGGCGGGCCGAGCACGATCGAGCGCGTCGCGTAGTCGAACGCGATCGGAAAGATCGGCACGCGGGCGTCGCGCGCGATGTGCCAGAAGCCGCTCTTCCATTTCGCCACGCGCTTGCGCGTGCCCTCAGGCGCGATGCCGAGCCAGAGCTTGGGCGCGGCGGCGAACTTCGCGGCCATCTGCTCGACCACGCCGTGTGCGGCGGAGCGTTCGATCGGAATGCCGCCAAGGTGACGCAGGAGCCAGCCGAGCGGCCCGCGGAACAGTTCGCGCTTGCCCATGAAGGAAATGTCCGCGCCGACGGCGACCTTGACCAGGAGACCCCACACGCCATCCCACCACGAGCTGTGCGGCGCGGCGATCAGCACGAGCTTGGGCAAGTCGGGGAATTTGCCGCGTACCTGCCAGCCGCAGCGCCGCAGCAGCCACGCGCAGAAGCGGCGTCGGCCGTCCTGCGGGAATTGCGGCATCGACGGCGGCAGCGGCGGCGCGGTCGCCGCGTCGCTCAATCGCCGCTCCATGAGGCACGGCCGCGATTGCGCTTGATGCCGGCGCGCGACTTCTTCGCTTCGATGCGGCGTTCCTTCGAGGCGCGCGTCGGTCGCGTGGCGACACGGTTTTTCGGCACGACGAGTGCGGCACGGATGATCTCCGCGAGGCGTTCTCGCGCGTCGGCGCGGTTCTTGGCCTGGTCGCGGAAGCGCTGCGCCTGGATGACGATCACGCCATCGTCGGTGAGACGCCGGTCGCGCCGCGCAAGCAGGCGCGCGCGCAAGGTGTCGTCGAGCGCGACCGAGTGCGCCACGTCGAAGCGCAATTCGACCGCGCTCGACACCTTGTTGACGTTCTGCCCGCCCGCGCCGGTCGCGCGCACGAATTTCTCGACGAGTTCGTCGTCGGGAATGCGCACGCGGCCGTCGATGTCGAGCATGGTCGGCGGGGTTCAGTCTTTGCGCGACGGCTGCATCAGGCGCTGCGCGGTCGCAGTCATGCCCTTGGAGCCGCGCGCTATCAAATCGACCTGGGCCTGATTCACCTGGCTGCCGTCGCCAAGTGTGGCCTTTGCGCGTTGGACATAGGACACGCAATATTTGGCGAAGCGCTGCAATGCCAGCGGTGCCGAGGCCGTGGCCTTCTGCTGCACGAGCTTGCAGGCGTCGTCGGCCTCCTTGACCAGCGCCCGCGTCGTGCCGATGTCGGTGCTCGGGCCGGTCGGCACGTTCGTCGAGGGCGGCGTCAGCTTCGGCATCAGCATGGGCGGGGGTGCGGCGTGATCTGCCTGCTGATCGGGTACCGAGGCCAGCTTGTCCGGAGCGGCGAGAGCGACGACGCGGCGCACGGTAGCCGGCGCGCTGATGTCTTCGAAGGAGTAGTTGCTCGGGTTACGCTCCCGGTCGGCCAGCCAGCCGTCAATGCGGCCGCGGCAGCGCTCCTTGCCCGTCGCCTCGGCGGCGAAATTCGCAGAAAGGCCCTGAATCAGTTCCGCATCGTTCGACCAGGCGCGCAGGCACTGCATGGCGACGAGATCGACCTTCGGCATGCCCGGCCGCATTTTTTCTCCGTGCAGCAACGTGACCAGCTGATCGTCCGTCGGCGAACGCAGATGCGAGCATGCCGACAAGCCGGCGATGCCGGCGGCGAGGGCGAAGAGGGCGGTCTTGTTCATGAGATACCTCGACAAAGAAAATGCATCGGCTCAGCGCAGCACGAGCACGAGACAAAGCGAAAGGGCAGACAGCGCGACGAGCGCGCAGAGGGTGGCAAGCAGGCGCTGGTTGTGGCGCGTGCGCGCCGCGAGGTGCTTCAGATCGTCGGAGACGACGCGAAGTTCCATCGAGCCCTGCGTCGCCTGCGACAGATAGGCGTGCACGAGCTGCGGCATCTCGGGCGCGGCGGCGAGCCATTCGGGCACGCGCCGGCGCAATGCCTTCAGCACCGCGCGCGGGCCGCGCCGGCGCGCCCAGATCTTCTCCAGCACGGGCTGTGCGGTCGCCCAGATGTCGATCTGCGGATGCAGCAGGCGGCCGACGCCTTCGATGTTGAGCAGCGTTTTCTGAAGCAAGATGAGCTGCGGCTGCAGCGTGAGCTGGTGCCGGCGCGCGACCTGGAACAGCTTGACGACGACTTCGGCGAGGGAAATCTCGCTCAGGGGCCGCGTGAAATAAGGCTCGCAGACGGTGCGCACGGCGGCTTCGAGCTCGTCGAGCCGCGCGTCGGCGGGCATCCAGCCGGCGCGCACATGCAGCTCGGCGATGCGCGCGTAGTCGCGGTGGAACAGTGCGAGGAAGTTCTCGGCGAGCCAGTACAGGTCGCGCTCGGGCAACGTGCCCATGATGCCGAAGTCGAGGGCGATGAAGCGCGGATTCGTTGGCCGCGCCGGATCGACCCAGATGTTGCCCGCGTGCGCGTCGGCGTGGAAGAAATTGTCGCGGAACACCTGCGTGTAGAACAGGCGCACGCCCTTTTCGGCGAGCGCGATGCGATCGATGCCGGCGGCGTCGAGCGCGGCGAGGTCGTCGACCGGAATGCCGCGCACGCGCTCGAGCGTGAGCACGCGTTCGCTCGTGTGCGACCAGATCACTTCGGGCACGTCGAGGTCATCCGAGCCGGCGAAATTGCGGCGCAGAAGCGATGCGTTGGCGCCTTCGCGCTGCAGGTCGAGTTCGTTGCGCAGCGTCGTTTCGATCTCGTCGACGACTTCCTGCGGACGGATCTTGTCGGCATTCGGATGCACGCGCTCGACGACGCCCGCGCCCGCACGCAGCAGCGCGACGTCGCCGGCGATGCGCGCATGGATGTCGGGGCGCAGCACCTTGACGACCACTTCGCGACCACCGGCGAGCGTCGCCGCATGCACCTGCGCGATCGACGCCGACGCGAGCGGCGCATCGTCGAAGCTCGCATAGCGCTGCGCGATCGGCGCACCGAGTGCGGCTTCGATCTGCGCGCGCGCGATGGCGGAAGGGAATGGCGCGACGCGATCCTGCAACTGCGTGAGCGCCTGCGCGACATCGTCCGGCAGCAGGTCGCGGCGCGTGGAAAGGATCTGCCCGAACTTGACGAAAATCGGACCGAGCTCGGTCAGCGCGAGGGCGAGGCGTTCGCCGCGCGGCAGCACGCGCACGGACGCTGGCGTGCGTGCACCGAGCACGCGCAGCACGGCGAGCGAGCGCGGGCGCCGCTCGGGCGGCAGCAGCTCGTCGACGCGGTAACGCGCGAGCACGCGAGCGATGCGCAGCAGGCGCGGCAACTGTCGCAGCGCGATCATGCGCGACGCGGTCCGTCGACAGTCCGCGAGCGAGCGAGACGTTCGATGCGCGCAGCGAGGCGATCACCGCGCTCGCGCACGTCGTCGACCTCGTCGAGGAAGGCATCGACTTCCGCGCGCGGCACGAGGTCGCGGCCTTCCTCGGACAGGAATTCCGCCGTGTCCTGCGCGAACGACTGCGCCGAGCTCCGCGCCATGTGCAGAGCGCCGCGCACGGTGCGTGCGACCTGGACGCCGAGCACGTCGCCGAACGCGGATGCGAAGGCCGCGTCGAAATCCGGCGAGAAGCGCGTGGCGATCTGCTCGAGCCGGCGCGCGAGATCGGCGTCGCCGGCGATCTGCACCTTGCCGGCCGGCACGCCGTCGCCGCGCCCCAGCGCGAGCGCAAGCAGCGCGCCGGGCGTCGACGCGACGCGCAGGGCGCTGTCGCCTTCGAATGCGGGGCCGACGCGCAGGCGTTCGCCATCGACGCGCACGCGCATCGCCGGCGCGACTGCGCCGAGATCGAGCGTGACCGAACGACCATCGAGCGCGCGCAAGCGTGTGCGCGTATCGACGTCGAGGTCGACGACGCGGTTGAGCGCGGATTCGAGCAGCCGGCCGAGCGCGGCGAAGAGCGGGCGCGGCGTGCGGTTTGGCGAAGCGTCGGACATGCGGGGATTCTACCTTGCGACCGCGGCCGACGGCCTCGAGGCATCCGCTGCAAGCGGCGGGCTGCTTGCGCGGGACGCCGCCCCCTTTAGACGCGGCTCAGCCGCCGCGTCCTAGTGTCGCGCGTCTGCCAGCCTGGAGATCGTGCCATGCGCCGACTCATTCGAACCTCCTTCATCGCGGTCCTTTGCCTGCTCGGTGCGACCGCGCAGGCCGCCACCCGCCAAATCACCGGGCAGACACCGTCGGGCGCGTGGTATCGCATCGACGTGCCGGACGGCTGGAAGGCGGGTGACGCGGTCGTGTTCTACCAGCACGGTTTCGAATTCTCCACGCCGAGCGGCCCACCGAGCCTCGGCCCGCTCAAGGACATTGCGCTCGCCGAAGGCTATGCGATCGCCGAAGGCTATGCGATCGCCGCGTCGAGCTTTCGCCAGCGCGGCTGGGCGCTGTTCACCGCGCTCGACGACAACCGCGAACTGCTGGACGTTTTCACGCAGTCGTTTGGTGCGCCCGGCGAGATGGTGCCGTTCGGCGGGTCGATGGGCGGCCTCGTCGCGCTCAAGCTTGCCGAAGCCGAGGGTTTCCCTCCGGTGCGCGGCGCGCTCGCGATGTGTCCGGCCGCGGCCGGCGCGCGCCTGTGGGACTCGGGCATCGACCTGCGTCTCGCCTACGCGGTCGTGTGCAAGGATGCGGGCGACCTCACGCGCGGCGAGGAGCCGCTGTGGTGGGCGTTCAACCTCGACATGATTCCGGACAACCTCGGCGACCTGTCCGACCTGCCTGGCCTCGTCGACAACGCCGACGTGCTCAATGCGTTGGCGCAGGTCAACCGCTGCACCGGCGTCAACCTTCCGACCTACCTGCGCAACGATGCGATGAAGCGCCGCCTCGCCGAGCTCATGGCATTCACGCACATCACCGACGAGAAGTTCTTCCTCACCAACGTCGGCTATTCGACCTTCGTGCTCGCCGACCTCGTGCGCGCGCCGGACAAGCTCGCCGGACTCAACCCGTTCACGACGGCCGGCGTCGATTACGGTTCCGATCCGGCAATCGCCGCCGGCATCGACCGCTTCGCCGCCGACCCGGTGGCCGCGCACGCATTGCATGCGTCATCGGATTTCAACGGCCGCATCGGCAGCGCGAAAATCCTCTCGATGCATACGAGCCGCGATCAGCTCGTGATTCCGGGCAACGAGGATTTCATCCGCGCCGTGGTTCCCGCCGACCAGTTGACCACCGCGATCGTCGACGAGGATGCGCCGACGCATTGCGGCTTCAACGAGGCCGAAGGCTTGGCCGGCTGGGAAGCGTTGCGCGCGTGGAAGGACGGTGCGCCGCAACCAAGCGTCGCCAATTTGCAGACCGCCTGCCAGGCGGTCGTCGCGCAAGGCATCGCCGACGGGCCGTGCCGCTTCGATCCGGATGCGCAGATCGTGCCGTTCGCCGACATCGTGCGGCCGCGCCCGCCGTTGATGCAAAGGCCGTCAGGTCATTCGTCGCATGCGCACCCGGCGCCGCGCATGCGGCCGGATGCCGCCGTGATCGGAGCGCGCCGCGCCGAGTGACCGCGCGGATTGCGCGCGGCCCGTGATCAACGCGTGGCCGCGCTTCAATCCTTGACCGGATAGGTCTGCGTCGTCGCGCCGTTCGCATCGCGCTGTTGGATGCGCGTGCGCGGCGCCGGGCCGTCGGCGATCGCGCGGCCGCAATGGAACGCGGCGAAACTCTGCTGGCCGTCGCGCGGTTCGCCGAGCGGCTTGATCGTGTCCGCGCCGCTGTCGGCGGCTTCGTTGCGCGCCATCACTTCGAGCTCGTCGCGCACCTTGAGGTCGTTGCGGTTCATCGGCCCGACGTGGTCGAGCACGGATACGGTCACGCGACCCTTGTCGACACAGCCGCTTACATCGCCGTTCCAGACCGTGCGCACCTTCTGGCCACCCGAATCGAGGCGAATGCCCCAGCTGCATGCGCCGAGCGGCAGCGTGGCGGCGAGCAGGACAACGAGGGTGCGCTTCATGGGGATCTCCGGGTGGCGATGGGCGATCGTGGTGGACGCCGGCTGAATTGGCGGTGAGGTCGCGCGCCGCGCGTTCCGCCCGGAGCGCGCGGCGTCGGTCTCATTTCTTCGTCACCGGCTTGCCGTCCGCGTCGATCACTTCGACCTTGCCGATGCCGAGTTTCCTCACCGGTTCCTCGATCTTGGCGAGGTCGCCGACGACTATCCAGGTCAGCGCGTCGGGGCGGATCACCTCGTTCGCGGCGGCGCGCACGGCGTCGTCGGTCTGCGCTTCGGTGCGCGCCTTCAGGGTCTGCACGTAGTCGTCCGGACGGTTGTACAGCGTGATTCCGGCCATCGTGCGCAACACCGCGGCCGTGGTCTGGAACGCGCCGGGCAGGCTGCGCACGTCGCCGACCTTGATCTTGTCGATCTCCTCGTGCGTGAGGGGTTTGGCGCCGATCACGGCCTTCGATTCGCGCAGGATCTCGGCGACGGACTCCGCCGTCTTGTCGGTCTGCACCGGCGCATAGAGCATGAAAGGACGCTGTCCGATCGCGTTGCTGAGGAAGCTGCCCGCGCCGTAGGCCCAGTGCTTGTCCTCGCGCAGGTTCATGTTGAGGCGCGAGGTGAAGCTGCCGCCGAACGCGCCGTTCATGGTTTCGATTTCGAGATTGTTCTTCACCTTCGTCGACGGCGCGACGACACCGGCGAGGATCAGCGACTGCTGCGCGCCGGGCTTGTCCATGAGGAACACGCGCGGCTGCTTCGGCGCGGCGACTTCGGCGATGTTCTTCTTCGGGATCGCCGACGACGGCGCCTGCCAGTCGCCGAACACCTTGTCGAGCTGCGGGATGATGCGTTCGAGCGTGGTGTCGCCGGCGACGAGGATCGTCGCGTTGTCGGGACGGATGAAGTCGCGCACGTAGCCGCGCAGGTCGTCGGCCGCGAGCGAGGTGATCGAAGCTTCCGTGCCTGAGCCGGTGAACGGAATCGCATAGGCATGGCCCGCGCCGTAGAGCAGCGGCGGCAGCGTGCGCAGCGCGAGGCCGGTCGGCTGCGTCTTTTCCTGCGCGATGCCGGCGAGCCACTGCCCGCGCACGCGCGCGATGTCCTCGTCGCGGAACGCGGCGTTGCGCACGATGTCGGCGTAGAGCGCGAGCGAAGGTTCGATTTCGGAACCGAGCGCATTGAGGCTCACCGTCGAGCTGTCGAGCGCGGCCGACGAGCCGAGGATCGCGCCCAGGCGCTGCGCGCGACGGGCGATCTCGACGGAGTCGAGCGTCTTCGTGCCCTCGTCGAGCATCGACATCGTGAACGAGGAGGTGCCGAGCTTGCGGCCCTGGTCGGCGGCGTAGCCGGCGTCGAACTGCATCTGCAACTGCACGACCGGAATCGTGTGGCGCTGCGCGAGCACGACCGGAATGCCGTTCTTGAGCTTGCCGTGTTCGAGCGTCGGGAAAGCGAGGTCGGGGAAGATCGCAACGTCGGGCACGCCCTTGCTGCGGTCCACGTCGGATTTCACGACGTGGAAATCCTGTTTCGGCGGCAGCTTCGCAGCGGGACGGCCGGGCGCAGCGGGCAGGCCGGCCTTTTCCATCTCGTCTTCGACGCCGACGTTCTCGCCCTTCTTCGCGGGCACAACGGTCAACGTGTAGTCGCCCTTCGCAAGCCACTTCTGCGCGGCCGCGCGCACACTGGCGGGCGTGGCGGCGTCGAGGCGCGCGAGATCGGTCTTGTAGGCGGCCGGATCGTTGCGGTAGACCTGACCCTCGGCGAGGATCGTCGCCTTGTGGTTGACGTTTTCGAGCGTGCGGATGAAGTGCGCGCGCGTCGACGTTTTCACGCGCGCGAGCTCGTCGTCGCTCGGCCCTTCCTTGAGGAACTTCGCCCACTCCTCGGCGACCGCCGTTTCGACCTTGGCCGGATCGACGCCCTGCTTCACATCCGCGCTGAGCTGGAACAGCGAGGCGAGCGCGAACGGCTGCACGCCGACCGAGACGGAATCGACGAGCTTGTCCTTGTAGACGAGGCGCTGGTAGAGGCGCGAGGTCTTGTCGCCGCCGAGCACGGCCGCCGCCAGTTCGAGTTGCGCCTCGTCCGCGTCGGCGAGGTCGGGCGCGTTCCAGGTACGCACGATGCGCGTCTGCGCGACGGCATCGGTCATCGTGTCGCGCGTCGAGGTCGTGCGCGGCGCGGTCCATGGCTGCTGGCGCGCGACCGGCGGGCCGGCGGGGATGTCGCCGAAGTAGCGCGCCATTTTTTCCTTCGCGACTTCCGGCGTGATGTCGCCGACCAGCGCGACGGTGACGTTGGCCGCGCCGTAGTAGCTCTTGAACCAGTTCTTGACGTCGCCGAGCGAAGCCGCGTCGAGATCCTTCATCGAGCCGATCGTTTCGTGGTGATACGGGTGGTTGGCTGGATAGACGTTCGCCGAGATGCGCTCGTCGACGCGGCCGTAGGGCTGGTTCTCGCCTTGGCGTTTCTCGTTCTGCACGACGCCGCGCTGCTCGTCGAGTTCGTGCTGGCCGATCGCGCCGAGCAGGTGGCCCATGCGGTCGGATTCCATCCACAGCGCCATGTCGAGCGCGGTGGTCGGCACGGTTTCGAAATAGTTCGTGCGGTCGTACCACGTCGTGCCGTTCTGGTCGGTCGCGCCGGCGAGTTCGAACGGACGGAAATACTCGTCCTTGTGGTTCTCCGAGCCCTGGAACATGAGGTGCTCGAACAAATGTGCAAAGCCGGTCTTGCCCGCGGGTTCGTCGGCCGAGCCGACGTGATACCAGACGCTGACCGCGACGACGGGCGCCTTGTGGTCCTCGCTGACGACAACGGTGAGCCCGTTGGGCAGCGTGAAGCGCGTGAAGGGAATGTCGACGGTGTCGTTGCCGGCCGCGGACGCAAAGCCGGAACCGAGGCAGATCGCTGCGAGCAGCGACGAAAGCAGAAGGCGCATGGAAATTCCTGTTTGGCGGGGCCGTGACGGCGCGCCGGCGAGACTACGTCGTGCGCGCGCGCCGATGCAACGCGCGAAGGTCACGGCAGCGTTGCGACTGCGGCGCGGGTCTGAAAGTTCGCGATCCGCATCCACGTGTCGCGGAGGCATTCGCACGCGTTCGTCCGCTGTCCGCAGGTGTCCGCGGGCATTTGCGAACAGCGCCGATGCGTTGCCCGGCGGTTGATCGCGAGGCGGCCCGATGCACGCGCGAAAGTCTTCGGGAAATCCGATGGAAATCGTGAAAAGTGCGTTTTCCCGAGGTTTTTCTCGTGTTTTCGCATGCGGCGCGCGGCGCGACCATGACTTTCGTCATGCAACTTTTCGCCGGCGTGGCGCATCCGAGGAAGAGGATTCCGGGACATGAAAATCGTTGGCACGACCCTTGCGACAGACATCCACGGAATCCCGAAACAAGGAGCACATCATGAAACTGCAAACCCCCATCCGCCGCGCCGCACTCGCCGCGACCCTGCTTGGCGGTTTCTATCTGTTCGCGCAGCCCGTCGACGCGAACCTGCCGTTTTCCGTCGACGCCGATGCGCCGCTCGCAGTGACCCTGCTGCCGACGGTCAGCGTCACTGCGGACGCGAAGGGCAATTCGTCGATGCAGCTGTCCAACGCCGATCCGCTGCCGGTGACGTTGCTGCCAACCGTGCATGTGACCGGGCCGCGCGCGCACGCGAATGCGCCGGTTGCCGCCATGCGCGTGGCCAGCGTCGACTGATGCAAGCGCTTTCCGGCACGCGCGCCGTGCAAGCGCGCCTTGCGGCTCGGCGGAGCGTCGCGATAATGCGCGCGTGCTGCACGTCGTCCTCCACCAGCCGGAAATCCCGCCGAACACCGGCAACGTCATTCGCCTGTGCGCGAACAGCGGCGCGGCGCTGCATCTGATCCGACCGCTCGGTTTCGAGCTCGATCACGCGAAACTGCGCCGCGCCGGCCTCGACTATCACGAATTCACAAGCGTCAACGTGCACGACGATCTCGATGCGTTCGTCGCAGCGGTGAAGCCGAACCGCCTGTTCGCGCTCTCCACGCGCGGCGTCGCGCGCTACGACACGATCGCCTATGCCGACGGCGATGCACTCATGTTCGGATCGGAAACCCGCGGGCTGCCGCAGGACGTGCTCGACGCCTTGCCGGAAGAATGGCGCCTGCGCCTGCCAATGCGGCCGGGCAACCGCAGCCTCAACCTCTCCAATGCGGTCGCCGTCGTCGTCTACGAGGCGTGGCGGCAACTCGGGTTTTCCGGCGCGGGCTGAAGCGACTCAGGGCAGCGGCGGATATTCCGGCTTCTGCTCGCGCGACAGCAGCGCAACCATGCCTTCGGACGGGGTGAGTTCCTCGTGCAATACCTTTTGCACGAGCGCGGTGATGGGCAGTTCGACGCCGTGCGCATCGGCGAGCTTCATCACCGTGTCGACGGTTTCGATGCTTTCGACGACCTGGCCGATCTCGGCGACGGCCTGCTTGAGCCCGATGCCGCGACCGAGCGCGAGGCCGAGCCGGCGGTTGCGCGACAGGTCGCCCGTGCAGGTCAGCACGAGGTCGCCAAGGCCGGCCAGGCCCATCAGCGTTTCCGGCTTCGAGCCGAGCGCCGCACCGAGGCGCAGCATTTCGGCGAGACCGCGCGTGATGAGGCCGGCGCGCGCGTTGAGGCCCATCTGCATGCCGTCGGCAACGCCGGTGGCCACGGCGAGCACGTTCTTCATCGCGCCGCCGAGTTCCGCGCCGAGCACGTCGCTGCCGGTGTAGGCGCGGAAGCGCGGCGAATGCAGTTGCTGCGCGACGCCTTGCGCGAACGCCGCATCGGACGAATGCACGGTCAGCGCGGTCGGCAGGCCCTGCGCGACTTCGCGTGCGAAGGACGGCCCGGTGACGACCGCGGCCGGATGGCCGGGCAGGCGCTGCGCGACAAGTTCGTGCAGGAAGCGGCCGGATGCGGGATCGAAACCCTTCGTCGCCCAGGCGATGCCGACGCCGGGCGACACCCATGGCGCGATCGTGGCGAGGAGGTCGTCGAAGGCGTGGCTCGGCACCGCGATGAGGAGGGTGCCGGCGTCGCGCGCGAGCGGCTCGACCATCGCGGTCAGTTGCAGCGAATCGGGAAATTCCAGGTCGGGCAGGTAGCGCGCGTTGCTGCGCGTGGTCGCCATGTCGACCACGGCCTGCGGCGAGCGGCCCCAGAGCGTGGTCGGCACGCCGTTGCGGGCGAGCTGGACGGCGAGCGCGGTGCCCCAGGAGCCCGCGCCGAGGACGGCGGTCGCGGCGACGTTCATCGCGTCACCGCGCCGGCCGTGCGCGCTTCGATGCGGCGCGTTGCACGCATCGCGCGTGGATCAGGCGTTGGCGGCCTGCGCGGCGCCGCCTTCGGCGCGGCGGCGCTGCTGTTCGGCGTACAGCGCGTCGAAGTTGATCGGCTGCAGGAACAGCGGCGGGAAGCCGCCGTTCTGCACGAGATCGGAAATGATCTGGCGCGCGTACGGAAACAGCACGTTCGGGCAGTAGGTGCCGATCACGGCGTCGCGGTTGGCGTCGTCGAAGCCGGCGATGCCGAAGATGCCGGCCTGTTCGACTTCGGCGAGATAGGCGGTCTTGTCGCCGACCTTGCAGGTCGCGGTCACGCTGAGCACGACTTCGTGGACATCGGTGCCGAGCACGCTCGAGCGCTGGCTCAGGTTGAGCTCGACGTTCGGCTGGCCCTGCTCCTGGAAGATGTGCGGCGCGCCGGGCGCTTCGAACGACACGTCCTTGACGTAGATGCGCTGGAGGTTGAGCTGCGCCTGGGGGAGCGCCTGGCCGTTGGCCGCGCCGTTGCTGTTCTCTGCCATTGTGATGGTCCGTTGCGAGGGAAAAGACGACGATTATTTCATGCCCGCCGCGCCGGCGCGAGCGCGGAGCCGCTTCAGCCGCGGCCGCGCGCGAGCGGCATCTGCGCCTCGCTCCATGCAGCGATGCCGCCGTCGAGCCAGAACACCTTGGCGAAGCCGGCCTTCTTGAGCTTCTGCGCGGCCTGCGCGGAGGCCTGGCCGTTGCGGCAGACCAGCGCGACCGGCGTCTCGCGCGCCTTCGACAACTCCTTGCCGTCGGGATCGACCTGGCTCGGCAACAGGTGGCGCGCGCCGGGCACGTGGCCCTTCTCGAACTCCGCCTGCGAGGACACGTCGATGACCAGCGCGTTCTCGCGGTTGATGAGCTGGGTCAGGCCGGCCGGCGTGAGCCCCGTGTAGCCGCGCAGGAAGCGCTGCGATTCGGTGACGATCAGCGCGACGAGCACGCCGACGAACGCGATCGTCAGGTAGAAATGGTTGCCGAGGAACTCGGGCAGGCGGTGCAGGAATTCGGACATGCGATTCGGGTTGACGGGAGCGGCCGCCGATTATCCCGGAAATCGCCGCGCCGCGGAGGACGCCGCGCCGCCACGCCGAATCACTCGCGCCGACTGATGTCGGGCAGCCCGGACACCAGCCACCAACGCTTGGCCGCCGCGTCGTACTTCCACGTCTGGTGGTCGACGACGCTGCGCGCGACCTGCGTGTTGACGTTGAGCAGGTCGATCTTGACGGTCTGCTGCACTTCGTCCTCGCTGACCGGCACCACGGGCGCATCGTCGTAACCGCTCACCCGCACCTGCTTGAAACGCTCGATTTCCAGCGACGTCAGCGGATGCTCGGCGAGGATTTTCGGATCGACAAAGCCGATCGCCTGATCGAAATTTCCCCAACGCAGTGTTTGCGCATAGGAACGCAGCGTGTCGGTAAGGATGGTTTCCTTGTTGCGCATCTTTTCGGTCGCGCAGGCCGACAGCAGCGCGCACGAGGCAGCGAGCAACACGAGCAGGAACAGGCGGCGCATCATGGCGATCCTCGCGAAGGGACCGACCGATTGTGCAACAACGCGCGCGGCCTCGCTCAGGCCGGCTTCACAAGCGCGACGAAACGCGCCGCGAGTGTCGCCGCGTCGCTGCCGTCGGCCAGCGGTACGCGGCACGCCACGTTGAGTCGCGCCTTGCCGCGCGCGACGAGCGCCTCGAAGAACGCATCGAACGATTCGCCTTCGGCGAGTCGCGCAAACGTTTCGAAGTCGTCCCAGACCGGCGCGAGATAGCGGATCGCGCTGTCCTGCACGTAGATGTCGCAGTCCAGTCCGCGCGCGGCGACGGCGAGGCGTACCACGCCCCAGCCGGCGAGCGTCATCAGGCTGGCGAGGCTGCCGCCGAACGCGCAGCCCTTGTCGTTGACGTTCGGCGCGAGCGGCGCGGCGAGCGCAAGTGAATCGCCGTCGTACGCCGCCACGCGCAGCGCCATTGCGCGCGCGAGCGGGATTTCGTCGAGCAGTTCGCGCTCGAGCGCGGTGGCGGATGCGTGCATCGACAAGCCTTCGAAGCGCCGCGGGTCGGGCGGCGGCGCGCATTATCATGCGGGCCATGTCCGCGACCAAGGCCATGCCGACGCGCCCCGCAACGCCACTCGCCGGCGCGACGCTGCTGGTCACGCGCCCGGCCGGCACGGCGCGCGCGCTCGGCGCGCGGATTCGCGCGCTCGGCGGCACGGCCTTGTTGCTGCCGGGCCTGAGCGTGCGCACGACGCGCGATGCGGCGTCCGTCACCTCCCGGCTTCGCGCGGCTGCGTTCGACGACTGGATTTTCACGAGTCCCGCCGCCGTGCGCGCCTGTTTCGCGCTGGCGCCATCGCTGCACCTGCCGCGGCGCGCGCGCGCGTTCGCGGTCGGCGCGGGCACGCGGCGCGCACTCGCGCGGCACGGCATCGAAGCGTTCGCGCCGGATGCCGGGGCCGACAGCGAAGCCTTGCTCGCGCTGCCGATGCTGGCCGACATACGCGGTCGGCGCGTCGCGCTGGTCGGTGCGGCGGGCGGCCGCAACCTCATCGCGCCGACGCTGCGCACACGCGGCGCGCGCGTCGAGGCGATCGACGTCTACGAACGCCGCACACCGCGCCTGACGCGACGCCACTTCGATGCGCTCGCCGCCGCGCCGCAGCCGTGGATCACGCTGCTGTCGAGCGCGGAGGCGCTGGCAAACCTGTGCGAGCAGGTGCCGCCGCAGCTTGCGGCGCGCTGGCGCAGGCAGCCGCTCGTCGTCGCCAGCGAACGCCTCGCCGCGCTGGCGCGGGCGCAGGGTTTCGGCGACATCGGCGTCGCCCGCAGCGCGCTCGGCGAGGACCTGCTCGAAGCCGCCGCGCGGCGGCTCGCGCGTCACCGTCTTTGACGCAAACTGAATGCCGCGACGCGGACTTGCGCGCGCGAGTTCGGTAGCATGGCCGCATGAGCGAAACCATCGAGGACAAGGGGATGTCCGGCACGCAGCCGCTCGTCGTGCGCCCGTTGCCGGCGGCATCGCCGCGGCGCGGCGCGGCGACTGCGTTCGTCGTTGCCCTGCTGGCGCTGCTGCTTGCCGGCTGGAGCGCGTGGCGGCAATACGCGAACGAGCGCAACCCCGCGCAGGAGGAGGCATTCGCGCAGCTGTCCTCGCGCGTCGATTCGATCGCTCAGGGCACCGAGCAGCGTCGCCGCGATTTCGACAGCCTGCGATCGCGGCTCGGCGACGCCGACACCGTCAACAAGGGCGTGCGCGAGGAGTTGCTCGGCCTGGGCGAACGCGTGCGCCATGTCGAGGACGCGATCACGCATCTCGCCGAGCAGCGCCTGTCCGGGCGCGACGCGCTCGCGCTCAACGAGGCGGAGTTCCTGCTCGTGCAGGCGCAGGAACGCCTCGCGCTGTTCCACGACGCCGGCGCTGCGCTCGCCGCGTATCGCCTCGCCGATTCCGCACTCGCTGCTGCCGAAGACCCCGCGTTCGCGCCAGTGCGGCGCACGATCGGCGCCGAACGCGAAGCGCTCGAAGCGGCGCGCCCTGCGGATCTGCGCGCAACCTTCGACGCGCTCGATCGCCTGCGCGCGAACCTGCCCGCGCTGGCCGCGATGCCGGCATCGCCGGTCGCGGGCACGCCATCGCGCTGGCACGCCTTTTTCGACCAGTTCGTGCGCATCAGCCACAACGATGCGGGTGATGCGACGCACGAACCCGCGTTCGCGCGCGCGCTGATCGCGCTCGACCTGCGCGATGCGCAGGCCGCGCTCATCGGCGGCGACGAGAAACGCTACAAGGCGGCGCTCGGTCGCGCGCGCGCCGGCATCGCCACTGCGCCAGACGCGCAGGCCGCGTCAGTGCAGGCCGCGCTCGGCGAAATCGATCGCCTCGCCGCCGCGCCGTTCGCGCCCGCATTGCCGGAACTGGGCAGCGCGCTGCGCGAATTGCGCAACCTGCGCACGACGCGCGCGCTTGCGCAGCCGGCGCAGGTCGCAACACCCGCGCCGGCGGCCGAAGGAGCAGGAACATGAGGCTGTGGCGCTGGGTGCTCGTGTTGCTCGTCGTCGCCGTCGTCGCGGCGCTCGCCTGGCACTGGCTCGCCGCCGATCCCGGCTACGTGCTCGTGCGCATGCGCGGCACCACGCTGGAAACCAGCGTCGTCGTCGCCCTTGCGCTGGTGCTGCTCGCGTGGCTCGCCGTCGGCATTGTCTGGATGCTCGTGCGATGGCCGTTCCGCGCCTGGGGCCGCGCGGTCAAGCGTCGCGGTCGCGAACGCCTCGCCAACGGCCTCACCGCGTTCGCGGAAGGCGACTACACGCAGGCCGAGCGCGATCTCGGCAAGGCCGCGCAGCACGAGGCGTTCAAGACGCCCGCGCTGCTCGTTCTCGCGCGCGCCGCGCACGAGCGCGGCGCCGAGGATCGCGCGACGCAGGCGCTGGCCGACGTCGACGCCGGCGGCGAGCGCGCCGCCGATGCGCTGCGCGCACGTTTCCTCATCGAAAACGGCAAGCCGCGCGAGGCGCTCGACCTGCTCAAGGCGAAGGGCGCGCGGGACGAGCTTTCGCTGCGCGGCCGCCATCTGCTCATCGACACCGCGCTCGCGCTCGGCGAACCGCAGGTCGCGCTCGACGCATTGCCGCCGCTCGCGCGCAGCCAGTCGCTGACGCCGGACGCACAGGCCGAACTCGAAACGCGTGCGCTCGATGCCGCGCTCGCGGCCGCACCCGACGCGAACGCGCTCAACGCGCTGTGGAGCCGCGCCACGCGCGCGCAGCGCCGCCGTCCCGAACTCGTCGAAGCCTTCGCGCGGCGCAGCGCGGCGCTCGGCCAGACACTCGCGGCGATGGACGAAATCGAATCGACGCAACGCCGCGAGTGGAGCGACGCGCTCGCCGCCGCCTACGGCGAACTCGGCGACGCGGAAGTCACGGCGCGCCTGCGCAACGCGCAAGGCTGGCTCGCGCTGGCGCCGAACAGCGTGCCGCTGCTGGTCACGCTCGGCCGTCTCCAGTCCCGGCAGGACAACGTCGAGGCGGCCGAGGAATCGCTGCAGCGCGCGCTTGCGCTCGCGCCGTCCGCGGCGGCGTGGGAAGCGCTCGGCGACGTGCGCCGCCTGGCTGGCGACGCGAACGGCGCGGTGGCGGCGTACGCGAACGCGCTGCGCGCACCGCGCGGCGAAGACGTCCTGGCGATCGAACCGCTGCAGGCGCGCGACGCCGTCGACACGCACCCGATCGCGTTCGAGGAGCGCAGCGAGCACGGCGTGCCGCGCCTGCCGGCGCATTGAGCCTCGCTCAGCGCGACAACGATTCCACCGACTCGATGCGTCCGTTGCGCAGGTGCATCTCGCGCAGCAGGCGGTTGTCGCCGAAGTCGTAGACCCAATCCTCGCTGCGCAGGTCGCGCCAGCGTTCGACGCCGGGTGCGGGGCGGCGCACGACATAGCCGCTCGCAGCGCGGCGCGACAACGGTTCGCCGCAATGCGCGTAGAGCTCGCCGGCGCTCATGCCGGAGAACGGCAGGTTCGGGTTGCAGCTGTCGCCGATCTCATCCACGCCGTAGCCGAGCGAGTCTTCGGCGATCAAGGTGCCGTCGCGGAACACGAGACGGCTGATCAGCCGGCGCGGGCCGAAGTTGTAGTACCAGATCTCGAACGGCACGTCCTTCTGGAATTGCTGGACCTGGTTCGTGCCGATGACTTCGGTGTCGACGAAACGGTCGACCCAGTACGGCGCGCCGCAGCGCTCGCGCGCCTGGAAATCGCGGTCGCCGCTGCCGACGATGCGGCCGTCGCAGCGCAGGGCGAACGCGCTCGGCGCGAACGCGGCGAAGGCGAGGATCAGGGCGGCGCGAATCCACATCATGGCGCTGACTCCGTTGGGTGACGCATCGACCGCGCAGGGCGGGCAAGGTTCGACCGGTCAATCGTGGGCGAGCCCGGCGCGTCCGCGCAGGATCTGCGCGATGACCTCGGGCGCGTATTCGAACGAATCGTAGAACAACCGTTCCTCGGGCAGGCCGGCGTCGACGAAGGCGTGGCGGCCGGCGTCGATCATCGCCGGCGGGCCACTCATGTAGAGATCGAACGCGGACAGGTCCGGATGGTCGCGCAGCAGTACCTCGTGGACGAGACCGCGGCGCGCTCCATCGTCCGCGCCTTCGCCCTGACTGACTTCGCTCGACAGCATGGGCACGAAGCGGAAGTGCGGCACGTCGCGCGCCCAGCGCTCGGGCAGGTCGCGCAGGTAGAGGTCACGCGGTTCGCGCGCGCCCCAGTACAGCGTCATCGGCCGCCGCGCGCCGAGTTCGACGAAATGCTCGACGAGCGCCTTGATCGGCGCGAAGCCGCTGCCGCCGGCCATGAGCAGGATGGGCCGCTCGCTGTCCTCGCGCGGCACGAAGGTGCCGAGTGGGCCTTCCACGCGCAGGCGCGCGCCGACCTCGAGCGTGTCGAACACCGCCGCGGTGAAGCCGCCGCCGGCGACTCGCCGCACGTGCAGCTCGATCGCATCGTCCTCGTGCCGCGCGATTCCAGACGGCGCATTGGCGATCGAGAACGAGCGGCGCCGGCCGTCGTCGAGCAGCACGTCGAGGTATTGCCCGGCGAGGCGGCGCATGCGCTCGCCCGGCGCGGTGCGCAGGACGAGGCGAACGATGTCCTCGCCGAGCTTCGCCTTCTCCGCCACGACGACGTCGAACCGTCGGCGCGGGATGTCGGCGACGGAGGCGACCTCGCGCGCGGCGACGACGAGATCGCCCGTCGGCACGGCCTGGCACAGCAGCACCTTGTGGTGCAGGCGCTCGTCGGCACTGAGCGCGCTCGGCGGATTGCGCGGATACGTGCATTCGCCGGCAACGAGCGTCGCCTTGCAACTGCCGCACACGCCCGCGAGGCACGAATACGGCAGTGCGAGCCCGGCGCGGCGCGCGGCCTCGAGCACGGTTTCGCCGGGCGCGACGTCGAAGCGCTTGCCGCTCGCTTGCAGGGTGACGGTAAGGGACAAGGCGAAGTCCGCGGAGGATCGCGGCCATTGTCGCCGAGCGGACGCGCCCGCGAAAAGCCGCCGCCGCTATAGTGCGGCGCATCCTCGCAACGGGAGCGCCGCATGGCCCTGTGGAAACAAACCACCGACCTCGACCGCATCAACGCCTGGAACCGCGGCTGCATGGTCGAGCACCTCGGCATGCTCGTCACCGAAATCGGCGACGACTGGTTGCGCGGCACGATGCCGGTCGACGCGCGTACGAAACAGCCGTTCGGGCTGCTGCACGGCGGCGCCTCGGTCGCGCTCGCCGAATCGCTCGGCAGCCTCGCCGGCAACCTCTGCCTCGACGCGAGCGAAATGGCCGTCGGCCTCGACATCAACGCCAACCACGTGCGCGCCGTCACCGCAGGCGTCGTCACCGGCACCGCGCGCGCGCTGCATGTCGGGCGCAGCACGCAGGTGTGGGAAATCCGCATCGAAGACGAACGCGGCCGCCTGGTCTGCATCTCGCGCCTCACGCTCGCCGTGGTGCCGCGCGCGACGCCGAAGGCGGTGTGAGCGTGGCGTCATCCGCCGCGCCTTACGACGCGCTCACGCCCGACGTCGTGCTCGATGCGGTCGAGGACGCGGGCTTCGCCACCGACGGCCGACTGCTCGCGCTGCCGAGCTACGAGAACCGCGTCTATCAGGTGGGTCTCGAAGAAGGCGCGCCGCTTGTCGCCAAGTTCTATCGCCCCGCGCGCTGGAGCGACGCGGCGATCGTCGAGGAACACGACTTCGCGCTGGAACTCGCGGACGCGGAATTGCCGGTCGTCGCGCCGCTCCTCATCGACGGCGAAACGCTGCTCGAACACGGCGGTTTCCGCTACGCGCTGTATCCGCGCCGCGGCGGCCGCGCGCCGGAACTGGAATCGGCCGACAACCTGCAATGGATCGGCCGCCTGCTCGCGCGCCTGCATGGCGTCGGCTCACGCGGCGTCTTCCGCGAGCGCGGCGCGATCGACTCCGACACCTTCATCCGCAAGGCCGCGCGCGACGTGCTCGCGTCGGGGCTGCTGCCCGAACGCAGCGTCGACACCTACCGCGCGCGTACCGACGCGCTCGCCGCGGACATCGACGCGCGGTTCGCGCAGCTCGCGCCCGCGCGGTTGCGCCTGCACGGCGACTGCCACGGCGGCAACGTGCTGTGGACCGACACCGGCCCGCACTTCGTCGACCTCGACGATGCGCGAACGGGCCCGGCCGTGCAGGACCTGTGGATGCTCGCGCCGTCGCCGCGCGCGCTCGACGCACTGCTCGAAGGCTACGGCGAGTTCCGCGATTTCGACTTCCGCGAACTGCAACTCGTCGAGCCGCTGCGCGTGATGCGCCAGGTCCACTGGGCCGGGTGGGTCGCCGCGCGCTGGCACGACCCGGCCTTCCCGCGCGCATTCCCGCAGGCCGGCGAGGCGCGCTGGTGGGAGCAGCATCTGAACGATCTCGCCGAGGCGCAGGCGCGGTTGCAGGACGAGTGAAGCGGCGAGCGGTGTTTGCGGCGGCGCGTCATTCTTCCGCTACCATGGCGGACCCATGAACGCCTCGACGTCGACCGCCGACCGACTGCGCCCGCTGCGCTACGCGTGGCGCGTGCCGCAGTTGCTGCTGCACGCGATCGTCGCGGTGCCGCTGTCGCTGCTTGCGCTCAATCCGCTCGCGGCGCGCGTGCGCATCGGCGCGACGACGTTCGAGAAGGCGATGATCCGCTGGTGGTCGGGCCGGCTCGTGCGCATCTTTGGTTTTCGCCTGCGCCGCTTCGGCGAGCCGCTGCCGGGCGCGGTGCTCTACGTCGCCAACCACATTTCCTGGCTCGACATCGAGCTCATGCACAGCCAGCGGCCGGTGAGTTTCGTCGCCAAGAGCGAGATCGCGGGCTGGCCGTTCGTCGGCTGGCTGGCATCGCGCGCGGGCACGATCTTCCATCGCCGCGGCAATACCGATTCGCTCAACGCGGTGATGGCGAAGGTCGTCGAACGCCTGCGCGAAGGCGAACCGGTCGGCGTGTTCCCGGAAGGCGGCAGCGGCCACGGCGATCGCGTCGGCACGTTCCACGCGCGCATCTTCCAGACCGCGCTCGACGCGAACGTGCCCGTGCAGCCGGTCGCGCTGCGCTACGGTCGCGACGGCGTGCAGGATCCAGGCGTGCCGTTCGGTCGCAAGGAAAGCTTCTTCGCGAACGTGCTGCGCGTGCTCGGCAATCCGCGCATGGACGCGGAAGTGCATTTCCTCGAACCCGTCGCGGCCATGCCCGACGCGCGGCGCAAGATGGCCGAGGAAAGCCGCGCGCGCATCGTCGCGCTGCTCGGGTACGGTGATGACTGACGCGGTGTCGATCGCCGCGCCGCTGGCTGCATCGCCGACGCAGGACGGCGAACTGCTGCGCGCCGCGCAATTCGATCCGCCGCGCTGGCTGCGCAACGGCCACGTGCAGACGATGCTCGCTTCCGCCGGCCTGCGCCGCTGGTTGCTGCGCGACGATCGCCGCGCGGTCGACGATGGCACCGCCGAACACCTGCTCGACGGTGGTGATGGCGTGCGCCTGCAAGCGTTCCTCACGCGCCAGCGCGCGCAGCCGCGCGCACGCGGGCTTGCCGTGCTCGTGCATGGCTGGGAAGGCAGCGCGCAGTCGACCTACGTCGTCGGCCTCGCCGCGCGCCTGCTCGAAAACGGTTGCGACGTGCTGCGCCTCAACCTGCGCGACCACGGCGACACGCACGCGCTCAATCCCGGGTTGTTCCACTCCTGCCGCATCGACGAAGTCGTCCACGCCGTGCGCGTGGCGCGCGGCGAGTTCGCGGACGCGCCGGTCGCGCTCGCCGGTTTCTCGCTGGGCGGCAACTTCGCGCTGCGCGTGGCGCTGCGCGCGCCGGACGCGGTCGCGTACACGGTTGCCGTGTGCCCGGTCGTGAGTCCGGCGGCCGGCTTGTTCGGCCTCGAGAACGGGCCATGGATCTACCAGCGGTATTTCCTGCACAAGTGGCGGCGTTCGCTGCGCCGCAAGCAGCGTGCGTTTCCCGCCGTCGACTGGTTCTCGCACGAGGACCTGGCCGGCGACCTGCGCGGCTTGACCCGCGCGCTGGTGCTGCGCCATACCGATTTCGGCTCACTCGAAAATTATCTCGACGGCTATTCGATCGCGGATGATCGCCTCGCGGCCCTGCGCGTGCCGGCGACGATCCTCACCGCTGCCGACGATCCGATCATCCCGGTCGCCGACTTCCGCGCGCTGCGCCTGCCGCCGCAGGTCGAACTCGACATCGCCGAGCACGGCGGCCATTGCGGTTTCCTCGACGGCGCGTTCCCGCACAGCTTCGTCGAGCGCTACGCGACGCAGCGCGTGCTGCGCGCTTTCGCCGGCTGAAAGCGCCGCCGCGCGGCGTTTGCCGGACGGCTTGAGGCATAATTCGCTGCTTGCGTCCGGGCTTCCCGGCGCCCTCCTTCCGCTTTCGGATCACCGCCGCGCATGTTGACGCTCAACGAATCCTTCGCATTGCAGCACCAAGGTCGCCTGGACGAAGCCGAGCAGGGCTATCGCGATCTCATCGGGCGCGAGCCCGGCAACGCCGATGCCATGCTCATGCTCGCCGTTCTGCTGCGCCAGCGCGGCAACACGGTCGATGCCGAGGAATTTTTCGAACGCGCCTCGCGTGCGCTGCCTGGCGAGGGCGACGTCCAGCTGCACCTGGCGTCGACGCGCTACGCCAACGGCAAGATCGAGCAAGCGCGCCTGGGCTACGCGCGTGCGCTCGAGCTCAACCCGAATCTCGTCGGCGCGCACATCGGCCTCGGCCAGCTCGCGCTCAACGATGGCAACGACGCGCTCGCCGAGAATCACTTCCGCATCGCGCTGCGCGCACACGAAGACGGCCACGCATTGGCTGGCCTCGGCCACGTGATGGCGCTGCGCTCGGACTGGGACGCCGCATTGCGCTATCTCACGCGCGCCGTGGAACTCGTTCCCGACAACGCATTCGCGAACTACCAGCTTGCCCAGGCATTCGCGCGCAAGGGCTTGACGGCCTTCGCGCGGCAGGCATTCGAGAAGACCCTGCAGCTCGCGCCTGACCTCAACGAAGCCCACGCGTGGCTCTCGCAGCTCCTTTTCGAGGAGGGTCAGTACCGCGCCGCGGAGAAGCACTACGTGCGCCTGCTCTCGGTGCCGGGTTACGACCTGCATGCCTATGCCGGCCTCGGCGACATCGCGCGCGCCGAGAACCGCATGGAGGACGCCGTCGCGCACTATCGCGCCGTGATCGCGATCGATCCGACGCAGAAGATGCCGATGCGCATGCTCGCCGTCGCGCTGGCTTCGCTCGGCCGCAATGACGAGGTCGTCGCCACGTTCGGCGACTACCTCTCGCGCAAGCCCGACGACGACGAGGTCCGCGAGATCCGCGCTGGCGTGCTGGCCTCGCTCGGTCGCCATCGCGAAGCCGCCGCCGACTGGGACATCCTCGTCCGTCGCCGGCCACAGGATGCGCAGGGCCATGCGCGCATCGCCGTACTCGAAGAACAGCTCGGCCAGCTCGACAAGGCCTTCGAGCACGCCGGGCGCGCGCTGCAGTTCGATCCGACCGACATCGACGCGCGTCTCGTGCTCGCGCGCGCGCAGACGCGCAGGGGCGAGCAAGCCGCTGCGCGCGCGACGCTCGACGGCCTTGGTCGCGCCACGCTCAGCCCCGAGCAGTCCCTGCAGCATGCGCGTGCCCTCGGCTTCATGCACGACGCAGCTGGCGAACATGCCGATGCCGTGCGCAGTTTCGCCGATGCGCAACGTGGCCTCGCGGTCTCGATGCCGCCGCTCGCCGATCCACGTCCCGAACTCGTGGCCGCACTGGAAGAAGCCAAAGGCGAAGTTTGGGCACACGCGCCCGTGCTGCTGCTTGGCGCGCCCGGCAGCGGTGTCGAGCAGGTCGCCGCGCTGCTCGCCGACCAGCCCGGGCTGCAGGTCCTGCGCGGGCGCACTTCATCGCTCGACCGTCCCGACGATTTCAACCATCCGCGCTTCCAGCTGTATTGCGGCGAGCTCGACGAGGCCGCGCGCGAGGCGCTGCGCGAACGCTATCTGCGCCCGATGAAGGATTCGGGCATGGACATCTCCCGGACGATCGTCGACTGGCTGCCGCGCTGGGACGCGCACCTGCTCGCGCTCGTGCGCCGAGCGATGCCGGGCACGCGGCTCGTCGTCGTCGACGCCGATCCGCGCGACGAGCTGCTCAATTGGCTCGCGTTCGGCTGGGCCAACGGTTTTTCCTGCGCCGATGTCGATGCCGGCGCCGACTGGCTCGCGCGCGCGCGTCGACACATCGCCTACGGTGCGCAGCTCGACGATCCGCGCCGCCTCGTCGTGCGCGCCGACGACCTCGTCGCGGACGGCGATGCGGCGAACACGCTCGCGCGATTCCTCGGCCTCGACCGTCTCGATTTCGAGGCGCAGGCCAAGCGTCTTGGCGGCAGCCCGCGCGGCCGTTTCTCCGCCGGCCATTGGCAACAATACCGCGACGCGCTTGCCGGCCCGTTTTCGCAACTGGACGTCTAGACTTCCGGGACCAGATCCATGCAGATCCGCAGCAACGATTTCGCCGACGGCCAACCGATTCCCGCGGCATGCGCGTTCGGCAAACCCGGCGCGGACGGCGAGCCGTGCGTGCTGTCGGACAACCGAAATCCGCATCTGGCCTGGAGCGGCGCGCCGGCCGGCGCGCGCTCGTTCGCGCTCGCCTGCATCGACATCGACGTGCCTTCGCGCGGCGACGACGTGAACCAGTCCGGTCGCGTGGTTCCCGATTCGCTGCCGCGCGTCGAATTCGTGCATTGGCTGATCGCGAACATTCCGCTGGGTGTCGCGGAAATCGCGCAAGGTGCGTGCTCGGACGGCGTCGTTGCGCATGGCAAGCAGGCGCCGAACGGCCCGGCCGGATCGGTGCAGGGCCGCAACGACTACACCGGCTGGTTCGCCGGCGACGCCGACATGGGCGGCGAATACCGCGGCTACGACGGTCCGTGCCCGCCGTGGAACGACGAGCGCGTGCATCGTTATGGTTTCACGGTGTACGCGCTCGACATCGAGCGGCTCGATCTCGCGCCCGGTTTCGACCTCGCGCAGCTGCGCGATGCGCTGCGCGGCCATGTGCTTGGCGAGGCGACATTGGGCGGAACCTACACGCTCAATGCAGCGCTGCGCGGTTGAACGCGTCGCAATCGTCGACCGGAGTGCCCATGGAAAACCTCAAGCGCCTCACTTCGCGGCAGCTGATCATGTGCGCAAGCTGCTCGCTGCTCGTCGCGAGCGTCATGCTTTCGCACGACAACAAACTGGGTCTCGGGATTCTCGCGCTGTCCGCTGCCTGCGCGATCGGTGCGCTCCTGAAGTCGAAGAATCGCTGAGGAAGTTGTGCGGCGTCCGCGCTGCCGTCAGCCCGCAGCCGGCAACGCCAACAACAACGCCCCCAGCACAATGCGATACGCCGCGAACGGCGTGAAGCGGTGCGTGCGGATATAGCCGAGCAGCCACTTCACGGCGACGAAAGCGGTGACGAGCGAGACGGCGAACGCGATCGCCAGCGCCGTCCAGTCCTCGTGCGCGCCGCCGCCGGATTTCCACGCCTTCAGCAGTTCGTAACCGCTGGCCGCGAACATGGTCGGGATGCCGACGAGGAATGCGAATTCGGTCGCCGCGGCGCGGTTGCTCGTGCCGGCGAGCATGGCGATGAAGATCGTCGCCGCCGAGCGCGAGGTGCCGGGAAAGACACCGGCGACGACCTGCGCAAGGCCGACCAGGATCGCCACGCGCCAAGTGATCGCGCTGCGGTCGGGCTGTTTCGCGGCGAGCCATTCGGCGGCAATCATCCAGATGCCACCGATGACCAGCGCCCAGGCGACCGGCGTGATCGATTCGGGCAGCTTGAAGCCGAGCTTGGTCGCGGCGAAGCCGAGCGCGGCGGTAATCAGGAATGCGGCGAGCAGCTTGAGCGCGTAATCGCGGTTCTCGCGTTTCGCGAAACCGGTGGCGAGTTGCCACAGCCGTTCGCGGTAGATGAGTACGACGGCGAGGATCGCGCCGGCCTGGATGACGACGTTGAACACGTCCGAGCGCGCGCCGAGCCAGTGTTCGGCGATGAGCAGGTGGCCCGTGCTCGACACCGGCAGGAATTCGGTGATGCCTTCGATGAGGCCGAGCAGGATCGTTGCGGCGAGGTCGGACACGGCGGCATCTCGGGCGGGGACGGGCGGCGCATTTTACGGGCGGCGGCCGTTGGGTCGATCAGGCTTGAATGCACTTAGTTGGTGCAATGTTCGCACCATTATTGTTCAAGGCGAAGCCGGAGAATCTTGGGAAGCGGATGATGGCGCGGTTTTGCCGCGAGTCGACATTGGCACGCCGCTTGCTCCGGCAACCCGTCTTTTCTCACATCGGGAATCCGCCATGACCACCATCGCCAACGTCCTCAAGACCATCAAGGACGAAGCCGTCGAATTCGTCGACCTGCGTTTCGCCGACATGCTCGGCAAGGAACACCACGTCACCTATCCCGCGCATTCCGTCGACGAGTCGCTGTTCGAGGACGGCAAGATGTTCGACGGCTCGTCGATCACCGGCTGGAAGGGCATCAACGAGTCGGACATGGTGTTGCTGCCCGATCCGGAAGCCTCGTTCATCGACCCGTTCATGGCCGACAAGACGCTGGTCCTGCAATGCGACGTGCTCGAGCCGAGCACGATGCAGGCCTACGCGCGCGACCCGCGCTCGATCGCCAGGCGCGCCGAGGCGTACCTGAAGTCGACCGGCGTCGCCGACACCGCGTACTTCGGCCCGGAACCGGAATTCTTCATCTTCGACTCGGTGCGTTACCGCAACGACATGGGCCACGTCGCCTATGAAATCGGTTCGGAGGAAGCCGCATGGTCGACGCACAAGTCGTTCGATGGCGCGAACACGGGCCATCGCGGCGGCGTCAAGGGCGGCTATTTCCCGGTGCCGCCGGTGGACACCTTCCAGGACCTGCGCAGCGAGATGTGCAAAGTGCTCGAACAGGTCGGCCAGGTCGTGGAAGTGCATCACCACGAAGTCGCCAATGCGGGCCAGTGCGAAATCGGCACGCGCTTCAACACGCTCGTGCGCAAGGCCGATGAACTGATCGCGATGAAGTACGTGGTCAAGAACGTCGCGCACCAGTACGGCAAGACGGTGACCTTCATGCCCAAGCCGATCGTCGGCGACAACGGTTCCGGCATGCACGTGCACCAGTCGCTGTCGAAGAACGGGCAGAACCTGTTCGCGGGCGATCTCTACGGCGGCCTGTCGCAGACCGCGCTGTACTACATCGGCGGCATCTTCAAGCACGCGCGCGCAATCAATGCGTTCGCGAACTCGACGACCAACAGCTACAAGCGCCTCGTGCCCGGCTTCGAAGCGCCGGTCATGCTTGCCTACTCGGCGCGCAACCGCTCGGCGAGCTGCCGCATCCCGTTCGTGCACAGCGCGAAGGGACGCCGCATCGAAGTGCGCTTCCCCGACCCGATGAACAGCGGCTACCTCATCTTCAGCGCGCTGATGATGGCGGGGCTCGACGGCATTCTCAACAAGATCGACCCGGGCGCGCCGTCGGACAAGGATCTCTACGACCTGCCGCCGGAAGAGGAAAAGAACATCCCGACCGTCTGCCACTCGCTCGACCAGGCGCTTGAGGCGCTGGACAAGGATCGTGGCTTCCTCAAGGCCGGCGGCGTGTTCTCCGATGACTTCATCGATGCCTACATCGAGACGAAAATGGCCGAAGTCACGCGCTTCCGCGCGGCGACGCATCCGCTCGAGTACCAGATGTATTACGCGATCTAGATGAGGTCGCGCGCAGACGTACAGGAAAAAAATCACGCCGCAGGGCGCGGCGTGACGATTCAGAACAGATGCATGAACAGGTAGATCAGGATGAGCAGCCCGGCCGGTACACCGAGCAGCCATGCGAGGAAGTATTTGCCCATACGACGGTCTCCCGAAACGAGGCGGCGTGGAAACGCCGCCTCGTTTTTTTGACTACAGCGAGCGATCGAATTCGCGGATCTGCTTGTCCGCCTCGTCCCTGGCGATGCCGTAGCGTTCCTGCAGCTTGCCCGCGAGGTACTCGCTATTGCCTTCGGCGACCTTGAGGTCGTCATCGGTCAGCTTGCCCCACTTGGTCTTGAGCTTGCCTGCGAGTTGCTTCCATTGGCCTTTGATCTTGTCTTCGTTCATTGCGTGTACTCCGGTTTAAAGGATGTTTGCCTGGCTTCCGCTGGGAGCCGCTGGATCATTCCCTGGACTTCAGACCCGAGGAATCGACGCTCTTGACGCCCTTGATGCTCTGCGTGGCGGCAACGGCCTTCTTCACGGCCATGTCGTTGGCGAGCACGCCAGTCAACGTGACTACGCCGTCGACGGTCTTGACGCTGATGTCCATGCTCTTCACGCCGTCCGTCGTTGCCAATTCGGACTTGACCTTGGTGGTAATCCACGTGTCGGTTACGGGCTGATCCGACTTCATCGTGCTGTCGTTGTCATTGGCCATGGCCGAGGTCGCGAACGGCACGGCTGCTGCGGTGGCGAGCAGCGAAGCCAGGGCGACGGTCGAAAAGCGTGCGCTGTGCAATTTCATGGTTGCCTTCTCCAAACGCCTGATGCGGGGAATCCGCGGGTCGTGGGAAAACCGTAGGCCAAGCCGAAGGACCAATACGTGAACAATGTTTTTTTTACGGAGGCCGCCATTCAGGATCGGGAGGACGCATCAACGTCTTTTCGCGCAGATGCCACCGATGAGGCGACGCCTTGGTTGCACTAAACTGGTGCAATGCATGCTTCAGCCACCACCGTGCCTCCAGCTGTCGTCGTAGCAGAAGGCGACATCTGCGCAACGCCGATCGGCCGCATCAGCCGCGCGCTGACGCTCGATGCGGCAAACCAGGCCCTGCGCGAGTGGCTCGGACGTGGCCTCGAAGCGGTGCTCGGCTTGCCGTTGGATGCATTCGACGCCCGGCCGCCGAGCCTTGTCGGTGCCGCGCGCCGCGCCTTCGGGGATGAACGCCGTGTCTGGTTGCGCGAAACGCGCTTGCGCACCGCGCTTGGTGATCGCCTCGCCGACCTCGTCTTCACGCCGCATGGCGCCACCCTGCTGCTCGAAGTGCTGCCCGTGGCTGGCGAGGCCGCCGCCACAACGCGCTGGTCGGAAACCCTGCGCGGCTTTGCCCACGAAGTGCGCGGTCCGCTCGCCGGCATGCGCGGCGCCGCGCAGTTGCTGGTGCGCCGCCTTGATGGCGAGGAAGACCGCGAACTCGCGCAACTCGTCATCGACGAGGCCGATCGCCTCGCCACGCTCGCGCAGCGCCTGTTGCACAGCGGCGCCAAGCCGCGCCTCGTGCCGGCGAACGTGCACGAGATCGTCGAGCGCATCGCCGCCCTGATCGCAACGGACGATGCCGGCACGCCCATCCGTCGCGACTACGACCCGAGCTTGCCCGTGGCGCGCGTCGACGCCGATCGCGTGCAACAGGCGCTGCTCAACCTCGCACGAAACGCACTCGAAGCAGGCGCGCGCACGCTGGTGCTGCGCACCCGCATCGAACGCAACCTGCGCATCGACGGACGCATTGCACGGCTCGCTTTGCGCGTCGACGTCGAAGACGACGGCCGTGGCGTGCCCGTCGAACTCGTGCAGACGTTGTTCGAACCGCTCGTTTCCGGTCGCGCCGACGGGAGTGGGCTGGGGCTCGCCATCGCGCGCGAGATCGCGCGTGAGCATGGCGGTGACTTGGTCTTCGCGAGTCGGCCCGGCGCGACGACGTTTTCACTGCTTCTGCCGGCGGCCGAATGACTTCTTCCACTGCGCAACCGATGGCCTGGATCGTCGAGGACGACCGTGCCGTGCGCGTTGTCCTGGCCGCCGCATTGCGGGAGGCCGGCTTCACGACGCGCGATTTCGCGGACGCGGAACAGGCATTGCGCGCATTCGCCGAGGCGGAGCCCGACGTATTGTTCAGCGACGTGCGCATGCCCGGCGTGAGCGGTCTCAAGCTGCTCGAACGCATTGCCGCGCAGGCGCCGCGCGTGCCCGTCGTCGTCATGAGCGCATTCACCGATGTCGCCACGACGGCCTCCGCGTATCGGCTCGGCGCATTCGACTACCTGGCCAAGCCGTTCGATCTCGACGTCGCTGTCGCTGCTGCGCAGCGTGCGATTGCGCACGACGCGAACCCGTCGCCGCCGGCGCCGCCGCCGAAGGGCGCGGACGAATCCGCGCTGCTTGGCCGCAGCGCGAAGATGCGCGAACTGTTTCGTGCGATCGGCCAGGTCGCGGCGAGCGGTCTTGGCGTGCTCGTCACCGGCGAGACCGGCACCGGCAAGGAACTCGTCGCGCGTGCGCTGCATCGCGAAAGCGCGCGCGCATCGCGGCCGTTCGTCGCACTCAATACGGGCGCGATTCCGGCGGAGCTGCTCGAGTCCGAACTGTTCGGCCACGAGGCCGGCGCGTTCACGGGCGCGACGCGCCGCCATCCCGGCCGTTTCGAACAGGCCGCCGGCGGCACGCTGTTCCTCGACGAGATCGGCGACATGCCGCTCGCATTGCAGACGCGCCTGCTGCGCGTACTCGCCGCCGGCGAGTTCTACCGCGTCGGCGGCCGCGAACTGCTGCGCGCCGACGTGCGCGTGATCGCGGCGACGCATCAGGATCTCGATGCGAAGGTCGCGCGCGGCGAATTCCGCGCCGACCTTCTGCATCGCCTCGACGTCGTGCGCCTCGACGTGCCGCCGCTGCGCGCGCGCATCGACGACGTGCCGCTGCTTGCCGCGCATTTCCTCGAGCGCGCCTGCGCGGAAGCCGGCGCGCCGATGAAACGATTCTCTGCCGCCGCGCTCGCCGCGTTGCGCGAACGTGCGTGGCCGGGCAATGTGCGTCAGCTCGAAAACCTGTGCCGGCGCGTCGCCGTCCTGTCCACGTCGCGCACGATCGACGTCGCCGACCTGCCGCCCGCATCCGCGCAGGCGGTTTCCGCGTCTCATGCCGAATGGGACGAGGCGTTGCGCGACTGGGCTGCGCAACGCCTCGCCGCGGGGGCCGTCGACCTGCATGGCGAAGCGCGCGAACGTTTCGAGCACGTGCTGCTCGATGCCGCGCTCGCGGCGCATCGCGGCCATCGCCAGAACGCCGCGAAGGCGCTAGGGCTCGGGCGCAACACGCTCGCGCGCAAGCTCGGGCGGCCACGCAAACCACGCCCGGAGCGGTAGAGGGGAATTTCGAGGCTGTCGGCCGGCGCAGGATTCGAGTGCGGACATCCGAAATGTGCCTGGTGCGGACGCGATTGCAGACAACCGGATCCCGGCGATGGCGATCGTCGTACTGCGGGCGCGGGCGTTTCGCCGGCCCGCTCGATCGTGGGACAATGCGGGAACGGAACGTACTCCCAGCATTGCCATGCCGCTCCTCCATGATGCCATCGTTGCCGCCTGGCAGCAGTTCCAGTATGCGTGTGTCATTTATTGCATCGTGCTGGTGATCGAAGCGTTGATCCCGGCGGAACGCAACCAGCCGCTGCGCAACATCGCGTTCAACATCGGCTATGCCTTCGTGTTCATCACGCTTGGCAATATCCTTTCGCCGTTGTTCGATCCGATCACCCGGCCGATCGGCGCGGCGCTCAAAGTCGGTTTTCCGATCGCCTTTTCGGACGGCATCTTCGGGCAGTTCCTGCAGATACTGGCGTTCTATTTCATCTTCGACTTCTTCTACTACTGGTTGCATCGCGCGCAACACCGTTTCGATTGGCTATGGGCGCAGCACAAGCTGCACCACTCCGACGTATCGCTGAATGTCACGACGGCGCATCGCCATCACTGGCTGGAAGTGCCGCTGCTCGGTTTTGCCGTCTGGCTGCCCATGGGCATCCTCTTCGAACAAAAGCCGGTCACGCTCGGCTGGCTGTGGGCCATCTTCCTGCTCTGGGGCTATTTCACCCATTCGAACCTGCGACTGCCTCTGGGACCACTGACGCCAATCATCAACGGCCCGCAACTGCATCGCATCCATCATTCGAGGCAGGAGCGCCACTGGGACAAGAACTTCGCCACCTCGTTTCCGATTTTCGACGTACTGTTCGGTACCTATTGCGCGCCCCGCAAGGGCGAATTTCCGCCGACTGGGCTCGCGTCGGGCGAGGACCTCAACGGACTGTGGCGTGCGAACGTCGCGCCGTTCGCGCATTGGGTCGGCGCATTGCGGGGCAAGCGCAAATCGATCGCCGGATATGGCAATGGTATGGATGCGCCATGAGTGCATTGCCGGAGCATGGCGCTGAATCTGCGGCTCCGTGTTTTCCGGGCACGCCGGGGCGATGAAAACACGGGGTCGATGGCGCAGGGCCATTGCCGACCTGCGCGGCCTTTTTTTCTGGCCGATGCTGGTTGCCGCTCTGCCTTGGCCGCTTTGCCTCGGCCTGCTTCGGCATCTGGCCATGCGTTCGGGCGATTTCGTGCCCGAGGCAGATGCGGCGTGGCGCTCTTGCCGTCTGGTGGTCGAGCAAGGCAGCGAGGAAGACTGGAAGCGCCGCTACCGGCTGCTGCGCTGGATCGAGCGTGCCGATACGTTCCTGACCCTCACGCGTTCGCGCCGATGGTGGTTGCGCCATATCGATATCGATGCGCAGTGGCCCGACCCTGCGCGACCGTGCCTGCTGCTGACCCATCACTGGGGCGCGGGGCATTGGGTATGGCGGTTGCTGCACGAGCACGGGCTGCACGCGTATTTCGTGGCGCGCCGACCCCGCGTGGCCGATCTCGGCGCAGGCCGAATCGCGCTGTGGTACGGCGCACTGCGTGGCTGGGGCCTGCGCCGGATCGGCAGCCGGGGGCCGCTGTATACGGGCGGCAGCGCGCGCCGCGTACAGGCGGCCATGGCGGCAGGAGACAGCGTGGTCGGCATGCTCGATCTGCCGAGCGAGACGGCGCAACGACCGCTGCCGGTCACGATCCTCAATCGCCCGGCGCAGCTCCCGTCGCGCCTCGTCGACGTGGTGCGCGACGCGGCGCCGACAATCGCCGTGTTTTCCTGCGCGTTCGACTTCGCGCGCGGGCGGCGCCGGTTAAGTCTGCGCACGCTGCCCGACGGCCTGTCGACGGCCGACGTACTTGCGGCTTACGCCGATGATCTTTCGAGCTGCCTCGCGGACGCGCCGGAGTGCTGGATGATGTGGCATGAATCAGGCGCGATTTTCGCGCCGCAGCAGGTGTCGCGAACCAGCGCCGTCAATCCATGAGCTTGCGGTACAAGGTATTGTGAGGCGTGTGCATTTCGCTTTGGGGGCGCGAGGCGGTGTAGTAGTACATCGCGATCGACTGGCGATTGATCGACTCGGGTGCGCGCCATGGGTCGGGATGGCCGTGAAACGTGTCCGAACGCGTCGCGAACAGCACCGCGCGATTGAACAACGGCTCGATCACGCGTTCGAGTTTCTCCCCGCGCGTGTCCCACAGTTCCAGTCTGCCGCCGTACTCGGGTTTCCAGTCCGGCGTCAGGTAGACGAGCAGGTTGAGGCGACGATGCGCCTGCATCTGCGCGTGCCAGTTGAAGTCGGCATGCACGCCGAGCAGGCCGTCACGGCGTGTCAGGTGCAGGCCGCCGCCGACGAGGTGCGGATCGACGAGCAGGTGCGGCATTCCCGTGAGCCGTTCGAGAAAACGCAGGAACGGCCCGGCGTTGAGTTCGTGGATCGCGCGGCGATGGACGGCCGGGAAGCTTTCCTCGCGCGAACTGCCGAGCTTGATCTCGAGTTCCGCCGCCGCATAGTGGTCCCAGGCGAGCGCGTCGGGCTGCGGGAACGTGCGCGCCAGTTCGCGCGCAACGTCCTCGCGCAGGAAATCGTCGATGACCACGTGCGGATACGGAACGGCCGCCGCGAATTCGCCTGCGCGCTGTTGAGCGATGCGATCGAGCCTCTCGAGATCGAAAACGTACGGCATACAATGAGGCGCGAACGGGGATGATGAGGCATCATAGCAGTGCGCTCGAAACCCCCTTTTAGCCACTGCGACGGGACATGAACTCGAAACGGGCAGGCATCATCGGCGGCATACGCATTCCGTTCTGCCGCAACAACACGGCATATGCCGACATCGGCAATTTCGGCATGGCGGTCAAAACGCTCGGTTCGCTCGTCGAGCGTTTCGGCCTGCACGGGCTCGAACTGGGCGACGTCGCCTTCGGTTCAGTCATCAAGCATGCCTCGGACTGGAACCTCGCGCGCGAAGCGACGCTGTCCTCGGGTCTTGCGCCGACGACGCCGGGCATCACCACCGCGCGCGCCTGCGGCACCTCGCTCGACAACGCCATCATCATCGCCAACAAGGTCGCCGCGGGACAGATCGAAGCCGGCATCGCCGGCGGCGCCGACACCACGAGCGACGTTCCGATCGTCTACTCGCGCGCGCTGCAACAGCGCCTGCTCGCGGTCAACCGCGCGAAGACGCCGCTCGACAAGTTCAAGACCGCATTGCGCGGTTTCTCGCTGGCGGAACTCAAGCCCTCGTTTCCCGGCGTCGCCGAGCCGCGCACGGGCAAGTCGATGGGTGACCACTGCGAGATGATGGCCAAGGAGTGGCACATCGCGCGCGAGGATCAGGATCGTCTCGCGCTGGAGAGCCACAAGAAACTCGCCGCCGCGTACGACCGCGGTTTCTTCAAGGATCTGGTCGTGCCGTTCCGCGGGGTCGAGCGCGACAACATCCTGCGTCCCGACACGACGATGGAGAAGCTCGCCGCGCTCAAGCCCGCATTCGACAAGACCTCCGGCCACGGCACGCTGACCGCGGGCAATTCGACCGCGCTTTCGGACGGTGCTGCCGCCGTGCTCATCGCCAGCGACGAATGGGCCGCGGCGCGCGGTCTCAAGGTGCAGGCATATCTCACGCATGCGCGTGTGGCCGCGGTTGATTTCGTGCATGGCGAAGGCCTGCTCATGGCGCCGACGATCGCCGTGCCGCGCATGCTCGCCGAAGCCGGCCTGACCCTGCAGGACTTCGATTTCTACGAGATCCACGAAGCCTTTGCCGCGCAGGTGCTGTGCACGCTGCGCGCGTGGGAGTCGGCCGACTACTGCCGGAACCGGCTCGGCCTCGACAAGCCGCTCGGCTCGATCGACCCGGCCAAGTTCAACGTCAACGGCTCGAGCCTGGCCGTCGGTCACCCGTTTGCCGCCACTGGTGCCCGCATCATCGCCACCCTCGCGAAAATGCTTGAAGATCGGGGCTCGGGCCGTGGCCTCGTCTCGATCTGCACCGCCGGCGGCATGGGCGTCACGGCGATACTCGAGCGGCCGTAGCGCCATTCACGGGGGAAGCATGGCAGGGGGAAGCTACGCACTGGTGCTCACCGGGGACATCCTCCCGGCCTTCAGCGAGGATGCGGTCTGGCCGCGCCTCGCTGCGTATTTCCGCATCGACGAGGACAAGCTGCGCCGCCAGCTCGTCGCGCGCGCGCCGCTGACGATCAAGCAGGGCGACGACCTCGGCAAGCTGCAGACGCTCGCCGCCGGCATCGCCGCGATTGGTGCCGAAACGGAAATCTGCGCACCGGACGAGCGCGCCGACCTGTTCGTCGTGCAGGCCGGCAGCGCACGCGGACCGATGCCGCGCGTGTTCGTCGACGATCGCGTCGAACGCGGCCTGTGGTCGCGCCTGGTCCAAGTCGCCGAAGTCGGCACTTCGACCTGGCAGGCCTATGGCGAGCGCGCCGATATCGCGCCGCCGCCGCTGCGCGACGAGGTGCCCGCGGCAGCCTTCGATCCCGACGCCGCAATCACGCGCGATACCGCGCGCGCCCATCGTCCGACCGCGACCATCGACACCGGCCACAGCCTCGCCGCCGCGGCGACGCCGACCACCGACGAGCTCGGCGCGCTGCGCCTGCCGCCCGGGCCGACGATCCACGCCGGTTTCTGGCGGCGTTGCGCGGCGCTGGGCATCGACGGCCTGGTCATCGGCCTGCTCATGACCGCCTTGCAATTCCTGCTCGCGTCGACCTCGTTCAGTGCCCTGTCGCTGTCGCACGCCGATCCGGAAGTGCTCATGGCGCTTCTGCCGTCGCTGATGTACGCGGCAGCGCTCGCCTTCGTCGGGCAATGGCTGTATTTCGCGCTGTTCGAATCCAGCCGCTGGCAGGCCACGCCGGGCAAGCGTGCGATGGGCCTCAAGGTCGTCGGCGAAACCGGCCACCGCATCGGCTTCGGTCAGGCCAGCGGCCGTTACTTTGGCAAGATCCTGTCCGGCATCCTCTTCAACATCGGCTATCTCATGGCCGGTCTCACCGAGCGCAAGCAGGCGCTGCACGACCTCATGGCCAGCACGTTCGTCGTGTTCCGCGCCGTCGAGCCCGGCAGCGCGCCGCCCGCCGGGCGTCCGCCGATGCCGTGGTATGGCTGGCTGATCAACCTGCTCATCGTCGGCCTGCCGCTCGCGATCATCGCGGTCCTGGGCTTGCTCGGCGGCATGTCGACGGGCGTGCTGTCGCAGGTCTCGACGTACTGAGATCCGGCCGGGCGCAACGCAAAAGGGCCGCTTGTGCGGCCCTTTTTCTTGTTCCAGTGCGGCAATCAGCCGCCGAACGAGAACAGCGTCGGCTTCCAGCCGCCGCCGCTGGACTGGTAGCTCTGGCCGCGACGCTTGCGCATGCGGTCGATGACCTCGACGCGGCGCGCCTCGGCCCAGTCGACGCGCTGCGTCTTGAGCGTGGCCGGATCGACGCCGCGCGCCGCGGCTTCGCGCTTGCGGAAGTCGACGAAGTCCTCGTAGGCCTCGATTTCGTAGCGCAGTTCGCGCACGCACAGCTCGATCATGATCGCGTCGTCGAGGAAGCCGAGCACGGGCACGTTGTCGGGGATGATGTCCTGCGGATTGGCGAAATACGTCAGGCAGGCAAGCACGCGCTGCTTGTCCTCGTCCGGCAGGCCGAAGCCCTCGTCGTTGACCATCGCGATCATGTCGTCGAGCTTGCGCAGGCGCTCGGCAATGAAGTTCGGAACCTTGACCTTGTGGCCTTCGACCAGCAGCTGGGCGGCGGCGTCGGCGACCTGCCTGGGCGTGAGGTTCTTCGCCTCCGCCTGCGCCTTCTTCATGGCGTCGATGAAATGCTGGAGGTCGGCATCGCCGAGCTCGATGGTGATGGCGAGCGACATGGCAAAACTCCGCGGAAAAGAGCGCGACAGACTAGCCAGCCGGGGCCGGCGGCGTCAATCGCCCCGACTCTACATGATCCCGACCAGCCCGGCGCCGAATGCGGTGACGATGCGCGTATAGATGGTCTTGAGCGGCAGGTCGACCTCCGGGAAGTCGCCGACGTCGACGTGGCAGGCGTAAAAGTCCGCGTCGCCTGGCGCCGAAGGCGCGCAGCCGGGCTTGAGCTCGAAGCTCGACGCGTAGCGGAATGGCCACAGGTCGAACAGTGGCAGCGCCGTCGAGACGTCGGCGATTTTCTCGTTGATGCGCGCGACCAGGCCGCTGCGCTGGCGGGGCGCGACGGTCCAGGCGTTTTGCGGCGCTGCGTCGCGCAGCATCGCCTCGCGCACGCGCGCGGCGACGGCGGGGTCGTCGATGATGAAGCCCGATTCGGTGTTGTAATCGTCGGAGCGCGGGTCGAAGTTGTGCGAACCGATGATCGTGATTGCACCGTCGATGACCAGCGACTTCGCGTGCAGGCCCAGGCGCACGCCGTCGCGCTTGAGCGGCGCCCGCGCATAGCGCTGATAGCGGCCGCCGTGGTCGCCGCCGGACAGCCCGTCGTAGTCGGCGACGAAGTCCGCGGCGTCGGCCGGGAACGGCTTGAATTCGTGGATCTCGAAACCGTAGCGGCGCAGGTAGCGCTTCTTGTACTTGTACGACAGCGCATAGACGTAGAACGCATCGGTCGCGGCGAGCGAGTTGGTGGAAACGACCACGCGCACCGGCTGCGTACGCTTGTGCAACGCGCGGAATACCTTGCGTGCCTTGCTGCTGAGGACGAGGTAGGGCGTTTCCAGCACGACCTCGCGTTGCGCGTGGGCGAGCAGGTCGCTGATGCGCGAGGTCAGCGCGAGCAGCGCCGGATCGCCGGCGCGGTCCTTCTTGTCGGGCGCGTCGGAGAAGTAGTCGACGCGGCCGACGCGCAGCGCGCGGCCGGCGAGCGCCTGCATTGCGCTCGCGTCGAGCGCGCGCGCGCGCAGCGCGTCGATGCGCGCGAAGTCGACGCTCGCCGGCGCGCGCAACGGCTTGTGCGAAATGCCGTCGCGGACGATGCGGCGGTTGACGTCGTTGAGCCGCGTCAGCGGCACCGCGCGCGGATGCGTCCAGAAACGGTCGAACGAGGCCTGCATCTGCGCGCCCGAGCGCGGGCCGATGACGAGCACGTCGCGGTCGCGGTAGTCGAAGGTCTGGTCCCAGTCGAAGTAACGGTTCTCGTAGTTGCGCCCGCCGGCGATGCCGATGTCGCCGTCGACGAGCAGCAGCTTGTTGTGCATGCGCTGGTTGAAGCGCGAGAAGCAGCACAGCACGCCGGCGGCGAATTCGACCGGTTGCGTGACCGCCTCGTCGAAGGTCGGGTTGTACAGGCGGAATTCGAGGTTCGCGTGCGCGCGTGCGACGCGCGAGAGCCATTCCACGTCGTCGAGCGAGAACAACTGGTCGGAGAGGATGCGCACCTTCACGCCGCGCCGCGCCGCCGCGACGAGTTCGTCGAGGATGAGCCAACCCGCGTCGTCCTCGGCCCAGATGAAGGTCTGGACGTCGATGCTCTTCTTCGCCGCACGGATCAGGTGGATGCGCAGCAGCAGGGATTCCTCGCCCTGTTCGAGCACGTCGACGTAGTGCGCGGGTGCGTCGGCGCGATCCTCGCCGCGCGCGCGCTCGGCGAGGTCCGTGTAGGGCGAGGCGATCGCGCAGTGGTCGGAGCGATCGCAGTCCAGATCGGCCGGGCGTTCCTGCGCGACAAGGGCTGTCGCCTGCCGCGCGAGCGGCCGGTTCAGGCCGCAGGCGCCGACGAGCAGGGCGAGCGCGGCCACCAGTGCGCGCGCGATCCACGGCACGGCGATGCGTGACGCGCGAGGGCTCATCCCGGCGTCAGCGCGCCATTGCCCGCACCGCCCAGCGCATAGATGCGGAAATCGAGTTCGACCTTGTCGGCGAGCGTGGCGCGGTGCGAACCCATGCCGAACTGCGAACGGCGGATCGTGCCGTTGACGCGGATTGGGCAATCGTAGGCCGGGCGCGCGCACTCGGCCGGCAGCAGCGCGAAACGCACGGGCTGGGTGACGCCGCGCACGGTCAGCCAGCCGGAGAGGTCGCCGCCGTCGCGCAGGCGCGCGCGCGGCACTTCTTCGGAGGTGAAGCCGATCTGCGGATGACGCGCGACGTCGAAGAATTCCTCCGACTTCGCCCAGTTCGCGTAGCGCGCGCTCGACATGCGCAGGCTCGTCGCGTCGACTCGCGCGTATACGCGCAGCGTGTCGCGCAACGGAAAGAGGCGCACGTCGCCGTCGATGCGCCCGAAATCGCCATTGATGCCGAGCAGCCAGACGACCTTGACGCGGAAGCCGCCGCTGGAGCGGCTTGCGTCGAGATGGACAAGGCCACCATCCTGCGCGTGCGCACGTCCTGCCATGCAGGCGCACAGCACGACGAAGAGTAGGAGCAGGAGCAGGCGCGCGTGCACGGGCCGATGCGGCCGCTCAGGGCCACCAGAAGTGGCGGATCTGCGCCGTGCCGGGCTCGATGTCGCCGGGCGGGAGGGTCAGCCACGCGACCGCGCCGGGCGGCATGCCGCGGCCCGAGTCCGACGCGCCTTCGCTGAGCAGCGCGACCAGTGCTTCCAGCCCCGGGTTGTGGCCGACGAGCATGAGGCAGCGCGCGTCGGCACTTTCGTCGACGAGACGCAGCAAGGTCGCCGGCGTCGCCTCGTAGATGCGCGCGTCTTCCTGCGCCGGCGACGAGCCGAGCGCAGCGACGATGAGGTCGCAGGTCGACTGGGCGCGCACGGCGGGCGAGCAGAGCACGCGGTCGGGTGCGGCGCCGTGCTGCTTGAGCCAGGCGCCCGCGGCCTTGGCCTCGTGGATGCCGGTTGCGCTGAGTGCGCGCGCGGCGTCGTCCTGTCCGGGCGCCGGATTGCCGGCATGAGCGTGGCGTACGAGGAGGATGTCACGCGAACTCATCAGGCGCTCCTGTGCAGTGGAGCGCCGATGATGCCGCAATCGCCACGGCGGCGGTCAAGCCGCAATGCGTAAACACGTTCAAAGCGGACCGGCGGCGCAGGGCACGCCACCGGTCCCGCACCGCCTTACGGTCCCGAGCTGGACGAGGCTGCCGCGGCGCGGCCACCGCGGTGGTGCATGAAGGCGCCACGCTTGGGCATCAGCTGGTCGGCCGTCACCGTGTCGGCGCCCCCGCTGATGCGGTCGAAGCGCGCCATTTCCCGGGCTTCGAAATCGGCCTTGGTGACCTGAGTTGCGTCCTTGCCGCCGAAGCGCTTGACGAACCGCTCGGCTTGGCGCTCGCTGCGCTGCTGCGTCGCCGGCGACTGCGCGATCTCGTCGGTAGTGACGACGCCGTTGCCGTTCCCGTCGAGCCTGTCGAAGCGGCCGTCGACCCAGGCCTGGTATTCGGCGCGGCTGATCACGCCATCGTGGTTGGTGTCGATCTTGTCGAGGAAGGCCTGTTCGAACTGCGCGCGGCGCGCGGTACGCGCATCGTTGTCGGTCGAGTTGCCCGGAGCGTCGGCCGCGCCGGCGAGTGTGGCGACGGACAGGCAGGCGGCGGCGAGGCCGGTCAGGGCGAAGTGGCGGGAAAGGGTGTGCATAGGCAATCTCCAGGTTGCGGCCGATCCGGCCGTGCCTGCCTTGAACGCGCAAAGGGCGCCTGCGCCGACCGCAGCGCTGCAAAGATCGCGCAAACGGCTGTTAACGGCCGTAACGCTTGGGCCGGGAAATCCGCGCCGCGGAGTCATCCCAGTCATCACGCCGCAAGCGAAGGCCTTGCGGAGGTGGCGCGCTTCAGCCGTTCTTCTTCAGCCAGCGCAGCAGCTTCGCCCAGTCGTCCTGGTGCGAGCGCACCTGCTCGGAGTGGTAGTCGAAGATGCTCTTGCCGAGCGCGTTGGCGAGCACGTAGCCCTGCGTGTCGCGCAGTTGCGCGACGAGCGGGAACGGCAACGCCTGCATTTCCTCGACGGCGAGCTGCGAGGCGTTCGTCCATGGCTTGAGGCGATTGGCGACCAGGCCGACCGCGACCTTGCCCTTCTTCACGCGCGGCAGTTGCGCGACTTCCGCGAGGAAGGGCATCGTCGCCTCGAGGTCGATGGCCGAAGGCAGCACCGGGACGATGAGCACGTCGGCCTGTTCGAGCCATTCGCCCACGTCCCTCGCGGTGATGCCGGCGGCGGTGTCGATGACGACGCGCTGCGCATCGTCGGGCACCTGCTTTGCCCAGTCGCGGCGCAGGCCCGGCACGCCGAGTACCGCGTTCGGATGCACCGAGCGGCGCTCGCTCCAATGCAGGCTCGAACCTTGCCGGTCGGCATCGACGAGTACGGTGTTCTTGCCGTCGACCGCGAAGCTCGCGGCGAGGTTCGTCGCGATCGTGCTCTTGCCCGCACCGCCCTTGGAACTCGCAACCAAGACCTTCAGCATGTCGCCTCCGATGGATTGCACAGCGCGGGAAGCGTACACCGCGCGGCGTCGGCGATGAAGCTTATGGCTCCCCGCGCGCCTTCTCCGCATCGCGCGCGCGCTGGCGGGGGCTGACCCAGCCGTCGGGTGGCGTCAGCGGTTGGCCGGCGCGTTGGGCGAGGCGGCGCATGACTTCCAGTTCGCTGTCGAGCGTGGACCAATCGGCCACGAATTCGGCGAATCCGGGAGCGCCGGACACGAAATCGCGGTGCAGCGGAAGAGTGACTTCTTGCAGCCAGTCCCGCTGGCCGCGCAGTTCCTCGTCGGCGGGCGTGAGGGCGTCCAGATTGCGCAGCAGCGCGAAACCGATGGAGCTCGACACCAGCGTGTTGCCGCCTTCAAGCATCCGGCGCGCACCGGTTTCGCATTGCTGGTGACGTAATGAATGCGTAGATGTCGCCTTGCAGAAGCTCAGGATGGACTGCAAGGCGGGAAACGCGCTGGCAGACGTCATCGCCATTGCGAGTGTGAAGTCGCGCTCCGCGCGGTCGCAGGCCTTGCCGGCTTCGCAAACGCCCGTGTCGGGCTGGCGCTGCAACGCGGCCTGCCAAGCATGCAGCAGCTGGCCGAAATGATCGTCGAAGCGCGTGCTGGCGGAAAAGCCCGCGAGCGCGGCGTCGATCCCGGCTGCGTCCTTGTGCCGGATGGCGGAGTCCAGCGCGGGCAGCCACGAAGCGCCGTTGTCGGGTTCGAGCCGCGTCAGCGTGGTGATGGCCGTTTCGTCGTCGCGCACGGCGGCGAGCCATTGCACGAGCACGTCGTCCGGTGCGGCAGCGGCGGCTTTCGCGAAGACGGCCGCGATCTCCGCGGATCGCGGTGTCGACGACAAGATGGCCGCCAATATCCAGTCGCGCGGATCGGAGCTGATCGCCAGCGATTGCGAGAGTGGCGACCAGGTAGCTCTTGATGCCGGCGCTGCCCCGCCCGATTCGTGCGCGCAACAGACGGCCGACGCAAAGGGGAGCATGCCGACGAGGATCCATGCAGGAATCTTCATGGGGTTTTCCGCGAGCCTTTGCGGACACCGTAGCAGGAGGCGGCTGTCAGTATCCCGCCGCCTGCCCATCCTTTCTCGATTCCGACGCGCCGATGTAGGTGCGGTTCTTCGCATCCCAGCCGATCGCCTGGTAGCCGCCGTACGGGCCGTCGGCGGAGCGCACGGAGTGGCCTTTCTGCATGAGGCCGCGCACGGTGTCGTAGGAAAAACCGGATTCGAGGTCGACCCAACCGCCGTCGCTCATCGGCGTGGCCTGGCCTTCCGGCGAGGTCGAGCCTTCGTGCTGGATGCGCGGCGCGTCGCCGGCTTCCTGCAGGTTCATGCCGAAGTCGATGAGGTTCATGAGGATCTCGACGTGGCCCTGCGGCTGCATGTCGCCGCCCATCACGCCGAAGCTCAGCCACGGCGCGCCATCTTTCGTCACGAACGCGGGGATGATCGTATGGAACGGCCGCTTGCCGGGCGCGTAGGTGTTGGCGTGGCCGTCTTTCAGCACGAACATCTGGCCGCGGTCCTGCAGGATGAAGCCGAGCCCGGGCGGCGCCATGCCCGAACCCATGCCGCGGTAGTTCGACTGGATCAGCGAAACCATGTTGCCCCACTGGTCGGCGGTGGTCATGTAGATCGTGTCGCCGCCGAGGTTGGCCTGTCCGGGATCGACCTTGCGCGCGGCGCGTTCCGAAATCAGCGCGCGGCGGTTCGCGGCGTAGTCCTTGGACAGCAGCATCGCGATCGGCGCCTTCGCGAACGCGGGATCGGCATAGAACTTCGCGCGATCCTCGAAGGCGAGCTTCTTCGCCTCCACGAACCGATGCACGTGCTCGACGCTGCCGAAGGGAATCTTCGAGAAATCGTAGCCTTCCAGGATGTTGAGCATTTCCAGCGCGGCGAGGCCCTGGCCGTTGGGCGGCAGTTCCCACACGTCGTAGCCGCGGTAGTTGGTGGAGATCGGCTCAACCCATTCGCCGTGGTGCGCGGCGAGGTCGTCGTAGGAAAGGAAACCGTCGTTGGCCTTGAAGTAGTCGCCGATGACGTGCGCGATGCGGCCCTTGTAGAACGCGTCGCGGCCACCGTCGGCGATCGCCTGCAGCGTGCTCGCGAGGTTCGGGTTCTTCCAGATTTCGCCCTTCGCGGGCGCCTTGCCGGCGAGCGTGAATTGCTCGGTGAAGCCCGGGTATTTCGACAGGCGCGGCACCGACAGCGCCCAGTAGTGCGCGATGAGTTCGGTGACCGGGAAACCTTCGCGCGCGTAGCGGATCGCCGGTGCGAGCAGTTGCTTCATCGGCAACTTGCCGAAGCGCTCGTGCAGCGCGAACCAGCCGTCGACCGCGCCCGGCACGCTTGCCGGCAGCGGGCCGGTCGGCGGGATCTCCCGGTAGTCGTGATCCTGGAACCATTTCAGCGTCAGCGATTTGGGCGAGCGGCCCGAGCCGTTGTAGCCGTAGAGTTTCTTCGTCTTTGCGTCCCAGACGATCGCGAACAGGTCGCCGCCGACGCCGTTCGACACCGGCTCCATGAGGCCGAGCGCCGCGTTCGCCGCGATCGCCGCATCGACCGCAGTGCCGCCGGCCTTGAGCACGTCGAGCCCGACCTGCGTAACCAGCGGATGCGAGGTCGCCACCATGCCGTGCTGCGCGATGACTTCCGAACGCGTCGCGAAGGATTTTCCGGTGATGCGGTCGCCGGCGTCGGCGCCGCTGGCGAGGACGAGAAGGAGCGAAGCGACGAGCGTGCGCAACATGGCGATCCCCAAGGCCGGAAATCCGCAGCATACGGCGCCGCTCGCGGCTGTGCATGATGCGCGCTTTGAAGTCTCCGCCTTCAAGGGGGAGGTTTGGAGGGGGATGGTGTTCGTGAAAGGGGATGCCGATCCAACACCATCCCCACCCAACCCTCCCCTTGAAGGGGAGGGCTGAGAAGCGATGCGGCCGGCGTCAGCCCGCGAGCAGCCAGTGCCACAGCGGCAGCGTCGCCATCGACGCGAGCATGCCGAAGCCGACCAGCGCGGCGGCGAGTTCCGGCGCGAGGCCGGCGAGCGAGAGCAGCGCGCCGGCGGTGATCATCGGCGGCATCGCGGTTTCGTAAATTGCCGCGGCGCGCATCTCGCCGTGCAGGCCGTACAGCGCGGCGAAGCCGAGCGCGAGCAGCGGCATCAGCACCAGCTTGGCGACGAGCCCGTAGCCGAGCGGCAGGAGATGATGGCGCGGCATCTTCAGTTGCAACTGCATGCCGCTGGCGAGTGCGACCAGCGGCAGCAGGCTGTCGGCGACGAGCTTGAGCGGTTTGGCGATCGCGTCGGGATACTCGCGCGGCATCAGCGTCAGCGCGATGATCAGCGTGAGGAAGGGCACGAAGGTGACGATGCGCTTGACGATCGACTTGAGCGTCGGTCGTTCGCCGCCGTAAAGCCCGAGCGTGACGAGCCCGAACGTGCACAGGATGAAGAATGTGCCGAACTGGTCGTAGGCGACCGCGTAACGCAGCGCGCCTTCGCCGGCGAGCGTCGGCATCAAGGCGAAGCCGAGGAACGAGGTGTTGCCGAGCGCGACCAGGAGCAGCAGCACGGCGGTCACGTCGCGCGGGAAGCGCAGCAGCTTCGACAGGGCGAGCGTGAGCGCGAGGCTCGCGACGAGGATCGACCACGGCACCGCGACGAGGCCGAGCAGTTCGCGCTCGAAGGTCAGTTTCGGCGCATAGAGCAGCACCGCCGCCGGCAGGCAGACGTAGAGCACGACGAGGTTGAGCGCCGCCGGAGAACTGTCGGGCACGACGCGCCGCCACATGAGCGCGCGGCCGACGCCGAGCATGGCGAGGATCAGGCCGAAGGCGGAAGCGGCTGACATCGGTCAGGCGGCGCGCCGGCGGCGCTGCGACGGCGCGCTCACGCCCGGTCCGGCGGCGCGAGCCGCAACGCGCCGCGGGTCATTCGCAGGCCGCGTCGCCGGTCATAATGCCGGCGCGGATCAGGGCGCCGTTGACGGCCTTGCGCAGTACGTCCTTGAGCGTGGGCCCCAGCGGCGCGAGTTCGGCGAGCGTGCGGGGTTTTTCGATGAGCGTGCGCTCGACCGGCGCGGTGACGAGGCAACGCGGCGCGGCGGCGATCGCCGGCGGCGTGCCGTGCACGAGTAGCGGCGCGAGGTTCGCGTAGGCGACCGAGCCATTGCCGCGGCGTGCGATGCCGTAGCCGCTTTGCGCGGGCGCGCCGCTTTCGAGTGGGCCGGCGAGGCTGCGCAGCACGACGACGCCGTCGAGTTTTTGTGTGCGCATCCAGCGCGCGAGCGAACGCGCGAACGCATCGTCGAGACGCACGCCGGTCCCGGACGTGCGCAACGCGCCGCCGCGGCGCACGACGTCGGCGAGATCCGTGGGCAGCGTCGCCGCACCCGCACGATAGCCCCGTTCCACGAGGCGCCGGATCGCTTCGTCCTGCGCGACCGCGCCGAGCTTCCAGTCGTCGCGGATCGTCGGTGCCTTCGCCGTATCCGTTGCCGTGCCGAAGCCTGCCGAAAGGCGCGGCGCAAGCGCATCCACGACGCCGAGACGCGCGTCGCGCGGCAGGTCCGCGGCCGCGGCGAGCGACGTGAAAAAGCAGATGATGACTGCGGCGACGAAACGGCACATGGCCCATCCTCCTTTTCGCGGACGCGCGACGCGGCGTTATTCGCCGAACGCCTCGCGCATGAACGGCGGCAGCGCGAGCGCGGCCTTGTGCGTGTCCACGTTGTAGTAGCGCGTGTCGAACTGGCGCGTCGCCGCGCCGCGTTCGCGGAAATCGGAGAGATCCGCGCGCTTGCGCGCCATCGTGCAGCTCCACCAGCCGGTCGGGTAGATCGGCTGCGGGAACATGAGCGTCTTCACCGTCTGGAAATCGGCCATGCGCATCGAGGTGCGCATCGCCTTGATGAGGTCGAGGTGCACGAGCGGCGATTCGCTCTGCTGCACGAGGATGCCGCTCGGGCGCAGCGCGCGGAAGCAGCTCGCGTAGAACGCCGCGTTGAACAGGCCTTCGGCCGGGCCGACCGGGTCGGTCGAGTCGACGATGATCACGTCGATCGATTCCGGTTCCTGCTCGGCCATGTACTTGATGCCGTCGATGAACAGCAGTTCCGCGCGCGGATCGTTGTTCGACGCGCACAGCTCGGGGAAATACTGCTCGGCCAGGCGCGTCACGCGCTCGTCGATCTCCACCTGTACGGCGTGCTCCACTTCCTCGTGCTTGAGCACCTCGCGCAGCGTGCCGCAGTCGCCGCCGCCGATGATGACGACGCGCTTGGCGCGCGCATGCGTGAACAGAGCCGGGTGCGACATCATCTCGTGGTAAAGGAAGTTGTCGCGCGTGCTGACCATCGTGCAGCCGTCGATGACCATGAGCTTGCCCCAGTCGGTCGTGTCGTAGATCTCGATCGACTGGAACGGCGTCTGTTCGGCGTGCAGGCGCCCGGTGACGCGCAGGCCGAACGAGGAACCCGAGCGCGCATGCTTCTCGGTGAACCAGAGGTCTTCGGCGGACGGGTCGGTGGTCATCTTCTTCTGTTCCTTGATTGCGGGCAGCCGGGGTTTGCCGGGCGCGCGATTGTAGCGGCTCGTCGCCGGATCGACACGCAAGCAAGGTCACGCATCGTTACACTACGCGGCTCGCAAGCGCTGGATGGAGACAACGGTGGCCAATACGCCCTGGAACATCGACGCGGCGCGCCATGCCTGGGCCGTGCCGCACTGGAGCGAGGGCTATGTCGACGTCGGCGACGCCGGCGCGCTGGTCGTGCGGCCGCGCCGCGGCGACGGACCTGCGCTGTCCCTGCCGGGCATTGTCGACTCAGCCGTCGCCGGCGGCGCGCGCCTGCCGCTGCTGGTGCGCTTCGCCGACATCCTGCTCGATCGCCGCGAGCGCCTGCAGCGCGCGTTCGCCCAAGCGATGCGCGACTGGGACTACGCCGGCGGCTACACGCTGATTTATCCGATCAAGGTCAACCAGCAGCGCAACGTCGCCGGCGCGCTCGCCGAGACGGGCGGCGAAGGCTTCGGCCTAGAAGCGGGATCCAAGCCCGAACTCATGGCGGTGCTCGCGCTCGCCAAACCGGGCAGCACGGTCATCTGCAACGGCTACAAGGATCGCGAGTACATCCGTCTCGCGCTGATCGGGCGCAAGCTCGGCCTCGACATCTTCATCGTCGTAGAAAAGCCGTCGGAACTGCGCCACGTCATCGAGGAATCGCGCGCGCTCGGCGTCGATCCGCTGCTCGGCGTGCGCATGCGCCTGAAGAGCCTGGGCGCGGGCAAGTGGCAGAACTCCGGCGGCGACAAGGCCAAGTTCGGCCTCACGCCGCGCCAGCTGCTCACGCTGCTCGAGGAGCTCAAGGCGGCGAATCTCTCGCACACGTTGAAACTGCTCCATTTCCACATGGGCTCGCAGATGTCGAACGTGCGCGACATCGCCAACGGCATGCGCGAGGCGGTGCGCTATTTCGTCGAACTCTCGCGACTCGGCCATTCGATCACGCACATGGACGTCGGCGGCGGTCTGGGCGTCGACTACGAGGGCACGCGCTCGCGCTCGGACTGCTCGATCAACTACGGTCTTGGCGAATACGCCTCGGCCATCGTCGGCGCGCTGTCGGAAGCCTGCGCGACGCACGGCCTCAAAGCGCCGCGCGTCCTCACCGAATCCGGCCGCGCGCTGACCGCGCACCACGCCGTGCTCGTCGTCAACGTCAGCGAGATCGAGGCCGCTCCGCCGGGCGCCGTGCCGCCGCCGCGCGACGACGAACCTTCCGTGCTGCGCCGCCTGCGCGAAGTGCACGCCGAAATCGGCCACGTGCCGCCCACCGAGTCGTACCACGAAGCGCAATACCAGCTCGCCGAAGGCTATTCGCTGTACGCGCTCGGCCAGCTCTCGCTCGCCGACCGCGCCGAACTCGACGACCTCTACTACGCGATCGTCAATGCCGTGCGCGCGCGCCTCAAGCCCGACGAGCGCGTGCATCGACAGGTGCTCGACGAAATCGCCGAGACGCTCGTCGACAAGTACTTCGTCAACTTCTCGGTGTTCGAATCGATTCCCGACGTGTGGGCGATCGACCAGGTGTTCCCGATCGTGCCGATCGAGCGTCTCGACGAGGCGCCCGATCGCCGCGGCGTGATCGCCGACCTCACCTGCGATTCCGACGGACGCATCGACCGCTACGTCGAAGCCGACGGCGTCGACGTCAGCCTGCCGCTGCACGCGCCGCGCGCGGATGCGCCGTACCGCCTCGGCATCTTCATGGTCGGCGCCTACCAGGAAACGCTCGGCGACATCCACAACCTGTTCGGCGATACCGACGCGGTCAACGTCAAGCTCGACGGCGACGGTTACGTGTTCCAGCACACGCGCCGCGGCGACAGCACCGACCTCATGCTCGACTACGTCGGCTACGACCTCGGCGCTCTGCGCGCCGCTTACGACGCCAAGATCGCCGCCGCCGGACTCGCGGGTGACGAAGCCCGACGCCTGCGCGACACGCTCGAGGCTGGCCTCACCGGCTATACCTATCTCGCGGACTGAAACCCATGTTCGACACCGACGATACCAACATCCGCGCCGGTTTCATCGGCCTCGGCGCGATGGGCCTGCCGATGGCCGGCCATCTCGCGCGCGCCGGCCTGCTCTGCTCGGTATGGAACCGCACGCATGCGAAAGCCGTGGACGCCGCGCGCGAATTCGGCGTCGCCGCGCCGGCCGATGTCGCCGCGCTCGCGCGCGAATGCAATGTCATCGCGCTGTGCGTGCCGGCCGACGCCGATGTGCTCGAACTCGCGCACGTCATTGCCGCGAACGCGACGCCGGGCACGGTCGTCGTGGATCATTCGACCGTGTCGTCGGTGACCGCGAAGGCCGCGCACGCGAAGCTCGCCGCGCATGGCATCGCCTTCATCGACGCGCCCGTGTCCGGCGGCGTCGAGGGCGCGAAGAACGGCAAGCTCTCGATCATGGTCGGCGGCGACGCCGACGCGCTCGTGCGCGCGCGGCCCGTGCTCGACTGCTACGGTGCGAAGATCAACCACATGGGCGACGTCGGCGCCGGCCAGAACACCAAGGCCGTCAACCAGGTCCTTGTCGCCGGCATCGCGCAGGCGGTCTGCGAGGGGCTCGCGCTGTCGGAAAAGCTCGGCCTCGACCCGCAGACGCTGCTGCCGACGCTCGGTGCCGGCGCCGCCGGCAACTGGTTCCTCGAAAAACGCGGCGCGACGATGCTCGCCGATGAATTCAAGGTCGGCTTCAAGCTCGCGCTGCTGCACAAGGACCTCAAGATCGTGCGAGAACTCGCGCGCGCCGCGGGCACGGACCGCTCGATCGTCGAGAAATCGCTGTCCGACTACGCGGTGCTCATTGCGCAGGGCCACGGCGACGATGACATCTCGGCGCTGATCCGGCTCAAGCGCGGCGGCTGAACGATGTGCAACGCGGCCGCAACCGCGACGCGTCAAAGTGCTACAAAGACGCCCGGCCCCTGGGAGACCGCGATCATGAGAATACTGCAACGACTTGGACTTGCATTCGCCGCCATGGCGGCTTTCGCCGCACAAGCGGCCATTGTGCCTTCGGATCTTCACCTCGAGCGTTGGCCGGATGCATCGACCACATTCAGCCAGCCGATCGGCATAAGCCATGCCAACGACGGCAGCGGCCGCGTCTTCGTCATCGAGCGTTGCAGTGCGATCCGTGTCGTCAAGAACGGCGCACTGCTGGCCACGCCGTTCCTGTCGCTCACGCCCAGTTGCGGCGGCGAGCAGGGCATCCTCGGCCTTGCCTTCGATCCGGACTACGCGAACAACGGCACCTTCTATGTGACCTACACCGCGCCTTCGAGCGATCCTCGCCTCGGCTCGCAACCTGACCAGGTGCTTGCGCGCTACACGGTGTCGGCCGATCCCGACGTCGCCAACCCGGCCGGCACGGTGATCCTGCGCGTGCCCGACCTCGCCAACAACCACAACGGCGGCGGCCTGCATTTCGATGCACAGGGCTACATCAACTGGTCGATGGGCGACAGCGGCGTACAGAACGACCCGAATGGCTTTGCGCAATGCACGGGCCGCAAGAAGGCCGACAGCGACCCCACGACGTGCCACACGACGACGGGCAGCGGGCCGAACTATTACCTGCTCGGCAAGATCATCCGCCTCGACGTGCACCACACGACTGCATCGGCACCGGCCAACTTCTGCGGCGTCACCGCGGGCCAGCCGGCACCGTATGCGATTCCACCCGGCAACCCGTTCGCGGACGTGTCGCAATATCCCGACGAATGCGCGGAAATCTTCAACTGGGGTTTCCGCAATCCTTTCCGCTTCAGCTTCGATCGGCAAACCGGCGACATGCTGATCGGCGACGTCGGCCAGAACCGCTACGAAGAGATCGATTTCCAGCCGGCCGGCAGCGTCGGCCAGAATTTCCAGTGGAAGGTCTGCGAAGGCTTGCACACGTTCCCCGGCAATACGACGCCGTGCGCCGGACCGGCCGGCAGCGTGCCGCCGAAGATGGAACTGTCGCATTCGGGTGACGGCGTGTGCGCGATCATCGGCGGTTACGTCTACCGCGGGCCGATCGTGCCGCTGCGCGGGCAGTACCTTTTCAGCGACAACTGCACGAGCGTCATCTACGTCGTCGCCAATCCCGACCCGTCGCTCGCGACCTGGACGCGCGAAACGCTCGCCGGTACCCCTTCGATGTCGGCATATGCGTTCGGCGAGGACGATGACGGCAACCTCTACGTCGCGGACGGCGGCGGCAAGGTCTACCGTTTTGCGTCGACGCAGACCGGCGCGACCTTCACCGTCACGCCCGCGCCCGGGGCGCACGGTTCGATGACGCCGTCGACGCCGCAGACCGTGGCCGAGGACGAAACGCTGGATTTCACCGTCACGCCCGATCCGGACTATGCGATCGACAGCGTGAGCGGCTGCGGCGGTTCGCTGTCCGGCTCGACCTATACCACCGCGCCAGTCACTGCCGATTGCACGGTGACGGCGACGTTCCGACCCGACGACATCATCTTCAGGGATGGCTTCGACGGCGACGACTGACGGTTCCCGTGCGGCCCGGCGCCCAAGCCGGGCCGCACGGGCGAACTTGCGCTCCGACGGCGCAGCGGCGACGAGGACGTGAAGCAGGAGCGTGACGGTTCGTCCGCGCCCGCGCGGGATATCCGCTGCAGGCTGGCCTCGCCTGCATGGGCAGGCGTTGCCCCGCGCGAACTTGCGCTGAGGCCTGCGCGGGTGCGGCACATCGCATCCGACCTCGCCCGTTGGAGGCGCGAAGCCTGCAGCGGTACCGCGGCGCTATCATCACCGTTTGTCGATGCGGAGAATGACGATGCGCAGGTTGTCGCGGGCGGTTCCGCTGCTGCTGGGCCTGACAACGCTTGCGCACGCGCAGGAGGCTCCGGACGACCTCGCACTGACGCCGCTGACGAATGCCGTGCCCGCGCCGATCGGCGTGCGCGCACCGCACGATGGCAGCGGCCGCCTTTTCGTGATCAGCCAGAGCGGCACCATCCGCATCATCGACGCGGCCGGCAAATTGCTGCCGACGCCGTTTCTCACGGTTCCGGTGACCTTTCCCGGCAGCGGCGGCACCGGCGGCCTGCTCGGCCTTGCGTTCCACCCGAACTATGGCCATGCCGGCCAGCCGCATGCCGACGAGTTCTACATCGTGCGCATCCGCGAAGCCGGCTGCACGCCGACCGGCTGCCTCGGCCAGGGGCCGGACGAAGTCCTCGAACGATATACGGTGTCGGCCGATCCGGATGTCGCCGACGCGCAAGGGACGATCGTGATGCGCCTGTCGGGTACCACGATCCAGTTCCACAACGGCGGCGACATCCATTTCGGCCCCGACGGCAACCTCTACATGTCGGTCGGCGACGGTGGCCAGGAAAGCGGCACCAACTGGCAGGCCGAATGCCTGTGGAAGAAGCCGAACGATGGCAGTTCGGCCAGCTGCGGCGACTCCGATGTCACGCCGCAGTATTTCCTGCGCGGCAAGATGCTGCGCATCGACGTCGATACGCGCGGCGCGGCGGCGACGCCGGAGATGTGCGGCGCCGAAACCGGCCAGCCGGCCGAGTATGCGATTCCGGCCGACAATCCGTTCGTCGATTCCAAGCAAACCTGCGACGAGATCTGGCTGTACGGCTTCCGCAATCCCTGGCGCTGGAGTTTCGACCGCGACACCGGCGACATGTGGATCGGCGACGTCGGTCAGAGCCATTTCGAGGAAATCGACCTGCGCGAGGCCGGTTCGACCGAGCCGGTGTTTTACGGCTGGCACTGCATGGAAGGCACGGCCGTGTTCAACACCAGCCAGGCGTGCGCGCCGCCGCTGCCGGCGAACGTGCTGCCGGTGCTCGAGTACGACCATTCCAGCGGCTCGCGCTGCGCGGTCACCGGCGGCTATCGCTACCGCGGCCCGATCAAGATGCTGCGCGGCATGTACGTCTACGCCGATTCCTGTTCGAGCGAGATCTTCATGGCCAAGCCCGGTGCGGGCGGCGCGTGGGCGTCCAACGTCTGGCGCAACGACGCGAACGGCTACGGCACCTATTCCGGTTTCGGCGAGGACGAGGCCGGCAACCTCTACGTCGCCAACACGGCCACCAACACGGTCTATCGCTTCGACGCCGCGCAGCCCGCGGTCACCTACTTGGTCACGCCGCAAGCGGTCGGCCACGGCGCAATCATGCCGTCGACGCCACAGGTCGTGGACGAGGGCGACACGGTCGCATTCGAACTGCAGTCGGAGCCGGGCTATGCGATCGACAACGTCCAAGGCTGCGGTGGCGCCCTCGTCGCGATGACCTACACCACCGCACCGGTGAGCGAAGATTGCGCGGTGACGGCCACCTTCGTTGCCGCCGACGTGATCTTCCGCGACGGCTTCGAAACGGAGTGAACTGAGCGCGTCGCGGCTGGTTATTGTCCCGGCTGTTCCTTGAGCGCGATCGCGTTGATGCCGTTGTCGGCAAGCGCGCGCTTGGCGGTTTCCAGTTCGCTCGCGCTCGCGTAGGGGCCGACGCGCACGCGATGCCAGGTCTTGCCGTTGATCGTGACCGGCATGATCTGCGCGCTGAAGCCGGCAAGCGCGAGCTTGGCCTTCGCCTCGTCGGCTGCCTTCGGTTCGGGATACGAGCCGGTCTGCAGGACGTAGCGGCCGCCCGCGGTCGGATTCGGCGCGGCGCCCGGCGGCAACGCGGGCGTCGTTGCCGTCGCACTCGGGTTGTTCGCGGCGGCGGCCGCGGCCGTGCGCGCTTGCTGTTCGGCCTTCGCCTTGGCCGACAGTTCCGCGTCGGGTATCACGACTTCCGCTTCAGGCAGCACCTGGTAGAAGTCGTAGTTCTTCTTCGGCTTGGCCTCGGCGACGGGCGGCTCGCTTTCCTTCGGCGCGGTCGCCCGCGGATTGGGCTGCGGCATGTCCTTCTTGCGCAACAGGGGCAGCCAGTCCTTGGCGAACACGAGCGCCATCAGCGCGGCGCCGATGACGACGCCGCCGAGCAGCCACTTCCAGCCTGCGCCCTGGTCGCCGCCGCGCGTGGCCTGGCGTCCGTTCTTCTTCGCTGCCATCACATGCTCTCCGGCGCCGAGACGCCCAACAGGTCGAGTCCGTTCGCCAGCACCTGCCGCACCGCCGCGGCGAGCGCGAGACGCGCGTCGCGCAGGTCGGCGTCGTCGACGAGGAACTGGCTGGTGTTGTACCAGCCGTGAAACGCGGCGGCGAGTTCGCGCAGGTAGGTCGCGACGAGGTGCGGTTCGAGGCTCGCTCCCGCCGCCTCGACGACTTCGCCGTAGCGCGACAGTTCGCTCATGACGACCTGCTCGGCTTCGCTGTCGAGACGGTCGAGCCTGGCGAGCCCGTTGTCGCGGTTCCATGCCAGACCGCGCTCGCCGAGCTGGCGCATCACGCTGGCGACGCGCGCGTGCGCGTACTGCACGTAATAGACCGGATTGTCGTTGGTCTGCGCGCGGGCGAGGTCGATGTCGAAGACGAGCTGCGAATCGGACTTGCGCGCGATGAGGAACCAGCGCGTCGCGTCGCGGCCGACTTCGTCGATGAGGTCGCGCAAGGTCACGTAGCTGCCGGCGCGCTTGGAGAGTTTCACTTCCTCGCCGCCGCGCATGACGGTGACCATCTGGTGCAGTACGTATTCCGGCCAGCCCTTCGGGATGCCGCAATCGAGCGCCTGCAGGCCGGCCTTCACGCGCGCGAGCGAGCCGTGATGGTCGGAGCCCAGTTCGGTGATCGCGCGCTCGTAGCCGCGCTGCCACTTGCTGCGGTGGTAGGCGACGTCCGGCACGAAATACGTGTATGTGCCGTCGGACTTGCGCATGACGCGGTCCTTGTCGTCGCCGAAATCGGTCGTGCGCAGCCACAGCGCGCCGCCTTCCTCGTAGGTGTGACCGTGCGCGACGAGTTCGCGCACGGTCTCCTCGACCTTGCCGTGGGCGTAGAGCGAGCTTTCGAGGAAGTAGACGTCGAAGCCGACGCCGAACGCGGCCAGATCCGCGTTCTGCTCGCGGCGCAGCCAGGCCACGGCGAAGCGGCGGATCGCGTCGAGATCGTGCGCGTCCTTCGCGCCGACGACGGTGTGACCGTCGACTTCGACGCTGGCGCCGTCGAGATAGGCCTGCGCGACATCCTTGATGTAGTCGCCGCGATAACCGTCGGCGGGCCAGCCGGCGTCGTCCGGCCCCTTGCCGAGCGCGCGCGCCTGCACCGAGATGGCGAGGTTGTCGATCTGCGCGCCGGCGTCGTTGTAGTAGAACTCGCGGCGCACGTTCCAGCCGTTCGCGGCGAGTACGCGCGCGATGCAGTCGCCGATCGCCGCCGCGCGGCCGTGGCCGACGTGGAGCGGCCCGGTCGGGTTCGCCGAGACGTATTCGACGCCGGCCATGTGGCCGCCGCCGGCCTTGCTGCTGCCGTAGCAGTGGCCGTGCGCGAACACGCGCTGCACCTCCGCATGGTAGGCGGCCGGGCTCAGGAAGAAATTGATGAAGCCGGGGCCGGCAATCTCGACCCTGGCGATGCCGGCATCGGCCGGCAACGCGGCGACGAGTGCGGCAGCGAGGTCGCGTGGTTTCCTGCCGGCGCCTTTCGCGAGCAGCAGCGCGGCATTGGTCGCGAAATCACCGTGTTCGCGGTTCTTCGTGCGCTCGATGACGAACGCGGGTACTTCGCCGGCGGGCAGCGTGCCGTCCGCGCGCAGCGCATCGAGTGCGCGAAGGACGAGGGAATGCAGGGAATCTTTCAAGGACGGTCATCGGGAAAAACGGGACCGTCTATTGTACGTCCAGCGCCATGGCGCCGTGCGTGAGGCAGCGCCGTGAACAAGCGTGACGGCGCGCCGAGCCGTCAGCCGACGATTTCCTCGACCGTCGTGCGGTAGGCGGCGACGACTTCCTCGCCGTTGCGCGGCGGCCCGGCCAGCGCGAGGCGCGCGCGCATGCCCATGATGAGCGCCTTCAGGCGCGGTGCGTTGGCGTCCTTGCCGGCACCGAAAGCAGCCAGCCCGGCCTCCGAGTTGAAGCGGTGCAGTTCGAAGAAGAAACGATCCTGGCCGTTGCCGAGAAAGGCGAGCACGGGCAGCGCGCTTTCGCCGGCGTCGAGCGCGCGGCCGGCGAGCATTTCGCGTTCGCGGCAGAGGTTCTCGCCGCCGGCCGCGAAGCGCGCGAACGATTCGCCGACGTTTGCGGTGTCGATGTCGGCGGCGATCAGCGCGAGCGGCAACGCGGCGACGATGCGCGCGTCGTTGCGCCAGCCGCTGCGCCGCGCTTCGAGCACCTGGTCGAGCCGCGCCGCGAGTGCACCGCCGCTGTGCACGAGGTCGGCGGCGTTGAGCGTCTGCATCGCCTGCGGGCGCGCGTCGAAGGTGCTGCCGGCGATCGCGAGTTCGAGCGCGATGCGCAGCGATTCGTCCGCCGCGCCGAAGTCGCACGAGGCGAGGATGCGTTCGGCTTCTTCCCAGCTCGCGCGTTCGTTGGCGCCGACGCCGTCGACGAAGCGCTGCGCCTCGCGCTGGCGCAGGTCGTGGCAGGCGCCGAACAGGATCAGCGCGCACCAGTCGCGCAGGGCGAGGCCGCCGACGCCGATCGTCTGCATGAGGCGGTCGAGCCGCGTGCCGCACAGGTCGAGGATGTGCGCCTCGTTGTGGTACGGATGGAAATCGCGGCCGAGCCGGCCGTGGCGCAAGGCGAGCCGCGCGTAGGCGAGCGTCGCCGCCGCTTCGGTGCGCTCGAGCAGGGCGCGGTCGGCGGCATCGCCCAGGAGCGGCGCGAGCGAACGGCGCAGCCGCGCGAGCAGGGCATCGAGCGGGGCGGACTGCGCGCCGAGCACGGCGCGCGCCGCGGCGACATCGGGCAGGCGGCGCTCGGTTTCGTCGGGCGGATATTCGCGTGGAAAACCCAGGATCACGGGCGGCGGCCGCTCCCCATTTCGGCTGGCGATCGAGTATAGGCGAGGTCATGGGGAGAGGTGCACGAAAGCGCGCCTGCGTGCTTGAGCGTCTTGAAAACAGCTCTTTACTCGTCATTCCGGGGAAAACTGGGACCCGCCTTCCTTGCTTTTCAAACGGTCGAGAAGCTGGATGAAAGCGCCCCGCGGCGTCGAGACACGCCTCCAGCTTTCGCTGGATGGCAGTGCTTTTGGAGTCGCCCTGAAGTCGTTCCTGCGACGAGCCAGCGATTTTGCGAGCGCCTGTCGGCTGTCACTTCTTACAGGTTGCATGCTTCGCGTTCTCGCCGCAGCCTCGACGCCGGCCGATCGTTTGTGCGTCGTTGCACGCGACTTGCGGTTGTCCGCGTCGCTGCGCCGTTTGAGTTTGCACCGTGTCGCCGATCGCGAGGGCGCGGCTGGGGTCGCGAGCATGGGGCGCATCGCGCCCTTTTCCGCCAGCTCGTTTCACGTGCCTTCCGCACGATGGGCGTACGCCTTGCTCTCGGATGCGGCCCTTGCAGTTCGTGACAGACCGGATACGGCGTAGTCGCGGGAAAACGGGCGGCCGCGTCGGTGTTTTGGGCCCGATACCGGCCCGCAGGAATCAAAACGGATCCCTGCGAAACGGGTCGGGAGCAGTTGTTGATTGAATCAGTGGAACACCTTGGGGAGAAATGCAATGAATCGCAAAGCAGCAATGCTGTTGGCATCATTTTTCGGAATGGCGGCAACTTCGTACTCGACCGCGGCGCGGAGTTCGGAAGCGCCACAGCAATACGACCGGGCAGTCCTCGCGCAGGTCGAAGCCTTCTACGGCATCAGCGAGGAGGCGGCGATCGTGCGCCTGGACAGCACGACGACGTCAACGAAGTCGTTCCTTTGCCCATGGGGTCCGCCGGTGTAAAAACCTGCTGGAGGTTCCGTCCGCCCTTGCAAGCGCAAGGGCGAACGGATTGCGATGCAGCGCATGTCAAAGCAAGTAGGCTGATTCTTCTTGATTCGGATAAATGTCAATCCTTGCGGAATGAATCGGATATCGCTGCCGATGAATCGAAAGAGAAAGCTGGAGAGAAATTCAATGAGCCGCGGAACAATATGGCTGTTGGTGTCGTTGCTTGGAATGACGGCGATTGAGGCTCGGAGTGCCGAAACGCCGCAAACGCCACAGGCTGCATCACAGCAACCGGTGAATTCCGACGGCCCACGCAGGTTGAGTTATTTGTACAGCGTAACGTGGGAGGAAATCCCCATGCCTGATAGCACGCCGGCAGATCCCCACAACATTAGAGCCGACTCGATCGCCAATGACGGCACAATCGCGGGAAGCGGAACCGGCGGGGCGTTGGTGTTTTGGCGCTCGGATGCGGGAGCTTGGGAATGGATACCCGCGACCCTGGCTCCGGCGATGCCCAAGCTCATTTCACTGGATGGGTCGTCGGTCGTCGCAACCGACGATTCGCTGAAGATCATGACGTGGAGCCGCGTGGATGGCTGGGCGACGCTGGCCGGAGCCACGGTGACGCAATCGGCAGCCTCCAATGTCTCGAGGAATTTTCCGGTTCGCGGTGGGCGGCGGAAAAAATGACGGCGAAGCGCCTCAAGCCTGGGTTTGGGCTATCGATGGCGGCATCCAGCAGCTTTTGCAGACGCCCAATGGCAACGGCATCGTGGGCGCGCAGGCAGAGGCGGTTTCAAACGATGGCAACGTGGTCATCGGCAATGCACTCAGGCCCTCCGAAGAGCAGGGCATTCCTTTCATCGCCTACGTCGCCACACGCTGGGTCGCAGGTGGGCCGCCGACCATTCTCCATGACCCTGACGGAAAAGAACTCCCCAGAGTCGGCGCCTGCAATGCCGATTGCAGCATTGTTTTTGGCGATGGCCCGTGGTTTTTGAAAGACGATGGCGAGTTCGAATCCATGGGAAGTCTGCCTGATGGTTATCCGTGGACCGAAGACCCTTATGGTCCATACAACGTCTTCGATGCTTCATCCGATGGATCAATAGTCGCGGGCCTGTATTTGGCGAATATGTATCCCCAGAATCCCGACTCGGAAAGCTATGTCGAGAGGCCTTTTTTGTGGACGCAAGCGACTGGCTTGGTGTCCTTGCGCTCGCTCGGCCTCGCGAGCGAAGACTGGGAGATCATCTACACGGTACGTCTGTCGCCCGACGGACGGCTCCTCCTCATTGCTGGGCTACGCAAGACGGGGCAATTCAGGGCGACAGTGCTACACCTGACCCCAAAAACCGTAAGGCCCACGGGCGGCCATTCGACGCACGCAGCGCCGACTCCGCCTCGCACGGCGCCCAGCAGAACCTCGCAAACTGGATCGAGGGTTGTGGTTGATTGAGCCGCCGTTTTTCGAGGCGCGCTACACCCACCCGCGCTGCGCGAGCGAGGTCGGTTCGCCGTGGCCGATCACGAAATGGTCGAGCAGGCGCACATCGACGAGGGCGAGGCTGTCGCGCAGTTTCGTGGTCATGTGGCGGTCGGCGGCGCTCGGTTCGGCGACGCCGGAAGGGTGGTTGTGCGCGGCGATCACCGCCGCCGCGTTGTGCGCGAGGCAGCGCCGCACGACTTCGCGCGGATGCACGCTGGCGCCGTCGATGGAACCGCGGAACAGTTCCTCGAAGGCGATCACGCGGTGGCGCGTGTCGAGGAACAGGCAGGCGAAGACTTCGTACGGATAGCCGGCGAGGCGCGATTTCAGGTAACGCGCGCTGTCTTCAGGCCCGGTCAGGCCGTTGCCGCTGCGCAGTTCCGCATCGAGATAGCGCTTGCCGAGTTCGAGGCCCGCGCAGAGCCGGCACCACGCGACCGGGCCGATGCCCGACTTGCCATGCGAGGCGTCGAGCAGCGCCTTGAGGCTGCCGGCGCGCGCAAGCAGGTCGCGGCCAAGATCGACGGCGCTGGCGCCGCGCCGGCCCGAACCGAGGAACACGGCGAGCAGTTCGGCGTCGGACAGCGCGCCGGGGCCGCGGCTGAGGAGTTTTTCGCGGGGACGTTCCTGGCTCGGCCAGTCGCGGATGGTCATGGGATCGCTCGAATCGGTGGATGTGCGGCGAAGTCCATGGCGTCACGCCAACATGCCTTCGTCGCCTTGCAGGTTGCGTGAACGCGTGACCGGGTTCGAGGGGCGATCGCCGCGAATTTCAGTAAGCTAGCCGCCCGTTTTCGTGTCGGCGGTTTCCTACATGACCCAGGCATTGGCCGGCGCGCGCGTGCTGCTCGGCGTCTCCGGCGGCATCGCCGCATACAAGGGCGCCGAACTCGTGCGGCGCTTGCGCGACGCGGGCGCGGACGTGCGCGTCGTGCTCACCGCGAACGCCGCGCGCTTCGTCACGCCGCTGACCTTCCAGGCGCTGTCCGGCAACCCGGTGCGCGCGGGCCTGTGGGACGAATCGGCGGAAATGGCGATGAGCCACATCGAGCTCGCGCGCTGGGCCGACCAAGTGCTCGTCGCGCCGGCATCGGCCGACCTCATCGCGCGCCTCGCCCACGGTCTCGCCGACGACTTGCTGACCACGCTGTGCCTGGCCACGATCGCGCCGCTGGCGATCGCGCCGGCGATGAACCACCGCATGTGGGCGCACGCGGCGACGCAGGCGAATGTCGAAACCCTGCGCGCGCGCGACGTGCGCTTCCTTGGCCCGGCCGACGGCCGCATGGCCGAACCCGAGTCGGGTGTCGGGCGCCTGCTCGAGCCGCACGAGATCGTCGCCGCGCTCGTCGCGGCGCGCGGCCCGCGGCCGTTTGCCGGCCAGCGCGTGCTGGTCAGCGCCGGGCCGACCTTCGAGGACATCGACCCGGTGCGATTCATCGGCAACCGCAGTTCCGGGCGCATGGGTTTCGCAGTCGCCGCCGCCGCGCGCGACGCGGGCGCCGAGGTCACGCTCGTCGCCGGCCCGGTCGCTTTGGCCACGCCCGCGGGCGTGGCGCGCGTGGACGTGCGCAGTGCGCGCGAGATGCGCGAGGCCGTGCTCGCGAGCGCGGGCGACGCCGACGTGTTCGTCTCGGCCGCCGCGGTCGGCGATTTCCGGCCCGATTCGGTCGCGCCGCAAAAACTCAAGAAGACGGATGGCACGAGCGGGCTGGAACTGTCGCTGGTGCAGAACCCGGACATCCTCGCCGAAGTGGCCGCGCTCCCCAGGCGCCCGTTCGTGGTCGGCTTCGCCGCGGAAACCAACGATGTCGAGGCCCATGCGCGGGCCAAGCTCGAACGCAAGCAGCTCGACCTCATCGCCGCGAACGAAGTCGGCGCCGGACGCGGCTTCGAGCGCGAAGACAACGCGCTGCTGCTGATCTGGCCCGGCGGCAGCGAGCAACTCGCGCAGGCGGACAAGGCCTCGCTCGCGCGCGCGCTCGTCGCGCGCATCGCGCAGCTGCGCGATGCGGGACCGGCCGGAGCGGCCCCATGACGCGCATCGCGATGAAGATCCTCGACGCTCGCCTGGGCAGCGAATTCCCGCTGCCCGCGCCCGCGACCGAAGCCTCGGCCGGCGTCGACCTGCGCGCCATGCTCGACGCGCCGCTGGCGCTTGCGCCCGGCGCCAGCGCCTTGATCCCGAGCGGCATCGCCATCCACATCGGCGACCCGAACCTCTGCGCGATCGTGCTGCCGCGCTCGGGACTCGGCCACAAGCACGGCATCGTGCTCGGCAACCTGGTCGGCCTCATCGACGCCGACTACCAGGGCCCGTTGATGATTTCGTGCTGGAACCGCTCGGACGCGGCCTTTACCATCGCCCCGGGGGAACGCATCGCGCAACTGGTGATCGTGCCGATCGTGCGCGCCGTGTTCGAGACGGTCGCGGAATTCGCGCCGAGCCAGCGCGGCGAAGGCGGCTTCGGCAGTTCGGGCCGCCACTGAGGGATGGGGAACGCAATGAGCGACGGCGCAGACACGACACCCGCAAAAGCGCGCACGACCAAGCCGGCGCTGCCGCCGGTGGTTTCCTTCGCGCTCGCCGCAATCCTCATCGTCGTCGGTGCCTTCGCGCTGTGGCAGGCCTGGCTGGTCTGGCAGGTCGAACGCGGCGCCGCGCAGGCCGACCTCGCGCGCACCGCCACGGCGACAGCCATCGCGGCGCAGGTGCGCGCGGACCAGCAGACGATCGCCCGCGCGCTCGAAGACGCCTCCGTGCAGCAGGCACTGCGGCAGGACGACGGCCGTGCGCCGGCCACGACGGCGCTCAAGCGCCTGCTGCCCGGCGCGACCGACGCCGAATTCTTCAGTCCGAACCTCGACGAAGTGCTCTCCGGCGACTTGCGCGCGCTCGGCTACGCCAAGGCGGCCGCGCTCATGCAGGCCAAGATCAATCCCGACCAGCCACTCGCGGAAGTGCGCAAGGAAAAGGACGGCAGCCAGCAGCTCATGATCGCGACGCCGGCGCGCGTCGATGGCCACGTGGTCGCCTTCGCCGTCGTCGAGCAGCCGTTCGCGCCCGTCCTGCAGACGTTTCAGCAGACCCGCGTCCACGACGCGCGCCTGGACCTGCGCCAGGGCGACGGCCGCGGCGACGTGTTGATCGCGACCGTTGGCGTCGACGGCGGACTGCCGTCGAGCGATGCCGGCGAGCCGATCGCCGGCACGCGCCTGCGCATCGGCCGCGGCGAGCCCGAATATTTCCTGCTGTTCTCGCGCGACCTGTTCACGCTGCTGCTGGTTGGTCTCCTCGGACTGTTCGCCGGCGCGGCGGCGCTGTGGATCCGCCGCGTCGGCATGCAGCACGCGATGGAAAAGCTGCAGCGCAGGCCGAAGGACGAAGGCAGTGCCATGACGATGACCGAAGTCCTGCGCCAGCAGTCGGACGAAGGCGCGGCATCGCCTGCGCCGGCGCCGCCCGGCGCCGCGCCCGCCGCTGCGGCCAAGCCGCTTCCGGCGCCGGTGAGCATCGACCGCAGCATCTTCCGCGCCTACGACATCCGCGGAGTGGTCGGCAAATCCCTCGACGCGGGCGTCGCGCGGCTCATCGGCCGCGCGGTCGGCAGCGAGGCGCGCGAGCGCGGGCTCGAGGAAATCGTCGTCGGCCGCGACGGCCGCCTGTCCGGGCCGGACCTGTCCGCCGCGCTCATCGACGGCCTGCGCTCGACCGGCCTGCGCGTGTTCGACATCGGCGCCGCGCCGACGCCGGTCACCTATTTCGCGTGCTACCACCTGCGCACCGGGTCGGGCATCTCGCTCACCGGCAGCCACAACCCGCCCGACTACAACGGCTTCAAGATCGTGCTCGGCGGCGAGACGCTGTCGGAAGACGCGATCCAGTCGCTGTACCGCCGCATCGAGGAGCAGCGCTTCGCCAGCGGCGAAGGCAGCGTGCAGGTGATCGACGTGAGCGGCGACTACATCCAGCGCATCGCCGACGACGTGCAGCTCGGCCGCCGCCTCAAGGTCGTCGTCGACTGCGGCAACGGCATCCCCGGCGCGATCGCGCCGCCCGTGCTCGAAGGTATCGGCGCGGAAGTGATCCCGCTGTACTGCGACGTCGACGGCACGTTCCCGAACCACCATCCCGACCCGTCCGACCCGCACAACCTCGAAGACCTCATCCTCTCGGTCAAGCAGATGGGCGCGGACCTCGGCCTCGCCTTCGACGGCGACGGCGACCGCCTCGGCGTGGTCACCGCGAGCGGCGAGATCATCTATCCCGACCGCCTGCTCATGCTGTTCGCGATGGACATTTTGCAGCGCAACCCCGGCGCGACGATCATCTACGACGTCAAATGCACGGGCCATCTCGCACCGCTGATCCTGCAGCACGGCGGCAGCCCGCTCATGTGGCGCACCGGTCACTCATTGATCAAGGCCAAGATGCGCGAGACCAACGCCGCGATGGCCGGCGAGATGAGCGGGCATTTCTTCTTCGGCGAACGCTGGTACGGATTCGACGATGGCATCTACTCCGCCGCGCGCCTGCTCGAGATCATCGCCGGCGACCTCGAGGAGCGCACGCCCGAGCAGATCTTCGCGACCTTGCCCAAGGGCGTCTCCACGCCCGAGCTCAAGATCGAGATGAGCGAAGGCGAGCACTACCGCTTCATGGACACGTTCAAGGAAAAGGCGGCGTTCGACGGTGCGCGCCTGACCACGATCGACGGCGTGCGCGCCGACTGGCCCGACGGCTGGGGCCTCGTGCGCGCGTCGAACACGACGCCGGTGCTCGTGCTGCGTTTCGATGCCGACAACGCCGCCGCGCTCAAGCGCATCCAGGACGTCTTCCGCGCGCAGATCCTCGCCGTCGACGGCTCGCTCAAGCTGCCGTTCTGACGGACGGCTTTCCGTGCATGCCCTGTTGCGGCGAGGTCGGACCCGGTGGCAAGCCGAACGGATGATCCCGGCGTGATCCCGTCGCTCCGTCCCGCCCGTGACCTGCGCGGCAGATGGAGTTTCGCTGCATCGATCGCTTTGGCAGCGCTGGCCTTTGCGCTGGTGTCGCTGGATTTGGGTTACACCAGCGGCACGGGTTCATACTGGCATGCCCTCGCCGGCGATGTGGCGCAAGGGCAGATCGCCTGGTTTTACTACGCACGCGATGCCTGGCGGTGGCCGATCACCGCAATCGGAAACTACCACCTCCCCGAACGCGGCAGTCTCCTGCTCGCCGATGCGCTTCCGCTTCTCGCCGTGCCGATGAAGGCGTTGCATCGCTTTCTGCAAGATCCAGCCTCGATTCCCCCGATCTATACCGGCTTCTGGGTGGCGTTGTGCCTGTTTCTGCAGGTCATCACGGGCTCGCGGTTGCTGTCGGCGCTTGGCGTACGTCACCTTGCGCAGCATATCGCTGGATTGATCCTGCTGTGCTGGATGCCGATGCTCTTCCTGCGCTTCGGCCATGCGTCATTGATGGCGCATTTCACGTTGCTGCTCGCGCTGTCCAACTACGTGCGTGCCAGCCGCGGCTGTTTGACATGGAAAATGGCGGCGCTCTACGCAGCTTTGCCGGCCTTCGTCATGACCATCCATCCCTACCTCGCGGCGATGACGGCGCTGCAGACGGCTGCCCTGCTGATCGAGCAAGGCAGCCGCGGATTCCGGACGTGGCGATGGGTCGTGGTTGGAACGGCCTGGATGATCGCCGCGCTGGCCGTCGTGGCGGCTGCGCTGGGCTACTTCACGCTCGAAGGGCGCGGCTTCGATGATTACGGCATGTACTCGCTGAATCTGCTCGCGCCGTGGGTGCCGCTGCCGACCACGATGCTGGGGCGATGGCTCGGTACGCAGCCGCCGAGCATTGCCGGCATCTATCAGTGGGAGGGCGACTGCTATCTCGGTGCCGGATTGATCGTGCTGCTGGTCGCCGCGCTCGCGCGATGGCGGTTGCTCGCGGGCAGCGTGCGCCGTCATGGCGTTCTGGTTGCCATCCTTGCGATTGCCGTGTTGTTTGCGATCTCCAACCGCGTTGGACTGGGCGCGACGGAATGGATTCATTTCGACCTTCCGGAAAGCGCGATTCGGGCATTGTCCGTTTTTCGTGGCTCGGGGCGCTTCGTCTGGCCGGCGGTCTATGCGACGACAGGACTGCTGGTCTTGACGATCGCGCGCGGCTACCGACCCGTTGCAGCAACCGCGATCCTTGGCGTTTGCGCCGCGTTGCAGCTCATCGACGTGTCGCCCATGCAGTTCGCCATGCGCGCCGCGAGTGCAACAGGTCAGGCGGCAACGATTGATCGCGGCGCTTGGGAGCCGCTTGTTCGTTCGCATGCGGCGCTGTTCCAGTATCCGTCATTCGAGTGCGGAGGGCTTTTCGGAGAAGGCATTCCCGGAACGCGGTGGCGCGAAATGGAAATCGACTGGATCGCCGCACGCGCGAACCGTCCGACCAACAGCGCGTATCTGGCGCGATACACGAAGGACTGTGTCGCCGAACGAGCCATCGCCGCCGAAGGGCCCATCGATCCGGGAACGCTATATCTGTATCGCGATTCCGAAGACGTCGGTGCGCTGTTGTCGACCGCCGGCGCAGACTTGCGCCGCTGTCGTTCCCTGGATGACGTCGTCGTCTGCGAAGGCCGAACAAAAGATCGATAGCCTCAGGGGGTCGACCGCGCCGCCGCGCGCTGCGCCTTGAGTTCGCGGTAGTGCGCGATTTCCGCCTGAAAGCCGGTGACGATGTTGTCGCGCTCGAGTTCGCGTCGCGTGATCGCCTGATGCTGCCCGTCGACCTGCGTGCGCATCGAGGCGATCTGCCTGGCCTGCGTGTCGGGTAGCGGCTTGCCGGCGCGTTCGAATTCGGCGGCGCGGTCGAGCAGGTCGGCGAGGGTCTGCTCCTGGTTGCGCAGGCTGAACTTGGCCGCGCCGATTTCCTGGTCGAGGCTGTCGAGGCGCTGCTGCTGCGCGTGCTTGAGTTCGGCTTCGTCGGCGTACATCGACAGGAGGCGTTCGTCATCGCGCGCCTGCTGTGCTGCGGCGTTGCGCTCCACTTCGGCCTTGGCCGCGGCGACTTTCGCGGCGGCGAGTTCTTCCGGCGTCTTGGCGCGTTCCACGCGTTTGACGACGAGGCCCTGGCCGTTGACGACTTCATAGCCGAATTTCGCCGCTTCCGCCGGCAATGCGTCGCTGTAGTGAAGCGCACCGGACGCGTCGCGCCATTTGTACTGTGTATGGCCGGTGCCCGCCGCTTGGGCAAACGAGACGGCGATCGCCGCGGTCAGACCGATGAGTAAAGCTGTGCGCATGGCTGGACTCCTCCGGCGCGGAGTATAGGCGAGCGCAGCGGCGCCGCGCCGTGGTCTGCGTCAAACGCCGTAGCGCGCCCGATAGGCGTCGAGCGGCGCGCGATGTGCGGCGAATTCCGGCTTGTCGCCGAGCCACGCGACGAGGTCGGCGAGGCGCGCGATGGCGACGGTCGGCACGCCGTGCTCCTGCGTCAGTTCCTGCGTTGCCGACAACGCGCCTTGGCCGCGTTCCTCGCGGTCGAGCGCGATGAGCACGCCGGCCGGCGTCGCGCCCGCGGCGCGGATCAGCGCCAGCGATTCGCGGATCGCCGTGCCGGCGGTGATGACGTCGTCGACGATGAGCACGCGGCCCCTGAGCGGCGCGCCGACCAGCGTGCCGCCTTCGCCGTGGTCCTTGGCTTCCTTGCGGTTGTAGGCGAACGGCACGTCGCGGCCATGCCGTGCCGCGAGCGCGGCCGCCGTCACCGCGGCGAGCACGATGCCCTTGTAGGCGGGGCCGAACAGCATGTCGAAGCCGATGCCGGAGTTTGTCGCGGCGTCGGCATACGCCTGGCCGAGCGTGGCCAGCGCCGCGCCCGAGTCGAACAGGCCGGCGTTGAAGAAGTACGGACTGGTGCGTCCGGACTTGAGCGTGAATTGCCCGAAGCGCAGCACGTTGCGCGCGACGGCGAGATCGAGGAAGGCGCGTTGGGAGTCGAGCATGGGATGGGTGGCGGGTGATCGGTGGTCGGGATTGTGCAATCCTCGCGGCTCCATCGAAAGCGGTTCGTTCGCGCCTACTGCACCGGCGCGTCAGGCTTTCACGAATCACTCATCACGAATCCCGGCTCCATGAAAATCATCTCCTTCAATGCCAACGGCATTCGCTCCGCCGCGAACAAGGGCTTCTTCGACTGGCTGCGCGGGCAGGACGCCGACGTGGTCTGCCTGCAGGAAACCAAGGCGCAGGAAGACCAGCTTTCCGACCCGATGTTCCGCCCCGACGGCCATCACTGCTTCTATCGCGATGCGACGACGAAGAAGGGCTACTCGGGCGTGGCGATCTACTCCAGGCGCGAGCCCGACGAAGTGCGCACAGCGCTCGGTCGGGCTTCGTTCGACGACGAAGGCCGCTACATCGAGGCGCGTTACGGAAACTTGAGCGTGGTGTCGTTTTATATCCCGTCCGGCTCGTCCGGCGAGGTGCGCCAAGGCTTCAAGTTCGAGGCCATGGAATGGCTCCGGCCGATCCTCGACGGCTGGCTCAAGTCCGGCCGCGACTACGTGCTGTGTGGCGACTGGAACATCGTGCGCTCACAGCGAGACATCAAGAACTGGTCGTCGAACCAGAAGAACTCCGGCTGCCTGCCGCCCGAGCGCGCATGGCTCAACGCGCAGATCGGCGAGGACGGCGGCAGCGACGGCACGCCGCCCGCGAAGCCCGGCTGGGTCGACACCTATCGCGCGCTGCATCCGCAAGGCCAGGACTACACCTGGTGGAGCAATCGCGGCGCCGCGCGCGCGAACAATGTCGGCTGGCGCATCGATTACCAATTCGCGACGCCTTCGCTGAAACCGAAACGTTGCGCGATTACGGCGACGCCGCGGTTTTCCGACCACGCGCCGTACCTCGTCGAATACGCGCGGTGAGCGAGCCGGCGAGGAAAAAGCCCTCGGTCTGGCAGGCGTTCGCGCAGCCGGCCGCGTGGACGATGTTCCTGTTCGGCTTTTCCTCGGGCCTGCCGTTCCTGCTCGTCGCCGGCACGCTCGCGTACTGGCTCAAGCAGCACGGTGTCGTGCTCAAGGAAATCACCGTCATCGCCAGCGCGGGCATGCTGTACGCGTTCAAGTTCGTCTGGGCGCCGCTGCTCGATCACTGGCAGGCGCCGGGATTCGCGCGGCTGGGCCGCCGCCGCGGCTGGCTGCTGCTCGCGCAACTCGGCGTGATCGCGGGACTGCTCGCGATGGCATGGTTCACACCCGCGCAGCTGGTCGCTTTCATCGTTGCCACGCTCGCCGTCGCATTTTTCGGCGCAACGCAGGACATCGCCGTCGACGCGTATCGCATCGAGATCGCGCCGCCGGACCAACAGGGCGCGCTCGTCGCGACGTATTCGCTCGGCTATCGCATCGCGCTCATGGTCGCGGGCGCGTTCGCGCTGATCCTCGCCGACCATGTCGATTGGGCGCACGTCTACCTGGTGATGGCGGCGGCGATGCTGATTCCGATCGCGGCGAATCTGCATGCGGTCGAGCCCATCGCGTCGCCGCGCAAGCCGCCGACATGGCGCGAGGCGATGCGCTACGCGATTGGCGATCCATTCGGCGATTTCTTCCGCCGCTACGGCGTCGCGCTCGCGCTGGCGACGCTCGCGTTCCTGCTGCTGTTCAAGATTCCCGAGCAGGCGACGATCGGCGGCATCATGGGCCCGTTCTACCGCGACATGGGTTTCAGCCAGACCCAGATCGGCGCGATCACCAAGATTTACGGCATCTGGATCGGCATCGCCGGCGCATTCATCGGCGGCGCGATGGTCGTGCGCTGGGGGCCGTGGAAACCGCTGTGCGCGATGATCGTGCTGTGCGGCAGCTGCAACCTGCTCTATCTGCTGCTGATCGCGTTCCCGGGCGATCCGTGGATGCTGACGCTGGTGATCTCGGGTGAAAACCTCACGCTCGGCATGCTCGGCCCGCCGACGGTTGCGTTCCTGTCGGCACTGGTCAATCGCGAGCACACGGCGACGCAATACGCGCTCTTGAGTTCGCTCGTGAACCTGCCCGGCAAGGTACTCGGCATCTTCGCCGGCGGCATCGCGATGTCGGTTGGTTACGGCGCGTATTTCGTCATCACCGTGCTCGCGCTGGTGCCTGCGACGGTGCTGTTGATCTGGCTGTGGCCGCGCTATCGCGACGTGGGTCGCGAAGGCGCGTAGGTGTTTGCGCCGCGCCGGAAATCTGAGCGGGCCTGTGAACGAAACGTCATTTTGAAGTCGCGCGCGCCGCCGCCTTGCGTATGCGCGTGAGCGCCGTGTCGAGCGCCTGCGGCGCAGGCACGGCGACGTCGGGCATGACGCCCTGGCCTTCCCAGTTCGCGTGCGTGAACGGATTGACCGGCGTCGCCGTCGACACGAACACGGCGAGGCCATCGCCGGCGAGGAATTCGCGTCCCGGATTCGCGGCGCCTTCGGTGCGTTCGCCGACGAGCGTCGCGCGTCCGGCGCTCTTGAGCGTGTAGGCGAACGATTCGGCGGCCGAACGGTCGTGCGAGTCGGTGAGCACGTACAGCGGCACCTCCGTGCGCGGCTTCGCATGGGTTTGCGACGGCGCCTCGCTGCGGCTGCCTTCGCGCGAGTGGAAGACGTTGTAGACGTCGGCACCCGGCGCGACGAACGCGCTGGCCAGGTAGCCGACCATGGCCGGTGAGCCGCCGTGTCCGCCGCGCAGGTCGATGATCAGCGCCGAGGTGTCGGCGAGCCGGTGCAGCGCCGCATCGAGCGCACGACGCGCCGGCGCCTCGGGCTGCGCGACGTCGGCGAAATGATCCAGGCGCAGGTAACCGATGTTGCCGTCGAGCACTTCGACGGCCGCGACCGGATTGTCGTCCGCCAAGTCGGGCGGCGGCGCGCCGGGTCCAGGGCTACGCATGCGGATCGGGCCCGCCGCCGGATCGCGCCCGGCGCCGGTCGGCGCCAAGCCATCCGGCACGGTGACCTTGAAGTGGCCGTCGAGCGGGCGCAGTCGGGCGGTCAGCGCGGCTGCGAGGTCGGAGGGAGCGGCCAGGCTGTCGAATTCGCCGCGCGACGCCGCGGCGCGAAGGTCGTCGGCGATGCGCCGGGCGCGGCCGGCGTCGAAATAGTTCGCCTCGATCACGCCGGCGACCGCAGCGACTTCGTCGCGCGGCGGCCGCGTCGCGGCGAGGGCGGGGGAGGCGACGACGAAGGCGAGAAGAAGCGGCAGGAACGAGGCTCTGGTCGGGGCGCGCATCGGTAGGTCCGTGATGTGGGATGGCACTTCGGATGCGCGACGGCGCGATTGCGTCGCAGGCGCAGCGGAAACGATTGCTCAGCCCGCAACGCCGCGGAAAATCCCGCCCAGCAGCCTCGGCCCGCGGGCGCCGGTGACGCTCGGCAGGTTGCCGGGTTGGCCGGCGAGGCGCGCGCGGGCGAGCCAGGCGAAGCCTGCGGCTTCGACGAAGTCGGGATCGAGGCCGAGCGTGGCGGTGGTGTCGACGCGCGCCTCCGGCAACTCGCGGCGCAGCGCGGCCATGAGCGCGGCGTTGTGCACGCCGCCGCCGCAGGCGTAGACCTCGCGCGCTCCGCTCGCGCGCAATGCGTCCGCGATCGTGCGCGCGCTGAGCGCGAGCAGGGTGGCCTGCACATCGGCCGGCGCGAGACCGGCGGCCAATCGCGCGTCGAGCCAGTCGAGGTTGAAGTGTTCGCGCCCCGTACTTTTCGGCGGCGGTGCGGTGAAATACGGCTCGGCAAGCAGTGCGCCGAGCAGGCCATCGTCGACCCTGCCGCTCGCGGCCCAGGCGCCGCCGTCGTCGCGCGCCGCGTCGAGGTGGCGTGTCGCCCAGGCGTCGAGCAGGCAGTTCGCGGGACCGGTGTCGAAGCCGATTACTTCACTGCCGGGCACGAGCAGCGTCGCGTTGGCGATGCCGCCGAGGTTGAGGATCGCGCGCGGGATCGACGCGGCGGCAAAGATGGCGGCGTGCAGCGCGGGCAGGAGCGGCGCGCCCTGGCCGCCGGCGGCGACATCGGCGCGGCGGAAGTCGGCGACGGTGGCAATACCGGTGCGTTCGGCGATGACGTTCGGATCGCCGATCTGCAGCGTGAACGGATGCGCGCCGCCGGGGCGGTGGCAAACGGTCTGGCCATGCGAGCCGATCGCCGCGACGGCCTCCGGCGCGACGCCGGCTTCGCGCAGCAGCGCGAGCGCGGCTTCGGCGAAGCATTCGCCGATTTCGACGTCGAGATGGCCGAAATCGTCGAGCGCGACGGCGGCATTCGCGCGCGCCAGCGCGAGCACGCGGTCGCGCAGCGCGAGTGGATAGGCATAGGTGCGCGCGGCGACGACGCGCAGCGGCATGGGCGTCGTCGATGCGGCGTCGGCGCGTGGTGGTTCGTCGAACGCGACCAGCGCCGCGTCGATACCGTCGGCGCTGGTTCCGGAAATCAGGCCGAGATAAAGCCCTCCAAGCGGGCCTTCGCGCGGATCAGTCGGTGTTGCGGGCAAGCTGGATGCCGTCGGCAAGTTTGAGCTTGGCCATCATCGGCGCGCTGGATTTGCGGAACGCGGCCAATTGCGAGGCCGGCAGCGGCTCGGGCGGCGGCAGGGTCACGGTCAGCGGATTGCGGTGGCCGCCGTCGACGCGGAACTCGTAGTGCAGGTGCGGCCCGGTGGCGAGGCCGGTCATGCCGACGTAGCCGATGACCTGGCCCTGCGAAACGTGTTGTCCGACCTTTTCACTGGCGAACCGCGACATGTGTCCGTAGGCGGTGCTGATGTGGGTGTTGTGCTGGATGATGACGAAGTTGCCGTAGCCCGACTTCCAGCCGCGGAAAGCGATCTTGCCGTCGCCGGCGGCGCGGATCGGCGTGCCGGTCGGCGCGGCGTAGTCCACGCCCTTGTGCGCGCGCATGTAGCCGAGGATAGGGTGCATGCGGCCGGTCGAGAACGTCGAGGAAATGCGCGTGAATTCCACTGGCGTGCGCAGGAACGACTTGCGCAGCGGGCGGCCGTCCTCGGTGTAGAACATCGTCTCGCCCTGCGGGTTCGTGTAGCGGACCGCGGTGTAGCGCTTGCCGTTGTTGACGAAGGTCGCGGCAATGATGTCGCCGTCACGCAGGCGCTCGCCTTCACGATAAACGTCATCGTAGACCACGCTGAAACTGTCGCCTTCGCGCAGGTCCTGGGCGAAGTCGATGTCATAGCCGAAGGCGTTGGCGAGCTTGAGCACCATCGCGTCGGACAGGCCGGCGCGTTCGCCCGCGTAGAACAGCGAGCGCGTGACGACGCCGTGCGCCACGTGCACACGGCGCTCGACAGCGCGCTCGACGGCGCGCTCGGTGACGCCGCCTGCATCGAAGTGGAGTACGACGCGAGTCGCATCGCTGCGCTCGAAGCGCATGTCGGTCAGCACGCCGCTGGTGTCGGTGGCGAAGGCGAATTCCTGGCCGGGACGGATGCGGCGCAGCGCGGAGGCGTCGCTCTGCGAATCGAGCGCGCGCTGCAGGTCGGTCGACGAGAAACCCTGCTCGCTGAAGATGTCCGACAGCGACTGACCGGGGTTGACGGTGACGATGCGCCAGTCCGGCTCGGTGCTCGCCGCATAGGCGCCAATCGCGGGATCGGCCGGCAGTTGCGGCAGTTCCAGCGCCATCGTCGTGACCGGCATCGGTTCATGACGCGTGGCGTTGGCGAACGTCGGCGCGACAATGCCGGCGAGCACGCTGATCGCGACGACGATGCCGCCGACGAGCCAATGTTCCGCGCGCCAGCTCGACGGTGACGCGGAAACGTCCTTGAGGAACGTCCAGCGCGACACGCGTTTGTAGAAGTGGAAGTAGCGTCGCTGCACATGGCGGCGAACCGTGAGTCGACGAGCCTGATGGGAATGCGGTGGCTGTACGGAAAAATCTTTCACGGACTCGCGGCTCCGGCAAAACGCGCCGTACCATAACGGCCTCGCGCAAGCGACGTCAAACTGAATGCCGACAAGGACTTGCGCGCAATCACGTTCTAACGAATTATTAACCGAGATAGCGCCACGGCGGCGATATTTTTCCCCATCTTGCCGATGCCCACGCGTCGCGCGGGCGCATCGGCTCAATCCAGACTCCGAAGACATGCCAGACCTCACAGCCACGCTCGACCTCATTGGCCGCGGCGCAGACGAAATCATCAAGCGCGAAGACCTCGAGGCGCGCCTCAAGACAGGCCGCCCGCTGCGCATCAAGGCCGGTTTCGACCCGACCGCGCCGGACCTGCACCTCGGCCATACCGTGCTGCTCAACAAGATGCGGCAGTTCCAGGACCTCGGTCATCAGGTGATCTTCCTGATCGGCGACTTCACCGGGATGATCGGCGATCCGACCGGCAAGAACGCTACGCGCAAGCCGCTCACGCGCGAGGACGTGCTGGCCAACGCGAAGACCTACGCCGACCAGGTGTTCAAGGTGCTCGACCGCGAGCGCACCGAAGTGCGCTTCAACAGCGAGTGGTTCGGCGCGATGACCGCCGCCGACATGATCAAGCTCGCCGCGCAGCACACCGTCGCGCGCATGCTCGAGCGCGACGATTTCGCCAAGCGCTACGCCGCGCAGCAGCCGATCGCGATCCACGAATTCCTCTATCCGCTCGTGCAGGGCTACGACTCGGTCGCGCTCAAGGCCGACGTCGAGCTCGGAGGTACCGACCAGAAGTTCAACCTGCTCATGGGGCGCGCGCTGCAGGAGCACTACGGCCAACCCGCGCAGGTCGTGCTGACGATGCCGCTGCTGGAAGGTCTGGACGGCGTGCACAAGATGTCCAAGTCGCTCGGCAACTACGTCGGCATCGCGGAAGCCGCGATCGACATCGTCAACAAGACGATGAAGATCGGCGACGAGCTCATGTGGCGCTGGTACGAGCTGCTCAGTCTCGATCGCTCGTCCGTCGACATCGCGCGAATGAAGGGCGATGTGGCCAGCGGCACGTTGCACCCGCGCGACGCCAAGCTTGCGCTGGCGCGCGAACTGGCGGCGCGTTTCCACTCGCAGGCCGAAGCCGAAAACGCGGTCGCGCAGTGGACGGCGCTCGTGCGCGAACAGCGTGTTGACGTCGATCTGCCGCTCGTCGACATTGCCGTGCCCGCCGAGGGCATCCGGGTTGCGCCGCTGTTCGTCGCCGCGAAGCTGGCAGCGAGCAATTCCGAGGTCTCGCGCAAGCTCAACGAGCGCGCGGTACGCATTGATGGCGTCGTCGTCGAGGATCGCGAGCGCGTCCTCGGCGTGGGATCGGAGCTGCTGCTGCAGGTTGGAAAGCGCGCATTCGCGCGGGTCAGGCTCGTCGCCGGCTAGCGCCGAAAAAAGTTCGCGCCGAGGGGTTGACGAATCGCGGATTGGTTGTAGAGTTCGCGGCCCTTCGCAAGGTGGCCGGCACGGCGCCAGGCGCGGGCAAGCGGTCTCCGGACAAGACGCCGCGAAGCACGAAAAAAAGTTGCTTCGCAGGTGTTGACGAAACGGAAATCGGTTGTAAGATTCGCGCCCCTTCGATGAACGGCCCTGCGGGGCGCTCTCGGAAGGGCGGAATGAACGACTCAGGTCGGGCATCACGAGATGAAAAAATTTCGCGAAAGGGTGTTGACGGACGCGAAATTGGTTGTATAGTAAGCGGCTCCCTACGGCGAAACGCCTTCGGGTGCGGGATCAAGAAAGTCCCGCAAGCCTTTGATCTTTGAAAGTGTGCGCAGGTAACTTGTGTGGGCGCCTTGAGGTGGATGAATGTCCATCGATACAAAGCGTCCAAGCAACGTCAAAGCAGCAATGTTTTACGCAGCTTGGTTCACGCTCAAAGTTTGATCGAGAACTTCGGTTCGAGATTTGAAGTTTTAACTGAAGAGTTTGATCCTGGCTCAGAGTGAACGCTGGCGGCAGGCCTAACACATGCAAGTCGAGCGGCAGCGCGGGGGCAACCCTGGCGGCGAGCGGCGGACGGGTGAGGAATACATCGGAATCTGCCTTGTTGTGGGGAATAACGTAGGGAAACTTACGCTAATACCGCATAAGACCGAAAGGTGAAAGTGGGGGATCGCAAGACCTCACGCGACAAGATGAGCCGATGTCGGATTAGCTAGTTGGTGGGGTAAAGGCCCACCAAGGCGACGATCCGTAGCTGGTCTGAGAGGATGATCAGCCACACTGGAACTGAGACACGGTCCAGACTCCTACGGGAGGCAGCAGTGGGGAATATTGGACAATGGGCGCAAGCCTGATCCAGCCATGCCGCGTGGGTGAAGAAGGCCTTCGGGTTGTAAAGCCCTTTTGTTGGGAAAGAAATCCTGTCGGTTAATACCTGGCGGGGATGACGGTACCCAAAGAATAAGCACCGGCTAACTTCGTGCCAGCAGCCGCGGTAATACGAAGGGTGCAAGCGTTACTCGGAATTACTGGGCGTAAAGCGTGCGTAGGCGGTTCGTTAAGTCTGTCGTGAAAGCCCTGGGCTCAACCTGGGAATTGCGATGGATACTGGCGAGCTAGAGTACGGTAGAGGATGGTGGAATTCCCGGTGTAGCGGTGAAATGCGTAGAGATCGGGAGGAACACCCGTGGCGAAGGCGGCCATCTGGACCAGTACTGACGCTGAGGCACGAAAGCGTGGGGAGCAAACAGGATTAGATACCCTGGTAGTCCACGCCCTAAACGATGCGAACTGGATGTTGGGCACACTTAGGTGCTCAGTGTCGAAGCTAACGCGTTAAGTTCGCCGCCTGGGGAGTACGGTCGCAAGACTGAAACTCAAAGGAATTGACGGGGGCCCGCACAAGCGGTGGAGTATGTGGTTTAATTCGATGCAACGCGAAGAACCT